>Ga0102592_1000037_pt1 | contig 480264 bp, 463 predicted proteins | sample AraplaCol_mMF_r2_FD_76861 | JGI IMG/M metagenome (GOLD analysis project Ga0102592, IMG submission 76861) | Arabidopsis root microbial communities from North Carolina, USA - plate scrape MF_Col_mMF_r2 (SPADES assembly) (version 2) | ecosystem: Host-associated > Plants > Roots > Endosphere...
CGGACTGAGCCGCGCTCATGGCGTCCTCGGCGATCTCCGTCGCCTGGCGAGCGGCCTGGGCCGAAGCCTTGACGCTGGCCGCGAGTTCCTCGGTCGTCGCGGCGGTCTCCTCCAGCGAGGAGGCCTGTTCTTCGGTGCGCTTCGAGAGATCGTCGGCGCCCATGTTGATCTCGCGGGCGGCCAGCCCGACATCGGCCGACGTCGTCTGGATGGTCGAGACGGTGTCGGAGAGGCGGTCAACGGTTTCGTTGATCGCGCCCTTCAGATCGGCGAAGCGGCCGCGATAGGCGGTCTCGACGCGGTTGGTCAGGTCACCACCGGCAATCGCCTTCAGCGTGCCCGCGAACTCGGTCGTGGCGGAATCCACCACGGCATTGATCTCGTTGATGCCCTCGACGAGCCCGCGGAGCGGACCTTCCATGCCGCCGATCTCAGCCTTTCCGGAGAAATCGCCGTCACGGGCGGCGGCGACGATGGTCGCCACCTCGGCGAGAAGCGTCTGGACATTGGCGGCCTGCTCGGCATCGGCGAGCATGGCGAGCTCGCGGTCACGCCTGTTGTTCTCAAGGGCGAGCGCGTTCTCGCGATAGGTCTCGAGCGCGCCGCTGAGGGCACCGATCTCATCAGGCGAAGGCGGGGTCGGGATAGCCTGCGCGAAATCGCCCTTCTGCATCCCGTCGAGCGCCGTCTTCAGCGAGACCAGCGGGCGGGCGATGCGGCGCTGCACGCCACGCAGGCTGAGCACGCAGATCGCGAGCAGGAGAGCGAGCAGGACGCTGACGATGGTGAGCTTCGTCCAGGCCTCGGAGACCTTCTCGTCGGTACGCACCAGCATGTCGTCGAAGGACTGGGTCACAGCCGCGACGATGGCCGTGAACGGCCCGTTGCACTGCTTCGTCCATTCCTCGGCGCCGATGATCGGGCCCGAATTCTGACCGAGCTTGCCGATCAGCTCATCCATCTTGCGGTTCGAGGCATCGACCTCGCCTGCCGCCACGCCGATCTTGCGAACGAGTTCGCCGCCGACGCCGGGCCGGCTGCCGAGCTGCTTGAGCTCGGCAAGCGCCGCGTTGGAGGAGCCGCGCAGCTCGCCGAGCTTGCGGAGCTGGGATGCGTCGAGCGGTTTGCCGGAGCCAAAGGCCGGGCGCAGCAGCGAGCACTGGGTGCCGTAGTTCGAACGGACGTCCCAGCCCGAGGATTTGAACGACTGCAAGTCAGCGAGGATCGGGTCAGCGAGACGCGCGGCGCTGGAGGTGCTGTCCGAGGCCTTGACGAGGGCACCTTCGATCGCGCCCACGCCGTTATACCAAGGCATGGTCGCAGCGAGGCTGCGCTGGGCCTTGGGCTTCGCCGCCTCTGCATAAAGGTCGGACATCCGCGCGTCGGTGGCCTTCTGCTCCTGGGCTATGCCGGCTGCGAGTTCCTGGCGGTTTGGCAGATCGGTTTTCAGGACATTCGCGATCGCCTCCGCGATGCGGCTGCTGTTGCCCTGCTCGATCTCCTTCAGCGTCGGAACCGGATCGTCCGCCACCTGGATGCTGGTCTGGGCCTGGCCGCGCGCCGTGCGGATCGTATTGCCGGTGAGGAGCAGCGCCTTGTCGGCGTCGACGAGCGCTGCCAGCCGCATATTGACGCGAAGATCGCCGATCGATTGGGCGGCCATATACGTCAAGGCGCCGATGCCCGGCACGCAGAGACAGGCCATGGTGGCCACAAGATAGTTCTGGATCGAAGCCGGGAAGAATTTCACGAGGAAGACTCACACGAAAAGCAGCGACGCGGGCAATACCGGCCCGACGGCGCGCCGCACGGAACCTCTCCGTCCAGCTTTCGCCCGATTGATTAAGATTGAGCTTAAAAAGCGTTCAGCCAGCACAATTTTTCCTCGCCGGCCACGCGCCGTCGAGCCGCGAGCCGGCGAGGCCCGCGAAACTGGTCATCGATGTCGCTTGGCGGAAACCCGCGGCACGGATACCCGCGAGGATCGGGGCTGAGGCCACCGCCGTCGTGGCGGTGGCCTGCAGCGGTCAGACGAGCTCGAAGCCCTGCTCCAGGACGTCGCGGGAGTCGAGGCCGAGCTGGACGGTGAACCGCCCGCTCTCGACCACCTCGCGCAGCTCGCCATTGACGAATTTGAGCTGCTCCTCGCCGATCTCGAAGCGCACGACACGGCTCTCGCCGGGCTTGAGCGTCAGCTTCGTGAAGCCCTTCAGCTCCTTTACCGGCCGCGCGATGGAGGCGTAGTTGTCGCTGATATAGAGCTGCACCACGTTGGCGCCCTCATAGGCGCCCTCATTGGTCAGCGTCGCTTCGGCGGTCAGCTTCTGGCCGCGCGAGACCCGGGAGGCCGAGAGCTTCAGCCCGGTCAGGGTGAAGCGGCTGTAGCTCAGGCCATAGCCGAACGGATAGAGCGCGCCCTGCTCCTCCTCGAAATATTGCGAGGTGTAGTTGCCGGGCTTGCCGGGCGTGAACGGGCGGCCGATGCGCAGGTGGTTGTAGTAGGTCGGGATCTGGCCCGCCGAACGCGGGAAGCTGATCGGCAGCTTGGCGGAGGGGTTGCGGTCGCCGAACAGCACGTCGGCGATGGCATTGCCGCCTTCGGTGCCGGCATACCAGGTCTCCAGCAGCGCGTCGGCGTTATCCTTCTCCCAGCCGATCGCCAGCGGCCGGCCATTCATCAGCACGACGACCAGCGGCTTGCCGGTGGCCTTGAGCGCCTTGAGCAAAGCGCGCTGCGAGCCGGGCATCTCGATGCTGACGCGGCTCGAGGATTCATGCGACATGCCGCGCAATTCGCCCACCGCCGCGATCACGACATCGGCCTGCTGCGCCACGGCGACGGCCTCGGCGATCATCGCCTCGACGGGGCGCGGATCCTGGATAACCTCCGGCTTGTCCCAGTTCAGGTAGTTCAGGTAGTCGACGATCTTCTGATCATCGAGCACGTTGGTGCCGTGGGCGGTGAGCAGCTTGGCCTTGCCCTCGATCGCCTTCTCGATGCCGGCCTTCAGCGTGACGGCCTGGGTGGCGACGCCCTGCGCCGACCAGCTGCCCAGGATGTCGAGCCCGGAATCGGCGAGCGGGCCGATCAGCGCGATCGTGCCCTGCTTCTTCAGCGGCAGGGTCTGGTTGCGGTTCTCGAGCAGCACGAGCGTATCGCGCGCGATCTCGCGCGCCGGTTCGCGATGGAGGCGGTTGTCGGCGCGCACGTCGACCGGATCGTCCTCCTTCCTGCCCATCCGCAGGAAGGGATTGGCGAAGAGGCCCATGTCGTATTTCGCGCCGAGCACCTCGCGCACGCAGGCGTCGAGCTCGGCCATCTTGATCTCGCCGGAGGCGACGAGACCCGGCAGCTCCGCCAGATAGACCTGGTCGGCCATGCTGAGGTCGATGCCAGCCTTGATGGCGAGCTTGGCGGCCTCGCGATTGTCGCGGGCGACACCATGCCGCGTCAGCTCGGTGATGGCGCCGTGGTCGCTGACCGTCACGCCCTTGAAGCCCCAGTCCCGGCGCAGCAGATCCTGCATCAGCCAGGTGTTGGAGCTTGCCGGCACGCCGTTGATCGAGTTCAGCGCGACCATGACGCCGCCCGCTCCCTCGTCGATCGCGGCGCGATAGGGCGGCAGATAGACCTGATGCATGCGCAACGGGCTCATATCGACCGTGTTGTAGTCGCGCCCGCCTTCGACCGCGCCGTAGAGCGCGAAATGCTTGACCGCGGCCATGATGGTGTCCGGCCGGTCGGGCGACGGCCCCTGGAATCCACGCACGCTGGCGCGCGCGCATTCGCTGACGAGGTAGGGGTCCTCGCCGAAGCCTTCCGAGGTGCGGCCCCAGCGCGGATCATGGCTGATGTCGACCATCGGCGCGAAGGTCATGTCGACGCCGTCGTTGCAGGCCTCGACCGCGGAGACACGGGCCATCCGCTCGATCGCCGCCATGTCGAAGCTCGCCGCCAAGCCGAGCGGGATCGGGAAGGTCGTGCGGTGGCCGTGCACCACGTCATAGGCGAAGAAGAGCGGGATCTTCAGCCGCGAGCGCGTGACGGCGGCTTCCTGCATCGGCCGGTTGTCGCGCCTGACGACGGTGTTGAACGAGCCGGCGATGCGCCCGGCCGCGATCTCCTCGACGATCTTGGCGAAAGGCATCTCCGGGCCGATGCTGATCAGGCGCAGCTGGCCGACCTTCTCGTCGACGGTCATCTTCGCGATCAGATCGTCGATGAAGGCCTTCTTGTCGGCCGGCCCCGATGCTGCCTTACCGCGCGGCGATGATGCGAGGGCCTCGTTCGCGGCTGCGACCGGAACGAGCGCGGCCGACACCACGGCGCCGAGCGCCTGGCGCCGGGACAGCCCGCTCTTTTCGTTCGTGTCCGTGCACGAATCCGCCCCTCGCCCGTCTGCGACCGGAACGCCGTTCAAGTTGTCCATGCTGTTTTCGTTCACTTCGATTGAGATCGCCGGAGACGGCGGGGGCGCAGGTCGAGATGGTCGGCGCTCATTCCTTGACCCTTGTGGCGATGATGGGCATTTGTGCTCTCGTAATACGCCGGTGTCAGCGTATGACGGGCGTAGCCATTTCCCCCGATACAGGCCTTTTAAAGGAGCTTCTGTGAATTTGTCGACCCGTTCCACGGCCGGACATGGCGATCCGGCACGACGCTTCTCGGCGTGGCGCCCGTCGGCCTCTCTCAGATGGGTATCGGCCCGGCGCAAGCCGGGCTTCGCTCGCCTCGCATCGGCGCTGGGCCTCATTGTCGCAGGCGTGCTTGGCTCGCCTGCCCTGGCGCAGGAACGGCCGGCCGGGTTCGGGCTGGAAGACGTGGTCGCCCGCGCCAAGGCGCTGGTCGATGCGCCCTATGTCGCGCCGGTCAGCAACCTGCCGGACGTCTTCAGCAAGATGCAGTTCTTCGACTACCAGAAGATGCAGCCGAAGCGGGAGCGCTTCGTCTGGACGGAGCGCGACACCCCGTTCAAGCTCGCCTTCTATCATCAGGGCATGCAGTTCAACACGCCGGTGAGGATCAACGAGATCGTCGACGGCGCGGTGCAGGGAATTCCCTACGACCCCGGCCGCTTCGATTTCGGCGACCTGCATTTCGACCGCGAGCAGACCAGCAAGCTCGGCTGGGCCGGCTTCCGCGTGACCTATCCGATCAACCGTCCCGGCAAGGACGACGAGATCATGAGCGTGCTGGGCGCGAGCTATTTCCGCGTCATCGGCAAGGATCAGATCTACGGCCTCTCGGGCCGCGGGCTGGCCGTCAACACCGGCCTTCCGGTCGCCGAGGAGTTCCCCAACTTCCGCGAGTTCTGGATCCGTCGCCCGGCCACGCCCGACACGTCGCTGACCTTCTACGCCCTGCTGGATTCCCCGACCGCCACCGGCGCCTATCAGTTCACACTGACGCCCGGCGCCGACACCGTGCTCGACGTCAAGGCGCGCCTGTTCATGCGCGCCGGCGCCAAGCCGCAGAATTTCGGCATCGCGCCACTGACGAGCATGTTCCTCTACGGCCCGAACCAGCCGCCGGCCGCCCAGAGCTTCCGCCCGGCGATCCATGATTCCAACGGGCTGGCGATCCATGCCGGCGACGACCGCTGGATCTGGCGCCCACTCAACAACCCGCCGATGGTGACCGTCAGCTCGTTTGCGACGGCGAATCCGAAGGGCTTCGGCCTGCTCCAGCGGGGCCGGGACTTCTCGCGCTACGAGGACCTGAAGGACCGCTACGATTTGCGCCCGAGCGCTTGGATCGAACCGACCAACGACTGGGGCAGGGGTCAGGTGCGGCTCGTCGAGATCCCGACGGCCGACGAGACCAATGACAACATCGTGACCTATTGGGCGCCCGATGTGCTGCCGACTCCGGGGCAGGCCCTGCCCTTCGACTATCGCGTCCACTGGACGATGGACGAGCCGGCCATCCTGCGCGATCGCCTTTCCTATGTCTGGCAGACCATGCGCGCGACGGGCGAGATCTATCAGTCGAACCTGATCCGAGCCCATGACGGCACGCTCGCCTACCTCGTCGATTTCCGGGGCTCCTCGCTCGCCGATCTGCCGGCCGGTGCGGCCATTTCCGCCCGTGTCAGCGCCAACGACAATGTCGAGATCGTCGGGACGGAGCTGCAGCCCAACCCCTCGATCAAGGGCTGGCGCCTGACTTACCGGATCAAGGTCAAGGACCCGGCCAAGCCCTCCGAGCTCCAGGCCCTGCTCGAGCTTGACAAGAAGCCGCTGACCGAGACCTGGACCGTCCAGCTGCCGCCCGCGCCTCCGGCGAAGTTCGCCAAGGAGACGGAGCGCTATCTGAACCTCTTCAAGGTGATCGAGTAACGGAGCGGTTCAAACGGAGCGGCTGTATTGCCGCTGCGGGTTCTGAAGATGCGCGTCGAAGGCGGACGCCACTTTGCGGACGAAGAGCCGCGTTTCGTCCGGCAGGCGCACGCGCCTGCCGTCGAAGCTGACCAGCCCCTCCTGCGCGAGTTCGCCGAGCTTGCGCAGCGACGGCGCGAGGATGCGCCGATCGACGGGATGATGGGCGCAGACGGCGTCGATATCGACTGAAAGATCGCACATCACCCGCTCGATCAGCTCGGCGCGCAGCCGATCCTCGGGCGTCAGCCGATAGCCCTTCGCGACAGGCAGGGCTCCATTGGCGATCTGCTCGGCATAGCGGCCGATGACCACCTCGTTCTGGACATAGCCCTGCTGCAGCCGGCCGATCGCTGAGGCGCCGAAGCCGATCAACGCCTCGCAGGGGTCGGTGGTGTAGCCCTGGAAATTCCGGTGGAGCTGCCCGCCGGACAGCGCTTGCGCCATCGCATCGTCCGGCAGGGCGAAATGATCGAGCCCGATGCGGACATAGCCGGCCTCGACAAGCCTAAGCGCCATCGCCTCGGCCTGTTCGTGCCGCGCCTCCCCGTCCGGCAAATCGGCCGTGGCGATGCGGCGCTGGTGCTTCTTGAACTCGGGAACATGGGCGTAGCCGAAGATCGAGAACCGGTCCGGCCTCATGGCCAGGCACTGGTCGACCGTGTCGAGGCAGGATTGCAGCGTCTGCCGCGGCAAGCCGTAAATCAGATCGAAGCTGATCGCCCCGATGCCGGCCTTGCGCAGGCCGGTCATGACGGCTTCAGTCCGCTCCACGCTCTGGATGCGGTTGATCGCGGCCTGAACTGCAGGGTCGAAGCTCTGCACACCCAGGCTCGCGCGATTGACGCCGGCCGCAGCCAGCGCCTCGATCATCTCCGACTCCAGCCGGCGCGGGTCGATCTCGACCGCGATTTCCGCCTGCGGATGGATCGCGAAGCGCCGCCGCAGCGCGGCGACGAGCGCGACGAAATCCGCCGGATCAAGGATCGTGGGCGTACCGCCGCCAAAATGGATATGACGCACATCGAGCGGCGCCGAGAGCTGCTCCGCCACCAGCGCGATCTCGCCGCGCAATGCCGCGAGATAGTCGATGATCGGGCCGTTGCGCAGGGCGACCGTGGTGTTGCAGCCGCAGTACCAGCACATGGAGCGGCAGAACGGCACATGCAGATAGAGCGATGTCGCCGTGCCCGCTGCCAACGATTTCAGCCAGCCGGCATAGCTCTGCGCATCGACGCCGGCGTTGAAATGCGGGGCGGTCGGATAGCTCGTGTAGCGCGGCAGGCGCTCATCTCGATAGGGCGCAGCCTGCATGGGGCAGCTCCGGTCAATCGTTGTCCAACGAGTGCCTGCATAGCCGGCCCGGAGAAGCCGATCTTTGATTTGGTGCAAATACAGAGCCTCGTCGCTGCGGGGCTCCTGCGCGCGGCGGCGCGGCGGGTCAGTCAGGAGACCATCGCGATCTGCAGATCACGTGCGATCGATTTCCAGCGAACAAGCCCGTTATGCGCGTTGCGGTAGCCGCCGCATGCCCCGAGCACGACGACCTTGCCCAGGGCCATCACCCGCTTGCTGGTGTAGATATCTCCCCGGCGTTCGACCTGCTGCAACGCATGGGCGTAGACATGCAGCGCCTTGGCGCGATCGAACAAAGGGAAGACCTCTCGCACGGCTTCGGGCAGCTGCATGACAATCTCGAGCATCTGCGTGGTTGCCTGAATATAGGACCGGTTCTTCGAGCAGCTTTGCTCCCGCGACGCCATCCGCCGCGCCCTCCCACCGCCGCCATAGAGATTTCCGCCGTGCTGGCGATAGGCGACCAGACGCTCGCCGAGCTCTACGGTTCTTCCGAGAGACTGGGCCAGGAACATCACCCATCTGTCATGCGCGATGAGATGACGCGGATCGATATAGTCGACGAAGCGCTGCTCGATCGGAACGAGATCCAGCAATTCGCGGCGATACAGCATCGAGAAGCCCCAGAACGAGCCCCATACATCGTAGTGCAGCGGCTCGCGGAGCGTGCCCGCCGCCTCCCCGATGCCCTGATCGAACGTGCCTATCTCGATGTCGTCGGCATCGATCAGCGAGGCGCGATGGGCGATTTGCGTGATCTCTGGATCATTGATGTAAGGCAGGCAGCGGGCGAGCTTCTCGCGATGCCAGATGTCGTCCTGATCACAGAAGGCGACCCAGTCCCCGGTCGCATAGCGAGAGGCCTGCAGGAAGTTCTCGCGAAATCCGAGACCCGGTGAATTCTCGATGATTCGGACCGGAAAAGGCGCGTCGTCGCGGAAGCGTGCGAGCATATGCCTCGTCGAGTCGGACGAATTGTCGTCGCTGGCGATGACCTCATGCGGCGGAACAGTCTGGCCCAGCAGGCTGTCCAGTTGCTTCTGCAGGAATTTCTCGCCGTTGAACGTCGCGAGGACGACCGAGATACACCCTGACATGCCATCACGCTTCCAAGCACTGCAGCGTGGGCGCTTGTCCCGGCGGTGCAGACTGACGCTACCAATCAAACGCAGTGTGACCTCATCGGGCCGTAGCCTAGGTCGGCATCTGCCGTTGCGTCAACCGCAGGTGTCTGGAGCTTGGCGACGACATCCGGAGCGAGCCACCGCGCCGAGGCAAATGTCGGGATCGCGCGAGCCCGCAATCCGGCGCGAACGCGGCGGAACAATGGCGAGCTCTGGGTCGTTCCCCTCCTGCGAGACGAGGGAGGAGACCATGGGAATTCTGGAGATCAGCATCGTCCTGGCCTGCGCTTCGGCCTTCGGATTCTACATTTCCGATACGCAGCAGACCTGAGCGCGAACCGCGCCACGGACGGCGGCCTGCGCCGATCCGGCAGCGTCGGCGCGCTCCCGCCCGATTATGGCTGCGTCGAGATCGGCGGCAGGCGCCACAGATCGGAAGTGGGCCTACTTGCCACGCTTCTTTTTGTCGTCCTTGCGATCGTCCTTGGCTGAATCCGCAGCCGCCTTTGCCGATCGAGCAATCGTCGCGATCGCCAGTGGCGGCTTGCCCGACTTCTCCGAGATCGCCTGATCCTGTTCTTCGATGGCCGTACGCGCCGGCTCATCGCCGTCGAGCCCTCCGAGCAACTCGCTCGGAACGCGCCGATTCGAGGTCCGGGATCCGTCCTCGTAGACGACGTCGAACATCACGAACTCGGCATCGAGAGCTTTGGATTTGGTGCGCCTGGCCATTGAAATATTCCTTGAAGACAGGGGCTCGCCCCGGCGATCCGCTGAACCAGTGGGCCGGCCCACTGCGGCAAAACACCTCGCCACGCGGCGAACTGGCGTTCCTGCCGGATCAGGCCCGAATCGAACGGCGCGTGCAGCTGGAGCAAAGGTTGGGGTAGCGCCAAGGCGCTCTTCCAAAAAATCAGCTAAACAAGCCACTTAAGGAAGGAATTTGGTGGAGCCAGGCGGAATCGAACCGCCGACCTCTTGAATGCCATTCAAGCGCTCTCCCAACTGAGCTATGGCCCCACGCGCAACGACCGAATTGGGGATCGGCCGTTAAATCCGGAGTTCTACTTCGCCCCTCGGGGCGGTTCCGTCCGGGCCGCCTGCCAGCGACGAAGCGCTCTATAGGGGGCTCGGACGGAAGACACAAGCGCCTATTGGCGCTCGTCATCTTTTTTTCACAGGCGGGCTCAGTTGTCCTCGTCGCCCTCGATGTCACCATCGATCAAGTCGGAAACGTCGTCGTCGCCTTCCTCATCTTCCTCGAGGAAGGTGTCGTCGTCGTCATCGTCGCCGACGTCCTCGACCTCGATATCGTCCTCGCTGGTGACGACGGCCTCGGTCTCCGACGCCTCCGCATCCGCCTCGTCGAGCGAAACGAGCTCGACCCCAGCCTCGGCCTCGGCCTCGTCCTCGTCCTCGTCAGGCTTCGCAGCCGCCGCCACCGCCGCCGCCTTGGCAGCCTGCGGGTCGAACATGGAACGTGGATAAGCCTGCCCCGTATAGGGCGAGACGATGGGATCCTTGTTCAGATCATAAAACTTGCGCCCCGTGACCGGGCAAACGCGCTTCGTTCCGAGTTCCGGTTTCGCCACTGCGTCGGACCCTTCAACCTACATGTTTTGGAAAAGCAGGGGCGTCCGTTAGTCGGGGCAGCCGGCCCTGTCAAATGCTGATTTGCCTCCTGAGCCCCCGGCGCGCAAGGCACGGAGCGAATCTGCGCCGCCTGCACCCTCCCGTGACCGGCGCATTGGCGCGGCCTGCGCGGGCGTGCTAGGGCGGGCTCGCACCGTTTTGACCCGTTCGCAGAGACCGACACCCGTGTCCCACGATCATGCCCCCGTACCCGTCACCGCCCAGGCCGGCGGACCGCTCAAGGGCCGCGTACGCGTCCCCGGCGACAAGTCGATCTCGCATCGCGCGATGATCTTCGGCCTGCTGGCGATCGGCGAGACGAAGGTCTCCGGCCTGCTCGAAGGTGAGGACGTGATGCGCACCGCCGCCGCGGCGCGCTCGCTCGGCGCCATCGTCCATCATGACGGGCCGGGCGCCTGGCGCGTGCAGGGCGTCGGCGTCGGCGGCCTGCGTGAGCCCGCCGATGTCCTCGATTTCGGCAATGCCGGCACCGGCTCGCGGCTGATGATGGGCGTCTGCGGCTCGCATCCGATCACCACGACCTTCGATGGCGACGCCTCGCTGCGCAAGCGCCCGATGCGGCGCATCCTCGATCCGCTGGAGCAGATGGGCACGGTCGTCGTCTCGCAGCAGGAGGGCGGCCGGGTGCCGCTGACGCTGCGCGGCCCGAAGGAGGCGATCCCGATCGTCTACCACCCGCCGGTCGCCTCGGCGCAGATCAAGTCCGCCGTGCTGCTCGCCGGCCTCGCCGCTCCCGGAGAGACGACCGTGGTGGAGGCGGAGGCGACGCGCGATCACACCGAGAAGATGCTGACCCATTTCGGCGCCGACGTCACGGTCACGCCGGAAGGCGCGCATGGGCGGCGAATCGTCCTCAAGGGCCAGCCGGAACTCAAGGCCGCGCCGATCGTGGTGCCGGCCGATCCCTCCTCTGCCGCGTTCCCGCTCGTCGCGGGGCTGATCGTCGAGGGCTCCGACATCCTGATCGAGAGCGTGATGACCAATCCGCTGCGCTCCGGCCTGCTGACGACTCTGATCGAGATGGGCGCCGACATCACGGTCGAGCGCGAAGCCAATGAGGGCGGCGAGACGGTCGCGGATCTGCGCGTGCGTGCCTCCAGCCTGAAGGGCGTGACGGTGCCGCCGGAGCGGGCGCCCGCGATGATCGATGAATATCCGGTGCTGGCGGTGGCGGCATCCTTCGCCCACGGCACGACGCGGATGCGCGGGCTGCAGGAGCTGCGGGTCAAGGAATCCGATCGCCTCGCGGCGGTCGAGGCCGGGCTGAAGGCCGCAGGCGTCACCTGCTGGATCGAGGGCGACGATCTCGTCGTCGAAGGTTCGGGCGGCGGGCCGGTGCGCGGCGGCGGGCCGATCGCGACCCATCTCGACCACCGCATCGCGATGAGCTTCCTCGTCATGGGGCTGGCGACGCAGAACCCGGTCGTGGTCGATGACGGGCTGATGATCGCGACCAGCTTCCCGAGCTTCGTTTCGCTGATGAACGGTCTCGGAGGCCGGATCGGATGAGCGCCACGCGAGCACCACGCCCCTTCGTGATCGCCGTCGACGGCCCGGCCGCCTCCGGCAAGGGCACGATGGCGCGGCGGCTCGCAGCGCATTACGGCCTGCCCTATCTCGATACCGGCCTGCTCTACCGGATGGTGGCGCGGGCCATGCTCGATGCCGGCCACGACATTCGCGACGCCGAAGCGGCGGCGCAGATCGTCGAGAGCTTCGACGAGACCGCCTTTCCGGAAGAGCGGCTGCGCGGGCGGGAGATCGGCGAGGCGGCTTCGGTCGTGGCGGCCGTGCCGGCGGTGCGGGCGGGACTGCTGACCCGGCAGCGGCGCTTTGCGAGCCAGCCCGGCGGCGCGGTGCTGGACGGGCGCGACATCGGCACGGTGATCTGCCCCGACGCCTCGGCCAAGCTCTTCGTCACCGCGACGCCGGAAGTGCGCGCCGCGCGCCGACACAAGGAATTGATCACGCGTGGCGAGGCCGTGCCTTTCGACGGCATCCTCGCCGATATCCGCCGCCGCGATGCTCGTGATTCGGGGCGTAGCGATGCACCGCTCAAGGCCGCGGATGACGCCGTGACGCTCGACACTTCGGCGCTCACGGTCGAGGAGGCCCTGGCGGCCGCGATCGGCATCATCGAGACACGCCGCGCCGCCTGACCGGGCAGCCTCCCGAAAATTTGCCGTCGAAACAGGCGAAGCTCCCGGAATTTCGCCTTGGCGCGCGCGCAGACCGGGCGCACACTCCCATCACGACTGGATGACGGAGGTGGCGATGCGGCGCTGGCTTTACGGTCTCTCGTGTCTGGCAGCGGCGGCGCTATGGAGCCCCGCTCTGCCCAGGGCCCAGACGGCGGCTGCACCGCCGGAGGAGGTCGATGTCGCGCTCGTGCTCGCGGTCGACGTGTCCTATTCGATGGATCTCGACGAGCTGGCCCTGCAGCGCAACGGCTATATCGAGGCCTTTCGCTCGAGGGAGCTGCATGACGCCATCGGCAAGGGGGCGCTCGGCAAGATCGCCGTGACCTATGTCGAATGGGCGGGCGGCAACTTCCAATTCGTCGTCCGGCCCTGGAAGGTCATCGACGGACCGGGTGCCGCGATCGCCTTCGCGGAGGAACTGGGCGAGGCGCCGACGCGTCGCGGCCGCCGCACCTCGATCTCGGGTGCGATCGACCTCGGCGTGCAGCTTCTCGAACAGTCGAACGTCGCGGCGATGCGGCGCGTCATCGACATCTCCGGCGACGGCGCCAACAATGACGGACGCCCCGTCACCGCCGCACGCGACGAGGCCGGTGCCAAGGGCATCGCGATCAACGGCCTGCCGGTGATGCTGAAACAGGCCGGCTATTTCGACATCGACAACCTCGACACCTATTACAGCGACTGCGTCATCACCGGGATCGGTGCCTTCGTCATCCCAATCCGCGAGAAGCATCAGTTCGTCGAGGCGACCAAGACCAAGCTGCTGCGCGAGATCGCCGAAGTGCCGCCGGATGCGACGCTGCAGAAGGCGCAATCCAACGCCGCAAGCTGCCTCGCCGGCGAGCGGCAATGGCGCGACCGGATGGGGAATTAGGCTTAGGTGCCGCGCGGCTTGGCCCGCGTCGTCGGCAGGGCGGCCGCGGGATCGTCCGGCCAGAGATGGCGCGGATAACGGCCCTTCATCTCCGATTTCACCGCAGCCCAGGAGCCGCGCCAGAAGCCCGGCAGATCGCGCGTGACCTGGATCGGCCGATGCGCCGGGGAGAGCAATTCCAACACCAGCGGCACCTGCCCACCCGCCAATGCGGGGTGAGACGAGAGGCCGTAGAGTTCCTGCACGCGCACTGCGATGGTCGGGCCCGCCTCGGCGGCGTAATCGACGGCGAATGAGGAGCCGGTCGGGGCGGTGAAATGCGTCGGCGCCTCGGCATCGAGCCGGCGCTTCATGTCCCAAGGCAGCAGGCTTGCGAGCGCCGAATCGAGATCGCCCGACTGGATGGCCGCCAGCGAGGCGCGGCCGCCGATATGAGGAGCGAGCCAGAGCTCCGGCTCCCGCGCCAAGCCTTCGTCGGACAGATCGGGCCAGTCGGCTTCAGGCTCCGCCTTGCGGAGGAAAGCCACGCGCTCGCGCAGTTGCGCCTGTCCCTTTGTCCAGGGCAGGAGGCCTACGCCGAGCGCAGCGATCCCCTTCGCCAGCGTCTCGGCGTTCTCCGTCGTGTCCGCAACCGGCAGAGGCCTCTCCGACAGCGAAAGCGCGCCGTAGCGGCGCACGGCCCGCACCCGCAGCGCGCGGGCGGCGCGGTCGAAGCTCGCCTCCTCGCGCTCCTCGATGGCGAAAGGCGCGAGCCCATGGCCGACGAGGGCTGCGATCTCCGCTTCCTCGATCGCAGCCGCCGCCATGATCCGCGCCTGCTGAGCGGCGCCGGTCATCTCGGCGACGACGATATAGGGCTCGCGCGCCAGGCGCTGCGGGGCTTCGAGCGCGCCGCCACGGCCATTGGCGAGGAGATATTGACCCGAGCCCGGCGCACGCGCCTTCGCGACCCGGTCGGGATAGGCGAAAGCGAGCAGCAGGCCGGGCGAAAGCGGCTCGCCGCCCGCCTTGGCGGCATGGCGCTCGGCCGTACGGGCCCACCCCTCGGCGAGGCGGCGCATATCACCCGCGCGCCCGCCGCGCTCCCGACCGAAGCGCTCAATCCTTTCCGCCAGATCGACGGCATCCCCACCAAGGCCGCGCTCGACCAGCACCGCGGCAAGCTCGGCAGCCGCATCGGCCTGCCCAAAGCGGCCGGCGGCCACGAGCATGCGGGCGAGCCGCGGTGGCAATGGCAGCGCCTGCAAGGCGCGCCCATCCGGCGTGATGCGCCCATCGGCATCGAGCGCGCCGATGCTGGCCAGCAGCGCGCGCGCTTCCTTGAGAGCCGGCGCCGGCGGCTGATCGAGGAAGGCGAGCGTGGCAGGGTCCGCGACACCCCAGGCGGCGCAGTCCAGCAGAAGGGGACTTAAGTCCGCCGACAGGATTTCGGGGCGGGCGAAAGGTTCGAGCGCGCCGGTCGCAGCCTCCTCCCAGAGCCGGTAGCAGACACCCGGCTCGGTGCGCCCGGCGCGGCCGCGGCGCTGGTCGGCGGCAGCGCGGCTGACGCGGCGGGTCTCCAGCCGGGTCACGCCGATATCGGGCTCATAGACCGGCACGCGGGCGAGGCCTGAATCGATCACGACGCGCACGCCCTCGATAGTCAGCGAGGTCTCGGCGATGGCCGAGGCGAGCACGATCTTGCGGCGGCCGGCCGGCGGGGGCAGCACGGCGCGGTCCTGCTCGCGCTGGTCGAGCGCGCCGTAGAGCGGGGCGATCTCGACGGCTGGATCCCGCAATTTCTCGCGCAGGCGCTCCTCGACGCGGCGGATCTCGCCCTGCCCCGGCAGGAAGACGAGCTGCGAGCCCGGCTGCTCGTTGAGAGCGAGCAGAACCGTCTCCGTGACCTGATCCTCGATGCGCTTCAGCGGGTCGCGGCTGCGATAGCGCGTCTCGATGGGGTAGGCGCGGCCCTCGCTTTCGATCACCGGCGCATCGCCGAGCAATCTGGCGACACGGGCGCCGTCGAGCGTCGCCGACATCACGAGGATGCGCAGGTCCTCGCGCAGGCCGCCCTGCGCATCGAGCGCCAGCGCCAGCCCGAAATCGGCATCGAGCGAGCGCTCATGGAACTCGTCGAAGAGCACGGCGGCGACGCCTTCCAGCGCCGGATCATCGAGGATCATGCGCGCGAAGACGCCCTCGGTGACGACCTCGATGCGCGTCTTCGGCCCGATCTTCGAGCCGAGCCGGACGCGCAGACCTACCGTCTCGCCGACGCGCTCGCCCAGCGTCTGCGCCATCCGGTTTGCCGCGCCCCGCGCCGCCAGCCGGCGCGGCTCGAGCAGGATGAGTTTGCCGCCCCTGGCCCAGGGCTCGTCGAGCAAGGCCAGCGGCACGCGCGTTGTCTTGCCGGCGCCGGGCGGAGCGACCAGCACGGCGTTCGGCCGCGCCCGCAGGGAGGCTGCGAGATCGCCGAGAACGGCATCGATCGGGAGGGCGGTTTCGAAGGCGCGCATGCCCGGCCGATGTGGCGCAGCCCAGCCTTACGCGCAAGCCACTCGCCAGCCCGCGCGCGCCGTGCTAACCGCTCAGCCCATGACAGAGACCGGCCAGACCCGCATCCAGAACCGCTTCAAGGCCTGCGCCCGCGAGGGCCGGGCGGCGCTCGTGACCTTCGTCACGGCCGGCGATCCCGATTTCGAGACCTCGAGCGCGATCCTGAACGCCCTGCCCGGCGCCGGCGCCGACCTGATCGAGCTCGGTGTGCCCTTCACCGACCCGATGGCGGACGGCATTCCGGTCCAGCTCGCCGGCCAGCGTGCGCTGAAGGCAGGCCAGACACTCCGCAAGACGCTCGCCATGGTCGAGAGCTTCCGCAAGGCCGGCCACGACACGCCGATCGTGCTGATGGGCTACTACAACCCGATCTACGTCTACGGCGTCGAGGCCTTTCTGGCGGATGCGCGCCGCGTCGGCATCGACGGCCTGATCGTTGTCGACCTGCCGCCTGAGGAAGACGAGGAGCTCTGCCTGCCGGCGCTGAAGGCGGGTATCAGCTTCATTCGGCTGGCCACGCCGACGACCGACGACAAGCGCCTTCCCAAGGTGCTGCAGAACACCTCCGGCTTCGTCTATTACGTCTCGGTGACCGGCGTGACCGGTGGCGCCATCGCCGATTACGGCGCAGTGGGTGATGCGGTCACTCGCATCAAGCGCCATACCGAACTGCCCGTCGCGGTCGGCTTCGGCGTTAAGACCGCGACCGACGCCGCCACCATCGCCAAGAGCGCGGACGGCGTCGTCGTCGGCTCGGCGCTTGTGGAGCGCGTTCGCCTGTCGCTGGACGCCGAAGGAAAAGCCACGGAAAAGACCGTTTCGGCTGTCACCTCGCTGGTCAAGGAGCTCGCCGACGGCGTTCGTTCCGTGGCCAAGGCGGCCTGAGGTTCGTTTCATTCAGCGGCCGAACGCCTGCCGAAACGGCTGGCGCGGGCCCATATCCTGCGTGACGGCGCCTTCCAAGGCGCCGGAAACCTATCAGGGACTCATCCGATGAACTGGATTTCCGAAGTCGTCCGGCCGCGCATCAAGACGCTGTTCAAGCGCGAGACCCCGGAGAACCTCTGGATCAAATGCCCGGATTCCGGGCAGATGGTGTTCCACAAGGATGTCGAGGCCAATGGCTACGTCATCCCCGGCTCCGAGCATCATATGCGCGTCACCGCCCCCGAACGGCTGCGCCTGACCTTCGACGAGGGCAAATGGGTCGATGTCGCCCTGCCCGAGGCTCCGGCCGACCCGCTGAAGTTCCGCGACGAGAAGCGCTATGTCGACCGGCTGAAGGACGCCCGTGCCAAGACCAGCGCGCAGGACGCCTTCAAGGTCGGTTTCGGCCGGGTCAAGGGCCTGCCGATGACGATCGCGGCTCAGGACTTCCACTTCATGGGTGGCTCGCTCGGCATGGCGGCGGGCGAGGCCTTCATCAAGGGCGCCGAGACCGCGCTCGACAAGAAGACCCCCTATGTCGTCTTCGCCGCCTCGGGTGGCGCGCGCATGCAGGAAGGCATCCTGTCGCTGATGCAGCTGCCGCGCACGACGGTCGCCGTTCGCCGCCTGCGCGCGGCCGGCCTGCCCTATTTCGTCGTGCTAACCAACCCGACGACCGGCGGCGTCACCGCCTCCTACGCCATGCTGGGCGACATCCACATCGCCGAGCCCGGCGCGTTGATCGGCTTCGCCGGGCCGCGCGTGATCGAGCAGACCATCCGCGAGAAGCTGCCGGAAGGCTTCCAGCGCTCGGAGTATCTCAAGGACCACGGCATGGTCGACATGGTCGTGCATCGCCGGGACATCCCCGAGACACTCGCCCGTCTAGGCCGCCTGCTGACCAAGCAGCCGCAGGCGAAGAGCGAGGCGCCCCTGCCCGCGCCGCTGCGGCCGGTGGCCGAGGCTGTCTGAGGCCAAATTACCGGACGGTCGCGCCATGGGGTCTTCCGATACGGTGCTGGCGCGCTTCATGGCGCTGCACCCCAAGCTGATCGACCTTTCGCTCGGCCGTATCCTCACACTGCTGGAGCGCCTCGGCGATCCGCAGAAGCGCCTGCCGCCGGTGATCCATGTCGCCGGCACCAACGGCAAGGGCTCGACCATCGCCTTCATGCGGGCGATCCTCGAGGCCGCGGGCCTCTCCGTCCACGTCTATATCTCGCCCCATCTGGTGCGCTTCCATGAGCGCATCCGGCTGGGGGCGCCCGGCGGCGGCCGCTTCGTCGAGGAGGACAAGCTCGTCGAGGCGCTGGAGCGCTGCGAGACCGTCAATGCCGGCGATCCGATCACTTTCTTCGAGATGACGACGGCAGCCGCGATGCTGCTCTTCGCCGAGAACCCGGCCGATGTGCTGCTGCTGGAAGTCGGTCTCGGCGGGCGCTTCGACGCGACCAACATCATCGCGCACCCCGCCTGCACGGTGGTGACGCCGGTCTCGCTCGACCATTCCGAATATCTCGGCGACACCGTCACCAAGATCGCCGGCGAGAAGGCCGGCATCTTCAAGCGCGGTGCGCCGGCCGTGATCGCGCCGCAGGAGCCGGAGCCCACCGCTGTTCTCGAAGCTGCGGCCGAACGCGCCGGAGCCTCGAAGATCCTGATCGGCGCGCAGGACTTCAACGTCCATGAGGCCGGCGGGCGGCTGGTCTACGAGGATCAGGACGGGTTGCTCGACCTTCCCCTGCCGAAGCTCGCGGGCCGCCACCAGCACGTCAATGCCGGCACCGCCATCGCGGCGCTGCGGGCTGCCGGCTATGGCGGCCTGCCTACGCGGGCCTTCGAGGAGGGCATGCGCCATGCCGAATGGCCGGCCAGACTGCAGCGGCTGGCGCGCGGACGGCTCACAGAGCTGATCCCGCCCAGGGCCGAGCTCTGGCTCGACGGCGGCCATAACCCCGATGGTGGGCGCGTGCTGGCGCAGGCCATGGCCGATCTCGCGGATCGGAATCCGGCGCCGCTCGTCATGATCGCGGGATTGCTCTCGACCAAGGACGCCGCCGCCACGCTCGGCCATTTCAAGGGGCTGGCGCAGGTGCTGTATGCGGTGCCGATCCAGAATTCGCTGGCGGCGCGCCCGGCCGAAGAGGTCGCGGAGGCGGCGCGCAGCGCAGGCCTCACCGCCGAGGCTTCCGGCTCGGTCGAGCAGGCGCTGCGCATGATCGCCGCACGGGAGTGGCCGGCACCGCCGCGCATCCTGATCTGCGGCTCGCTCTATCTCGCGGGCGAAGTGCTTTCCGCCAACGGGACGCCGCCGACGTGAAGGCGCTCCCGGTCGCGATCTTGTCCTGCAGCCTGCTCGGCGGCTGCGTCAGCTCTGGCACCGGCTCTTCCGACGGTGTCGAGCGCGTCGCAGCCGGCAAGCCGACCGTCCTGCAGCAGACCTATATGACGATGGACGAGCGCTGCCGGCCGGTGAAGCGGCCGACCGGCGTCCTCACCGAACCACCGCACCACGGCAAGGTCCGGATGGCGACGCGCACCGCCAATGCCGAATATGGCCAGGGCGAATACCAACATTGCGACGGCAAGCCCGGCCCTTCGCTCGCCTTCGAATACACGTCTAAGCCCGGTTATCGCGGCCCCGACAGTTTCGGGGTGCGCGTGCGCTACAATGACGGCGAGATCCGCCAGGCGCGGTTCGACGTCGAGGTCTACTGAACAGCGGGAGGTCAGCCCCATGCAGCGCGCATTCGGAGCCGGCGGACCGGCTGTTTCCGTCATCGGCCAGGGCAGCTGGTATATCGAGCAAGGCGACCGCCGCGAGGCCGTCGCTGCCCTGCAACGTGGCCTCGATCTCGGCCTTTCCCATATCGACACCGCCGAGATGTATGGCGACGGGCGTTCCGAAGCGATCATCGGTGAGGCGATCGCCGGGCGCCGAGACGAGGTCTTCCTCGTTTCGAAGGTGCTGCCGCACAATGCCTCGCGGCAGGGCGTGCGCGCCGCCTGCGAGCGCTCTCTGAAGCATCTCAAGACGGACCGGCTCGACTGCTATCTGCTCCACTGGCGCGGCCCGCATCCGCTGGAAGAGACTTTCGCCGCCTTCGAGGCCTTGAAGCAGGAGGGCAAGATCCTCTCCTGGGGCGTCAGCAATTTCGACGAGGACGATCTCGACGAGGCGCTCGACGCATCGGGCCCCGGCCTGATCGCCTGCAATCAGGTGCTCTATCACCTGCGGGAACGCGCTATCGAGCATGCGGTGATCCCCTGGTGCGAGCGCAACGGCGTCGCCGTCACCGCCTACAGCCCCTTCGGCCATGACGATTTCCCGGAGCCGGGCAGCGCGCAGGGCAAGGTTCTCGGCGAAATCGCCACCACTCATGGCGCGACGCCCAGGCAGGTCGCGCTCGCCTTCCTGACGCGCCGCTCCAGCGTCTTCGCCATCCCGAAGGCCGGGAAAGCACCTCATGTCGAAGAGAATGCCGGCGCGGCCGGGCTCAAGCTTTCGGCAGCGGATATCGCCCGGATCGATGCAGCTTTCCCGCGTGGCCGAAAGCCTCATTCGCTGCCGATGATCTGAGCAGCGGAAACCACGATCCGCCTTCGCACTTTACATTCCGGCGTCACACGCGCTTTCCTAGAGTCAACCTGGGTCTTTTGGGCGACGGCCTCGTGCCTGCGCCAACGCCTCATCCCCGTTGCGTCCTGAGGAGTGAGAGTGATGCGTCGCTTACTCGGTTGTCTCGCCCTGTTGGCCTTCGCGCTCTTCGGCAGCGCCGCTCAGGCGGGCATCGACGTCCAGATCGACCTCGCCGCCCAGCGCATGCAGGTGACCACCAGCGACGGCGAGGCCTACAACTGGAAAATCTCCTCGGGCCGCAAGGGCTTCCGCACGCCGAGCGGCGTTTATCGGCCGATTCGGCTCGAAAAGAGCTGGTATTCGCGAAAGTATGACGGCGCGATGCCTCATTCGGTGTTCTTCCATGGCGGTTATGCGATCCATGGCACGACGGCCGTCGGCGCGCTCGGCCGGCCGGCCTCGCATGGCTGTATCCGTCTGCACCCGGCCAACGCCGCCAAGTTCTTCGCGCTGGTCAAGAAGCATGGCTACGGCCAGACTCGGATCGCGCTGAACGGCTCCGTCAACGACAGCCTCTCGCGCTTCGCCCGGGCCTCGACGAACTCCAAGGCGAAGCTCGCCAAGACCTCGTCGTCCGACACCCGGATCGCCAGCGCGAAGGTCGCCAAGGCCAAGATCGCCAGGGCACAGCAGCGCTACCACGACCAGATCGTGGTGCAGCAGCGCCAGTATGGTTGGGAAGCGGCGCGCGGCCAGATTCTGCTGCGCCCGAGCCTGCCGGCCAACGCCTATGGCTACCAGCCCTACTACGCCTACCCGAGCAGCGGCGGCTGGCGCTAAGACTAAATCGCCTCCGGCGCGATCCGGAGCCAACCTTCCAGCGTTTCGCCCGGCGCCAGCCGGCGCAGCGGCGTTGCGGCGCGCGCAGCCGGCTCGCTCGGTGCGCCGATGGCATGGCTCTGCGGCTCGACGCAGAGAAAATCCGCGCCGGCCGGCGCCCAGACCACCGGGCAATCCAGACTTTCGCTGGCCGTGAGCGTAACGGCCAAGCCGGTCGAAGGCGTCTCGATCCGGGCGTGGCCGCCCCAGCCAAGGAAGCTCCAGGCCGTCACCTCGTCCGAGCGGAAAGCCGGTGCGGCCGCATAGGGTCCACCATCTCTGAAGGCCTGCTGCCCGGTCGCGCGGAAGGCCTCGCCGAAGACGAGCGCGCCTTTCGCCCGCAGGGCGAGGCGAGTATCGGTGGCACAGGGGAACCAGGGATGATGGCCGATGCCGAAAGGTAGTGCCGTCTGCGCCTCGTTCACGATCGAGACGCGAATGGTCATACCGGCCTCGTCGAGCGCTATCTCCTGCCGTGCGCGATAGCGGTACGGGTCGGGGCCGGCACTACGCCGGTGTTCCAGCACGGTATGACCGCGGTCATACCGCAGCACCTGCCAGGCCGACTGCCAGCCAAAGCCGTGGATCGTGCCGGCCGGGTCGTTCTCCGGGACGACAAAGCGGCTCTCGCCGTCGTCGATGAGGCTGCCAAAAGCACGGTTCGCAAAGGGCAGCATCGCCCAGCTCCCGAAGAAGTTGGGCGAAGCCGTCGAAGGCTCGCCGCCGGACGAGGGGCGCAGCACATCGTGCAGGCGCCCGTCCGGCCCGCCCCAGCATAGCCGCGAGACGATGCCGCCGGCTTCAGGTACGACCGTCGCTTCCAGGCTTCCGGCCTGCAATTCGAGCATCGCTCTCTCCGATTCGTCCGGTGCCGCCCGGCGGAAGGGTTGCCGCGATTGCGGGACCGGCACAAGCCGCCGCTCTTGACCGGGGCCGGTACGACTAAGAGAGTTGCGCCCCTTTCTGCTCTGCCCCTTGCCGGATCCCGCCATGCCGAAACCTCTGATCGCGCTCGACTGGGGCACGACCCGCGCGCGGGCCTTCCTGATCTCGGAGACGGGCGAGGTGCTGCAGCGCCGTATCGCCGACCAGGGTATTCAGTCCGTGCCGGCGGGCGGCTATCCCGCGGCCTTCGAGGCACTGGCGGGAGACTTTCGGCGAGCGGCGCCCGAGGCGCCGATTGTGCTGGCCGGCATGGTCGGAAGCCGCAATGGCTGGGTCGAGGCGGCCTATGTCGCCTGCCCCGCCTCGCCAGAGGAGATCGCTGCCGCAGCGATCCAGGTCGAGCTCGACGCCAACACGACCGCCACGATCCTGCCCGGCTTGAGCTTCGACGACGGGGCCTTCGACGTGATGCGCGGCGAGGAAACGCTCATCGTCGGGCTGGGGCTCACGGACGGCATCGCCTGCCTGCCCGGCACGCACTCGAAATGGGCAGAGATCAAGGATGGACGCATCACGCGCTTCGCGAGCTTCATGACCGGGGAGGTCTATGGCCTCCTGCGCGAGGGCTCGATTCTCAGCCGACTGGCGGAAGCCCCGGCAGGAAGCGATGCGGCGGATGGCGCGGTGCGCGGCCGGGCTGCCGCATCACGCCCCGGCGGTCTGCTCAACAGCATCTTCGCGGCGCGAACCGAGGTGCTTGCCGGCCGGATGAAGGGTGGCTCGGTCGGCCCCTATCTCTCGGCGCTGCTGGTCGCGCAGGAGATCGCGGGGGCGAAGGCCCTGTTCGGTGAGAGGACCGAGATCCATGTCGTCGCCGATGGCGCGCTCGCGGACAGCTATGGCGGGGAGCTCGCGGCAGCGGGCCTGACCGTGCGGACGACCACGCCGGAGGCGGCCTTCATCGCCGGCGTCAGGCGCCTCGCGTCCGGCCTTTCCGCATGATCGTCGTCTTCGGCTCGATCAATATCGATCTGGTGACGCCAGTGGAGCGGCTGCCCGGTGCTGGCGAGACCGTGCTCGGGCCGGGCTATTCAGTGCATCCCGGCGGCAAGGGTGCGAACCAGGCGCTGGCGGCTCGGCGCGCGGGGGCAGAGGTGGCAATGATCGGCGCAGTCGGACGCGACGGCTTCGGCGAGGCGGCGCTTGCGCTGCTGGCCTCGGATGGCGTCGACCTGTCCCGCGTGGCCCGCGTCGATGAGCCGACGGGCGCAGCTTTCATCGCCATCGACAGCGACGGCGCCAACCAGATCATCGTCGCGGCCGGCTCCAATGCCGCGGCCGCGCCCGCCGCTCTGCAGCGGATGCCACTCGGCACGGACGACGTCCTGCTGCTGCAATGCGAGGTGCCGGCCCCCGCAAATCTCGCCGCCGCGCAGACCATGAAGGCGGCCGGTGGGCGGGTGATCCTCAACCTCGCCCCGGCGGAGGCTCCTTCCGCGGCGCTCCTCGACAGCCTCGACGTCATGATCCTCAACGAGCATGAGGCGCTGGTCCTGGCACAGGCGCTCGGATGGCCGGAGCGAGAGCCGGATGCGATCGCGCGGCGGCTCGACGCAGAGCGCGGCATCGCCACCGTCGCAACACTTGGGGCGGCCGGTGTCGTCGCCTGGCAGGGCGGGGTGCGTCATCGCCTGCCCGCGCCGCGCGTCACGGTCGTCGACACCGTCGCGGCGGGAGACAGCTTTGCAGGAGCTTTTGCAGCCGCGCTGGCGGAAGGGCGCGATGTCGCGACTGCACTTAGGCATGGCGTCGCAGCCGGCTCGATCGCCTGCACGCGCGCCGGCGCGCAGCCCAGCATTCCCTACAGGAGCGAAATCGCCGCTTTGGTTGGCGGAGGAGAAGCCCGAGGCGACTAGAGCGCTTCCGCGTTTCCTTCACGCGAAGCGGTGTCCACTTCGCTTGAAAATGCTCTAGAAACCGGGGCAGCCGGTGACGTCGCTGCGCACGATCTGCTCGATGGAAGCCGAGCCGTCCGGCCTGCCGCTGCGCGGGCGTGCGAAGACCGGATGGCCGCCGAGCGTCACAGTGCCGGTGATGACCTCGCCGATGATCGGCGTGAAGTTGTAGCTCGCGCTCGCCATGATCACCGAGGTGCTGGGCACCTTGACGCCGCTCGGCAAGGCGACGGTGGTGCCGCGCGCGGGCGCCGGCGTCCCGACCGGGTAGCTGCTGCTCCAGCAGACGCGGCCGAGCCCGGCAGAGTCGATGACGATGCTGGCAATGACCATGCTGGCCTTGCTCGCATCATAGGGCAGCAGGACCGTGCTGGCGGCTCCGAAGATGTTGCTGATCTCCGCAACCGGGGCTGTCTGCAGCCGCGCCGTCAGGTCGCTGAGGGTGGAGGTGAGCAGCGTGACCTTGCGATTGACCATCACGAGTTGCGCGACATCGACCAGCCCGCAGTAGGCGAGCATCAGGAAGGGCAGGACCATCGCAAACTCAACCGCCGCAACGCCTTCACGCTCGCGGCGGAAACGGCGCCAGAGGCGGAGGAGCTGCCTTTTGTACCTGCGTGTCGACATCAGACGAAGGGCTCCGTTCGGAAGGCGACGCTCGCGATGATGCCGCGACGGCCAGACCCCGGTCCGCCGATATTGGCAAGCGAGTACGAGGCCCAGCTCGTCAGGAAGAGCTTGTAGTCGAGCACCGCTCGGACCACGACGATCTGGTTGGCGGCCGGCGCGCTGTAGGAGAACGTGCTCGTATCGAGATTACCGCCAGCGAGGGGGTTGCTGCCCGACGTGCCGGAGCTGGCACCGCTGAAGTTCGCGTAGTTTCGCACGTCGATAGCCAGCTTCGAGCAGTCGATGAGACCCAGCGGTGCCCGCGCGCAGACGGCATCGCGAAAGGCCGTGGTGTTCACGGCCGCGCTGCCGGAGGTGTAGAGCGCACGAGACTCGCCGGTCAGCACGGCGCGGGAGGCCTGGGTCACGGCCTCCTCCAGCACCTGGGTCGTCCAGAACATCAGCGCCGTCTCGAAGATCGCCCACAGCAGCATCAGGAACGGCGCCGCGATGAAGCCGAACTCGACCGCCGTCGCGCCGTCCTGCGAGCGCCCGAACCGGCGGAGCAGCGTCAAACGGCGCCGCCTGGCTGCCAGCCCGGCCTTACCTGCGAGAGGAGCAATTTCTGTCTTGCGGTCGAACATCGATGGCCTCGTCGAGCGCCCGGCCCGGACCGGATCATCTCTACGGCAAAAGAATTTCCGATCGGTTAGAGGCGCTGCGCCGGCACAAAAAGCAGGGTGAACGTCTGATTTACCATGTTCGGCAGCGCGACGAGGCCACGCCATGACGCGCCTACGCGCGCGATCCATGTCCTGCCCGGGATGCCTATTTGGCCCCGGTCGCCAGGGCATTGCGGCTAGAGGCCTGAGTGCCGGCTTCGCCGAAATATTTCTGCGCGTCGCCGAGCTGCATCGAAGGCTGGCAGACGGGCGTGCAGGAATAGCTCTCGCGCTCCATGCCACGCTGAACCGTGAGCACCGCATCGGAGGCCGCGCTGACGCGCACCAGCGATTCCGCGAGCAGGGTTCCGCCGGAGTCGAGCGCGATCAGGTTGGTCACGCCGAAGCTCTTGCCCGTCACCACCATGACGCCGTTGCGCTGGACCGTGACGTCGGCGATGGCCGGGTTGCCGACGATGACGGTGCGCGCCTTCTCAGGTAGGCGCACCACCTTGGCATGGTCGACCAGCACGAGGACCGCGCTGCCTGGCGCTTCCTGCGGGGCGGCCTGCGCCGCATTCGCCGCGCAAGCGGCTGCCAGCAAGGTCGCGGCCAGTGCCCAGCGCGCGCGCTGGTGGAGCCCTCCTGGAATGCGCTTGGTCAACATCGCAACGCCTCAAAGCTTTATGACATCCCCAGAGAAGCGCAAAATGATGAACCAAACCCTAAAACCCCCAGCGGAAGCGCTTTCGTCCGTCGAACGCGCAGGCGACGGAACAGAATCCATTCCCCGATCAGTGTTCGATCCGCCGAGAAATCCAAATCAATTCAGGTTCTCGTATCGATTAAATACATTATTTACCGATAGGACGGTGGATATATCTTATTGAATTTCGATAGTTGACTTTTCTATCGATCGTTAAATTGAGAATTAACCACAGAAATAAGCGTTTTTAGCGAACGCCAATTCTTCGATCGGCTTAACTGATCGGCAAGAGGGAGCCGTCTAATGTCACTCCTGTCGCTGACCCAAGCCGCTCCAGAGCAAAGGCAGCCGTCAAACCGTGGTGTAAAGGAGTTTCAGCATGACCAAGCTTCTCGCGCGTTTCGCCAAGGACGAGTCCGGCGCCACCGCCATCGAATACGGCCTGATCGCCGCCCTGATCGCCGTCGTCTGCATCACCGTCTGGACGAGCATCGGCTCCAACCTCAACACGAAGTTCACGTCGGTCAACGACGCGCTCAAGTGATCAACCAATAGGACGAGCGCTTGCATCGCAAGCGCGTCGAGGAGCGCCCTGGCACTGCCGGGGCGTTTCGCGTTTTGAGGATCGCTGCGGCGATTCCAGCGCTCTCGTAAGCCTTTGGTCAGACCTGACTGCGAAATATTGCGGACGAGACAGGCCCGGAGCCAGCCCATGTCGCTTTCGCTGATCATCATGCTCGGTGTCTTTCCCTTCGCCATGGCCTATGCCGCGGCGAGCGACCTCGTCTCGATGACGATTTCCAACCGGCTCTGCCTCACGCTCGTCGCGTCATTCGCGCTCTGCGCCGTGCTGCTCGGCCTCAGTCTCCAGGAGGTGGCCTGGCATCTCGCCGCCGGGTTCACCGTGCTGATTGGCGCCTTCGGCCTCTTCGCCGCCGGCTGGATTGGTGGCGGCGATGCGAAGCTCGCGGCGGCGACCGCGCTCTGGTTCGGCTTCGACCAGTTGATGCCCTATCTGCTGTTGTCGAGTGCCGGCGGCGGCGTCCTGGCGCTCATCCTCCTGCGTCTGCGCGCGCATCCGCTGCCGGCACCGGCCGCGAACTGGGGTTGGGCTCAGCGCCTGCACGCCCCCAAGGAGGGCGTGCCCTATGGGATCGCCCTGGCCTTCGCCGCACTGTATCTCCTGCCCGACACCCGGATCTGGCACGCGGCCATGGGGCTCTGAACCTGCCGCGCTCTGCGGCGACCGCGCATCCTTCCGGGCTCAGACCTGCGGCCTGCTTCCAAATGCGGGATCGGCAGGTCCAGCCGGCACATGATGACGAGTTCAAAAAATATACGTCCGATTAACCATAAGTTGACGTTTCGCGCCGACGATCCGGGACAGTAGCCAGCTTAGGCCTGGCCTGAGGATCGCAGGTCGATGAGTCCCGCACGCATCATCATTCTCGTCATCGCACTGGCGGCCGGCCTCGGAGCCGCCTGGCTGGCGCAGGGCCCCTCGCAGGAGCCCACACCTGTAGCCAAGGTGGAACCCGCACCGACCATTCCGGTGCTCGTCGCCGCCAACGAGATTCCCGTCGGAAACGTGGTGACGGCCAATGACCTGCGCTGGCTGAGCTGGCCGCTCTCCGGGGTTCCAGCGGGCGTCATCCGCAAGGATGAGGTGCCCGAGGCCGAGAAGGAACTCATCGGCCAGGTCGCGCGCTATGCCCTGCTTGCCGCAGAGCCCATCCGCCGCGAGAAACTGATCAGGACGGATGGAACGGGTTTCCTCTCCGCAGTGCTTCCTGCCGGCATGCGCGCCGTCGCGATCACCACGGACAGCCGCGGCGCCAACACGGCGGGCGGCTTCATCCTGCCCAATGACCGCGTCGACGTTATCAGCACCAGCCGGGACGCGGGAGAAGGAAGCTCGGGCGCCGCCAGCGAGACCCTGCTGCATAACATCCGCGTTCTGGCGATCGGCCAGAACGTCCAGGAACGCAACGGCGAGAAGGTCGTGGTCGGCGAAACCGCGACCCTCGAGGTCGAGCCCGGGCAGGTCGAGACCCTGATCCAGGCGCAGAAGACCGGAACGCTCTCGCTGGCCTTGCGCAGCCTGAAGGATGCCGGCGTCTCCACGCCGTCCGAGACGGAAAATGCCATGACGCTCGTCCGCTACGGCGTCAGCTCCAAGAGCGTGAAGCCATGACCAGACTTCCCCGTCCACTTGCCCCCCGCATCGCGAAGGCTCTCGCGCTCGCGCTCTCGACCAGTTGCGCGCTCGTTCAGGCGGACGGCGCGCTAGCCCAGTCCGGCCGCGAGGCCTCCCCGGTCCTGAATGTCGGAACGAGCGAGCATGCGATATCGCGCAAGCTCGATCTCTCGATCGGACGCTCGCTGATCGTCGAACTGCCGCGCGACGCCAAGGAGGTCTTCGTCGCGAACCCGAAGGTCGCCAATGCCGTGGTGCGCACGGCGCGCAAGCTCTTCGTCATCGGCATCGCCGACGGCGCGACCTCGATGTTCGTGATGGATTCCGAAGGCCGGCAAATCACCGCGCTCGAGATCAATGTCGGGCGCGACCTCAACGTGCTGCGCCAGACGCTGCGCACCGCGCTGCCGAACTCGCAGATCGAGATCAAGCCGGCCGGGGACTCGATCCTTCTGGTCGGCTCCGTTCCGAACGCCTCGGAAGCGACCCAGGCCGTCGACATCGCCAATGCTTTCGTCGGCACATCCGACAAGACCAGTAAGGGCGCCGTGATCAACTCGCTGACGATCCGGGATCGCGATCAGGTGATGGTCAAGGTCACGGTGTCCGAAGTCTCGCGCAAGGCGATCAAGCAGCTCGGCATCAACTCGACCGGTGAGTGGAAGCTCGGCAATTTCTCGATAACCCCCAGCATCGACAACCCCCTGTCGCTGTCGCCGCAGGCCCTGTCCGCCACGGCGATCACGGCGGGAATCGGCAACTCACAGAATTTCACGCTGCGAGCTCTCGAGCGCTCGGGCCTTGCCCGCATTCTGGCGGAGCCGAACGTCACCGCGATCTCGGGCGAGAGCGCGAAGTTCACCGCCGGCGGCGAAGTTCCGATCCCGACCGGCTACACCTGCGATCCGGCCAAGGCCGTCTGCACGCTCGGCGTGCAGTATAAGCCGATCGGCGTCGCCCTCAACTTCACGCCGATCGTGCTCTCGGCCAACAAGATCAGCATGCGGATCGCCACCGAGGTGACCGAGCTCGACTTCGAGAACCAGATCGTGCTCCAGGGCGGATCCGGCCAGCCGAGCGTCACGGTCCCCGCCTTCCGCGTGCGCAAATCCGACACCACGGTCGAGCTGCCTTCCGGCGGCACGCTGGCCACCGCCGGCCTGATCCAGCGCGTCTCCAAGACGTCGCTCAATGGCCTGCCCGGCCTGATGAACCTGCCCATTATCGGCGTGCTGTTCCGGTCCCGCGACTACCAGCGCGAGGAGACCGAGTTGATGATCACGGCCACGCCCTACATCGCCAAGCCGATGCAGCCCAACGACGTTCAGCGCCCCGATGACGGCTTCGTCGACACACATGACGCTCAGGCGATCCTGCTCGGGCGGCTCAACAAGCTCTACGGCAGCGGCAGCGGTCCGATCCCACAGGCCTACAAGGGCCGGGTCGGCTTCATCGCCGACTGATTTCCCGCATGATCGCAATGGATGACGGACGCTCCGCCATGACCGCTCCTTCACGCAACAGATCGATCCGGGCGCAAGGCGTCGCGGCGGCGCTTGCCTTAGGCGCGCTGCTGGGCGCCTGCGCCGGCAAAGGACCCAACACGGATCCCGTCGCCACGGCCCCCGTCGACATACGCGAGCGCCACCCGATCGTGCTGCGCGACGCTCCCCGCTCGCTCGACGTCTTCGTCGGCCGGGCCGGCGGGCGGCTCGACAGCCGGCAGGCGCAGGATGTCGCCTCCTTCGCCCGCGAATATCGCCGCTCGGGCCGAGGCGGCATGGTGGCGCAGGTGCCTACGGGCGCCCGTCGCGACCATGCGGCGCAAGACACGCTCGCGGGCATTCGCGCGGAGCTGTCCCGCAACGGCGTCTCCGGCCTCGCCGTCCGCGGCTACCCGGTCGAGGATCCCGATCTCGCTTCGCCGATCCGGCTGACCTTCGCCTCACTCCAGGCCGGCCTGCCGCATCAGTGCGGACAGTGGCCGACCGATCTCGGCGTCTCGGACTACAAGTTCGACGCTTCCAACGAGAGCTACTGGAATTTCGGCTGTTCCACCCAGGCCACCTTCGCGGCCCAGGTCGCCGATCCGATCGACCTCGTCAGGCCGCGCGACGAGGGCCGGCCGGACATCGTCAAGCGTATGGTCGCGATCGGCAAGATCCGCCAGGGGCAGGATCCGTCGACCCAGTACCGTCAGCAGACGCCGCAGATCAACTCGGCGGTGGGAGGCGGCACCTGATGACGTCCGAGACCAACGAACAGCTCCCCGCGAGCGAGCCGAGCAGCGAAGAGATCATCGCGCCGCTGCCGCGCATCACCTTGCAGGCCTTCTGCGAGACGCCCGCCGTCGCCGCGACCATGCAGACCGCGGTCGCCGATCGGCGCATGGACAAGGCCCATACCCGCATCCAGATGGGCGGGCCGGCCGCCGCCGTCGAGGCCTTCCGGTCGGCGCCGACGCCCAACATCATCGTGCTCGAGACGCTCTCGGATCCGGCGACTCTCGTCTCCCATCTCGAGGCGCTGTCCGAAAGCTGCGACGCCGGGACCAAGGTCGTCGTGATCGGCCATGTCAACGATGTCCAGCTCTATCGCGACCTGATCCGCCGCGGCGTCAGCGAATACCTGATCGCGCCGCTCGGGACGCTCGACGTACTGCGCACGCTGTCCGAGCTTTATGTCGCGCCGGAAGCCCGCAATCTCGGCCGCGTCATCGCGGTCATGGGCGCCAAGGGCGGTGTCGGCGCCTCGACCATCGCCCACAACATCTCCTGGGCGATCGCACGCAGCCTCGACGCCTCGACCGTGATTGTCGATCTCGACGTCGCCTACGGCACCGCCGGCCTCAACTTCAACCAGGACCCGCCGCAGGGCATCGCCGAGGCCATCTTCGCGCCCGAACGCCTCGATTCGAACGTGCTGGATCGGTTGCTCTCGCGTTGCAGCGACAATCTCGCGCTGCTTGCGGCACCGGCGATGCTCGATCGCACGATCGACCTCAACGAGGATGCGCTGGAGCAACTCCTCGACCTGCTGCGCGCCAGCGTGCCTTGCATCGTGCTCGACCTGCCGCACCAGTGGAGCGGCTGGGTCAAGCGGACGATGCTCAGCGCGGACGAGATCGTGATCGTCGGGGAGCCGGAGCTGGCCTCGCTTCGCAACGCCAAGAATCTCGTCGACCTCTCGCGCGCAACCCGGCCGAACGATGCCGTGGCCCGGCTCGTTCTGAACAAGACCGGCGTGCCGAAGCGTCCGGAGATCAACACCGGCGAGTTCTCCAAGGCGCTCGGGATCGACGTGCTCTGCACCATCCCCTTCGACGCTCAGCTCTTCGGGACCGCCGCCAATAACGGCCAGATGATCGCCGAGGTCCAGGCCGGCAGCAAGGCGGCCGAGGCCTTCACCCAGATCGCGAGCGCGCTGACCGGCCGCGGCGAAGCCAAGCGCAGCCGGCGCAGCCTGCTCGAACCGCTCGTCTCCAAGCTGAAACGCCGCAAGGCCTCATGATGACGCTACAGCAGACGCAGACCAGGCCGATCTCCATGCACGCAGGAGCCTGCTGAGATGTTCGGAAAGCGTCCCGCGGGCGCCACGGTGCCGAGTCCGAGGCCGCCAGCCGCGCTGCAGGCCGTGCCTCGCCGGCCGGAGCCCGCGCAGGCACCGGCGGCGGAGGAGCGCAAGGCACCGCCTCCGGCGGCGCTGGAGGCACCGCGCTCCGAAGAATATTACCAGATGAAGAGCATGATCTTCGGTGCTCTCATCGAAGCGATCGACCTGTCGCAGCTCGCGAAGCTCGACTCCGAATCGGCGCGCGAGGAAATCCGCGACATCATCAACGAGATCATCTCGCTGAAGAACGTCGTGCTCTCGATCGCCGAACAGGAAGAGCTGCTCGACGACATCTGTAACGACGTTCTCGGCTACGGGCCGCTCGAACCGCTGCTCGCCCGCGACGACATCGCCGACATCATGGTGAACGGCGCGACCCGGACCTTCATCGAAACCGGCGGCAAGATCCAGCTCACCAATGTCCGCTTCCGCGACAATGCGCAGCTGATGAACATCTGCCAGCGCATCGTCAGCCAGGTCGGCCGCCGCGTCGACGAGAGCTCGCCGATCTGCGATGCACGCCTTGCCGACGGCTCGCGCGTCAACGTCATCGCCCCGCCACTGGCGATCGACGGCCCGGCGCTCACCATCCGCAAATTCCGGAAAGACAAGCTCACGCTCGATCAGATCACCAAGTTCGGCGCAATCTCGCCTCCGGGCGCCGAAATCCTGAAGATCATCGGCAAGGTCCGCTGCAATGTCGTGATCTCGGGCGGTACGGGCTCCGGCAAGACGACACTGCTCAACTGCCTCACCAACTACATCGAGCATGACGAGCGCGTCATCACCTGCGAGGACGCGGCCGAGCTGCAGCTCCAGCAGCCGCATGTGGTGCGTCTCGAAACCCGCCCGCCCAATCTGGAGGGCACAGGCGCGGTGACGATGCGCGACCTCGTCAAGAACTGCCTGCGCATGCGCCCCGAGCGCATCATCGTCGGCGAGGTTCGCGGGCCGGAAGCCTTCGACCTGCTGCAGGCGATGAACACCGGCCATGACGGTTCGATGGGCACGCTCCACGCCAACACGCCGCGCGAGTGCCTCAGCCGTATCGAATCGATGATCACGATGGGCGGCTTCAGCCTGCCCTCGAAGACGCTGCGCGAGATGATCTGCTCCTCGATCGACATCATCATCCAGGCTCAGCGCATGCGCGACGGCTCGCGCCGCATCACCCACATCACGGAAGTGATGGGCATGGAAGGCGAGGTCATCACCACCCAGGACCTGATGGTCTATGAGGTGCAGGGCGAGGACGCCGCCGGCAAGCTGATCGGCCGCCACCGCTCCACCGGCATCGGGCGACCGCGCTTCTGGGAAAGGGCCCGCTATTTCGGCGAGGAGCAGCGCCTCGCCACCGCGCTCGACCAACTGGCGCAGGCGCCCGAGAGCAATGGGGTCTGAACGCATGCGTCCGCAGGGGAACCGGCGATGAACGCCACCACGCTCGCCGTTGCCCTGCTGGTGATGCTCGCCGTCGGCGGGGTGGTCTATGCGCTGCTCTATCCGACGCTGAGCGGCGAGAAGCGCGCCGAAAAGCGCCGCAAGGACTTCACCGGTCCCGTGACGGCGCGCGGCGTCGACCGCGAGGCGCAGGCGCGGGCCAAGCGCGGGCAGATTGCCCAGAGCCTGAAGGACATCGAGAATCGCGAGAACGCCCGCAACAAGGTGTCGCTCGAAACCCGCATTGCCCAGGCCGGCCTGAGCTGGACCCGCCAGAAGTACTATGGGGTCAGCGCTGCGACGGCCGTCGCGACCGGGCTCTTCTTGTGGATCTTCAGCGAGAACGAAATCCTCGGAGGCGCCGGCCTCTTCATCGGCGGCTTCGGCATGCCGGCCTGGTATCTGAAGCGCTGCCGCAACCAGCGCCTCCAGAAGTTCGGCACGGAGTTTCCCAACGCGCTCGACGTCATCGTGCGCGGCATCAAGGCGGGCCTGCCGGTCAATGATTGCCTGCGCATCATCGCCAGCGAAGCGCAGGAACCCGTCCGTGGGGAGTTCCGCCAGATCGTCGAGGCTCAGACGCTCGGGCTACCGCTTTCGGAAGCCACGGCGAAGCTCTTCGAGCGCATGCCGTGCTCGGAGGCCAACTTCTTCGGCATCGTGATCGCCATCCAGCAGAAGACCGGCGGCAATCTCTCGGAGACGCTTGCGAACCTGTCACGCGTCCTGCGCGAGCGGCGCAAGATGCGCGACAAGATCCAGGCCGTCTCGATGGAGGCCAAGGCCTCGGCCGGCATCATCGCCTGTCTGCCGCCGGCGGTGGCCATCCTGGTCTGGCTGAGCACGCCGAAATACATCGAGCTGCTCTGGATCACGCAAACGGGCAAGCTCGCCCTCGTCTGCTGCGCCATCTGGATGTCGATGGGGGTGCTGGTCATGCGCAAGATGATCAACTTCGACATCTGAGGAGGCGACATGATTTCCGAGATCGCCAACAGTGTCGCCAACCCGCAGTTCCTGCTGGGCCTGCTCGCCGCCGTAGCGGCGGCGGCCACGGTGCTGACGATCGCGATTCCGCTGACCGAGGGCAACACGCTCCACAAGCGCATGAAGAGCGTGGCGACGGAGCGGGAGAAGATCCGCGCCCGCGAACGCGAGCGGCTCAACCGGCAGAACGAGCGAGCCAATCTGCGCCCGGAGCCCAAGGCCTACATGCGGCGCATCGTCGAGCGTTTCAAGCTGGGCGACTGGCTCGGCACGGAGAACGCCAAGCTCCAGCTCGCCATGGCCGGCTATCGTGGCGCCCAGGCGGAGATCGCGTTCCTGTTCTTCCGTCTCGCGGTGCCGATCGGGCTTTTCCTGTTCGCGCTGTTCTACGTCTTCGTCCTCAACGATTTCGGGCAGCCCCCGATCGTCCGGGTCGGCATGGTGATCGCCGCCGCCTATGTCGGCCTCAAGGCGCCCGAGATCTTCCTCAGCAACCAGATCAGCAAGCGCCAGCTCTCGATGCGGCTCGCCTTCCCCGATGCGCTCGACCTGCTGCTGATCTGCGTCGAATCCGGCATGTCGATCGAACAGGCCTTCCGCAAGGTCTCGACCGAAGTGGGCAGCCAGTCCGTGCCGCTGGCCGAGGAGCTCGCGCTCTGCACGGCGGAGCTGTCCTATCTCGCCGACCGCAAGATCGCCTATGAGAACCTCGCGCTGCGCACGGGCCTCGAAACCGTCAAGTCGGTCTCGACCGCGCTGATCCAGGCCGAGCGCTACGGCACGCCGCTCGGCACCGCGCTCAGGACATTGGCTCAGGAAAGCCGCGACCAGCGCATGAACGCGGCCGAGAAGAAGGCCGCGGCGCTGCCGCCCAAGCTCACCGTGCCGATGATCCTGTTCTTCCTGCCCGTGCTCTTCGTGGTCATCATGTTCCCGGCACTGGTGCAGGTCTTCAAGTGGCAGTGACGGCTGCAAGATCTCACCGAGAATGAGCCTGTCTCATTGATATTGAGCCTAAAGCCAGCGCGCTTAGCGCGGTATTCAAAGAATGCGCGGCGAGGATAACCTAAAAATCAGATAGTTAGCCGTTTCCGGCGTATGTGATGTCCGCTATCAGGAAGCCCGGATCGATAGTCGGTTCGCTGCCGGAGTCGCTCCCCCATGCCTGGAACGGCCCGGTTCGGGCCAGCGAAGCATGGATTCATCTACATTGGCGAACGAGCAGCGATGCCGTTGGTATTCACTGCTGTGGCATGGTCTAGTCGGCATCATATCGCCAGCAAATTGAGATTTGGGTGCGCTGTGCGTTGAAGGTCGTATCGAATTTAACTAGGCTTGTCTCATCGACGAGATCTTCGCGTGTACACGATCGCCTTCCTCCTGTTGCCCGAGTTCTCCCTCCTCGGTGCCGTTTCGGCGACTGAGACGCTGCGTGTCGCGAACTCTCTCTATCCCGAGCAACCGTTCCGCTATCTGTTCGTCCATGACACCGATCCGCAGGTCGCGTCGAGTTCGGGCATTCCGCTCCAGGCGGAGATGCATGTTCGCGACCTCAGGGAATTCGATGCCCTGGTGGTGCTGTCGAGCTTCCGCCACGACAGCTATGAGAATGCCGAGACGTTGAGCCTGATCCGTCGGTTCGATCGGCACGGCAAGACCATCGGATCGATCGAGAGCGGCGTCTATCACATCGCCAAGGCCGGCGTGCTCAACGGGCATATGGCGACGGCGCATTTCAACAATCTGCCGATGTTCGCTGCACTTTTCCCGGAGGTGAACTTCGTCAAGAAGATCTACACCTGGAGCGAGAAGAGGATGACCTGCGCCGGCGGGGCGGCGGCGACAGACATGATGCTCCATCTTGTCTCGGAGCGTCTCGGCAAGGCGGTGGCGGCACGCGTCGCCAACATCATCATCTTCCCTTATCGCCGCGAACTCGGCGCCTATCAGGACGATCTGTTCACCTCAGCCTATAACGGCTTTCCTCAGCCCGTCCGCGAGGCCTGCCGCATGATGGAGGAGGCGATCCATCGGCCGCTCGACATCGAGGCGATCGCAGAGCAGGTCGCGCTCTCGCGTCGCCATCTCGACCGGCTGTTCGAGATCGCCTTCAACTGCTCGACATTCGACTACTACCGCATGATCCGGCTGGCTCGCGCCCGCAAGCTGGTCAAGGCGACGCGCATCGAGCTCACCACCATCGCCATGCGCTGCGGCTTTCGCTCCTATCCGCGTTTCCTCGAGCGCTATCGCGAGGCCTACGGGGTCTCGCCTTCGGAAGACCGGGCTTCGGAACTGCTGCAGCCGACGCAGCCGGACCGGGTCTCGCCGTTGACGGACCTGCATCCCTACCAGAGCCAGCTGGATCCGAAGCGAATGGTCTGAGGCGGGAGGCAGGTGATGCCAGCGCTCGCCTATCCGAAATGTCCATATTGGGAACTTTGATTGTCCAGGGCGAGAGTATCCGAGGGCTCTTCCATTTTTAATGATCCTCTGGTGTTGATTTTGATGAATTCAATATTCGCTCCGCGAATACTGAATTTCTGAAGATAAATCGCCATGAAATTCGCCTGCCCAGGCAGGTTTCGCGCTGATCTACCCGCTTGCAGCGGTGGATCGAGTCCTTGGCGCGCCTGTATGGCGGATATGGCGATGCAGCATGACATGCGAGCGTCAAAGACGCCGCCAAACAAGAGGGTGAACAGATGGCGGATTCTACGACGACGACCAGCGGTTGCTTGCCGGCGAGCGCCCTGACGCGGCGCGCCTTCAGCGCGGGCCTGCTCACCACGGGCCTGCTCGCAGGCACCGGGCGCGGCCATGCCCAGAGCACGCCGAAGCGCGGCGGCACGGTGAGGCTGGCGCTGTTCCAGCAGTCGACCGGCGATACCTTCGACTCCGCCCGATACGACAAGGGCAACGACTATATCCGCGGCACCAGCGTCTACAGCTACCTGACGCGGATGGACGAGAAGGGCGAGGCCCAGCCCGAGGTCGCGGAATCCTGGGAAGCCAACAAGGAGGCGACGCGCTGGGTCTTCACGATCCGGAAGGGCATCTCCTTCTCGGACGGCGCTGCGCTGACCACCGACGACATCATCTTCTCGATCCTGCGCCATCGCGAGGACAAGGTCGCCTCGACCGCCAAGCAGCTCATCGCCAACATCACCTCGGTCACGGCCGACGGGCCGAACAAGATCGTCTTCGAACTGGCCCAGCCTGACGTCGATTTCCCGATCCTGATCGGCATCTTCCAGTTCGCGCTGGTCAAGAACGGCACCTACGACTTCTCCAAGCCGATCGGCACCGGCGCCTTCACGGTCAAGGAGTTCCAACCGGGTATCCGCACCGTGCTCGTGCGCAACCCGAATTTCTGGAAACAGGGCCAGCCCTACATCGACCAGTTCGAGATGTTCCCGATCCCGGACGCCTCGGCGCGCGCCAACGCGCTGCTCTCCGGCGACGTCGACATGATCCTGGAACTGCGTGGCAACAGCATCGAGCAGGTCGCGAAGTCGAGCAATGCCGAGGTCTTCGTCACGCCCAGCACGCGCTATACCGCGATCCAGGCCGCCGTCGATCGCGCCCCGTCGAACAACACCGATCTCGCGCTCGGCCTGTCCTACCTGATCGACCGCAAGCGCGTGCTCGATACGGTGCTGCGCGGCTACGGCACGATCGCCAACGACCATCCGATCGGCCCGACGAGCTCCTATTTCAACGCCGCGCTGCCGCAGCGCGAGCTGGACCTCGACAAGGCCAAGTTCCATTTCGGCAAGGCCGGCATCGGCCAGAGCCCGATCGAGCTCTCCATGGGCGACGGCGTGCTCTACAGCGTCGATATCGGCCAGCTCATGCAGCGCGAGGCGATGCGCGCCGGGCTCAACCTGCAGATCAAGCGCGAGCCGGCCGAAAGCTACTGGACCGCTGTCGCCGGCAAGCGCCCGTTCTTCGCGACGAACTTCCACCCGCGCCCGACCTACAACATGCTGCTCAATCTGAGCTGGAAGAAGGGCGCGGTCTGGAACTTCTCGCATTACGAGAACGAGCGGCTGGAGAAGCTGATCGACATGACCCGCGCCGAGTTCGACCTTGCCAAGCGCAAGGAGCAGTACGGCGAGATCCAGACGATCATCCACAATTCGGGGGCGATCATGATCCCGACCTTCCTCAGCTACGTCGATGGCGTCTCGAAGAAGATCAAGGGCCTGACGCCGCTGCCGATCGGCAGCCTCGGCGGCTTCAACTTCACCGACCGCATCTGGATCGAAGCCTGATTCAGATGGGTTCGGGTTCGGTCGGGGTCATGGAGCGTGGCTAATTTCATCATCTGGCGGTTACTGGCCACGCTCCTGCTGCTCCTCATCGTCTCGCTGCTCGTGTTCTGGGCCTGCGAGATCTTGCCGGGAGATGTCGCGCAGGTCGCGCTCGGCCAATATGCGACGCCCGAGAACGTACGGGCGCTGCGGATCGAGATGGGCCTGAACGAGCCCCCCGTGCAGCGCTATCTCGCCTGGCTCGCCGGTGCCGTGCAGGGCGATTGGGGCCGCTCGCTGGTGACCAAATCCTCGGTTAGCGCACTGCTCTCGGAGCGCGTGGCCAACACGGCCCTGCTGGCGGGCGTCACCACGCTGATCGCCGTACCGCTCGCCATCTTCCTCGGCGTCGTCATGGCGATGTGGAACGGCCGGGCGGTCGATCGGGGTGCCTCGGTCGTCATCCTCGCTCTGTCCGCCACGCCCGAATTCCTGCTGGCGACGCTGCTCGTGCTGCTCTTTGCCGTCAATCTCGGCTGGCTTCCGGCCGTCGCCTATCTCTCGACGGGCTCCGGTCTCGGCCAGACGGTGCGCGCGCTGCTGCTGCCGACGGCCAGCCTCGTCGTCGTCGTCACCGCGCAGATCGCCCGTATGACCCGCGCCATCATCGGCAACATCCTGACCCAGCCCTATATCGAAATGGCAATGCTGAAAGGCGTGCCAGACCGCCGCGTCGTCGCGCGCCATGCCCTGCGAAATGCCGTCGGCCCAATCGCCAATGTGGTCGCGCTCAACACCGCCTATCTCGTCAGCGGCATCGTCGTCGTCGAGACGATCTTCGCCTATCCCGGGCTGGCGCGGCTGATGATCGACTCCGTGCAGTCGCGCGATCTGCCGGTAGTCCAGGCCTGCGCGATGATCTTCTGCGCGACCTATGTCCTGCTGATCCTGCTGGCAGACGTGCTGGCGCGTGTCTTCGACCCGCGCTCCCTGCCGCAACGCCCGATGGACGCGATATGACCAGCGTCTCCGCATCGAAGCGGCCGTCCCCGACGCTGCTGATCAGCATCGCCATCCTGTCGATCTTCGTCCTGATCGGACTGGTCTCGCTCGTGGCCCTGCCGCAGGACCCGTTCGACTTCATCACGGACGAACCGTTCCGGCCGGCGGCTGCGGGGATGTGGCTGGGTTCGGATTACCTCGGACGTGACGTGCTCTCCCGGCTGATGGACGGCACGCGCATCACCCTGTTCATGGCGCTGAGCGCGACGCTGCTGGCCCATCTCATCGGCGATACGCTCGGCCTGCTGGCCGCCACCCGCGGCGGCTTCGTCGATACGGTGCTCAGCCGCATCGTCGACGTCATCCTGGCACTGCCGAAGATCATCGTAGGCCTCGTCGTCGTCGCGGCGCTGGGCTCCTCGATACCGGTGATCATCGGGATCGCGGCCGTGGTCTACTCGGCCGGCGTATTCCGGATCGCACGGGCGCTCGGCAACGATCTCAAGGAGATGGAATACATCAAGCTCGCCCGCTCGCGCGGCGAAGGCATGGGCTGGATCCTGTTCGGCGAGATGATGCCGCATGTGGGCAAGCCGCTCGCTACGGACTTCGCCATCCGCGCCAGCTTCGCGATCCTGTTCATGAGCAGCCTGAGCTTCGTGGGGCTCGGCGTGCAGCCGCCGATGGCGGACTGGGGCGGCATGGCGCGCGAAAATCTCGGCGGCCTCTCGACCAACCCGCTGGCGGCCATTGGCCCCGCAATCGCGATCGCGCTGGTCTCGATCGCCCTCAACCTGCTTGTCGACTCGCTCGACGGCGACGCGCGGCATTGAGGCGGTCATGAGCGACACCATCCTCACCGTCGACGACCTCTCAATCGCCACCACGGCCGGGACCACCGTGCTCGACGGCATCTCGCTCAAGGTCTGTCGCGGCGAGGTCGTGGCGCTGATCGGCGCCTCCGGCTCGGGCAAGACGACGCTCGCTCTGGCTGCGCTGGGCCATCTGCGGCCGGGCCTCGTTCCGGCCGGCGGCAGCGTCCGGCTCGACGGCACGCAGATGCTGACGGCGCCGCAGACCGTGCTGAACCGGATGCGCGGCCAGAGCGCCGCCTATATCGCGCAGAGCGCCGCCGCGGCCTTCAACCCGCGCATCCGCCTCGGCGATCAGGTGATTGAATCCGCGCTGCTGCATGGCAGCCAGACGCCGGACCGGGCCCGTGCCCGGGCGCAGGAGCTGTTCCGCTATATCAGCCTGCCGACGCCGGAGCGCATTGGCACGCGCTTCCCCTATCAGGTCTCGGGCGGGCAGCTGCAGCGCTTCATGATCGCGATGGGGATGCAGGAGGAGCCACTGCTGCTCGTCTGCGACGAGCCGACCAGCGCGCTCGACGTCACCACCCAGGTCGAGGTGATGCGGCTGCTGAAGCAGGTCATCGCGGACAACCAGACAGCCGCCCTGTTCGTCAGCCATGATCTCGCGGTCGTCGCCCAGATCGCCACGCGCATCGCCGTGATGCGGGCCGGGCGCATCGTTGAGATCGGCGAGACCCAGCAGATTATCGAGGCGCCGCGCGAGGATTACACGCGCGAACTGATCGCTGCCTGCCAGCACCTGTCGCTGCATTCGCTGACCCAAGCGCCGTCCCGCCCCAGCGCCGCCGCCGCCGCGCCGGCTTTGCAGGTCCAGGGGCTCAATGCGGGCTATGGCCGGGTCACGGACGGCATCCCGCAGATCCCGACGTTGCGGGGCGTCGACCTCACTGTCGGCAAGAGCGAGATCGTCGCCGTGATCGGGGAGTCCGGCTCCGGCAAGACGACGCTGGCGCGGGTCGTCGCGGGCCTGCACGCGCCGGCCGCCGGGACTGTCGCGCTCAACGGTTCGCCGCTTGCCGGCCTCGATATGCAGCGGACCGGGACGGAGCGCCGCCGCATCCAGCTCGCCGTGCAGATGGCGGATACCGCCCTCAACCCGAAGCACAAGCTGCGCCGCATCCTGGGACGCGTCCTCGCCTTCTTCCATGGGCTGAAGGGTGCTGCGGCAGAGGCCCGCATGCGCGAGCTTCTGGCGATGGTGAGCCTGCCCGAGCATTATCTCGACCGCTATCCGACGCAGATCTCGGGCGGCGAGAAGCAGCGCGTCAACCTTGCCCGCGCGCTCGCGGCCGAGCCCGACATTCTTATCTGCGACGAGATCACCTCTGCGCTGGACACCATCGTGGCCGGGCAGATCGTGGCGCTGGTGAAGCGGCTGCGCGACGAACTCGGCCTCACCATCATCTTCATCAGCCACGACCTCGCGACGGTCGCCTCGATCGCGGACCGCGTCACGGTGCTGCGGCATGGCCGGGTCGTCGAGGCCGGCGAAAGCGCGGCCGTGCTGAGCGCGCCGAAGGCCCCCTATACGCGCCTGCTCGTCGCCTCGGTGCCGGAGCTTCGGCAGGGCTGGCTCGAAGATGCGGCCGCCACGCGGGCGGCACTTGCCACCGAACTCGAAACCTCGCGGCGCGGCGCCGCCTGAGCCATGGCGAAGTGGAGATAGAGAGATGCGCTCTGCTCTTTCGGAACTCGATGGACGCTCCTTCGACGTCATCGTGATCGGCGGCGGGGCTGTCGGCGCCAGCGCCGCGCAGCACATCGCCGCCGACGGCCGCACCACGCTGGTCGTCGACAAGGGCGATTTCGGCTCGGGCACGTCGAGCCGTTCGAGCCGGCTGCTCTATTCAGGCCTGGCCTATTTCTCGCCGGACTACGAGCTCTGGCGCTTCGCCTATCGACCCAAGGATCTGTTCCAGCGCGTGCGGATGGCGAAGCTCGCGATGGAGTGCCGCACCGAACTCGCGAGCACGATGCCCGAGCGCGTCAGCCGCCACACCTTCTTCTTCCCGGTCTTCGAGGGCGGCGAATATCCCGGCTGGAAGGTGGATCTCGGCTACCGCGCTCTCGGCCTTTTCGGCTCGGCCAAGGTGCCGCTGTCCTATCGGCGCCTGCCGGCGGCGGAAGCTGCGCGGCAGTTCGGGCTGGTCGGGCTGATGGACCGCTCGCGCCTGACCAGCGTCGCCGTCTTCGACGAGTACCAGTATCAGTGGGCGGAGCGGATCTGCCTCGACACCATGCTCGACGCCGAGCGCTGCGGCGCGACGATCCGCAACTACACCCATGCGACACGGCTCGATCCGTTGCCCGGAGGCGGCTGGCGCGTGACGCTGGAAGATGCCGCCACGCCCGGCACAACCGTCACGGTCGAGGCCGGCACGCTGGTCAACACGGCCGGCCCCTGGGCCGACCGGCTGCTGCGTAAGACCTCGGGACCCGTGCCGCAGAAGAAGCATCTCGTCGGCATCAAGGGCGTGAACCTCGTCGTGAAGCTGCCGGATTCTTGCCGTGGCACCGGATTCGAGATGATCAGCAGCATCGGCCAGCCCTTCTATTGCATGCCCTGGGGCGACCACCATTTCTTCGGCCCGACCGAGACGATCTTCGAGGACGAACCAGCTTCGGTGCGTGTGCTGCCGGAGGAAGCGGATTTCATCATCGCCGAGGCGAACCGGGCGCTGCCCTCGCTGAACCTGACGACCAAGGACATTGTCTATCGCTGGGCCGGCGTGCGGCCACGCACGACGAGCGAGACGGCTTCCGGCGTGAAGTCGCTGACCATCCACGACATGGCCGCCGAGGGGATGCCGGGCGCGCTGACCGTGACCGGATGTCCGATCATGACTCATCGCCATGCCGGCCGCACGATCGCCGCGCGCGTCGCCGAGATGGGCCAGGCGACGGGAGCCGCCAAGCCGCTCTCCTATGCCGCGAAGTCGCTGCCGGGCGACGGGCCGCTCGCGCCGGAGCGGCTGCGCCACGCGGCCGCGCATGAGCATGTCGAAACGCTGATCGACCTGCTGTTCCGCCGCGTCCCAGTCGGCTGGAAACCCGATATGGGCCTGGCCGAGGCGCGGCAGGCGGCCGAGGCGGTCGCCGGTGTGCTGGGCTGGGACGAGACGCGGATATCCCGCGAGGTCGAGGCCTATCGCCGTTTCGCCGCCGAGAATTTCGAGCCTCGCGCCCTGCAGGCGCAGGCGGGCTCCGCCGAGGCCGCCGCCTGATGAGGATGATCGACGCGCAGACCGTTCATCGGCTGCTCGACTGGCCCGGAGCCATCGAGGCGATGCGGCTCGGCCATCTCAAGGAGAAGCCGAAGATCGCGCGGCTGGCGCTCGATCAGCCGCATGAAGGCGGCCATCCCGACATGCTGCTGGCCGTCCCGGCCTGGCAGGCCCGCGAGGCGCTCGGCATCAAGGTCGTGACGTCCTTTCCCCGCAATGTCGAGAGCTTCGGCCTGCCGACGGTGGACGCGCTCTATCTCGTCTTCGATCCGCAGACCGGCAAGCCGCAGGCGGTGATCGACGGCGAGGCGCTGATCTTCCGCAAGACAGCCTCTGACACCGCGCTGGGCGCGAGCTTTCTCGCGCCGCCGCAAGCGGAGCGGATGCTGATGGTCGGCGCTGGTGCGCTTGCTCCCTATGTCGTCGAGGCGATGCTGACGGTGCGGCCCTCGCTGAAGCGCATCGCGATCTGGAACCGCACGCCCGAGCGCGCTCAGGCACTCGCAGCGTCGCTCCAGGCGGCCGGGCATCCCGCCGAGGCCTGCAGCGACCTCGACGCGGAAGTGCCGAAGGCCGATATCGTCATCACCGCGACCATGGCCGAGCAGCCGCTGATCAAGGGCGATCTCGTTGCGCCCGGCGCCCATATCGGCCTGATCGGCTCCTTCACGCCACAGATGCGGGAGGGCGACGACGCCCTGCTGCGCCGCGCCGCGATCTTCGTCGACGATTATGCCTGCCTCGAGCGCTCGGGCGAGTTCATCGAGCCGCTGCGCACGGGCGTTATCAGCCGCGACGACGTGCGCGGTGATCTGTTCGCGCTGTGCCGTGGCGAGATCGCCGTCCAGCACGGCGAGCGCCCGACGCTCTTCAAGAATGGCGGCGCCGGCCATCTCGACCTTTTCCTCGCCAGTCATCTGCTGGGGCGCCTCGCCCCGCCCGATCAAACCTGATCGCCTTTTCACAGCTCAACAAAGAGCCCGGCCATGTCCTCCGATCCGCTGCTGCAACCGCTGACGATCAAGCATCTGACGCTGAAGAACCGCATCATGAGCACCAGCCACGCCATCAGCTATGGCGAGGATGCGATGCCCAAGGAGCGCTACCAGCTCTATCACGAGGAGAAGGCCAAGGGCGGCATCGGCCTGACCATGTTCGGCGGGTCGTCCAATGTGTCGCCGGACTCCGGCTCGGTCTTCGGCCAGCTCAGCGTCGGTGACGATCGCATCATCCCGCATTTCCGGGAGTTCGAGGAGCGGGTCCATCGCCACGGCGCCGCGATCATGTGCCAGATCACCCATCTCGGCGGCCGCAGCCATTGGCGCTCCGACAACTGGCTGCCGACCGTCTCGCCCTCACGCTATCGCGAGCCTTCGCATCGCGGCTTCACCAAGGAGATGGACAAGCACGACATCGCCCGCATCATCAGACAGTTCGGCGATGCGGCCTGGCGCTGCCGGGAGGGCGGCCTCGATGGTTGCGAGGTCCATGTCCACGGCCATCTCGTCGGTCAGTTCTGGAACCCGATGGTCAATCGCCGCACCGATGAATTCGGCGGCTCCTTCGAGAACCGCGCCCGCTTCGGCCTGATGGTGCTGGAGGAGATCCGCCGCCGGGTCGGCGATCGCTTTCTCCTCGGCGTGCGCATGGCCGTCGGCGAAGGCCATGAGGAGGGCATGACCGGGGCCGAATATCTCGAGATGGCGAAGCTGCTCGAACGCTCGGGCCTGATCGACTTCCTCAACCTCACCTTCGGCCGCATCGACACCGAGGTCGGCCTCGCCGATTACATGCCGGGGATGCATGTCGGCCTGTCGCCGCAGCTCGCGCCGGTCGCGGCGGTGAAGAAGCATCTCGCCCTGCCGGTCTTTCATGCCGCCCGCATCACCGATCTCGCGACGGCGCGCTACGCCGTCCAGGAAGGGCTCGTCTCGCTGGTCGGCATGACCCGCGCCCACATCGCGGACCCGCATATCGTCAACAAGCTCGCGCGCGGCGAGGAGGACACCATCCGCCCCTGCGTCGGCGCCACCTATTGCTCCTGGCAGCGGCGCTGCATCCACAATGTCTCGATCGGCCGCGAGGCGACGCTGCCGCATCTGATCGAGAAGGCGGACACGAAGCGCCGCATCGTCATTATCGGCGCCGGCCCCGGCGGGCTGGAGGCGGCGCGCATCTGCGCAGAACGCGGCCATGAGGTGATCGTGCACGAGGCTGCCTCGCAGGCCGGCGGGCAGGTCCTGCTGGCGGCGCGCATCCCGCGCCGGCGCGATCTGATCGGCCTCGTCGACTGGCGGGTCGCCGAGGCCGAGCGGCTCGGGGTCGTCTTCCACTACAACAGCTACGCCGATCGAGAGACGATCGAAGCGGAGAACCCTGATGTCGTGATCGTCGCGACCGGCGGCCTGCCGGACAAGATGGAGGACGAGGTCGCCGGCGCCGATCTCGCCGAAACCGTCTGGGAGATGCTCGAGACGCCGCGCGCCTCGCAGGGCACCGTGCTGCTCTATGACGGGCTCGGCACCATCACCGGCGCGGCCAGCGCCGAGATGCTGGCCGAACAGGGCGCCCATCTCGTCTATGTCACGCCGGACAAGCAGGCGGGCATCGAGACCAGCTATCTCGACCGCCCCTTCATCATGCGCGAGCTCTACAAAGCCGGCACCGCACTGCATCCGGATCGGCGCCTGAAGCGGATCACCCGCAACGGCAACCGCATCGAGGCGACCTTCGTCAACGAATACACCGAGGTCGAGGAAACGATGGCCTGCGACCGCATGGTCATCGAGCGCGGCACGATCCCGATGGACGAGCTCTACCACGAGATGCGCTCGGGCGCCGTCAATGACGGCGTCACCGATCTCGACACGCTCGTCGCGGGCGGTCGCCAGTCGCTCTCGCTGAATCCGGAAGGCCGCTACGAGCTGCACCGCATCGGTGATGCGATCTCCTCGCGCGACATCCATGCCGCCATGCTCGACGCGATGCGGCTCTGCAAGGACATCTGAGCGGGCATTGCGCCCGCTTGCTTCGGAGCCCCGCATCGTCGGCGCTTGCCCCTCTCATTCCCTATGGCGAAGGCGACATGAAGATCACATCGGCGCGCATCTACCTGATCGAGAGCGGCGGCATCCGCCCGGTCATCCTGGAACTCACGACCGACGAGGGCATCGTCGGCCTGGGCGAGGCCTGCATCGCCTATGGCATCGGCGGCACGGCCTCGGCCGGCATGCTGAAGGACATCATCGAGCGCTACATGATGGGCGGGATCGATCCCTTCCGGATCGAGGCGCTGTGGACGGAGATCTACGACCATGGCTTCTGGGCCAAGGGCGGCGGCCCGATCGTCTATGCGGCGATGAGCGCGATCGAGCAGGCGATGCTCGACATCAAGGCGCGCAGCCTGAACATCGCCGTCTACGAACTCCTCGGCGGACGCGTCCACGACAAGCTGCGGACCTATTGCAATGGCTGGTATTTCGGCTGCACGCAGGACAGCCAGCTGCCGGCTGCGGCCGCGAAGGCGGTCGAGGACGGCTATGACGCGCTGAAATTCTATCCCTTCGTCACGATCCTGCCGGAGGGCAAGCTGCGCCATCCGTCCTACCGGGCCGCCTCCGACCGCAGCGTCGCCAAGCGCGCCATCGCGACGGTCAGCGAGATCCGCCGCGCCGTCGGCCCCGATGTCGAGATCATGCTCGATCTCTCGGCCGGGCTGACGCCTGACGACACGATCCGCTTCTGCCGCGACGTCGAGGACCTCGACATCACCTATGTCGAGGAACCGGCGGTTCCGGGCGATGTGGGTGCGCTGGTCAAGATCGCCCAGGGCATTTCGCAGCGTGTCGCGGTCGGCGAGCGCGTCTATTCCCGCTACGGCTTCCGCGACATCCTCGAAAGCCGCGCCGCCGACATCCTCCAGCCCGATATCGGCAACACCGGCGGCCTGCTCGAAGCCCGCAAGATCGCGGCGATGGCCGAAGCCTACGGCATGAAGGTGCAGCCCCATATCTGCGCCAGCGCGCTGTCGACCGCAGTCGGCATGCATTTCAGCGCCTCGATCCCCAATTTCTACATCCAGGAGCACTTCCCCTACTGGGCGCGCATTCCCGGCCATGTCGAAGTTCTGGAGAACCCGATCGAGGCGTCGGTGAAGGACGGCATCATTCCGGTCAGCGACGCCGCTGGCTTCGGCGTCGAACTGCGCCGCAATGCGCTCGGCAACTCGATCTATGGCGAATTCAAGCTGGCGTGACCGCAGCGGGCGGAGGATTCAGTCGCCGGGAGGAGACGGCGAAACATGTTCATCGCCTTGAAGATAAAGGCGAAACGACGGGGCCCCGGCCTTCACCGAGGACTGCATCTTCATCGAGCGCCCGCGAGATACGGTCCGGACTTCGTCAGGCCTTGGCCGCATCGTCCGGGTGAGGCATCTCGCAGAAATGACCTCCCAGATAGCGCCCGGTCGGCGTTTTTGGATCGAGCGCGGGCGCCTTCGCTTCGACACCGGCTCGGAACGGCTCCGAGCTGTCCTGCGGGCGAAAGCCGAGATGGCCGGCGCCGCTGTTGTCCACCGCCTTCACCGCATTGTCGGAAATGCCGAACGCGATCGTATGGCCGACGAAGGGCGCGGTCAGCGCGGCCGTAACGAGGCGCACGCAGTCGGCGAAGGACAGGTAGGACCAAAGCATCCGCCGATCGGCCGGCTCTGGGAAGGACGAGAAGATGCGCAGGCACGCCGTCTCGATCCCGTACTTGTCCCAGTAGAGCCGGCTAAGGCTTTCAACGAAGGTCTTGCCGACGCCATAGAGGCAATCGGGCCGCACCGGGTCATCGACCGAGATATGCGCGCCGATCTCATGGAAGCCGATCGCGTGGACGGATGACGCGTAGACGATGCGCTTGACGCCGTGTTTCCGCGCGCCCTCGTAGACGTGATAGGAGCCGCGGATACTGGAATCGAGGATGACCTGCCATTCGCGTTCGGTCGGTGCGCCGCCGAAATGGACGATGGCATCGCACCCTTCCGTCGCCGCGATCGTCGCCTCCATGTCGGCGAGATCGAAGATCGCCTCTTCCTCGTGGGCGGCGAGCGGGCCGAGCGGCTCGCGATCGGCGAGGCGGATCACGTTCGCGAGCGGGGCAAGGCCGGCGCGGAGCTGCGAGCCCAGACGCCCGGCCGCGCCGGTGATCAGGATGCGGTTGTAGTGCGGCATGCGATCCTCGTGTCTGACGGTCGCATTCCTGCGACGCGACCGTGCTCAGGCCATCCCATTTCGGACGCAGTGAGGCATTGCATGGCAATCGCTGGCAAGCCACAGCGCCGCTAGCGAGGCAATTCCCCCCGGCGGGACGTGGCCAGCACATCGGCCACGCGTTCCTCGGACAGATCATATTCTGCGCGGGCGGCCTTCGCCGAGATATAGCCCAAGGCGAGGTCGCGCTCGATGCTGCTCCGCTCGCGTTCCGCCGGCGCGCCATAGCCGGCGCCGCCGGGGAAGGCCATCACGACCTTGCGGCCATGCGGCACGAACTGCTTGCCCTTGCCCTTCATCGTTGTGCCGTCGTCGAGCGCAATCGTCGTCGGGGCCCCGCCGCCGCCGCCGCGCCGGCCACGGGCGGGGTGATGGACGCGGTCGAACATCGCCTGGATGTCGAACTCGTAGCCCTCCCAGGCGCCGACCTCCATATGCTGGCCCAACCCGCCGCGATGCCGGCCCTTGCCGCCGGAATCGGGCCGGAGTTCCTTGCGCCAGACGATCACCGGACCGACCTGCTCGGTCGCCTCGACCGGCATCGTCATGACGCCCGAGGGAAAGGCCGTGGCGTTCATGCCGTCGAGCGCGGGACGTGCGCCCGAGCCACCGGAGTTGAAGGTCAGAACCTCGGCGCGCACCGCATCGGCCGGCCATGGACCGTCGCTGCGCGGCCGGAGCGAGACCTGGAAGTTGCAGAGGCTGCCAGCGCCCTCGGCCGGGACGAGGCCGGGCAGGAGCTTATCGAGCGCGTCATAGATCGTGTCCGGCACCATGTGGCCGATGATGTGGCGCAACGCGACCGGCGCGGGCCAGACCGCGTTGACGATGGTGTGTTCCGGCGCGGTGATGCGGAAGGGCTCCAGCGAGGCGGCGTTGTTCGGGATTTCTGGCGCGATCGCGCATTTCAGCGCGTAGCAGGTGTAGGCCTTCGTATAGACCAGCGGCACGTTGATGCCGTTCTTGTCGACGCCGGAGGTTCCGGCCCAGTCGCAGAGTACACCGTCCGGCTCGATCGAGATCTTCACCTTCAGGTCGATCGGCCGGCTGTAGCCGTCGATGCGCATATGGCCTTCGGCCTCGCCGCGCGGAAGCGCAGCGATCTTGTCCAGCGTCGCCTGGCGGGAATTGGTCAGGATGAAGTCGGAAATGCCGGCGAGGTCGGCGAGCCTGAACTCGACCATCATGTCGATCAGACGGCGATGGCCGATCTCATTGCAGGTCGCCAGCGCATAGATGTCGCCGACGAGCTGGTCGGGCTCGCGGACATTGCCGCGGATAATCGTGACCAGCGTCTCGTTGACTGTGCCACGGTCGACGAATTTCATGATCGGGATATGCAGGCCTTCCTCGTAGACCGAGTTGGCGTCGGCGCCGAAACCGCGCCCGCCGATATCGACGATATGGGCCGTGCAGGCGAAGAAGCCGACATGGCGCCCCCCATGGAAGGAGGGGCTGACGACGGTGATGTCGTGTAGGTGGCCAGTGCCTTCCCAGGGATTGTTGGTGATGTAGACATCGCCCTCGGCGATGTTGTCGCGCCCGATGCGGCGGATGAAATGGGCGACGGCATCGGCCATGGCGTTGACGTGGCCGGGCGTGCCGGTCACCGCCTGCGCCAGCATTTCGCCCTTCTCGTTATAGACACCGGCCGAGAGATCGCCGGCCTCGCGCACCGAGGTCGAGAAAGAGGTGCGGATCAACGCTTGCGCCTGTTCCTCGACGACCGAGATCAGGCGGTTCCACATGACCTGATAGGCGACCTTGGAGATCTCAGACATGGGCGGGCTCCTTCCGCGCGGCGGCGACCGCGGCGGGTGCAGCTTCGGTGAGGCGGATATCGATGCAGCCGTCGTTCAGCGTCACGGCGAAGCGGCTCGACGGCAGGACGATGGTGGTCTCGTCCTCGGTCACGATGCCGGGGCCGCTGATCCGGCTGCCTTCTGCCAGGGCAGCACGACTATGGACCTCTGCCTCCACTCGGCGGCCGAGCCCTGCGTCGAAGACGGAACGGCTGCCCTCCGCCGGCGCGTCGCGCATCTGCGAGACCGGATCGACAGGTGAGACGGCCTCCTGCGGCGTATGGGCGTTGACCGACCAGACCGTGATCTCGGCTGCGAGCCCCTTCACCGTGCGGCCGAACAGGTTGGCATATTCATGCTCGAAGCGCTGGAGGATGATCGCCGGGTCAGCGGCGCCCGCCTCCTCCGGCGTCAGGGTCACCGGGATTTCCCAGCCCTGGCCGGCATAGCGCATATAGATCTTGTACTCGGCCTCGATCGCCCCGGACCAACCGCAGGAGCGCACTACACGCGTCGCTTCCTCTTCCATCTCGCCGAAGAGTTTCGTGACGCGCGCAGTGTCGAATTGGGCGAGCCGCATGAACAGCGTGCGGTTGGCCTCGAAGCTGAACGGCGCCCGGAGGAAGCCGATGGCCGAGCCGACACCAGCGCCCGGCGGCACGAGGCATCTGATAATGCCGAGCTTTTCGCAAAGCCGGCCGGCGTGGAGCGGGGCCGCTCCGCCGAAGGCGATCATTGTGTATTCTGACAGGTCCTCGCCGTTCTCCACGGCATGGACGCGGGCGGCATTGGCCATGTTCTCGTCGACGACCTCGGCGACGCCCCAGGCGCTTTCCTCGGCCGCCATGCCGAGCCTGCCGCCGATCTCCGCTTCCAGCGCCGCGGCCGACTGGTCGGCGAAGAGCGGGATCGTGCCGGCCGCGAAATTATCGGGGTCGATCTTGCCGAGGATGACATCGGCATCGGTGACGGCCGGCCGCTTGCCGCCACGGCCATAGCAGGCCGGGCCGGGCTCGGAGCCCGCGCTCTCCGGCCCAACGCGGATCTGCTTCATCGAGTCGACATGGGCGAGGCTGCCGCCGCCGGCCCCGATCTCGACCATGTCGATCACCGGGATCGAGATTGGCATGCCCGATCCCTTCTTGAAGCGATAGGTCCGGGCCACCTCGAAGACACGGGCGGTTTTCGGCGTGTAGTTCTTGATCAGGCAGATCTTCGCGGTGGTGCCGCCCATGTCGAAGGACAGAACCTTCTTCAGGCCGTGCCGTGCGGCGATGTCGGCGGCGAAGACCGCGCCGCCTGCGGGCCCAGATTCGACGAGGCGGACCGGGAACTCCGAGGCGCTTTCCAGCGAGATGATGCCGCCGCCAGAATGCATCAGGAAGATCGGGCAGGCGGCGCCTTCCGCCGCGAGCCGCCCCTTCAGCCGGACGAGATAGCTCTTCATCAGCGGCTTGATATAGGCGTTGGCGATCGTCGTGTTGAAGCGCTCGTATTCCCGCATCTGGGGCGAGACTTCCGAGGAGAGCGAGACCATCGCGCCCGGCAGACGCTCGGCCAGGACCTCGCGGATCAGGCGCTCATGCGCGTCGTTGACATAAGAATGCAGCAGCCCGACCGCGACGCTCTCGTAGCCGGCTTCGCGCAACTCACCGACCAGGGTTTCGACGGCGGCGCGGTCCAGCGGAACCAGGACCTTGCCGCGGGCATCCATCCGCTCCTTGACGGTGTAGCGCCGATTGCGCGGCAACAGCGGCGCCGGCAGCGTCAGGTTGAGATCATATTGCTCGAAGCGGCTCTCGGACCGCATCTCGATGACGTCGCGGAAGCCCTCGGTCGTGATGAGCGCGGTCTTGGCGCCGCGCCGCTCGATCAGCGCATTGGTCGCCAGCGTCGTGCCATGGATGATCTGCCCGATCGCGGAGGCCGCAATGCCGGCCTTGCTGCAGACCCGGTGCATGCCCTCGATGATCGCATCCTCGGGAGCGGCGTAGGTGGTCAGGACCTTTGTCGAGAACCGTTGTCCGTCCTGCTCCAGCACGACGTCGGTGAAGGTTCCCCCGATATCGACGCCCAGGCGGGCCCCGAGAATAGACATGGCTTACGCACTCCGTTGTCTGAGAAACGGAAGATGGAGCCGGTCACCGATGCCGTCGAGTGGTTTTCGGGCACAGCGCAAGATCCGCGATCGGCACGGTGCTGCCTTATGGCGTTTCTGCTTCCAGGCAGCCGGCTTAACCGCCCGGCCCAGCCATCAAGCCTCAGCCCCACCGGGCCCCATGTACTCTGCAATGGCCTGCGAAAAGGCGACGATCGTTGCCTCTCGGTTTTCGGCGCACATTGCGCGAAACAGATTCTGGAAGTCATCGGTTCCGATCTGGATGACGACCTTTGAATTGCCCCCGCCGGAAGCCACGGTACCGCGAATGGTGACACCGCTTCGGCTTTGGCCATCGGGCCCTTTTCCGACCCAGGTGTCGCGAGCGATCTGAACATTCCCTTCGTACTGCCAGCGGCCGCCGCCCCGCAACGGCGCCCTCCAAAGCTGGCTACGCTCACTCATGGTCGTTCCTCGATGTCTGTCGGTCGCGCGCCTGTCAGCACGGCCAGCATTCTGCCGTCGCGGGTACTTTCTACGCCGCTGCAGCTGGAACATCTACGGCCGCCGCGGCTCGCCGGCTTCACCAGCGAGGTCAAACCTCCCGGGCCTCTCGGCCGCCTTCCGGCGCGCGTCTGCGGTGCCGCCGACGCAGTCGAAAGCACGGCAAACACAAAGTGCGATCGCACACCTTGGCGTGGTCTTGTCGTCACCCCCCGCCGGCCACGACATGTCATCGGCATGCCGAAGCGATCGAGCCGCGTCGGCGCGGAGCGAATGATCCAGCTCTCAGCCTTCAAGGAGGCGACGCCGCTGCCGCCTCCTCACTCGGATTACCGGCTCGTCTGCGAGCTGCCTTCTCAGGCCTCGTAGGCGAAGGGGTCGTCGACCGTGTGGGCGGGCTCAGTGAACCAGCGGGCGCCTTCCTCGGTCATGTAGGCGATGTCCTCGAGGCGGACGCCGAACTCCCCGTAAATGCACATCATCGGTTCGACCGAGAAGCACATGCCGGTCTGGAGCGGGGTCTTGTTGCCCTTGACCATGAAGGATTCCTCATGGACGTCGAGGCCGAGCCCGTGGCCGGTGCGATGCGGCAAACCGGGCACCTTGTAGCCGGGGCCATAGCCGGCCGCTTCGATGACGCCGCGAGCGCCGAAGTCGACGTTCTCGCAAGGCGCGCCGAGCTTGGCGGCAGCGAAGCCGGCGAGCTGCGCCCGCTTCTCCAGATCCCAGATGTCGCGCTGCCGTTCGGTCGGTTCGCCGAAGACATAGGTCCGGGTGATGTCGGAACGATAGCCGCCGACCTTGGTGCCCATGTCGATCAGCACCATGTCGCCCTCGGCCAGGGTCTGCTCATAGGGCACGCCATGCGGATAGGCGGTCGCCTCGCCGAACTGGGCGGCGCCGCTGGTCCAGCTCATGCCGAGCTTGCGATGGGCCTGGTCGAGGAACATCTTGACCTGCGCCGTGGTGACGCCGACCTGCAGGGCGCGGGCAGCAGCCCTGTGGACCTCCATGGTTATGTCCATCGCCCGCTGGATGAGTGCGATCTCGGCGGCCGACTTCAGCTGCCGGCAGGCCGCGGTGATCGTATTGCCGTGGGTGAAGGAGAAGCGGTTGCCCGCCTTGCGGAGCCCGTCGACGATGAAGAAGGGCGTGTGCGGGTCGAGCGCGACCTGGCCGCTCTCGTAGCCGAGGCTGCGAATGGTATCGATGACCAGCTCGGTCGGGTCCTCGTGCTCTTCCCAGCAGCGGACATCGTCACCGAACTTCATGTATTCGCGGGTCTTCGGTTCCTCGAAGGTGGGGCTGAGATAGACCACTTCGCCCTCGACCGGGATGATGGCGCCGTGCAGGCGCTCGGTCAGGTTCAGCTGGATGCCCGTGTAATAGGCCAGGCTGGTCGAGGTATCCAAATAGAGCGCCTGCAGCCCCTGCTCACGCAGCAGCGCCTGCGCCTTGGCGATGCGCGCCTTGAACTCCTTGACCGTGATCGGCTCGATGCCGTCGGTCATCGGCTTCAGCTTGGCGAGCTCCGCCTCGAAGCTCGACCCACCCACTCCAATCGTCATATCCGTTCCGTCCTCATTGATGCTGCGTAAAGGCGAGTGCGCCGGTCAGCCGACCGGAGCCTGCGGAATTTCGGGAGCGGCTTCCGGCGGCGCGAGAAGCTGCAGAAGATCGTGCCTCACGGCGAGGACGTGCTCCAGCGTCAGCTTGGCCGCGCCGTCTGCGTCGCCGCTGCGGCAGAGATCGAGCAGGGCGGCGTGCTCGATCTTGGCGCGGGCGGTGGCGCCCTCGGACATGGCGAGCTGGACACGCGTGTAGCGATCCGTGTTGGCGAGCAGCATGCGGACGAGCTCGAGCGTCTGGTGGCGATCGGCGGCGCGGTAGAGCGCGAGGTGATACTCGGTGTTGAGTTCGCCCCAGGCGTCGAGATCGCCGTTGCGGATCGCCTCGGCATACTCGGCAAGGATCTTCTCGGCGTGCAGGAAGTCGCTCTGCTGGAGGCGCGGCACGGCCCGGCGGATCAGGTCGGGCTCCAGCATGGCGCGCAGGTCGAACAGCTCGGCGATGTCGGAGGCGGACAGTGCCGTCACCACCGCTCCGCGATGCGGGTGCAGCGTGACGAGGCCCTCGGCGGCGAGCTGGCGGAAGGCTTCGCGGATCGGGATGCGGCTGATGCCGAACTCGCGGGCGAGCGCGTCCTGCCGCAGCGCCTCGCCGGCGGCGACCGAGCCGGAGAGGATGCGCCGCCTGAGCTCCGCGACGGCCGCGCTGGTCACGGTTTGCCGGAACTGCGGAAGCTGGTTGCGCGGCTGAAGCTCGATCATGATCGGTTTTTTGTCTTAGTGAGCTCGGTAGCGGCGCTGGACCAACAGGCTGGATGCCGCCGTGAGCGTCAGCGTCGTCAGCATCAGGATGAAGGCGATCGCCGCGGCGAAGGGCCAGTTGTTGTTGACTGCGAATTCTCGATACAGCATCGGCGCCATCATCTGGAAGCGTGCGCCGCCGAGCAGGAAGGGCGTGGCATAGGCATTCATCGCCAGGATGAAGACCAGGATGCCGCCGGTGCCGATGCCCGGCAAGGCGAGCGGCAGCACGACATGCCAGAAGCGCCGCGGCGGCGAGGCGCCGAGGCTGTCGGCCGCCTCCTCGACGCGGGCGTCGATGCCCTCGATCACGCTCTGCAGCGTCAGGATCATGTAGGGCAGGTTGATCGAGAGGATACCAAGTGCGACGGCGAAGGAGGTGTTAAGCAGCGAGATGCCGCTGCCGCCGAGCGCACCGTAGATGGCGTCGACGATGCCGCCGCGCCCGAGCACGCCCATCCAGCCCAGCGCCCGGACCGTGCTGCCGATGAAGAGCGGCAGGATGACGAGCAGGACGCCGATCGACTTCCAGCGGCTCTGCGAGCGGGCGAGCTTGTAGGCGACGGGGAAGCCGAGGACGAGGCAGAGCAGCGTCGTGACGATGGCGATGCTGAAGATGGTCCAGAGCACGCCCGTATAGAACGGGTCGGTGACGAAGCGCAGGTAATTCTCGGGCGTGAACGCCTCGACCATGAAGGTGCGGCGGTCATAGCGGTTCAGGCTGTAGCGGGCGAGCAGCGCCAGCGGCAGCACGAGTGAGAGCAGGACGACCATGGTCGCCGGCCCGATGAGCAGCGTAGCGGTGAGCCCCTCGGGCCGGCGTTTCGTCATGGTCAGCGACGCTCCAGGAGGCGGCGCCACCAGTCGTTCATGTCGTCGCGGACTGCGCTGAGCTGAGGATAAGGGGCCGGGATCAGCTTGGGCGCCGGCTCGGGCAGAGCGAGGCTCTTGGCGACGTCGCCTTCGAGCGCCGCATTGGTGATGGTCGGATGGTAGCCCATGTTGGCGGCAAAGCCGCGCTGCGCGGCCGGATCGAGCGCCGCGTTGAGATAGGCGAAGGCTGCCGCCTTGTTCGGCGCGTTCTTGAGCACGGCCATGCTGGAGACATAGGTCAGGCAGCCTTCCGCCGGGAAGGCGGCCTTCATCTCGACGCCGCCCTTGGACCAGAACAGCACGCGCGCGAACCAGACGAGACCGACATCGATCTCGCCGGATTTGATGCCGGGCGCAAAGGCTTCCGTGGAGGTGTAGGTCTTGGCGCCGCTCTTGATGAGCTTCTCCATGACCGCCTTGACCTCGGCGATCTTGCCGGCGTCGCCCTGCTCCTTCAGCGCCGCCGCCATGGCGACCCAGATGTAGCTGTTGTCGAGGATACCGACCTTGCCGGCAAAGCGCTCGCTGGTCAGATCGGAGAAGCTCTTCGGCGGTTCCTTCACGCGCTCGGGGCTGTAGGCGATGACCTGCGGGCTGTAGATATGCGGGATCGCGTAGGGCGTCGCAAAGGTCTTCTGAACGTATTTGAGGTTCGGGACCTTGCTCTCGTCGAGCGGCTCCAGCATGCCGGCGTCCTCAAGGTCGAAGGCGGCCGGCGCCTGGACCGAGATCACATCGACGCTGCCGCGCGGCAGGCGGCGCTGGGCGATCGCCTTGGCGACGCGGGTCGGCTCCGTGCCGGCATCCTGCACCACCGTGATGCCCTTGGGCTTGAGCAGCGGATCGTCGATGTTCTGCGTTAGGAGCTTGGCGTAGTCGCCGCCCCAGGTGCTCATCACCACCGTTCCGGAGGCTTCCTGGGCGCGCAGGATCGCGGGGGCGAAAGGCGTGGCGGCGGCGCCTGCCGCCAGAGTCAGAATGGAGCGTCGGCTGGGTTTGAATAGCTCGGTCATGGTCCGTGATCCCCTCGTTCTGGCTTTATGATGATCGCTGCGATCCGGCGGTTCAGGCGGCCTGAGCGGCGACCGCGGCTTCGTCACTGCCGAAGAGGCGCTCGCTGAGCCCGTCCCAGGTGATGGCGACGGTCTCGCCGGTCGCGCGGCGCGCGGCACCCGCGGCGCCGGTCGGCTCGTGCAGGGCGAGGCTGCCGCCACCGGCGAAACCGAGCAGGTAATCGACGTGGCCGCCGACATAGGTCGCGTCCTCGACCCGTGCCGTGGCACGCGGCGGGGCATCGTCCGTCGGCTGATGCAGGCGCACCCGCTCGGGCCGCAGCGCCAGCGTATGCGGGCCTCTCTGGGTGTAGCGACCGGCCAGCTTCAGCACGGCCCCGCCAGGCAGGCGGAAGGTGTCGGCATCGACCAGCTCGCCAGCAACGAGGTTGCTGTGGCCGATGAAGCGGGCGACGAAGGGGTTGAGCGGCTGCTCGTAAAGCTCTTCCTGCGAGCCAATCTGCTGAACCTTGCCTTCGCTCATCAGCACAAGCCGGTCGGCCATGGTCATGGCCTCGTCCTGATCGTGCGTGACCATCAGTGCCGTCAGGCCCGCCGCCTTCTGGAGCTGACGGATCTCGCGCGCCACGGACTGGCGCAGATTGGCGTCGAGGTTGGAGAGCGGCTCATCGAGCAGCAGCACCTTCGGGCGGACCGCGAGGGCACGCGCCAGCGCCACGCGCTGCTGCTGGCCGCCGGAGAGCTGGCGCGGATAACGCTCGGCCATCGGCACGAGCTTGACCATCTCCAGCACCTCGTCGAGCCGCCGGGCAATCTCGGCCTTCGGCAGCTTGCGCATGCGCAGACCGAAAGTGATGTTCTGAGCGACCGTGAGATGCGGGAACAGCGCATAGCTCTGGAAGACCATGCCCATCTCGCGCCGATAGGGTGGCAGCGCGGCATAGTCTGCGCCCTCGACCAGGATGCGCCCTCGTGTCGCCTCGACGAAGCCGGCGACAAGCCGCAGTGTCGTGGTCTTGCCGCAGCCGGAAGGACCGAGCAGCACGATCATCTCGCCCTGATTGACGCTGAGGTTGACGTCCTGCACGGCGTTGGTCGCGCCATAGGCCTTGGTCAGCCCCTCGATGCGCAAATAGGCGTCCTGACTCATCATACGACCTTGCTCAGCTTGACGTAACGATCGATCGCCAGCAGCAGCAGCGCGATGACGGCGGTCTGAACCACCACCACCGAGGCGACGAGCGGATCGAAGCGGTATTCGAGATATTGCAGCACCGAGATCGGGAAGGTGATCGTGCCGGGGCTGATCAGGAACAGCGTCATCTCGATGTTCTCGAAGGAGACGATGAAGGCGAAGAGCGCGGCGGCGACGATGCCCTGACGCATCATCGGCAGCGTCACGCTCCAGAGCACGCGGCCGGGTGGTGCGCCGAGATTGGCGGCCGCCTCCTCGATCGAACGGTCCAGCTGCATCAGGTTGGCGACGCAGAGCCGAACCACCCAGGGCGTGGTGATGAGCAGATGGGCGAGGATCAGCACGCCGTCCGAGCCGGTCAGCGGAAACTCGCTGCGGATCTCGACCTCGACCAGCAGCACATAGAGACCGAGCCCGATGACGACGCCCGGCACCGTCAGTGGCGACAGGAGCAGCACGTTCAGGAAGCCTCGGCCGACAAAGTTCAGGCGCACCAGCGCGATGCTCGCGGGCACGCCGATCAGCAAGCTCAGCAGCGTTGCCGCCGCCGCGACCTTGAGGCTCGTCCCCAGCGCCTGTCCGAATTTCGGGAACTCGGCGAGCTTGCCATACCAGGACAGGGTGTAGCCGCTCGGGGGGAAGGTCACCACGCCGTCGGCGAAGACGCTCATATAGGCGGTCATCAAAAGCGGGACGGTCATCAGCGCGATGGCGACCAGCATCAGCGCGCCGACAAGAAGGCGTGCCGAGAGTTGCGCTCCGTTCCCCCGGATCGCTGCCGAACCGCTGCCTTCCGCCAAGTCCCCGATCCCCTTTAACACGGTGCCACGACCCCTATCGCGACGCTTGCGAGAAAAGCGGGACAGGGGTGCGTGTGTCAATTGGATAAAATCGCCATTATGCAATTGCGTGGTGGATTGTTCTGTGGGAGCACTTCTGTGCGGCGCTCGGAAGCCGCTGGCCGATCCGCTCGGAGACGGCCTTTCTCTTCAGGCGTCGGAGCCCGATCATGTCCCAGCTCATCCTGGCCGGTGGCCGCTTTCTCGCGCCGGAGCATGACCGGCTGATCGACGGCATCGAGGTGCTGATCGAGGGCGATCGCGTCCGCGAGGTTTCCGAGAAGCCGATCGTCTCGGCCTCGGCTGAACGCATCGACCTGCGTGGGCGGACCCTGATGCCGGGGCTGATCGACATGCATGTCCATGTCGTTTCGGCCGTGGTGAATGGCGTCGCCAACGCCATGACGCCATCGTCGCTCGTCGCGCTGCGCACGGCCCGGACGATGAAGGCGATGCTGATGCGCGGCTTCACCACGGTGCGCGACCTCGGCGGCGCGGATCTTGGCCTTGTCATGGCCATCGAGGAAGGGCTGATCGAGGGGCCGCGGCTGATCATCTGCGGCAAGGCGCTGAGTCAGACCGGCGGCCATTCGGACCCGCGAGACCGCTCGGAGACGCGCCCGCTCTATACCGGGCGGCTCGGCCAGGTCGGCCAGCTCTGCGACGGCGTCGATGCGGTGCGCCTCGCGGCTCGCGAGCAGCTGCGCGCCGGCGCGACGTTCGTGAAGATCATGGCCAATGGCGGCGTCGCCTCACCTAACGACCCGATCCACGCGCTCGGCTTCTCGCGCGACGAGATCAAGGCCGCGGTCGAGGAGGCCGAGAACGCCGGCACCTATGTCGCTGCCCATCTCTATACCGACAAGGCGATTGCGCGGGCGGTCGAGTGCGGCGTCCTTTCGCTGGAGCATTGCAACCTGATCCAGCCGGACACCGCGAAGAAAGCGGCGGCGGCAGGCTGCTTCGCGGTGCCGACGCTCGCCGCCTATGAGGGCCTGGCACGCGAGGGCACGGCCTTCGGGCTCAGGCCGGAATCCGCTGCCAAGATCGAGACGGTGCGCAAGGGCGGAATCGAGTCGCTTTCCTATATGCGCGATGCCGGGCTGCCGATGGGCTATGGCTCGGACCTGCTCGGGCAGCTCCAGAAATACCAGACGCTCGAATTCGAGCTGCGTGCCCAGGTGCTGCCGCTGCCGGAGGTTATCGCCTCGGCGACCAGCGTGGCTGCGAAGCTCTGCCGGATGGAAGGCGAAATCGGCGCGCTCGTGCCCGGTGCCTATGCCGACCTGCTCGTGGTCGATGGCGACCCGACCCGCGACGCGACGCTGTTCCAGAATGACGGGCGGGCTCTGCGCGCGATCATGCGCGGTGGCCAGTTCTTCAAGAACGAGCTCCACTGAGCGGCACCGAAGGCGGAGAAGACAGCATGCGCGGAATGATCGTCGCGGCCCAGCCGGAGGCCGCCGAAGTCGGAGCGGAGATCCTACGACGCGGCGGCAACGCCGTCGATGCGGCCATCGCCTGCGCCTTCAGCCAGGGTGTCGTCGACCCGCAGATGTGCGGGATCGGCGGCTTCGGCGCGATGCAGATCAGCATGCCCAAGCGCGGCGTCCATACCGTGCTGGAGTTCCTGGCGCGCGCGCCGCTTTCGGCCACGGCCGATATGTGGGCGGACCGCTTCGTCGGCCAGACGCGCGACGGTTTCGTCTTCCTGCTGAGCGATCATGCCAATGAGCTCGGCCATCTCGCGGCCGGGACGCCGGGTAACGTCAAGGGCTACGCTGAGGCGCTGGCGCGCTTCGGCACGATGGCGCTGGAGGACGTGGTGGCGCCGGCCATCCGCCAGGCGCGCGAGGGCTTCATGCTGCGGCCCTACGTCCATTACTACTGGACGATCGACCAGCGCCCGACGGGACAGGTCAACACCGAGGACAAGCTGAGGCTGAGCGAGACCGGCCGGGCGATCTATTTCCACCCGGACGGCACGCTGAAGCGGCCTGGCGACATCGTCGCGAATCCCGATCTCGCCCATACGCTGGAGCGCATCGCCGCGAACGGCCCCGAGATCTTCTATACCGGCGAAATCGCACAGGAGATCGCCGCCGACATGGCTGCCCATGGTGGCCTGGTCAGCATGGCGGACCTCGCCGCCTACAAGGTGCGCGAAAAGGCTCCGGTCTGGGGTTCCTATCGGGGCTTGCGGGTCGCCGGCAATCCGCCGGCTGCCGGCGGCGTCTCGCTGATCGAGCTCATGCATATCCTGCAGGAATTCGATCTCTCCGCGCTGGCGCACAATTCGACCGAGCATGTCCGCATCCTCGCCGAGGCGATGAAGTGGATGACGATCGACAAGGACGCTCATATGGGCGATCCCGATTTCGTCGATGTGCCGATCGAGATGCTGCTGTCGCGGGAGCATGCGTCCGAGCGCGCCGCCCGCATCCGCGCCGGCGAGAAGGCGAGCGTGCCGCGCTCAGAGCTCGCCAAGGACCCGCCGGACACGACTGTCACCTGTGTCATGGACGAAGAGGGCAACGCGGTAACGATCACGCACACGCTCGGCCAGCCCTCGGGCGCGATCACCAATGGCCTCGGCTTCATGTACAACGGCACGATGAGCGGCTTCGATCCGCGCCCCGGACGCGCCGCCTCGATCGCTCCGGGCAAGGCGCGCGGCAGCGCCATGGCTCCGACTATCGTCTTCAAGGACGACAAGCCGGTGATCGCCATCGGCGCTCCTGGCGGCACCTTCATCGTGCCGGCGCTGGCGCAGGCGCTGAGCAATGTCATCGATTTCGGAATGAGCATGGCCGAGGCGGTGGCTGCGCCGCGCATCGTCTGCCTCAGCGACACGATCGACGTCTCGAACCGCATCGAACGCCGCGTCGCCGCCGAGCTGGAAGCAATGGGCTACCCAGTCGCCCGTTCCTATCAGTCCTTCGCCTTCGGCGCGCCACACGGCGTCAAGGTCGATGGAGCAGGCTGGTCGGGCGGGGCCGATCCGCAGCGCGACGGCATGGCGATCGCAGTCTCCTGAACGATCGAGACGTGAATCGACGCTCCATAGCCCGCCATCGCCCGGTTCCGGCGGTCATCTAATGTCCGCGGTGCGCAGTTCAAAATTGGGGAAGAAAGGGTAGTTCGGCTGTCTGCCTCAATGTGCGTAGGGCTCGGCAAGCTCGTCGCTCTCCTCGCTGGCATCGCGCGGATCGAATGCGGCCAACCAGGCTTTCAGTGAGGAGCTGCGCCCTCCGGCTGCTGCCTCCTGCCTCAGCGTGACCCTCAGTGCCTGCCGGCCGAAGCGGGTCGACGGCAGTTGGTCGGCATCAGGTTCCGATCCGATAGCCAGCCGCGAGCGCACCCCGCGCTTGACGGCGCCGAGCTCGGGGTCCCCGAACGCGGCAAGCAGATGCTCGAATTGCCGGCAGGCCGCGTCGTCGAATTCGCGCGCTCGCCCCATCGCGTCTTTCACCGGATGGGACGGCACAAGATGCGCGCAGGGTACGAACCCGTCGGGAACCGGTTCGGTGGCGGCATGGGTGCGGCCCGAGCGCAGGAGTTTCGGCAGGACATGGGTGTGCGGACCCTCGGGACTTCTGCCGTCTGCCGGCGGGATCGGCTGATAGACCTCGCAGCGACCGAAGCGGGCGATGAACACGCGATGCGGCCCGGCGGCGAGGATCGCGCCCATGGCGCCGTTGCTAGGCGCGAAGAGCGGCCGCCCAGCCTCCGCTCTGAGCACGCCGATCAGCGCGGGATCGGCCGTGCGGATGCAGATGTCGGCCTGCAGCGTGCCAAGGCCCATGTCGAACAGGACGGCGGCGCGATCCTCCTCGCGCAGCGCGATATCGTCCGAGCCGAGTTCCGTCAGTTCTGTCCGACCGGACATGGCGCAGGCGTCCGTCGGCAGACAGAGGGCGACTCGATGGTTCCAGCTCGCGCCGGTCGCCGATTCCGAGGCAAAGGGGCGGATGCCCGCGAGCAGACCGAAGCCGATGCCGCCTCGCGCCGTCGCCACGGAGAGAAGGTCAGGTCGATCGACGATCTCGTAGGGCTCGCCGGGGTCGCGCATGAATTCGGCGATAGCGCCGAACGTGCCCAGGTTCCACTGCGTCTCGGCATTGTGGATGTGCTCGCGCAGCAGCGCGCGAACGGTCTCAAGCTCCGTCATGGGGCGAGCCTTTCTGGTTGATCGTCTGCCAGGGCAGAAGGAAGGGCGTACCGTCGCGCTGACCGCGCAGCGCGGTCACGCCGAAGACATCGGCCAGCAACTGATCGCCGAGAACCTCGCCCGGTGCCCCGTCGGCGATCCGGCGGCCGCGATCGAGCAGCAGCAGGCGGTCGCAGAAGCGTGCCGCGAGCGACAGGTCATGCAGCACGACCGCGACGCCCGCGCCTTCTGCAGCGACGCTCCGGAGCCGTTGCAATGTATCGAGCTGGTGACCGGGATCGAGCCCGGCCAGCGGCTCGTCCGCCAGGAGATAGGCCGCCTCGACCGCAAGCGCGCGCGCCAGCAGGACACGCCTGCCTTCGCCGCCTGACAGCGTTCCGAAAGTCCGGCCGGCAAAGGCTGCGACGTCGCAGAGCGCCATGGCATTCGCAACGGCCGCGCGGTCCGCCTCGCTCTCGCCGCCGAAGGGCGGCCGGTGCGGCAGTCGACCGAGCCCGACCACGGCTTCGACGCAGAGCGACCAGGCGGTTGCGCCGTCCTGCGCCAGGAAGGCGACGCGGCGCGCCAGAGCGCGCCGGCCGAGTTCGCGAGCGCTCGAGCCGTCGTAGCGTACGCTGCCCTGGTCCGGCTTGAGGAGGCCGGCGAGCACGCGCAGGAGCGTGGTCTTTCCGGCGCCGTTGGGACCGACGATGCCGAGCATTTCGCCCGGCTGAAGCGTCACGTCGGCCGCGTTCAGCACGCAGCGACCGCTGAGTGAAACGGAAATCCCCTGAGCGACGATCGCCATCAGAGCGCCTCCCGCCGCAAGCGCTGCACCAGCGCAAACAGGAACGGCGCGCCGATCAGCGCAGTGACGACGCCGAGCTTGAGCTCCGGCCGGACGGGCGCGAGCCGCACGCCGAGATCGGCGGCGAGCACGAGGATCGCGCCGCCGAGGCCGCTCGCGACCAGAAGCTTTCCGGGACGGTGGCCGACCAGCGGGCGCAGCAGATGCGGCACCACGAGCCCGACGAATCCGATCGCCCCCGTGACCGCGACGGCACTGCCGACCGCGAGCGCCGCTCCCCCGATCAACCGCGCGAGCAGCCAGGTCAGATCAAAGCCGAGGCTTGCGGCCGTCTCCTCGCCGAGGCTGAGCGCGTCGAGCGCCGGTGCTGTCGAGGCCATCAGCAGCCAGCCGGCGAGCATCAGCGGAAGCACCAGCCAGACATGGCTCATGCTGCGGTCGGCCAACGAGCCCATGAGCCAGAACACGATCTCCAGCGCGGCATATGGGTTCGGCGCGAGGTTGAGAGCGAGCGCGGTGGCCGCACCCGCGAAGCTGTTGAGCGCGACGCCGGCGAGTATCAGCGTCATCGTGCTGGCACCACGCCCCAGCAGAACGAACAAGACGAGCGTGGCCGAGAGTGCGCCGGCGATGCCGCCGAGCGGCAGGGCGAGCGCGACCGTCGCCGAGAGGCCGCTATAGAAGGCGGCGACCGCGCCGAGCGCCGCTGCGCTCGAAATGCCGACGACGCCGGGCTCGGCCAACGGATTGCGCATCAGCCCCTGCATCGCGGCCCCGGCCATGCCGAGGCTGAAGCCGACGAGCGCACCGAGCAGGGCTCGCGGCAGGCGCAGTTCCAGCAGCACGAGCGCCGGCAGGCTGGCCCGCCCGGCAATGGCGTCCGCGAAAGCCTGGTCGAGCGGCAGCGCCGCGTAGCCGACCGCCAGAGAGGCGGCCGCCGTTATGAGAATGACGAGCCCCAGCACGGGAAGCAGAACGAGAGTTCGGAGACCTGCTCCGGCACGGTGTTTCATCGACTCGGCTCCGTCGCGGCGACCAACTGCTCGATCGCGTCGATGACGCTCGGTCCGGCGCAGGTCCATAGGCGCGAGGGCAGCGTGACGGGCTTCAGCTTGCCGGCAAGCGCGGTGATCACCGGATGATGCAGCACTTCATGTGCCAGCGAGGGCGGCCCGTCCGGCGTATCGTTGAGCACCAGCACCTCGGCGCCCGCCAGCGCGACCGCTTCCAAGGGGATCTGCCCATAGCTTTCAATGCCGAGCTCGGCCGCGATGTTGACGAGCCCGGCGCGCGTCAGGATCTCGTCGACCAGCGAGCCGCGCCCGACGGTGAAGCCGTTCGGGCGAAGCACGATCGCGCGCAGCGGCCGGGCCGGGCGCCGCGCGGCGAGTGCGTCCAGCCGCGTATCGATGTCGGCGATCAGCGCTTCTCCGCGCGCCTCCTCGCCGAGCAGGGCCGCCATCTCGCGGATCTGGACACGCATCTCGGCCAGATTGCGCGGCACGCCGAATTCGCGCGGCGATGTACCGACGCGCCTGAGCAGATTGACCGTCGCCCGCGTCGTATAGGCGCCGGCGACGACGAGATCGGGCTTCAGCGCCAGCACCTGCTCTACAAGCCCGTGATTGGCCAGGACCTGGCGCGCCACGTCGGCCATGTTGGCGTTGCGCGGGTCCTGCGAGAGCCAGGTCACGGACGCGATGCGCTCGCGGTCCGCGAGGCGCAGCACCAGTTCGTCGGTGCACATATTGAGCGAGACGATGCGCTCCGGCGGCGCACTCGCTGCCGAGGTCGCCGCGAGCACGAGGCCCGCGGCCACCGGCACGGCTCGCAAGGCACAGGGGAGGCGTCGAACCCGTCTCATCCGCCAAGCGCGACCTTAACGCCGCCGAAGGCCCCGAAACCGGGCACGAGGAAGCCGACGGGGTTCTCCCAGCGCTTGTCGAACAGGTTGTCGACGCGCCCGAACACCGTGACCCTGTCGGTCGCCTTGTATTCGGCGGCGAGGTTGACCAGGGCTGCGCCCTTGGCCTTCAGGCGAGACACCGAGAAGTCCCGGTTCCCGTCGACCCAGGGACCGAGATAGATCAGCGTGGCCGAAAGGCTGAGCTTCTCCATCGGGGTCCAGGTGACCGTGCCGCTGGCCTTGTGGCGCGGCCGGCGCAGCAGCTCCTGACGCGCGATCTCGTCCTTGGCGAGCGTGAAGGTGTAGTCGCCCCGCACGCGGAGCTGTTCCGAGATCTGGAGGGCGGCGAAGGCTTCGACGCCCTTCGTCTCCGCCTTGCCGACATTGGCATAAGAGTTCCGCGCCGCATTGGTGACGATCAGGTTCTCGATGTCGTTCTGGAACCAGGTTGCACCGAGTTGCAGGCGCTTGTCGAAGAGCGGTTGCTCGAAGCCGATGTCCCAGCCGCGGCTCTCCTCGGGCTTGAGATCAGGATTGCCGAAGAAGTTGAAGCCCGGTCGGTAGTCGATGAAGAGCTCGGCGAGCGTCGGCGCCTTGAAGCCGGTGCCGTAGCTCGCCTTCAGCTTCGTCTCCGTGCCCGGCACGATATAGGCCGGCGCGATCCGGTAGGTGGTGTGGCCGCCATAGCTGTCGTCATGGTCGTGGCGGATGTTCGCCGCGAGGAAGAACCGGTCGGCGAAATTGCCCTGGTATTCGAGATAGGCCGCCTTGTTGCCGTTCGAGGCCGTGAGGCTCGTCGTCTCCAGACGCTCGCGCTCCCAGGAAAGGCCGCTGGTCAGCACATGCCCCTTGGCGATCTCGTAGTCGCCGCGCCAGTCCACCTTGACGCGCTCGCCGAGGTTTTCGGTCGGCAGGCCGAAGGCGTTCGGCGAGCGGTTCGAGCGGCCCTGGTTCGAATAGGAGACGCCGAGGCGGCTGACGAAACGCCCGCCGAGCGGATCCCAGACGACCTCGCCGCGGGTGAAGGCCTGGGCATAGTTCGAGAGCGACCGATAGGGCGTCGGGCGGCTCGGGAAGCCGCTGTCATAGGTCGAGCGGAACTGCCCGTCCGTGTAGCGGCCCACCCAGTTGACGCTCAGCGTATCGGTCAGGGCGAAGCCGAGGCGTCCGGAATAGCTGTAGGCGTCATACGCATTGGGGCGCACGCGCACGCCCGGTGGGATCAAATTCGGCGGCACGGAATCGGTCGAGTCCGAACGCATATGGGCGACATTGAAGGCGTAGTTGAAGCGATCGTCCCCGCCGCTGAAGCCCGCCGCCTGGTTGAAAGTGCCGTGCGAACCGGCCTCGACGCGCGCCGTGACCTTTGGTGGGCCCTCGCCACGCCTGGTGGTGATCGAGATCACGCCGCCGATCGCATTGGCGCCGTAGAGACCGCTCTGCGGCCCGCGCAGAATCTCGATGCGCTCGATGTCGTCGGTCAGCATCGAGCCGAAGTCGAAGGAGCGGTTCGGCGTGGAAGGATCGTTGGCCTCAATACCGTCGATCAGCACCTTGACGTGGTTCGAGTTGGTGCCGCGCATGAAGACCGAGGTCTGGCCGCCCGGGCCGCCGATCTGGACGACATTGAGGCCGGGCACGGCGGCAAGCGCCTGCGGCAGGGTGCGGCGCTGCTGCTGCTCGATCTCCTGCGCGGTAACGACCGTAACGGAGCTTGCGATCTCGCGGGCTGGCGTCGGCGTGCCGGTGGCGCTGACGACGACCTGGTCGAGCTCGATGACGCTGCCAGGCGCCTGAGCGTTGGCGGACGGACTCAACAGCACGCCGCCGGCAGCGAGAGACAGGGCAATAAGGGAAGAGCGGCCGCGCAGCGCGGCTTTGGGCGAGACGATCACGATGAGACCTCGGGCGTTGACGTCTGTGGCACGTCACCGCGAACGCGATCTCCCGTTCACTCCCTCAGGGAGCAGACAGTCGAGCAGCGATCGAAACACCCCGTCCGAACGTGTTCGCGTGTGACCACGACTGACGGCAGGTCTCCTGGCTCGCGGGTCGTGGCCTCGTCACCGCCTTCCCAGGGCCGAGGTCCCAGTGGCGTATGGCGATGAGGCTCGCCGCTTACAGTTGCGGGGGCAGCCGCAGCATAGAATGGCGAGCCATCCGCACTGCGTTCCCTTTTGATCCCGTGAGGGAACCGTCGCATTCACGAGTAAGGCGAGAATGGGGCGCCGTCAAACCCCTATGTCGTCTCCGTCGGAGGAAGGTCGAGCTGATCTATAAGCGCACCGGCAATCTGCGCGGTCAGCTCCTTCTCGGCATACGAAGTTGGAGAGGCGCCGACCAACATGTCTGGATTCGTCACCGGGCCGTCAGGAACGTGACGACGTCGTCGAGGACCGGCGCCTGCCATTGCAGAAGCCTGGAGAGCGCCGTCGCTGTGCCCGCGTGGCCGAGCCCCGGATAGATCTTGAGGGAGACCGACGGTGCGCCGGCTTTCTTGAGCGCCAGCGCGAGCCGCTCGCTGTTGCGCGGCAGGACCGTCGTGTCCTCCGACCCTGTCGCCAGGAAGATCGGCGGAGCGTCGCGCCGGGCAAAGTTGATGGGCTGTGTCTGGGCCGGAACGCGGGCTTTGCCGAAGGCTTCCTTCGTGACGTCGATGTCGAAAGGCAGAAAATCATAGGGGCCGGAGAGCCCGACGGTGGAACGGATCTCGCCGGACCGCATCCCCACGGCGGTGAGGTAGCGCTTGTCCAGCGTCAGCATCATCGCATTATAGGCGCCCGCCGAGTGCCCCATCAGATGGAGTTCTCGCGGCGAACCGCCGAAGCGGGCGATGTTGTCGCGAACGAAGCGCAGCGCCAGCGCGCCGTCCTCGATGAAAACGGGGAAGCGGACCTCCGGCACCAGGCGGTAATCCGCGATGACAGTGACGAAGCCGCGGGCCGAAAGAGCGTCCCCTACGAAGGAATAGGTTTCCTTGGCCCCCTTGGCCCATGAGCCGCCATAGATGAAGAAGACGACCGGCTTCGGAGCGCCCTGAACGCCCTCGGGCACGTAAATGTCCATGCGCTGCCGGGGATGCGGTCCATAGGCGACATCGCGCGTGCCCTCGGTGAAGCCGCCCGGGCGCAAGGCGGCACATGCGGGCAGCGCAAGCCCGGCGAGCAGCGGCAGGAGCGTGCGGCGGGCAATCTGGATCGTCATGGTCGCCGGTGGCTTGAGGAGCGTCACGATCTATACGCTCGCAATGCCGGAATGGATCCGCGCGGCCGCCGCCCGAGATTTATCGCCGCGATCGAAGAAGACACTGAACCAGCAGGGCAAACCCCGCGTATCTCCCGGCAAAGACCCTGGAGAACGCCATGCGCTTCGTCGTCGGTTACGTCGCCTTCATCGTCGCCTTCGGCATCTGCGATGCCATCTGGCTGAGCACGATGACCGCGAAGCTGTACCGTCCCGCGCTCGGTGACCTGATCGTCGAGCAGGTGCGCTATTGGCCGGCAGCGCTGTTCTATTTCGGCTTCCCGCTCGGCGTGGTCTATTTCGCGCTGATGCCGGCGCTGCGCGACGGCAGCGCAAGCACCGCGCTGGTCAACGGGGCGCTGATCGGCCTGTTCGCCTATGCGACCTACGACCTGACGAACTACGCCACGCTGCGTCCCTGGACATTGACCATCACGCTCGCGGACCTCGCCTACGGCACGGTTGCCGTCGGATTCTGCACCTGGGTCGCCTACGGCGTCGTCCGTCGCGCTGCCGACTGGGGCTGGGTCTAGCGTCCCCAGACGGCTTGCCCGCTCAGGTCGCCTGCAGCCGATAGTGATGCACACCCCAGGCCTCGCCGCCGGCATGGCCAAACAGGCCGCTCGTCGCCAGGAAGAACAGCCGCCAGCGCCGACGCCAGAGCGGCGCTTCCGCACCGTAGACGTCCCGAAGAATCGGATCGATCGCCGACAGGTTGGCGTCGAAATTGGCCAGCCAGTCTTCGGCAGTCGCCCGGTAGTGATCGCCACTCCAGCGCCATTCGGCTTCGACGGTGAAGAGATCGGGAAACTGGTGCGCGAGCGCGGCACTCGGCATCAGGCCGCCGGTGAAGAAATGCTGCGCGATCCAGTCCCCACCATCTGCGGCATCGAAGCGGTAGCAGCCTTGCGTGTGCGCAAAGACATGGATGAAGAGCCGGCCGTCGCGCTTCAGCCAACTGCGTATCCGCCCAAGAAGCGCGCGCCAGTTCGCCATATGCTCGAACATCTCCACGGAGACGACGCGATCGAAGCGCTCATCCGTCGCGAAGTCGTTCATGTCGGCGGTGACGACGCGCAGATTTCCGAGGTGACGGCGGCGCGCCTCTTCTTCGATGAAGGCGCGCTGCGAAGCCGAGTTCGAGACCGAGACGATCCGAGCCATCGGATAATGCTCCGCCATCCACAGCGACAGCGAGCCCCAGCCGCAGCCGAGTTCGAGGATGTCCTGCCCGTCGGCGAGACCGGCATGTTCCGCGGTCAGCGCCAGCGCTTTCTCTTCCGCGGCCTCCAGGGTGTCGCCGGGATCGGCGTAGTAGCAGCAGGAATATTTGCGCCGCGGGCCGAGCACCTGATCGAAGAAGGCGGCCGGCACCTCGTAGTGCTGGGCATTGGCGGCTTCGGTGTGAACGGCGATTGGGAACTCCTTCATGTCGTGGGCAAAGGCCGCGGCATCGCCGGGCTGCGCCGCGAGAGAGCGAGCGGTGCGCCCGACCAGCGACGCGATCACCATGCGGCTGACGGCATCGGGAACGGGGAGCCCCTCGCCCCAGGTCGAAAGCCTCTGCATCATCGTCATGGCGTCGCTCCTTTGGGGGGCAGCGGGATCAGCGCGCTGGTTCGACGCTGATACGCGCGATAGGCCTCGCCATGCTTGGCCAGCATGTGCTCCTCCAGAGGCGGGATCCCGGAGATGCGGGTGAGCAGCAGCGTGATGCAGGCCGGTGCCAGCAGGGCGAACCAGCCCCAGGGGTATCCGGACCCTAGCGCGATCACCGGATATGAGCACCAGAGCACGCATTCGAAGAAGTAATTGGGGTGGCGCGACCAGCGCCAGAGGCCACGGTCGCAGACGCCGCCATGGCCCGAGCGCGCGAAAGCACTCAATTGCCGGTCGGCGAGCGCTCCGCCCGCTAGACCCGCCGCGAAGACGACGAGGCCTGCGATATCGTTCCAGCTCAACGCGGGCGCTGGCCTATGAGCCGCCAGGACAACTCCGAGCGCCAGCGGAATGCTGGCCAGCGCCTGCATCTGGAGCAACCGGGCCATCTGCCGGGGCGCATCGCTGCCCCAGTCGCGCTTCAGCTTCGCATAGCGCGGATCTTCAGTGATTCCGCTCGTCCGCCGCGCGATGTGCTGGCCGAGCCGAAGCGCCCATGCCAGCGCGAGCCCGGCCACGAGCAGGCGCCTCGACAGCGGGCCTGAGCCGAAAGGCAGCAAGGCGCCAGCGACGCCCGTCAGGCCCAGCCCGAACGTCCAGACCACGTCGATCCAGCCGGAATTGCCGGTGCGGCGCTCGACCACCGTCGCCAAGGCCATGAAGGCCGACATGGCCACGGCCACGAAGATAAGAGCCGCAGCGAAGGACGCGACCGTCAAAACCGCACCAGCGGCTGCAGCAGCCGCCCGAGCCATCCCTGCAACTGCACGCTCCCCGTCATCGCAACGATGCAGGTGCAGCCCTCGACAGGGTCGACGCGCGGCGTGTGCTCATGCTCGGCATCGGCCTCGTCAAAATCCCCGGCCGCATAGCGCCCATATTCATGCTCATAGGCACCGGCGAGAATCGTGGTCCATTCGAACCCCGTATGCTTGTGGTGCGGCAAGGCGATGCCCGGCCCGGCACGCAGCATGAAGACGCGCGCGCCTGCGCCGGGAACCTCGACGCGACGCATGGCGATGCGGATACCGATCGGCCGCCATGGGCCAAGACCATAGGGACGAAGCACCTGCGGCATCCCGGCTTCGGATACCGGCGCCGGCGAATCCGGCGCGCCCTGTGCGACGCCGCTGATATCCCGCGGTCCGGCCGCCATCGCGACGGGCTCGATCGCATCCAGCAATGCGCCTTGCACCGCGCGAAGCTCCCGCAGGCGTTGCCGGCTCTCCCGGTTCGCCTCGACGTGACAGGCGACAACCACCGCCAGGCCCTCGTCGAGCTGCCCTGCAGCAAAGGCGGCGAGTGTCTCGTCGGATGGGCGGTGCGCGGTGCTCATCGCAGATCCTCCAGCCGGCCGCGCAGATGCGACAACGCCAGGCGCAGGCGGGATTTCACGGTGCCCAGGGGAATGGCGAGGCGATTGGCGACGTCCTGGTGGCTGAAGCCTTCGAGAAAGGCGAGTTCGACCACGCGATACTGATCGGCCGAGAGCTGGTTCATCGCGGCACGCACGCGCGCGTCTCGTTCGGCGCCGGAAAGCGTCGCATCGGGTTGTTCAGGGGCTTCTTCATCCAGAATCTCGTAAACTTGCGACAGCCGCGAGCGCGTTTCGCGACGGGCAATGTCGATGCGCAGATTGCGCGCAATCGTGGCGATCCAGGTCGAGGCACCCGCTTTCGAAGGGTCGAACAGCGCAGCCTTGCGCCAGACGGCCAGCAGCGTTTCCTGAGCGACCTCCTCGGCGAGCTCGGCCGAGGCGCCGCCGCGCATCAGCAGCCCCTTCACGCGCGGCGCGAAATGGTCGAACAGCGCGGCGAAGGCTTCCCGGTCACCCGAGCGCGCGATGGCCGCGATCAGAATATTGGGGTCGAACAAGACGACGAACCGACCTCCTTGCGCGATAGCTCCCGCCTTGCGCATGCCAGCGACTTCGAGGGCGAGTGCGGGAACCATATCTCAGATACGCGGGCAGGCCCGAGCCGGATCACCAGCCCGTGCCACGCGGCGATCCCGGTCGATATCACTGGACCGCCTTCCAGTTTACGTCCCGGCAGATCAGGCGCCCGATGATGCAGCCGCGCGTGACGAGGGCGCCCGCCGTCGCGGTGATCGTCATCGAATAGTTCCAGTTCCGCTTGGGGTCATAGGCGTTGCCGGAGAAGGTCCCGTCAGGCTGCCGGGCCAGCGTCAGGACGAGCTTGTCGCCAGCCGCCTCGCCCTTGCTGGTGTCGCCGATCCAGAGATTGGTGGCGCAGATCTTGTCGCCGCAAGGCGCGATCCGAACGCGCGCATTGCCGTCATCGCGCAGCCATGTGCCGTCGAGATCGCTGGCCGCCACGCCTTCGACTGAAAGGCCGGCCAAGGCGAGAGCAAGCAGAAGGCGCGTCATTGCGATGTCCTTTCAGCGCGTGCCTTTCGTCTACGCTCCGCGGACGTCATCGGTTTCATCGGCGCGCGAAATTGTCTCGAAGCGCCCGGCGAAGAGCCATCCGATCAGCACCGTCAGCGATGCCGCGCTCAAGAAGTTCAGGCGCTGCAGGGCTGCGTATTCGACCGGTTCGTAGAGGTGCAAAGGTGCGCCGAAGAATGCTGCGGGCAGCAGATAGGCGACGAAGGCAAGCGCCGCGAAGCCCAGCGCGAAGGCTCGTTCCGACCGGCGAAACAGCAACAGCGCGAGCATCAGGCAGGGAAACAGGAAGACTTCGACCCCGGAGGCGGCCCCGAAGGCGATGCGGCAGAGCAATGTATTGCCGATGCCGGCAACGAGAAGCAGGGATCGGCCGAAAAGGGTTCTGTGCCGCATGGCGGCTGGCACAGCTGCGAAGAACGGCGTCGACAGGAAGGTGACATAGGACGGCGCGATGGCGGGCGAGACCACCCAGTACAGATAAAGTGGGTAGAAGGGCTGGTTCGAGACGATCACCAAAGCGACGGTGTTGGCGATCGCAGCCCTGGGATCGGGATGCCCGGCATAGGCGCCGATTGCAGCAATCATCCGCTTCAGCCGGCTCGTCGGCATCGCTAAGCCCTCTCGCGGAATGTCCCGACTGTCTTCGCTTACGAAGAAAGCCCGGCGGTGGGTCACACGGCCCGCGCGTTTTTGGTCGGGCCGAGGCAAATCCAGTCCAGCCACTGCCGCGTATACCGGTCATGAGAATCCAGGATGCGACGATGGAACTGCCGCAGGGACGGGCGATGAGAATCGCCGTGATCGGCGCCGGCATATCGGGTCTTTCGGCGGCCTGGCTGCTGGGGCAGGCGCATGACGTGGTGCTGTTCGAGGCGGCGCCCCGCCTCGGCGGGCACGCCAACACGGTTCGCGTGCGCGGCGATTGCGGCGAGACGGCCGTCGATACCGGTTTCATCGTCTACAACGAAGCGACCTATCCGAACTTCATCGCGCTGATGGAGCATCTGCGCGTCGCCACGCAGCCGACCGAGATGTCCTTCGCCGTGTCGCTCGATGGCGGCCGGCTGGAATATAGCGGCACCAGTGTTTCCGGGCTGTTCGCCCAGCGCGGCAATCTGGTGCGGCCGCGCTTTTGGGCGATGCTGCAGGACATCACCCGATTTTATCGGAATGCATCCAGGGATGCGCTCGCGGGCGGCGCGGCAGGCCTGTCTCTCGGCGACTATCTTGCCGCGGGGGGCTATGGAGCCGCCTTCCGCGACGACCATCTCCTGCCGATGGCTGCCGCCATCTGGTCGGCTCCCTGTTCCGAAATCCTGTCCTATCCCGCTGCCGCCTTCCTGCGCTTTCATCACAATCATGGGCTGCTCCAACTCAGCGACCGACCGGTCTGGCGCACCGTGACCGGGGGCAGCGCCGTCTATGTCGAGCGGCTGCGCAAAGCCTTTGCAGGCGAAGTCCGATCCCGCTCGCCCGTGTGGCAGGTTCGGCGCGGGGCAAATGACGTCGTTCTGGTGGGCGACGGCTGGACCGAGACCTTCGACCATGTCGTCTTCGCCACCCATGCCGACCAGACGCTGGCCATGCTCCCCGATCCCAGCACGGCGGAAGCCAAGGCTCTGGGCGCCTTCCGCTACAGTCGCAACCGCGCCGTGCTCCATGGCGACACGGCCTTGATGCCGACACGCCGCCGCGCCTGGGCGAGCTGGAACCATATCGGCGAGCGCGCCCGGCCGGATGCCGCCTGCATGGTCACCTACTGGATGAACCGGCTTCAAGGCCTGCCGGAAGAGCGCCCCCTCTTCGTCACGCTCAACCCGCCGGACACGCTGCGCGCCGAAACGCTCCTTCATGAGGAGATCTACGAACATCCGCTGTTCGATGCAGCGGCTCTCGCCGCGCAGGAGCGCCTTTGGTCACTGCAGGGAGCGCGCCGAAGCTGGTTCTGCGGCGCCTATTTCGGATCGGGCTTCCATGAGGATGGCTTGCAGGCCGGGCTGGCCGTTGCCGAGGGGCTCGGTGGCGTCCGCCGGCCCTGGCAGGTTCGCGACGAGTCCGGCCGCATCCCGCTCCTGCCGCGGCTGGAGCAGGCCGCATGACCTTGCAATCCGCCCTCTATGTCGGCCGGGTGCGGCACCATCGGTTCCGTCCACGTCCGCATGCGCTGGCTTATCGCGTGTTCTGGATGCTGCTCGATCTCGATGAGATCGACCGGCTGGCAGCGAAGCTGAAGCTGTTCTCGCATAACCGGTTCAATCTCTACGGCTTTCGCGACGCCGATTACGGCGATCGCAGCGGGCGGCCCCTACGCCCGCAGGTCGAACAGGTGCTGGCCAAGGCCGGGATCGCGCATGATGGCGGCCTGATCCGCCTGCTGACCATGCCGCGGATCCTCGGCTACGCCTTCAACCCGCTCAGCACCTATTTCTGCTACCGCCGCGACGGCAGCCTCTGCGCCACCATCTACGAGGTGCACAACACCTTCGGCGAGATTCACAGCTACGTCGCGCCAGCCGACGTCGCGGAAGGCTCGCTGCGGCAGGACGCCGACAAGGTCTTCCACGTTTCGCCCTTCATGCGCCTCGACATGCGCTACGCCTTCACGGTGACGCCGCCCGGCGCGCGCGTCTCCGTCGCCATCGACGGTCACGATGCGGAAGGGCGGCTGATCACCGCGGTGCTGAGCGGCCAGCGTGAGCCTCTGAACGATGCTGCGCTTCTGCGTCTCCTGGCGAGCCATCCGCTTCTGACGCTGAAGGTCACCGCTGCCATCCATTGGCACGCATTGCGCCTGCTCGCGAAGCGCATCCCCTGGCAACCCCATCCGGTTGCGCCGGAACCGCCCTTGAGCCGCGGCCACATCGCGACGCCCCATGCGGAAGGACAGATGCAGCCATGAGCCGGCCTGAGACCGAACATCGACTTCGCATGCCCGGTCAGACGCTCGGCCTGCCGCGCGGCATCGGTCTGTCGCGCTGGGTCCTGCGCCGTTTGCTCCCCCGCATCGCGGTCGGACAACTGACAGTCTTCACGCCGGAGGGGGAACGGCTTTGCAGCCCGCAAGGCCTGCCCGGGCCGCAAGCCACCATGATCCTGAACAATTGGCGTTCGATCCGCCGCCTGCTTCTCGACGGCGATATCGGGCTCGCCGAGGCCTATCGCGATGGCGACCTGCATACGCCGGACCTCACGGCCTTGATCGAACTCGGCGCGCGCAACGACGCGACGCTGCGCAAGCTTGTATCGGGCGCGTTGCCGTCGCGTCTGCTCAACCGTCTGCGGCATGTTCTGAACGCCAACACGCGCCGCGGCAGCCGTCGCAACATCACGGCGCATTACGATCTCGGCAACGCGTTCTACGGCCGCTGGCTCGGCGCCAGCATGATGTACTCCTCGGCGCTCTATGAGGCGCCGGGCGAGACGCTCGAGGCCGCCCAGCAGCGCCGGCTGGACCGGATCGTCACCATGCTCAATCTTGCGGGCGGTGAGCATGTCCTCGAGATCGGCTGCGGCTGGGGCGCGCTGGCGGAGCGGCTGGCTCGGGAAGGCTGCCGGGTGACGGCGATCACTTTGTCGCCGGCGCAGCGCGAGGCCGCGCAGCAACGCGTATCCGAGGCCGGACTGGCCGACCGCGTCGATATCCAGCTCCGGGACTATCGCGACGTAGCGGGCGAGTTCGATCGCATCGTTTCGATCGAGATGATCGAGGCGGTCGGCCGTGCCTACTGGCCGTCCTACTTCGACACCCTCAGTCGCTCGCTGCGCCCCGGTGGCCGCGTCGTCCTGCAGGCGATCACGATCGACGATGCGCTGTTCGAGAACTACCAGCAGGGTACCGATTTCATCCAGCGCTACATCTTTCCCGGCGGCTGCCTGCCGTCCGTCCCGGTGCTGAAGAGCAGCGCAAAGGCGGCGGGCCTTGGCGTGGTCGATCAACTCGACTTCGGCGACAGCTACGCCCTGACCCTGAAGGAATGGCGCCGCCGCTTCCTCGATAGCTGGGCCGAGATCGCGCCCATGGGATTCGACGAGCCGTTCCGGCGGTTGTGGGAGTTCTATCTCTGCTACTGCGAAGCGGGCTTCCGCGCCCGCACCATCGACGTCAACCTGATCGCCCTGCAGGGCCGCTGACGGGCGCGGCCCTTCAACCGCACCCACCCGTGCCGAGCATCGAGAAGCGCCGGACTGTCAGTCCGTTTTGCGACGATCGGTCCCGTAGGGCGGCCGGCCGGAGCGCCATAAGCCGGTTTCGCAGCTGTTCCACACCCGGCCGGCGTCCGCCCCTGGCCCGTTCGCAGACATGAGAAACGATTGTTCCCGGGCCGTTCAGTTCTGCACCAGGCTGTCGAGCGATGTGCTCAATCCGCATTCCGCGGATTGAGCACATCGCGCAGCCGGTCACCGATCAAGTTGATGGCGACGACCGTAACCAGCAGTGCGATACCCGGGTAGAAGCTGATCCAGAATTTGCCCGAGAGCATGTGCTGGTAGCCGTTGGAGATGAGCAGTCCCAAGCTGGGTTCCGTCACAGGCACGCCAAGCCCGAGGAAGGAAAGCGTCGCCTCGAGCGCGATGGCCCGCGCGACCTGGACTGTCACGATCACCATCAGCGGCGGCAGGCAGTTCGGCAGCAGGTGGCGAAACAGCACGCGCAGGCTGGAGGAGCCGTAGGAGAGCGCCGCTTCGATGTACTCCTTCCGGCGCTGGACCAGCGCGCTGGCCCTGGCCGTGCGCGCATAGGCCGCCCATTCGACGATCACCAGCGCGAGAATGACGTTGCCGACGCCCTTGCCGAGAAAGGCGAGGATCATCAGCGCGACGAGGATGGCGGGGAACGACAGCTGCAGGTCGACGAGCCGCATGATCGTGGTGTCGGTGCGCCCGCCGGCATAGGCCGCGATCAGCCCGAGTGTCGTGCCGATGGCGGCGGCGGCGATGGCCGAGCTGAAGCCGACCAGCAGGGAGATGCGAAGGCCATAGAGGATGGCGGAGAGCATGTCGCGCCCCTGCTCGTCGGTGCCCAGCCAATAGGTCATGCCCGTGGCAGCCTGCGAGCCCGGCGGCAATTGCCCGTCCATGATGTCGAGCTGCATCAGGTCGTATGGATTCTGTGGAGCGATCCATGGCGCGAGCACCGCCAGCGCGATGATGCAGGCCAGCACGACGAGGCCGAACATGGCGAGAGGGGAGCCGGCGAAGGCGCGCAGCGCGCGCTGGAGCGGGGTGCGAGCAGCAGGGGCCGAAGCGATGGCGGACATCTCAGTTCTCCAGCCGCACGCGAGGATCGAGCACGGTGTAGAGCAGATCGACGATCAGGTTGATCAGCACGAAGAGCACGACGATGGCCATGAGATAGGCCACGATCATCGGCCGATCGAGGAGATGGATACTGTCGATGATCAGCTTGCCCATGCCCGGCCAGGAGAAGATCGTCTCCGTCACCACCGAGAAGGCGATGACCGAGCCGAATTCGAGACCGACGATCGTGACGACCGGAATGAGCGTGTTCTTGAGCACATGCGTCCGGATGACTGCCCCCTCGGACAGGCCCTTGGCGCGTGCGGTGCGGACATAGTCCTGCGGCACGACCTCGCGGGTCTCCGCCCGCACCAGCCGCATCACCAGCGAAATCTTGAAGAGCGCGAGATTGAGCGCGGGCAGGGCGAGATGGCGCAGGCCGTCGAGGGTCAGGAACGACCATTGCACGCCGAGGAACTCGGCGGTCTGGCCGCGCCCGCCGGCAGGCAGCCAGCCGAGCTGGACCGAGAACAGCATGATCATGACGAGGCCGACCCAGAAGGTCGGCAGCGAGAAGCCGAGGATCGAGCCCGCCATCAGGGCCTTGGCACCGGCCGAGTTCGGCCTGACGCCGGCATAGAGGCCGAGCGGCACGCCGACGAGCACCGCCAGCAGCATGGCGGCGATCGCCAGTTCCAGCGTCGCCGGCATACGCTGCAGGATGACCGAAAGCGCCGGCTCGCTGAAGACGAAGCTGCGCCCCAGGTCGCCGCGGATGGCGCCGCTGAGAAACGAAAGATATTGCTCCCATAGCGGCCGGTCGAGGCCGAAGGAGGCGATCACGCGCAGCCGCTCGTCATGCGTTGCGTCGGGCGGCAGCAGCACGGCGACCGGGTCCCCGATCACGTTGACGCCGATGAAGACGATGACGGTCATCGCAAGGACGACCGCCACCGCCTGTATCACGCGCTTGGCAAGCCAGCTGATCATGGGACTTTCCTGTCAGCGGCGGGCTCCGGAGAGCCCGCCGGCGATCTTCACTTTGCGGGGTGCGCATCCATCGCAAGCGTGCGCTCGTCGCGGCGGGCGTCGATGCTGATTCCCTTTCGAGTCACCCAAGCGTTGTCGAGGATATAGAGCGGGATGATCGGCAGCGTGCGGGCAAAGGTCTCCGTCGCCGCGATAAAGAGCGCCTCGCGCTTGGCGTCGTCGATCGTCGCAAGCGCCTCGACGATCTGCTTGTCGAGGGCGGGGTCGCTGTAGCGGCCGTAATTGAAGACGCCGAGACCGCGCGCCGGCGTGTTGGTCGCGGCGACGTTCGACAGGAGATAGCCGGCTTCGCCGGTCGGGCTGCCCCAGCCCCACAGGCCGACACCGAATTCCTGCTTGCCGCCGCGGCCGACATAGCTGCTCCAGGGCAACGTCTCGACCGCGGTCTTCACGCCGATGCGGGTCCACATCTGCGCGATCGCCTGTGCTGTCGCCGCATCGTTCGGATAGCGGTCATTGGGGGAGAAAAGGGTCAGCTTGAAGCCTTCGGGGAAGCCGGCCTCCGCGAGGAGCGCCTTGGCCTTGTTCATATCGTAGGGTGGAACCGCCACGCTCTTGGCGTAGGAATAGGTGCCCGGGGGCAGCCACTGGCCGGTCGGGCGCGCGGTCTTCTGCATGATACGATCGGCCAGACCCTCGCGGTTGATCGCGATGGAGAGCGCCTGCTTGACCTTGACGTCCAGCAGCGGGTTCTTCGGCAGCGGCTTGCCGTCATTGGCCGTCACCGTCGCGGCAACCGGCTCCTGCGAATTCAGCGCGAGATAGATGACGCGCAGGCCTTCTGTCGTCGAAATGGCGACGCGCTGGTCGGTCTTCAGCTTTTCCAGGTCGCCGGCCGGCGGGGTGTCGATCACGTCGACATCGCCCGAAAGCACGGAGGCGACGCGCGCGCCGGCATTGGTGATCATCCGCAGCGTGACCTTGTCCCAGGCCTGCTTCGGCCCCCACCAGGCATCGTTGCGCGTCAGCTCGACGCGATCGCCCGGCGTATAGCTCACGAACTTGTAGGGTCCGGTGCCGATGACGGCCTTGCCGGTGTTGTAATCCTCCGTCGTCGCCTTCTCGCCGACATGGCGCGAGATGATCGGCACGAAGGCGAGCTCGCGAGGCAGGTTCGGCGCCGGTTCGCCGGTGTCGATCCGCAGGGTCAGCGGGTCGACGACCTCGACCTTCTTCACCGCACGCAGGAAGCCGCCGAAGCCGCCCGGGCTGTTCGGCACATTGCGGGCGCGCTCATAGGTGAAGGCGACGTCGTCCGCGGTGAACGGCTTGCCGTCGTGCCAGGTCACGTCCGGGCGCAGCTTGAACTCCCAGACCGTGTCGGAGATCGTCTTCCAGCTCAGCGCGAGGCCGGGCTTCAGGCTGACATCCGGCGCACGGTCGACGAGCCGGTCGAAGATGTGCATCGCGACCGAGTGGTTCGGCGTCGCATTGTAGAAATGCGGGTCCATTGAGGTGAAAGCCCCGCCGATCGCGATCCGCAATGGCTCGGCCTGAGCCGCGCCGAGGCCGGCACCCGCCCAGATGGAGCTGGCAATCAGGAGCCCTCGCATGAGTTGTTTCATCGGTTCATCCCCGTTCGTTTTCTAGAGATCTTGAAGCTGTCGGGTTCAGCCCCGCAGCCACATGCCGTCGCGTTGCGGATCTGCTCCCGCAGACAGGCGTCCGTCCTCGCTCAGCACCGCATGCAGGGCCGCGAAGGCGAAACCCTGATAGGAGCGGGCGACCCGATATCCCTCGCGCTCCAGTTCGGCGGTGACGTAACGCGGGATGCGGTTGGAGACGTCGATCGCATTGCTGGTCACGCTGATGCGCGGCGCAGCCACCGCATCGAAGATCGGCATGCCGAAATCCACGACATTGCTGATGCCCTGCGCCATGGCCGGCAGGATCGCGGTGCCGCCGGGCGCGCCGATGACGATGAATGGCTGATCGTCCCGAAAGACGATGCTCGGCATCTGAGAGCTTGTGCGGCCCTTGTTCGGCGCCAGCGATCCCGGCCGGCCGGGCCGTGGGTCGAAGGCGCTCATCAGGCCGTTGTACATGAAGCCAAGCCCGTCGGTGATGACGCCGCTCGGGATGTTCAGCGTGTGGGTCAGGGTGACGGCATTGCCGTCCTTGTCGACGACACAGACCTGCGTGGTGTCTTTGGGCTCCGGCTTCAGCGTCAGGCGCTCCAGCGAGGCCTTTTCGCCGCGCCGGATGCTCTCGGCAAGCGCGGACGCATAGTCCTTCGAGAGCAGCCGATCGACCGGGACATCGACGAATTCGGGGTCGCCGATATGGGTGTCCTTGTCGCTGGTGACGCGCTTCAGCGCCTCGGTGAGAAGGCGCAGATGCTCCGTGCCATTATGTTCGAGGGCGCCGACATCGAAGCCTTCCAGCACATGCAGCAGTTGGATCAGCGAGACGCCGCCGCCGGGTGGGCGGACGCTGGCGATACGGTGGCCCCGATAACTGCCCCAGACCGGCGAAGATCGCCGCAACTCGTATTGAGCGAGGTCGTCATAGGCGAGCAGGCCGCCATGGGCCTCCATGTCGGCGGCGATCTGCTCCGCGATCTCGCCGCGATAAAAGATATCGGGACCCGCGGTGGCGATGCGCTCGAGCGTGCGGGCAAGGTCGGGATTGGCGACGACGTCGCCCGGCCGCTTCATGCTGCCGTCCGCGCGGAAATAAACGTCACGCCCGGTCGCACTGAAGCGCAGCAGCTTCTCGTTCGGCACCCGGCCCATGGCCGAAGGGTCGAGCGTCATGAAGTAATGCATGTACGGACGGATCATGAAGCCGTCCCGCGCATAAGCGATGGCCGGCGCCATGACATCGGCGAGATCCATCGTGCCGTAGTCCGACAGCGCCGTCGTATAACCCTTGAGATTTCCGGGCGAGCCGATCGACTGATAGCCGATCTCGTTGATCTGTCCCTCGACGATAAAGGAGAAGCCGTCCGGCGCCTCGCCAAGCAGCTTGTTAGCCCACATGTCGGCCCGCGTCGCGCGCGGGCTGCGCGCATAGAATTCAAGCACCTCGTGCGCGCCGCGTCGCGGCATGTAGATCTGCATCGTGCCGTAGCCGGCGATGCCGGTCATCTGCGGGTCGACGACGCTCTGCACGAAGGCGCAGGCGATCGCGGCGTCGATGGCATTGCCGCCCCGGCGAAGAACCAGGGCGCCGGCCTCGACGGCTTCGGGCTGTGCGGCAACGATCATTCCGGCCATAGCAGTGCTCTCCTCACCTGGCCTGCTGATGGAAGGCGGACGGATCGAACTGCGCGAGTTCCTGCAGCAGCATCGGCCATGCCCGGAGCCCAAGCGCGACCGACGGGACGTGGAAGAACTCGTTGGGCGCGTGCACGTCCTCGTCCGGCAGGTTGAAGCCGAACATCAGCGTGTCCAGCCCCATGGTTTCCTTGAAGATCGCGGTGATCGGCACGGTCGCGCCGAGGCGCACATGGACCGGCTCCTGCCCGGAGGTCTCGCGCAGAACGGCCGTCGCCGCCTGGACCAGCGGGTGTTCCGCCACGAGCGTCGACGCGGGCGAACCGCCGCCGATCGCCTCAAAACTGACCTTAACCCCCGGCCGTGCTGCTGCGAGGATGTGATCCTTCAGCGCCTCGCTCGCCTGGTCCGGATCCTGTCCCGGCGCCAGTCGGATGGTGATCTTGGCGCGGGCCTCGTCTGGAATGACGGTCTTGGAACCAGCGCCGGTATAGCCACCCCACATCCCGTTCACGTCGATCGCCGGGCGTAGCGTCAGACGTTCGCGAATGCTGTAGCCGGGCTCGCCAGCGGCAATGCCGCCGACATCCGCGACGAAGGCCGCCTCGTCGAAAGGCAGAGCTGCCGTATCCTGCCGGTCGCGGTTCGAGAGCTGGCGCACCGCATCCATCAGGGCGGGAACGGCGATGGCACCTTCCGCGTCATGGAGCGAGGCGACGATGGCCGCGAGCTCGTGCAGGGCATTACGCACGGAGCCACCATAGCGGCCGGAATGCAGCTCCTTGTCGGCGGTGCGCACGACGAGCTCGAGCTTGGTCAGGCCGCGCGCGCCGACATTGATCGTCGGCACGGTCGGGCTCGCCCGGCCGCCATCGGCCGAGATCATCGCATCGGCCTTGAGCAGCTCGCCATAACGACGAACGATCTCGTGCAGGCTCGGGCTGCCGGTTTCTTCCTCGCCTTCGATGAACAGCTTGATATTGACCGGGCAGCGTCCCTCGACAGCGAGGAAGGCCGCGACCGTCTCGATCGCGATCGTGGTCGAGCCCTTCACGTCCGAAGCACCGCGCGCATAGAGACGCCCATCGCGGATCGTCGGCTCGAAGGGCGGCGATTGCCACAGCGCCAGCGGATCCGGCGGCTGCACGTCGTAATGGCCATAGACGATGATGGTCGGGGCGCCTGGCGCGCCGAGCCAGGCGCCATAGACGGCCGGCTGCCCACCGCCATCGAGAAGCTGCACGTCAGTCAGCCCGATGCCTTTCAGCCAGTCGAGCAGGAAGCCTCGAGTATCGGCCATGCCCTGCGCATAGGCGGGATCGGTGCTGACGCTCGGCAGCCTGAGAAAGGCATCGAGCCGCGCCATGACCTCGTCATGGCGACGCTGCAGATAGTCGACGACGGGTTCGGCGCTCATCGCGAGCCTCCGCTCATGAATTCGGGAGAAGGCCCTTCGGTCGGGTCCAGCAGCGAGGCGGGTATCTCGATCTCGGCCGAGAGCAGCAGGAACGAGAGCGTCTTGCCGTGGCCGTCCAGCCCCAGGCTGCCGTTGACGCCGCCGTCCAGCACATCGTCGAGGACGAAGTTGAAGGCGTGGAGCTTCGGCAGCTCGTAGCGCCTGACGGCAGTGGGCTTGCGCTCGCGGAAGACGCGCGCGACGAAGTCCTCCGTCAGACGCTCGCGGAGCGGCTCGAAGAATACCGGCTCGCGGCAGACCACAGCGATATTGAGCCGGTTGCCCTTGTCGCCGGAGCGGGCATGGGCGAGCTCGTAGAGCGAAACCGCGCGGGTCATGCCGTCTCCAGAAGCGAGATCTGCGGGGTGACGTGCGTGCGGTCGATAAGGCAGGATGCGCTGCGCAGCCGCGGCGTCAGGCGCTTGCGAACGCCGCCGCCGCCGGCCGGGCCTGCGCAATAGAGCGCCTCGACCTCGTCGAGCAGACATTCCGCCGCGGCACGATCAGATGTCTCGGCCGCGAACCGCACGCGCAGGTCGCCGTCCTGGCCACTCGGAATCGAGGCATCGAGCAGCGTCCCGGCCGTATCGCCGAAGACGCTGACGATACCGATCAGATCGGCACGGACGTGCAAGGATGGGTGCGGGCGGGCGACACGCTTCACCACCGTCTCGATGGCAAGCACGGCTCGGGATCTTGCGTTCTGACCTGCGTAAGAAATCTCGGCCTCGGCCAGAAAACCGCCGTCGAAGCACACCGTCGCCTTCAACGTTTCGGGCCGGGCACGCCCGCGTGCGCCTGTCACTCGGATGCGATCAGGCCCGATCTCCATCAGTTCGACTTGCGTGAGATCGAGGATCGCATCCGGCGTCAGATAGGCGGCCGGGTCGTGGATCTCGTAGAGGATCTGTTCCGTGACGGTCCGGCGGTCGACCAATCCCCCTGTCCCGGCCGGCTTGGTGATCGTGAAAGTGCCGTCAGGGTCGACCTCAGCGATCGGATATCCCAACACATCCATTCCCGGGACGTCCTTGACGCCGGGATCGGCGAAATAGCCGCCCGTCACCTGGGATCCGCATTCGAGGAGATGGCCCGCGAGGATACCGGCCGCCAGCCTGTCCCAGTCGTCATCCGCCCAGCCGAAGCTATGTTTGAGCGGGCCGAGCACGAGGGCGGGATCGGCAACGCGCCCGGTGACCACGACATCGGCGCCCTGGTCCAGCGCTTCGGCGATCGCATCCGCCCCCAGATAGGCATTCGCCGAAATGATCGCAGGTTCGCCGCTCAGCAGCGTGCCGTCGGTTTCCAGACGAGCGAAATCGGCCGCTGTGAAGGTGCCACGCAGATCGTCGCCTGCGACCACCGCGATCTTGAGATCGGCGCAACCGAGCTCGGCAGCCCAGGCCTTGATCTTCGCCGCTGCTCCGAAGGGATTGGCCCCGCCGAAATTGCCGATGATCCTGATGCCGGCCGCGGCGCAGGGCGCAAGAGCCGGCCAGAGCAGGCGCTTCAGAGCTGGCACCTCGCCGCGGGCCGGATCCGCAAGGCGGTCGAGCTGCGCCAGCGCCAGCGTGCGCTCCGCAAGGGTCTCGAAGATCAGGAAGCGCGGCCCATCGTGCTGCGCAAGCGCCTCGATCAGCGGTCCCGAAGAGTCGGGGCGATCGCCTGCGAAACCCGCCGCGGCTCCGATCCAAACCTGCTTTGCCACCACCGCGTGCCGTCCCGCCTGCGCCATGTTTCGCGCGATGGGTGGGCAGCAAACGCTCGCGCGGCAAAATGTCAAATAATGGCTGTTAATTTATATATAGGTTCAGACTATAAATGATGGCTTCAAATGCTTCGGCTTCCCTCATGAATCTGACTCTCCGACAGCTCGAAATCCTCGTCGCCATCGGCGATACCCTTAGCCTCACCGCCGCCGCTGAGAAGCTCGGCGTATCCCAGCCCTCCGTCAGCGAAACCTTGAGACGTGTCGAGGGCGAGTTGGGCTGCAAGCTGGTCGACCGGACGACGCGGCAACTGGCGCTGACCTATGAAGGCCAGCATGTCGTAGCCAGCGCGCGGGAGGCGATGCGAAGCCTGGCGGGCACGTTCGAGGCGATCGCGCGTCGCGGTGACGGCGTTCATGGCCGCTTGTCCATCGCGGCATTGCCGTCAGCCGTCTGTACCTTGCTGCCGCCGGTGCTGTGCGCTTTCCGCGAACGCTATCCAGGCATCGAGGTGGCCGTGCGCGATGCCTTGCAGGACCGCGCGATGACGATGCTGGAAGACGGCAGTGTCGATCTCGTCATCGCCGGCAGACCTGCGGGACAGAGCGGCTTCGTCTTCGAGGAGATCGCGAGCGATACGCTCAAGCTGGTCGTGTCGCGCCTGCATCCATTGTCCGGGCGCGACAGCGTCGGCTGGAGCGAGCTGGCGCCGTTCGAGTTCATCGCCATGTCCACATCCTCCTCCGTCCGGCGCCTGACCGACGCCGGCTTCATCCACGCCAACCTGCAGACGGCGCCGACATACGAGGTCGATCAGATCTCCTGCGCAGCGGCGTTGGCCGCGGCAGGGCTCGGCATAACCGCGCTGCCGACGATGACATTCGCCATGTTCAATGCCGATGAACTGATCGCAGTCCCGCTGGTCGCGCCGACGATCGAGCGCAGCATCGGCATGACGTGGTTGAAGGACCGGCCCCTCTCGGCCAGCGCGATCAAGTTCGTCGCCGTCTTGCGCTCCAGGAGCGCTTAGGCTGACGCGCCGAAACTGCTCAGACTTCGCTTGTGAACGGCACAGCGCGAAATGTCCGGATTCCGGAAGTCGAGGAAGTCCGCTTATGGCGCGGGGCCGCCCAGCTCTCCGCTTTGCGCCGGCTGGAGCCAACCTGGCTTCCGGGACGGGTCCTCGCCCGTTACCCCTGCGGCTCGACCGCAGGCGCCTGCGCGACGGGCGGCTTGGCGGCGGGCGCCGCGCGGCCTTTCCCGCCCTTCAGCAGCTCCCAGCTGTTCTGCTGGCTGACGCTGCGCTTGAGATAGGCGATCGTGGCTGCGGCTTCGGCCGGGCTCTGGTCTCGCCGCGCCAGCGCCTCGGCCTCGCCGAAGCGTCCCTGCAAGCCGAACACCAGCACGAGATTCTGGCGGACGCGGGCATCGGCACGGTCGGAAGCGACGGCCTCGGCGAGCACGCGCTCCGCCTCCGGCAGGCGTTTGGAAAGAGCAAGCGACAGGCCATAGTTCGACATCACCGTCGGCTCGCCGGGAGCGAGCTTCAAGGCCGACTGATAGATCTGCTGGGCGCGATCATGCTCGCCGAGCTGATCGGCGACCGTGCCCTGTGCCGAAAGGATGCGCCAATCCGGCCGTTCCGGAGAATGCGCGCGGGACAGGACCTCGTCCGCCTCGCGCAGCCGGCCGTTGTCCGCGAGGGAGCGGCCGTAGGCGCCAAGCATCTCGCGATCGTCCTGATGGACCAGCACGGCGTTCTGCAGCACGGCCAGCGCCTGGGCGTTCTGATCGAGCGCACGCAGGGCACGCGCATAATAGAAGGCCGCATCGCGGTTCTTCTGATTGGCATCATACCGCTTGGCCCAGTTCTCGCGCTCGGCCTGCCAATCGGCGGCGGTGCGCGGTTGGGTGGGCTGGGTGCGGCCGATCGAGCCCGTGATATCGCCGACGCCGCCCCGTCCCTGGCAGCCGGCCATGGCGAGTGCGGCGAGGCAGACCGCGAGTGTCGGTCCGAAGCGGCGGATGCGAAGCGACGACGGAACGGAATCGGTCTTTGCGGAAGAGATCGACCGGAAAGACATAGTCCTGAGTGGCATGGGCCGGATCGCCTCGCGACAACGGGTTCGTCTGGTTCCTCCGGTGATAAAGCGTTAACCCTAATGCATCCTTAATTCGCAGCCTTCCCTCGCGCTCCAGAACAGATCATCCCGCCCGTGCACAGCCTCCTCGCTTCCGCTTCCGCCACGGCGGTTCCGATCCATGTCGTCTCCGTCGCGGGGTGGCCTGCGCTTCAGGAGAAGCTTCTGCCCGCCCATCGCAGCTTCGCGCTGGCGCAGGGCTTCGCAGGGCGGTCCAGCCAACATTGCCTGCTGCCCGATGCCGCAGGCGCGCTCTCCGCCGTGCTGCTGGGGCGGGATGCCGCCGGCCGCCGTCAGGACCCGTTCGCGCCGGCGCGCCTGGCCGCGCTGCTGCCGGCCGGCGACTATCGGCTCGAGGGCGAGATCGACGATCCGGCGCTCACCGCGCTCGGCTGGCTGCTGCAGACCTATCGTTTCGACCGCTACCGCAAGCCGAGCCCGGCCAAAGCGCGGCTCGCCCTGCCCGAGGGTGTCGACGGTGCGGAGATCAGCCTGATCGCCGAATCCGCCATGCTGGCGCGCGACCTCGTCAACACGCCGGCGAATGATCTCGGCCCTGCCGAGATCGAGGCCGCTATCCGCGCCCTGGCGAAGGAATGCGGCGCGAGCGTCGCCAGCATCGTGGGCGAGGATCTGCTCTCCCGCAATTTCCCGATGATCCATGCCGTCGGGCGCGCCTCGCCGCGCGCGCCGCGCCTCGTCGAACTGAACTGGGGTGAGCCTGCGCACCCCAAGGTCACGCTCGTCGGCAAGGGCGTCGCTTTCGACACGGGCGGGCTCAACCTCAAGCCCGATTCCTCGATGCTGCTGATGAAGAAGGACATGGGCGGCGCGGCGGCGGCCATCGCGGCGGCGCGGATGATCATGCTGGCGAAGCTGCCGGTGCGGCTGCGCCTTCTGGTGCCGGCGGTCGAGAATTCCGTCTCCGGCGCCTCGTTCCGGCCCGGTGACGTGCTGGCGAGCCGCAAGGGGCTCTCCGTCGAGATCGGCAACACCGATGCCGAGGGCCGGCTGATCCTCGCCGATGCGCTGGCGCTCGCCGACGAGGACGCGCCGGAACTGCTGATCGACTTCGCGACGCTGACAGGCGCCGCGCGGACCGCGCTCGGCCCGGAGCTGCCGCCCTTCTACACCCATGACGAGGGGCTCGCGGCCGAAATCGCCCTGACCGGCATGCTGGTGAACGACCCGGTCTGGCGGCTGCCGCTCTGGCCGAACTACGACGCGATGCTCGATTCGAAGATCGCCGATGTGAATCACGTCTCGAGCGGCGGCATGGCGGGCTCGGTCACCGCGGCGCTCTTCCTCAACCGCTTCGTCGAGAAAACGCGCTCCTATGCGCATTTCGACATCTATGGCTGGAACCCTTCGCCCAAGCCCGGGCGGCCAGAAGGCGGCGAATGCCAGGGCGCGCGGCTGACCTACGCATTGGTGAAGCAGCGCTACAGCTGAGCGCTGCTCCCCGGGTTAAGGCTGATCGGCGAAGGTGATTGCGCCGGCCCGGCTGCCGGATAATGATACGGACCCGTAACGATCGGGAACCGTGCCTTCATGCCGCTGGAGATAAGGCCTTCGCAGGCGCTCAGACTGTGGCGGCAGGTGCATCTCGATCTGGTGCGGGACGGGCAGGCCGACCTCTCGGCCCGCCAGACCGCGATCCTGCTGACAGTCTATCTCGAATTGCCGCCGCATACGGTCCGGGGGCTGGCGAAACAGCTCGGCGTGACCAAGCCCGTCATCACCCGCGCACTCGACACGCTGGGCAAGCTCGGGCTCCTGACCCGCAAGCGCGACGAGGCCGATCTTCGCAACGTCGTGATCCAGCGCACCGTCGCCGGCGCGCTGGCGGTCGAGAAGCTCGCCGATCTGGTGACGGAGCATGCGAAGGAGATCGGCGCGAGCTGATTGGAAATGCGCTAGAAGCCTACCATGACCGCGATTCCCGACCGCCGCATCACCGCCTTCCGCCCCGATCTCGCCGCGCGCCATCTGGCCGGGCTGGTCGAGGCCGCCCGCTTCGCCGATCCGCAGCCGATGCGGGTGGTCGCGCCCTCGGCTCCGCTCAGGCGCGAGCCGCGCCCCGATGCGCCGCTCGACACCGAGGCGCTCGCGGGCGAGCTGGTGCAGGTCTATGAGAGCGAGGAGGGCTGGGCCTGGGCCCAGCTCGCCGGCGACGGTTATGTCGGCTACCTGCCGGACGATGCTCTGCGGGCGGATGTGGCCGCGCCGACGCATCGCGTCGCGGCGCTCCGGACCTTCGTCTATCCCGGCGCCTCGATCAAACTGCCGCCGCTCACTGCGCTCTCGCTGGGTGCCGGCATCGCCATCGTCGATACGAAGGGCGATTTCGCCGTGCTGGCCGATGGTGGCCATGTCTTCGCGGCGCATCTGGCACCGATCGACAGCCATGAAGCCGATTTCGTCGGGGTCGCCGAGCGCTTTCTCGGCGTGCCCTATCTCTGGGGCGGGAAGACCAGCCTCGGCCTCGACTGCTCGGGGCTGACGCAACTGGCGCTCGGGGCCGCCGGTATCGCCGCCCCGCGCGATTCCGACATGCTGGAGGCTGGCCTCGGCGCGCCTGTGCCCTTCGACGAGAGCCTGTCCGGCCTCCAGCGCGGCGACCTCGTCTTCTGGAAGGGCCATGTCGGCATCCTGACCGATGCCGACACGCTGCTTCATGCCAGCGGCAACACGATGAGCGTCCACCGCGAACCGCTGCGGGAAGCGCGCGACCGCATCCGCGACAAGAGCTTCGGCGCGATCACCAGCATCAAGCGGCTGGGCTGACCCTCAGGCCAGCCCCTTCAACCGATAGAGCGCTTCCAGCGCCTCGCGCGGGGTCATCTCGTCGGGGTCGATGCCGGACAAGGCGTCGCGCAGACTGTCAACTTCCTCAGCCTCGGCGGCGACGGGAGCCGGGCGGCGAGCGGGCGCGGCGAAGAGCGGCAAGTCGTCGACCAGCGAGGCGACCGGCTTCTCGCGCTCGGTCTTCTCCAGCTCGCCGAGGATGGCGCGGGCGCGCTCGACCACGGCAGGCGGCAGACCTGCGAGCTTGGCGACCTGGATGCCGTAGGAGCGATCGGCCGCGCCCGGCACCACCTCATGCAGGAAGACGACCTCGCCCTTCCATTCGGTGACGCGGACGGTCGCGTTGGCGACGCGGTCGAGCCTGTCTCCCAGCGCCGTCAGCTCATGATAATGCGTGGCGAAGAGGCTGCGGCAGCGGTTGATCTCGTGCAGATTCTCGATCGCCGCCCAGGCGATGGAGAGCCCGTCGAAGGTCGCGGTGCCGCGGCCGATCTCGTCGAGAATGACGAGCGCGCGCGGGCCGGCCTGGTTCAGGATCGCGGCGGTCTCGACCATCTCGACCATGAAGGTCGAGCGGCCGCGGGCGAGATCGTCAGCGGCGCCGACGCGGGAGAACAGCCGGTCGACGATGCCGATCTGCGCCTTCTTCGCAGGCACGAAGGAGCCCATCTGGGCGAGCACCGCGATCAGCGCGTTCTGGCGCAGGAAGGTCGATTTACCGGCCATGTTCGGGCCGGTGATCAGACAGATGCGCCCGCCTTTCGCCTCTGCGGCGGGCGGAGAAAGCTCGGTGTCGTTGGCGACGAAGGGCTTGCCGTCGCGCTTCAGCGCCGCCTCGACCACCGGATGGCGGCCACCCTCGATGGTGAAGGCCAGCCCGTCATCGACCTCGGGACGGCTCCAGCCCTCGCGCGTCGCGAGATCGGCCAAGGCAGCGGCGACGTCGAGCTCGGCCAGCGCGAGCGCCACCGCCTTGATCGGGTCCGCCTGCGCCAACACCGCTTCGGTCAGGGCGGCGAAGATCGCGAGCTCCAGCTTCAGCGCCCGGTCGGCAGCAGAGGCGATCTTGGCTTCCAGCTCGCCGAGCTCGACCGAGGAGAAGCGCATCGCATCCGACATGGTCTGGCGATGCACGAAGGTCGCGCGCCAGGGCTCCTTCAGGAAGTCCTCGCCCGCGGCCTGCGGGACCTCGATGAAATAACCGAGCATGGCGTTGTGCTTGATGCGCAGCGTGCGGCAGCCGGTCTCGGCGGCATAGCGCGCCTGAAGCTGGGCGATGACCTTGCGCGAATCGACCTGGAGCAGGCGCAGCTCGTCGAGCGCCGCATCATGCCCCTCGCGGACGAAGCGGCCGTCGCGACGGTTGAGCGGCAATTCCTCGGCGAGCGTCGCCTCCAGCCTGACCGGCAGCTCCGGGTCGCTTTCGTCGAGCGCCCGCATCGCGCGCTCCAGCTCCGCCGGCAGTGCGCCACGCCGGGCGAGCAGCGCCGCGATCTCGCGGGCAGCGGAGAGCCCCGCGCCGAGCGCGGCGAGATCGCGCGGGCCGCCGCGGTCGAGCGAGAGCCGCGCCAGCGCGCGCGCCACGTCCGGCACCTTCGCGAGAGCCAGCCGCAGATCCTCACGCAGGCCGCCTTCGGCCGCCAGAAGCTCGACGGCATCGTGCCGCGCCGCGATGGCGGCGGGATCCGTCAGCGGGCCGGCGAGGCGCTCGGCGAGCAGCCGCGCCCCCCCCGGCGTCACCGTGCGATCAATAGTGGCGAGCAGGCTGCCCTGGCGCTCACCGCCCAGCGTGCGCGTCAGCTCCAGATTGGCCCGGGTGGCGGCGTCGATCAGCATCGTCGCCGAGCCCGAATCGCGCGCCGGCGCGGAGAGCGGCGGACGCGCGCCGAGCTGGGTGCGCTCGACATAGGCGAGTGCGGCGCCAGCAGCCGCGATTTCGGCCCGGCTGAAGGCGCCGAAGGCATCGAGCGTGGCGACGCCGAAGAACTCCTTGAGCCGTCGCTCGGCGGACGCCGCATCGAGCCCGTCACGGGCAAGCGGCGTCACGGGCACTGCGATCTCGCGCCAGAACTCCTTCAGCTCCGGATCGTCATGGATCGCATCCGGGCAGACGATCTCGCGTGGCTCGAGCCGCGAGAACTCGATGGCGAGCCGCTCCTGCGGCGCCTCCATCACGGTGAAGCGGCCGGTCGAGATGTCGATGGCCGCAAGCCCGTAGAGCGCCGCCGCCTCGCCGGTCTTGCGGCGCGCCACGGCGACGAGAAGGCTCGCGCGGCCGGGCTCGAGCAGCCGGTCCTCGGTGATGGTGCCGGGCGTAACCAGGCGCACCACGTCACGCTTCACCACCGATTTGGCGCCGCGCTTCTTGGCCTCGGCCGGATCCTCGGTCTGCTCGCAGACCGCGACGCGATGGCCCGCGGCTATCAGGCGCTGGAGATAGTCATCGGCGCGCTCGACCGGCACGCCGCACATCGGGATGTCGTCGCCTTGGTGCTTGCCGCGCTTGGTCAGCACGATGCCGAGCGTGCGCGAGGCGATCTCGGCATCCGTGAAAAACAGCTCGTAGAAATCCCCCATCCGATAGAACAGCAGGCTGTCCGGATTGGCGGACTTGATCTCCAGATACTGCGCCATCATCGGCGTCACGCGCTCCGCAGGAGCGGCCGGCGCGGCGGCGGGGGTGACTTCGCTGGAAGGGCTATGACGCATCGGCGCGCACGCTAGCAAAAAGCGCCGAAGAGGCCATCCGTTAGGACAGCTTTCAACAATTGAAACGAAGCTTCACGTACCGTCAGGCGTCCGGATGCCCATGTCTCTTCTCGCCCATCTCATCAGCAGCCTCTCCTTCGTGCTGCTGGCGGCGCTCGCCCTGACAGCCATGCTGCATCGGATCGACCGGCACATGCTGCTTCGTGCCGCCACCATCGGCGTGGTCTTCGCAGTCGCCGGGCTTTGCAGCATGACCAACCCCGTGAAGCTCGACGCTGGGATCATGATCGACTCGCGCAACACCAGCGCGCTGCTGGCCAGCGCGTTCGGCGGGCCGCTCGCCATGCTCGTCACCGCCGTTCCGCTCGCCTTCTACCGGTACACGATGGGCGGAAGCTATGTGCTCGGCATCACCGGGATCGTGCTCAGCGCCCTCGTCGGCTGCGCCGTGCATCTTTACGTCCAGCACCGTCGCAGGCCGCTCTCTTCGCTCGACGTCGTGGCGATGGCGGCCGGCGCCGCGCTGGTGCTGCTGCCGCCCATCCCCTTCCTGCCGGCGCATATCGACATCGGTGGCTTCCTGCGCCATGCGCTACCGACCACCCTGATCGTGAACGTGACCGGCACCGTGCTCGGCGCGCTGATCCTGCTGAAGGATGCGGAGCGGCGGGAAACCGCCTACCGCCTCGACATCCTGATCTCGCGGGCGCCCGGCACGCTCTACCAGCGCATCATGTCGCCGGACGGGGGGCTGCGCTTCAAATTCGCGTCCTATTCGCTCGACCGGCTGATCGGTGTCGAACAGGCCGATGTCGAGCGCGATTCGAATGTCTGGCTCGGGAAGATGTTCCACGAAGACAAGCAGCGCTTCGACGACGCGCTGCGGCAACTGCCCTCTTCGGCAAAGGTCTGGCGCTTCGAGGCCCGATACCCGGGCGTCGACGGCTCGACCGTCTGGCTGCGGACGGATGCGACGCGCCGCAAGCTGCCCGACGGCACGGTGGTCTGGGACGGCATCCTGCTCGACATCACGGCGGAGAAATCGCTCGAAACCCGACGCGCCGAGATCGAAACCCTCCGCAAGGCCGCTCTCGACGAGTTGGCCGGCGATTTGGAGCGCACCGTCGGCAAGGCGCTGCGCGATGTGGGCTCCTCGATGCACGGTATGAACGAGGCCGCGAACCAGATGGTCGATAGCGCGAACAAGACGACCCAGCGCGCCGAAGGCGTGACGAAGGAGGCTGGAAGCGCATCCCAGCGCGTCAGCAGCGTCGCGATCGCCGCGGAGGAAATCGAGGCCTCGATCCGCGAGCTGACCCGCCAGACCCAGCATGCCGACGAGACCGTCCGCGCCGCCGCGCGCTATGTCCGTAGCACGCGCAGCGACGTGGCCGGGCTGACGGAAGCTGCCGACAAGGTCCGCGCCGTGCTCGATTTCATCGAGGAGATCGCGGCCCACACCAATCTGCTGGCGCTCAATGCCACGATCGAGGCGGCACGCGCTGGCGCCGCCGGCCGCGGCTTCGCCGTGGTGGCGGGCGAGGTCAAGACGCTCGCCGAGCAGACACAGAAGGCGACGCGCGACATCGCGGAGACCTTGGCCGACATCCGCACCGCCGCATCCACAGCCTTCGAGGCCGTGGCGCATATCGAAGGCACGATGACGACGATCGAGCAGACCTCGGGCGCCATCGCCGACGTCGTCAGCCGCCAGGCCGACATCGCCTCGACCATCGCCGCCGATGCGCAGGCGGTGGCGCTCAATGCCGATGCCGTCACCGCGAATGTCGGCGCGGTCGGCACGGAGGCCCGCGTCACGGGCGATGCCGCAATCCATGTCGCCGAAGCGGCGCGCAAGGTCGACGAGCAGACCGAGGCGCTCGATCGCTATGTCGGCGAATTTGTCCGCAGCGTTCGCAACCGCTTCTAGAGCCGGCGGGTTTCCTCACCTGTTCTCTGCGGCAAGGGTCTTATGAAGCCGCGTCGCTTGTGATCTGACGCCGGGGCGCCGTATGGTCGGCGCCCGCGAGGAAACGCACAAGAAAAGACCCCGACGATGACCAGCCAGCCGACGAACAAACGCGCCCGTCCGACCTTCACGGATCAGGAGGCGCTTCTCTTCCATTCACAGGGACGGCCCGGCAAGCTGGAGGTGATCCCGACCAAGCCGATGGCGACGCAGCGGGATCTGTCGCTGGCCTATTCGCCGGGCGTGGCCGTGCCGGTCCTGGCGATCGCCGAAGATCCGTCGCGGGCCTATGACTATACGACACGGTCCAACCTCGTGGCTGTCATCACCAACGGCACGGCGATCCTCGGCCTCGGCAATCTCGGCGCGCTCGCCTCCAAGCCGGTGATGGAGGGCAAGTCCGTCCTGTTCAAGCGCTTCGCCGACGTCGACTCGATCGACCTCGAACTCGACACCGAAGACCCCGAGAAGTTCATCGAGGCCGTGCGCTATCTCGGCCCCTCCTTCGGCGGCATCAACCTCGAGGACATCAAGGCGCCGGAGTGCTTCATCATCGAGCAGCGCCTGCGCGAGCTGATGGACATCCCCGTCTTCCATGACGACCAGCACGGCACCGCGATCATCGCCGCCGCCGGCCTGATCAATGCGCTGGACATCACCGAGCGCGACATCAAGACGACCAAGCTCGTCATCAACGGCGCGGGCGCTGCGGCCATCGCCTGCATCGAGCTGCTGAAGGCGATGGGCTTCAAGCCCGACAACGTCATCCTCTGCGACACCAAGGGCGTGATCTACCAGGGCCGCACCGAGGGTATGAACCAGTGGAAGTCGGCCCATGCCGCGGTGACCGACCGCCGCACCCTGGCCCAGGCGATGGACGGGGCGGACGCCTTCTTCGGCCTGTCGCAGAAGGGGGCAGTGACGCCCGAGATGGTCGCGTCGATGGCGCCGAACCCGATCATCTTCGCCATGGCGAATCCCGACCCGGAGATCACGCCGGAGGAGGTCCATGCCATCCGCGAGGACGCGATCATGGCGACGGGCCGCTCGGACTATCCGAACCAGGTCAACAACGTGCTGGGCTTCCCCTTCATCTTCCGTGGCGCGCTCGACGTGCGGGCGACCACGATCAACATGGAGATGAAGATCGCGGCGGCGGAATCGCTGGCGATGCTGGCGCGCGAGGACGTGCCTGACGAGGTCGCCGCCGCCTACCAGGGCGCCCGGCCGCGCTACGGCAAGGACTACATCATCCCCGTGCCGTTCGATCCGCGGCTGATCCATGTCGTGCCGATGGCGGTGGCGCAGGCGGCGATGGACACCGGCGTCGCCGGCAAGCCGATCGTCGACACCAAGGCCTACAAGGCGCAGCTTTCGGCGCGGCGGGACCCGATCGCCGGCACGCTCAACCGCATCTTCGAGCGCGTGCGCCGCTATCCCAAGCGCGTCGTCTTCGCCGAGGGCGAGGAGGAGCAGGTTATCCGCGCCGCCGCCTCCTTCGTCAGCCAGGGGCTCGGCCAGGCGATTTTGGTCGGCCGCGACGAGCGCATCCAGGAGACGGCGACCTTCCTCGGCGTCGACCTGGAAGCGAAGGGCATCGAGATCCAGAACGCGCGGCTCTCGCATCGCAATTCGGTCTATGCGCAGTATCTCTACGAGCGGCTGCAGCGGCAGGGCTATCTCTTCCGCGACTGCCAGCGCCTGATCAACCAGGATCGCAACCACTTCGCCGCCGCGATGGTGGCGCTGGGCGATGCCGACGCGATGGTGACCGGCGTCACCCGCAACTACTCGATCGCGCTGGAGGAGGTCCGCCGCGTCATCGACGAGAAGCCGGGGCACCGGTTGATCGGCGTCTCGGTCGTGATCTCGCGAGACCGCACCGTGCTCGTCGCCGATACCGCGATCACCGAGATGCCGACGGCGCAGGAGCTCGCTGAGATCGCGATCGAGGCCGCCGGCGTCGGGCGCCGCCTCGGCTACGAGCCCAAGGTCGCGATGCTCGCCTTCTCCAGCTTCGGCCATCCGCCCGGAGAGCGCTCGGAGAAGGTGCGCGAGGCCGTCAAGCTGCTCGACGCCCAGCGCGTCGATTTCGAGTACGATGGCGAGATGGCGGCCGATGTCGCGCTCAACCGCGAGGTGATGAGCCAGTATCCGTTCTGCCGGCTGACCGGGCCGGCGAACGTGCTGATCATGCCGGCGTTCCACTCGGCCTCGATCTCGACGAAGCTCCTGCAGGAGCTCGGCGGCGCGACCGTGATCGGCCCCCTGATCGTTGGCCTCGACAAGCCCGTGCAGATCGTGCCGCTCGGCGCCAAGGACTCCGATATCGTCAACATGGCGGCGCTGGCGGCGTTCAATATCGGGGGCTGAGCTCGCCGCACCGCTTCGTGATGGTCGGGCTTGTCCCGACCATCCACGTCTTCGCTCGTCGAGGGCTGTGTTCAAGACGTGGATGCTCGCCACAAGGGCGAGCATGACGGTGTGGTTCCGGCGCCTGACGACTCTCGGCGTCAGGAAAACGCTTCCCTGAGATCGATCGTCCCGGTCTTGCCGATGGCGTCGAAGTTGCGCTTGAGCCAGCGCTTGCCGGCCGTGCGGCCGATGTCGCGCAGCCGGAGCAGGAACGACCAGTCGGCATTCATCCGCGAGGACGAGGTCATCTCCGCCAGCGGCGGGCCGCCATCGATGCGATGCATCAGCACGCGCTTGTATTCGTCGCGCGGCAGCTTGCCGGAATCGACGAGGCGATTGACGAAGTCGATGGCGCGCAGCTCGCGCAGGAGCGAGGCGTTGAAGGTGATCTCGTTCAGCCGGTCCTGGATTTCGCGCGCCGTGGTCGGCAGTTCCCGGCGCTGGAGCGGGTTGATCTGCACCAGCAGGATGTCGTCGCAATGAGCCTTGTAGAACAGCGGAAACAGGGCCGGGTTGCCCATGAAGCCGCCGTCCCAATAGGCTTCGCCCTTGATTTCCACCGCCTGGAAGACCATCGGCAGGCAGGCCGAGGCCATGAGATGGTCCGCCGTCAGCGCGCTGCGCTCGAACAGCGCGATCTTGCCGGTGCGGACATTGGTGGCCGCGATGAAGAGCTTGACCTGCGTGCAGGCCCGCACCTTCTTGAAATCGATCAGGTCCGCGATGACGCCGCGCAGCGGGTTGATGTTGAGCGGATTGATGTCGTAGGGGCTCGCCACCTTCGAGAACATCTCGAAGAAGATCATGCCCGGCGGCGTGCCGTTATGGCCCCAGGCACCGAGCATGGTGTCGAGCAGCGAGCGCTCCGAGCCGCCATATTTGCCGTCGACGCTCACCGCCCGCCAGAAGGTTTCGAGCTGGGAGCGGGCGCCGTCGGCGCCGCCCTCGAGCCAGCCCTCGACCAGCACGACCGCGTTCATGGCGCCCGCGCTCGTGCCGGTCAGCGCCTCGATGCCGAGGCGCCCGTCCTCAAGGACCGCGTCGAGCACGCCCCAGGTGAAGGCGCCATGGGCGCCCCCGCCCTGCAGCGCCAGAGAGACGGTCTTCTGGGCCTTCGGCCCCGCGAGCCCGAGGACCGGCGCGACGCTGTCCGGCTGCCGTCCGCTCACGCGGCCGTCCAGCCGCCATCGATCGGGAGCGTGGCGCCCGTGATCGACTTGGCCGTGTCGGAGCAGAGGAAGAGCGCGAGCGCCGCGACCTGATCCACCGTGACGAACTCCTTGGTCGGCTGGGCCTCCAGCAGCACGTCGTTGATGACCTGCTCCTTGGTGAGACCGCGCGCCTTCATGGTGTCGGGGATCTGCTTCTCGACCAGCGGCGTCCAGACATAGCCGGGCGCGATGGCGTTGACGGTGATGCCCTTGGTCGCGACCTCAAGCGCCACCGTCTTGGTCAGCCCCGCGATGCCGTGCTTGGCCGAGACATAGGCCGACTTGAAGGGCGAGGCGACGAAGGCGTGCGCCGAGGCTGTGTTGATGATGCGGCCCCAGCCCTTTTCCTTCATCTTCGGCAGGGCGGCGCGGATGGTGTGGAAGGCCGAGGACAGGTTGATCGCGATGATCTGGTCCCATTTCTCCAGCGGGAACTCGTCGATCGGCGCGACATGCTGGATGCCGGCGTTGTTGACGAGGATGTCGATGGCGCCGAAGGCCTTCTCACCCTCGGCGATGAAGCCGGCGATTTCGGCGGGCTTGGTCATGTCGGCAGCGGAGAACACCACCTCGACGCCGAATTCCTTGGCCAGATCGGTGCGCAGCTTCTCGGCGTCGGCCGGGGGCATGATGCCGTTGATGACGAGATTGGCACCCTCCTTGGCGAGCGCGCGGGCATAGGCGAGGCCAATGCCGGAGGTCGAGCCGGTAATGGCGGCAGCGCGGTCTTTGAGAAACATGATCGTCGAGGCTCCTGACAATCGGGGAGAAAATGCTTAGGTTCGGAGGCGAACGGGGCAATTGCCGCAACGACAGGACAGCAGGTTGCCCGATGAGTCTTTGCAACGCAACATGACGAAATTGCAGCACCAAGCTCATGCGCATGGCAACCATGTGCACCACACGCATGACGGCGAGACCTGCCGCCACGCGCAGGATCATCGTGCCCACGCCGCCGAGGCGCTGGAGCGCGCCGAGCGCATCTGCAAGGAGCGGGGCTTGCGCCTGACTCCGATCCGGCGCCAGGCGCTGGAGGCGCTCCATGCCGACCATCGGCCGGTCGGAGCCTATGATCTCGCCGACCGGATCTCGCCGGCGGGCGGGCGCAGGCTCGCACCGATCTCGATCTATCGGGCGCTGGATTTCCTGGTCGAGCAGGGCTTCGTCCACCGGCTCTCCTCGAAGAACGCCTATGTCGCCTGCCTGCACGGCCATGGCGCGAACGATATCGTCGCCTTCCTGATCTGCGAGGCCTGTGGCGGGGTGGACGAGGATTCCTCGCCTGCCATGAAGAAGGCTGTGGCGGCCATCACCGAAATCCGGCAATTCTCCCCCTCGCATCAGATGGTCGAGATCGTCGGCCTCTGCGAGCATTGCCGCAACGCCGCTTCATGATAGAGCAGCCCGCATGAATGAGCGCGCCTTCTCATACCTGACGCCGGAACGGGCCGGGCCCCTCGCCCGCCAGCTCACCGTGCCGGTCAAGGTCGGCCATGTCACGGTCGGCGGTGGCGCGCCCATCGTCGTGCAGTCGATGACCAACACCGACACCGCCGACATCGCCGCGACCGTCGCGCAGGTGGCAGCACTTGCCCGCCAGGGTTCGGAGCTCGTCCGCATCACGGTCGACCGCGACGAGGCTGCTGCCGCTGTGCCGAAGATCCGCGAGCGGCTCGACCGCGTCGGCATCGACGTGCCGCTGGTCGGAGATTTCCACTATATCGGCCACAAGCTGCTCGCCGACCATCCGGCCTGCGCCGAGGCGCTGGCGAAGTACCGGATCAATCCGGGCAATGTCGGCTTCAAGGACAAGAAGGACAAGCAGTTCTCCCAGATCATCGAGATGGCGATCCGGTACGGCAAGCCGGTGCGCATCGGTGCCAACTGGGGCTCGCTCGACCAGGAGCTGCTGACGGCGCTGATGGACGAGAACGCCAAGGCGCCCCGTCCGCTCGATGCCCGCGCCATCATGCGGGAAGCCATGGTGCAGTCGGCCCTGCTCTCGGCCGAGCGCGCCGAGGAACTCGGCCTCGGGCGTGAGTACATCATCCTCTCCGCCAAGGTCTCGGGCGTGCAGGACCTGATCACGGTCTACCGCATGCTGGCGAGCCGGGCGAATTACGCCATCCATCTCGGCCTGACCGAGGCGGGCATGGGTACGAAAGGCATCGTCGCCTCCTCGGCCGCGCTCGGCATCCTGCTGCAGGAAGGCATCGGCGACACGATCCGCTTCTCGCTGACGCCGGAGCCCGGCGGAGACCGCACGCTCGAGGTCAAGACGGCGCAGGAGCTGCTTCAGACCATGGGCTTCCGCGCCTTCGTGCCGCTGGTCGCGGCCTGCCCCGGCTGCGGGCGCACCACCTCGACGGTGTTCCAGGAGCTGGCACGGGATATCCAGGACTGGATCTCGACCTCCATGCCGGAATGGAAGACCATCTATCCCGGCGTCGAGAACCTCAACGTCGCGGTGATGGGCTGCATCGTCAACGGGCCGGGCGAATCCAAGCATGCCGATATCGGCATCTCGCTGCCCGGCACCGGCGAGGCGCCGACCGCGCCGGTCTTCGTGGACGGCAAGAAGGTCACCACGCTCAGGGGCGCCGGCATCGCCGAGGAGTTCAAGTCCATGGTCGCGAGCTATGTCGTGAAGCGTTACGGCAGCGCTGGCGGCATGGCCGACTGACTCCACCTTTGCGCATCTCATACATTATGCTAGAGGCCCCGGCCTTTCGTTGCACCGCAGCATACGCGGAGTTCCCCTATGGGGCATGAGAACCCGACGCCGGCGACCATCCGGCCGGAGGATAGCCGCTTCGGCCTCGACGACGGCCACGGCCATGCCGGAAGCCATGGTCATGGCAAGTCCGGTTTTGCGGCGCTGGCGCTCGGCGCGCTGGGCGTCGTCTATGGCGATATCGGCACCAGCCCGCTCTATGCGCTACGCGAGACGCTGCTGGCGGCCTCCGGCGGCGACGAGAAGGCCGTCATCCCCGACGGGATCGTCATCGGCGTGCTCTCGCTGATCCTGTGGTCGCTCGTCATCGTCGTGACGTTGAAATACGTCGTGCTGCTGATGCGGGCCGACAACAACGGCGAAGGCGGCATCCTGACCCTCGTCGCGCTGGCCCAGCGCAGCCTGGGCCGGGCGCGCAGCCACACGGCCCTGCTGCTCGGCATGATCGGCGCCGGGCTGTTCTATGGCGATACCGTCATCACGCCGGCGATCTCGGTGCTCTCGGCCATCGAGGGCGTCAAGCTCATCACCCCGGCGCTGGACGACTACATCCTCTGGATCGCCTCGGTGATCCTGATCGGGCTTTTCGTAATGCAGAGCCACGGCACGCATCGCGTCGCGACCTTCTTCGGCCCGATCATGCTCCTCTGGTTCACGACGCTGGCCGGGCTCGGCATCTACCATATCGCCGACGACCTCAGCGTCTTCCGCTCGATCAACCCCTGGTACGCCCTGCTGTTCTTCCGGGACCATGCCGTGGTGGCGCTGGCGGTGCTCGGCTCGGTCTGCCTCGCCGTCACCGGGGCGGAGGCGCTCTATGCCGATATGGGCCATTTCGGCCGCGGGCCGATCCGCGGAGCCTGGCTCTATGTCGTCTTTCCGGCGCTGTGGCTCAACTATCTCGGCCAGGGCGCGCTGATCCTCTCCGACCCCAGCGCCATCGACAACCCGTTCTACCGGCTGGCTCCCGACGGCTTCCTGCTGCCCTTCGTGGTCATGGCCACGGTCGCCACCATCATCGCCAGCCAATCGGTGATCACCGGCGCCTTCTCGCTGACGCGGCAGGCGATCCAGCTCGGCCTGCTGCCGCGCATGGAGATCCGCCACACCTCCGAGCAGACCTCCGGGCAGATCTACGTGCCGCGCGTCAACCTGCTGCTGCTGGTCGTCGTGCTGATCCTGGTCTGGTCCTTCCGCACCTCGTCCAGCCTGTCGCATGCCTACGGCATCTCGGTGTTCGGCACGATGGTGGTGTCGTCGCTGCTCGCCTCGATCGTCATCCGCCGCCATTGGGGCTGGAGCCTGCCGGCCACGACGGCGCTGATCCTGCCCTTCCTGCTGGTCGACCTCTCGTTCTTCTCCGCCAACATGCTGAAGCTGTTCCATGGCGGCTATGTGCCGGTGCTGCTCGCCATGGCGCTGACGCTGGTGATGTGGACCTGGATGCGCGGCACCAAGATCCTGTTCGACAAGACCCGCAAGACCGACGTGCCGCTGCTGGAGCTCGTGAGCATGCTCTCCAAGAGCCCGCCGGCGCGAGTGAAGGGCATGGCCGTCTTCCTGACCAGCGACCCGGAGACCGCGCCGGCCTCGCTGCTGCACAACCTCAAGCACAACAAGGTGCTGCACGAGCGCAACGTCATCCTGACCGTGCGCTCCGCCGATACGCCGCGTGTCGCGGAGGAGGAGCGCGTGCGCCTCTCCCGCATCACCGACGATTTCTGGCGGGTCGACATGGTCTACGGCTACATGGAGAGCCCGAACGTGCCCAAGGGGCTCGCGATGCTGCGCAAGCAGGGCTTCAAGTTCGACATCATGTCGACCTCGTTCTTCCTGTCGCGCCGCTCGATCAAGGCCTCGCCGCAATCGGGCATGCCGGTCTGGCAGGACAACCTCTTCATCAGCCTGACGAAGAGCGCGACCGACGCCACGAACTTCTTCCAGATCCCGACCGGGCGCGTCGTCGAGGTCGGCACGCAAGTGACCGTCTGAGCGCACGGCTCCGGCGGGAGCCGGCAGAGACGCCCCCCGCAGGCTCCGTTCATTTTGAGTTCATCCAGCCCCGGCGAAGTTCCCGTTAGAGGGAGACCGGAAAACCGGCCCTGGGGGAACTATCGCAACCGTGCTGACGCCCGACGACAAGCCAGGCGCCGGATCGGCCGTGCCGGGAGACCGGCAGGTCGCGCTGCGCTTTGCCCGCCTGACGGGCGGCTTCTGGCATGGTGAGACGGCGCGTTGCGCCTGGCTCTGGACGCTGCTGCTGGCGGCGGGCGTCATCCTCACCGTCTTCGCGAACGTCACGGTCAATCGCTGGAACGGCTGGTTCTTCGACGCGCTGGAGCGCAAGGACGGCCACAGCGCCCTCGTCGCCATGTCCGTGTTCCCCCTGATCGTGCTGGTGGTCGCGGGGCTCGGCGTCCTCATCCTGAAGTCGCGCGAGACCTTCCAGGTTCACTGGCGGCGCTGGCTCACCGCCAAGCTGGTCGACGGCTGGGTCGGCGAGCGGCGTTTCTTCAGGCTGGGGTTGTCCGGCAAGGAGCCCGCCAATCCGGAATACCGGATCGCCGACGATGTCCGCTGGGCGACGGAGCCGATCGTCGATTTCGCGATGGGGCTGCTGTCCTCCGTCATCACCATCGTGATGTTCATCGAGATCCTCTGGGAGATTGGCGGCAGCCTGAGCCTGTCCTGGGGCGACAGCGAGATCACCATACCCGCCTATCTCGTGCTCGCCGCGATCCTCTATGCCGTTATCGTCACCTTGCTGGTCACGGCTGTCGGGCGTCACCTCGCCGGCCTGATCGCGCGGCGCACGGACAGCGAGGCGGGCCTGCGCTTCGCGCTGATGCGCATCCGCGACCATGGCGAAGCGATCGCGCTCGCCCGCACCGAGGCCGGCGAGCGGCAGGCCGTTGCCCAGAGTCATGGCGTTCTGGTTCTGCGCTGGCTCTCCGTGATCAAGCATCGCGCGCGGCTGACCTGGATCACCAATGGTAGCAGCGCGCTAGTTCCGGTCGTGCCGCTGCTGCTGGCAGCACCCAAATATCTCGCTGGCGAGATGACGCTGGGCGGCGTCGTCCAGGTCGCCGCCGCCTTCGTCGCCGTGCAGAACGCCTGCAACTGGCTGTTCGACAATTTCATGCGCATCGCCGAATGGCTGGCGGCCGCGCGGCGCGTCAACGAACTCGCCGATGCGCTGGAGGCCGTCGAAGCCGAGCCGCCGGCGCAAGGTCTCGCCATCGTGGAGGAGGCTCATGAAGGCCTGCGCCTGGAGGCGGTGACGCTGCATGACGGCACCGGGCAACCGCTCGCCGCCGAGATCGACTTCGCATTGCCGGCTGGCGCGATGCTTCACATCACCGGCGATGCCGGCTTCGCGAAAAGCGCGCTGCTGCAGGCCATCGCCGGGCTGTGGCAGCAGGGCGAGGGCGTCATCGCCCTGCCGCGGGGCGCACGCGTCGCGACCGTGCCCCAGCATCTGCAACTGCCGGGGGTCAGCCTGCGGCACCTTCTCCAGAGCGACCGGCCACGCCCCGCGCCGGAAATCGCTGCCGTGCTGCGCCGCTATGGCCTGTCGACCCTGACATCGCGCCTCGACGGCGAGGACGACTGGAACAGGACGCTGACGAGCGGCGAGCGGCAGCAGCTCGCCCTGGCCAGGACCGAGCTCGGCAGCCCCGAGATCGTGCTGCTCGACGAAGCGACTAGCGCACTCGAAACCGATGCCGCGTTCGATCTCCTGACCGAGCTACGCACGGCCCTCCCCCGCGTGGCCATCATCGCCTTCGGACAGAGCCCCGGCCTCGCCGAGATCGCCAGCCACCGGATCGTGCTCAGGCGGATCAGGGGCGTCGCCACGATCGTCGAGACCGAGGGGTTCGTGGAGCATCGCGCCGCAGCCATCAGCGAAGCCCTCTGACGGGCCTGGCGATCAGACAACAACGTTCGGAGAGGAGAAACACCGTGAAGATGAACATCTGGGACGCCTTCTGGGGGCTCGAGATCGAGCAATGTCCCTGCGACGTGCATTTCGTCGAATGGCTGGAGGCGGAGAAGCTGAGCGGCCGGCGGATCTATCATTTCGGCACCGGCGGCCACCACTATGTCGGGCTCCGCTGCGCCGAGCCGCATCTCGACAACCCCGTGCTGGGCATCACCGCTTCGCCGCAGGAATACGAGTCCTTCATCAAGCTCGCGACCGACAACCCCAATGTCACCAAGAGCTACAGCGCCTATTTCGGCGACATCTACACCAGCAACGCCCGGCTTCTCCCGCGCTTCGACATCGTGACGCTGTTCCATTCCGGCGAGTTCCGCGGCGAGGCCAACGACGCCTATGGCGCGCTGACCGACCGCGAGGTGATGGACCTCTTCACCGAGCAGACCGACAGGGGCGGCTATATCCTGTTCTACAAGGGCTCCTACGCCTATGACGTGGCGGATCGGCTGATCCCGGAATGGGTCAAGGCGATGCCCGTCGAGGAAATCGAGGGCTTCAAGACGCTGCGGATCTTCCGCAAGACGGCCTGAGCGAGCCTCTGCCTGCGACAATGGCGAATGGTTCCGTCATGGGCCCATTCGCCGCGGCGGCTTGTGCATCGCCGAAGACGCGCTATGTCTGCGGCCGGGGCGCATGCGCGTCCTCTCGCCCGCCACCACGTCGCTGCGAACCGCGGCGGCGCCGAGCCCAGAGACCGCATGTCGTTCGGCCCGCACGAGCCAGGAATGCCCCTGCGCAAGCGCAGCCGCTGGTGGTGGCTGGGGCCGTTGGCGAGCCTTGCCATCTTCGGCGCCTCGCTGGCCGTGCTCTGGCACATCGTCAGCCAGATGGAGCCGGCCGAGCTCGGAGCCGCCTTCTCCAACGCCAGCATGCGCCAGCTCGGCCTCGCCGTCGGCTTCACTGCGCTGAGCTATCTGCTGCTCACCGGCTATGACGCGCTGGCGCTGCGGCGGCTCGGCCTGTCGATCCCCTATCGCACGACCGCGCTCGCCTCCTTCACCAGCTATTCGGTGTCGTTCACGCTCGGCTTCCCGATCGTGACCGGCGGCACGGTGCGCTACTGGATCTATTCGCCGAAGGGCGTGCGGGCCTCGGAGGTCGCGAGCCTCACCGTCATTGCAGGCCTGACCTTCTGGCTCGGCCTCGGCGCCATCCTCTGCGCCAGCCTGTTCTACTCGGCGGAGTCGGTCGCGATGCTGGCGCGCACGTCGCCGTTCGTCGTCCAGATCGTCGGCGGCCTAATCGGCCTCGGCACGCTCGGCTATCTCGTCTGGATCTCGTCGGGCGAGCGCAGCCTGCGCGTCAAGGGCTGGAACCTGCCCCTGCCGGGGCTGGGCACCACGCTCGGCCAGATGGCACTCGGCGCCTGCGAGGTCAGCGCGGCGGCTGCCGTGCTATTCGTGCTGCTGCCGGGCGGCTACAACCTCGAATACCCGACCTTCCTGGCCGCCTATATCTTCGCCTGCCTGATCGGCATCGCCAGCCATGCGCCGGGCGGCCTGGGGGTGTTCGAGGCGACCATGCTGGTCGCGCTCAACCGCCTGCCGCAGGAGCATGTGCTGGGCGCGCTGCTGATCTTCCGCGTCATCTACTACGTGCTGCCCTTCATCCTGGCGCTCGCGATGCTGGCGCTGAACGAGATCGTCCGCCGTATCCGCCGTCACGAACCCTGAGACCGGCGGCCTCTCCGCCGGCTGCCTATTTCACAGCGACGATCAGCATCAGGAAGACGAGCAGCAGCAGGAGCTGCTTGAAGCTCCAGTTGATCCGCCGCAGCTGGTCGGCGCTTTCGTCCCAGTCCTCCTCCTCGGGTTCCGAGGAGACGGGCGCGGAGGGCGGGACCTCCGCCGGAGGGCTGGGCCACCAGGTGATGCTCTCGATGAAGCCGCGCGCCGGCGCCATGGCGCGCCCTTCGGCATCGCTGCTGAGAAACCAGTCGAGCGCTTCCTCCTCCGGCCGGCCGCGATCCTCCGCCCGCACCCAGAGGCTCGTCGTGGCAGCGATCGCGAGCTCCTGCGCCAGCCCTGCCAGCATGTCCGCCTTGAGCTGCTCGAAGACCGCCGGAGGCAGGAAGGCCTCGGCGAAGGGGGTCTCGCGATAGCCGATCAGCAGCAGCAGCCGCGTCTCCTCGGCAGAGGCTGCGAGCGGGCGCAGCGTCAGCCCCATCGGGCCATCGGTTCCGATCAGGCCGGCCGGGGCGAGCGTACCGCCCGCCACATGGGCCTCGGCCAGGATGCGCCGCCCATCCTCGAGGCGCCCGTCCCGGCTCTCATAGCCACCGAGAAAGCGAAGCCCCGACGCCGTCAGACGAAATCGACGGGCGATGCCCTGCACATAGCGGGGCGGCTGACCCTGTTCGGCATGTGAGCCGCCTTCCGCGAATGATTCGTTCATGCTCCCGCCCTGCTTCGCGCGCAGGATAGCAGTTCGATCCGCCCGCGTCAGGCAAGGCGCTCCTGACAGCTGCGCGACAGCGACGCAGGATTAAGCGCCTGAACGAATTCCCACGAAGGAGAGCACCATGGCAGGCAAAGTCGGGGCCGACGAACTTGTCCTCTACACCAACCCGATGTCGCGCGGCCGGATCGCGCGCTGGATGATGGAAGAGACCGGGCAACCCTATCGCGCCGAGATCGTCGGCTTCGGGGCTCCGATGAAGGGCGCGGACTACACCGCGCTCAACCCGATGGGGAAAGTGCCGACGCTGCTGCATGGCGACACGGTCGTCACCGAATGCGCCGCGATCTGCGCCTATCTCGCCGATGTCTTCCCGCAGGCGGGGCTTGCGCCGGAGCCAGGCAGCCGCCTACGCGGCTCCTATTATCGCTGGCTCTTCTTCGCCGCGGGACCGATCGAGGCTGCCGTCAGCAACAAGGCCTTCGGGCTCGAGGTGCCCCCCGGCAAGGAGCGATCCATTGGCTATGGAAGCTTCGGCGACGTGATGGACACGCTCGAGCAGGCGGTGTCGGGCGACGAATATCTGCTCGGCGACCACTTCAGCGCCGCCGACGTCTATGTCGGCGCCCAGATCCTTTGGGGCCTGCAGTTCGGGACGATGGAGAAGCGCCCGGCCTTCGAGGCCTATGGCGCGCGGCTCGCGGCCAGGCCCGCGGCGCGCCGGGCGAACGAGATCGACGATGCGCTGATCGCAGAGATGCAGAAGAAAAGCTGAGCCGGAGACGCGCCGCGCGCATGGGCCATGGCCGGCAGGGCGGGTTGCCGCTCCCGGCCGATGGGTCTAATCCTGCGGCCCATCAGATGATCTGCCGCTGCGACGATTTTCGCAGCCGCTCTTTTTGATCGCCATGAACGACATGCCTCCCATCTCCCGGCCGCGCCACGGCATGGGTTTCTACCCCTTCGTGGGCCTCACCGCTGCGCTGATGGCGACGAATGCGCTCGCCGTGGACGTAATGCTGCCGGCCCTGTCGCAGATGTCGGAAGCGCTCGGCATCGCGCAGGACAACCAGCGCCAGTGGATCATCACGGCCTATCTGCTCGGCTTCGGCGTCTCGCAGATCATCTACGGCTCGATCTCGGATCGCTTCGGGCGCCGGCCGGTGCTGCTTTTCGGGCTCGCCGTCTATGTGCTGGCCAGCATCGCCTGCTCCTTCGCCGGTTCTTTCGAGGCGATGATGGCGGCGCGCGTGCTGCAGGGCGTGGGCGCTGCGGCGACGCGGGTCCTGGTGATCTCGATCGTGCGCGACTGTTATTCCGGCCGCGACATGGCGCGGGTGATGTCGCTGGCGATGATCGTCTTCCTGTCGGTGCCGATCCTGGCGCCTTCGCTCGGGCAGGCGATCCTCTGGGTCGCGCCCTGGCGCTGGATCTTCGGCATCCTGACCGCCTTCGGCGCGGTGGTGATGATCTGGGTGGCGACGAAGTTGCCGGAGACCCAACACCCCGAGGACCGCAAGCCGATCGACCCCGCCAGCGTCGCGGCCGCCTTCCGCACCACGCTGACCAACCGCATCGCCGTCGGCTACATGCTGGCCATGGCCTTCATGCTCGGCGGGCTGTTCGGCTTCATCAATTCGGCGCAGCAGGTCTTCGTCGACGTCTTCCATACGCCGGAGCTGTTCACCACCATCTTCGCGATGATCGCGATGTTCATGGCGGCAGCGTCGCTGGTGAATTCGCGCATCGTCGGGCAGCTCGGCATGCGCCGCGTCTCGCATGGGGCGCTGCTCGGCTATATCGGGTTTGCCGGCTGCCATGCGCTGCTGGCGCTCTCCGGCCATGAATCGCTCTGGACCTTCGCGATCCTGCAGGGCGGGTGCATGTTCTGCTTCGGGCTGATCGGGCCGAATTTCGGCACGCTGGCGATGGAGCCGCTCGGCCATGTCGCCGGCACGGCATCGTCGATCCAGGGCTTCGTGACGACGGTGATCGGCGCGCTGCTCGGCTTCTATATCGGCCAGCATTTCAACGGAACGGTCGTGCCGCTGACATCGGGCTTCGCGCTGTGCGGCCTTGCGGCTCTCGCCACCGTGCTCGTGGTCGAGAGGGGCAGCCTGTTCCATCCGGCGCCGGGCCGGAGCTGAACCCATTCTTGGGGCTTTGGCCCTGTTCCGCCGCCTGTGGCGGCGGAGATGCCTGGAATACCATGGCTCGGGACAGACTTCGCCCTGCTGCCCCGCTCTAGACCACCGAGCGTCCTGCCGGGCGCGATCACGGTGATCTATCGCTTTGTTATCGCATCGGATTTTTCCGAAAGACGGATTCCACTTTTCGGGCCGATGCCATAGCGCCGCCCTACGAGACCTTGAGGTTCACCGCGGCATTCTTGCCGGTCTTGCGGTCAGGCTCGAGGTCGTAGCTGATCTTCTGGCCTTCATTCAGGCCGCGCAACCCCGCCCGCGTCACCGCGCTGATATGAACGAAAATATCGCTTCCACCCTGATCGGGGGTGATGAAGCCATACCCCTTCGTTTCGTTGAACCACTTCACGGTTCCAGTGCTCATGCGTTCTTTCCTGTCGCCGATTCCCCCCAGCATCAACACTGTAGGCGGCAAATCGCGACGGTTGCAACGCCGCGCCGCACAAACCTTTCCGCGCATGCGAAGGAGGCTCCCGCAATGCCGTCGGCGCAAGCCGCTGCCGGCGACAGGCCCTTGCGGTCGGCGCGCCGCTGCCGCATGAACGGCGCTAGAGCCAGATCCGGCCCGGTTGAACCAACCTGACCGGTGAATCCGCCTCTAAACAATTGATAGAGAACGCGTGATCCGATCGGATTGCCCCGCAATCTGATCGGCTCGTGCTCTGGCACGCGATTGAGGGAGCTGCCCGATGAGCAACTATGTGATCGATCCGCCGGCCACCGTGGCCGTGCCGGTAGCAGGGGGCGGTTCCTTCCCGGTCAGGCGGGTGTTCTGCGTGGGCCGCAACTATGCCGAGCACGCCCGCGAGATGGGCGGCGACCCGACCCGCGAGGAGCCATTCTTCTTCACCAAGCCGGCCGATGCGCTGCTGACCAACGGCGCCGACATGCCCTATCCGACCAAGACCGCCGACCTGCACCATGAAATGGAGCTCGTCGTCGCCATCGGGTCCGGCGGCAAGGACATCCCTGAATCCGAAGCGCTCGCCCATGTCTACGGCTATGCGGCCGGCCTCGACATGACCCGGCGCGACCTGCAGAACACCGCCAAGAAGACCGGCCGGCCGTGGGACATGGCCAAGGGCTTCGACCTCTCCGGGCCGATCGGCGAGATCGTGCCGGCGAGCCAGGCCGGCCACCCCGCCGCCGGCAAGATCGAACTCACCGTCAACGGCACTGTCCGCCAGACCTCCGACCTCGCCAAGCAGATCTGGAACGTCGAGGAGACGATCTCCTACCTGTCCGGCCTCGTCGAGCTGAAGCCCGGCGACCTGATCTTCACCGGCACGCCGGAGGGTGTCGCCGCCGTCGGCAAGGGTGACGTGCTCGAAGGCGAGATCGCCGGCGTCGGCACCGTCCGCACCCGCATCGTCTGAGTCATTTCACGGATCGAAGGAGCGCAGCATGCGCCTGACACCTGACGCCGGCGGCGTCTTCCCGATCGCGCCGACACCGTTCAACCCGGACGGCAGCATCGACTGGACCTCGGCCGACCGGCTGTTCGAATTCTATCACGGCATCGGCTCGGACGGCGTCACCGTGCTGGGCATCATGGGCGAGGCGCCCAAGCTGGAGCCCGAGGAATCGGTCGGGCTGGTGAAGCGTGCCGTGGCGAAGATGGGCGGCAAGCCGATCATCGTCGGCGTCTCGGCGCCCGGCTTCGCGGCGATGCGCTCGCTCGCCCGGCAGGTGATGGATCTGGGCGCCGGCGGCGTGATGATCGCGCCGCCGTCCAGCTTGCGCACCGACGACCAGATCACCGGCTATTACGCGCAGGCTGTCGAGGCGATCGGCACCGACATCCCGTTCGTGATCCAGGACTATCCGCTGACGCTGTCGGTGGTGATGACGCCCGCCGTGATCCGCAAGATCGTGCAGGACAACCCGTCCTGCGTGATGCTGAAGCATGAGGACTGGCCGGGACTGGAGAAGATCTCGGCGCTGCGGAAATTCCAGGCCGAGGGCTCGCTGCGACCGATCTCGATCCTGACCGGCAATGGCGGGCTCTTCCTCGATTTCGAGATGGAGCGCGGAGCGGACGGCGCCAATACGGGCTACGCCTTCCCGGAGTTGCTGATCGACGTGGTGCGGCTGCAGAAGGCCGGCAAGCGCGACGAAGCCCACGACATCTTCGACGCGCATCTGCCGCTGCTGCGCTACGAGCAGCAGCAGGGCGTCGGGCTGGCCGTGCGCAAGTACACGCTGATGAAGCGCGGCATCCTCAGCCACGAAGCCCAGCGCAAGCCGGGCGCCACCCTGACCGCGGCGGCCAAGACCGAGGTCGACTACCTGCTGGCGCGCGTCGCCAAGCACGATCCGCGCGCCAAGCTCTGAGTCTCAACCGTCATGCTCGCCCTTGTGGCGAGCATCCGCGTCTTGAACACGGCTTTCGCCGGAGGAAGACGTGGATGGTCGGGACAAGCCCGACCATGACGGAGGATGAGCCCAGCCTCAGTGCCCCTTATGGGGTTCGCCGCTGCCCTTGGCGGCGATCGAGTCGACCTTGAACTCGACATCGACGCTGCCGGCCTTCTCGAAGGTGAGCTTCCCCTTCAGGGTTTCGCCCTGGGTGAGCTGCTGCTTCAAGTCCATGAACATGATGTGGTAGCCGCCCGGCTTGAACTCGACCTTGGCGCCGGCCGGCACCTCCACGCCCTTGTCGAGCGGGCGCATGGTCATCACGCCGTCCTTCATGGCCATCTCGTGGATCTCGGCGCGGCCCGCGAAGGGGACCGAGATCGAGACGAGCCGGTCCGGCGCGGAGCCGGTATTCTCAACGGTGAGGTAACCGCCGCCCACCTTGGCGCCGGCGGGCGTCGCGCGCGACCAGGGATGGCCGATGCTGAGCGCGCCGAGCTTGAAATCATGGGCGGAGGCGAGCGTGGCCGACAGCGCGAGCGCGGCTGCGGCAATCGAAAAACGGAGCTTCATGGCTGATATCCTGAACGGGACCGGCTGACGAGGCAGCCCGGATAGAGGACGCGCCCCAGCTTAGGCAGGCTGGCGCGCATGCTGGAAAGAAGCGGTACGTCTCAGGCAGACGGCGGCGCACGCGGCCGGGCAAGGCCGGTCGCGAAGCGATGCGTCAGCCCTGCGGCGTGCGACAGGCGCTGCTGCAGGCCGACCGCATGCAGCTCGACAAGGCCTTGCGGGCCTGCCGGCGGAGCGGCGAGCACGGGATTGAGCGGGCAGCCCTTGCAATGCGCGAGATCGCCGAGCGGGACAGAGCCGCCATCGGCCGGAAGCGCCGCACCGGAGCAGAGCACGAAACCGTCTTGCCCGGTCAGCGCGGCATGGGCGGGCGCAGGGACGAGCGCGAGCGCAAGCACGGCCCAGGCATAGGCCACCGCCAGCCAAACTCCGAGGCCGGAGTGCCGCAGACGCTGGAAAAGGTTGGCGCGAGCCGACATACCAGCACAAGGCGCCGCTTCCACCGCACCGTCAAGACGCGCTTTGCCGCAGGGGATGAGCTTTTCTCCGTGGGCGCGCTCGCATCGACAGGAGAAGAATATTCTCCACGGCATTGTTTCTTGAAAAGAACGATCCGGTTGACAAACAGGACGATTGCCGTCAGATTGCAGATCGTTCCGGAGCGATCCGGAGCCGCGGAGATTTGAGCGAGCAGCTTGCGCCGCGTCACCAAACGCTAAAGCGCCACGACCGGGTCGTGGGCTCCAGATCGTAGGAGACGGACATGACCATTGCGAAGACGAGCCGAAGCCCAGACCGCTTCCGCCTCCTGCCCCGCTGTTGTCGACGCTGAGATCGCGAGGCCGAAAGGCCGCTCCATCACATCGTTTTCCGACAGGCGCCGCGCTGCGGCGAAAGGCAGAGTCATGTCCGAACTTCACTCCCTCTCCGGCCGGCCGAGCCCGGCGCATCAGGCCTATGTCATCGAGATCGGCGAGACGCAGGCCGGCCTCGTCAGTCGTCGCGGCGACGAGCGCCATTTCACCTTCATCGCCGCCGCCGCGGCCTTCAATGCGATCGACGGCCAACGCTTCGCCACCCCCGTCGCGGCGGAGAGCGCGGCCCGCCTGCTGGTCTCGCCGCGTCGTGGCGGCGGGCTGCGGCTGGCTTCGTGAGGCGGCGATGCGGTTTCTCTCATGGCTCCGGGATGCGCTGGAGGCCCGGCTCGGCCGGGCCGTTTCGGCGACGCCGGAACCATCCGAAGGAGCGAGCGAGAATGATCGCCGCTCGATCCGGGACGTGACGCTGGAACAGCTCGGCATCGCCCACTGGTCCTGCCACAGCCATCTTTGAGGACATGATGAACGCCCCTGTCAGACCCGACGCATTCGGCGCCGGCACCTTGCCCATTTCCGTACCGGACCCGGCTATCCGCTTCGAGGCGGTCGGCAAGACCTATCCCGGCCGACGCGGCCAGCAGCCCGTGAGCGCGCTCGCCGGCATCGATCTCGCTGTGCCCGCGGGCTCGATCCTCGGCGTGATCGGCCGCTCCGGCGCTGGCAAGTCGACCCTGATCCGGCTCGTCAACGGGCTGGAGCGGGCGACGGCCGGCCGCATCCTGATCGAGGGTGAAGAGGTCACCGGCCTGAACGAGGCCGGCTGGCGCAAGCAGCGGCGCCGGATCGGCATGATCTTCCAGCACTTCAACCTGCTCTCCTCGCGCACCGTCTTCGACAATGTCGCGCTGCCGCTCGAGATCGCGGGCACCCCGCGCGCCGCGATCGCGGCCAAGGTCGAGCGATTGCTGGCGCTGGTCGGTCTCGCCGACAAGAGTGCGCGCTACCCCTCCGAGCTTTCGGGCGGGCAGAAGCAGCGCGTCGGCATCGCCCGGGCGCTCGCCACGGACCCCAAGGTGCTGCTCTGCGACGAGGCGACCTCCGCGCTCGATCCAGAAACCACGCGCTCGATCCTCGCGCTGCTCAAGCAGGTCAACCGCGAACTCGGCATCACCATCCTGCTGATCACCCACGAGATTCCCGTCATCAAGGAAATCTGCGACCGCGTCGCGGTGATCGAGGACGGGCGGATCGTCGAGCAGGGCGAAACCTTCTCGGTCTTCACCAACCCGCAGCACCCGACGACGGCGCGTTTCGTCGAGGCCGTGACCGGCGTGGAAGTGCCGGCCCATCTCGAAGGCCAGATCCGGACGCAGGCGCGGGACGACGACAACCTCGTGCTGCGCATCACCTTCACGGGCGAGAACGCCACGGCGCCGGTGATCAGCCGCCTTAGCGCCGTCGTCGGCGTCGACGTCAACATCCTGGCGGGGCGGATCGACGCCATCGCCGGCCAGCCCTTCGGCAGCCTGCTCGTCTCGATCCCGTCGCGGCTGCCGGAAAGCGACGCCGTGCTCGGCGCGCTGAGGACTCTCGGGCTCAAGGCGGAGGTCATCGGCCATGTTTCCTGATTTCCTCTCTCCCCAGATCATCAGCCTGATCGGGCAATCCACCCTCGACACGCTGACCATGGTCGCGGTCGCGGCCGGCATCGGCACGTTCTTCGGCCTGCCGCTCGGCGTCTTCCTCGCCACCAGCAAGCGCGGCGAGCTGTTTGCGGCGCCGGCCGCCAACGCGCTGCTCGGCGTGCTGGTCAATGCGACGCGCTCGACGCCCTTCATCATCCTGGTCGTGGCGATCATTCCCTTCACCCGGCTGGTCGCAGGAACCTCGATCGGCACGGCCGCAGCCATCGTGCCGCTGACGGTCGCCGCCACGCCCTTCATCGCCAGGCTGATCGAGGGCGCGGTGCGCGAGGTCGACCAAGGCCTGGTCGAGGCTGCCCGCGCGATGGGTGCCACGCCCGTCCAGATCGTCCGCAAGGTGCTGGTGCCCGAGGCTCTGCCGGCGATCGTGCTGGGGCTCACGCTCGCCCTCGTCAGCCTGATCGGCTTCTCGGCCATGGTCGGCGCGGTCGGCGGCGGCGGGCTCGGCGATCTCGGCATCCGCTACGGCTACCAGCGCTTCATGCCCGACGTCATGGCGACGGTCGTCGCCGTCCTCATCGTCCTCGTCCAGCTCGTCCAGAGCATCGGAGACCGCCTGGCGCGCCGCCTCAACAAGCGCCTGCGCCACGCCTGACACCGTTTCAAATCAGCTCAACCGAAGGAACAGCCATCATGACGACCTCCATCAGCCGTCGCGCCGCGCTCGCCGCCGGCTTCGCCCTCGCGCTCGCAGCCGGCCCCGCGCTCGCCCAGCAGAACCAGGTGCTACGCATCGGCGTCTCGCCCGGCCCGCATGCCGAGATCCTTGAGAAGGTGAAGCCGCTGCTCGCCAAGAAGAACATCGAGCTCAAGATCACCGAGTTCTCGGACTATGTCGTGCCGAACCAGGCGCTCGACGCCGGCGAGCTGGACGCCAACTCCTTCCAGCACGAGCCCTATCTGGACAACCAGGTGAAGGATCGCGGCTACAAGATCGTCAAGGTCGGCCTGACCGTGAACTTCCCGATCGGCATCTACTCGACGAAGTACAAGAGCTGGGGCGAGATCCCGGACGGCGCCACCATCGCCATTCCGAACGACCCGACCAATGGCGGCCGCATCCTGCTGCTGCTGCAGGACAAGGGCGTGATCAAGCTCAAGGAGGGCGTCGGCTTCAAGCCCACGCCACTCGACATCGTCGCCAACCCGAAGAAGCTCAAGATTCTCGAGCTCGAGGCTGCGCAGACGCCGCGATCGCTGGCCGACGTCGCCGCCGCTGCGATCAACACCAACTACGCCGTGGACGCCAAGATCGACCCGGCCTCGGCCATCCTGCGCGAAGACGCCAAGGGGCCTTATGTCAACCTGATCGTGGTGCGCGCCGTCGACAAGGACAAGCCCTGGGTGAAGGAACTGCTCGAGGCCTACCACACGCCCGAGATCAAGGCCTTCATCACCGAGCGCTTCAAGGGCGCGGTGCTGGCAAGCTGGTAATTCTTAGTCTCCTCCCCACCTGGCTCCAGCCATAGCCAGGCACCTGCCCCGGACGCGCCGAGCGCCTCCGGGGCTTTTCGTTTTCCGCTCAGCGCGGGAGCGGGCCGAAGGCGAAGAACTGCGTCTCGCCGGAGGAATCGTCGACGCCGTCATTGTCGGTGACGACGAAGAGGTTTCCGGCCTTGTCGACCGTCATGCCCTCGACCTTGTCGAGGCCGTAGCCGCCGACCTTCATCAGCTCGGGCGTCAGGTCGCGCAGCAGCTTCTTCTCGACCGTCGGGATCGTGGCGGAGCCGAGCGCGGCCGGCGTCAGCCCCTTGACCGAGAAGGTCGCGAGCGTCTTCACGGCCTTGGGGCCGAAGAGATTGTCGCGCTCGATCACCGCGAAAGTGTCGTTGCCGAGATAGGTCAGCTCGGACAGGCCCATCCATGCGCCGGCGGCCGGCGGGGTCAGCGGATAATGCAGGGCGCCCCACGTCTTGGTGGCCGGCTTGTAGGTCAGGATCTTGGTCTTGCCCTTCGGATCGTCCTTCCATTCGCGCTGAACCGCGAGCCAGACCGTCTCGTCGGCGCCCGCGCCGGTGATCGCGACGCCCTCGAAGCCGAAGCGGGTCGCCTGCTTGGCCAGCTCTTCCGGCAGCAGGATCTCTTCCTCGACTTCGCCCTTCGCGGAGACACGCAGCAGGATGTTCTGCGTCGCCTTCTCCTTGAGCTCGGGATTGCCTTCGGAGGCGAGCCAGAAGCCGCCGGCGGGACGCGTCGCGATGCCTTCGAGGTCGTAGGCCGCGGGCTTTCCGTCCTTGGTGACCGTGATCGCGTCGGTGATGCGGGCGGGCTTGCCCATCGCGTCGATCTCGAGGATGCGCGAGGGCGCATAGGCGCTGTCCGTGATCGCGAAGAGCTTGCCGGGGGCCGTCTGGTCTGCGGCCAAGCCCGAGAGCGCGCCCCAGCCGATCGGCGCACCGTTCGCGTCGGCGGACTGGATCGTGGGATAGGAGGCAGGGCCTTCGCTGCGGCGATAGATCGTCACGACTGAACGCGCACCGCCCTTCTCGCCGATATCGGTTTCCGAAGCCGAGACGAAGAGGTCGCGCTGCGGGATGGCGAGCAGGCCTTCCGGACCGATGCCGCCCGGCAGGGCCTGCAGGAACCGCGGCGCCTTGCCGGCGCCCTCGTCCTTGTAGACCAGCACGAGCGAGGCCCGCTCCAGCCCGACGAAGATCAGGCGGTCGTTGCCATAGGTCCCGACCTCGATGCCCTCGGGCTCGCTGCCCTTGGCGGCGGAGCGGCGCTCCGGATAGTGGCCGAGGCGCATGGCCATGTGATCGACATCGGAGCCTGAATCGAACTCGACCGTGCCGTCCTTGCGGAAGATGGAGAAGCCGCGCGAGCCGCCCTTCCAGTCGCCCTCATTGGCGGTGACGAAGCGGTCATTGTCGAGCCAGCGCACCGCATCGGGCTCGCGCGCCACGCCTTTCAGCTCCTCGGTCGGGCTGATCTTGCCGTCGCGGGTCTTGTCGATGTTCTTCAGGTCGACGGCCCCGGCGGAGAAATGGGTCACCACCTTGCCGGTCTTCGAATCGACGACGATCAGGTGGTTGTTTTCCTGCAACGTCACCACGACGAGGCCGTCCTGGTTGACGTCGACGAATTCCGGCTCCGGATCGGTCGGCTCGACGGTGGCGAGGCCGGTCAGGTCGACGACCTGGCGGGACGCGCAATCGATAGCACCGTCCTTGATGCCGATCAGGGTGAGGTTGCCGGCGGGCAGCTGCGGCAGCGCGCCCTTGTTCAGCTTCTCGTCGCGCTCGTTCTCGATGGCGATGACGATCTTGCCCTTGTCCTTGGTCAGCGTGACCGAGTCGGGCTGGCCGCCGAGATCGCATTTCGCCACGACCTGCTTGGTCGCGAGATCGACCGTGGCGAGATGGCCGGCCGGCTCCTTGAAATTATCGCCGGAGGTGACGACCGCAACGAAGGCCTTGTTGCCGAGGATGGTCACGGAGGTGGATTCACCCTCCAGCGGCACGAAGCCGGCCGGCTTCGGGTTGGCCGGATCGGCGATGTCGACGAGGCCCAGCGCCTTCTGCTCGGCGTCGGTATAGGCGAGCAGCGTGCCGGCCTCGTTCGAGGCGACGATCTCGGAGACCGTCTTCTTGCTCGCATCCCGGTCTGCCGGGAGGTTCAAGGGCACCGAGAAGGTCGCGATACGGTTGAACATCGGCTCGGCAGCGGCGGTGCCGGCAAGGAGCAGCGAGGCGAGAGCCGCGAGGACGAAGGGCTGGCGCATGGATCGGACCCGATGACGGAGGGAGAACTCCGTCGGCTAGGGCGCGCATGTGACAGCTTCGTGACAGTCAGCCTCGGCCCGCGTCATGAGCGCCGGCCATCATCTCCGGCTGGGTCGAAGAGCGCCGCAATCCGATAACCTCCAGCTCGGTGACGAAAGCGACAGCCGCCGCCTGCGCCAGCACGAAGGCGATGCCGAGCCCGGTCGGCGCGAACCAGCCCATGAGCAGGATCGCGATGCTGTCGACGATCCAAATCAGGTTGACGCCGATGACCGCGTAAATGGCGAGGCGTGGCAGAGCCTCGCGGCCGGCCAGCACGGCGAGCAGCGCGGCGCAGGGCAGCAGCACGAGGCCAGCGCTGCGCAGCAGCGTCTCGGGAAGACCGAGCGGGGCGGCGAGCGGGCCTGCAGCCGAGGCGAGAAGCAGGCCCATGCCGGCGCAGGCGGCGGCATCGAGCGCGAGAGCCTTGCGCAGCAAGGGCGAGGACTGGATGAGCAACATGGTGGTCTCCTTCCGGATCTTGTGGGCCGCAGCCTGTCTCTGGGCCTCAGCCGATGGGTCGATGCCGGGGATGCTGGCGGGTTCCGGAGCGCCGGTCGATTAAGCGGGAGGTAATTGGAACAGGCCGCCGGCCTCGCTAGCTTGCCGGCATGAGCACGCATCGTTCGAGCCCGCATCAAGCGCCCTCCATCGGCGCCCTGCTTCGCGACTGGCGGCAGCAGCGGCGCTTCAGCCAGCTCGATCTCGCGCTGGAAGCCGAGATCTCCCAGAAGCATCTGAGCTTCGTCGAAAGCGGCCGCTCGCAGCCCAGCCGCGAGATGGTGCTGTTGCTGGCGGAGCATCTCGCCGTGCCGCTGCGCGAACGCAATGCGCTGCTGCTCGCCGCTGGCTATGCGCCGATCTATCTGGAACGCCCGCTCGACGACCCAGCGCTGAAGGCCGCACGCGGCGCGATCGACCTGATCCTGAAAGGCCACGAGCCCTATCCGGCGCTCGCCATCGACCGGCACTGGACGCTGCTCGCCGCAAATGGCGCGGTAACGCGACTGCTCGGGCTCGTCGCCGATGCGGAATTGCTGCGGCCGCCGGTCAATGTGCTGCGCCTCTCGCTGCACCCAGACGGGCTTGCGCCGTTCATCGTCAATTTCGGCGAATGGCGCGGCCACCTGCTCGCGCGGCTGCGCCAGCAGGTTCGTGCCACGGCGGACGGGACGCTGGGCGCCTTGCTGGACGAACTCTCCGCCTACCCTCACGCCGGGAGCACGGTGAAAGCCCCTCGGGAGGCCGAGCAGGAGGCCGGCATCGTCGTGCCGATGCAGCTGCGATTGGGCGAGACGGTGCTCTCGCTGATCTCGACGACGACGGTGTTCGGCACGCCGGTCGACATCACCCTGTCGGAGCTCGCGCTGGAAACCTTCTTCCCGGCCGACAGCGCTACCGCAGAGACCCTCAATGCGCTCGCCGCAACCGGCACGGGAACAGCCTGACCTCGCGGAACCTTTGCGCCGAGGCCCCGTTCACTGTCCGACGCGACGAGGTCGCACAGGAACCATGAGGAGCTTCGCGATGGGCAGCACGACCGACAAGATCAAGGGCATGGCCAACGAGGCCGCCGGCAACGTCAAGCAGGCCGCTGGCAAGGCGTTCAACAAGCCGGAATGGGAAGCCGAGGGTGCAGCGCAGGAGCTGAAGGGCGAAGCCCAGCAGGCGCTCGGCAAGGGCAAGGACGCCGTGAAGAAGGCCGTCGACAAGGTTTGAGGCGATCGCCTCGAAAAACGAAGGGCCGCCGGAAGGCGGCCCTTTTTCATGTCTGCCTTCTCGCAGGCTCAGGCCGTGCCGCCGAGCCCACCGAGGAAGTCCTTGACGCGGCCGAAGAAGCCGGCCGTCTCGGGATGGGTGTTCTGCGAGCTCTCGCGCTCGAACTCCTCGAGCAATTCGCGCTGGCGGGCGGTCAGCTTCTGCGGCGTCTCGACCACGACCTGGATATAGAGATCGCCGATATCGCGTGCGCGCAGCACGCTCATGCCCTTGCCCTTGATGCGGAACTGCTTGCCGGTCTGCGTGCCCTCCGGGATCTTCACCCGCGCGCTCTCGCCGGTCAGCGTCGGCACCTCGATCTCCCCGCCGAGCGCGGCCGAGACCAGCCCGATCGGCACGCGGCAGAACAGATCGGCACCGTCGCGCTGGAAGATCGCGTGCGGCTTGATCGAGAGGAAGATGTAGAGGTCGCCCGCAGGCCCGCCGCGCAGGCCGGCCTCGCCCTCATTGGCAAGGCGGATGCGCGTGCCGTCCTCGACACCGGCCGGAATGTTGACCGAAAGCGTGCGCTCGCGCGTGACGCGGCCGGCGCCCTGGCAGTTCTTGCAGGGGTCGTCGATGATCTCGCCGCGGCCCGAGCAGGTCGGGCAGGTGCGCTCGACCGAGAAGAAGCCCTGATTGGCACGCACGCGACCATGGCCGCCGCAGCTCGGGCACTGGCGCGACTTGGAGCCGGGCTTGGCGCCGGTGCCGGTGCAGACTTCGCAGGAGACCGAGGTCGGCACATGGATCGTGGCGTTCTTGCCGGCGAAGGCCTCTTCCAGCCCGATCTCGAGGTTGTAGCGCAGATCGGCGCCGCGCTCGCGGCCATTGGCGCTGCGCGGGCCTCCGCGACGGGCGTCGCCGAAGAAAGAATCGAAGATGTCCGACATGAAGTCGGAGAAATCGGCCCCGCCGCCGGGCCCGCCCCCGCCGCCATTCTCGAAGGCCTGGTGGCCGAAGCGGTCATAGGCTGCGCGCTTCTGCCCGTCAGAAAGGACCTGATAGGCCTCGTTGATTTCCTTGAACTTGATCTCGGCTTCCTTGTCGCCGGGATTCTTGTCCGGATGGTGCTGCATCGCGAGCTTGCGGAAGGAGCCCTTGAGCTCGACCTCCGTCACCGTCCGGCTGACGCCGAGAACCTCGTAGTAATCGCGCTTCGACATCGATCGAACGGCCCCTTCGACCCCCCGCGCGCCATGGCCGGGCTGAGACCCGGCCATTCACGCTGGAGAGCGCTCTTCCTTCATGAGGCCTTCCCGTAACGAGATGGCCGGGTCAAGCCCGGCCATGACGTTGTGCTGGAAGGCAAGCGCGGATTACGCGCTCTTCTTCTTGTCGTCGGAGACATCCTTGAAGTCGGCGTCGATGACGTCGTCCTTCTTGGCCTCCTCGGTGGTCTCGCCGCCCTCGGCAGCCGCGCCCTCGGCCTGACTGGCGGCATACATCGCCTCGCCCAGCTTCATCGAAGCCTGCATCAGCTCGTTGGTACGCGCCTTGATCGCCTCGGCGTCCTCGCTCGAAAGCGCGGTCTTCAGCGCCTCGGCCGCAGCCTCGATCGCCGACTTGTCGGCTTCCGAGACCTTGTCGCCATAGTCCTTCAGCGACTTCTCGGTCGAGTGAACGAGGCTCTCGCCCTGGTTCTTGGCCTCGACCAGATCGCGGCGCTTCTTGTCCTCGGCGGCGTTCGCCTCGGCATCCTTCACCATCTTCTCGATATCGGCCTCGCTGAGACCGCCGGAAGCCTGGATCTTGATCTGCTGCTCCTTGTTGGTGGCCTTGTCCTTCGCCGTCACCGAAACGATGCCGTTGGCGTCGATGTCGAAGGTCACCTCGATCTGCGGCATGCCGCGCGGCGCCGGCGGGATGCCCATCAGGTCGAACTGACCGAGCATCTTGTTGTCGGCGGCCATCTCGCGCTCGCCCTGGAAGACCCGGATCGTCACCGCGCCCTGGTTGTCCTCGGCGGTGGAGAAGGTCTGGCTCTTCTTGGTCGGGATCGTGGTGTTGCGATCGATCAGGCGCGTGAACACGCCGCCCAGCGTCTCGATGCCGAGCGAAAGCGGGGTCACGTCGAGCAGCAGAACGTCCTTGACGTCGCCCTGGAGCACGCCGGCCTGAATCGCGGCGCCGATGGCGACGACCTCGTCAGGGTTGACGCCCTTGTGCGGCTCCTTGCCGAAGAACTGCTTCACGACCTCCTGGACCTTCGGCATGCGGGTCATGCCGCCGACGAGAACGACCTCGTCGATCTGGCCCGCCGAGAGGCCGGCATCCTTGAGCGCCTTCTTGCAGGGCTCGACGGTGCGCTGGACCAGATCGTCGACCAGGCTCTCGAACTTGGCGCGCGAGAGCTTGATGGCGAGGTGCTTGGGACCGGAGGCATCCGCCGTGATGTAAGGCAGGTTGATCTCGGTCTGGGCGGTGGTCGAAAGCTCGATCTTGGCCTTCTCGGCCGCTTCCTTCAGGCGCTGGAGGGCGAGCTTGTCCTTCTTCAGGTCGATGCCCTGCTCGCGCTTGAACTCGTCCGCCAGGTACTCGACCAGGCGCATGTCGAAGTCTTCGCCGCCGAGGAAGGTGTCGCCGTTGGTGGACTTCACCTCGAAGACGCCGTCGCCGATCTCGAGGATCGAGACGTCGAAGGTGCCGCCGCCGAGGTCATAGACCGCGATGGTGCCGGACGACTTCTTCTCGAGGCCATAGGCGAGAGCAGCCGCCGTCGGCTCGTTGATGATGCGCAGCACCTCGAGGCCGGCGATCTTGCCGGCATCCTTCGTCGCCTGGCGCTGGGCGTCGTTGAAATAGGCGGGGACCGTGATGACGGCCTGGGTGACGGGCTGGCCGAGATAGGCCTCCGCCGTCTCCTTCATCTTGGTCAGCGTGAAGGCCGAGATCTGGGACGGCGAATAGTCCTTGCCGTCAGCCTCCACCCAGGCGTCGCCCGAGGAGGCCTTCTTGATCTTGTAGGGGACGAGCGACAGGTCCTTCTGCGTCATCGGATCGTCGAAGGTGCGGCCGATGAGGCGCTTGATGGCGAAGAAGGTGCGCTCCGGATTGGTGACGGCCTGGCGCTTGGCCGGCTGGCCGACAAGACGCTCGCCGTCATCCGTGATGGCGACGATGGAGGGCGTGGTGCGCGCGCCTTCCGAATTCTCGATGACCTTCGGCGTGGAGCCTTCCATCACTGCGACGCAGCTGTTGGTCGTGCCGAGGTCGATACCGATGACTTTACCCATGGACGGGATCCCTTTCGATTGAGCAGATCGCCGGCCTGCGGCGCCTTCGCGCCACCTGCCGGCCCATGGACCGGACCGCTCCCGCTTCAGCGGCAAACGGAACCGGCATTCCACGTTCGACGGTGGTCAGAACTCCAACAACCGCCCCTTGGCGGCGTATATAGTGAGGGTGTTCCCGCCCTTGCAAGACAGGCAAGCCGATTAAGAAACCGGGATTGCAGGCTTTGCAGGACGGCCTCCCCGCTTTCCGCCGGACTGTGGCCTTGCTGCCCTTGCAGATCGCGGCGTTGCCCGTCATGCAGGAAGGCCGTTCTGCCTGCCCATGGATTCCCCCAAGGACTCCCGCGGATTCCCTCAGAAGGATCCCCCATGAGCCGATCGACGCGCCTTGCCGGCATTCTTGCGTCCCTGTCCTCCGCGGCCCTTGCCCCCGCGGCTGTGGCCTCGATGATCGCCTGCGCGCAGGCGCAGCCCCTGCAGCTGCCCGGCGCGCAGCCGTTCAATCCCCCCGGCACGCAGCAGGCCGCCCCCGCCCAGCCGGGCATGCCGGGCCAGCCACGCCCCCCCAGCATGCCGGCGATCAAGGTCGCGGGCGAGGAGGCGATCCTCGGCAAGGTTTTGCATCGCAACGGCAATCACGGCGAGGCGACATTCAGCAAGACGACTTCCGGCTACGGGATGAAGCTCAATCTCGACGGCTTCCAGTCGGCCAATCTCGTCGAGCCCTGCTCGGTCTCCTTCGGTGACGAGCCCGTCCCCGTCACGGCGCTCGGGCGCCAGTCCGGCGTGCCGCGCTACCGGCTGGAGGCGCCGATCTGCCCGGTCGTCTTCGAGGTGCTGGACGGCGCCTTCCTCGTCGTCGAGCCCAACCAGCCCTGCATCGTCGAAGCCGCCCAGTGCCGGATCGACCCGCGCGGGCTCTGGGGCCCCGATGCGCGCTCGGTCGCCAGCCAGGCAAAACAGATCGAGAGCGCGCGGGGGGCGGCGGAGCGCGCGGTGCGGGAAGGCTACAAGGCGTTGACCGCGCGGTCGGACGCCGTCGAGCAGCGCTCCATCGCCCGCGAGCAGGCCGGATTCTCGGCCGAGCGCGAGACCATCTGCCGGGATTTCCAGCGCGAAGGCCAGCTCGGCTTCTGCGCCGCCCGCATCACCGAGGCGCGCGCAGCTCATCTGCGCGCCCGGCTCGGCCTCAATACCGAGCCGAAGCCCGCCGCCAAGCCGAAGCCGCGCGCGGCCGCGCCCAAGCCGCTCTCGCTGACGCCGACGCAGTAACGGCTCAGGCCATCCGGGCTTTGAGCGTCGCCTCGTCCAGCCCGGCGAGCGCGTCGATCAGGTGCATGGCGAAGCTGCCGGGGCCTGCCGCGCGCTCGGCCGCGATCTCGCCGGCAACTCCATAGGCGGTGAGCGCGACGGCAGCGGCCAGATCAGCCCGCGGCTCGACGGCCCGGCAAGCCGCGACCAGCGCGCTGGAGGCGCAGCCGAGGCCCGTGACCTTGGTCATCAGCCGGTTGCCGTGTCGGATCAGGAAAAGCCGGCCCAGGCCCTCGATCCGGTCGACCACCCCGGTCGTCACCCGCAGCACGCCCTCCGCGCCGGTCATGACGCGGTCGAGCGCCGCCATCTCTGTCGCGTTGCCGCGCACCGCGACGCCCGGCAGCCGCAGCACCTCGCCGGCCAGGTCAAGGCGCAGCGGCGAGAGCTCGACGAAAACCGGGTCTAGCACCAGCGGAATGGTGCGCTGCCGCGCCACCTCCAGCAGCTTGGGAATGGCGCGCTCGCCCTCGGGACTGATCGTGCCGAGATTGATCAGGATCGCGCCGGCGCCGCCTGCCACCGCGGCAACCTCCTCAGGGTGGCTCGCCATGGACGGCACGGCGCCGAAGGCGAGCAGCATGTTGGCGGTGATGTTCTGCGCGACGGTGTTGGTGAGGCAATGGATGCGCGGATGGCGCTCGGCCACGCGCTTCATGATCGCCGCGACCGTGGCGGCATCGATCTCGGCCGGCACCGGCTCTCTTGTCATTGGAAGAAGCTAGGCGCGGGATCGTATCCCGGCAACGGCCGTCAGGCCGTGCGATCGACGAGCACGCCCTGGCCGAGCGGCAAAGTCGCCTGCGTCTGCTCGACACTCTGCTGGAGCATGGTCACGAGGCTCTCTTGCGACTGCGCCTGCTGGCGCAGCATTTCGGTGCTCAGCGCCTGCTGAAGCGAGGCAGCCTGCGTGGCGGCGAAGGTCTGGGCTATGGAAACGACGTCGCTCATGCCGGCGACGCTAGCCGGCCCACCTTGCCAAATCCTGAACGTCCGGCTCTAAGGCGCGATAATTGATGGCACGCCGCGCGGCATCGGCGGGTCGCGCTCCGGCTGCGGCGTCGAGGCCTGGGCGCGGGTATCGGGCCCGCGCAGGCCTGGCTGCGCTGCCCCGTCCCGCTCCATCCTGCGGCGATCGAGCTCGGCCGGCCTTGGTGCCGGCGGCACGCCGGGGGCGCGCTGAACCCCTGACGACGGCGGAACGATCTGGGCCGAAACGGCCGGAGACAAGAACGAGCCGGCCAGCAGAAGGGCTGGCAGGACGAAGCTGAGCTTTCTCATGGCGGCATCTCCCATCGCGCTATTCCTCCGCAGAGGAAACGGGCCGACAGGCAGGCTGTTCCTTGCACGCCATGGGAAACAGGGCTGCTCCAGGAGCAGCCCCGCCCCGATCAGCGGTTCTGACCGGTGAGCAGCGGCGTGATGCGCCTGAGCGTCACGCGCCGGTTCTCCCGGGCGGCGTCCTGCGTCTGGACCTTCAGATACTGCTCGCCATAGCCCTGCGTGGTCAGGTTCTCCGGCGGGATCTGGAAGTCCCGGGTCAGGATCTCGGCGACCGATTGGGCCCGGCGGTCCGAGAGCGAGAGATTGTCGACATCGGCGCCGACCGCGTCGGTATGCCCCTCGACGAGGAAGACCTCGTTCGGCGCACTCTGCAGCGCGCGCCGGACCGAATCCGCGATCACGGCCAGGCGCCGCCCCTGATCCTGCGAAACCTGCCAGGAACCGGAGTCGAAGTTGATCGTGTCGATATCGACGCTGCGCATGCGGGCGCGCAGATCCGGCGAATAGCGCACCTCGTCGAGCGTGTAGCGGCGCGGGATCGCGGCGATCGGCGGCGCCGTGATCGTCTCGTAGATCAGGGACTCATCGGCCTGATCCGCATCGACGATATAGCGCTCGCGCGGGATCGGCAGCGGCGGCGGCGGCAGCACCACGACATCGTCCGCGAAGCGGCCGGGACGATCGCGCAGGGTGTTGTCGATGATCACCACCTCGCGGTCGTCGCGGTCGATGCGGGTGCGGCGGATCAGCCGGCCCTCCTCGTCCGTGACGGTGACGATGCGCGTGCCGTCCGGCCGCTCGAAGACAGTCCGGTTCTCGCCGTTGCGACGCTCGGAGCGACCCTGCCAGCCGAGGTCTCGGAAACGCTGATCCTCGTCGCGGCGGATGATGGCGCGGCCATCATCGTCCCGGATGATCGTGCGACCCGGCTCGCGGATGATGGTGACGTCACCCTCGCGTCGTTCCTCGCGACGGCTGCGGATATCCTCGAAGCGCTGCGCGCCCTGCGTCGCCATGATGCCGCCGAGGACACCAGCGCCGAGGCCGATGGCTCCGGCGACGCCCGGCGAGATGCCGCTGCGACGGCCGTCGCGCTGCTGCGGCGGTGCCGGAGGCATGCCGGGCTGCGCCGGTGAGACACCGGGCTGGGCCGGGGCCGGCGCGACGCCGGGTTGCGCGGGAGCCGGTGCGACGGGCGCAGCCGCCGGGGGGGCAGCCTGAGGCGCTGCCGCGGGCGGCGCGGCGCGCGGCAGTGCCGGAACCGGGGCTGGAGCTGGTGTCGGAGCGGCCGGAGGCGTTGCGGGCTGGGCCGCGCCGGGAGCACGAGGCTGCGCCGGGACGGCGGAAGGCGGAACCGCCGGGCCGCCGCGGGGCACGGCCGATGGCGGCGCTCCGGCGCCGGGCTGGGTCGGAGTGGCCGGGGCAGTGGACGGCGGCGCAGCGGGCCCACGCGGCTGAGCCGCAGGCGCGGAGGGAGCCGGCGCCGACTGTGGCGCAGCCGAGGGCGGAACGGCAGGGCCGCCGCGCGGTACGGCTGAAGGCGGTGCAGCCTGCTGGGCCGGAGCGGCAGGCGGAGCGGCTTGCGGGCGCTGAACCGGCGGCGCGGTGGGCGCGGCGGCCGGGGGCGGCGGAGCAGCGCGCGGAACCGCCGGCACGCTGGGCTCGGCCGGCGGGCGCGGTGGCGTCGGCCGGGCGGCCGGGGGCTGGGCAGCGGGAGGCGAGACGGGAGCCGGCGCGATGTTGGGCGCGGGGCGGGTTGCCGGCGGCTCGCTGCGCGGCTGGGGCGCGGGCATGGCGGGCGGCTGCGGCCGGGGCGCCTGCGGGGCGGGCTGCATCTGCGGCGGGCGCGGAGCCTGCGGCGCTCCGGGCGGAACAGGGCGCTCCGGGCCGCGCTGACCGGGCTGGGCGCCCGGGGCGCGCTGCTGCTCCTGTGGCCGCTGGCGTGGGCCACGTCCTGGCTCGTCATCGCCCGCGGAGGGCGCTTGTGCGACCCGATAACCGGCTTCGGCGAAGGCTTGTCCGGCCTGCGAGAGGACGAGGGCCGGCAGGACTGTCCCGACCAGCAACCAACGTTTCGTGCGCATTACGATTCCTGTTCTTCGTTTCAAAGCACGGGCATCAGGCCGCCATTGGCCTGAACCCGTGATGAAGCGAAAACGGCGAGAATCGGGCAGCGGTTCCGCGCAGCGGTGTTCTAAAGGCCGGCCTCGGCCTTCACATAAGCGGCGATCTCAGCATGGCTGGCGAACCAGCAATCGCCCTTCGCCTTGGCGAGCCGGACGAGCTCCTCGAGGATCCAGAAGCGCGAGCGATAGGTGATGACGTGCGGGTGCATGGTCAGCAGGAAGAGCCCACCGTCGGCATAGGCGCCCTCGAATTCGCGGCGGAAGATGTCGAAGACGGCTTCCGGCGAGGTATAGGGCCGGAGCGCCTGGAAGCGGTTCATGCTGAGATAGGGCGCGTCGTCGCGGATCCACTCGACCGGCAGCTCGACGATGCCGGTCGGTTCGCCCTTCTCGACGATCTCGTAGGGGTCGTCATCGGCGAAGAGCGAGGAATCGTAGAGCAGGCCGAGCTCGCGCTCGATCGCGAGCGTCACGTCGGAGAAATCCCAGGACGGGGTGCGCATCCCGACCGGGCGAACGCCCGTGACCTTCTCCAGCGTATCGGCCGAGCGCAGGTGCAATTCGCGCTCGTTTGCGGGCGGGACCGCCGTGTTGACCTCGTGGATCCAGCCGTGAAGGCCGATCTCGTGGCCCTCGCCGATGATGCGGCGCTGCTCTTCGGGATAGAGCAGCGCGGTGACGGCCGGCACGAAGAAGCTCGCCTTGATGTCCTGCTTCTTCAAGAGGTCGAGGATTTTCGGCACGCCGACGCGGTTGCCGTACTGGCCCCAGGATAGGCGCCCGACCGACTTGCCGCCGTCGCGCAGTTCGTTGGTCTCGTGGTCGACGTCGAAGGAGAGCGCGACCGCGCAGCGCGCGCCGTTCTTCCATTTTGCCGGCTTCAGATTGCGGCCGGCGCGGACCTGCTCGACCTTGCCGCGCCAGACCTCTTCCGGCCATTGCCAGGGCAGCTGTTCGGGTTCGGACATGGGCCGGTCTCCTCAGTTGGTAGTTGCGACCGGCAACACCGGCACGGCGGCGAGCAGGCGCTTGGTGTAGTCGTGCTGCGGACGTTCGTAGATCTCGGCCGAGAGACCGCTCTCGACGATCTGGCCGCGATACATGATCGCGACCCGGTCGCAGAGATGGCGCACCACCGAGAGGTCGTGCGAGATGAAGATCAGCGTCAGACCGAGTTCCTGGCGCAGGCGGATCAGCAGGTTGATGATCTGCGCCTGGATCGAGACGTCTAGCGAGGCGACGGGCTCGTCGCAGACGACAACGTCCGGCTGCATGGCGAGCGCGCGGGCGATGGCGACGCGCTGACGCTGGCCACCTGAGAACTGGTGCGGGTAGCGGCCGGCGAAGGCGGGGTCGAGCCCCACCGCCGCGAGCCATTGTCGGACGTATTCCTTCGCCTCGGCGCGTCCGATCAACCCATGCGCCAGCGGCCCCTCGGCGATGGAATCGCCGACCGTGATGCGCGGATTGAGCGAGGCGAAGGGGTCCTGGAAGATCGTCTGGACGCGGGTGGTGATCTTGTGCGGCCGATCGCCCGCGCTCATCACCGCGGCCTCGTCGATGCGGACCTGGCCGCTATCCGGCGCATAGATGCCGGCCGCCACGCGCCCGAGCGTCGACTTGCCCGAGCCGGATTCGCCGACGAGGCCGAGGGCCTCGCCGCGTCTGAGCACAAGCGAGACGTCGTCGACCGCCTGCACGGCGGAAGGCGCCTTGGCGAGGCCGAGCTTCTGCCCGAGCTTGCGGATGAGGCCGGGCGTCTGGGAGAAGCGCTTGGCGACGTGCTCGATCCGCACGTAATGCGCCGCATCGCCGGGGGTGGGCTCTGCCTTCCTCGCAGCGCGGGGCGGCGGAGCGGCTTCCGCCCCGGCGCCGCCGGCGAGCAGCGTGCCCGGCTCGGCGCGGGAAGGCAGCGCATCGAGCAGGGACCGCGTGTAGGGGTGCTGCGGGCGCGTCAGCACATCGAGCGTGCGGCCGGTCTCGACGATCTTGCCGTAGCGCATGACGCAGACATGGTCGGCAAGCTCCGCGACCACGGCGAGATCGTGGCTGATCCAGATCAGCGCCGTGCCAAGCTCGGCGACCAGTTCCTTCATCTCGGCGAGGATCTCGGCCTGGACGGAGACGTCGAGCGCGGTCGTCGGCTCATCGCAGATGATCAGCTTCGGCCGGTGCAGCAGGGCGATGGCGATGGCGACGCGCTGGCGCATGCCGCCGGAGAACTGATGAGGGTAGAAATCGACCTTGCCCTCGGCATCGGGGATGCGGACCTGAGCAAGCGCCGCGATGGCGCGGCGGCGCGCCTCCGTCCCTGAAACCTTCTCATGGGCTTCCAGCGCCAGCCTGATCTGCGCCCCGATGGTCAGCATCGGGTTCAGCGTCATCATCGGGTCCTGGAAGACCATCGAGATCTGCTTGCCGCGGATCCTGCGCAGTTCCGACGGTCCAAGCCCGACGAGTTCGCGGCCTTCCAGCTTGACCGAGCCGCTCTCGACCCGGCCGGGCGGATCGATCAGCCCGATGATCGAGAAGCCGGTGATGCTCTTGCCCGAGCCGGACTCGCCGACGAGGCCCATCACCTCGCCGCGCTTCAGCGCGAAGGAGACGCCGTCGACCGCCTTCACCACGCCATTGCGGGTGTGGAAATGGGTGGCGAGGTCCGTGACCTGGAGGAGCGGGGTTTCGCTCATCGTTTCAGCCTCGGATTGACCTGATCGCGGATGCGGTCGCCGACGAGGTTGATGGCGACGATCAGAACGATCAGCGCGATGCCCGGATAGATCGAAATCCAATAGCGGCCCGACAGCATGTACTGGAAGCCGTTCGAGATCAGCATGCCGAGCGAGGGCTCCGTCACCGGCAGCCCGACGCCGAGAAAGGACAGCGTCGCTTCCAGCGCGATGGCGTTCGCCACCTGCACCGTCGCCACCACGATCAACGGCGGCAGGCAGTTCGGGAAGATATGGCGCCACACGACGCGCCAGCCGGGCAGTGGCGTGGACAGCACGGCCTCGACATAGTCCTTGCCGCGCTCGGCCGAGGCTGCGCCATGGGCGGTGCGGGCAAAATAGGCGTATTGCGCGGCAGCGAGCGCGGCGATGAGCTGAAGCTTGCCCTGCCCCAGCATCGCCGATAGCACGAGCGCGAGCAGGATCGCCGGGAAGGCGAGCTGCAGGTCGATGACGCGCATGATGAAGGCCTCCCACCGGCCGCCGACATAGGCTGCGCCGATGCCGAGCGTGACGCCGAGCGTGAAGGCCAGTGCGCCGGCTACCAGCCCCATCTGAAGCGAGATGCGCAGGCCGTAGAGGATGGCGGAAAGCAGGTCGCGCCCCTGCGCGTCGGTGCCGAGCCAATGGGTGTAACCGCCCGAGCCGACGAAACCCGGCGGGCGGCGCGCGTCGGAGAGGGAAAGGTTGGCGAGGTCGTAGGGGTCCTGCGGCGCGACGAGCGGCGCGAGCAGGGCCAGCCCGATCATCAGGGCGACCACCGCCAGCGCCACGACCGCGACGCGGCTCTCGCGGAACTCGGCCCAGAAGCGGGCGGCGGGAGACACTTCCTTCATCGCGCACCCGCTTTCCTAAGCCGCGGATCGAGCCCGACATAGGCGAGGTCGACCAGGAAGTTGATGGTGATGAAGACGAAGGCGACGAGCATCAGATATGCGACCATCACCGGCCGGTCGAGCGACTGGATCGAGTCGATGATCAGCTTGCCGATGCCGGGCCAGGAGAAGATCGTCTCGGTGACGACGGCGAAGGCGAGCGTCGAAGCGAATTCGAGGCCGAAGACCGTAACCAGCGGGATCGCGATCAGCCGCAGCACATGCCGGCGCAGCACCGTCCATTCGGAAAGCCCGGCGGCGCGGGCGAACTTCACCGTGTCGGTGAGCATCGTCTCGCGGGTACCGGCGCGGGCGAGACGCGTCATCAGCGCGAGCTTGAAGAAGGCGAGGTTGAGCGCGGGAAGCAGCAGATGGCTCAGCCCATTCGCCGTCAGGAAGCTCCATTCGACACCGAAGAGCGAGACGGTCTCGCCGCGTCCGCCCGCCGGCAGCCATTGCAGCTCGACCGCAAAGGCCATGATCAGCACGAGGCCGATCCAGAAGGTCGGCACCGAGAAACCGAGGATCGAGACGGTCATGATCAGCTTGGCGGCCCAGCTATCCGGCCGATAGCCGGCGTAGATTCCAGCCGGGATGCCGATCAGTGCTGCGCCGAAGACCGCCGCGAGCGTCAATTCCAGCGTCGCCGGCAGGCGCGACAGGATCAGCTCCATCACCGGCATGCCGAAGACGAAGGAGCGGCCGAAATCGCCGTGCAGCACCCGGCCGAGGAAGGTGAAGTACTGCTCCCAGAGCGGCCGGTCGAGCCCGTAGCGGGCGATGGTCTGCAGGCGCAGCTCCTGGCTGACGTCTGGGCCGATGAGGACGTCGATCGGGTTGCCGATCGCATAGACGCCGACGAAGACCAGCGCCGACATGACGAGCATGACGACGAGCGCCTGCAGCAGGCGGATGGCGACATGGCTTAGCATCTGCAGAGCCCGTCGCGGTGCGTCACGGCCAATCCTCGACCATCACGGCGCGTGTTTCCTCGACACCGACCTGCCAGAGCCGGAGCATCTCGTCGTCCGGCCGCTGGTAGAGGCCGTGGAAGTTGCCGTCGCCGATGATCTCGCGCCGGCGCTTCGGGCTCGCCGCCTGGTACTGAGCGGGAATGAAGGGCGGCTTCGGCTCGCTCGGCATCGAGACGCCTTCCAGCCGCGTCCAGGGGAAGTTCTCCATCCAGGAAGCGTGGGAGGCAGCGGGATCGACCGCCCGGACCGCCGCCTGGAATTGCGGCGCCGCCCACCAGTTGTGCAGCCGGACGCTGGCATCGGGGTGCCGGCCGAGCCATTGGGTGGCGAAGTTCAGCGCCGGCGAGTTGCCGCCATGGCCGTTGACCAGCACGATCCGGCGGAAGCCGGAACGATAGAACCCGTCGAACAGGTCTTCCAGCAGCGCGACATAGGTCGACATGCGCAGCGAGATGCTGCCCGGGAAATCGAGGAAGCCCGGCGTCAGGCCATAGGCCAGCACCGGGAAGACCGGAATGCCGAGCGGCTCGGCTGCCTCCTGCGCCACCCGCTCGGAGAGGATCACATCGGTCGCGAGGCTCAGATAGGCGTGCTGCTCGACGCTGCCGAGCGGCAGGACGCAGCGGTCGTCCCGCTTCGCCTGCGCCTCGATCTGCATCCAGTTCATCTCGGCGACACGCACGGCGCGATCCTTGCTTGGGTATGCAGACGGAGGGCAGACGGCCAGCCCCATAGAGGTGTAGCCTGCGCCGATCCCTTCCGGTTGATCCTTGACTCCTGCACCGGAGAGCGTCAAGTTCCATTTGGAACTAGATCGGCCCGAGAGACCTCCCATGCGGCGTTCGCCGACCTCTCTTTCGCGTGTCGACCCGGAGCGCGAGGCAGCGCTCGACGGCCTCGACCCGCTGACCGTGGCTAAGCTCTGGGAAAACCCGTGCTGGCTCTCCTTCCGGCTGAACTTTCTCGCCTTCCGCTTCAACGACCCGGTCTATCGCTCGATCGAGACCCGGTACGGGCTGGTGCGGCCCGAATTCGTCGCGCTCTATTCGGTGGGCCTGCGGGAGGGCGTGGCGGCCAAGAACATCGTCGCCTCCTCCGGCCTCCCGAAAAACACGCTGTCGCGCGCCGTGCAGAAGCTGCTGCAGCGCCGGCTGCTCCGGCGTGACACGGACCCGGCCGATCTGCGCAGCTATGTGCTGCATCTGACGCCGGCCGGCCGCAAGATCTTCGACGAGACCATGCCGCTGATGGTGCAGCACCAGACCACGATGCTCGCCTGCCTCAGCGAAGAGGAACAGCGGCAGCTCTGCGCGCTGATGGACAAGCTCGTCATCGCCTCGCCCGACTGGCCAAATGAACTCGAACAAGAGGGGACAACAACATGACCATAGCCCGCACCTTCCGCCTCGCGGCCTTCGCCGCACTGCTCGGCGCAGCCGTCTCGACCGGAGCACTAGCCCAGACGCTGACGATCGGCGTGCGCGCCGGCCCCGAATCCATCGATCCGCACTACACCGCGACCGGCACCCATGCGGAAGCGCTGAAGCATGTCTTCGACACGCTGATCTGGTCGGGCGACAAACTCCAACTCGAGCCGCGGCTGGCGACGAGCTGGAAGGCGATCGCGCCCGATGTCTGGGAGTTCAAGCTCAGGTCCGGCGTCAAGTTCCATGACGGCTCGGACTTCACGGCCGAGGACGTCAAGTTCTCGATCGAGCGCATCCCGACGGTCGCCGGACCGAACCCGACGACGATCTATGTTCGCCGCGTCAAGGAGGTGAAGATCGTCGATCCGCTGACGGTCCAGGTCGTCACCGACGGGCCGGCGCCGAACCTGCCGAACGACTTCATCCGCCTCTTCATCGTCTCGCACAAGGCGGCCGCGGGCCTGACCAAGGACAGCGCCAACGAGGCCTTCAACACCGGCAAGGCCGCGGTCGGTACCGGCCCCTATAAGTTCGTCTCGTGGACGCCGAAGGACCAGCTCGTGCTGGAGCGCTTCGATGGCTACTGGGGGCCGAAGGAGCCGTGGGCCCGCCATGTGCGCAAGGAACTGCCGAACGATGCCGCCCGCGTCGCCCAGCTCAAGGCGGGGCAGGTCGACCTGATCGTGCGCGCGCCGGCCTCCGACGTGCCGACGCTGAAGCGCGACGCCAAGCTCGCCGTCACCAGCGTCGAGACCGTCTACGTCTTCAACATCGAGATGGACCTGCGCGACAAGTCTCCGCAGATCAGCGCCAAGGACGGCTCGGCCCTGCCGAAGAACCCGCTGCAGGATGTGAAGGTGCGCGAGGCGATCGATATCGCCATCGACCGACCCGCTCTCGCAGAGATCGCGATGGAAGGCCTCGGCGCGCCGGTCAACCAGCTGGTGACGCCGACCATCGCCGGCTTCAACAAGAGCCTGCCTCCGATCAAGGCGGACATCGCCAAGGCCAAGAAGCTGCTCGAGGAGGCCGGCTATCCGAACGGCTTCAAGATCACCTTCTCCTTCACCAATGACCGCCTGCCGGGCGACCGCCAGGTCGGCACCTCGATCGCGCAGATGCTGGCCCGCGTCGGCATCGACGTCACCGCCAACGCGCAGCCGGCGGCGGTCTACTTCCCGGCCCGAGCGCGCTCCGAATACTCGCTGTCCATGTCGGGCTGGGGCACGCTGACGGGCGAGGCGAACTACACCCTCTCCTCGCTGGTCCACTCCAACGACCCGGCCAAGAAGCTCGGCGCCTTCAACCTGCTCGGCTACAAGAACGAGCAGGTCGACAAGCTGATCGAGGACGCCTCGGTCGAGCTCGACGAGGCCAAGCGCAACGGCTTCCTTTCCGACGTCAACGCCATCGTCGCCAAGGACCGCCCGCGCCTGCCGGTCGTCGCAGTCGGCTCGGCCTGGGCGATGCAGAAGGACAAGGTGACGATCGTCCCGCGCGTCGACGAGGACACGCTGGCGATGGACATCAAGCCCGCCAAGAAGTGAGGCGCGCCAGCGTCCGCGACAGAGAAGGGGCGCCGAGCCTGACGCCGGCCCCCTGATCCGCTTGCCCGCAGACACCTTGCCCCAAGAGGCAAGGTCTTTTCAGAGGTTCCCACATGACTCTCGCGCTTGCCATCCATGGCGGCTGCGGTACGCTGCCGAAGCCGGAGATGACCGAGGCCGAATGGGCGCAGGCGCGCGCCGATCTCGCCTCGGCGCTGCGGGCCGGATGGGCGATCCTGTCCAAGGGCGGGGCTGCGGTCGACGCTGTCGAGGCTGCCGTCCGCGTGATGGAGGATTCGCCGCATTTCAACGCCGGCCATGGCGCCGCCTTCAATGCGGATGGAGACCATGAGCTCGACGCCTCGATCATGGATGGCGAGACGCTGGCCGCCGGCGCCGTCTGCGCTGCCAAGCACATTCGCAACCCGGTCACCGCCGCCAAGGCGCTGATGCTGCGCGGCGACCCGCTGCTGCTCGCGGGGCCTGCCGCCGACGCCTTCGCCGAGCATGAGGGCATCGACACGGTCGAGAACGCCTATTTCTCGACTGAGCGCCGCCGCAAGAACCTCGCCTCGATGAAGATCCGCGAGCTCGTGGGCACCGCCGCCGGGGCGAGCGAGGCCGAGAAGCACGGCACGGTCGGCGCCGTCGCCTGCGACGCGCGCGGACACCTGGCCGCCGCGACCTCGACCGGGGGCTACACCAACAAGCCGGCCGGCCGCGTCGGCGATTCCCCGATCATCGGCGCCGGGACCTACGCGCGCGACGGGCGCTGCGCCGTCTCGGGCACCGGCAAGGGCGAGTATTTCATCCGCTATTGCGTCGGACACGAGATCGCATCCCTGATGGCGTACAAAGGCCTTTCGCTGGAAGCCGCGACGGAGGAGGTGCTGGCCGAGCTATCGGCGCACAAGATCGGCGCCGGCCTCGTCGCGGTCGATGCCGAAGGCAACATCATCGCGCCCTTCAACACGGCGGGCATGTATCGCGGCTGGGTGACGCCGGACGGGCTCGTCCATGTCGCGACCCATCGCGATGTCGAACTGGCCGGGCAGGCAGCATGAGCGAGCCGATCCTGATCTGGGGCGCCGGCGCCATCGGCGGCACCATCGGCGCCTATTGGGCGCGGGCCGGCATCCCGGTGCTGCTGGTCGACATCGTGGCCGAGCATGTCGAGGCCTGCCGCACGCGCGGGCTCAATATCACAGGCCCGGTCGAGGAGTTCCGGCAGGTCGTGCCGGCCGTGACGCCGCAGGAGCTGACGGGACGCTACAGCCGGATCGTGCTCGCGGTGAAAGCGGGAGCGACGGAGGCGGCGCTGGCGATGCTCGCACCGCATCTCGCCGAGGACGGCTTCGTATTCTCCGCGCAGAACGGCCTCAACGAGCTCGCCATTGCTAAGGCCGTCGGCGAGCAGCGCACCATGGGCTGCTTCGTCAATTTCGGCGCCGACTGGCTGGGGCCCGGCGAGATCCTCTACGGCAATCGCAGCGCGATGGTCGTCGGCGAGCTCGACGGCACGATGAGCGAGCGCGCCGCGGAGATGCAGCGGCTGCTCAAGCTGTTCGAGCCCAACGCGATTCTGACCGACAACATCTACGGCTATCTCTGGGGCAAGCTCGCCTATGGCGCGATGCTGTTCGGCACGGCGCTGACCGACGATTCGATGTCGGCGAACTTCGCTGACCCGCAGCGGCTGCCGGTCTGGCTCGCGCTCGGGCGCGAGGTCGGGGCGGTCGCGGCCAAACGCGGCATTCACCAGCTCGGCTTCGGCGAGTTCGATCCGACGGTGTTCGCGCCCGGCCGGCCCGAAGGCCCGCAGGTCGAGACGATCCGCTGGCTCGCGCACTACACCTCGCAGACGGCCAAGACCCATTCCGGCATCTGGCGAGACCTCGCGGTGCGCAAGCGCAAGACCGAGGTCGATCCTCAGATCGGCATCATCGCGACGCTCGGCCGCGAAGTCGGCGTGCCGACGCCGGCGCTGGAGACGCTGGTCGCGCTCATCCACGACATCGAGGAAGGCCGCCGTCCAATGGCCTTCGACACATTGAAGGTACTGATCGACCAATGCAGATCCGTTTCGACAACCGCGTAGCCCTCGTCACCGGTGCGGCGCAGGGCATCGGGCGCGCCATCGCCACGGCGCTGGCCGAGGCCGGCGCCCGCGTCCATCTCGCCGACATCGATGCAGCGGGCGTGGCAGCAACGGCCCGCGAGATCGGTGCGAGCGCTCATGCGGCCGATCTCGGCTCGCCGGAAGCGGCGCAGAAGCTCATCCATGACATCGTTGCGGCCGATGGCCGGCTCGACCTGCTGGTCCATGCGGCCGGCGGCGTGCGCGGGCAGGTCGGCCGGGCGATCGAGGAGATTTCGGAAGCGGACTGGCGGGTGATCTTCGCCGCCAATGTGGATTCCGCCTTCTTCCTGGCGCAGGCGGCAGCCCCGGTGATGAAGAAGGGCGGCTACGGCCGGATCGTCACCATCTCGTCGGGAGCGGGACTGAGGCCGAGCCTGACCGGCATCCAGGCCTATTCCAGCGCCAAGCATGCGCTGGTCGGGCTGACGAAGCAGCTTGCCTGGGAATTCGGCCCGCACGGCATCACCGTCAATTCGGTGGCGCCCGGCTTCGTGCGCTCCAACCCCGCGACCGAGCGCCAATGGGAGAGCTACGGGCCAGAGGGGCAGAAGCGCCTCGTCGAGGGCATCCACACCCGCAAGCTCGGCACGCCGCAGGACATCGCCCATGCGACGCTGTTCTTCCTCAGCGAGCAGGCCGGCTGGATCAGCGGGCAGGTGCTCTCGGTCGACGGCGGGCGGTCCTAGACCGGTTCAACCGCAATTGGCCTGATCGGCCGGCATCTCGGCGCCGACCATCCAGTTGGTGCCGAAGCGATCGACCAGCATGCCGAAGCGTGGCGACCAGAAGGTCTCGGCCATCGGCATGATGATCCTGGCATCGCCTTCGGAAAGGCCGGCGAAGATGCGCTCGGCCTCCTCCGGGTCTTCACGCCGATACTCACCGAGACCGAGCGCATCGGACCGTCGCTGCGGTCCGGCGGGGCGTCGGAGGCCATCAGCAACTGCCCGTCGATCTCCAGACAGGCATGCAGGATCTTGTCGCGCCATTCGGGGGCGACCTGATCCTCAGCCGGCGTGCCCCGGTGATCCATCATGGCCTGCATCGTGCCGCCCAGCACCTTCTGGTAGTGGCTGAAGGCCTCGCGGCAATTGCCCTCGAACAACAGATAGGTCGACAGTTTCATCTCGTGCCCTCCAGTTGCAAAGCGAAGGCCTCAGCGCTTGCGGTGGTAGTGGGCGGCCATGAACTCGGACCATTTCCCGTCGGGCCCGAGCGAGCGCGAGGTCAGGGTCCGGTGATCCGGCGACAGGAAGGTGATGGTGTCCTGGTACTTCGCCATGGTGCCGTCGCCGGCCATGCTCGGCCCCTCGGTATCGAGGACCAGCGACTTGCCGTCGGCGGAGAGCGTGCCCTCATAGATCCACATCATCGACATCATCGAGGCGACGAAATTGCCGACGAAGCGGCCCTTGGCCGGGTCGAAGCCGAGCGTCATCAGGCTGGTCATCGTCTGGCCGTCGGGGGACTCGCCCTGCCCTTCGCCGAGGGTCCAGAGGCCGCCGAGCGAACGCACGCTCTCCGTCCCCTTCGAGGTACCGGGCGGCTGGTCGGGCCCCATCGAGCAGTTCATCTCGGCAGTCCAGTCCCCGACCAGCTGCTGGAGCCACTCATGTTCCTTCTGCGGTTCGCCCATCATGCGTTCTCTCCTCTCGTGCTTCTTTTGGGTGATGACATCATGCGCGGCGTCAGGCGGCGCGTTCGGCAGCCGCCTTCATCGCCGCCAGTCCGGACTCGAAATCGCCGCCGACCATGCGGTCCATGTCGAAGAAGACATGCATGACCTTGCCGATGAACGGCGTAGGCCCGGTCATGATCCAGGTCACCGTCGTGGCGCTGCCCTTCGGCGTCAGGGCGAAGACGACATCGTTATGCGCCTCGAAAGGCTTGAGGAAGTCGAGCTTGAGAGCGAGCTTGCTCGGCGCGCTCGCGTCGACGATGCGCATGCTGCCCTCGCCGACATTCTTGTCGCCCGACCAGGCATAGGTCGCGCCGGGACCGGATGCGGCGCCGCCATAGCTGCGCTTCATCGCCGGATCCTTCTTCTCCCAGGGTGACCAGGCGCCCCAGGCCTTGAAGTCGGCGATCAGCGGATAAATGCGCTCCGGCGGCGCGTTGATCGTGGCGGAGCGCGTCACCTGGAAGCTATCCGGCTTGCGCGCCGCCAGAAACAGCACCACGGCGGCCGCGATCGCGACAACGCCGAGCAGGCCGAGAAGAACCGTCTTGAGCATCGCTGGACCTTTCAATCGGAGCAGGGGCTCGAGCCACGAACGCCCGCGTCGCCTTCGAGTTCGTTTCAGGCTCGTCTCATTACTTAACTTATAGGTTAAGTATTATCCTGGCTGCAGGCTGTCAAGCGCAGCCGGAGAGTAGGGTCCGCGGCGCCCAGTTGTTGTCAGCAGGAGGCGCGGCTAGAACCGAGAGCCCAGCAGCAGACCGGATCCGCCTATGAGTTTCGAGATCGCCGCGACGCCCGAAGCCGCCCTCGACCGGCTCGAAAGCCTCTATGAGGAGGCGCGCTCGGCCTTGCGAGGCGATCTCCAGCGCTTCTTCGACACGGGCGAGGCGCCGACGCCGGAGGCGCGCCAGCGCTACCGCTACCCCCTGTTGCGCGTCACCTACGAGCCCTCGAAGCTGCCGGAAGCGACGCGGCGAGGCTTTGCGAAATTCGCCGCGCCCGGCATCTACTCGACCACGGTGACGCAGCCGGCCGAATTCCGCGCCTATCTGCTCGACCAGTTGAAGCCGCTCGTCGCCGAATATGGCGCGACGATCGAGACCGGGCTCAGTAACCAGGAAATCCCTTACCCTTATGCGCTCGAAGGCGGAGACGAGCTGGGGCGCGGCAAGGTCACCGCCACCGAGCTCGCCCGGCATTTCCCGACGCCGCTGCTCTCGCTGGTCGGCGACGAGATCGCGGACGGCACCTTCGACATCGTCGAGGGCGAGCCGCGTCCGCTATCGCTGTTCGATGCCGTGCGCGTCGACTATTCGCTGCGCCGACTCGTCCACTACACCGGCACGGACTGGCGGGCGGTGCAGCCCTGGGTGCTGCTGACGAACTACCATCGCTATGTCGACCAGTTCGTCCGGCTGGGACTAGCCGAAATCGAGGCCGGCACCGCCGAGGCGCTGATCGCGCCCGGCGGCATCCGCATCGACCGCGACGGCATCGACGTCTCGGCGGCAGAGCGGGTGATGTCGAGCCCGTGGCACCGCTTCCAGATGCCGGCCTATCACCTGATCCGGAAGGGCGGCGACGGCGTCACGCTGGTCAATATCGGCGTCGGGCCCTCCAACGCGAAGAACATCACCGACCATCTCGCAGTGCTCAGGCCGAATTGCTGGCTGATGGTCGGCCATTGCGGCGGGCTTCGGCAGACGCAGATCATCGGCGACTACGTCCTCGCCCATGCCTATCTGAGGCAGGACGGCATCCTGGACGAGCTGGTGCCGCCGGACATCCCGATCCCGGCGCTGGCGGAGGTGCAGGTCGCGCTGCAACAGGCCGCCGCCGACGTAACCGGCGAGAAAGGCGACCGGCTCAAGCAGCGGCTGCGCACGGGCACGGTCGTGACGCAGGACGATCGCAACTGGGAGCTGCGCTGGACCAAGGAGCGCCGGCGGATCAACCTATCGCGCGCCATCGCGGTCGACATGGAATCCGGCACCATCGCGGCGCAAGGCTATCGCCTGCGCGTGCCTTACGGCACGCTGCTCTGCGTCTCCGACAAACCGCTCCATGGCGAGATCAAGCTGCCGGGCGCGGCCAATGCCTTCTACGAACGCGCCGTCGGCGAGCATCTGCGCATCGGCCTCGACGCGCTGAAGAAGCTCAAGGAGACGGGCTCGGCGATCCACTCGCGCAAGCTCAGGAGCTTCGACGAGCCGCCGTTCCGGTAGGTCCGTTCAGCCGAACACGCCGTAGGCGACCAGCGCGGCGATGACCCAAAGCGCAGCCGTGCCCCAGCGGTTGCGGCGGGCCTCTGCCCGGCCGATCGCCTCGACGCTGCGGTCGTCCAGCGCGAAGCCGTTCCGGGACGCGTCCTCGAGCTGGCCCAGCACACGCTGCGCCCGGACGACCGTATCGGGCAGCATCGCGAGCGAGCCCAGCAGCGAGCGCGCCCCGCGCCCGGCATCCGCCAGCTTGCCGAGAGGCCCCAGATTCTCGGTGATCCAGCTGCGCACCACCGGATCGGCCGTGCCCCACATGTCGAGATGCGGATCGAGCGAGCGCGCCACGCCCTCGACCACCACCATGGTCTTCTGCAGCATGACGAGCTCGGTGCGCGTCGCCATGTCGAACATGCCGGTGATCTCGAAGAGCAGAGTCAGCACCTTCGCCATCGAGATCTGGTCGGCGCGCTTGTCGTGGATCGGTTCGCCGACGGCGCGGATCGCCTGGGCGAAATCTTCGACGTCGTGATGGGCCGGGACGTAGCCCGCCTCGAAATGCACCTCGGCCACGCGCCGGTAGTCGCGGGTGATGAAGCCGAGCAGGATCTCCGCGAGGAAGCGCCGCTCCTTCAGGCCGAGCCGCCCCATGATGCCGCCGTCAACGGCGACGAGCCGGCTATCCGCATCGATAAAGAGGTTTCCGGGGTGCATGTCGGCGTGGAAGAAGCCGTCCCGGATCGCATGCTGCAGGAAGGATTGGATGATCTTGCGGGCGAGGTCCGGCAGATCATGGCCCGCCGCACGCAGCCCCTCGATATCGGAGAGGCGCACGCCGTCGATCCACTCGTCGACCAGCATCTCGCGGGCGGTGAGCTGCCAATCCGGCTCCGGCACGCGGAAATCGTGGTCGTCCTTGGTATTTTCGGCGAATTCGGACAGGGCGGCGGCTTCGAGCCGCAAATCCATCTCCATCGCCACCGAGCGCGCCAGCGTCTCGACCACGCCGGTGAAGCGCAGACGGCGGGCCTCGGCCGAGCGGCTCTCGGCGAATTCGGCGCCGAAGCGCATGGCGCCGAGATCCCGGTTGAAGCGGTCGCGGATGCCGGGCCGCAGGATCTTCACCGCGACCTCGCGCCCGTCCTTGAGGCGGGCGCGATGCACCTGCGCGATCGAGGCAGCGGCGACCGGCTCGCTGAATTCGACGAAGAGCGTTTCCAGCGGGGCGCCATGGGCCGCCTCGACGATGGCGCGCGCCTCCGCCATCGGGAAGGCAGGCATCCGGTCCTGCAGGGCGGAGAGATCCTGCGCGATCTTCATGCCGACGACATCGGGCCGCGTCGCGAGGAACTGGCCGAACTTGACGTAGGACGGGCCGAGCCGGGTCAGCGCCGCCGCGAGCCTGGTCGCCGAGGAGCCGGCGCCGCGGCGCTCGATCAGCCGGCCGAGCCGGATCAGCCCGCGCGCCAAGGGCGGCAGCACGGAAGGGTCGACCAGCGAGAGAGCCCCCTCGCGCGCCAGCACGAAGCCGACGCGCGCGCCGCGCAGGAGGTGGAAGAACGAAGAGATCATGCCGCCAGAGCCAGCATCACAGCTTCCAGCCGGAATGCAGCGCTACGACCCCGCCCGTCATCGGCGTGAACTTTGCCCGGCGGAAGCCGGCATCCTCGATCATGCCAGCGAAGGCCTGCGGCTTCGGGAACTTCCGGATCGACTCGACGAGATACTGATAGGGCTCGGCCTCGCCCGTCACCATCCGCCCCATCGGCGGGATGACCTTGAAGGAATAGGTCTCGTAGATCTTGTCGAGCAGCGGCACGTCGACATGGCTGAATTCAAGGCAGAGGAAGCGCCCGCCGCGCTTCAGCACGCGATGGGCTTCGGCCAGCGCCTTGTCGATGCGCGGCACGTTCCGGATGCCGAAGGCGATCGTGTAGCAGTCGAAATGATTGTCGGGCAGGCCGAGTTCCTCGGCATTGCCCTGGACGAAGCGGATGCGATCATTGTCCGGAAAGCGCTTGTCGGCGCGCTCGCGGCCGACGCGCAGCATGTCGGCATTGATATCGAGCACGGTGACATCTGTCTGCGGCCCGCCGGCCTCCAGCACCGAGAAGGCGACGTCGCCCGTGCCGCCGGCCACGTCGAGATGATGGTGGGGCCGGTCCTTGGCCGGGTTGATCGCGGTCAGCAGCGCGCTCTTCCAGGCCCGGTGCAGCCCGCCCGACATCAGATCGTTCATCAGGTCGTAGCGGTTGGCGACCTTGTGGAAGACGTCGTCGACCTTGGCCTGCTTCTCGGCGAGCTTCACGGTCTCGAAGCCGAAATGGGTGGTGTCGGAGGCTGCTGTCACGTTTCGGGCCGCTCTTGTGTTCGCTTGCCGCGATGAATAGCCAAAGGAAACGGGCTTGTCGCGGCCCGTCTCGACGCAGGCTTTACGAAGGTCACCGATTCCATGCCCGAGCTACCTGAGGTCGAGACCGTCCGGCGCGGGCTGGAGCCCGCCATGACCGGCGAGCGCTTCGCCCGCGTCGAGCTGCGCCGGCCCGATCTGCGCTTTCCCCTGCCGGAGCGCTTCGCCGAGCGGCTGACGGGAAGGCGCGTCGAAGCCCTGTCGCGGCGGGCGAAATACCTGATCGCCGATCTCGACGACGGCAACGCGCTCGTCATGCATCTGGGCATGAGCGGGCGCTTCATCGTCGAGGCGCCCGGCACGAAGCCCATCGAGCCCGGCGCCTATTACAATGAGATCGGCCGGCACCTCATCCATGACCATGTCCTGTTCGAGATGGGGACCGGCGCGCGCGTGACCTATAACGACGTGCGCCGCTTCGGCTTCATGGATTTGGTGCCGCGCGCCGATCTCGCCACCTCGAAGCACTTCGCCGGGATGGGCATCGAGCCACTCGGCAACGAGTTGTCCGGCGAGACGCTGGCCCGGCTCTTCGCCGGCAAGTTCGCACCGCTCAAGGCTGCGCTGCTCGATCAGCGACTCGTGGCGGGCTTAGGCAACATCTATGTCTGCGAGGCGCTGTTCCGCGCCGGCCTGCATCCCGAGGCAGAAGCGGGAACGATCGCAACGCCGACCGGCAGGCCGCGCGAGAAGGCGCATGAGCTGGCGCGCATCATCCGGGACGTGCTGGAGGAGGCGGTCGCCGCCGGCGGCTCGACGTTGCGCGACTTCGCCCATGCCGACGGCTCACTCGGCTATTTCCAGCATCGCTTCCGGGTCTATGACCGCGAGGGCGATCCCTGCGTGACTCCGGGCTGCGGCGGGCTGGTGCAGCGGCTGGTGCAGTCGGGGCGGTCCACCTTCTATTGCGAGAGCTGCCAGCCGCGTCGCATGCGGTGAAGTCTTGGGCCACGTGACGATGGCCGCGGCGGACAGTGGAACCCAATGCCCGGCTCGGCCATTGGTCATGGAATGCCACAAGGGAGGACCTGACCATGCGGCTGAAATTAGCATTTCTTGCCGTGATAGGGTCGCTGCTCGCGTCAACGCCATCAGCAATGGGCCAGCTACATGGGGACCCTTTCGGCGGGCTGCGCGACGGGTATGGCCAACGCGGAGCACCGCCCGTCTACCGGGACGAACGTCGCTACGACCGGGACTACGAGCGCCGGGGCTCTCGATATGACGACGGCCGGCGCTATGGCCGCGGCGGGCGCTTCAGCGATTTCTGTTCGACGGGACGCGGTCCTTGCCGAACGGCTCCGCAGCCGATCGGCAGCCCGTGCGGCTGCTACATTGATGGTCTGACGAAGCGCGGCGTCATCCAGTAGACGTGCCGCGGCACCGCTGCCTGGGCGTCCGTTTATTCCCACACGCTTCAACGAAAAGGCGCGAGCCCCCTCTCCCGGGCGAGAGAGGGGCTGCTGGCAGATTGCCGGGGCCGCTGCGGCCGCGGCATGCTCCGTTTCACGCGGCTGAGGAAAGGCGCAAACGATCACCATAGTGCTCGTCGAGCAGGCCGCCGAGATAAGACGCGACCGCGCCCATGCCGCGTCGGCCATCCTTCGCCTCGGCGTCGGGGTTGTAGTTGGTGTTGGTGTTCACGTCGTAGACGTAGGCACGGCCATCGGCGTCGGCGATGAATTCGATGCCCGCAATGCCGATGCCGTTGGCGCCCAGGAAGGCCTCGCAGGCCGACACCAGAGGATGCTCGAAGGCGCGCTGGATCTGGAACTTGTCGCCCGGCGCAACGGTCGCACAGGTCGAATCGACCTGACAGACGTCAGCGGGGCAAAGCTCGAAGCCCTCGGACGTATCGACCCTCACCGCGTAGAGAAAGCGACCGCCGACGAACTCCATCCGCGTGATGAAGGGGGCGGGAGCCGCGATGTACTGCTGCACCAGCGTGATGCCGTCGACCGATTCTTCGAATTCGGCGCTTTCGATATGCTGGGCGAGCGCCTCGCGCGAATAGAGCAGCTTGACGCCAAGCCCCTTGCCGGCGCGATTGTGCTTCAGGATCACCGGGAAGCCGATCTGTTCGGCGGCGGCCAGAAGATGGCTGCGCCCTACCACCGCGATCGTGCGCGGCGTGGCGATGCCGAACGGGGCAAGCGCTTCATATTGCGCGACCTTGGACACTTCGAGCTGCAGCGCGCGGCCGCCATTGACGACGACGCGGCCATGCCGCTCGAGCCAGGCCAGCACGCTGGCGGTCCGCTCCGGCGCATAGCGGTGGCCGCGGGTGTGGGAAGAGGCGCTCATGCGGTTGTAGAAGACGCCTTCCGGCGGCACCGCCGTGAGATCGAGCACGCCATCATCGATGAACCACTCGGCATAGGGAACGCGGCGCGCAGCAAACTCTTGCCGCAGCGGCACCACCCAGGCGTCGTTCTCATGAATGACATACGCCTGCGGCGTGTCCGTCACGTCGTGAAGTCCGCTCATCTGCAACCTGCCACTGTCTCGCTGACTTGATTTGCAGCGCATCATAGGCAGGCCGAGACGCGCCAGAAGCGGGTCCAGAAAATAAAAACCCCATTCTCCCGAGAGCCTTACAGACAGGTGCTATTCTCTCTGGGGCGGCACGCGGGAGAAATGTTGATATCGGGGCGCTGCGGTTCCCCGCGGTGCCGCGCCCCTTTTGGGTAAAGATTCCGGGGCAATCGAGACCAACTGGAGGGTCGCCATGCCGAGGGCGTGGGGCAGCACGAATGCGCGGATGCGCGCGACGCGCATGGACTTGGCGGCCCTGCCCCCGTTAAAGCTGCGGCAACAGCATCATCGGGAGGCCGCCATGGCGTATGAGACCATTCTCGTCGAAACGAAGGGCAAGGTCGGGCTGATCACGCTCAACCGCCCGCAGGCGCTGAACGCCCTGAACGGCCAGCTGATCGGCGAGATCAACACCGCGCTCGACGGCTTCGAGAAGGATGCCGGCATCGGCTGCGTCGTCATCACCGGCTCGGAGAAGGCCTTCGCCGCCGGCGCCGACATCAAGGAGATGCAAAGCCGGACCTTTCCCGGCACCTATCTCGACGACAAGTTCGCGGATTGGGACCGGATCGGCCAGCGCAACAAGCCGATCATCGCGGCGGTCGCGGGCTTCGCGCTGGGCGGCGGCTGCGAACTCGCCATGATGTGCGACTTCATCATTGCCGCGGACAACGCGAAGTTCGGCCAGCCCGAGATCAATCTCGGCGTCATCCCCGGCGCCGGCGGCACGCAGCGCCTGACCAAGGCCGTCGGCAAGGCCAAGGCGATGGACCTGATCCTGACCGGGCGGATGATGGATGCGCAGGAGGCGGAGCGTGCCGGCCTCGTCGCCCGCATCGTGCCGCTCGCCGATCTCATGACCGAGACGCTGAAGGCCGCCGACGCCATCGCGGCCAAGTCGCTGCCTTCCGCGCTGATGGCAAAAGAGTCGGTCAACCGCGCCTTCGAGGTGACGCTGGCCGAGGGCCTGCGCTTCGAGCGCCGCGTCTTCTCGTCGCTCTTCGCCACCGCCGACCAGAAGGAAGGCATGTCCGCCTTCGCCGAGAAGCGGAAGCCCGACTTCAAGAACCTCTGAGCTTCGCCGTCACGCATTTCTCGGCCTTGCCCGAGAAATGCGTGACGAGAAGGCACTGGTTTCCAAGATGGTCGGGTCGAGCCCGACCATAACGCCCTGAGCAGGATCCCCATCATGACCGTCAGCAGCCCAGCCCTTCCGACCTATGCCGATGTCGAGGCGGCGGCGGGCCGCCTGAAGGGCATCGCCCATCATACGCCCGCAATGAGCTCGGCGACCGCCAACCGCCGCACGGAAGCCAGCCTCGTCTTCAAGCCCGAGAACCTGCAGCGCATGGGCGCCTTCAAGTTCCGCGGCGGCTACAACGCGATCTCCTGCCTTTCGCCGGAGCAGAAGAAGGCCGGCGTCGTCACTTTCTCCTCCGGCAACCACGCCCAGGCCATCGCCTATGCCGGCCAGCTGCTCGGCGTGCCGACTACGATCATCATGCCGAACGACGCGCCTGCGGCGAAGGTCGCGGCGACGGAGGGCTATGGCGGCACGATCGTCCGCTATGACCGCTATACCGAGAACCGGCTGGAGATCGGCGACAGGCTCGCTGCCGAGAAGGGACTCACCCTCATCCCCCCCTACGACCATCCGCATGTCATCGCAGGCCAAGGCACGGCCACCAAGGAGCTGATCGAGGATGCCGGCCCGCTCGACATCCTGATCGTGCCGCTCGGCGGCGGCGGGCTTCTGGCGGGCGCCGCGCTCGTGTCGAAGGCGCTGAACCCCGCCTGCCGCATCTTCGGCGTCGAGCCCGCGGCCGGCAATGACGGGCAGCAGTCGTTGCGCAAGGGCGAGATCGTGAAGATCGGCGTGCCCCAGACCATCGCAGACGGCGCGCAGACCGCCTTTCTCGGGGATCTCACCTTCCCGATCATCCAGCGCGACGTCGAGGACATCGTCACCGTCAGCGACGAGGCGCTGGTCGAGACGATGCGCTTCTTCGCCGAGCGGATGAAGCTCGTGGTCGAGCCGACCGGCTGCCTGGCGGCGGCGGCGGCTTTCACCGGGGCCGTGCCGGTCGCGGGCAAGCGCGTCGGCGTCATCCTCTCGGGCGGCAATGTCGATCTGGCGAGCCTCGCCCGCTTCATCGCTCCGTGAGCGTGATCGCGCCCTCAAGCGCGAAAGAACCCAGCCGGCTTCGATTCCGGCGTTGACGAGGGGGCCGCGAGCGACTATAGCCCCTCCACTCGCGGCGGCCCGCGCAAGCTCGGCCGCCGCTCACGCTTTTCCATCAAGGTAGCGGCCAGACCCGCCGGCAATCACGCCAGGCGCCCGGCCGTAGTGAAGACGAGGACGTTTCGATGGCCAATACGACGTCGGCCAAGAAGGCCACGCGCAAGATCGCGCGGCGCACCGAGGTCAACAAGGCGCGCCGCTCGCGGATGCGCACCTTCCTGCGCAAGGTCGAAGAGGCGATCGCCTCCGGCGACAAGGGCGCCGCTTCCCTGGCCCTGAAGGCCGCGGAGCCGGAGATCATGCGCGCTGCGCAGAAGGGCGTGGTTCACAAGAACACCGCCTCCCGCAAGGTTTCGCGCCTCGCGCATCGGATCGGCGCCCTCGCGTCCTGATCTCCTTTCCGCCAGCGCGGACAGGCTTTGAAAACCCGGCCCTCGCGGCCGGGTTTTTGCGTTTCTGCGTCCCCTCAAGCGACTCTTCGGCGGCCGCCGGCGAGGCTGCCTGCGCCCACCCGCCGCAGCAGTCCTTTAGCCGCCGTCCAAACCCGCCGCACGCAAGCCACACTCGTCAAAGACCGCGCATTTCGTGTCGCTTTCCAAGACCTTCCGGGGTTGACTCTCACGCCGAAATTTGGGCCCGGAATCGACCCTTGGGAGGGGTCAGACCCGCGCAGCAAAAGCGCTTATTTTTCATGAGTTTAGCAGGCAAAGCTTTTCGGGCTTGAGAATCGCGCGGCCTCTCCCGAGGGGCAACAGCGGCCTCGGAAAAAAAAGATTCGGGGTCCGACGTCCCCCCATTTCTGAAGAAAATCTTAAGTTCCACAAACGATTGGCCACCTCGCACCGATCAGGCGGGACGGGGCTGGAAGGGCTCGATCCATGAAGCCGGCTGAGAGGGATATTGCCCCGCTTCGAGAGCGCCCTATAAGGTCCATCCATCGCCTGAGGGACAGCGATGTCCCCCCGGCGGTTTCCAGAGATTGATAGCGTTTTGGCTCACGACCTTGGGGGGTTGGAGGATGCGGCTCTTTATCTTGTTGTGTTGAGATGAAGCGCGGCTCCATCCCTCGACGAGCCACCTAAGCGTAATCGAAATCGTAGCGGTCATTCAGCCCGGCCAGCGTCATGCGCAGGCCGGGAGGGTGATGGGTCGTCCGGCCATCAGTGCTGGCGAAGACTGCCGATCCTGTCGGCAGCCGTCGCGGAACCGCGTCAATTTTCATATTTTGAATGGGGCAGAGAATGTTCGAGCGACAAGAAGCGGTGGATACGATCGAGGCAGCGGCATTGACGCTTCCCCTGGTCGACACCGCGGCTGAGACAGCCGTGGTGACCGATGGAGACTCGCTCACCGAAACCTGGGAACGTGTCCGCCGTCGTCTGCGGGCCGAACTCGGCGAGGATGTCTTCTCGAGCTGGTTCGGGCGGCTCGAGATCGCGAGCTATATCGACGGCGTCGCGTATCTGACTGTGCCCACCCGCTTTCTCAAGAGCTGGCTGGAGGCGCATTATGCCGAGCGCCTGCGGGTCAACTGCATGGCCGAGCTCCCCGCCTGCAACGGCGTGATGCTCTCGGTGCGCCAGGTGGCGCGCGACGCCTCGGTCGCTCCGCGCCCTGAGGCCGTGCTCCGCGGCCGCCCCTCTGTCACCGTTGCCCCGGCTCCGGCCGAGGCCGGCAAGCCGGTTCGCGCCGGCGCCGCGCCCCAAGCGGGCGAAGCCGAGATGGTCGATGCCTGCGGAGCCACGCTCGACCGCCGCATGAGCTTCCAGAGCTTCGTCGTCGGCAAGTCGAACCAGCTCGCCTTCGCCGCGGCCGAGCGCATCGCTGCGGCTCCCGCCGGCCAGAGCCCCTATAACCCGCTCTATCTCCATGCCGGGGTCGGGCTCGGCAAGACGCATCTGCTGCAGGCGATCGCCCAGGAAGCGCGCAACCAGGGCAAGCGCGTCGCCTATTTCACCGCCGACCGCTTCATGTACGGCTTCGTCGCCGCGCTGAAGTCGCAGACCGCGCTCGCCTTCAAGGAGAAGCTGCGTGGCATCGACCTGCTCGTCGTCGACGACGTGCAGTTCATCCAGGGCAAGTCCATCCAGCAGGAATTCGGCCACACGGTCAACGCGCTGCTCGACGCCGGCAAGCAGATCGTCGTCGCCGGTGACCGCCTCGCCGGAGAGCTCGAAGCCCTCGACGAGCGCATCCGTTCGCGACTCGGCGGTGGCCTCGTCGTCGAAGTGGGCGAGCTCGATGAAGCGCTGCGCGCCAAGATCCTGGCGAGCCGGCTGGACGCGTTGCAGGGCGCCCACCCGAACTTCCAGGTCAGCCCCGATGTCGTCGCCTATGTCTCTCGCGTGGTCGCCACCAATGGCCGCGACCTCGACGGCGCCGCCAACCGGCTGCTCGCCCATGCGACGCTGTCCGGTCAGCTCGTGACGCTGGAGACGGCGGAGGCCGCGATCCGCGACCTCGTGCGGACGCGTGAGCCGCGCCGGGTCAAGATCGAGGACATCCAGAAGCTGGTCGCGACGCGTTACAATGTCAGCCGTGCCGATATCCTGTCGGAGCGTCGCACGGCGGCGGTGGTCAAGCCGCGCCAGATCGCGATGTATCTCTCGAAGGCGCTGACGCCGCGCTCGCTGCCCGAGATCGGCCGCCGTTTCGGCGGGCGCGATCACACCACGGTGCTGCATGCCGTGCGCAAGATCGAGAAGGCGATCAGCGAGGACCGCTCGCTGCATGAGGAAGTCGATCTCCTGAAGCGCATGCTGCAGGAGTAAGGCGACCGCGAGAGGGGCGGAGCGGATCGTTTCGCCCCTTGCGCTGGGAAATGGCTGTGATTGCCGCAGGGCGGCGGACTTGCGCGTCCGCCCGGCCTCCTGCAATGTCGCTGGCCCATTCAACGGCCCGCGCATCTCAAGCGTGGGCGGCAAGCGCCAGAAGACTAGACAATCATGAAGGTCACGGTCGAACGTTCCACGCTGCTCAAGTCGCTCGGCCACGTGCATCGCGTGGTGGAACGCCGCAACACCATTCCGATCCTGTCGAACCTGCTGCTCAGCGGTGCCGATAACGGCCTGCGGCTGAAGGCCACCGATCTCGACATCGAGGTGGTGGAGACGATTCCCGCCGAGGTGAGCGAAGCCGGCGCCACGACCGTGCCGGCCCACACCCTCTACGACATCGTCCGCAAGCTGCCAGACGGCGCGCAGGTCTCGCTGGAGACCACGGGCGACACCGGCCTCGTGCTGCGCTCGGGCCGCTCGCGCTTCCAGCTCCAGACCCTGCCGGAGAGCGATTTCCCGGACATCACGGCCGGCGAGATGGCGCATCGTTTCGTGCTGCCCGCTGGCGAGCTGAAGCGGCTGATCGACAAGACCCAGTTCGCGATCTCGACCGAGGAGACGCGCTACTATCTCAACGGCATCTATCTCCACACGATCGATGTCGAAGGCCGCCCGGTGCTGCGCGCCGTCGCGACGGACGGGCACAGGCTCGCCCGCGTCGACACCGCTGCCCCGCAGGGCTCGGTCGGCATGCCCGGCGTGATCGTGCCGCGCAAGGCCGTTTCCGAGATCCAGAAGCTGCTCGAGGATGGCGAGAGCGAGGTCGCGGTCGAGCTTTCGGGCGCGAAGATCCGCATCGCCACCGGCAATGTGGTGCTGACCTCGAAGCTGATCGACGGCACCTTCCCCGATTATCAGCGCGTTATTCCCTCCGGCAACGACAAGCGCCTGACCGTCGACAAGGGCGATTTCGCCGCTTCCGTCGACCGCGTCTCGACGATCTCGTCGGAGCGCGGCCGCGCCGTGAAGCTCTCCATGGCGGATGGCCGCATGACGCTTTCGGTCACGAACCCGGATTCCGGCTCTGCGACCGAGGAGATCGAAGTCGACTACGAGGCGAGCCCGCTCGATATCGGCTTCAACGCTCGTTACCTCATGGACATCGCCGCGCAGCTCGACGGCGACACCGCGCTGCTGAAGCTGGCCGATCCCGGTTCGCCCACCGTGATCCAGGATCGCGAAGGGGCCTCCGCGCTCTATGTGCTGATGCCGATGCGCGTCTGATCCAGCGGTTATGGCCGCCGTTGCGCGCCTGATCCTGCAGGATTTCCGTTCCTACGAGGCCCTCGATCTCCCGGTCGAGGGCCAAATCGTTGCGCTGATCGGCGAGAACGGAGCCGGCAAGACCAATATCCTCGAAGCGCTCTCGCTCTTCGCGCCGGGACGCGGCCTGCGCCGCGCCGACCTGACCACCATGGCGCGGCAGGGCGGCGACGGCTCCTTCGCCGCCTCGGTGACGCTCGCCGACGATGCCGGCCGGCTCGGCATCGGCCTGGGGCCGGCGGATGTGGAAGGGCGGCGCCCGCGGCTTGCGCGCGTCGACGGCGCGACGGTCGGTTCTGCGCTGGCCTTCAGCGACTATCTGCGCCTCGTCTGGCTGACGCCCGATCTCGACGGGCTGTTCCGAGGCGCTGCCGGCGATCGCCGGCGCTTCCTCGACCGGCTCGTACTGGCAATCGACCCCGCCCACGCCACACGTTCCAATGCGCTGGAGCGGGCGCTGCGCTCGCGCAACCGTATCCTCGAGGAGAGCCCGGGACAGGGCCAGTGGCTCGACGCGGTCGAGCGCGAGGTCGCCGAGCTCGGCGTCGCGGTCGCAGCTGCCCGCGCCGAGACCGTGGCGCGGCTCTCCGCCATAATCGCCGAGACGCGCGACGAAGCCTCGCCCTTCCCCTATGCCTCGATCGCTCTTGCAGGCGAGATCGACGACCTCGTCGCGAGCCGGCCGGCTGTCGATGCGGAGGATGCTTATCGCGATCTGCTGCGCCAGGGCCGCCACCGCGACCGCGCCGCCGGCCGTACGCTCGCCGGGCCGCAGGCTTCCGACCTCGAAGTCCGGCACGGGCCGAAGGACATTGCCGCGGGCCAGGGCTCGACCGGAGAGCAGAAGGCGCTGCTGATCGGGCTCGTGCTCGCCCATGCCAGGCTCGTCGCCGCGATGAGCGGCATCGCGCCGCTCGTGCTGCTCGACGAGGTCGCCGCCCATCTCGATCCGCGCCGGCGGGCGGCGCTCTATGAGGGGCTGACGAGCCTCGGCTGCCAGGTCTGGATGACGGGGGCCGATGGCGCGCTATTCGGCGATCTGCCGGCCGGAGCGCAGCGCGTGCGCGTAGAGATGGGCCGCGCCATCACCGAATAGGCCGTGCCGTCATTCCGGGGCAGGCCGGAAGCCTGAGCCCGGAATGACGGCCTGGTTCTCACGCAAAATCACATCATCCGCTCTGGCCAATCGCGCCCCACTGCGGCACATCCTCTGCCATGTCGCAATCCCGCGAATCAGAAGCCCGCGCCATCCTGAAATCGGTGTGGGGCTATGACGATTTCCGCCCCGGCCAGTGGGAGGTGATCGAGGCCGCGCTGTCAGGGCAGGACGTCTTCGCGGTAATGCCGACCGGCTCCGGCAAGTCGATGTGCTACCAGCTCCCGGCGCTGGTGGCGGGCGGGCTGACGCTGGTGGTCTCGCCGCTGATCGCGCTGATGCGGGATCAGGTCGGGCAGCTCGTCCGGGCCGGTGTCTCGGCTGCCTCGCTCAACTCGATGAATACGGAGGAAGAGGCGGCGCAGGCCTGGGACAGGCTGAATTCCGGCGATCTCAGGCTGCTTTTCGTCTCGCCCGAGCGGCTGGCCGGCGAGGGACTCGTCGGCCGGCTGAAGCGCCTCGGCGTGACCCGGCTCGCCATCGACGAAGCGCATTGCGTTTCGCAATGGGGCCACGACTTCCGCCCGGAATACCGCCTACTCGCCAAAACGCGCGAGGCATTGGGCGGCGTTCCCGTCACCGCGCTGACCGCGACCGCCGACCGGCAGACCCAGGCCGATATCGCCCAGCAGCTCTTCCCGCAGCCGCCGCATATGGTGGTGCATTCCTTCGACCGGCCGAACCTGAAGCTTTCCTTCGCTCCGAAGGACCAGCCGCGCCGGCAGATCGACGATTTCCTGCGCCGGCACCGCAACGGTTCCGGCATCGTCTACTGCTCCTCGCGCAGCAAGACCGAGCGCCTCGCCACCGCCTTGAGCGAAAAAGGCTGGAACGCCCTGCCCTATCATGCCGGGCTGGAGCAGGTGCAGCGCAACCGCAACCAGGACATCTTCCTGCAGGAGGATGGCGTCGTCGTCTGCGCCACCATCGCCTTCGGCATGGGCATCAACAAGCCGGATGTCCGCTTCGTCGTCCATGCCGATATGCCCGGTTCGATCGAGGGCTACTACCAGGAGATCGGCCGCGCCGGGCGCGACGGGTTGCCGGCGGACACGCTGACGCTCTACGGCGTCGACGACATGTCGCTCAGACGCCGCCAGATCGACGAGAAACAGATCGACGATGAGCGCCGGCGCATCGAGCACAAGCGCCTCAACGCGATGATCGATCTCTGCGAGAACGCGCTCTGCCGGCGCAGCGCGCTGCTCGCCTATTTCGGCGAGGAAACACCGCCCTGCCGGCATGGCAACGCGCCGTTCCGCTGCGATCTCTGCAGCGCGGAAGCACCTGCGCTGCAGGACGCGACGCTTGATGCGCGCAAGCTGCTATCCGCGGTGATCCGTTCCGGCGAGCGCTTCGGCGCCGGCCATCTCGCCGATATCCTGACGGGAACGACGACCGAGGTCATCCGCCGCCAGAACCATGACGGGCTGAAGACCTTCGGGGTCGGCGCCGACAAGCCGAAAGCCGCCTGGATGGGGCTGACACGCAAGCTCTTCGCAGCCGGTGCGCTGGCCGAGGCCAGTATCGAGCATGGCGGCTTCCGGCTCACGCCGAAGGGCGAGGACATCCTGTTCGGCCGCGAGAGCATCGCGCTTCGCGCCGACGCCTTCGCTGAACGCCGCCCCCGCCGCTCCGAGCGCGACGCCGCCCGCGCCGACGGGCTCGACGAAGGCACCGCCGCGCTGTTCGAGCATCTGCGCAAGCTGCGCCTGGAGCTCGCCCGCACCGAGGGGGTGGCGGCCTACATCATCTTCACCGATCGCACCCTGATCGCGATGGCGCGCGAGCGGCCGCTCGGCCTCGACGAGATGCGCGCCATCGAGGGCGTGGGCGAGCGCAAGCTAGCGCAATATGGCGAGACGTTCGTCGAGGCGATCGCCGGCTTCCGCGGCTGACCGGAAACCCCGCTTCGCGCACAGCCGCTGCGAGCGAAGCAGGCTTGGATCGCGCCCCCGGATCGGGCATTGTGGATGGGCTGGGCGCTGCGGCGGCGTTCCCGCGAAGCCGAACGGTCAATGGACAGCATCCACGAACACCTCGTCGATCTCGTCGAGCATTCAAACGTCCTGATTGCCCTCTATGACGAGACCGATCGCCTGCGCCTGGCCAATGAGGCGTTCCGGCGCGCCTTCCATCTCGCTCCGCAAGAAACCCCGACCTGGGCAGAGCTCATGCGCCGCAACCATGCGGCCTTCAAGGGCACGCCGATACGCGCCGCCGACTTCGAGGCCTGGCTGACCTCGACCCAGTCGCGGCGGGGCAAGATGCCGTTCCGGGCCTATGAGACCGATCTCGTCGACGGCCGCTGGCTCTGGATGACCGAGACCGTGCGGCCGAATGGCTGGATGCTCTGCGTCGCCAGCGAAATCACGGATCTGCGCCGCGAGGAAAGGGGGCTCCGGCAGGATCTCGACCTGGCGATGCGCGCGGCCCAGACCGACGATTTGACCAGCACCGCCAATCGCCGCTTCATCTTCGGGCGGCTGGACGCGCTGATCAACGCCGCCGCGCTGCTGCCGGACAGCACGCTCAGCGTCTGCCTGTTCGACATCGACCTGTTCAAGAGCATCAACGACCGCTTCGGCCACCAGGGCGGCGACATGGTGCTGCGCCATTTCGCCAATCTCGTGCAGGGCGTCATCCGGCGGACGGATTGCTTCGGGCGGATCGGCGGCGAGGAGTTCATGCTGGTCATGCCGGGATCGCCGGCCGAGAGTTCGCGGGTGTTCGTCGAGCATCTGCTGGCGCAGGCGCGGGCCGCGCATCCCCTGCCCGATCGGCCGGCCGTGACCTACACCTGCTCGGCCGGCATCGCCACCTACCGGCCCGGCGACATCGCCGCGGACCTGTACAGCCGCGCCGACCACGCCCTCTACCGCGCCAAGGTCGAAGGCCGCGACAGGGTGTGGCTCAGCGCGGAGGCGCAGCCTCTGACCGAGGGGCCCTGACGGCTTGGAGAGGTCTCTCTAGCGCGCGCACGCGTAGGCGCGTGAAAAAGCCATCGTCTGCCCCTATATTATCGTTTCGAATCAGGATCATCGCGGGCGCTCGCTCGCCCGTTCAGGAACAACTTCATGACCGATGCCGCGCTGAGCGCCCAACCCGACGACTACGGCGCCGATTCCATCAAGGTTCTCAAGGGCCTGGATGCGGTCCGCAAGCGGCCGGGCATGTATATCGGCGACACCGATGACGGCTCGGGCCTGCACCACATGGTCTACGAAGTCGTCGACAACGCCATCGACGAGGCCCTGGCCGGCCACGCCGACCTCGTCACGGTGACGCTGAATGCCGATGGCTCGGTGACGGTCAGTGACAATGGCCGCGGCATCCCGACCGATATCCACAGCGAGGAAGGCATCTCGGCGGCCGAGGTCATCATGACCCAGCTCCATGCCGGCGGTAAGTTCGACCAGAACTCCTACAAGGTCTCGGGCGGCCTGCACGGCGTCGGCGTGTCCGTCGTCAACGCGCTCTCGGTCTCGCTCAAGCTGCGCATCTGGCGCGGCGGCAGCGAGCACTACATGGAATTCCGCCATGGCGACGCGGTCGCGCCGCTCGCCGTCGTCGGCCCGCAGGGCGACAAGCGCGGCACCGAGGTGACCTTCCTGCCCTCGCAGGAAACCTTCACCATGGTGGAGTTCGACTACAAGACGCTGGAACACCGGCTGCGCGAGCTCGCCTTCCTGAACTCGGGCGTGCGCATCGTCCTGACCGATGCGCGCCATGCCGAGGTCGTGCGCGAGGAACTGATGTACGACGGCGGCGTCGAGGCCTTCGTGCGCTATCTCGACCGCGCCAAGTCTGCCGTGATCGAGAAGCCGATCATGCTGACCTCGGAGAAGGACGGCATCACCGTCGATGTCGCGCTGTGGTGGAACGACAGCTACCACGAGAACGTGCTCTGCTTCACCAACAACATCCCGCAGCGGGACGGCGGCACCCATCTCGCCGGCTTCCGCGCCGCGCTGACGCGCCAGATCACCGGCTATGCCGAAAGCTCCGGCATCTCCAAGAAGGAGAAGGTCTCGCTCACCGGCGACGACTGCCGCGAGGGCCTGACCGCGATCGTCTCGGTCAAGGTGCCCGATCCGAAGTTCTCCTCGCAGACCAAGGACAAGCTGGTCTCCTCGGAGGTCCGACCGGTCGTCGAAAACGTCGTCAACCAGGCGCTGTCGGAGTGGCTCGAGGAGCATCCGGGCGAGGCCAAGACCATCGTCGGCAAGGTGGCGGAAGCCGCCGCCGCGCGCGAGGCCGCCCGCAAGGCCCGCGACCTCACCCGCCGCAAGGGCGCGCTCGACATCGCCTCGTTGCCCGGCAAGCTCGCGGACTGCCAGGAGCGCGACCCCGCCAAGTCCGAACTCTTCATCGTCGAGGGTGACTCGGCCGGTGGCTCCGCCAAGCAGGGCCGCGCCCGCGAATACCAGGCCGTGCTGCCGCTGCGCGGCAAGATCCTGAACGTCGAGCGCGCGCGCTTCGACAAGATGCTCTCGTCGGATCAGGTCGGCACGCTGATCACCGCGCTCGGCGCGGGCATCGGCCGCGCGGAGGCGGAGCAGGGCGGCTTCAACCTCGGGAAGCTGCGCTACCACAAGATCATCATCATGACCGATGCGGACGTCGACGGCGCCCATATCCGTACGCTGCTGCTGACCTTCTTCTACCGGCAGATGCCGGAGCTGATCGATGCCGGCCACCTCTTCATCGCCCAGCCGCCGCTCTACAAGGCCGCGCGCGGCAAGAGCCACGTCTATCTGAAGGACGAGCGGGCGCTGGAGGAATATCTGATCGATTCCGCCGTGGATGGCGCGACCTTCCGCACCAGCGACGGCGCCGAGCGCGGAGGCGCGGATCTGCGCGTGCTCATCGAGGAAGCCCGCAACGTCCGCAATGCGCTGTCGCAGCTGCACTCGCGCTATGACCGGCGCGTCGTCGAGCAGATGGCGATCGCCGGCGTCCTGCGCCCGATCGGGGAGGATGACGAGGCAACGGCGAACGAGGCCGCGGCCTTCGTCGCGCGCCGGCTCGATGCGGTCTCGGATGAACTCGAGCGCGGCTGGGAAGGCAAGGTCAGCGAGGGCGGCTTCGTCTTCACCCGCATGATCCGCGGCGTGAAGCAGGCGGCGACGATCGATGCCGGTCTCCTCGCCAGCGCCGAGGCCCGCAAGCTCGACGCCGCGGCGACCTCCCTGCAGGAGGCTTATTCCAAACCGGCGACGCTCACCCGCAAGGGCGATTCCTTTACGATCAACGGACCGACCGACCTGTTCGAGGCGGTCTCGAACATCGGCAAGAAGGGCGTCGCGCTGCAACGCTACAAAGGTCTGGGCGAGATGAACCCGGATCAGCTCTGGGAGACGACGCTCGATCGCGACGTCCGGACGCTGTTGCGCGTCAAGAACGACCAGAACGACGAAGCCGACGATCTCTTCGTCAAGCTGATGGGCGACGTGGTGGAGCCGCGGCGCGAGTTCATCCAGACCAACGCGCTCAACGCGACGGTCGACATCTGACCGGGGAGCAATGGCGCAGACCACGCCCGCGACGCTGGCGCTGAAGAAGCTCGGCGTCGCCTTCGCCCTACACAGCTATGCCTACGACCCCAACGCGGAGCGCGTGGGGATGCAGGCGGCCGAGGCGCTGGGCGAACCGCCGCAGCGCGTGCTCAAGACGCTGATCGCGCAGGTCGACGGCAAGCCGGTCTGCATCGTGCTCGCTTCCGACCGCGAGGCGAGCATGAAGAAAGTCGCGGCGGCCTTCGGCGGCAAGGCGGCCGCGATGATGCCGGTGCTGGATGCGGAGCGGCTGACCGGCTACAAGGTCGGTGGTGTCAGCCCCTTCGGCCAGAAGCGAAAGCTGCCGACCATCGTCGACGAGGCGGCCTCGGCGGAGGCGCTGGTCTATGTGAACGGCGGCCAGCGCGGCCTGCAGATCGCGCTGGCGCCCGCCGAGCTGCTGCGGGCGGCCGAGGCACGCAGCGCTTCCATCACGGCCTAAAAGCCCGCTCCTCCGTCATTCTCGGACGAAGCGAAGCGTGGACCCAGGACCAGAAGGCACTGGTTTCCAGGATGCCCGGGTCAAGCCCGAGCATGACGCCCTGAATTCAAGGCGCAAACACCGACCAGCCCGTCGCCTCTGCCAGCCGCTCCAGCGCGAAGGTGCCGAGCATCGAGTTGCCGGCGTCGTTGAGCCCCGGCGACCAGACCGCGATAGATGCCTTCCCCGGTGCGATGGCCAGGATGCCGCCGCCGACGCCGGACTTGCCGGGCAGGCCGACACGGAAGGCGAAATCCCCCGATGCGTCGTAATGCCCGCAGGTCAGCATCAGCGCGTTGATGCGCCGCGCCCGCTGCGCCGAGACGACGCGTGCGCCGCCGGGCTCGTAGAGCCCGCCATGCATCAGGAAGCGCCCGGCCATGGCGAGCTGGCGGCAGCTCATCGCGATGGCGCATTGGTGGAAATAGACGCCGAGCGTCAGCTCGGGCGCATGGGTGATGTTACCGAAGGCCTTCATGTAGTTGGCCAGAGCGACATTGCGGAAGCCGGTCGCCTGCTCGGCCCGCGCCACCGCCTCGTCGACGATGATCGTCTCGTCATCTGCGAGATAGCGCATGAAGCGCAGCAATTCGCCGATGGCGACGCGCGGCTGGTGGCCTGCGAGGTTCACGTCGGCGACCACGAGAGCGCCAGCATTGATGAAGGGATTGCGCGGCACGCCCTGCTCCCGCTCGAGCTGGACGATGGAATTGAACGGCGTGCCCGAAGGCTCGCGCCCGACACGGCGCCAGAGCGTGTCGCCGACCTTGCCGAGCGCCTGGGTCAGCGCGAAGACCTTGGAGACGCTCTGGATCGAGAAAGGCTCCTCGCTGTCGCCGGCCGCATGGACCGCGCCATCGGCGGTGACCACGCAGAGCCCGAAGCGGCCGGGATCGACCAACGCAAGCGGCGGAATATAGGTCGCGACCTTGCCGCGCTCCTGCGCGCCCCGCATCTCCTCGGCGATGTCGCGGACGAGCCACGCGATGTCCGGCACGCCCCTGCTCCCCGCTGCCCTCATGCGGACGCCAGCCAAGCCGCAAGCGGCCGGCGAGGTCAAGCGCAGTGGCGATGCCTGCGCGATCGGGTGAAGCCCGCTATTGCAGGCGCAGCGGGCCACCGCCGGCCGAGCGGCCGTCAAACGCCGGTCGCTGCGAGGCGATGACGCAGAGCGACTTGCCGCGCGACTTCGCCTGATAGAGCGCAGCGTCGGCCGCGGCCATCAGGCCTGTCATGTCTTGGCCATGCTCGGGCGCGAGCGCGATTCCGACGGAGGCGCCGATATGGAGCGTGTCGCCGCTGTCGAGCTCATAGGGCTTCGAGACTTCGCTGATGATACGTTCGCCGAAGCGTTGGAGCTGGACGCGCTCGGTTTGCTCGGAGAGCACGACGAATTCGTCGCCGCCGATGCGGGCCGCGATGTCGGAGCTGCGGACGAGGCCGCGCAGCCGCTCCGCGACGAGCTGCAGCAGCGCATCGCCCGCCATGTGGCCGTAATTGTCGTTGACGGCCTTGAAGCCGTCGAGGTCGAGATAGACGAGCGCCAGGCCGCGCGGGGCCTCCTCGGCTCCGAAGCGCGTCGCGAAGGCCTTGGCGAGGCCCGCGCGGTTGGAGAGGCCGGTGAGCATGTCGTGGCGCGCGTGGAAGGCGTTCTCGCGCTCGGAGCGCATGGTCGCGACCAGCATCGCGTTGAGCTTATAGGCCGCCGCCATCATGCTGAAGAGATAGAAGGGAATCTGCATCAGGCTGATCATCATGATCGGCTCGCCGGCAAAGGGCGCCGCCAGCACAACCGGCCCGAGCGTCAGCACGATCATGACGCCCACCATGCGCGGGGCGCCGAAATTGCGGAAGCAGATGCCGCCGACCATCGCCGCCGCCGAAAGGCAGGCCAGCGCAGCCACGACCCAATCGCCGCTCATCAGGCACATGAAAGTGCCCGCACCGACGCCTGCGGCCCAGGCCACGCCGAGCAGGAGATAGATGTCGGTCGGCGTCGGCTCGCCGCGTTCGGCGCGGCTGCGCGCCTGGATCAGGATGACGAGCCGCAGCGCGCAGCAGACGACCTCGAAGGCGCACCAGAGCATGAACGGCAGGGTGGGGATGCGCCAGGCGATCAGGAACGAGACGGCCAGCGAATTGACCACGCCGCCGGCGAAGATCGGGAGCGTTCCGAACAGGCTGGCGACAAGCGCCCCCCTGATATCGGGCGGAACATCCGGACCCGAATCAGCCAGCCAGCGCGTCAGGCGCCAGCGAGGCAGGCTGAAACGGAGGGCGGGGGGTGTCATCGGCCGGTGCGGCTCCTCGGCTGGCGAGCGGGCAGCATGCCCTCTCGCGGCGGCTGGGTAGCAGCGAGACCTTACCATTCGGTATGGGACACCGCGCGGATCGAGACCGATCGCGCCCGGGCCGGGCTCAGCGCGCCTGCCTATACACCCAGACGCGGGCGGGCGGGATGTTGCGCAGCACCCAGTCCGAGACGAAAGCCTTCAGGCCCGAGCCCTTGCGCGGGACGGGCGAAATCACCGAGTAGGTGAACTGGATGAAGGGCGCGCCTTCGACGAGAAGCGGAAAGGCCTCGCGCGCCAGCGCAGCCCGGACTGCGGGCGGACGCGTCGCCAAGGGCAGGCTGGAGACCAGCGCAATCGCCTTCTCGTTCAGATGGCCGGCCAGCGTCGTCGAGAGCGCATAGGCATCGCCTTGGACCACCGTGGCGCGCGGGAAGCGCTCGCGCAGCAGCGCGCAGAACTCAGGACTGTATTCGACGAGGATCAGCCGCTCCTCAGCGATGCCACGCTCGATCAGCGCCTCGGTGACCGGGCCGGTGCCCGGGCCGATCTCGATGACAGGGCCCGGCTGCTCGGGATCGACGAACGAGGCCATGCGCCGGGCGAGCGCCGGGCTCGACGGCGTCACCGAGCCGGTGCGGAGCGGATTGTCGATCCAGGACTTGATGAAGCGGGCCTCGTCGCCGAGCTTGACCTTCGCCTCGCTGAAGCGGCTGCGGACCTTCTCGGCGGTATTCTTGACCTCGCTCTCGACCTTGTAGCGGACGGCCGCCACCTTGAGCCTTGCCTCGGCGACGCTGTCGACCAGATCGGCCGCCGTCACCCGCATCTCACCTTCAAGCCGCGCCGCGACGCGGGACTGGCCCAGGCGGGCAGCCAATGACGTGGCACGCGCAGATCGATGACGAACCGTCGAAGACATGACACCCCTTGACCGCCGAGCGCGCGCCTGACGCGGCCGAACGTTACCTGCGCGCCATATGGGGTCAAGTCCCTGCCCCCGCCAAGCCTTTTTCGCCTGTGTCCCTCAGGTCGGAGGCGGAACGGCAGTCGCATTCCTCCGATTTGCGGCCGGAACCACACCGCGTTTCGGGCGTTTTCACCGTCACAGCGGCCTTATCCGGCCAGAAATGCGATGGGAGACTATCCATGCTGAAGAGCAGCTTCGCCCCCGCGGTGCGCGCTTTCATTTTCTTCGGTTTCATGGGCGCGGCCGTTACCGGCCTGACGCTCGGAGCCGATCTGCAGCTGCCGACCGACCAGAGTTCGACGACCGTCGCTCTCGCAAAGGGCGATCGTGACCAAACCGCAGACACCCGCTTCGCCGCAGCGCCCGTGAGCCGTAGCCATCTGACCGCGCGGAACGCCATCGCTTCGCCGTCGCAGCAGGCGATGGCGAGTTCGATCGAGGCCGGCATCGTTCGATAACGCCGAATCCGGCCTCTCGGCCCGGAACCTTGTGCAACCTCACGCGTTGCCGACATGGCGCGGCCCTCGCGCTGCACTTCAAAGCCGCCTCTGGCGGCTTATTTTTTGGCTGATCGGCATGTTTCTGCGCGTCCGGCACGCAACGACCTATCGCTATGGCGCCTCCGTCGCCTTCGGCCCTCACCGGCTGATGCTGCGTCCACGCGACAGCTTCGACCTGCGCGTGCTCGACACGGCGCTGTCGATCTCCCCCTCGGCGAATCTGCGCTGGATGCACGACGCCTATGGCAACTCGGTCGCGATCGCTAATTTCACCAAGGAGGCCGACACGCTCGACATCGTCAGCGTGCTGACGCTGCAGCGTTTCGAGCCGGCCCTGCCCTGGGCCGAGATCCAGCCCGAGACGGTGCTGACGGGCGTTGTCTACAGCGAGAGCGAGCGCGCGGTTCTGCAGCCCTTCCTGCAGCTCGCCGCGGCCGATCCCGACAGCAAGCTGGACCACTGGCTCGAGGACTTCCGCGCGCGGACCGGCCAAGGCTCGGGCCATCTCCTGCGCGACCTCGCCCACACGATCCATGACGATCTCAGCTATGCGCTGCGCTATGACGAGGGCACCCAGCACCCGCTCGACACGCTCGAACTCGGCAGCGGATCCTGCCGCGACTACGCCTGGCTGTTCATCGAGCTCGCCCGGCGCATGGGCTTCGCGGCACGCTTCGTCACCGGATATATCCACGATCGCCCGGAGCAGGGCGGCGGGCTGGTCAGCGCGGTGGGGCTGACCCATGCCTGGGCCGAGGTCTTCATTCCCGGCGACGGCTGGGTCGAGTTCGACCCGACGAACGATCTCGTCGCCGACCGCCAGCTGCTGCGTGTCGCGGTCGCCCGCGTGCCAGAAGATGCGTCGCCCGTCACCGGAAGCTTCATCGGGCCGGCCGGTTCCTTCCTCGACCTGAGCGTCGGCGTCACGATCGAGCCGGCGGACGCGGCCTGACGCCTCACTCCTGCGCCGCGCCCCGCATCGAGGCAGACCCTCCCCCCTCAGGAACCGTGCCGCAGGCGCCACCGCCCCAGCGACATGCCGGCCGGCGCCGCGCTCTGCTCGGCCTCGATCTGCGCCAGCAGGCCCGCGAAGAGGCGTGGCGGTGCGGCGTGGCTGACGGGGCGGTCGGCGTCGAGCCCCACCTCCATCGTGGTCTCATCGATATCGATCACCTTGATGGTGATCGCCGCACCCGGCGTGTTGCGCAAGGCGCGCGAGGCGACGTCGGCCACCAGAAAGCCGAGCGGGATGATGCGGTCCACCGAGAGGGTCGCCACCGTGTCGATCTGGCCGCTGACCCGCTGCTCCCGGCCACGGATGAGGTTGGAGATCATCGAGACGACATCGGCCAGGAAGAGATCGACCCGGACGGGCTGCATCTCGCCATCGGCCAGAGTGAAGCGATAGGCCGCCGACAGCACATGGACGCGACATTCCGCATCGGCCAAAGCGAGGCGGGCCTCATCCTGATAGTCCCGCTTGCTAAGGCCGATATAGCTCTGGACCACCTGCAGGCTGTTCTTCACGCGATGATGCAGCTCGCGCACGAGGAAGCGGTTGTCGTCGAGCGCGGTCTGCAGCCGGCGCTGGCGGACCTCCTGCTCCTCGACCATGGCGTTGAACGCCTCGGCGACGCTGCGGATATCCCGCGGCATGTCCGGAGAGATCAGCGCCCGTGCCGGTTCCGACGAGCGCCGCGCTCGCGCCGCCGTCTCGATGCTGCGCAGCCAGCGGACGCAGTGCTTGTCGATGGCGCGCAGATAGACAAAGCAGAGCAGTGCAAGCGTCAGCAGCGGCGCCATCAGCAGAACGTAGAACTGCAGCCGCGCAGCCTGTTCGGGCTCATGGTCGAAACTGGCCACGACGTAGAAATCGGGCTCGGCCACCATCCTTGCGGCGTAGACGCGCTCCACGCCCGCCCGGCTGGACGCCGTCCAGCGCTCCCGGCCCTCCGGCATGCGATCACGCGCCGGCAGCCATGAGACATCGTTGTCAGGACCGCGACTGACGACCACGCCGGTGCCACGGCCGATCAGCGCGACATTCATGCCCTGCCCCTCGCCACCGAGATCGAACACGTTCTCGAGGAGATCGGGATCGGTGAGAAGCAGCGCTTCCCGCAGGGCCTGCCCCCTCGCGTCCGGATTCACCGCCAGCACGGCAAGATAGCGCCGGCTCCCGATCGTGACCTGGTCGTAGCGAATCCGGCCGAGATCGGCGCCGTTCCAGACCGGGGCGGACGGGCGCGAGGCCAGCTGCGCGGCGATGGTCGCGAGCTGCTCCTCGGGCGGTCCGTCATCGAGCGAACCGGCGCAGAGACGCCCGTCGACCGTGCGCAGCAGAAAGGCCCGGAAACCGACCACGCGCGCCATCGTCGCGCGTCCGGCATCCGAGCATGTGGCCGTCTCGATGCGGGGGTCGCTCGCAACCGTCCCGAATGCGAGCAGCGAACGCAGCGCGCCGCGATACCAGACGCGCGTGCGCACGGCGAAATCGTCGATGGCCCGCGCCTGGGAAACCTCGATGGCGGCAATGGCGGCGCGATAGGTCGCAAACGCCGCCAGAGCAGTCACACAGCCGACGGGAACGGCAATCGCAACCAGCAGGACCAGAAGCCTTGCCCTGACCGTCGTGAACCACGCCAGCCGCATCGAAGTCAGGAGCCGATGTTTTCGGAACCGACCCTTTGCATCGCGGCGGCGCTGGCCCGATCCGGACCGAGATCATCGACGCTGCCGATCGAAAGCAGCTCGGCGAGCTTGGTGCGGGCCCGGTTGACGCGGCTCTTGATGGTGCCGATCGCGACGCCGCAGATCTCGGCGGCTTCCTCATAGGAAAGCCCCGTGGCCCCGACCATGATCAACACCTCGCGCTGCTCCTCAGGTAGCTTGGCCAGGGCCTTGCGAAAATCAGCCAGGTCGAGATGGCTTTCCTGGTTGCCGTGGGTGGCCATGCGCTCGGCATAGGTGCCCTCGCTGTCCTGCACCTCGCGGCCGCGCTTGCGGTAAAGCGAGTAGTAGGTGTTGCGAAGGATGGTGAAGAGCCAGGCGCGCAGGCTGGTGCCCGGCTCGAACTTGTCCGAATTGCCCCAGGCCTTCAACAGCGTGTCCTGGACGAGATCATCGGCGAGTTGCATCGAGCCCGAAAGCGAGGCAGCGAATGCGCGCAGATTGGGGATCTCGCGGATCAGGCCGTCCTTGAATTCCTTCGCCTGCTCTTCGGTCCGCACGCTGGTGCGGGACGCCGTATCAATTGCGCTCATCGGTCGACGCTCCGGCTGCGCGCTGTTCGGTCGCCTCGAGCTGCGCTAGGAGCACGAGAAATTTGTCCGGCACGGGGGCGTTGACGATATCGTCGTAGTGAGCCTTCAGTGAGCGGCCGATCGATTCCTGCACTTTCGGATCCAGAACCAGTTCGAAGTCGTCATTGTCGCCTTCGCCTGTTTCCGACATCGCTGCGTCCAATCGATTCATTTCAGCCCTCGCACTCGACCGGGCCCGCTTTTGCAGCAGGTTCCAGGCATTGTCTTTCTCGCGGCGAAACCAGGGCCCGATGGCGATGGCGACACCAATGCGCCTTAACAACCGGGTCCATCCGGAAAGGTTCCACGCCTTGCGAAAAATAAATTCCTTTGTCCGGCGCGTGTCCTAAGCCATTATTTCAGCACGAAAAACGGGACGCTTTCAATGTCGATTGCAAAAGAAATCGCGCCTCATCTTCCTTATCTGCGCCGCTTCGCCCGCGCACTCTGCGGCACGCAGCCCAGTGGTGATGCGTATGTAGTCGCCATGCTGGAAGCTCTGGTCGCCGATCCTTCAGATTTCCCGCGCGATATCGATCCGCGCATCGCGCTCTACCAGATCTTCCTTAAGCTCTGGTCATCGGCGAGCGTCGAGATGTCCGGTGCCGTGGTGGAGCTGTCGCGCGCGCCCGCGGAGCGCAATCTCGAGGCGCTGACGCCGAAGCCCCGCCAGGCCTTCCTCCTGCGCACGGTCGAGGGTTTCTCGATCGACGAGGTCGCGACGATCATGCGCGTCAGCACGAGCGAAGCCGCGACGCTGGTCCAGACCGCCGGGCAGGAGATCGCCGAGCAGGTCGCCACCGACGTGCTGATCATCGAGGACGAGCCGATCATCGCGCTCGACATCGAAACCATGGTGGAGGAGCTGGGCCACAGCGTCACCGGCGTCGCGCGCACGCAGCGTGAGGCCATCGCGCTGGTCGCCAAGAAGCGCCCGGGCCTGGTGCTCGCCGACATCCAGCTCGCCGACGGCAGCTCCGGCCTCGACGCCGTCAACGAGATCCTGACCTCGATCGACGTGCCGGTGATCTTCATCACCGCCTATCCCGAGCGGCTGCTGACCGGCGACCGGCCGGAACCGGCCTTCCTCATCACCAAGCCGTTCCAGCCCGAAGCCGTGAAGGCAGCCATCAGCCAGGCGCTGTTTTTCGACCGTCGGGCCGGCCGCAAGGCGGCCTGAATCGGGGTCTGCATGAACTTGTTAAGCCCGCGGTTCGCCGCGGGCTTTTCTTTATCCGGATATTAGGCTTTCTTCCTGCATGAGCGCGGGAACAAGCCGGGTTCACCTGCGTTGCGCGTGTCAGTTCGGGTTGGGTTTTGCGGGAGGCGTAGAGATGGCGATGACCTGCGTTTCGGCGGCGATCGCGGCGACTTCGATTGCGACGGCGCTCTTCTCCGGAATCATTCAGCCCGGCGCGCCGGGATCTGAGTTCCTCTCACTGGCCCTGGCAGGTCTCACCGGCATCACCATCGCAGGCGCATCGGCGCTCGACGGCTGAGGCCCGGAGCCCGTTCAATCAGGGCTTAGGCTCCCGAGGGCGGAAGCGCTCCCGCAGCGTGTCCTCTATACCCGGCTCGCCGACGAGGCGCGGCCCCGCACGACGCGCGGCCATCACCGCAAGCGCCGCCTCGCGATCGAGCCCATCCGCGATGAGATCCTCAAGCTCCCAGAAGGGGGGCAGCAACGCCTCGGACTCGCTGGCCACGGCAACGAATGTTGGGGGTTCCCCAAGAAGGCGGCTCACGGACATCGAGGTTCCCCTGCCAAGATGAAACGCCAACGCGATAGACTGTCTTCCTGTTCCCCCTAGACCGGAACTGTGGGTATGTTGAGGCGTTCTCCGTCAGGCCGCGTCCTAGGAACCAATGAGATGAGCATCGGCCGTTCCCGCTCCTGCACTGTCGTCACCATCGCTCTTTTCGGGCTGCTGGGGCTTTCGGCTGGCGCCGCTGCCCAGACCGACGGCCCTCCGGCCGGGCGGCTGTCCTGCACCGTCGGCGCCGCGCTCGGACCGATCACGACGGCCCAGAAGCCGATGGAGTGCCGGTTCCGTCCGCGTCGCGGGCCGATCCAGCATTATACCGGCATCGTCCAGGGGTTCGGACTGGATCTCGGCTCGATCCGCAACCCGGCCATGGCCTGGCGCGTCCACGGCCCCTATGCCCGCGCCTCGCTGGGCGCGTTGGCAGGCTCCTACAAGAGCGCTCCGGGCGGCGGCGGCATCCTGACCAGCGGCGACGGCGAGAATGCCGTGACGCTGCGGCCAGCTTCGACCAACCGCGGCGTCAACGCAGCCGTCGGCGTGAACGGGCTCGAACTGACGCTGGTATCGCCCGCCCGCAGACGCTGAGCGACGACGGCGCGGGCCTTACCTTTTGCTAACCTCGCTCCGGCAAGATCGGGCCGGATACGATGCTTTTGACCTTGCGACGAGCAAGGCAGGAACATCGCCGATCCTGTGACGTTGGGTGGCGTGACAGGTTTGCGAGTAAGCGAGAAGCCGATCGATGGCTATCAGCGTTCTAATTGTCGAGGATGATCCGTTCATCGCCATGGACATCGAGTCCGCGGTGGCTGAGCAGCTTGGCGCCGATGCCGAGCTGATCGTCGTCGAATCCGTGGCCGAGGCGAAGCGGGCCGCCGACAGGGGCTGCTCCTGCGCCCTGCTCGATATCGACGTCGTCGGCGGCAAGACCTATGACGTGGCCAGCGCGCTGCTGCAGCGCGGCACGCCCTTCGCCTTCGTCTCGGGCTCAGCGCCGCATGAGGTTCCGCCCGCGCTGCGGGCAGCCCGCTTCGTGCGCAAGCCCTTTTCCACCCGCGAGATCACGGCTTTCGTGACGAGCGCGATCGGCAACGGGCACGCCAAGAGCGTCTGACCGCCGCCTCGACGGGGTCAGGTCGCGTCTCCTGCTTTCGCCTGCGCCAGCGGGCTTCCCCTCCTCGGAAAGGTGACGACGACGCGCGTGCCGGGTCGCTCGCCGCCTTCCCGCAGAGGCTGCACGCTCATCGTTCCGCGCATGCTGCGCAGCAGACTCGCGATCACGGTCTGGCCCAGCCCCTTGGTCCCGGACTCGGCGGGCAGCCCGACCCCGTCATCCGTGATGGAGATTGCGAGCGCTGGCCCGTCCTCGCCGTCGACCCAAGCGAGCCCGACGGTGACGTGGCCCGACATGCCATCGGGAAAGGCGTGCTTGATCGCGTTGGTCACGAGTTCGTTGACGATGACGACGAAGGAGACGGCATCGCGGCCGGGCAGGCGGATTGACTCCATGTCGAGTTCGATCTTGATCGGCCGGCCCTCGGCCGCCTTGCCGATCTCGGCCAACAGATCCTCCATATAGGGGCGGGCATCGATCTCGTCGGTCTCGATATCGAGGCGCAGGCGTCGCTGGCCGGCGGCGATCGCCTGAATGCGGGATTGGGCCTGCGCCAGCGCGGCCTTGGCCGCGGGCTCCCGCGCCTGGCGGCTCTGCACGCTGAGCAGCGCCGAGACCATGGCGAGGTTGTTGCCGACGCGATGGTTGACGTCACGCAGCAGCGCCTCGATGCGTAGGCGCTCGCTTTCGAGTTCGCGGGTGCGCTCGCTGACGATGTGCTCCAGCTCGGCATTCGTGACCGCCAGCGCAGCGCTGCGGCGCTGGCGGCGGCGCAGTTGCTGCCAGGCGGCGAAGGCAAGGCCCGCCAGCGCAACGACGATGCCGCTGGAGCCCCAGAGGCGGCGGCGCTCCTCGCGGCGGTAGAGCGACATCAGCCTGATGTTCTCGTTCTGCTGGATCTCCTGCACCGTGTCGCGCAGGCGGCTCATCGCCGCGCTCCCGCCCTCGTCGCGCAACAGCGCGAGCGCCTCGTCGCGGCGCCCGGCCCGGGTCAGCGAGATCGTACGGTCGAGTTCCTCGAACTTGATGCGCATCGCCTCGCGCAGCTGCGCGACGCGCTCCTTCTGGAAAAGATCCTTCTCGACGAGGGCCGCGAGGATGTCGAGTTCCGGCCCCGCGGCGGCGCGGCCTTCCGTGAAGGGGTCCAGATCGCCGACCTGACCCGTCAGCAGATAGCCACGCTGGCCGGTCTCCGCGTCGCGAATACGGCCCAGGAAGCGCTCAGCCCGTTCCCGGGTCTCGATGGCATGGGAAACCTGATCGGCCGTCTGCCGCGCCTGCCTGTTGATCCAGGCGGCGAGCACCACCGACACCGCGACGACGCCGATCGCGATGATCGTAGGCGTCGCGGAGCGAAGCCGCGTGCCGAAGGCCGGAAGGGCCGGAAGCGAAAGGCGGCTGCGAAGTCTCACCTGCGTGGACATGCAAGCCTGGTCACAGGACGCATGCCGATTTCCCCCGATCGGTGCTCGTCATGAGCACAGACCGTAACAAAGAAAGCGGCGTTACCGTGACCGGGCCGTTCGACCCGTCACGCGTCCTCGTCCGCGTCGTCGCCGCTGCCGGCGACGATCTGACGGCCGAGGATGGCCCCCAGCACGACGACGCCGCCCGCAAGAGCGATGCGCCAGCCCCGGCGGGAGCTGAGAAGCTTGGCTGCGAGAGGCGCTGCCGCGAACGCCGCGGTCGATGCCACCGGCCGCGGCGGCGGGCGACGGCTCTTCACGAAGACGGCCGTCAGAAAGGCGATGAACGCCACGGCCAGAAGCCCGCCGGCAATCCAGAGGCTGGCCGCGACCGCGCCGTAATAGCGCTCCAGCACGACATGCAGGGCGTGCAGCGCGTAGCCGCCCGCGCAAAAGAGCAGCAGCGCGGCAAAGCCATAGAGCCCCAGCACGACGAGGTTGCGCCTCACCGTGCCGGAAATCTCGGACGTGATGAAAGAACCGATCCCCCCGAACATCGATCAGCGCGCCGACAGGTAGCCGACGAAGAGCCCCACGGCCGCCGCCAACCCGAGCGCCCGCAACGGCCGTTCGCGGATCTCATCCTCGATCAGCGTCTGCAATTCGCTCGCCTGCTCGCGGGCGACATCGGCCATGCGGTCGGTATCGACACCGACGGCACGGAGCCTGTTCGTCACCGTGGCGGCGATATCCTCGGCGCTGCGCGTCAGCGTGTCTTCCAGCGCGGATGCCTGACGCTTGGCGCGGGAGCCGGCCCGGCCAGCCTTCGAAGCCGCCTCCTCGGCGACCCCCTCGGCCGCGTCGATGCCGGCCTTCGCGCGCTTGGCAGCAGCGGCCGCCTGCCGCTTCGCGGATGTCGTGGTCGCCATGACGATCATATCCCCGTCGTTCGTGTGTGGAGTCATCATAAAGGCAGCCCTGCCGAAAGGAGAACCGCCGTCAAATCGGCAACGCCGCTACGACGCGTTCTGTTCCCGGCGCCGCGGTCAGGCAGCGGCGGCCGCCGCCTGCTCCTCGGCTTCCGCCTTGGCCTTCTCGGAACGATACCGGGCGAATTCCTCCTGCGCCACCATCCCGACGATGACGATAGGCGTGGACAGAACCGCCCCGATGGGGCCCCAGAGCCAGAGCCAGAAGATGAAGCCAATGAACACCAGGAAGGGCGAAATGGTCAGCCTGCTCCCGACGAAGACGGGCGTCACCGCGTTTCCCTCAATCAGGTGCAGCGCGTAATAGGCCGCGGCCGGCCAGAGCGCGGCGAGCAAGGTCGGCGCATCGAGCAGCGCGCCGGCCAGCAGCAGCACTGCGACGATGACCGGCCCGATGAAGGCGAGGTAATTGAGCAGGAACGCCAGGGCGCCCCAGAAGAGGATGAAGGGTAGCCCCGCAAGCCAGGCGATCGCCATGGTCAGAATGCCCATGCCGAAATTGATGATCGTCACGAGCCCGAAATAACGCGCGACGCGGGCCTCGATCTCCTCGAAGAAGGAGCCCGCGGAACGGCGCGCACCGCGCCCCAGGCACAGTCGCAGGATCCGCGCCTTGAGGTGGCGCCGCGTCGCCAGCCAGAAATAGACCGTGGCGAAGAAGACCAGCATGCCGCCCGCCGCCGTCGAGGAGGTCAGCGCGATGTCGAAGAGGGGATTGCCCTGCGAGACGCTGAGCTCGGCGCCTTTCCCGGTGATCGAGGCGACGCCGCGCTTGAATTCGTCCATGAAGGCGAAGACGCCTGCTAGCTTGGTCTGGAACCCCGCCATCATCGCGGGCGCCTGATCGGCCCAGCCCGCGACGGGCACGGCCAGGATTCCGACCGCGCCGAACAGCAGGCCGATAAAGAACAGGACGACCGCGGCAGCCGCGGCATGCTGCGGGACGCCGCGGCGAACCATCCAGTCCACCAGCGGGCCGAGCACGAGACCGAAGATCACGCCCGCCACCACCGGCATGGCGACAACCTTGGTCAGCGCCAGCGAGGCCGTCGCCAGAATGACGAAGATGCCAACGATAGCATAGCGGACGATGAGGTCGTGCTCGCGGGCCGTGACCTCTTGGGTTTCTTCCACCGGTTCCGGCTCGGCAAGATAGCGCGGAAACGGCCTCCAGGCCGATGAGCTGAGCATGTCTTCCAGCGCGCAGCGCGCGCCCCCCGGCTGCGCACCTTCTGGCACGCCGGAATGCTCAACGCCTCAGGGGATCGGCGGTTCCGAAAACCCGGTCAGTGCGCCTCGTCCCAGTTGGCTGCAGCCCGCGCTTCGACGGCGAGCGGGACCTTGAGCGTGACGGCCGGGTGCGGTGCCTCGATCATCACCTTCTCGATCACCGGCAAGGTCTTCTCGACCTCGCCCTCCGGCACCTCGAAGACGAGCTCGTCATGGACCTGCAGGAGCATGCGGGCATTGAGCCGGTTCGCGGCGAGCGCGCCATCCATGCGGACCATGGCGCGGCGGATGATGTCGGCGGCCGAACCCTGGATCGGCGCGTTGATGGCCTGGCGCTCGACGAAGGCGCGTTCGGACGGGTTCTTCGAGGCCACCGCCGGGAAGTGGCAGACGCGGCCGAAGATGGTCGTGACCTGGCCATGGGCGCGGACATGGGTCTTGGTCTGGTCCATGTAGTCGCGAATGCCGGGGAAGCGCTCGAAATACTTGCGGATATAGGCGCTCGCCTCCTCGCGGCCGATGCCGAGCTGGTTGGCGAGGCCGAAGGCCGAGATACCGTAGATGATGCCGAAATTGATCGCCTTGGCGCGGCGGCGCACCTCGCTCGGCATGCCCTGGACCGGCACGCCGAACATCTCGGAGGCGGTCATCGCGTGAATGTCGATGCCATCGGCGAAGGCCTGCCGCAACTGCGGGATCTCGGCGATATGGGCGAGCAGGCGCAGCTCGATCTGGCTGTAGTCGGCCGAGACCAGCTTGTAGCCCTTCTCCGGCACGAAGGCCGTCCTGATCTTGCGGCCGGCCTCGGTGCGGATCGGGATGTTCTGCAGGTTCGGCTCCGAGGAGGAGAGCCGGCCCGTCGTCGTCGCCGCGAGCGCATAGGAAGTGTGAACCCGGTTGGTCTGCGGGTTCACATAGGCCGGCAGCGAATCTGTATAGGTCGATTTCAGCTTCGCGAGCTGGCGCCACTCTAGGATCTTCGAGGGCAGCGCATGGCCCTGCTCGGCAAGCTCCTCGAGCACGCCGGCACCCGTAGCCCACTGCCCGGTCGCGGTCTTCTTGGCGCCTGCCAGTCCCATCTTGCCGAACAGGATGTCGCCGAGCTGCTTGGGGCTGCCGATGGTGAACTTCTCGCCGGCGATCTCGTAGATCTCGTCCTCCAGCCGGGCGAGACCCTGTGCGAAATCGCCGGAGAGGCGCGAGAGGATCTGCCGGTCGATGGCGATGCCGCGCTTCTCCATATTGGCGAGCACGGCGACCATCGGCCGCTCCAGCACCTCGTAGACGGCCGTCTTCTTCTCGGCCGCCAGCCGCGGCTTCAGCGCGAGCCAGAGCCGCAGCGTGACGTCGGCATCCTCGGCGGCATAGTCGGTCGCCTTGTCGAGCGGCACCTTGTCGAAGGTGACCTGCGACTTTCCGGTGCCGGCGACCTGCGCATAGGGGATCGTCTCATGGCCGAGATGCAGCTCGGAGAGTCTGTCCATGCCGTGGCTGTTGGTGCCGGCATCGAGCGCATAGGAGATCAGCATCGTGTCCTCGACCGGGGACACCTCCAGCCCGTGGCGATCCAGCACCAGCAGGTCGTATTTCAGGTTCTGGCCGATCTTGAGCACGCCGGCGTCGGCGAGCAGGGGTTTGAGCGCCGCAACCGCCTGCGCGAGCGGAATCTGGTCGGCCAGCAGGCCCTCGTCGAACAACCCGCCATCGCCGGCGCGATGCTGGAGCGGGATGTAGCATGCGCGGCCGGGTGCAACCGCCAGCGAGATGCCGACCAGATCGGCCTGCATCGCGTCGAGCGAGTTCGTCTCGGTGTCGAGCGCGACATGGCCGACCTCGTAGGCCCAGCCGATCCAGCGTTCGAGATCGGCGAGCGTGCGCACGCATTCATAGGTCGAGCGGTCGATCTTGGCGGCGACGGCCTCGTTCTTCCTGGAGGCGGCGAGATCGGCCGGTGTCATCCAGCCCGCCATGCCGCCGGTCGTCTCCGGCAGCGCCGCCGCAGCTGAAGGCGAGGCCGCCGTCGTGGCCGAGACGGCGTCCTCGATCGCGTCGGCGCCGGCATAGAGCGCCTTGAGCTCGGCCGCGCGGGCGCCGCCGGGGGCAAGCGCAGGGTCGGCGTCGATCGCCGCCACATCCGCCTCATAGGCTTCCGCGACGCGCTTGGTGATGGTGGTGAACTCCATCGCCTTGAGGAAGGCGACGAGCCTGGCCGGGTTCGGCTGCTCGAGCGTCAGGTTCTCCAGCGGCGTCTCGACCTTCACGTCGTCGACGAGGCTGACGAGCTTGTGGGAGATGCGAACCTTCTCGACCACCTCGGGGTTGGTCAGCGTCTCGCGGCGCTTGGGCTGCTTGATCTCGCCGGCGCGCGCCAGAAGCGTTTCGAGATCGCCATATTCGCCGATCAACTGGGCCGCCGTCTTGATGCCGATGCCGGGCGCGCCCGGCACGTTGTCGGTGGCATCGCCCGCGAGCGCCTGCACATCCGTCACCTTGTTCGGCATGACGCCGAAATACTCGACGACCTCGGGCTCGCCGATGCGACGCTCGGCCCGGAAGCCCGCGCCCTTCTTCTGGTCGCCCGAGGCGGGGTCGTACATCGCAACGCCGGGCCCAACGAGCTGCATCAGATCCTTGTCGGCGGAGACGATCAGGACCTCGGCACCGGCCTCTCGCGCCTGCCTCGCATAGGTCGCGATCAGGTCGTCGGCCTCGTAGACGTCCTGCTCGACCGGAATGAGGCCGAAGGCGCGTACCGCTTCGCGCATCAGCGGGAATTGCGGGATCAGATCGGCCGGCGGCTCGGAGCGGTTGCCCTTGTAGGCCGGGTAGATCGCCTTGCGGAAGGAGTTCTCCGACTTGTCGAAGACGATGGCGAGATGCGTCGGCCTGACGCCGAGGACGCCCTCGCGGACGAACTGGAAGAGCTTGGTGGCAAAGAGCCTGACAGCGCCGGACGGCAGACCGTCCGAACGGGCATTGTACTTCCGATCCTGATTGATCGATTGGAAATAGGCCCGGAAGATGAAGTTCGAGCCGTCGACCAGGAACAGGTGGTCGCCGGGCTTCAGCGCGGGGGCGGTGGTGGCTGCATCGCTCATGGCGCGGACCATAAGCGGGCCAGCGCGGCCGGTCCATGGCGCGCGCGTATGCCTGTGCACGAAGCTGTCAGGAATGATGGTCCGCCGTGATGCTCGGGCTTGACCCGAGCATCTCAGGACAAAGAGGCTCGGGAGCCTCCTTAGGCAGGAGATTCCCGGGTCCGCGCCATGCGCGGCCCGAGAATGACGCCAGCCTACTTCACGATGCCATCGATCTCGGCCAACTCCTCGGCCGTCAGCCCCCAGTCCGCGGCCTTCACATTGGCGGCGATCTGTTCAGGCTTGGTCGCGCCGGCGATGACACTCGACACCACGGGCTGAGCTGCTAGCCAGGAGAAGGCGAGCTCGACCAGCGTCTTGCCGCGCGCCTCGACGAAGGTGGTCAGCCCCTCGATCTTGCGCCAGTTGTCCTCGCTGAAGATCTGGCCGGCGCGCTCGGGCAGCTTGGTCAGCCGCGCGCCTTCCGGCATCGGCGCGTTGCGCTTGTACTTGCCGGTCAGCGCGCCGTTGGCGAGCGGGAAATAGGGCAGCAGCCCCATGCCGTAATGGGCGATGGCCGGGATCAGATCCGCCTCAGCGCCGCGCTTCAGCAGGCTGTATTCGTCCTGCGCCGAGGCGAAGCCGCCGATGCCTAGATCCCGCGCCGTCCACTGAGCGTCGGCAACCTGCCAGGCCGGCATGTTGGAGCAGCCGATATAGCGGACCTTGCCCTGGCGCACGAGGTCCTCGAAGGCGCGCAGGGTCTCGTCGATCGGGGTCAGCGGATCGGGCTTGTGGAACTGGTAGAGGTCGATCCAGTCGGTCTTGAGCCGCGTCAGCGATTCCTCAACGGCGTTCATGATGTAGCGGCGCGAGCCGCCCTCGCCGCCATGGAACATCTTCATGCCGAACTTGCTGGCGAGCACGATGTCCTTGCGGCGGTCTCCGAGAAACTGGCCCAGCACCCTCTCGGACCCGCCCTTCTCGCCATAGATGTCGGCCGTATCGAACAGAGTGATGCCGTGCTCGATCGCGGCGTCGATGACCTTCGAGGCGGCCTCGTCGTCGATCCGACCGCCGAAATTGTTGCAGCCGAGGCCGACGAGCGAGACGCGCAGGCCAGAACGGCCGAGATTTCGGAATTGCATGGGGATCATCCTTGCGAAATGCGGTCGCACAGGAGCAGAGCGGCGCGCGAGCCGCAACTGTCGCGAGCGCAGAGCGGCCGTGCGACTAGGCCACCAGTGCGAGCGCGGCATCGGGCGAGAGCAGGCGCGAGGCGCTCTGCCCCTCGCGGATGCCGCTCGCCAGGACGGCCTCCTCACCGCTACCGTCGACACCGTCCGCGCTGACGGCGACGCCCAGCCCCTGCCCGAGCCCGGCAAGCGCGCGGACGACGCCGGCCGCATCGTCGTCCTGCATGTTGGAGACGAAGCGCCGGTCGATCTTGACCTTGTCGAAGCCGAATTCGCGAATGTGGTAGAGGCTGGAATAGCCCGTGCCGAAATTGTCGAGCGCGACCCTGACGCCCGCCTGGCGCAGCGGGCCGAGCGTGCGCTTGGCCGCTTCGAGGTCCTGTACGATAGCGCTTTCCGGGATGTCGATCTCCAGCCGCGACGGTGCCAGGCCTGCCGCGCCGAGGCGCCGCAGGATGGTCTCGCCGAGCTCCGGATCCTTGAGCTGCGTGGGCAGGATGTCCAGCGACAGCGTGACCTCCGCGGGCCAGCCTCGCGCGGCCTCGCAGCCGAGTTCGAGAATACGCGCGGAGAGGGCATGGATCAGCCCCGTCTCCTCGGCCACCGGCAGGAAGCGCTCGGGCGGGAAGCGCTCTTCGCCGTCGGCAATCCAGCTCGGCACCGCCTCGAAGCCGATGACGCGGCCGCTGGCGAGGTCGACCGAGGGCCGGAAGCGCGGGCGGATGAGATCCTGCCGCATGGCCTCGCGCAGCTCTCGCTCCAGTTCTTCGCGCTGATGGGCCATGCGGTCCATGTCATCCTCGAAGAAACGGAAGGCGGAGCGGCGCTCGCTTTTGGCGCGGTAGAGCGCGAGGTCAGCCTTGCGCAGCGCCTCCGACGCGCCATCGGGACCGTCCGAGAGAAAGGCAATGCCGATGCCGCTCGCGACCTGATGCTTCGTCCTGCCGACCATGATCGGCTCCTGGAGGCCGGCGATGATGCGCGTTGCGATGCTCGCCGCCGCGTCCGGCCCCATCAGATGCTGTGCCAGCACCACGAATTCGTCGCCGCCCAACCGAGCGATCAGGTCGCCGTCGCGGACCGAGGCGAGAACACGCCCGGCGGTAACCAGCAGAACCTCGTCGCCCACGGCATGCCCATAGGTATCGTTGATCTGCTTGAAGCCGTTGAGATCGAGCAGGAAGACGGCATGCGACTGGCCCTGGGCCGGCGGCGAGGCCGCCGCCATCCGCAGCGCCTCGTCGAAATGGCGCCGGTTCGGCAAGCCGGTCAGCGGATCCTGATAGGCGAGCTCGCGCGCCTGCCTCTCGGCAGCGATGCGGCGGGCGGTCTCCCGCTTCTGCTCGAGATAGCGGCGGATCGCGAAGATCAGCAGACCGATGGCGAGCAGGCCGCCGAGCATCAAGGCCTCGTCGAGCTCCACCACTCGCTGCTCGATGGGGACGCTACCCTGGCTGACGAAGATGTCGACCTCGAAGGCGATGTAACCGACGACGGCGAGGACCGCTGCGAGCATGCCGAGATCCTGGATGCTGACGCGGTGCTTCACGGCGAAGTTCCAGATCCGGGACAAGGGGCTCTCCGATGAAGCCGACCGATCGGCGCGCGGGCTCCAGCGACGACAACGCCGGATTGAAGAGCCGGTTTCCGCAAAGGGCGAGCGGGAACATGCAGGGTCGTTAAGAAGCTCTTTTAACGCGGCAGCGGGAAAAGAGCAGAAGGGCGGCCATCGCGACCACTGCTGATGAGCCGCTGACGGGTTTTATCGCGCGGGCGCGCTGCTCTCTTCGACCCAGCCGCTCTGCGCGAGGACGTCGCGCGCGAGCTCTGCCGGGGTGCGCCCATCGGTCTCGATGACGAGGAAGCCTTCACCGGCTTCCTGGCGCATACGCTGCGACTGCCGCAGGCTGCGCTCCATCTCCGCTTCGCGGCCGGCGCCCTGCTCGCGCCGGTCCAGCCGCCCGAGCAACGTCTCGTCATTCGCGCGCAGGCGAACGACGGTGATCCGCGCATCGGGGATGGCTGCGAGAATCCAGCGCTTGTCGAAAGCGACATGCGCCATGACGCCCGACATCAGCAGGCGACTGTGGCCGAGCGCGCGGTAGGTGCCCCAGAGCGCAGCCAGATTGAGCTGGCTGACATCGCGCGCGCCCGGCACCAGCGCAGCGAGATCGTCTGCGCCCGGCTTGGGGAAGACGCGGTCGAGCTCGTCCGTCTCGATCGCGGCATGAGGCACGCCTGCGGCGGCCAGCTGATCGCCGATCTCCCAGCACAGCGTCGACTTGCCGACGCCGGCCGGGCCGGTGATCAGGAGAATCTCGACCGACGCGTCAGCCAAGGAGGCGATCAGGCAACCTCGGCCTTCTGCTTCTGGGCGCGCTTGCGCTCGTTGGGATCGAGGATGCCCTTGCGCAGGCGGATCGACTTCGGCGTCACCTCGACGAGCTCGTCGTCGTCGATCCAGGCCAGCGAACGCTCCAGCGTCATGCGGATCGGCGGGGTGAGGCGCACGGCCTCGTCCTTCGAGGTGGTGCGGATGTTGGTGAGCTTCTTGCCCTTGAGCACGTTCACCTCGAGATCGTTCTCGCGGGTGTGCTCGCCGACGATCATGCCCTGATAGACCTTCCAGCCGGGCTCAATCATCATCGGGCCGCGGTCTTCGAGGTTCCAGAGCGCGTAGGCGACAGCCTCGCCGGTCTCCATCGCGATCAGCACGCCGTTGCGGCGGCCGGCGATCTCGCCCTTGTAGGGCATGTACTCATGGAAGACGCGGTTCATGATCGCGGTGCCACGGGTGTCGGTGAGCAGTTCGCCCTGATAGCCGATCAGGCCGCGGGTCGGAGCGTGGAAGATCAGGCGCTGGCGATTGCCGCCGGAGGGGCGCATCTCCAGCATGTCCGCCTTGCGCTCGCTCATCTTCTGCACGACGACGCCGGAATGCTCCTCGTCGACGTCGATCATGACCTCCTCGATCGGCTCGAGCAGCTGACCGGCCTCGTTGCGGGTGAAGACGACGCGCGGACGCGAGACGCCGAGCTCGAAGCCCTCGCGGCGCATCGTCTCGATCAGGATCGCAAGCTGAAGTTCGCCGCGGCCGGAGACGATGTAGCTGTCCTTGTCCGTCGCTTCCTCGATCTTCAGCGCGACATTACCCTCCGCCTCCTTGAGTAGGCGGTCGCGGATGACGCGGGTCGTGACCTTGTCGCCCTCGGTGCCGGCGAGCGGCGAGTCGTTGACCGAGAAGGTCATCGAGACGGTCGGCGGATCGATCGGCTGGGCCTCGATCGGATCGGTCACCGACGGGTCGCAGAAGGTGTCGGCCACGGTGCCCTTCACCAGGCCCGCGATGGAGACGATGTCGCCGGCGACGGCTTCTTCGATCGGCTGGCGCTCGATGCCGCGGAAGGCGAGGATCTTCGAGATGCGGCCGGTCTCGACGGTGGAGCCGTCGCCCGACAGGACCTTGATCGTCTGGTTCGGCTTGGCGGTGCCCGACGTGACGCGGCCGGTGATGATGCGGCCGAGATAGGGGTTCGCCTCGAGCAGCGTGCCGATCATGCGGAACGGGCCTTCCTCGACCTTCGGAGCCGGGACGTGCTTGAGAATGAGGTCGTACATCGGCGCGAGGCCCTGGTCCTGCGGACCTTCCGGGGAATCGGCCATCCAGCCCTGCTTGCCCGAGCCGTAGAGGATCGGGAAGTCGAGCTGCTCGTCGGTGGCGTCGAGCGCGGCGAAGAGGTCGAAGACCTCGTTGATGACTTCCTGGGTGCGGGCGTCCGGCTTGTCGACCTTGTTGATCGCCACGATCGGGCGCAGGCCGAGCTTCAGCGCCTTCGAGACCACGAACTTGGTCTGCGGCATCGGGCCTTCGGCAGCGTCGACCAGCACGATGGCCGAGTCGACCATGTTCAGGATGCGCTCGACCTCGCCGCCGAAATCGGCGTGGCCAGGGGTGTCGACGATGTTGATGCGCGTGTCCTTCCAGACGACCGAGGTCGCCTTGGCCAGGATGGTGATGCCGCGCTCCTTCTCGAGGTCGTTGGAATCCATGACGCGCTCGGCGACGCGCTGGTTGTCACGGAAGGCGCCGGACTGCTGCAGCAGCTTGTCGACGAGCGTGGTCTTGCCGTGGTCGACGTGGGCGATGATGGCGATGTTGCGCATGGACATGCGGGAGTAGCCTTGTTTTCATGGCCACTAGCCGGCCAGGTCCTAACCCGGTCGGCGCAGCCCGTACATTTGAGAATCTGGAATTCGCTGCGCTGCACATAAACGCTGGCGGCCGTTTCGGCAACCGCGCCGGCGACCTGCGCTTCATCTAAAGGTGAATGCGCTCAATCTTCCGCCAGCGCCCGCTGCCGCTCCGCCACCGCCCGGCCGACCTGGTCGATGGCGAGCCGATAGGCGGCGAGCGCGGCGGTGTCGAGGTCGCCCTTGGCGTAGTCGCCGAGGACGCGGGTCAGGATCAAGTCGGCTTCACGGCCGAGCCGCGCGAGCTCCGCCTCGTCCTCGCAGGAGCGGATCGTGGCCAGCAACTCCAGCAATTCGTCGAGACCCGACATGGCTCGGCGGCGGCGATTGGCGCTCTCGCGGCTGAGCAGGGCCGCGCCGCCCGTACCGACCGCCGAGAGCGCCATGGCGCCGATGTAGAACCAGTCGCCATAGCGGTCGAAGAAGGTTTCCTGCTCGCCGTCGATATAGGCGGCTGCGCCCGAATGAACCGGCAGCGGCGCGTCCTTGTCGGTGGCGGGCGTTTCCAGCGCCTGGATCGAGGGCAATTCCACGGCCAGCGTCAGCCTCAGGCCCAGAATGTCCTTGGTCAGCTCGCCGACGAGATTGTCGTCGAGGCTCTGGGCGGCGAAGAGACGCGAGGTAATCGAGATGGTCTGGAGGCTTTCCGCCGGGCGGGGCGGATCGCCGCCCAGAGCGCCGCGCACGATCTCGCCGGTCTCGACGGCGCGGTCATGCGCCGCCAGCGCGGCCGCCTCCCGGACCGGGATCAGCACGGGGTCCTCGCCCCAGGCGGAACGCAGCCGGCGCAGGCCCTCATTATTGGTGTGCGAGCCTACGGCATTGATCGAGAAGAAGACGTCGATGCGCTTCTCCTTCGCCGCCGAAACGACGTCGTCCTGGTTGAGCCCGACGATCTCGACCTCGTCGGCGCGGACTTCGTACTGCGTCAGCACGCGCTTCAACAGCGCGACATTGCCCGAGGGGTTGCGCACGACGCCAATCTTGCGGCCGCGCAGATCGGCGATGCGGCCGATAGCGGTTTCCTTCGTGGTGATGAAGAAGGGAAAGGTGCGCCGCGTAACCAGCACCGTATCGGCCGTCGAGGGAATAGCGATGTCCGGCCGCAACAAGGCGAGATCAGCCTCGCCAGCGTCGATCTTCCGGGCGCTGTCGGCCGAGCCTTCGGTCAGCACCAGGCGCAGGCGGATCGAAGCCTTGTCGCGGTTGAGGCCCTGGACGAAGGCCGCCGCCATGCGCGCATCCTCGGAGCCGAGCGGACCGACCGCGAGCCGCAGCGTCCGCGGCTGGTTGAGATAGTAGAAGGTCGTCGCGACAAGGCCGCCGAGGGCGATGAAGCCCGCCAAAAGCGCCAGACCGCGCCTGCCCATGCCGAGCCGCATCAAAGCTGGAATCCCCGCCTCACCCCTGCAGCATGGCTTCCTTCGCCATCATGTCGCAAGTGCGGCAGACGCGGATGCTATCGACCGGATTCCGCTTTCCTTTCCGGCCCGATGCTCTAAAGCGCTGGCGATGCCGAATTCTTCCGCCTTTGCGATCAAGATCTGCGGACTCTCGACGCCCGAGACGCTGCGCGCAGCGCTCGACGCCGGCGCGGACATGATCGGGCTGAACTTTCATCCCAAGAGCCCGCGCTTCGTCACGCTGGAGCGCGCGTCCGAGCTGGCTGCGATGGCCCGTGGCAAGGCCGAAATCGTGGCGCTGATCGTCGACTGGGAAGAGCAGCGGGCCGCGGAACTCGCCCAGGCGCTGAAGCCGGACTGGCTGCAGCTCCACGGCCGCGAGACGCCCGAGCAGACCGCCAGGCTCCGCCGAACCGCAGGACTGCCGGTGATGAAGGCGCTCGGCATTTCCGAGGCTGCGGACCTGAAGGCCGTGGCCAGCTATCGCGATGCCGCCGACCTCATCCTGCTCGATGCCAAGCCGCCGAAGGATGCCGCCTATCCCGGCGGCCATGGCCGGCCATTCGACTGGGGCCTGCTCGCCGAACTCGACCCCGGCTTTCGCTTCATGCTATCGGGCGGGCTCGATCCGGCCAATGTCGCGGAGGCGATCCGCATCACGCGGCCGGCGGGCGTGGATGTCTCCTCCGGCGTCGAAAGCGCGCCGGGCGTCAAGGACCCGGCCCGCATCGCAGACTTCATCGCGGCGGCCCGCAAGGGCGCTGCGGTCATGAAAGAAGGTTCACCGGCATGAACGCCCCCTCCAGCCCGAACAGCTATCGCAACGGCCCGGACGAGAACGGCCGCTTCGGCCTGTTCGGCGGCCGCTTCGTCGCCGAGACGCTGATGCCGCTGATCCTCGAGCTGGAGCAGGCGTATAACGCCGCCAAGGCCGATCCGGCCTATCACGCCGAGATGACCGACGGGCTGAAGCACTATGTCGGCCGGCCCTCGCCGCTTTATTTCGCCGAGCGCCTGACCGAGCATTTCGGCGGCGCCAAGGTCTATCTGAAGCGCGAGGAGCTGAACCACACCGGCTCGCACAAGGTGAACAACGTGCTCGGCCAGATCCTGCTGGCACGGCGCATGGGCAAGAAGCGCATCATCGCCGAGACCGGCGCCGGCCAGCACGGCGTTGCCACCGCGACGCTGTGCGCGCGCTATGGGCTTGAGTGCATCGTCTATATGGGCGCGGTCGACGTCGCCCGTCAGGCGCCCAACGTCTTCCGGATGCAGATGCTGGGCGCCAAGGTCGTGCCCGTCGAATCCGGCACCAAGACGCTCAAGGACGCGATGAACGAGGCGCTGCGCGACTGGGTGACCAATGTCGCGACGACCTTCTACTGCATCGGGACGGTCGCCGGCCCGCATCCCTATCCGGCCATGGTGCGCGACTTCCAGTCGATCATCGGCAAGGAGACCCGCGAGCAGATGCTGGCGGCAGAAGGCCGCCTGCCGGATTCGCTGATCGCCTGCATCGGCGGTGGCTCCAATGCGATGGGGCTGTTCCACCCCTTCCTCGACGACCCGTCCGTCGAGATCTACGGCGTCGAGGCGGCCGGCCACGGCATTCCGAGCGGGCTGCATGCGGCGTCGCTGACCGGCGGCAAGCCGGGCGTGCTGCACGGCAACCGCACCTTCCTGCTGATGGACGATGACGGGCAGATCAAGGACGCCCATTCGATCTCGGCCGGGCTGGACTATCCCGGTATCGGCCCGGAACATTCTTGGCTGCACGATGTCGGCCGGGTGAAGTACCTCTCCGCCACGGACGAAGAGTCGCTGGAGGCGTTCCAGCTGATTTCCAGGCTGGAAGGCATCATTCCCGCGCTGGAATCCGCGCATGCGCTGGCGCGCGTCGCCGAGCTCGCCCCGCAGAAGCCGAAGGACCATCTGATGGTCGTCAACCTGTCGGGCCGCGGCGACAAGGACATCCCGCAGGTGGCGGAAATCCTCGCCAGCCGCTGAGGCCGCAGAGAATCTTACAAAGGCGCTCTCGACTGCCGGGGGAAACGCGCTAACGTAACGTCATCCTGGCGCTTTGCGACCGGGCGATGTTGCGTAGCGTGGAGACCGGGGCCGGTGGGGGGCAACGGCGATAACGACGGCTCGGTGAGGGCCGAGCGCGGCCCAGCCGGCTTGCCGCCAGAGCTGGCGTTTTTGGCGCGCCACGGTGTTGCCGCGCCTGGGCTCGCGCGAGCCGCGACGCAGGCGGCACGCCATCGCAGCGATCCGATCCGAGAGGCGATCGCGCTCGGCCTGATCAACGAAGACGGCTTCTACCGTGCGCTCGCCTCGGAGCTTGGGCTGCCCTTCCTGGCGGAAAGGCCCGTGTTGCGTGCCGGTGGCAGCTATGGGGCGATGCTGCGCGCGGGCAGGGCACCGACGGCCGGCAGCCCTCGCTCTGTCGTCGTCATCGCGCCGGAAGGGCCCGCACTGCGCCGGATGCTCGAATCCGGTCCGTGCGGTCAGGCCGGCGTTGCGGTCACGACGCCACGGCTTTTCGAGGAGGGGCTGCGTTCGGCCAATTCGCTGGCCATCGCCCAGCATGCGGCCGGGCTCGACGAGGCCGGGCTCGCCCGCGACAGCGCCCGTACAGGCGCGAGCCGCGGGCAAGTCATTGCGACCGGCATCGGCCTTGCCGCGGCGACGCTCGGCAGTGTGTTCGCGCCGCTGCAGAGTTTTTTCGCGCTCGCTTTGCTGCTCGGCCCGATCTTCCTCGGGCTGATCCTGCTGCGCCTGGCCGCTGCGGTGGAGCGCTCCTGGCCCGATCTCTGGCGCACGCAGCGCTGGCGCCTCGATGACGGCCGGCTCCCGGTCTACACGGTCGCGGTGCCGATGTATCGGGAGGAGAAGGTTCTGCGGCAGATGCTGCGGGCGCTGTCGGCGCTGGATTACCCCACTGCCAAGCTCGACATCCGCCTGCTGATCGAGGCGGACGATGCGGGCATGCGAGCGGAGCTTTCGCGCATGGCCCTGCCGGCGCATGTCTCCGTTACGGTCGTGCCGCCGGGAGAGCCGCGAACCAAACCGCGGGCGCTGAACATCGCCCTGCTCGAAGCGCGGGGGACGCTCTTCACCATCTTCGACGCCGAGGACATTCCCGATCCGCAGCAACTGCGGCTGGCGGCGGCGCGGTTCCATCGTGCGCCCCGCGATCTCGCCTGTCTGCAGGCGCGGCTGGTGATCGATCATGCCGAGGAGGGCGTGCTGCCCAGCCTGTTCGCGCTGGAATATGCGGGGCTGTTCGAGGTGATCAATCCCGGGTTGCTGCGCGCCGGGCTGCCGATCATGCTCGGCGGCACCTCGAACCATTTCCGCACCGAGGTGCTCCGGTCTCTGGGCGGCTGGGATGCCTGGAACGTCACCGAGGACGCCGACCTGGCGGTGCGGCTCGCCAAGGCCGGCTATCGCATCGACGACCTGCCGTCAGAAACGCGCGAGGAGGCGCCAGTCACCGTCAAGGCCTGGCTCAAGCAGCGCTCGCGCTGGATCAAAGGCTACATGCAGACGGTCGTCACGCATTCGCGCAGGCCTCTCGCGCTCCTGCGCGAAGCCGGCCTCGCCGCGACCTTCACCTTCGCCGCGCTGGCGCTCGGCACGATCGTGACCGCGCTCGGCTATCCGATCTTCGCGGTCGCGGCCGCGTTCGCCTATTTGGAAGGCTCACTCTTCGCCCCGGCCGACGCCTTCGCGACCTTTACCGCGGCTTTTGCGCTGGCGATCTGGCTGTTCGGCATGCTCGCGCTCTTCCTGCCGCCCGCGATCGGCGCGCTGCGGCGTCCGGCGCTCCTCCGGTTGCTGCCACTGCTGCCGCTCTACTACGGGCTGGTCTCGATCGCGGCCTGGATGGCGCTTTACGAGTATTTCAACCGGCGCTTCGTCTGGAACAAGACGGAGCACGGGCTGGCCCGGCGGAGAGGGCCGCCGGCGCCGGCCGAGGCCTTCAGCTATGACGCAGCCATTCCGCTGCGGCCTGCGCCGGAGTCTGCTCGATATTGAAGGCGCCGATGAAGCTGCCGTCCTTGCCCATCAGATAGACCAGCGCGGTGTGATCCATCGTGTAGTCGCCATCCTTCAGCGGCACCTTCTTGGCATAGGCGCGATAGGCCTTGATGACGCCGTCGACCGCCGCCCGGTCCCCGCTCAGGCCGACGATGCGAGGGTCGAAAGAGCCGAGATAGCTCTTCATCGTCTCGGGCGTATCGCGCTCGGGGTCGACCGTGATGAAGAGCGCCTTGAGCTTCTTCGCCTTCTCGTTGTCGCCGGCGGCACGCAGCGCCTCCGAAATCTCGAAGAGCTTGGTCGGGCAGACATCCGGGCAATGGGTGAAGCCGAAGAAGACCAGGAAGGGCGAGCCCTTCAGATCCGTATCCGAGAGCGGCTTGCCCTCCTGCGTGGTCAGGGTGAAGGGGCCACCGACGCTCGCGACGCCGCTGCCCCCACCCTGGCGATTGGGCGAGAAGGTCAGGAAAGCGGCCGCAGCCAACGCGAGCGCACCGGCGAAGAACACGATGAGGGGCAGGAGAAGGCGACGATTCACGGGAAAGCTTCTTTTCGGCCGGGGGCTAGGGTCTGGACCCTAAAAACAGGCGACGATGGCGGCGATGAGTCCGTCGGTGAAGAGCCGATCGCCCTCGCGCCACCACAGCAGCAGGCCGGCGAACAGCAGGGCGACGAAGCCCCCGCCGAGCAGGACAAGCCCGGTGCGGCTCGAAGAGCCCGCTTCAGCCTCGGATGTCCGGTCCGTCTGCGTCATGGACGCACCTTATCGTCACGCCGCCCCGGCCGGAAGCGGGCGGCGTGACGCAGGGACATAACGATGCGGCGAGGCGGCGCGTCTCGCGCCGCTTTGCTCACTTCACCGGGAAGGTGAGCGGCGAATAGTCCGTCACCGGCCGCTTGGCCCAGTCATTGGCCGGCGCGGCGGCCTCCGTGCGCTTCTGGCCTTCAGTGAGGCGCAGCGCAGCGGCCGGGTAGTCCATCGTCAGCACCGTGCCGTCCTGCACGCAGAGCCTGCCGTCAACATAGACGCGGTCGACGGCGCGCTCGGCGGCGGCATAGACGAGGCTGCGAACGGGGTCGCGACGCGGCTGCATCATCGGATGGGCAAGGTCGACCATCACGATATCCGCCTTGCAGCCCGCTTCCAGCCGGCCGATGTCGTTGCGGCCGAGCGCGGCGGCGCCGGCCGTGGTCGCGGCCTCGAAGATGTCGGTCGTGGTCAGCGTGCGCGGGTTCTCCGCCATCAGCCGGGCGACGTAGCCGACATGGCGCATCTCCTCGAGCATGTTGTGCGGATAGGTGTCGGTGCCGAGCCCGATGCGGACGCCGGCGCGGCGATAGCGGCCGAAATCGTCGAGCGCGATGCCGCGACGCAGGAACACCGTCGGGCAATGGGCGACCGTCGTGCCGGTCTCCGCGAGCAAAGCGAGGTCGCGGCGGCTGTGCCAGGCGACGCGCGGATAGTCGTCGAGGAAGATGCCGTGGCCGACGATGCTGGTGTCGCCGAGCACGCCGAGCTTCTCGAGCCACTGGATGGGCGCCAGGCCGTGGCGGCGGGTGATCTCGTGGAACTCGACCGTCGACTGGGCGGCGTGGATCTGCCAGGGCAGGCCGCGGCGACGGGCCTCGGCATAGCTGTCCTTGATCAGCCCCTCGCTGCAGGTGTCGATCTGGGCGGGGCAGACCATGGCGAAGAGCCGACCGGACGGGTGCTTCTGCGCCTTCTCGATCACGTCGAAGGCCTGCTCCATGGCGGCGGCGCCGGCCTTCTCGTCCCATTCGTATTCGACGATATAGCCGTTCTTGGTGTACCAGCGCGCCGAGCGGAACATCGGCGACACGCAGACGCGCAGGCCGCTCTTCGCCGCAAGGTCGATCCATTGCGGGTGAGCGACGGACATGTCGGCGAGAGTGGTGACGCCGGAGAGCAGCAGCTCCGAATAGGCGACCTGGACGCAGTCCGGCACCGCCTCGGCATCCGGCCGCAGGATCGGCATGTACTCGTAGAGCGAGGAATTGTAGAGCGCCGGCGAGCCGAGCTCATCGAGGAAGCCCTTGTTCAGCGCCTCGCTCGAAGGATGGGAATGGATGTTGACGAGGCCCGGCATGACCATCCGGCCGCTGCCGTCGACCGTCTCGTCCGCCTGCCCCTCGTAGCGCGGGCCGACATAGCGCAGCGTTCCGTCCTCGAAGGCGACGTCGGCGCCATGCAGATAGACGTGGCGGGAGGCTTCGGCATCCCAGGCAACAACAATATCGGCGTTCTTGATGACCGTGATCGTCATGGCGTCACCCGCGGCAGAGAGAAAAGGTTTTCGGAAAAGAGAGACGCCGCGCGGAGCGATCCGCGCGGCGTCCTGAAGGCTTCAGCGCTTCAGCTTGATGTCGAGGCCCTTGTAGAGGCCGGCACCGTAAAGGCCGTGGGCGCGGGCGCCCTCGACGCGGTCGGTCGCGACGACCCAAAGCGGCTGCGCAACCAGAGGCACCCAGACATTCGCCTCGGTGAGCTGGGTTTGGACCGCGCCGATCGCCTCCTTGCGCTTCTCCGCATCGGTGGCGGTCGCCGCGGCACGGATCAGCTCATCCGTCTTGGCGTCCTTCCAGTTCATGCGGTTTGGCGTCGGAATCTGGCGGCTGGCGAAGTAGAGGCCCAGCGCCTCCGTGGCCGTCACGTAGGGGTAGGACATCAGGAAGGCGTCGAATTCCTGCGTGGCGAGCTTGCCCCAGGCCACCGTCGCGTCCCAGAGCTGGATCTTCATGTCGATGCCGACCTTGCGAAGATCCGCCTGCATCGCCTCGGAGATGCGCGGGTTGTCGCTGTTGCGGATGCCGTAGACGGTGAACGTCGCCTTCTGGCCGTCCTTTTCGCGGATGCCGTCGGCACCCGGCTTCCAACCGGCCTCGTCAAGCAGCTTTGCGGCGCCTGCCGGATCGTATTTCGGCATCTTGTCGGCGGAGGACTTGTCGTAGTCGAGCACGCTCGGGTTCAGGAGCGAAGGCAGGGTCTTGCCCTTTCCGAAGAAGATAGCCTTGGCGATCGCCTCCTTGTTGGTCGCCATGTTGGCGGCCTGGCGGATCGCCTTGTCGTTGGAGACCGGCTTGTCGACCCGGAAGCCCATGAAGATGTCGTAGATGTAGTTTTCCTGGCGCTGAACCGTGAAGCCCGGGATTTTCTGCATCGTGTCGAGCGCGATGTAGGGCATGTAGTAGGTCACGTCGGCCTGCTTGGCCTGGATCGCGGCCATCAGCGTGTTCGTCTCGGGAATGATCTTCCAGACGATGTTGTCGATCTGCGGCTTCGGATCCTTGTAGATCGACGGCCCCCAGGTGTAGTGCGGGTTCTTCTTGAGCACGAGCTCCTGCCGCGGCGTCCACTTGACCCAGCAATAGGGGCCAGTGCCGTTGAAGCCCTGCACGCCGAAATTCGCGCCGAGGCTCTCGACCGAATTCTTGTCGACGATGGAGGCGAAGGACAGCGCCATCTGGAAGATCAGGTCGCTGTAGGGCTCCTTCAGCTCATAGATCAGGGTGGAATCGCCATCCGCCCGGATGTCCTGGACCTGGCCGCCGCGGAAGGAGACCGGCGACTTGTTGGCCGGGTCGACCCAGCGCTTCAGCGAATAGACCACGTCATCGATGGTCATCGGACGGCCGTCGCAGAACTTGACGTCCTTGCGGATCTTGAAGGTGTAGGTCTTGCCGTCCGGCGAGATCGTCCAGGACTCAGCGAGGCCCGGCTTGATCGTCTTCATGTCGTAGTCGACCGACACCAGCGTGTCGGCCAGCATGTAGAGCACCTCGGCGGCGGCGGTCGCCGTGGAGCGGATCGGGTCGTAGCGATCGGCGTCGATGACGCGCAGGATCTGGAGCGGCGCCTTCTGCTGCGCCATGGCCGGAGCGGCGAAGAACGTCGCAGCGGCAGCGCCGGCGAGAAGCAGGCTTGAGAGCTTGGTCATTCGAGCAGGTCCCCTTTTTATGTTTCCTGGTTGAGATGAAATGGCACTTTGATTCTGCGTCGGCCTTATCCGAAAACCGCGCTCCACTCTTCGGGCCGATGCTCTATCTGCGCAGCTTGGGATCGAGCGCGTCGCGCAGCGCATCGCCCAGCACATTGAATGCCAGCACGACGGCGAAGATGACGAGACTCGGCAAAACCGAGACATGCGGGGCGAAGAACAGGAAGTTGCGCCCGTCAGCGGCCATGGCGCCGAGCTCCGCGGTTGGCGGCTGCGCTCCCAATCCAAGGAAGGAGAGCGCCGCGCCGAGCAGGATGACCTGGCCGAAGCGCAGCGTGACGAAGACGAACATGGCCGAGAGGCAGTTCGGCAGGACGTAGCGAAGGATGATGCGCAGGTCACTCAGGCCCAGCGAACGCGCCGCCTCGATATAGCCCTGCTGCAACACGACCAGCGCGGAGCCACGCACGACACGCGCCATCAGCGGCACGGTGGCGATGGAGAGCGCGATGATCACCGCGGTGAGGCCGGGGCCGAAGATCGCCGCGATGGCGAGGCCGAACAGGATCGCCGGGAAGGAGAGCAGCACGTCCATGCAGCGCATCAGGATGCCCGACAGGCGCGGATAATAGGCCGCGGCGAAACCGATGATGCCGCCGATGACGCAGCCGAAGGTGACGGAGGCGAAGCCCATCATCAGCGTCGTGCGCAGGCCGAAGAGCAGACGGGTGATCATGTCCCGGCCCTGCCCATCCGTGCCGAGGAACGCGCCCTCGCCGGGCGGCTTCAGCGTGTTGGCAAGGTCATTGCCATACGGGTCCGTGGGGGCGAGCCATGGTGCGAACACGGCGCCGAAGATCGCCACCAGGACGAGCGCGAGCGCGATGCAGGCGCCCACATCCGAGAGCAGCATCCGCAACGCCGATTTGCGCCGGGGAGCGGAGGCGGCGACGACGGCAGCGACGTCCGCCGCGCCGGAGGCCTTCTCGATCTGATCCGTGACGATGCTCATCAGGTGGCCCTCACGCGCGGATCGAGCACGGCATAAAGGACATCCACCGCTAGATTGATCAGAATGAAGCCCAAGGAGAGCACGATGATCGTGCCCTGCGCCATCGGCAGGTCGCTCGACAGGATCGCGCCGACAGCGAGCCGACCTATGCCCGGCCAGCTGAACACCGTCTCGGTCACCACCGCGCCGCCGAGCAGGAAGCCGATCTGCAGGCCGATCAGCGTGACGACCGGGACCAGCGCGTTCCGCAGCGTATGACGCAGCACCACGACGCCTTCGCCCAAGCCCTTGGCGCGAGCGGTGCGGACATGGTCGTTGCCGAGCTCGTCGAGCACGGAGGTACGGGTCATGCGGGCGACGGGCCCGACGAAGACGCCGCCCAGCGTCAGCGCGGGCAGGATGATCCCCTGCAGCCCTTCCCAGGTCCAGAGCGGCCCGACACGGCCGGTGAAAGGCAGAATCGGATATTTGAAGCCGAACAGCCAGATCAGGCCGAGGCCGAGGAAGAAGACCGGGAGCGAAACGCCCGCCACCGAGAACGCCATGATCGCACGGTCGAGCAGAGAGCCGCGAAAATAGGCGCCGATCGTGCCGAGGAACATGCCGAGCGGGATCGCCCAGATCAGCGAGGCGAACATCAGCTCGAGCGTGGGGCCGATGGTATTCCCGAGTTCCTGCACGACGGAGACGTTGTTGATGATCGAGACGCCGAGATCACCCTGCAGCAGCCGCCCGATATAGATCAGGAACTGCTTCCAGAGAGGCTGGTCGAGGCCCAGCTCCTGACGGATCGCCTGGACGATGTCCTGCGTCGCGGTGGGGCCGGCCCGCACCTGGGCGGGATCGGTCGGGACGACCTGCATCAGCAGGAAGCCGATCAGCAGCACGCCGATCAGAACCGGCAGGACCAGCAGAAGTCGTTGCAGCGTGTGCCGCAGCATAAGGTTCGTCTCCTACTGCGCGGCGGCTGCGAACTGGTCGAGACGGTCGAAGACCACCTCGCCGCCGAGCAGGGTCAGGTCACAGCGCACCTCGTTCTCCAACAGCTCGACGGGAACCGAGAAGATGTCATGCGAGAGCACGGCGATGTCGGCGAGCTGGCCCGGCACGAGCCGGCCGAGCTTGTCCTCGGCGAACTGGGTATAGGCGCCAAGCGCCGTATAGGCATGCACCGCCTCTTCCATAGACAGCGTCTCGGCGCCGCCGATCACGGTGCCGCGCTTGGTCTTGCGGGTGACCATGGTGAAGAGGTTCTTGAACGGGTCGGTGGCGCAGACCGGCGCATCGGAACTTGCCGCCGCGGCGAGGCCTGCATCGAGCCATTTGCGCATCGGATAGGAGGCTCCGGCGCGCTCCTCCCCGAGATTGGTCACGTAGAGATCGCCGAATTCGTAGATGAAGACCGGCTGCGGCACCGGGTCGATGCCCGCCGCGGCCATGCGGGCGAGCTGGCCGTCGGTCAGGAAGCCGCAATGCTCGATGCGGTGGCGGCGCCCGCGGATCGGATGCTCGGCGCTGTCGGCCTTCTCGATGCCGGAGAGCACCTGCTCGATCGCCGCATCGCCGATGGCGTGGATGGCGAGCTGGTAGCCGAGCTTGTGATAATGCGCGAGATAGCCGTGCATCTTGTCGTCGGAATAGATGAAGATGCCGCGGTTGTCGGGATCGCCGACGATGTAGGGCTCGCTCATCGCCGCCGTCAGGCCGCCGGCGCTGCCGTCCCCGAAGACCTTCATCGCGCCATAGCGCAGGAGCCCGACCTCACGGCCGAAACGGTAACCCGCCGCATGGGCCTCGTCGCCGATACCATCCGTATTGCCGTAGATGCAGACCCAGGTGCGCAGCGGCAGCGCGCCCTCGCGGGCTGCCTCCTCATAGGCCACGAGCTCGTCCATGCCGGCCGCCATGCCGACGCCGGCGTCCATCACGCTGGTGAAGCCCTGCGCCAGCATGTAGTGCCCGGCCTTGTCGATCGCGGCCTTCAGCTCGGCGTGGCTCGGGCGCGGCATGGCCTCGACCACGATGCGCAGCGCGCTTTCGGCCAGCAGGCCGGTGAGCTTGTTATCGCGCCGCTCGATCAACCCGCCATCTGGGCTCGGCGTGTTGTGGCCGATGCCGGCCAGCTGCATGGCCTTGCCGTTGATGACGCCGACATGGCCGCAGGTGCGCTTGATGTAGACCGGATTGTCGGGCGCGACGCGATCGAGCTCCTCAGCAGTCGGATGGCGACCCTCAGTGAGTTCGTTATGGTCGTAGCCGCGGCCGAAGACCCATTCGCCCGGCTTCCTGGCCTTGGCGGCCGCCCCGACCCGACGCAGGATCTCATCGATGCTGCGCACGCCTTCCTCGGGGCGCAGATTGACTTCGCTCATGCCGAGGCCCAGCGGGATCAGATGCATATGCGCATCGTTGAGGCCGGGGATGGCGACGCGGCCGGCGAGATCGACGACCTTTGTGCCGGGGCCCTGCAGGGCAGCAATCTCCGCCGCGGAGCCCGCCGCGAGTACCTTGCCGTCCCCTATCGCGAGCGCTTCGACGAATCCTTCAGCTAGGCCGCAGAAAATCCGGCCATTCAACAAAACGGTATCGGCGCGCGTCATCGACCCCTGCTCTCACGAAACAACTGACGCCACAGACGTCGTCGCCAAGTAACGACCGGCAAGACCGGTCAAAGTGCGGAATCGACTCTGCGATTCTACACCGCTTCATTCAGCGGGTTGGATTCTCGACGCGAGATGCACTGATCCGGTCGCGAGTTCTGGCCCTCTCCGCTGTTCCCCTGCCACTTTTTTCTTACTGGCTTCATGCTAGCATTGCTCAGAATATTGAGCAGTGCAAGAGCCGCAAAGCACGAACCTCCTGCGCCAAGCGCAGGGGTTGTGCGGAGTGGACGGAGCTCGCAAAGGGAGGGGTCAGCATGAGCTTCGATGTGGGCGGCAGATTGCGGGAGATCAGGCTGGCGACAGGGCTTTCCCAGCGCGAACTCGCGGCCCGCTCCGGCGTGACCCACAGCCTGATCTCGCTGATCGAGCAGAACCGGAACAGCCCCTCTGTCGCCTCGCTGCGCAAGATCCTCGACGGCATCCCGATGTCGATGGTGAGTTTTTTTGACGAGGCGGACGCGCCGCGCGACAAGGTCTTCTTCGAGGCCGCGGATCTGCTCGACCTGACCTCGCGCCTGCACAAGGTCAATGGCGGGGAGAGCAGCGGGCACATGTCCTTCCGCCAGGTCGGCGATGCGCGGGCGCATAACCTGCAGATCCTGCACGAATCCTATGAGCCCGGCGCCGATACCGGCGTCGCCATGCTCAAGCACGATTCGCATGAGGGCGGGGTGGTGCTGTCCGGCGAGCTCGAGATCACCGTCGGCGAGCAGATCAAGGTGCTGAAGCCCGGCGACGCCTATCTCTTCGACAGCCGCGTGCCGCACCGCTTCCGCAATATCGGCACGGCGCGCTGCATCGTCGTCAGTGCCTGCTCGCCGCCTTATCTGTGAGAGAAGCCCGAATCCACCCGGACATCCCTTAAAGGATGGGCGCCTACGGATATGGCGCGGCGTCCCAGCCCGATCCCGCGCTCATTGCGCCGGCTTGCGGGCGAGCAGTGCGAAACGGGTCGAGGACGCCAGCCGAATCGCATCATGCAGCGGCGCCGCCCGCTGCTGTTCGCGCACGACCTGGATGTAATCGGCCGGGACGATATCGACGAAGCCCGCCGCTTTCAGCATCTCCTCGAGGCGCTGCCGGCTGAGCCCGTCCTTGAAATAGAAGCGCTTGGTGATCGAGGCGTGGGTATCGGCGTCGATCTGATGGACGGGCGCACCACGCTTGTCGCGCAGCCAGTTGCCGAAGCGGTTGACCAGCGCCTGCCAGCGGGTGCGATTGACCCAGTCCCCGTCAATGACGAGGAGCCGGCCGCCCGGGCGCAGGACGCGGAACCACTCGCCGAGCGCCGCCTCCGGATCGGTCAACGTCCAGACGAGATGGCGGGTGATCGCAGCGTCATAGCTCGCATCATCGTCGAGCAGGTTTTCGGCATCGCCGAGACGGAAACGGGCGGCCTTGCCGTGCTTGGCGCGGGCGCGCTCCAACATCGTCTCCGAGAAATCCAGCGCCGTGACGCGGTGGCCCAGCGAGAGCAGCGCGCGGGTGATCTCGCCGGTGCCGCAGGCGAGGTCGAGCACGTCGCGGGGTTCACTCCCAAAGGAATCGCTGATCAGACGCTGGAACGCCCGCAGCTCGCGGTCCGACTTGATGGCATGGCCGTAGGAGAGATCGAAGCTCTCGGCCCGCGCCGACCAATAGGCGCGGATCTCTTCCTTCAGCGTGAAATTGTCGTGTGGCGCGGCGGCGGACATGACTCACGGAACCTGGATGTAGGGCTCGACCAACAGCGTGCCCCGGGCGGAGCGCTCCAGATGCACGCCGACCGCATATGTCTCCGATACCGCCGCATGCGCAAGCACTGTCTCCGGCGCGCCGGCCTGGGCGATGCGCCCGTCATTCATGACGAGGACGCGGTCGGCGAAGCGCGCCGCGAGCGAGAGGTCGTGGATCGCCGCCACCGTCACGATGCCACGCCGGCGCGTGGCGTCGCGGATCGTCGCCATCACGTCGAGCTGGCGGCGCACGTCGAGCGCGCTCGTCGGTTCGTCGAGCAGCAGCACGTCGGGCTCGCGCACCAGCGCCTGGCCGATGGCGGAGAGCTGGCGCTGGCCGCCGGACAGCGTGGAGATGTCGCGCGAGGCGAAGGGGGCGAGGCCGAGCTCCTCGATCACCGCCTCGACAGCGCGGGTATCCTCATTGGAGGCCGCCAGCGCGAAGCCGCGATGCAGGCTCTTGCGAGCGAGCAGGATGATGTCGAAGACCGAGAGCGCGACGCGCGCCTCGGTATCCTGCGAGAGATAGAAGACCTTGCGCGCCCGCTCACGCTGCGAGAGCCCGGCGAGGCTGGCCCCGTCCAGGGTGACGCTGCCCGATCGCGGCCGGAGCAGACCGGCGGCGCAGCGGAAGAGCGTCGACTTGCCCGAGCCGTTCGGCCCGACCAGCGCCGCAAGCTCGCCGCGCGGCAATTCGCCGGTGCCGAGCCCCTGCAGGACGGGCGTCGCGCCATAGCGGAAATCGAGATCGTGGATCGCGAGCGCCATCTTCAGACCGCCCTGCTGCGAATGGACATGACGAGGCTGATGAAGAAGGGCACGCCGATCAGCGCCGTGATGATGCCGATCGGATAGATCACGCCGGGCGTGATGACCTTCGAGATGGTGGAGGCGAGCGAGAGCAGGACGGCGCTGGCGATGGTCGCGACCGGCAGGAAGAAGCGCTGGTCCTCGCCCACGAGGAGCCGGGCGATATGCGGGCCGACGAGGCCGATGAAGCCGATGCCGCCGACGAAAGAGACCGAGACGGCCGCCAGCAGCGAGGTCGCGACCAGGATTTCCAGCCGCAGGCGGTCAACCCGGACGCCCATGCTCTCGGCGCGCTCGTCGCCAAGACGCAGCGCCGTCAGCTGCCAGCCGCGCATCAAGAAGAAGGGCAGCGCCACGGCGATGAGCAGGGCGGCGACCTCGACCTTGCCCCAGCTGGCGCGGGCGAGGCTGCCCAGCGTCCAGAAGACGATCTGGGTGAGCTGCACTTCGTTCGAGCGGTATTGCAGGAGCGCGGTAACGGCGTTGCAGGTGAAGAGCAGGGCGATGCCGACGAGGATCATCGTCTCGGCACTGACGCCGCGCAGCTTGGTCATGAAAAACAGGACCAGCGAGGCGGCGAGCGCGAAGGCGAAGGCATTCGCAGTGACGATGAAGGGCCCGGCGCCGGGCAGGACGCTCCAGCCGAAGACGATGGCGACGGAGGCGCCGACGGTCGCCGCCGCCGAGACGCCCAGCGTGAAGGGATCGGCCAGCGGATTGGCGAGAATGGTCTGCATGCCGGCGCCCGAGAGACCCAGCATCGCGCCGACGGTCAATGCCATCAGTGCTATCGGCAGGCGCAGGTCCCAGACGATGACCGAGAGGCGGGGCGCCGCCGATTGCGGATCGACAAGCGCGCGCAGCACATCGGCGAGCGGCAGGTTGCCCGGTCCGATCGAGACATCGAGCGCCAGTGCGAAGGCGAGCGCCAGCACTCCGAAGAAGACGAGCTTCAGCCGCTTCGCATTGCGTCTGCGGTAATCAGCGGTCGCGGTCGCGCTCGCCGGCATGGTCAGGACCGCCGTCATCGCCTTACTGCAACTTGGCCCAGAACACGCCGGAATAGGGGATCGGCAGGAACTTCTGGTGGAATTCCTTGAACACCACCTCGGGATCGATGTCCTTGAACCGGTCCGGATAGAACTCCTTCGCCATCGCGAGCTCGGCGATGAAGTAATACGGCATGTCGTAGAACTGGTGATAGAAGGCCATGACCTTCTTGCCCTGCACGGCCTTGAGCTGCTGGAAGCCGGGACGGTTCATGAGCGCGACCAGCTCCTTCTGAACCTTCTCGGGCGTCGCGTCATAGCCGAGGCTGACCGCCGTGCTGCCGGGGTTGCTGCCGTACCAGTTGGCACCGGTGAGGAAATAGATATCCGGATTGTCGGAGAGCACCTTCTCCTGCGCGGCCTGAGCCTGGAAAGCGGAAAAGAACTGGCTGCCCCAGTTGCGGCCGCCCGCTTCCTCGATGAACCGGCCGAAATTGAAGGGGCCGAAGGTGGCGCAGCAAGGCAGAAGGCCGGCGGCGCGCTCGACGAAGACCATCGGCTTCTGCTTATCGGGGATCGAGCCGACGCGGGCATAGATGCTCCGGGTCTGGCGCATGTAGTAGTCGGCGAAGGCGTTCGCCTCCTTCTCGCGGCCCAGCACACGGCCGAGCAGCTGAACGCTCGGCAGCACGTTCTGGGTCGGATCCTGGCGGAAATCGACGAAGATCGTCGCGATGCCGGCCTTCTCCAGCTTGCCGAGCAGGCCCGTTTCCTGCGCCTTGAAGTAGTTGGAGAGGTCGAGGATGTAGACCTCCGTGCCGAGCGAGGCGATCTTCTCCATGCTGACATCGGCGGCATAGGGGTTGCCCATGTTCGCGACATCCTTCGCCTTGGGGAATTTGGCGAGATACTGCTGCCAGGCGCCGGGATCGTTCTCGATCAGGTCATTGCCCCAGCCGACGACACGCTTGAACGGATCGTCGCGATCCAGCATCGCCAGCGTGTAGAGCTGGCGGCCTTCGCTGAGCACGATCTTTGACGGGTCTCGCGTCACGTTGACGACGCGGCCGGCGAGATCGGTCACTTCGATCGTCTCGGCGCGCGCGGGAAGGGCGGCGAGGACCGTCAGAGAAAGCGCAGCAGCAGGGATAAGGCGCAGCAGCCGGGACAGAGCGAACATCTTGGGCCGTCCATGTCGAGGAATTTCCCTCGCGCTAACACGATCTTCGCCCGGCCATCAAAGCAAATCTCCTTGTTTTTAATTCTTCTAAAGAAAGGAATACTCGGATTTTCTTGTATTCGTCCTGGCTCGCGATCTGCGAACATTGGATCGGCAATGCGCCCGAAGCATCCCGGCCGGCAATCCCGCTGCAAAGCGCTCGGGCCAACCCGGCCTTTGCCGGACGGCACGATTCGTGCTGGGAATCCTGGCGCCGGGCGGACATCGCCGCCGTCGGTCGGAGGGAGTGAAGCGCGTGGTCTACCGCCATGTCATCGGCTCGCGGAGCTATGTCTTCGAGGATCTGCGCGACCTCATGGCGAAGGCGACGCCGCTGCGCTCGGGCGACCAGCTCGCCGGGCTGGCCGCGTCTTCGGCGGAGGAATCCGTCGCTGCCCGGATGGCGCTCGCCGATCTGCCGCTCAAGACCTTCCTCGACGAGGCGCTGATCCCCTACGAGACCGACGAAGTCACCCGTCTGATCATGGATTCACATGATGCCGCGGCCTTCGCCCCGGTCGCGAGCCTGACGGTCGGGGGGTTCCGCGACTGGCTGCTCTCGGACGAAGCCACGAGCACGGCGCTGACGCGGATCGCGCCCGGCATCACGCCTGAGATGGCGGCGGCCGTCTCGAAGATCATGCGGCTGCAGGATTTGATCGCGGTGGCGCGCAGATGCCGGGTCGTGACCCGCTTCCGCAACACGATCGGCCTGCCCGGCACCATGGCGGTGCGGTTACAGCCCAACCATCCGACCGATGATCCGCGGGGCATCGCCGCCTCGATCATCGACGGGCTGTCCTATGGTTGCGGCGACGCGGTGATCGGCATCAACCCGGTCTCGGACAATCTCGGCGTGCTCAGCGACCTGCTCAAGCTGATCGACGAGGTGATCCAGCGCTACGCCATCCCGACTCAAGGGTGTGTCCTGACCCATGTCACCTCCTCGATCGAGCTGATCGGGCGCGGCGCGCCCGTCGATCTGGTCTTCCAGTCCGTCGCCGGCACTGAAGCCGCGAACCGCTCCTTCGGCATCGACCTCGCCGTGCTGCGGGAAGGCTACGAGGCCGGGCTTTCGCAGAAGCGCGGCACGCTCGGCCAGAACCTGATGTATTTCGAGACCGGGCAGGGCTCGGCGCTCTCGGCGGACGCCCATCACGGCGTCGACCAGCAGACGCTGGAAGCGCGCGCCTATGCGGTCTGCCGCGCCTTTGATCCGCTTCTGGTCAACACGGTCGTCGGCTTCATCGGCCCGGAATATCTCTATGATGGCAAGCAGATCACGCGCGCGGGTCTGGAGGACCATTTCTGCGGCAAGTTGCTCGGCCTGCCGCTGGGCTGCGACGTCTGCTACACCAACCACGCCGAGGCGGACCAGGACGACATGGACGGGCTGCTGACGCTGCTCGCTGCCGCCGGCGTAACCTACATCATGGGCGTGCCGGGCGCCGACGACGTGATGCTGAACTACCAATCCACCTCCTTCCACGACCAACTCTATATCCGCGATCTGCTGGGCTTGAAGCGCGCGCCCGAATTCGAGCGCTGGTTGCAGGAGCAGGGCCTGACTGGCGCGGACGGACGCTTGCTGCCGCAGGCCGGCGCGCCGCGCCTCGTCTCCTCGCTGGCGGAGCTGGTGGCGTGAGTGCGCCGGACAGGCCAGCCGAGCCCTGGGCGCGGTTGGCGGCGCTGACGCCGGCGCGCATCGGCCTCGGCCGTGCAGGCTCGGGGCTCGGCACGCATGAAACGCTGCGCTTCGCGCTCGCCCATGCGCAGGCGCGCGACGCCGTCCATGCGGCACTCGACGAGGATGCGCTCGCGACCGAACTCGGCAAGCTCGGGCTCGACAGCCTGCGCGTCGCGAGCCGGGCGGCGGGGCGCGCCTCCTATCTGCTGCGGCCGGATCTTGGACGCAGCCTCGATGCGGCGAGCCGCGCCGCGATCGAAGGCAGGGCGAGCGCGGGCTGCGACATCGCGCTCGTCATCGCGGACGGGCTTTCGGCCAGCGCGGTCACGGCGCAGGCCGCGGCGCTGCTCGCCGCCTTCCTGCCACTCTCGCAGGAGCAGGGCTGGTCGCTCTCGCCGGCGGTGATCGTCTCGCAGGGAAGGGTGGCGATCGGGGACGAGATCGGCGCCCTACTCGGTGCGCGGCTGGCGCTACTGTTGATCGGGGAACGGCCAGGACTCTCCTCTCCCGACAGCCTCGGGCTCTACATCACCCATGCGCCCCGGCCCGGCCGAAACGACGGCGAGCGCAATTGCGTCTCGAACATCCATGGCGCGGGCCTGAGTCCGGTGGAGGCCGCGGCGCGTGCGGCCTGGTTGATCGACGCCTCGCTTTCGCGCGGTCTGTCGGGCGTCGCGCTCAAGGATGAGAGCGCGAGCAGCATGAGCCCTCGCCTCGGCAGCCTCTAGAACGCAGAGCCTAGGCGCCCTCCATCGCCTCCCGTGCGCGCTCGGCGAAACGGGCGGCCAGCGGCGCATAGTCCGCGGCATCCGCCGCAGCCGCCGTGCCCGTGCGGACGCGGTCGGTGATGCCGACGAAGATCACGGCGAAGCGGAACAGCGCGAAGACAAGATGGAAGCGCTGCAGCGGCGCGGTCGGCACCGCATGGTCGTAATAGTGCGCGAGGAATTCGGCCTCGGTCGGAATGCCGAGCGCCGCATGGTCGAGACCGAGGATGCCGCCATATTCGGTCGGCGCCGTGTGCCAGGGCATGGCGCAGAAGCCGAGATCGGCGAGGGGATGGCCGAGCGTCGAAAGCTCCCAGTCGAGGATGCCGACCACCTCGGGCCGGTCCGGACGGAACAGCAGGTTGCCGAGCCGGAAATCGCCATGGGCGATGGCGACATGGCCGTCATCGGCCGGCAGATGCGCCGGCAGCCAGTCCGCAACTTCATCCAGCGCCGCGATGCGCTCGCCCGGCGATTCACGAAGCTGCTTGGTCCAGCGCGCGATCTGGCGCTCGAAATAGTTGCCCGGCCGGCCGTAATCGCCGAGCCCCACCGCCTCGGGCCTGACGGCATGGAGCTTCGCCAGCGCTTCCGCCATGCCGAGATAGATGCCCCTTCGCTCCGCCGGCTCCAGCCCCGGCAGGGCGGCGTCATGGAAGACGCGGCCTTCTAGCCGCTCCATCAGATAGAAGGGCGTGCCCAGCGGCTCGGGCTCGGCGTGGAAGAGCACGGCGCGCGGCACCGGCACATTAGTGTCGGCCAGCGCCTGCAGGACGCGGAACTCCCGGTCGACGGCATGGGCGCCGCGCAGAATCGGCCCTGCCGGCTGCTTGCGCAGCACCAGTCTCTGCGCTCCGTAGCCGACGAAATAGGTCGGGTTCGACTGGCCGCCGCCGATGCGCTCGAGCGAAAGCTCCCCGTCCCCGAAGCGTTCACGCAGCAAGGCGGCGAGCGCAGCGGGGTCGAAGTCGGTCCTGCTTTCGGACGCCATCGCCTCAGCCCTGCGCCGGACCGGCGACCGGCCAGCGCCAGAACTCCCGCCCCTCTTCGGTGAGGAAGCGGTTCAGCACCATCTTGTGGACCTCATCAGCGCCATCGACCAGCCGCGCCTGACGGGCATAGCGATAGATCCACTCCAGCACCGTGTCCTTCGAGTAGCCGCGCGCGCCGTTGACCTGGATCGCGACATCGGCGGCATCGTGAAGGACATTGGCGACCTGGACCTTTGCCATCGAGACCTCCTTGCGGGCGAATTCGCCGCGATCGAGCGCCCAGGCGGCCTTCATCACCAGCAGGCGGCCGATCTCAATGCGCATAGCGAGGTCGCCGAGCTTGACCTGAATGCTCTCGCGGTCGGCGAGGCGCACGCCGAAGCCGTAGCGCTCCGCCGCATAGGCCTGGGCGATCTCGATGCAGCGCTTGGAGAGACCGAGCCAGCGCATGCAATGGGTCAGCCGCGCCGGGGCGAGCCGCACCTGCGTCGTCTTCATGCCCCTGCCCTCGCCGGCCAGCACATCCTCGGCCGCGATCTCGAGCCCATCGAATTCGAGCTCGCAATGGCCGCCATGCTCCTCCGGCCCCATGATCTCGATGCGCCTGAGAATCCGCCAGCCGGGCTGGTCGGCATGGAAGAGGAAGGAGGTCAGGCCATGGCGCGGATCATCGGAGGTGCGAGCGACGAGGATGAAGTGCTTCGCCTCCTCCGCCCCGGTGATGAACCATTTGCGGCCGCTGACGACATAACGGTCGCCGCGCTTCTCGGCCCGGGTCTGGATCATCGAAGGGTCGGAGCCGCCGCCGGGATGCGGCTCTGTCATGGCGAAGGCGGAGCGGACCTTGCCCTCCGCGATCGGCTTGAGCCAGCGCTCCTTCTGGTAGTCCGTGCCGAGTGCTTCCAGCACCATCATGTTGCCGTCGTCGGGCGCGGCGGAGTTGAACACGACGGGGCCAAAGATCGAGCGGTTCATCTCCTCGTAGCAGACCGCCATGCCCATGCGGCCGAGGCCCACACCGCCGCTTTCGGGCTTGAGCTGCAGGCACCAGAGCCCTTCGGCCCGCGCCTTCACGCGCAATGTCTCCAGAAGGGGCAGGGCGATGTTGCCATGCTCATCATAGGAGGCGCGGTCCGCCTCCAGCGGCATGATCTCGTTCCCGACGAAGGCGGCGATGCGCGCGCGATAGTCCTCGATGCGCGGGGAGATCTCGAAATTCATGGGAAGGCTCCCGGCAAGGCTCACAGGGACGAAACGAGATGGCCGCCATCGACCTCGATGGTCGAGCCGGTGATGTAGCTGCCGGCGGCTGATGCGAGCAGCAGCAGGGCACCGTCGAGCTCCTCGGGCTGCCCCAGCCGGCGCTGCGGGATACGCCGGACCAGCTGCTGGCCGGGCTCCGTGGCGAAGAAGTCGCGGTTGATGTCGGTCTCGATATAGCCGGGGCAGAGTGCGTTGACGCGGATGCCGTCACGGGCCCATTCGAGCGCCAGCGCCTTCGTCAGCTGGATCACACCCGCCTTGGACGTCGCGTAGGCCGCGACGCCGCCCGCAACGCGGTGCCCGAGGATCGAGGCGATGTTGACGATGGCGCCGCCGCGGCCGGCTTCGCGCATGCCGCGCGCTGCGGCCTGCGCCACCAGAAAGACGCCCTTCAGATTGGTGTCGAGCACGTCGTCCCAGCCGGCTTCGGTGAGATCGGCCGCGCGCGCTGCGCCGCTGATGCCGGCATTGTTGACGAGGATGTCGAAAGACCGGTCCGCCAGCGCCTCCGCGACGGAGGCGGCATCGGCGACATCGAGGAGCAGGCTGCGGACCTGCCCGCCTTCCATCGCGATCTCGCCGCAGGCCGCCTCCAGCGCCGTCTGCCGCCGCGCGGCGAGGGTGACCACCACGCCATGGCGCGCGAGCAGCCTGGCGAAATGCAGGCCGAGCCCACCCGATGCGCCCGTCACCAACGCGCTCTTGCCGGAAAGATCGTCGAACATCGGCAGACATTCGGCCGGTTGCCGCGGCCGATCAAGAGGGTGGCCCGACATGCAAAGAGCCCGGCGGATGCCGGGCTCTCCAACTCACTCTACAGCCGATTGGCTGCGATAGCCGTCAATGAAACTTCTGGCGGCCGTACCAGCCGTCGACATCGGTGCGGACCTGATCCTTGGCGAGGCCGTAGCGCTCCTGGATCTTGCCTTCGAGCTGGTCGCGCTTGCCGGCGATGACGTCGAGATCGTCATCGGTCAGCTTGCCCCACTGCTCCTTGACCTTGCCCTTGATCTGCTTCCAGTTTCCTTCGACGCGATTCCAGTCCATCGGGACGCTCCTTCTGGCTAATGGGTATGAAGGAGCAACGCGCGAGGGGCCGGAAGGTTCGGCTCAATCGTCCATCTTGAGGGCGGCGATGAAGGCTTCCTGCGGGATTTCGACCTTGCCGAACTGCCGCATCTTCTTCTTGCCTTCCTTCTGCTTCTCCAGAAGCTTGCGCTTACGGGTAGCGTCGCCGCCATAGCATTTGGCGGTCACGTCCTTCCGCAGCGCCCGGATGGTCTCGCGGGCGATGATCTTGCCGCCGATCGCCGCCTGAACCGGGATCTGGAACATGTGCGGCGGGATGAGATCCTTGAGCTTTTCGCACATGGCGCGGCCGCGCGACTCGGCCCGCGTGCGGTGGACCAGCATCGAGAGCGCATCGACCGGCTCGGCATTGACCAGCACCGACATGCGCACGAGGTCGCCCTCGCGGTAATCGGTGATCTGGTAGTCGAACGAGGCGTAGCCCTTCGAGATCGACTTCAGGCGGTCGTAGAAATCGAACACGACCTCGTTGAGCGGCAGGTCGTAGACGACCTTGGCGCGCGAACCGACATAGCCGAGATCGATCTGCAGGCCGCGCCGATCCTGGCAGAGCTTCAGCACGGAGCCGAGATATTCGTCCGGCGTGAAGATGGTGGCGCGGATCCAGGGCTCGTCGATCGCTTCGATCTTCATCACATCCGGCATGTCGGCCGGGTTGTGCAGCTCCAGCGTCGAGCCGTCGCGCAGGCGCAAATGGTAGACGACCGACGGCGCCGTCGAGATCAGGTTGAGGTTGAACTCACGCTCCAGCCGCTCCTGGATGATCTCCAGATGCAGCAGCCCGAGGAATCCGCAGCGGAAGCCGAAGCCGAGCGCAGCCGACGTCTCCATTTCGTAGGAGAACGAGGCGTCGTTCAGACGCAGCTTCGACATCGCCCCGCGCAGCAATTCGAAATCGGCGGCATCGACCGGGAAGATGCCGCAGAACACCACCGGCTGCACCGGCTTGAAGCCCGGCAGCGGCTCGGCCACCGGCTTCTTCTCGTCGGTGATGGTGTCGCCGACCGCGGTATCCGCGACTTCCTTGATCGAGGCGGTGAAGAAGCCGACCTCGCCGGGGCCGAGTTCCTTCACTTCCAGCATCTTGGGCTTGAACACGCCGACGCGGTCGACGCCATAGGAGGCCTTGGCCCGCATCATGCGGATGGTCATGTTCTTCTTCAGAACGCCGTCGATGATGCGCACGAGCACGACAACGCCGAGATAGGCATCGTACCAAGAGTCGACCAGCATCGCCTTGAGCGGGGCGTCGGGGTCGCCCTTCGGCGCGGGCAGCTTCTCGACGATGGCTTCGAGCACGCCCTCGATGTTGAGGCCGGTCTTGGCCGAGATCGGCACGGCGTCGGACGCATCGAGGCCGATCACGTCCTCGATCTGCTCCTTGATCCGGTCCGGATCAGCGGCCGGCAGGTCGATCTTGTTGAGGACGGTGACGATCTCGTGGTTGGCGTCGAGCGCCTGATAGACATTGGCGAGCGTCTGCGCCTCGACGCCCTGCGAGGCGTCGACCACCAGCAGCGAGCCCTCGCAGGCCGCGAGCGAGCGCGAGACCTCATAGGCGAAGTCGACGTGGCCGGGGGTGTCCATCAGGTTGAGGACGTAATCCTTGCCGTCCTTGGCCTTGTAGTCCAGCCGCACCGTCTGCGCCTTGATGGTGATGCCGCGCTCCTTCTCGATATCCATCGAGTCGAGGATCTGCTCGCTCATGTCGCGCGCCGCGACCGTGCCGGTCTGCTGGATCAGCCGGTCGGCCAGCGTCGACTTGCCATGGTCGATATGGGCAACGATCGAAAAGTTGCGGATATTGTCGATGGTGCGGGTGCTCATGCGCGCGCCATAGCAGTGATGCCGCCTGCCGCCAAGCGCGATGCCTCCCGGCGGGCGCTCACGGCCTTGACGTATCCATGATATTGGACATTGTCTATTATCATGGAATATCCCGAGACTCTCGAACTGGACGCCCGTATCGGCCGCCGCATCAAGGCGCTGCGACAGAGCCGCGACCTAACGCTGGACGATCTTGCCACGCGCTCCGGGGTCAGCCGGGCGATGATCTCGCGCGTCGAGCGCGGCGAATCGAGCCCGACCGCCGCCCTGCTCGACAAGCTCTGCGCCGGGCTCGGCATCCTGATCTCGGCGCTCTTCCATGAAGAGCGCGGCTCCGGCCCCTTCGCGGCCCGCGGCGACCAACCGGTCTGGGTCGATCCGGCCAGCGGCTATCTGCGCCGCGCCGTCTCGCCGCCGGGCACCGGCTCGCGGCTGGAGATCGTCGAGGTCGAGATGCCGGCAGGCGGGCGCGTGCTGCTGGACGGGCCTCGCACAGGCTTCCGTCTCGACCAGCAGATCTGGCTGCTGGAGGGCGAGCTCGTCCTCAGTCTCGGCACCAATGAGCAGCGACTCGCAGCGGGGGACTGCCTCGCCATGCTGCTCGACGGGCCGATCAGCTTTCACAATCCCGGCACGGTGCCGGCGCGCTATGCGGTCGTGCTCACGGCCGCCGACGAATGGAACAGGGCAAGGGCATGACGGCGCAGGACGAGATCACGATCGGGCAGCTCGACGAGGCCGAGGCGCGGGCCGCCATCCCGGCGCTCTGCAGCATCCTCGCGGACGCCGTCGCGAGCGGCGCTTCAGTCGGCTTCATGGCCGATGCGGCTCCGGCGGAATACGAACGCTTCTGGCAAGGCGTAGCCGCGGAGGTCGCGGCGGGGCGGACGGTGCTGTTCGCCGCCTCGCTCGGCGGGCGCATCGTCGCCACCACGCAGGTCCAGCTCATCGGCAAGCCGAACCAGCCCCATCGCGCCGAGATCGCCAAGGTGCTGGTCCATTCGGGGGCACGCCGCCGCGGCATCGCCTCCCGGCTGATGCAGGCCGCGGAAGCCGAGGCGCTGCGGCGCGGACGCGACCTGCTGGTGCTCGACACGGACGGGGCGAGCGCAGCGCACGCGCTCTATACAAGCCTCGGCTTCGTCGAGGTCGGCACCATCCCGCGCTATGCGCTGATGCCGGATGGCTCAGATTGCAGCGTGACGTTCTTCTACAAGAGCTTGGTCTAGGAACCTACGGACAGGGTGTCGAGCGACTGCGCCGGGTCGAAATGGTGCAGCAGCCGATAGTCATCCCAACCCTGATCGCCCTCGCAGACGACCATGCTGCAATCGCGCAAGGCAACCCCAAAGGCGGGGTCCTGGTAGAGCCGCCGCCACAACACCGACCAGAGGGCTGCGGGCTCTCGGGTCGCGAACATCAGATTGACATGGCCGTCACCGCGGACCAAGGCGAAGCGTGTTGCGGTGGCCTCCTCGCCAGCCAGCTGCTCGGCAGCGGCGCAAACCCGATCGAGATCGAGATTGCCCGCCCGTTCAGGCTGAAGCTGGACGCAGAGATCCGTCACTCGGCCTTGGCGCGGATATAGGGCTCGACCGGGCCCTTGAGCGTGATCGTCATCGGCCGGCCAAAACGGTCCTTGGCGTTGCCCGCCGCGACCTTCACCCAGCCCTCGGAGACGCAATACTCCTCGACATTGGTCTTCTCGACGCCCTTGAAGCGGATGCCGATGTCCTGCGCCAGCACGTCGGCGTTGTAATACGGGCTGTCCGGATTGACGGAGAGGCGGTCGGGAAGCTGCTCGGACATGGTTCGCACCTGAAATTGCGGAAACGATTGCTTTGCCCGCTCGATAGCCGCTTCCGCCCGCAAAGCCAACTCAGGGCCTCGTCGCCCGCCCGCCGGCTTCGGCGATCAGCCGGGCCACCTCCTGCTGGCCGCGCGCCCGGGCATGGGCCAGCGGCGAGACGCCATCCCGGTCCGCGAGGTTCGGGTCGGCCCCGGCCGCCAGCACTAGGCGCGCCACCTCCTGATGGCGCGGCCCGCCATCGCCGAGGATCACGATCTCCAACAGGCAGGTCCAGCCGAGATCGTTGACATGGTTCACGTCGATGCCGCTGGTCAGGAGCAGCTTCACGGTCTCGACATGGGCGCGTTCGCAGGCGGGGATCAGGGCGTTGCCGCCATAGCGATTGCGCAGCGAGAGATCGGGCTTCAGTGGCAGCATGGCCGCGACGATCTCGGTGCGGCCCGAAGCGCCGGCGAGCAGCCAGGGCGTATCGCGATTGGCGGCCTGCGCGTTCGGGCTGGCGCCGGCGGCGAGTAGAGCCTTCGCCATCTCGACATGGTTGCCTGCGACCGCCAGCAGCAAAGCAGTGCGGCCCTGCGAATCCCTGACTTCGAGGTTTGTGCCCTTGCCCATCAGCGCCTGTACCTCGGCCGTCCGGCCAGCGCCGGCAGCAGCGAGCAGATCGGATGCAGCGTGCGCGGGATCTATCGTCATCAGGCAAACTCCAAGGGCTAGGCCCTGTAGCCAACGCCTCACCGGCCGCCATCCAACAGGCGGCCGACCACCTTGGCGGTATAGTCGACCATCGGCACGATGCGGGCATAGTTCAGCCGCGTCGGGCCTATGATGCCGACGACGCCAACGATACGCTGCTCGGCATCGCGGAAGGGTGCCGCCACCATCGAGGAGCCCGACATCGAGAACAGCTTGTTCTCCGAGCCGATGAAGATACGCACGCCGTCGCCCTGCTCGGCGCGGGTCAGGAGATCGATGACGTCGGTCTGCGTCTCGAGATCGCCGAAGAGCATGCGGATGCGCTCCAGATCCTCCTGCGCCCTGAGGTCGTCGAGCAGATTGGCCTGGCCACGCACGATGAGGTGGCGGTCGCTGCCGGGACCGGCCTGGGTGGCGATGCCGCTCTCGACGAGGCGAGCAGTCAGGGCGTCGAGCTCGCGCTCCATCAGGGCGCGCTGCCCGCCGATCTCGCCCCGCAATTCGGCCAGCGTCTTGCCGAGGATTCGGGCGTTGAGGAAGTTCGCGGCCTCGCTCAGGGCCGAGGCCGGCAGGCCGGGCGGCAAGGCCAACAGGCGGTTCTCGACCGTGCCATCTTCGGAGACGAGCACGACCAGCGCCCGGGCGGGATCGAGCCGGACGAATTCGATATGCTTCAGCCGGACATCGGCCTTGGTGGTCACGACGACGCCGGCGCCACGCGACAGGCCGGAGAGCAGCGTCGAGGCCTCCGTCAGCGTCTGGTCGAGATTGCGGTTGCTGGCGGCGACCCTGATCTGGGCCTCGATGCGCGTGCGCTCCTCAGCGGTGAGGTTGCCGACCTCCATCATCGCATCGACGAAGAAGCGAAGACCTCTTTCGGTGGGAAGGCGCCCGGCCGAGGTGTGCGGCGCATAGATCAGCCCCGCCAGTTCCAGATCGGTCATGACGTTGCGTACCGTCGCAGGCGAAAGCGCCATCGGCAGCAGGCGAGCGATATTGCGCGAGCCTACCGGCTCACCCGTCGTCAGATAGCCGTCGACGATCTGGCGGAAGATCTCGCGCGAGCGCTGGTCGGTCTCGACCAGGCTGCTCATCGTCTCGGGGCGGGGCGTATGGGCGCTCATGAAGCTTTTTCAGGCGAACCTTCGTTCTCATCCTATTGTCGTCATGCGGAGCGTAGGGATCAAGGGGCAGGACCGCAGCCCGCCTTAATCGCGCGCGGCGCAAACCTTGCCGCGCGCAGCGCAAACGCCTACAAGCCGCCACTTCCCAAAGACAGGATCATTCCATGCGACCCTCCAAACGCGCCGCCGACGAGATGCGCAAGGTCACGCTCGAACGCGGCGTGGTGCGCTATGCCGAGGGCTCCTGCATGGTGACGTTCGGCGAGACGAAGGTGCTCTGCGCCGCAACCGTCGAGGAAAAGGGGCCGCCCTGGCTGCGCGGCACCGGCAAGGGCTGGGTCACCGCCGAATATTCGATGCTGCCCCGCGCCACGCATGAGCGGACGCGCCGCGAGGTCACCTCCGGCAAGCCCTCCGGCCGCACGCAGGAAATCCAGCGGCTCGTCGGCCGTAGCTTGCGCGCCGTGGTCGACCTGACCGCGATCGGCGAGCGCCAGATCGTCGTCGATTGCGACGTGCTCCAGGCCGATGGCGGCACGCGCACAGCCTCGATCACCGGCGCCTGGGTCGCGCTGCACGACGCGCTGAAGTGGATGGAAGGCCGCGGGCTGCTCAAGGGCACAAACCCACTGAAGGACCATGTCGCGGCCGTCTCCTGTGGCATCGTCGCGGGCACGCCGGTGATCGACCTCGACTATGTCGAGGATTCCGGCGCCCAGACCGACGCCAATTTCGTGATCACCGGCTCGGGCGGCCTCGTCGAGGTGCAGGGCACGGCCGAAGGCGCGCCCTTCTCGGAGGAGGAGCTGATGGCCCTGCTCAAGCTCGCCAAGGACGGCGTCGGCAAGCTCGTCACGCTGCAGAAGGCGACGGTGGCCTGAATATGAGCGGACACCGCATCCTCTCCGGCAAGGTCGTGATCGCGACCCATAACCAGGGCAAGCTGCGCGAAATGCGCGAGCTTCTGGCGCCCTATGGCATCGAGCTCGTCTCCGCCGGCGAGCTCGGACTGCCGGAGCCGGTGGAGGATGGCTACATGTTCTCCGAGAATGCGGCGATCAAGGCAGTCGCTGCGACGAGCGCGAGCGGCCTGCCCGCCCTCTCCGATGATTCCGGCGTCTGCATCGACGCGCTCGACGGTGCGCCAGGCCTGTTCTCGGCCAATTGGGCCGGGCCGGGCAAGGATTTCGGCCCGGCGATCGGGCGGGTGCAGATGGAACTGGCCAAGCGCGGCGCGACCACGCCGGACAAGCGCAAGGCGCATTTCGTCTCGGCGCTGGTCATCGCCTGGCCCGACGGGCACCAGGAGCTGTTCGAGGGCCGCGTCTTCGGCACCGTGACGGAACAAGTGCGCGGCACTGGGGGCTTCGGTTATGATCCGATCTTTCTGCCGGACGGCCACGAAAAGACCTTCGGCGAGATGACGGCCGAAGAAAAACACGGCATTCCCGCCGATGGCTCGCCCGGGCTTTCACACCGGGCGCGCGCCTTCCATGCGCTCGCTGCCGCCTGCCTGAGGAAACCGTCGTGAGCGACGCGGCCGCCCTCGTCGAGCGGCCGTCTATCCTGCATCCGACCGCGGATGCGGGCTTCGCCGTCTATGTGCACTGGCCCTTCTGCCTGGCCAAATGCCCCTATTGCGACTTCAACAGCCATGTCCGGCTGCAGCAGCCGGATCAGGCCCGCTATATCGCCGCCTTCCGCCGCGAGATCGCGCATCGCGCCGCGCTGACTCCGGGCCGGACGGTGACCTCGATCTTCTTCGGCGGCGGCACGCCTTCGCTGATGGAGGGCCGCACGGTCGGCGCGATCCTCGACGCCATCGGCGAGCACTGGGCCGTCGATCCGAATTGCGAGGTATCACTCGAAGCCAACCCGACCAGCGTCGAGGCCGGGCGCTTCAGCGATTTCAGGGCTGCGGGCGTCAACCGCGTCTCGCTCGGCGTGCAGGCGCTCAACGACACCGATCTCAAGGCGCTCGGCCGGATGCATTCGGCGAAGGAAGCGCTGGCGGCGGTGGCGATCGCGCGGCGCTATTTCGAGCGCTACTCCTTCGACCTGATCTATGCCCGCTCGCCCGCGCAAACGCCCGCGCTCTGGCGCGCGGAGCTGGAGCTGGCGATCAGCCATGCGGCCGAGCATCTCTCGCTCTACCAGCTCACCATCGAAGCCGGCACGGCCTTCGAGCGGCTGTTCCGCGCCGGCAAGCTCGCCATTCCCGATCATGATGCGGGCGCGGCGCTCTACGAGACGACGCAGGAGATCACGGCCAAGCACGGCCTGCCGGTCTACGAGATCTCCAACCATGCCCGCCCCGGCGCGGAATGCCGGCACAACCTCGTCTACTGGCGCTATGGCGAATATGCCGGCGTCGGCCCCGGCGCCCATGGCCGGCTGGTGACGACGCAGGGCCGCACCGCGCATTCGACCGAGAAGCGGCCGGAGGTCTGGCTGACTCAAGTTGAGGCCGAGGGCCATGCGCTGGTCGAGGACGAGGTGCTCGGCGCGGAATCGCAGGGCGACGAATATCTGCTGATGGGGCTTCGGCTCGTCGAGGGCATCGACCCGGCCGTATTCCAGGCGCTGGCCGGGCGGCCGCTCAACGACAAGCGCATCGCCAGCCTGATCGACGACAAGCTCCTGATGCGCCGCCCCGGCGGCAAGCTCGCGGCGACGCCCGAAGGCGCGCTGCTGCTCGACGCGCTGGTGGCCGATCTGGCGGCCTGAGACAGGGGGCATTCCCGGACGCAGCGAAGCGCAGACCCGGGAATCTCTTTCACGACGAGGCTCAGGAGACTTTGTGCCCCCGAGATGCTCGGGTCGACCCCGAGCATGACGGCTGTCCCGCCGCTCAGTCCTTGCCGAGCCGCACACCCGTCTTCGGATCGAAGACATGGACCTTGTCGGGATCGACTGAGATCCAGAGGCGGCCCTCCTGCGCGGCGACATCGCCGGTCGCGGCCTGCATCACGAAGGGCTGGCCGGAAAGCTTGCCGTGGAAGAGCTGGGTCGCGCCGAGCTCCTCGATGAACTCGACATCGAAGGGCAGCGAACCCGCCTGACCTTCCGAGGCGATCTCGACATCCTCGGGGCGCAGGCCGACCTCGACCGGCGTCTGAGCCGCCAGGTCGTCGCGCAGGTCGCGCGCCTCGATCAGCGCCTCGCCAAGCGCAACGATGCCGGGCCCGTCGACCGTGCCGGGCAGGATGTTCATCGGCGGCGAGCCGATGAAGGTGGCGACGAACTTGCTCGCCGGCTTGCGATAAACCTCCGCCGGCAGGCCGATCTGCTCGACCTGACCCGCATTCATCACCACGAGCTTGTCGGACAGCGTCATCGCCTCGACCTGGTCATGGGTGACGTAAATCGAGGTGACGCCGAGCGCGCGCTGCAGCTTCTTGATCTCGACGCGCATCTGCACGCGCAGCTTGGCATCGAGGTTGGAGAGCGGCTCGTCGAAGAGGAAGACTTGCGGCTTGCGCACGATGGCGCGGCCCATGGCGACGCGCTGGCGCTGGCCGCCGGAGAGCTGCTTCGGGCGGCGCTCCAGCAGCGCCTCGATGGCCAGGATCTTCGCGGCTTCCTTGACGCGCTTCTCGATCTCGTCCTTGGGCGTGCCGCGGTTGCGCAGGCCGTAGGCCATGTTGTCGTAGACGCTCATATGCGGATAGAGCGCGTAGTTCTGGAAGACCATGGCGATGTCGCGGTCGGCCGGCTCGATCTCGTTGACGACGCGGCTACCGATCGCGACCTCGCCGGAGGTGATCGTCTCCAGCCCGGCGACCATCCGCAGCAGGGTGGACTTGCCGCAGCCGGAAGGGCCGACCAGCACGCAGAAGCCGCCGTCCGGGATGTCGAAGGACACGCCCTTCACGGCCTCGAAGCCGCCAGCGTAGATCTTCCTGACGTTGTTGAGGGTGACCTGGGCCATTCGGAGCTTACTTCTCGGTTTCGACCAGGCCCTTCACGAAGAGCCTCTGCATCAGGATGACAACGAGGACCGGCGGCAGCATCGCGAGCATGGCGGTGGCCATGGCGAGCTGCCATTCGGTGAGCGCGTCGGCGGTGACGATCATCTTCTTGATGGCGATGACGATGGTCTGCATCGAGTCCTTGGTCGTCACCAGGAGCGGCCAGAGATACTGGTTCCAGCCATAGATGAACTGGATCACGAACAGCGCCGCGATCGTGGTGATCGAGAGCGGTAGCAGCGTGTCCTTGAAGAAGCGGAAGGGGCCGGCGCCGTCGATCTTCGAGGCCTCCAGCAGCTCGTCGGGGATCGTCATGAAGAACTGGCGGAAGAGCAGCGTGCCCGTCGCCGAGGCGATCAGCGGGATGGCGAGACCCTGATAGGTGTCCAGCATCCGCAGGTCCGAGACGATCTTGAAGGTCGGGAAGATGCGGACCTCGACCGGCAGCATCAGCGTGATGAAGATGATCCAGAACGCCGCCATGCGGAACGGGAAGCGATAATAGACCACCGCATAGGCCGAGAGCACCGAGATGAAGATCTTACCCAGAGCGATCGTCATCGCCATGATGAACGAGTTCAGCATCATCCCGATCACCGGCTCGCGCGTCGTGCTGGAGGTGCCGATGAAGAGGATGCGGTTGTAGTTCTCGAAGAAGTACGGACCCGGATAGAGCGGCATCTGGCCGTTGATGACGGTCGCGGCATCCCAGGTCGAGGCGACGAAGGTCAGCCAGACCGGGAAGGCGACGATGGCCACGCCGATCGTCAGGATGATGTAGGCGATGATGTCGCCGAGCCGCCGATCCTCGACCATCAGATCCCCTTCCCCATCTCGCGGATCAGCCCGGCCAGCGTCTGCGCGCAGGCATCGAGACAGGCCTTGCCCTTCTCCAGCGTGGCGCGGCGGGCGTCGCCGATCACGCCCGTCTCGGTCATGTCCCGGAATGAACGGTATCGGGCGACGGTCGGGCGCATCAGCGCGCCCTGGTCGGCGTCCTTCATGCCGAAAGCCTCGGGCAGCCTGTCCTCGCGCAGGCAACCGGGCGCCAGCACCAGCATCATCGAGGTCTCGACCTCGCAGGCATGCATCACGCCCGGCTGGTCGTCGAGAAGTGGCCCGAGCGCCTCCTGCGCCAGCAGGAAATAGGTGGTCGCCTCGACATGCAGCCGCGTCTCGCGGGCGAAATCCGGAAGAAAGGCGGTCAGCGCGGCGATGTTGCCGCCATGGCCGTTGACGATCAGCACGCGGTGGAAGCCGTGCCGCTCGATGCTCTTCAGGAAGGCGAGCAGGACGGCGCGATAGGTCGGGATGTCGAAGGTGAAGGTGCCGCCGAAGGCCATGTGATGCTCGGCCATGCCGCACCAGAGCGTCGGCGCTACGACCACCTCGACATCCCCGGCGAGTTCCGCCGCCGCCTTGCAGACGCCTCCGCACAGGACGGTGTCGACGCCTACAGGCAGATGCGGGCCGTGCTGCTCGATCGAGGCGACGGGAAGGACGACGACGGCGTCCTTCGCAGCCTTGGAGCGCAGTTCCTCGGCGGTGAGATCCATCCAGAGCACGGACGCCATCAGTAGCTCACCTTGCGCTCGATGAAGCGGAACTGGATCGCCGTCAGCGCGATCACCATCACCAGCAGCACGACGGACTGCGCCGCGGAACCGCCAAGGTTGGAGCCGCCCTTGCCGTCGGCAAAGACCTTGTAGACCAGCGTCTCGGTGGCGCCCGAAGGACCGCCGCCGGTGACGGTGTCGATGATGCCGAAGGTGTCGAAGAAGACGTAGACGATGTTGACGACGAGCAGGAAGAAGGTCGTCGGCGACAGCAGCGGGAAGACAATGGTCCAGAAGCGCCGCATCGGCTTGGCGCCATCGATCACGGCGGCCTCGATCACGCTCTTGGGGATCGACTGCAGGCCGGCGAGGAAGAACAGGAAATTGTAGCTGATCTGCTTCCAGGTCGCCGCCAGGATGACGAGCAGCATGGCATGGTTGCCGTTGAGCCGCGGGTTCCACGGAATGCCGAGGGATTGCAGCCCCCGCGCCAGCATGCCGAGCGACGGATCGAACATGAAGATCCAGAGCACGCCGGCGATGGCGGGCGCCACCGCATAGGGCCAGATCAGCAGGGTCTTGTAGATCTCCGCGCCGCGGATCTGTCGATCAGCCATCACCGCGAAAAGCAGGGCGATCGACAGGGAGAACACGCAGACGAAGGTGGAGAAGACGATCGTGTTGATGAAGGCCTTGAGATAGCCGGGGTCGGCGAAGAGCAGCTGGTAGTTTTCGAACCAGACGAACTCGGTCGATGTGCCGAAGGCGTCCTCGAGCAGGAAGCTCTGCCAGACGGCCTGGCTCGCCGGCCAGTAGAAGAACAGGACGGTGATCACGAGCTGCGGCAGCAGCAGCAGGAACGGGATCGCCAGGCCTTTGAAATACGCGTTCTTCTGCATCGGCGTCCTTGAACGAGAATGCCATCCCGGACGCTTTTGCCCGGGATGGCCTTAGAGATGCAAGAGCAGGCCGCTCAGCGCGAAGCGGTGCGCTCGAACTGGCGAAGCATCTGGTTGCCGCGCTCGGCCGCCGCGTCCAGCGCCGCCTGCGGCGACTTCTGGCCGTTCAGCGCCGCCTCCAGCTCCTCCGACCAGATGTCGCGGATCTGGACGAGGCTGCCGTAACGCAGGCCCTTGGAGTTGTCGGTCGGGGCCTTGTTGTTCAGCTCGAGGATCGGCGTCTCGAGATAGGGCTTGTCCTTGTAGAAGCCCGAAGCCTTGACCTTCTCGTAGGCGGCCTTGGTGATCGGCAGGTAGCCCGACTCGGTGTGGAGCTTCACCTGGCGGTCGACGTCCGACAGGAAGGTGAAGAACTTGGCGACGCCCTTGTACTCGTCAGCCTTCTTGCCACCCATCACCCAGAGCGAAGCGCCACCGATGATCGAGTTCTGCGGCGCGCCCTGCACATCCGGATAATACGGCATCGCGGCATTGCCCCAGTCGAACTTGGCATTGGCGCGGACGTTGCCGAAGAAGCCCGAGGAGGTCAGGAAGATCGGGCATTCGCCCGAGGTGAACCGGCCCTCGCCGTTGTTGGTGCGGCCCGAGTAGTCATAGGTCTTGTCCTTCTGCAGCTCGACCAGGTTGGTCCAGTGCTTGAGGAAGGCCGGGTTCTTGTTGAAGTTCAGGACGGCGTCGAAGCCGGCCATGCCGTTGACCTGGGTCGACAGCGGAATGTTATGCCAGGCGCCGAACTGCTCGATATTGGCCCAGGGGGCCCAGGCGTTCGAAACGCCGCACTTGTCGTAACCGGCGGCCTTCAGCTTCTTGGCGGCCTCGAAGGTCTCGGGCCAGGTCTTCGGCGGCGCCTCGGGGTTCAGGCCGGCCTTCTTGAAGGCATCCTTGTTGTACCACATCACCATCGAGGACGAGTTGAACGGCATCGAGAGCATGTCGCCCTTAGCCGTCGAATAATAGCCGGTGATGGCGGGGAGATAGGAGTTCGGGTCGAACTTCTCGCCGGCTTCCTTCATCACCTCGTGGACGGGCTTGATCGCGCCCTTAGCCGACATCATCGTGCCGGTGCCGACCTCGAAGACCTGCAGGATGTGCGGGGCCTGGCCGGCGCGGAAGGCGGCGATGCCGGCGTTCAGCGTATCGGGATAGGAGCCCTTGTAGACGGGAACGACCTTGTAGTCCTTCTGCGAGGCGTTGAAGTCCTCAGCGAGCTTGACGACGACGTCGTTGTTCGCGCCGGTCAGCGCGTGCCACCACTGGATCTCCGTCTGGGCGAGGGCCGGCGAGGCGCCGACGAGCGCAAAGGCCGCGACCGACATCAGGATGCGCGATTTGATGGTCATGGACTGATCTCCCTTCCGCAGGCAAGGCGGCGCCGCGGTTCTTGTCGTTGGTGCGCAAGCTAGCATGAAGCCTAGGCGACAGTTCAATGACAAATCGATGACAGGGACGGCAATCCTACCATCGTTGCTAACCGACTTGCGTCTTCGCGAATAACCGGATGATCTGCGCCTCCCTGATGATTTCCTGATCCGGACCGCGCCATGCCCAGCCTCGATCTCTCCGTCGCCGCGACCCTGCCCAAGGATGCGTCCGCCGCCATGCTGGCCGGCCGTGTCTGGCGCCCGGACCTCGGCGGCCCCTCCGTGGTCACGGTGCGCGACGGCGAGCTCATCGACGTGACCACCACCTTCCCGACCAGCCGGGACCTCTGCGAGAACGCGGACCCGGCGACGGCGCTGAAGGCGGCGAAGGGCGAGACGCTCGGCCCGCTCGCAGCCGTTCTCGCCAACACGCCGGTGGACGGGCGCGACACGAACAAGCCCTGGCTGCTTTCCCCGCTCGATCTGCAGGCAGTGAAGGCGGCTGGCGTCACCTTCGCCGTCTCGATGCTCGAGCGCGTTATCGAGGAAAAGGCGCGCGGCAATCCGGCGGCGGCCGCCACGATCCGCGAGGAGATCGGCAAGCTGATCGGCGACGACCTCTCGAAGCTCAAGCCCGGCTCGCCCGAGGCGATGCATCTCAAGGAGGTGCTGATCAAGCAGGGCGCCTGGAGCCAGTATCTCGAGGTCGGTATCGGTCCGGATGCCGAGATCTTCACCAAGGCCCCTCCGATGTCGTCGATCGGCACCGGCTTCGACGCCGGCCTGCACCCCTCCTCGACCTGGAACAATCCCGAGCCGGAGATCGTGCTCGTCGTCGCCTCAGACGGGCGCATCGTCGGCGCGACGCTCGGCAACGACGTCAATCTGCGGGATGTCGAGGGACGCTCGGCCCTGCTGCTCGGCAAGGCGAAGGACAACAACGCGGCCGCCGCAGTCGGCCCGTTCATCCGCTTCTTCGATGAGGCCTTCAGCCTCGACCATATCCGCCGCACCACGGTGACGCTGACGGTCGAGGGTGAGGACGGCTTCACGCTGGAGGGCTCCTCCTCCATCGCCAAGATCAGCCGCGACCCCGCCGATCTCGCCGGGCAGATGATCGGCCCGCACCATCAGTATCCTGACGGGGCGGTGCTCTACCTCGGCACCATGTTCGCGCCGATCAAGGATCGCGACGCGCCGGGCGGCGGCTTCACCCATAAATACGGGGATATCGTCACCATCGCCGCGCCGGAACTCGGCAGTCTCGTCAACCGCATGAAGCGCACCGACGCCTGCGAGCCCTGGACCTACGGCACCTCGCATCTGATGCGCCATCTGGCGAAGCGCGGGCTGCTCTGACGGCGCGACATCCGGCGGCTGGCGCGCCGCACTCTGCAATCGGCGCAAGCGTCGATTAAACTTTTCGTGCGAGCGCTTGCCGAAAGGGCCGGCACTCCGCATCGGATCGGCCATCCGCAGATCCGAGAGCGAGCATGAGCAGCATGTCGGTGCCTTCGAAGCGGCAGGCCGGGTTCTGGCTCCCGAGCGCAAGCCTGGGAACGGCCCTGGTGCTTTCGCTCCTGCTGGCCGCGCTGGCCTTCGGCGCGGCCTTCATCCGGCCCGAGAACAACTGGGATGCGCTGACCTATTCGGCGCTCGCCAAGGAATTCCGCGGCGAGGAAGGGCATGTCGCCGCCTATCGCGATATGAAGGAGCGCGTCGCTCCCGAGATCTATCGCATCTACACGGCCGGGCCCTATCGGGAGAAGATGGAGCAGGACGAGGCCTATTTCGCGGCCAACCTGCCCTTCTATGCCAGCAAGCCGGCCTATATCGCAGCCATCGGCCTGATCGGCGGCCTCGCCGGGAGCGATTTCTGGGCGATGTCCTTCGTCAGCGGGCTGTCGACGGCGCTGGCGATCATCATTTCCTTCTTCGCTGCGCGGATGCTGCTGCCGGCAGACAAGCTCTTGATCGTGCCGATCGCCTGGATCGTCGGGCTCGGATTGAAGATCGCGACGTTGTTCACGCCCGACGCCATGGCGATCTGCCTGCAGATGCTCTTTCTGCTGGTGTGGCTGAGGCGGAAGGACGGGCCGGTCCAGATGGCCTTGCTCGTCGCGGTCTCGACGGCTTGGGTCGCGACCCGCGCCAACGCGCTGCTGTTCATCGTCATCCTCTGCTTCGTGGAAGTGGTGCTGGACCGCTTCGCCCGCGCCACGCTTGTCCGCGCCGCCGTGCTCGTGGCCGGCGCGGTGGCCGTCTATCTCGCCGTCGTCGCGTCGACGGGCAATCACGGCCAGCTCGTGCTGTTCAACTTCGTCTTCGTCGACAAGCCCGATGGCCTCGCCTTTCCGAACACTGCCTTCCAACCCGTAGACTATGTGCGCGCCATCATCTTCGGCCTGTTCGAGGCGGTGACGGGCTATCCGGAGTTCATCCTCTGCGCGCTGACGCTGGGCTGGCTCGTCCTGCAGCTCGGCCGGCCCCTGCTTTATGGCGAAGAGCCGGAAGATCGCGAGACGCTGGTCCTCGCAGCTGCGATGCTGCTCGCGCTGGCTGCCCACTTCGTGCTCTACCCGGCCGCCTGGGAGCGCTTCTTCGTCGGCTATTACGTCACGACGATCCTGCTGCTGGCGCGCACCTTGATCGGTGCGCCCCAGCTTCGCGCCGGCTGAAGATCAGCCAGCCGCGGTCTGCCCGGCCTCCCAGCCGAGGATGGCGCGCTTGCGCGTCAGGCCCCAGTGGTAGCCGGTCAGCGCTCCGGACTTGCCGATGACGCGGTGGCAGGGCACGACGAAGGAGATCGGGTTCTTGCCGACCGCCATGCCGACGGCGCGCGAGGCCGTGGGCTTGCCGATATGGCAGGCGACGTCGCCATAGGTGGTGGCGCGCCCGACCGGAATGCGCAGCAGCGTCTCCCAGACCCTGACCTCGAAATCCGTGCCGATCAGCACGACGCGCAGCGGCGTCTCGGCCGACCAGGCCTTCGGATCGAAGATGCGCCCGGCATAGGGTGCCGTCATCTGCGGGTCGAAGCGATAATCGGCATGGGGCCAGCGCCGCATCATGTCGGCCAAAGCCTCCGCCCTGCCGCCGATGACCTTGCCGCCATCGACGCTGCTGGAGACCCAGCCGAGGCCCGCGAGCCCGCGATCGGTGACGACGATCAGCGCCTCGCCGAAGGGCGAAGCGTGGAAGCCATAGGAGAGCCTGAGGCCCTCGCCGCCGGTCTTCCATTCGCCGGGAGACATCGCCTCATGCGTCACGAAGAGATCGTGCAGACGTCCCGGCCCGGAGAGCCCGACCTCCAGCGCCGCATCGAGCACGCTCGCCGAGGAAGCGAGCAGGCCCTTGGCGTGGTCGAGCGTGATCGCCTGCAGGAAGGCCTTGGGGGTCAGCCCGCACCAGCGGCGGAAGAGATGGTGGACGTCGGTCGGCGTCGCGCCGGCGGCTTCCGCGATCGCCTCGATCGTCGGCTGATCCCGCCAGTTCTCGGTGATGTAGGCGAGGATGCGCCGCACCGTGTCGTAGTCCGAGCCCGGCGCTGCGACCGGAAAGTCGGCTTCGCTCGGCATCGCGCCGGCGGCGCGCGCCAGCACGGAATCGGAGAAGATCGTCGGTTTCATCGCGGTCTTCATGGGGCTTCGATCGGCCATCTTGAGTGAAGCATGAGCGTTCATGGGAACGAACCTCGCATCTGATGTCATGATGCGAATCTAGGGCGCTCACCATGCCGATCCCACCCGAAAGCTGGCAAGGCCTTGCGCGCGGTGACGATGCCCGATTTGCTGAAGCCATGACGAGCCCGGCCGACGCGATCATCGATCTCTATCAACGCCACGCCGCCACTTATGACGGCCTGCGCGGCAAGACGCTGTTCGAGCGGGCCTGGCTCGCACGCTTTCGCGAAATGCTGGCGCCGGGCGCGGCGATCCTCGACATTGGCTGCGGCACGGCTGAGCCGATCGCCCGCCATCTCATCGAGGCCGGCCATGCGGTCACCGGCGTCGACTCCGCTCCTGCGATGATCGCGCAGTGCCGGGCCCGCTTTCCCGCGAGCGACTGGCATGTCGCCGATATGCGGCGCCTCGCGCTCGGCCGCCGTTTCGACGGGTTGATCGCCTGGGACAGCTTCTTCCACCTTACGCAGAGCGACCAGCGGGCGATGTTTCCGGTCTTCGCGGGCCATGCCGTGCCCGGCGCCGCGCTGATGTTCACCAGCGGCCCTTCCGATGGCGAGGCGATCGGCACCTTCGAGGGCGAGCCGCTCTATCATGCGAGCCTCGACCCGGCCGAATATCGTGCGCTGCTAGCGGAGAACGGCTTCAGCCTCGTCGCCCATGTCGCCGAGGACGTGAGTTGCCGCGGGCACACCATCTGGCTCGCCCGCCGCGACGGGGAAGCTCAGGCCGCGTCGTAGCCGAGCCTGCGCTAGGCGCTCGAAGGCGCGGGCCCGGCAAGCCAGCGCAGGAGCTTCGCGCGGGTCAGGCGCTGGTTGTTCCGGTGCCACTCGTCCTGTGCCGCGAAGACCGGAGAGGTCTCGTCCCAGCCGCTGCAGCGATAGTCGGACTGCTCGGCGAAGAACGCGACGAAAGCCTCCCGCGAGGGCCATTCGGCGAGAGCTGGGCCCACAGCATAATGGCCGTCCAGGATCTCGCTGAGCTTCACGCCCGCCTCGGTGCGGATCAGCCCGTGGCCGCAATAGTCCCGATGGAACTCGTGGATCAGCCCTTCGCCGACCGGGCATTGCATCAGGCGATCCCAGACGTTCTCAGCCAGCGCCGGTCCGAACAGCGCACGATCGAGCCTGTCGCGCAGAACCAGCGCATAGGCCCGGCGGTCGCTCTCAGTCTGAGATGGCGCGGCGCCGGCTTTGCTCCGGCGCGCCGAGAGCGCCATGAAAAGGACGAAGCCGATGATCCCGACCGTCAGCAGCGGGATGATCGTCGCCGCCATTCAGGATGCCCCGAAATCCGGCCCGCGCCGTGCCTTGGCGAGCGCGCTACCGAGTGCCTCGGCGAAGCCTTCTCGCTCGGCCGGCGAGAGCGCGCCGGCGACCGCCACGCTCTGCCCGCGCGAGACCAGCGTCAGGCCCAGCAGGCCGTAATCCTCGTCGGTCCGCCGCTCGAGCCGGGTCCAGGCCGGGTTGAAGCGCCAGACCGCCTCGCGGCCGTGATGCGAGACCTTGCGCAGGAAGACTTCAAGCGGCGTCACCACGATGCGCTCGAAGGCGCGGGCGTGGCGGAAATTGACGTGGAAGGCGATGAACAGCGCCAGCACGTCGATGCCGAAGAAGCCGGCGACCGGCCAGGCGCCGAGCACGATGAAGGGGATCGAGGAGATCACGCTCGCCAGGCAGACCAGCGTCATCACGATGCGGAAGCCGTTCTGGCCGAGCGAGCGGTGCGGCGTGATCGTGGCGTCGAAGACCGGGCGCCCGGAGGCGTCCGCCGCATCGCGCGCCCTGTCGCTGTCGAGGCTCTTGCCGGGGATCATCCGGGCACTATAACGCCGTCATGGACCAGCCGAACAGGCCTGCGCGCGCCCGCCCTCCGGCCAAGCGCATCACATCTGCGAAATCCGGCCCCAAGGCCCGCAAGCCGGCCGAGCTCCGAGAGATCTTCGAGCGTTTTCGCGCGGCCAATCCCGAGCCCAAGGGCGAGCTGGAATCGGTGAACGCCTTCACGCTGCTGGTCGCGGTCGTGCTGTCGGCGCAGGCAACCGACGCCGGCGTCAACAAGGCGACACGCCCGCTCTTCGCCATCGCCGACACGCCGCAGAAGATGCTGGCGCTCGGCGAGGACAAGGTTCGCGACTTCATCAAGACAATCGGGCTCTTTCGGACCAAGGCGAAGAACGTCGTCGCACTCTGCGAGAAGCTGATCGCCGAATTTGGCGGGGAGGTTCCCACGACGCGGGAGGCGCTGGAGAGCCTGCCCGGCGTCGGCCGCAAGACGGCGAATGTCGTGCTCAACATCGCCTTCGGAGAGATCACCCACGCAGTCGACACCCATGTCTTCCGCGTCTCCAACCGCCTGCGCATCGCGCCGGGCAAGAACGTGCTGCAGGTCGAGCTCGGGTTGGAGAAGGCGATCCCGGACGCGTTCGGCCACCATGCCCATCACTGGCTGATCCTGCACGGTCGCTACACCTGCAAGGCGCTCCGGCCCGAATGCGGTCGTTGCATCCAGAACGACCTCTGCGACTCCCCCGACAAGCGCGTGATCTGACGCTCGGGCAGGCCTCCCTTAGTCTGCTTGACAGCCCCCCAACGCTGGGTTGTGCTCCCTCGCGCCGGACGCCTTCGAGGCTCGGAGAAGCCTGAGAGTCAGCGGCAGAGGAAGCTCAGGAGGTCAGTCATGAAGCGTTTCGTCCTCGCGGCGAGCATCGCTCTTGCCGCCATGTCCGTTCATGCAAATGCCTATGCCCAGTCGAAAGGCCCCGTCATCGGGGTGAGCTGGTCTAACTTTCAAGAAGAGCGCTGGAAGACCGACGAAGCCGCCATCAAGGCGGCTATCGAGAAGGCCGGCGGCACCTATCTCTCGGCCGACGCGCAATCCTCGCCGGCCAAGCAGCTGACCGATGTCGAGAGCCTGATCTCGCGCGGCGCCAAGGCGCTCATCATCCTGGCGCAGGATGCGCAGGCCATTCGCCCAGCGGTCGAGAAGGCCGTCAACGAGGGCATCGCCGTCGTCGGCTACGACCGGCTGATCGAGATTCCGCAGGCCTTCTACCTGACCTTCGACAATGTCGAGGTCGGCCGGATGATGGCGCGCGAGATCCAGAAGGCGAAGCCAGAGGGCAATTACGTCTTCATCAAGGGATCTAGCTCCGATCCGAACGCGAATTTCCTCTATCAGGGCTCGATCGAGGTGCTCAAAGCCGCGATCGACGGCGGCAAGGTCAAGAATGTCGGCGAGGCCTTCACCGACCAATGGCTGCCCGCCAACGCCCAGCGCAACATGGAGCAGATCCTGACGCGCAACCAGAACAAGGTCGATGCCGTGGTCGCCGCCAATGACGGCACGGCGGGCGGCGCCATCGCGGCGCTGGAGGCGCAGGGGCTGGCAGGCTCGGTGCCGGTTTCGGGCCAGGACGCCGACCGGGCGGCGCTCAACCGCGTCGCGCTCGGCACCCAGACCGTGACGATCTGGAAGGATGCGCGCGAACTCGGCCGCAACGCGGCGGAGATCGCGATCAAGCTCGCCGGCGGCGCCAAGCTCTCCGAGGTCCCGAAATCGATGAGCTGGGACCAGGGCCCGTCCAAGCAGAAGATGACGGCGCTGTTCCTGACGCCCGTGCCGGTGACGAAGGACAATCTGAACGTCGTGATCGATGCCGGCTGGGCACCAAAATCGGCGGTCTGCCAAGGCGTTGCCGCCGGCAAGGTCAAGGCCTGTGACTGAAGTGACGCCTGCGCCGGCCAGCCCGGCGCAGGAGCGCCGCAGCCTCTCCGACCATCTGCGCGAGATCGAATTCGACCCGCGCATGATCGGCATGGTGGCGGCGCTCGCCGTGATCTGGCTGGGCTTCAACTGGCTTTCGAACGGCGCCTTCCTTTCCTCTCGCAATCTCTGGAACCTCCTGGTCCAGACCGCCTCCATCGCCGTGATGGCCTGCGGGATGGTGCTCGTGATCGTGACGCGCAACATCGATCTCTCGGTCGGCTCCATGCTCGGCTTCGTCGGCATGGTTGTCGGAGTGGTCCAAGTGCAATTGCTGCCCGGCATCTGGGGCTTCGAGCATCCAGCCACCTGGCTCGTCAGCCTCATGCTGGCGATCGGGCTCGGGGGGGTGGTCGGGCTGATGCAGGGCGCGCTGATCGCCTATCTCGCGATCCCCTCCTTCATCGTCACGCTCGGGGGCCTACTGGTCTGGCGCGGCGCCGCGTGGTGGGTGACGCAGGGCCAGACCGTCGCGCCGATGGACTCCCGCTTCCGCCCGCTCGGCGGCGGCGTCGATGGTGCTATCGGTAGCATGGCATCCTGGGCGATCGGCCTCGGGCTCTGCCTCGCCATCTGCGCCGCGGCCGCTCTGATCCGGCGCCGGCGCAAGCGCTTCGGCTTCGTGCTGCGCCCGCTTTGGGCCGAAATCCTGATCGCAGCGCTCGGCTGCAGCGCGGTGATCGCGACCGTGATGATGGCGAATTCCTACGCGCTGCCGGCCGGCATCGCGCGCCGGCTCGTCGAGGCGAAGGGCGGGACATGGCCGGAGGGGGGGCTCGTCATAGGCCATGGGCTGGCCGTGCCGGTCCTGGTGGCGATTGCCGTGGGCATCGCCATGACCTTCCTCGCCAATCGGGTGCGCTTCGGCCGCTATGTGTTCGCCATCGGCGGCAATCCGGAAGCGGCGCAGCTCTCCGGCGTGAACACCCGCAAGGTGCTGATGCTGGTCTTCGGACTGATGGGCGCGCTCGTCGGCATCTCCGCCTGCATTTCCACGGCGCGGCTCAACGCCGCGACCAACTCCGCGGGCACGCTCGACGAGCTCTATGTCATCGCCGCCGCGGTGATCGGCGGCACCTCGCTTGCCGGCGGCGTCGGCACCATTGCGGGCGCGATGCTGGGCGCGCTGGTGATGCAGTCACTCCAGTCCGGCATGGTCCTGATCGGCGTCGATGCGCCGCTCCAGAACATCGTCGTCGGCATCGTCCTCGTCGTCGCGGTCTGGCTCGACGGGGTCTATCGCAAGCGGCTGAGCTGAGGAGCGCGCAATGAGCATCGCAGAACCGGCGAGCATCGGCGACGCCCATGCCGGCGAGGAGGCGCCCCTGATCGAGATGCGCGACATCTCGATCGCCTTCGGCGGGATCAAGGCAGTGGACGGCGCCAGCGTCGACCTCATGCCGGGCGAGGTCGTGGGGCTGCTCGGCCACAATGGAGCCGGCAAATCGACGCTGATCAAGATCCTCTCGGGCGCCTACCGGGCTGATTCCGGCACGATCCTGGTCAATGGCGAGGAGGCTTCGATATCGAGCCCGCGCGACGCCAAGCGCCACGGCATCGAGACGATCTACCAGACGCTCGCCCTGGCCGATAATGTCGACGCCGCCGCCAACATCTTCCTCGGTCGCGAGCTCCTGACCGGCTGGGGCACGCTCGACGACGCCGGCATGGAGTCCGAGACCCGTAAGGTGATGGGTCGGCTGAACCCGCATTTCCGGCGCTTCAAGGAGCCGGTGAAGGCGCTCTCGGGCGGCCAGCGCCAATCGGTCGCCATCGCTCGCGCGATCTATTTCAACGCCCGGGTACTGATCATGGACGAGCCGACGGCGGCACTCGGCCCGGCCGAGACGCGGCAGGTGGCGGAATTGATCATGCAGCTCAAGAAGCAGGGCATCGGCATCTTCCTGATCAGCCACGACCTGCACGACGTCTTCGATCTCGCCGACCGCATCACCGTGATGAAGAACGGCAAGGTCGTCGGCACCGCCCGGACCGCCGACGTCACCCAGGACGAGGTCCTGGGCATGATCATCTCCGGCAAATGCCCGCCGGCCGCGGCGGCCGGGCCGGGAGCCCTACGGGGCTAGGATCGGCGCCACTACTGGTTCGTCGTCGTGCAGACGCCGTTGTTGCAGACCGTGCGCGTGTTGGTCGACGTGCTCGACTGCGTCTGCGTGAAGCTGCGGGAGGGGAAGGTCACGAGCGGCGGCGACGGGCGCGAAACGTTCGGCTGCCCCGGCCAGGTGTTCTGCCGTTGCTGATTGGGGCCGCGGATGGCGGCGGCGAGGGTCTCTGTGTTGCGCCGCGACGCCTGCCGATCCTGCCAGGCAAGCTCCAGATCGTTGGTCGGCACGGGCTGGCCGAGCCTCGCCAGCGCCTCGCCGCCCTGAAGGTTCCCCCAGCGCGCGCTCTGCGTGTAGTAGAAGACGTAGAGGTTCTGTTCCTTCGGGAAGCCGGCAATGCCCTGTTCGTGGCAGCGGCCGACGGCGAAGAGATGGGAGCCCGAATAATTATCCGTGGCGATCGTCTTGGCGGCTTCGCACCATTCCGGCGAATAGGGCCTGGACGAAGCGTAGGTGAGCTGCGCCGTCGAGCTGCTGTTGCAGCCGGCGAGACCGGCGGCCAGCAACAAGGCTGGTGCGAGACGGCCGACCGACCCGGAAAAGCTCTCCATCACTGCCTTGCGCAACATCGCAACCCTCCCCCGAAGAAGCGAAGCCCGCCTCCGGGCGAAATGCCGGAAGCGGGCCTGCTTCTAAACCGCCGGGCTTGTGCGAGGCTTACCTGGCCTCGAGCAACTCCTTCACCGAGAGCAGCACGAGTTCCTCGTCATCCGCCTTCTTCGGATCGCGCGATGAGGAGAAGGGAAGGTTGTTGTCGTTGCCGACAACGATGATGCCGTTGGCGCGGTCGACCACATCGACATTCTCGATGGTGAAGAAGGGGAAGGTGAAGACGCCGTTCGTGGTCCCCTGCTTCGCCTTGCCGTCCGGGTCCTTGATGTTCATCAGGTCGATATGGCCGATCTTGCGCACCGGCTTGCCGGCGTTGGCATCGGTCATCTCGATCTTCACGATCCGCTTGAACCTGGCGATGTCGTGGAAGCAGTCGGGGCCGCGCTGGCCGGCCGGGCAGGCCTTGTCCGCGGTGCCCTCACCATCGTCGCGCTCGATGATGAGGCCGGTGGTGGCGTCGATCATGTTGAAGTCGCCAATGGCGTTGCCCTTGGCCTCGAGTGGATAGAACCAGGAGCGGCCGGTCCATTTCTCGGCCTGCACATCGAATTCGAGGATGCGCAGCACGGCCTTGCCGTCGATCTCCTCGAAGCTGTTCTTGGCCGTATCCCAGAACGCACCTTCCAGCAGCGGATAGAGGAAGCGGCCATCCGGGGACTGCGCCATGCCCTCGAAGCCCTTGGAGCGACGGACGTTGAAGGCGACCTGCTGGTTGGGCACACCGGGGGTGGTGACCGCGAAATGATCCGGCGAGCGGGCGGGCTTGCCGTCGACCATCGTCTCGAACACGGCCTCGACCTTGCCGTCGGCGTCGACGCGCAGCAGGTAAGGGCCGAACTCCTCGCCGATCCAGTATTTGCCGCCGATCGGCTGGATCGATTCCGGATCGAAGTCGGAGCCTGCGAAGGGCGTGAAGAGCCCGGTCGGGCGGCCGCCCGAAGCGCCCATCACCGTGCCGACAGCCTCGACACGCTTGCCGGGCGTCAGGAACTTGCCCGACACCTTCAGATCGGCCGGGGCGTCGGCCGGGGCGGGAACGAGTGTATTGGCCGGCAGCAGGGCCTGGCCGAGCAGCTTCGCCGGGAACTCCTTCTCGGCCTCCTGAGCACTGGCGAGGACAGTCGAGCAAAGCAGCAAGGCGGCGGCGAGCGGCATGCGCATGGTCGGCTCCGGGCAAGATGGAAAGGCTTCCTGCTTCGCCCCAGCCGATTTCAGCCCAACGACAGCCCCGCGACCGTTCCGTGACGCCCGGGGAGACTCCTCCGGCACGTCATGCTCGGGTCAAGCCCGAGCATGACGTGCGTACTCGAAGATGCCTCAGTAGCCGCGCGCCGGATCGACCATGTGCTGGAGTGGCTCGCCCGCCTCCAGCCGCCTGATCTGCTGGGCGATCAGCGAGGCGATCGCCTCCGGCTCCGACATCGCGGCGTTATGCGGCGTCAGCACCACGTCGGGCTGGCTCCAGAGCGGCGACCCGGCCGGCAGCGGCTCGGTCTCGAAGACGTCGAGCGTCGCGCCCTTCAGCGTGCCGGCCTCCAGCGCCGCGACGATGTCGGCCTCGACCTGCAGCCCGCCGCGGCCGGCATTGATCAGGAACGGGCCGCCGAGGCGCCCGTCCTGCGCGAGCGCGGCCAGGAGCCCGGCGTTGATGATGCCGCGCGTCTCGGGCGTCAGCGGCAGCAGGCTGACAAGGATATCCGTGCGAGCCAGGAAAGCCTTCATGCCGTCCTCGCCTGAAAAGGTCAGCAGGCCGTCGATTTCCTTGGGCGAGCGGCTCCAGCCCGCGACGTCGAAGCCCATCACCTTGAGCTTATGCGCCGCATCCTGCCCGAGCTCGCCCAGCCCCATGATGCCGACGCGCACCGAACGCGCCGCCGGCTGGTTCCGGTCATCCTCCCAGACGCCCTCGCGCTGCTGGCGGTCGTAGCGGCGCTGCTGGCGCAAATGCAGCAGGCAGTGCAGCACGACATATTCGCTCATCCGCGTGGTCAGGTCGGGATCGACGACGCGCGCGATCGGTGCCGCAGGCAGCTTGTCGTCGGCGAAGAGAAAATCGACGCCGGCGCCGAGCGAGAAGATCGCGGCGAGATTCGGCAGGCCGGTGAGGCTGCCTGGCGGGTGCTTCCAGCTCGCGACGTAATGGACGGCGCGGCGGTCGAAGGCCTCACCTAGGACGACGATCGGCATCTCCGGCAGCAGCGCCTTGAAGCGGGCGCGCCAATCCTCGACGTGCCAGCCCGTCATGGCCAGAAGCAAACTCATCCCGAAGACCTCTCCGTCATCCGTTCCGCGATCAGCGGGCCGCGCGTCGCAGCCTCTCCGATCCGATAGGCCTTGCGTAAGCGCTCGCTGGCGGCCGTCAAGCCGGCTTCGTCGCGTGCATGAACGATGCCGAGCGGCCGGTCCGCCCCGACCGCATCGCCGAGCCCCGCCAGCTCGACGATGCCGACGGCGTGGTCGATCGGATCCTGCGGGCGGGTGCGGCCGCCGCCGAGCGCGACGACAGCGAAGCCGATGGCGCGGGTATCGATGGCGGCGACAGTTCCGGCCGCCTCGGGAAAGACGGGCTTCGCGAGGGGCGCGACTGCCAGATGCTTCTGCGGCGCCTCCAGCAGATCGGCCGGGCCTCCGAGCGCGACCACCATCCGGGCGAAGCGCTCCGCCGCCGCGCCTGATGCAAAGGCCTGCTCGATCCGGGCGCGGGCAGTGGCGGCATCGGGAGCCAGGCCCCCGAGCCGAAGCATCTCGGCGCCGAGCGCCACCGTCACCTCATGGAAGCGCGGCTCCTGCCTGCGGCCCGTGAGATGATCGAGCGCATAGGCGACCTCCAGCGCATTGCCGGCAGCGGAGGCGAGCGGCTCGCTCATATCGGTCAGGAGCGCCGTGGTCGGCAGGCCCGCGCCATTGGCGACATCGACCAGCGCCCGCGCGAGGTTCTGCGCCTCGCCATAGTCCGGCAGGAAGGCGCCGGAACCGAACTTCACGTCCATGACGAGCCCGTTCAGCCCCGCTGCGAGCTTCTTCGAGAGGATCGAGGAGGTGAGCAGGGGAATCGTCTCGACGGTCGCGGTGACGTCCCGGATGGCGTAGAGGCGCCGGTCGGCCGGGGCGAGATCGGCCGTCTGGCCGATGATGGCGCAGCCGGCCTCACGGACGACCTTGTGGAAGAGGCCGATGCCCGGCTGGGTGACATAGCCCGGCACGGCGTCGAGCTTGTCGAGCGTACCGCCGGTATGGCCTAGGCCGCGGCCCGAGATCATCGGGACATAGCCGCCGCAGGCCGCGACCGCCGCCGCGAGAGGCAGGCTCACCGTGTCGCCGACGCCGCCAGTGGAATGCTTGTCGAGGGCGGGGCCGGGCAGATCGTCCCAGCGCAGCACCGTGCCGGAATCGCGCATGGCGAGCGTCAGCGCGACGCGCTCCCTCGCGCTCATGCCCCGGAAATAGATCGCCATGGCGAAGGCAGCGGCCTGCCCTTCCGTGACATGGCCCTCGGTCAGCCCTGCGATGAGCTGGCGAATATCGGCGTCGTGCAGCTCGGCGCCGTCGCGCTTGGCGGCGATGATTTCCTGCGTCAGGCGCATCAATAGCTCCCGCGCGGGGTTTCGCCAGGCGCAGCGCCCTCGATCGCCGTAACGAGCGCGCCATAGAGGCCGCTGGCGCCGAAGCGGAAGGTCGCGGGCGTCGCCCAGTCCGGCCCCATCATCGCGTCGGTGAGGTTGAGATAGGCGCGGGCGTCTTCGAGGGTGCGGATGCCGCCGGAGGGCTTGATCCCGATCGGGCGGGCAGCCATGCCGATGACGCCGAGCATGGTCCGCACCGCCGCGATGCTCGCGGAATGTTCGGTCTTGCCGGTCGAGGTCTTGATGAAGTCGGCGCCGGCGCCGATGGCGAGTTCGGAGGCCTCCCGGACCTTCTGCAGGTCGGGATATTCCCCGGTTTCGAGGATGACCTTCAGCAGCTTGTCGCCGCAGCGCATCTTGACGTTGCGGACCATGGCGCCGACCGGCGTGGTCTGGCCGGCGAGCAGGGAGCGCCAGGGCAGGACGAGATCGATCTCGTCGGCGCCATCAGCCACCGCTTCCTCCGTCTCGCGGATTGCGGGCGCGATCGGGGTGTCGCCGTCGGGGAAGTTCACCACCGTGGCGATCCGGACGGCAGCGCCATCGCCCAGCGCCTCACGCGCGATCTTCACGAAGCGCGGCCAGATGCAGACGGCCGCGACAGGCACCGGCCCTGAAATCGCACGCTGGCAGAGCTCGCGCGTGCCGGCTTCCGTGGCATCGTCGGCGAGATCGGTGAGATCGAGCAGGGCGAGCGCCCGTCTGGCGAAAGCGGCGTCCGACATGGCCTACAACTCCGACAGGAAAGCGCCGAGCAGGCGCCGCAGCGCGCCCGCCGCCAGCGTCGCGACATCGCGCGTCTCGGCATGGTGCGGCGCGCCGCCATGCAGCCCCGCGCCCATATTGGTGACGATGGAGAGGCCGGCGACGCGCAGGCCGTGGCGACGCGCCAGGATGACCTCCGGCACGGTCGACATGCCGACGAGATCGGCGCCCAGCAGCTTCGCCATGCGGATCTCGGCCGGCGTCTCGAAGCTCGGGCCGGAGAACCACATATAGACGCCCTCGCCGAGCGGCACCTCCGCCTTCCCAGCCGCCTGTTTCAGACGCACGCGAAGCGCCGGATCATAGGCATCGACCATCGGCACGAAGCGGCCGTCGCCCCGGTCGCCGACCAGCGGATTGGGGCCGTTGAGATTGATGTGATCGGTGATGAGGGCGAGGCTGCCCGGCGGCATGTCGGCCGAGAGCGAGCCCGCCGCATTGGTCAGGATCAGCGGCGGCGCGCCGAAAGCGGCGAGCACCCCGAGCGGCACGCGCATCACGGCGGGATCGCCACCTTCGTAGAAGTGCGCGCGCCCCTGATAGATCAGCACCTTGCGTCCGTGCAGCGTGCCGTAGCAGAGCTGGCGGGAATGGCCGGAAACCTCGCCATGTGGGAAGCCCGGGAGCTCGGCATAGGGGATGCGCAACGCATCCTGCACATCCTCGGCGATGGAACCGAGCCCCGTGCCGAGCACGATGGCGCAGTCGACCGGGCCGACGCCACGCGCGGCCAGTGCGGATGCCGCCTCCTCGAAGGCCGGATCGACCGCCATCACCACCCTCTTCTCGCCGCGCAAATCACCGCGGCAAATTGGCCGGTCCGAAGGAGGCTGGCAACAGCGCGTCGAGCGTGAAGCGCGCCCTGATGCCCTCCGGCCCCGCAATGGCGATGGGCGTCTCGGGCGCCGCGAATTCGCGGATGCGCTGCCGGCAGGCGCCGCAGGGCGTGACGAGTTCCAACCCTTCGCCGAAGACGAGCACTGCGCGGATCGCCCCCGCACCCGCGCCGATCATCGCAGCGATGGCGCCGGCTTCGGCACAGGTGCCGACCGGATAGGCCGCGTTCTCGACATTGCAGCCGGCATAGACGGCACCGTCATCGGCCAGCAGGGCGGCGCCGACCCGGAAGCGCGAATAGGGCGCGTAGGCGCGCGGCTGGATCGCCGAGGCGGCCGCGAAGAGGGCTTCGAAATCGGGCTCGGCCGGCATTTCGGTTCAACGTTCCTTGACATAGGGCAGGCCGGACGCCCTGGGCGGCGTCGCCCTGCCGATGAAGCCGGCGAGCAGCACGATGGTTATGACATAGGGCAAGGCCTGGATCGCTTCCACCGGCACGGGCCCGATGCCGGGCAGTGTCACGCCCTGGAGCCTGATCGCGACCGCATCGAGAAAGCCGAAGAGCAGGCAGGCGCCCAGCGCCGGCCAGGGCCGCCAATTGGCGAAGATCACCGCTGCGAGCGCGATGAAGCCACGGCCGGCGGTCATGTTCGGCAGAAAGCCGGCCGATTGCGCGACCGCCAGATAGGTGCCACCGATGCCGCAGAGCACGCCGCAGATCGCGACCGCCCCGTAGCGCAGCCGGGCGACCGAAATGCCGGCGGTGTCGACGGCCGCGGGGTTCTCGCCGACGGCGCGGATGCGCAGGCCGAAGCGCGTGCGCTTCAGCACGAGAGCGGTCAGCAGCACGCAGAGAAGAGCGAGATAGGCCGGGATGGCATGGCCCGAGACGACCTCGTAGTAGATCAGGCCGAGACCCGGCACGTTCTCGCGCATCCAGCCGGCAAAGGGGAGGGTGATGTCGCCGAAGCGGGCCGCGCCCTCCAGCGAAGGCGTGCGCCCTCCCTGCCCATACCAGGCATTGCCCAGGACGACGGCAAGCCCGGCTGCCAGCATGTTGATGGCGACGCCGGAGACGATCTGGTTGCCGCGCCAGGTGATGGCGGCGAAGCCATGGACCAGCGCGAGCACCAACGCAGCGAGGATGCCGGCGCCCAGTCCGACCCAGGCCGAGCCGGTGGCGAAGGCAGCGACCGCAGAGGCGAAGGCGGCGATCAGCATCTTGCCCTCGAGGCCGATGTCGACCACGCCTGCCTTCTCCGACCAGAGCCCCGCCATCGCCGCGCAGATCAGCGGGATCGAGAGCCGGATCGTCGAATCGAGCACCACGGCGATGAGCTGGAGCATGTCCATCAGGCCGCCCCGCGGCCGATGCGCAGCGCGCCGGCCACCAGCCGGCGGAACAGCCCGTCGAGCGCTCCCGCGAAGAGGATCAGCACGCCGCCGATGACCACGACCATGTCGCGGGTGATGGTCGGCTTGTCGAACGAGAGCTCCGCCCCGCCCTGATAGAGCACGCCGAAAAGCAGCGCAGCCAGGCCGACGCCGACAGGATGGCCGCGCCCCATCAGCGCGACGGCGATGCCGACGAAGCCGTAACCGGCCGTGAAATCGAGCACGAGCCGATGCTGCACGCCGAGCGCCTCGTTGACCGCGAGCCCGCCGGCGAGCGCGCCCGAGATCGCCATGGCGATCATCGTCACCGCGGCCGGCGAGATGCCGGCATAGGCGGCCGCGCGCGGATTGGCGCCGACAGTGCGGATGGCGTAGCCAAGCCGGGTGCGCCAGATCAGCAGCCAGACCGCGAAGAGCGCCGCCAGCGCCAGCAGGAAAGACGTGTTGAGCGGCGTCGCGGGCAGCTTCACGCCGAGCGGCGCGAGAAGCTGATGCATCGGCGTGAGGATGGCCGCGGCCGGGAAGTCCGGCGTCTCCGGCTGCATCGAGCCCGGCTTCCCGATCACCTCCCGCAGCAGATAGACGATCACCGTCGCAGCGACGAAATTCAGCATGATCGTGGTGATGACGACATGGCTGCCGCGTTTCGCCTGGAGCCAGCCTGGAATGAAGGCGTAAACCGCTCCGCCCGCCGCCGCCGCGAGGATGGCGAGTGGGGCGGCCAGGAAGCCTGGGATGAAGCCGGGTGCCGATCCCAGCGCCGCGCAGGCGATGGCGGCGCAAATGCCGGCCATGGTCGCCTGCCCCTCGCCGCCGATGTTGAACACCCCGGCATGGAAGGCGACGGCGACAGCCAGCCCCGTGAAGATGAAATTCGTGGCGTAGTAGAGGGTGAAGCCGATGCCCTCGGCGCTGCCAAGCGCGCCGCGCAGCAGCAACGCCGTCGCCTCCAGCGGGTTTTCGCCGATGCCGATGACGACGAGCCCGGCGACGAGAAGCGCCGCCACGACCGAAACCAGCGGGACGAGCGCGGTATCCGCCCAGCGGGGAAGGTCGACGGGGGCGGCGCTCATGCCGCCTCGTCGGTGACGCCCGCCATCAGCAGGCCGAGATCGCGTTCGTCCGCGGCCTCTGCGACCCGCTCGCCGGTGACGCGGCCGCCGCACATGGCGAGGATGCGGTCAGAGAGCGCCATCACCTCCTCCAGCTCGACCGAGACGAGGAGGATGGCGACGCCGGCAGCGCGCAACGCCAGCAGCCGGCGATGGATGAACTCGATCGCGCCGATATCGACGCCGCGCGTCGGCTGGCCGACGAGGAGCACGCGGGGCTCACGTTCGATCTCTCGGGCGAGCACGATCTTCTGCTGGTTGCCGCCGGAGAACTTCGCGGTCTTCAGCGCCGGGTCCGGAGGACGCACGTCATAGGCCGCGAAAGCGTCGCGCGCATGAGCCTCGATGCGGGCGGGAGAGAGCAGCGGGCCCGAACCGAAAGCGGGATCGTGCTGGTAGCCGAGGATGGCGTTCTCAGCGGCGGCGAAGGCAGTGACGAGGCCGCTGCGCTGGCGGTCCTCGGGAATATGCATCAGGCCGCGCTCGCGCAGCCGCGCCGGGTGGCGATCCGCAGAGGAGAGAATCCGGCCGTCGAGGCGGATGACGCCGCGGCTCGGCTGGACCAGCCCAGCCAGCACCTCCAGCAGCTCGCTCTGGCCGTTGCCGGCAACGCCCGCGATGCCGACGATCTCGCCGGCATGGAGGGTGAGGCTGACATCCTTCAACGTCTCGGTGCCGCGCCCGTCCCGGCAGGAGAGGCCGACCGCTTCCAGCACCGGCGGGCCGGGCTCGCGCGGCGGCTTCTCGACGCGCAGCAGCACGCGCCGCCCGACCATCGCCTCGGCCAGAGCCGGCGGCGAGGTCTCGCCCGTCGCGACATGGGCGACCATCTCGCCGCGCCGCATGACCGAGACCCGGTCGGTGACGTCCATGATCTCGCGCAGCTTGTGGGTGATCAGGATCACCGTCTTGCCCTGCGCCTTCAGTGCCCGCAGCAGGGCGAAGAGCTGGTCGGCCTCCGCCGGGGTCAGCACCGCCGTCGGCTCGTCGAGGATCAGGATTTCGGCGCCGCGATAGAGCGCCTTCAGGATCTCGACGCGCTGCTGGAGCCCGACCGAAAGCTCGCCGACGATGGCGTCAGGATCGATGGCGAGGCCGTAATCCTGCGACAGCCGGGCGAGCGCGGCCCGGACCTGGGAAAGCCCGCCCTTGAGCCGCCGACCGCCCTCGGCGCCGAGCAGAACGTTCTCAGCCACGCTCAGCGTCTCCACCAGCATGAAATGCTGGTGGACCATGCCGATGCCGGCCGCGATGGCATCGGCCGGAGCGCGAATGATGCGCGGCGCGCCGGCGATCCTGATCTCGCCGGAATCGGCCTCATAGAAGCCGTAGAGGATCGACATCAGCGTCGACTTGCCGGCGCCGTTCTCGCCGACGATGCCGTGGATCGAGCCGCGCGCGACGACGAGCGAGACCTCCCGGTTGGCCGCGACCGCGCCGAAGCGCTTCGAGATGCCGATGAGTTCGATCGCCGGTGGCGGGACGGGGGCCTCCAAGGGAGCTACCCGCTCCTCACATCGTGCACTTCTGGTCGGCCATGTAGTCGTGGACCTTGACGCTGCCGGCGATGATGTCGGCCTTGGCCTTGTCGGCGGCGGCCTTCATCTCGGGCGTGATCAGCGCCTTGTTGTGCTCGTCGAGCGCCCAGTCGACGCCGTCCTCCTTCAGGCCGAGCACGGAGACGCCGGGCTTCCAGGAGCCGTCGCGGGCGGCCGTGAAGGAATTGAAGGCGGCGACATCGACGCGCTTGAGCATCGAGGTCAGCACCTTGCCGGGGTGCAGGCCGTTCTGGTTGGAATCGACGCCGATGCCGAGCTTGCCAGCATCGGCCGCCGCCCGGAGCACGCCAATGCCGGTGCCGCCGGCGGCGTGGTAGACCACGTCGGCGCCGCGATCGATCTGGGACTTGGCGAGCTCGCCGCCCTTGACCGGATCGGACCAGGCGGCCGGCGTCGAGCCGGTCATGTTCTGGAAGATCTCGGCATTGGGCTTCGCAGCCTTGACGCCCTGCACGTAACCGCAGGCGAAGCGGCGGATCAGCGGGATGTCCATGCCGCCGACGAAGCCGACCTTGTTGGTCTTCGAGGCCATCGCGGCCAGAAGGCCGACGAGATAGGAGCCCTCATGCTCCTTGAAGACGATCGACTGCACGTTCGGCAGCTCGACGACCATGTCGATGATGGTGAACTTCAGGTCGGGAAACTCCGCCGCGACCTTCTGCAGGGCCGTCGCCTGCGAGAAACCGACGGCGATAATCGGCGAATGGCCGTCGCGGGCGAAGCGGCGCAACGCCTGCTCGATCTGCGCGTCATTGGCCGGTTCGAAATCGCGAAACTCGACGCCGGTCTCCTTCCTGAAGCGATCGGCGCCGATGAAGACGCCCTCGTTGAAGGATTTGTCGAACTTGCCGCCCTTGTCGTAGACGACCGCCGGCTTGATCGGCTGCTGCGCAAAGGCCGCCATTGCCGAGAGCGCCACGCCCGCGAGCGCCGCCGCAAAAGATCCAAGACGCATCGAACCGATCCCCTTTCGAAGCATGGGTGCCGTTGTCCGGCCCTCTGGCGACACGATGGCATGGCTCGGCGATGCGGCCAAGTTGGCGAAGCGTCATCCGGGCCCCGGCCGCAAGGCCAATTGCCCCGGCGCGGCAATCGGCTTAACCCTTGAGCCATGATGCTCAGCGACGACGAGATCGAGCGCTATGCGCGCCACATCGTCCTGCCGGAGATCGGCGGGCCCGGCCAGCAGCGGCTCAAGAATGCGCGGGTGCTCGTCGTGGGCGCCGGAGGGCTCGGCGCGCCGCTGATCCAGTATCTGGCGGCAGCCGGCGTCGGGAAGATCGGCATCGTCGACGACGATATCGTCTCGCTCTCGAACCTGCAGCGCCAGACGATCTTCACCACCGACGACATCGGCGCCCACAAGGCGGTGGTCGCGGCGCGCTTCGTGCGCAACCTCAACCCGGATGTCGTGGTCGAGGAGCACGTCACGCGGATCGACCCGCACAACGCGCGGGCGATGATCGCCTTCTACGACGTGGTCGCCGAGGGCTCCGACAATTTCGCGACGCGCTATGCCGTCTCCGATGCCTGCTTCCACGAGCACAAGCCCGTGGTGATGGGCGCGCTAGGGCGTTTCGACGGCTCGCTGACCACGGTGCGGGCGCATGAATCCGGGCCGGACGGGCGGCCGAACCCGACCTGGCGCTGCCTCTTTCCCGAGGCGCCGCCGCCCGGCTCGATCCCGACCTGCGCGGAGGCCGGCGTGCTCGGGGCGCTACCCGGCATCATCGGCTCGCTGATGGCGCTGGAGGTGGTGCGCGCCATCACCGGCTTCGGCGAGCCGCTGGTCGGCAAGCTCCTGCTGCTCGACGCGCTGACGATGCGCTTCGAGACGCTGCGCTATGGCTGGGACGAGGCGAATTCGCTCAATGGCAGCGGCAAGGCGGCATAGCATCCGACCCGCCGCCGTTTAGGGCCTCGCCTGACTTGCCGAGCAATCGCGCCGCAGGCTTTTGATCAACTCGGCAGCCCCTTTCAGAGGAAAGAGTTGCTTCGTCTGCCCAACGCTGACTGCAAGTTGCTTGGGTCCGATCATGAGATCGAACAACTCATCGGATGGGCTTGTGACGACGATGACATTGTCACCGTCCAAGCCATCCGAGATCGGAGCCGTTGCGATGCGTCGAAGCGTACGCCCTGCTGCCTCGAAAACGGCGGTGGTTTGCTGATGGTCGCGGAGTCCATCGGGCCGCATGACGATGTCGACCGAAATCTCGTTCTGCACTCGACAGGATAACGTCAGATAGATTTGGTCCGATTCAGGCATTCCGAACACGACAACGCCGCTGTCATTCCTGCTCCAGGACGGCCGACCGTCTCGGGCCATGCTGACGTGGCTCAGCACGATCCCGAAGAAGAGGGCACCGAAGCCAAGCGCGCGCATGGTCCGAATTCCAATTCAGCGCTTCGACTCGATCACGTCCCAGAGCTGCGCCGCGAGGTCCGGCCCGCCGAGCTTCTTGATCGCGCGGACGCCGGTCGGCGCCGTGACGTTGATCTCGGTGAGCTTGCCGTGGATCACGTCGATGCCGACGAGCAGCAGGCCGCGCTCGCGCAGCGCCGGCCCGATTGCCTCGCAGATCTCGAGCTCCTTCTTCGACAGATCGGTCGGCCGGGCGGCACCTCCGCGCACCATGTTGGCGCGCAGATCGCCAACCGCCGGGACGCGGTTGACCGCGCCCGCCGCCTTGCCGTCGATCAGGATGATACGCTTGTCGCCTTCCGAGATCTCCTTGATGAAGCCCTGAACCACCCAGGGCTCGCGGAAGAGATTGCTGAACAGGTCGAAGAGCGAGCCGAAATTGGGGTCGGTCTTGCTGGTCTTGAACACCGTCGCGCCGCCATGGCCGTAGAGCGGCTTCATCACGATCTCGCCATGCTCGTCGCGGAAGGCCTCGATCTCGGCACGGTCGCGGGTGATCAGCGTCGGCGGCATCAGCTCCGGGAAATGCGTGACGAAGATCTTTTCCGGCGCATTGCGGACATGGGTGGGATCATTGACCACCAGCGTCTTCGGATGGATGCGCTCGAGCATATGGGTGGTGGTGACATAGGCCATGTCGAAGGGCGGGTCCTGCCGCAGCAGCACCACGTCGAGCGTCGACAGGTCGATTTTTTCCTCAGCTCCAGCGGTGAAATGGTCACCCTCGGCATCGCGCACGCTGACCGGCCGCATCGGCGCGGTGACCTTGCCGTCGCGCATCGAGAGCTTGTCGGGCGTGTAGGTGTAGAGCGTGTGCCCGCGCGCCTGCGCCTCCAGCATCAGCGCGAAGCCGGTATCGCCGGCGATGCGCAGACGTTCGATCGGGTCCATCTGGATGGCGACGGAAAGGGACATGGGCAGGCGCTCCGGTTATGGCGCGACGTTATGCGGGGGCGAGGCGCCGTCCGGCAAGTGCGGCTGGCGCGGGTGCGGGCCGCGTGCCGAGCGCTAGCCGCGACAGGCGGCGCTCCGCAGCACCTGCGGCGCGAGATGGGCCGCGAAGGCGGCATGGCCCTCGGCGCTGAAATGCTGCCCGTCCGCCAGCCGATACGAACCGGCGATCTGGCCGAGCCGGTCGAGCGTGATCATGGTGATGCCGCGCTCGGTCAGCTGGCGTTGGATCTCGGCCGTGTTGGCGCCGGTATCGCCGCCTTCGCCCCGCCGGCCGTCATTGCCGCCGGGCTGCAGGATGACGACGCGCGTATCCTTGCCGATCGCCTTCGGCAGCCGGGCCAGCATGCCGCGTGTGGTGTCGCTGGCCACGCCGGCATTGGCGACGCTGGCGGAGCAACCCTGCGCCCGCAGCAGCTTCTGCAGCTGCGCCGGATAAGCCTGCGCGGGCGGGACGCCGTCCGGCGTGCTGCCGCGCCCGCGGCCGATCGTGTTGCTGGCGCCGAGCGCCACGATAACCGCCGCCTCGGCCTGGCCGGCCAGAGCGGCGAGGCAGGCGATGGTGAAGGCAATGCGCGAAGACGGTCTCATGGCAGCCTCGTTCAAAGCGGTGCCCTATGGTTAGCCGTGCCGACCGGCGGGTGCAAATGGCGGCGGCGAAGGGCATCGCCGCCTACAGCCCGAGCTCGAAGATCCCGGGGACATGCCGCGGCCAGTGCCGTGGCGCGAGGAAGACGGCGTCGACCCGCAGATCGTGGTCCATCGCCCAGGGGTTCTGTGCCAGCCATTGCCGGATGCGCAGTTCGACCAGCCTTTGCTTCTGCGGCGTGATCGCCGTCAGGGCATCCTCCAGCGCGCCGCGCGCCTTGACCTCGACGAAGGCGACGGTGCGGCCGCGCTTCATCACCAGATCGATCTCGCCGCCCTTGCCGCCGAAGCGCCGCGCCAGTAGCCGGTAGCCCTTCGCGCTCAACCAGAGAATCGCGAGCCATTCGGCGCGGCGGCCGGTCAGACCGGAGCGGCGTGCCCTGCGACTGCGCCTGTCGGAGCCGGCCGCCGTTCCGCTCACGGATCGTCGCGGGTGAGTTCGAGCGCGCGGGCATAGACCTTGCGCCGCGGCTGGCCGGTTTCGGCCGCGACCTGCGCGACGGCCTCCTTCAGCGAGACCTTGGCCAAAGCCGCACGCAGGCGCTCGTCGATCGCCTCGTCGGTGGGGACGAGATCGGTGGCGCCGGGCGGACCGATGATGACGACGATCTCACCGCGCGCCTCTTCCTCGCTCTCGTAATGGGCCGCGAGTTCGGGCAGCGTGCCGCGCCTGACCGTCTCGTAGAACTTGGTGAGTTCGCGGGCGACCGCGCCCGGCCGCGCGCCCAGCACGGCCGCTGCGTCGGCCAGCATCTCGGCGAGGCGGCGGGGCGATTCGAAGAAGACCAGCGTGCCGGGAATGGCGGCGAGTTCGGTCAGCCGCGTGCGACGGCCGCCCGATTTCGGCGGCAGGAAGCCCTCGAAGAAGAAGCGGTCGGTCGGCAGCCCCGCCAGCACGAGCGCCGCCAGCACGGCGGAGGGGCCGGGAATGCCGGTGACCGGCAGCCCCTCGGCCACCAGTTCGGCGACGAGCTTGTAGCCGGGATCGGAGACCAGCGGCGTACCGGCATCCGAGATCAGGGCGAGCTTGCCGCCCTCGCGCAGTTTCGCCAGCACCTTGGGCCGCATCTGTGCGGCATTGTGCTCGTGATAGGGCAGGAGCGGCGTCGCGATGCCGTAATGCGCCAGCAGGACCTTCGAAGTGCGCGTGTCCTCGGCCAGGATCGCATCCGCCGCGGCGAGCGTCGCCAGAGCGCGGAAAGAGATGTCGCGGAGATTGCCGATCGGCGTCGCGACGATGTGGAGCCCCGGCGCAAGCGGCTCGGCCTCGGCCCTGAGGCCGAAGGCGGTGTAGCTCTGGGGGCGGGAGATCGCGTCGCTGGCCATGGCGGCACGCTGCCATAGCGGCGCCCGCCGCGCCATGGCGTGACGCCTCGCCGCGCACGCAACCCATAGTTAACAACTTGAAAATAGGATTCCGCACTGGCACGAAAAGTCCCGCGGGGGGACTGCATGGCCGGGCGGGTGACCGCCGGCCCGGTCACGACTGGAGATCGCCCGTGTTGCATCGTCGGCATTCCGCACCGGTCCTGCGCTCGAGCCTGCGCGCCCTCGCTGTCGCGCTGCCGCTCGCGCTGGCCGCCTGCGGCGGCGGCACCTCGGGCCTGCCCGGCTTCGATTCAGGCGGCCCAGCCGCTCCCAGCGGCACCACCATCGGCACCGGCAAGGTGAAGGTCGGCCTCATCCTGCCGCTGACCGCGGAAGGCCAGGGCGGAACCGTCGGCCAATCCCTGCGCAACGCAGCGGAGCTGGCGCTGACGGAGTTCCCCAATGCCGATCTGACCCTGCTTCTGAAGGATGATCGTGGCACGCCGGACGGCGCGCGGGCCGCGGCACAGGAAGCGGTCTCCGAAGGGGCCGAACTCATCATCGGCCCGCTCTTCGCGCCCGCCGTGCAGGCGGCCGGCCAGGTGGCGCGCGGCGCCAACCGCCCGGTCATCGCCTTCTCCAGCGATTCCAACGTCGCCTCGCGGGGCGTCTACCTGCTCTCCTTCCCGCCCGAGAACGACGTCAACCGCGTCATCGGCTATGCCGCACAGCAGGGCCGGAAATCCTTCGCCGCGCTGGTGCCCGATACCGCCTATGGCAAGGTGGTCGAAGCCGCCTTCCAGCAGGCCGTCGCCAGCCGCGGCGCCCGCGTCGCGGCGATCGAACGCTTCGGCTCCGACGCCGGCAGCATGCGTGCCTCCGTCGGGCGGTTGATGCCCTCGCTGCAGCAGGCGGATGCGCTCTTCGTGCCGGCCGCAGCCGACGCCATGCCGGCGCTCGGACAGGCCCTGCAGGAGGCCGGCTTCAACCCCGCAAAGGTGAAGCCGCTCGGCACCGGCGTCTGGAACGATGCCAGCATCGCCCGCGTCCAGGCCATCCAGGGCGGCTGGTTCGCCTCACCGGACACCGCCGGCTTCAACGCCTTCGCCGGCCGCTATCAGCAGCGCTTCAACAGCGCGCCAACCCGCACCGCGACGCTGGCCTATGATGCCGTCTCGCTGGCGGCGGCGCTGGCGCGGACGCAGGGGTCGCAGCGCTTCTCGGAGGCCGTGCTGACCAATGGCTCGGGCTTCGCCGGCGCGGATGGCGTCTTCCGCTTCCGGCCGGACGGGCAGGTGGACCGCGGGCTCGCGGTGCTCGAGCTGCGCAACGGCCAGATCGTCACCGTCAACGCCGCGCCGCGTGATTTCGGAGCGCGCTGAGCGGGCCTATCAGCCATCGACAAACGAAGAAGGGCCGCATCGCAGCGGCCCTTTTTTATGTTCCGTGCCCAGAATTCAGCGCCGCGGCCGATCAGCTCAGCGGAGCGTATTTGACCACGCAGCCATAGGCCTTGGTGCTGGCCTCGGAGACCGGCTTGCCGGCCTTGAGCTCGGCCACGGCCTGGCGGACATAGCTCTTGGCGCCGTTGAGGCTCGACGCAGAGGCCGAGGGCTTGTCGTCGATCGCGCCCATATAGGCGAGCGTGCCCTTGGGATCGATGACGTACATGTGCGGCGTGGTCTGGGCAGTATAGGCACGCGCCATGCCGCTCTTCGGGTCGAGCAGGATGCCGGCGGGCGCCGCATTGCGCTGCACCGAGAGCTCCTTGGCCTTGGCGCCCTCGACGTGGCCCTGTTCGCCCACCGGCGAGGAGATGACCGAGAGCCAGACGATCCCTTCCTTGGCCATGTCCTTCTGCAGCGTCTGCATGGTGGCGCTGTTGTAGTGCTTCCGGACATAGGGGCACTCGTGATTCGTCCATTCGAGGATCACGGTCTTGCCGGCGAATTCGGAGAGGTTGCGGGTCTTGCCGTCGGCATCCACCGCCTGGAAGGCCGGGGCGGGCGCGCCGACGCGCGGGCCATCGGCGAGCGCCGCGCCTGCAGTGAGCGAAAGGCCGGCAAGGGCGAGGCCGGCAATGAAACGCTGCGTGGTCAGCTTCATGTCTGTCTCCCTGGTTGAAATCTACGGCTGAGCGGCCGCGGTCTTCTCTCGGCCAGCCGCGCGCGTGGCGGCTGCAATCAGGGTGTCCGGCGTGAGCAGCTGCGGCAGGATTTCGGCCTGCCCGTCCTTGCGAGCCGGATAGAATAGATAAAGCGGCACGCCGGCGCGGCCCTGCTCGGCGAGCGCCTTGGCGATGCGGGAATCGCGATTGGTCCAGTCCGCCTTGAGATAGACCACGCCGAGCTTCGCGAAGCTTTGCTTCACCTCCTCCCGCGAGAGCGCGACGCGCTCATTGGCGAGGCAGGTGATGCACCAGGCCGCGGTGAAGTTGACGAAGACCGGCTTGCCCTCAGCCTGCAGCGCTGCGACGCGCTCGGGCGACCAGGCTTCGATGTCGCCGGCCCGCGCCTCGGTCGTGGCGCCGGGCACGGCGTTCTGCACGGTGAACCAGCCGGCTCCAAGAGCGACCAGCACCGCCAGCGCCGAGCCGAACAGGCGGCGCGGGAGCGTCCCGCGGGTGACGCCGACGAGCCAGACGATGAAGCCAGCTGCCAGCACTGCGACCAGCGCGGCGAGAACGCCCTGCGGGCCGGTCTGCACCGAGGCGACCCAGATCAGCCAGATCGCGGTGGCGAACATCGGGAAGGCGAAAGCCTGCTTCAGCACCAGCATCCAGCGGCCGGGCTTGGGCAGGAAGCTCAGCAAAGCGGGCGCGAAGGAGAGCGCCACCACCGGAAAGGCGAAACCGAGCGCGAGCGCCATGAAGACGGAGAGCCCCAGCGCGGGCGGCTGCGTGACCGCATAGCCCATAGCCGCACCCATGAAGGGGGCCGTGCAGGGCGTCGCGACGACGACGGCGAGCGCGCCGGTCATGAAGGCGCCGAGGCGGCCGCCACGGCTGGCGAGCCCGTCACCGAGGCCGGCGACCGAGCCGCCGATCTCGAAGGCGCCGATCAAGTTGAGCCCGATCAGCACCATCACGACGGCGAGCGCGATGACGAGCGGCGGTGACTGGAGCTGGAAGCCCCAACCGACCTGGTTGCCCAGCGCGCCGAGCCCTATCACCGCGCCGGCCAGCAACATGAAGGTGGCGAGCACGCCGCAGAGGAAGAGCAGGCCCTGCTCGCGCGCCTCGCTGCGGCTGGCATGGGCGACCTGCGCGAAGCCGAGCGCCTTGATGAACAGCACCGGCAGCACGCAGGGCATGAGGTTGAGGATCAGCCCGCCGGCGAAGGCGAAGGCCAGCGCCGCCCAGAGCGTCAGATCGGCGCCCTCGGCCGGCACCGGAATGCGCACCACTGCCGGAGACGCCTGCGAGGAGGTCGGGGCAGAAGCGGTCAGCAGGGCCGCATCGGCATCGGCGATCAGCGTGACGGCGCGGGCCTCGCCGCCTTCGCGATAGGTCAGGACGCCGGTCACCTCGGGCTGCTGCAGCTTGAAAGCGCTGGAGCGTGCCAATGTCAGCATCGGCTGGTCGCCGGCGGCGAGGGGCTGGTCGGCGGCATGATCGATCAGCGTGTCCAGCACCGGGAAGAAGCGCAGATCGGTCGCGCCGGCGGGCAGGCCCGGCAGCTCCAGCGCGAGATTCTCGCCGTCCGCCTTCAACGCGCCGCGGAACGGCGCGGGCTTCGGCAGTGCAGCCAGCGCCGCGTCGATCCGCTCCTGTGCGGCCTGATCGACGATCGCGGCAGGGGCTACGGGTAGATCGAGGCTGAAGGAGCCCTCCTCGGGAATGCAGATCTTCTCGCAGACCAGCCAGGTGGCGTTCGCCTTCAGCGTGAAGGTCTCGCTGGGCTTGGCGTCGTTGGGCACCGCGATCTCGACCGGCAGCAGCACCGTGCCCTCGAAGCCGAAATTCACCAGCGGCTCGACCCGGATCGCCTGCGGTGCCGGCCACTCGATCTCGCCGGCTTTGGCACCGTCCGGAAGCTGCCATTCGATCCGCGTCGGCTCGCCGGAATCACCGGGGTTCAGCCAGTAGGTGTGCCAGTGCGGCGCAAGCTTCTGCACCAGCGCGACCCGGAAGCGCTCTCCAGGCTTAACCGCATCGCGGCTCGACAGCAGGGTGGCAGTAACGCGAGGGGAGGTCACCGCCGTGGATTCGGCAGCCGAAACTGCGCCGGAACCGAGCAGACCGAGCGCGAGAGCCGCGGTCGCCAGCATGGCACCCGGCAGGAAGTGGTTTGCGCGGTTCCGCCGCATCATCCCGTCACGTTTCACGAACACAGTGCCCCCATGCCCCAATCGGCCAGCCGAAGCCAATGACAAGGCAGTGAGGCTGCTTTCCGATCCTGCCCCGTGCGGCCAGGATAGGCAGCGCGCCATGATGTCGCCCCGCCCCGCGCCCTAGGCTTCCCTCGCGTTCCGACTCACGAGACATGACGACCATGACCAGCCATCCAGCCATCGCCCCTTCGCATGTCGCCGTCATCACCGGCGGCGCCTCCGGAATCGGCTTTGCTGCCGCCCGCGCCTTCGCCGAGCGCGGCATGAAGATCGCGATCGCCGACCGGGACGCCGCCGCGCTGAAGGCCGCGGGCCAGGTGCTGGCGACGCTGGTCGGGGAGGACAATGTCCTTGCCGTCGAGACCGATGTCGGAAACCGGAAGGACATCGCCTATCTGCAGGAGCAAGTCCTCGCCCGCTTCGGCAAGGTCCATGTGCTGATGAACAATGCCGGCATGCAGCCCGGCAGCGCGATCTTCGGCGCGCCCGAGGTGTGGGAGCGCGTCCTTGCCGTCAATCTCGGCGGCATCATCAACGGCACGCAGGTCTTCGCGCCAGGCATGATCGCGCGTGGCGAACCGGCGTTGATCATCAATACGGGCTCCAAGCAAGGCATCACCACCCCGCCGGGAGACCCCGCCTACAATGTCTCCAAGGCCGGGGTTAAGACCTTTACCGAGGCGCTGCAGCACGAGCTGCGCAACACCGAGGGCTGCAAGGTCAGCGCCCATCTGCTGATCCCCGGCTTCGTCTTCACGCCACTGGCAGCGCGCGGGCGCACCGAGAAGCCCGCCGGCGCCTGGACACCAGAGCAGACGGTCGATTTCATGCTGGAGCGGCTCGCAGCGGGCGATTTCTACATTCTCTGTCCGGATGGGGACACGCCGCGCGCCCTCGACGAGAGGCGCATGGCCTGGGCGATGGGCGACATCATCGAGAACCGCCCGCCGCTGTCGCGCTGGCACAAGGATTACGACGCGGCGTTCAAGGCCTTCGTCGCGAAGGGCTGAGCGCTACCGCGCTCAGATCGCCGCGCCATCGCTGACGATGTCGGCGCCCAAGCCCTGCCGTACGGCACGCACGATCTCGGCTTCCGCCGCCGCACCGCGCCGGCGTGGCCGCGGCGCATCGATGCGGTGCTCCGCGATGATCTGGCCGGGCGCGCCCGAGAGGATCACCACGCGGTCGGCGAGATAGGCGGCCTCGTCGATATCGTGGGTGACGAAGAGCACCGTCTTGCCGGTGCTCTGCCAGACGCGGATCAGCTCGTCCTGCAGGGTCTCGCGGGTCAGCGCGTCGAGCGCCGAGAAGGGCTCGTCCATCAGCAGGATCTCGGGCTCCACCGCGAGCGCACGCGCCAGCGAGACGCGCTGACGCTGCCCGCCTGAGAGCTGATGCGGCCAGCGCTGAGCCAACGCGCCCAGCCCCACCAGATCGAGCATTTCTTGAGCCTTTTTGAGCCGCTCGCCGCGCGACGCCCGGCCTTCGAGACCGAAACCGACGTTCGAGACGACCTTGCGCCAGGGCAGGAGGCGCGAATCCTGGAAGACCAGCGCGACCGGCCGGCGGCTTTGATCCTTCGCGTGGATGACGACCTCGCCGCCGCTCGGCTTCGCCAGCCCGGCGACGACGCGCAGCAGGGTCGACTTGCCGACGCCGGAAGGCCCGACGATGGCGAGGAACTCGCCGCGCCCGACCGAAAGGTCGAGCTTGTGCAGCACCTCGGTCTGCTCGCCGTCACGAGTGAAGGTAAGGGACAGGCCCTTGATGTCGATCACGCTTTCCAACGCAGCACCCATTTCTGGAAGGCGACGAAGGCGGTGTCGAGCAGCCCGTAGAGCGCCGCCATGGTCAGCATGTAGACGACGACGATGTCCGTCGCGAGCAGGCTCGACGCCTGCATCATGCGCTGGCCGACGCCGGCGACGCCGAAGATCTCGGCCGCGACCACCGCCATCCAGGCCTGGCCGAGCGCCGTGCGGACGCCCACGAGAATGCCCGGCATCGCCGCCGGCAGCAGGATCTTGGTGAGGCGGGCCCAGGCCGAGCGGAAGCCGAAGGCATCCGCCACTTCGACGAGGTCCCGATCAACGCCACGGATCGCGCCCTGCGCCGCGAAGAAGACGATCCAGAAGACGCCGATGGCGATGATGAACACCGCGGCCTGGGGCGTGACACCGAACCAGATGATGGCGAAAGGCACCCAGGCGAGGCCGGGAATCGGGCGCAGCACCCTGACGACCCAGGCCGTCGCCTCTTCCGCGATGCGCGACATGCCGATCAGCACGCCGAGCGCAACGCCCAGCCCCGCGCCGGTGAAGAGGCCGACGAAATAATGCTGCAGCGAGCCCAGCACCGCCGCGAGCCAGGCGCCGGAGGAGAGCTCCCGCATGAACGCCTTCGGCAGAGCGCTCGGCCCCGGCAGGAAGGCCGCGTTCACCAGCCCGAAGAACGGCATCGCCTCCCAGAGCAGCAGGAAGGCGACGAGGCCCGCAAGGGCAAGGGCCGGAGCCCGCAGTCGTTTCACGATCTCAGCCGCCCGTCTTGATCGCGCGCTCGTAGTACTGCGTGTCGAACAACCCGTCGAACGGCAGCTCCTTTTCCAGCGAGCCGAGCTTCACCTGGTAGGCCTGCATTGCGCGCGCGGGCTCGATGATCTTGCGCGGGTCGATCTCGAACTGGCTCGCCGGGGAGACGAGCGCCTTCTGGATCAGTTCCGGGTCGACGATGCCCTTGCCGAGCGCCGCGCCGACATGCGGCGCCGCCTTGGCGGGGCTCGCCTTGATCAGCGCCGCCGCCTTCACCAGGCCGGAGACGATGGTCTGCACCGCCTGCGGGTTCTTGGTGGCGAAGGCGCCGGAGACGGCGACGACAGTGCCGGGCTGGCCCGGGAAGACCTCCTCACCGCCGGCGATCAGCTTGATCTGCGGGTTGCGCGTCTGGATGATGGTGAGCGCCGGCTCGCGGACGCTGCCGCCATCGACGGCCGCGGCCAGGATGGCCTGCTGGGTGGCGTCGATGCCCATCGGCACGATCTCGACATCGGCCTTGTCGACCTTCGCGACCTCCCAGAGCCAGTATTGCAGCGTCGTGTTGGGCACGGAGCCGGCCGGCTGGGTTGCGAGGCGGGCCGCCTTGCCGTTGGCGGCGCGAAACGCCTTGAAGGCGGCCGCAGCGCTCGTGCCGGGCGTGAAGAACTTCGTCAGCGAGGGCGCGCTGACGACGACGTTCTCACCGATCGCCGTCGAGGCGACGACGCGGACATCGACGCCACGCGAGCGGGCGACGGCGAGCGGCGCCACGCCGGCGACATAGACGTCGATGGTACCGGAGGCGAGCGCCTGGATCATGTTCGGGCCGGATTCGAAGACGGTCGTCGCGACATCGACCCCGCCCTGCTTCAACCAGCCCTCGCCATTGGCGACGAAGAACGGCGCCGTGCCGACGACCGGGATGTAGCCGACGCGCGCAGCTGCGCTCTGCGCCCGGGCCGCGCCGCTGAAGGGCGCCGTCGCCGCGAGGCTCGACCCGGCGATGAGAAACTGGCGGCGATCCATCGTTGAAAATCCTTCTCGCAGACGGGAGCAAAAGCGACCCCATTGACAGCCTGAGAAAAGGATTTTCTATCTGAATGCAATAGATGAGCCATGAAAAGATATTTCATCTATTTTTTCCTAATACAACGAACGAAATCTCTTCGAAAAGCGAGCTTGAGAGAATGGACGCCATCGACCGCAAGATTCTCACCGTGCTGCAGGCAGACGCGAATATCTCGATCGCGGAACTGGCCGATCGGGTCGGGCTGTCGCAGACCCCCTGCTGGAAGCGCATCCAGAAGCTCGAGCAGGCGGGCGTCATCCTCAAGCGCGTCGCGCTGGTGGCGCCGGAAAAGATCGGCCTCGGACTGACTGTCTTCGTCCAGATCGAAACCGCCGACCATTCCGGCCCGTGGCTGGAGAAATTCGCCGAGACGGTCGCCGCGATGCCCGAGGTGATGGAGTTCTACCGGATGGCCGGCGACGTGGACTACATGCTGCGCGTCGTCGTCGCCGACATGGCCGCCTATGACGGCTTCTACAAGAAGCTGATCGATACGATCCCGCTCAAGAACGTCACCTCGCGTTTCGCCATGGAGCGGATCAAGGCGACCACGGCCTACAAGGTGCCGGATCTGCCACGGGATTAAGGTTCCTCATGCTCCCCGCAGGCCTCATGACAGCGGCATGATGCGGATGCTAGGAAGCGGGCAGTTCGACGCCTGACCTGCTCGAGGAGCCGCCTTGTCCGCTTCCCGCTCCGTCCTCCTGATCATCGGCGGCGGCATCGCCGCCTATAAGGTGCTGGAACTGATCCGCCGGCTGAAGGATCGCGGCATCGCCTCGCGCTGCATCCTGACCCGCGCCGGCGAGCAGTTCGTAACGCCGCTCTCGGTGTCCTCGCTCGCGGGCGAACGCTGCTTCACCGACCTGTTTTCGCTGACGGACGAAGCGGACATCGGGCATATCCAGCTCTCGCGCTCGACCGATCTCGTCGTCGTGGCCCCGGCCACCGCCGATCTGATCGCCAAGATGGCGAACGGGCTTGCCGACGACCTCGCCTCGACCGCGCTGCTCGCCACCGACAAGCGCGTTCTGATCGCACCCGCGATGAACCCGCGCATGTGGCAGCACCCAGCGACGCGCCGGAACATGGCCCAGCTCGAGAAGGACGGCATCCTCGTCGTCGGCCCCAACAGCGGCGCCATGGCCGAACGCGGCGAATCCGGGCCGGGCCGCATGGCCGAGCCGCCGGAAATCCTGGCCGCGATCGAACTCGCGCTGGCCGGCGAGAAGCCGCCTGCGACCCGCGCCATCGGTTTTCTCGGCCGGCTGCCCGGCGGCGAACATGCGACAGGCACGCTGAAAGGCCGGCATGTGCTGATCACCTCCGGCCCGACTCATGAGGCGATCGACCCCGTCCGCTACATCGCCAACCGCTCGTCCGGAAAGCAGGGCCATGCGCTGGCGGCGGCCGCGGCGGCGGCTGGAGCGCGCGTGACGCTGGTCAGCGGGCCGGTCACGGTGCCGGATCCGGCCGGGGTCGAGACCATCCATGTCGAATCGGCCCGCGAGATGCTGGCCGCCGTCGAGACGGCGCTGCCGGCCGATATCGCGATCTTCGCCGCCGCCGTCGCGGATTGGCGCGTGGCAGATGCGGCGCCCGAGAAGATGAAGAAGGATGGCGGCACGCTGCCGCCGCTCTCGCTGATCGAGAACCCGGACATCCTCGCCACCGTCGCGCACCGCACGAGCGGTCGCCCGCCGCTGGTCGTCGGCTTCGCCGCCGAGACGCAGAACGTCGTCGATTACGCCAAGGCCAAGCTCGCGAGAAAGGGCTGCGATCTGATCGTCGCCAATGATGTCGGCGGCACGGGCGTGATGGGCGGGGACGCCAACACCGTACATCTGGTCACGGCATCGGGCGTCGAGACCTGGCCGACCCTGCCGAAAGAGGAGGTCGCCGCGCGGCTGATCGCCCATGTCGCCGGGCTCGTGCAGCCCGGCAAGGCGGGCTGAGACGATGGTCAGGGTCGCCTTCCAACGCCTGCCTCACGGCGCCGACCTGCCGCTGCCGGCCTATGAAACCGCCGGAGCGGCCGGGCTCGACCTGCGCGCCGCGATTACGGACGGCCTCGTTCTGGCGCCGGGCGAGCGGATGCTGATCCCGACGGGGCTCGCCATGCAACTACCCGCGGGTTTCGAGGCCCAGGTACGGCCGCGCTCCGGGCTGGCGGTCCGGCACGGCGTCACCGTGCTGAACGCGCCGGGCACGGTCGACAGCGACTATCGCGGCGAGGTCAAGGTGCCCCTGATCAACCATGGCGCCGAGCCCTTCCCGATCGCGCGCGGGGACCGCATCGCGCAGCTCGTGATCGCGCCCGTGATCCAGGCCGAGCTCACCGAAGTCGCGGCGCTCGATGCGACGGCGCGCGGCGCCGGCGGATTCGGCTCGACGGGCATCAGCGGCGGCGTCAGCGATGGAGGCGAACGATGATGCTGCTCTCGCGCCGCAGCCTGCTCGCCATCGCCGCGGTCGTCGATATCGCGCTGCATGCGCGGCCGGCGCCGGTCGCGGCCAAGATGCTCGCCGCGCGCCACGACCTGCCGCCGCGCCATCTCGAGACGCTGCTGCAGACGCTGGTTCGGGTCGGCATCCTGAAGGGCGTGCGCGGCCCCCGCGGCGGCTACGAGCTCGCCCGCGAGCGGCGGCGGATCACGGCCGGCGACATCGTGCGCGCCGCGACGCAGAGCGCGGGCGAGGACGGGCTCGGCCCCGCGCCGCAGTCGCGGCTCGTCGACGAAGTGGTCGGGCCGGAGGTCGAGGCGGCTTCCGCGGCGTTCCTGGCGAGGCTCGACGACGTGACGGTCGAGGAGTTGTGCCGGCGGGCGCAGGCTGGGGCCGTGTTCGGGCAAAGCGGAGCGACGACTGATTTCACTATATAGCGATGTGAAATATATCATTCATCGACATGTCATGTGAATTGACCTAGGGTCGTGACCGACTGTCCGTGCAGGAGGATTCAACCTATGGCTGATGCACAGAAGGCCCCGGGCCGCGGCCGCATCTACAATTCGATCACCGACACCATCGGCGATACCCCGCTGGTCAAGCTCAACCGGCTGCCGGCCGAGCGCGGCGTCCAGGCGACGATCCTGGCCAAGCTCGAGTTCTTCAACCCGATCTCGAGCGTGAAGGACCGCATCGGCGTCAACATGATCGATTCGCTGGAGGCCTCCGGCGCGCTGAAGCCGGGCGGCACGCTGATCGAGCCGACTTCGGGCAATACCGGCATCGCACTCGCCTTCGTGGCGGCCGCGCGCGGCTACCGCCTGATCCTGGTCATGCCCGAAACGATGTCGCTGGAGCGGCGCAAGATGCTGGCGCTGCTCGGCGCCGAACTCGTGCTGACGCCCGGCCCCGGCGGCATGCGCGGCGCGGTTGCCCGCGCGGAGGAACTCAAGAACGAAATTCCAGGCGCGATCATCCCCCAGCAGTTCGAAAACCCCGCCAATCCGGAGATCCACCGCAAGACCACGGCCGAGGAGATCTGGAACGATACCGACGGCAAGGTCGACATCGTCATCTCCGGCGTCGGAACGGGCGGCACGATCACCGGCGTCGGCCAGGTGCTGAAAGCCAAGAAGCCGGGCGTGAAGATGGTCGCGGTCGAGCCGGAGGATTCCCCGGTCCTGTCCGGCGGCCAGGCCGGCCCGCACAAGATCCAGGGCATCGGCGCAGGGTTCGTGCCGGGCGTGCTTGACCGGGGCGTCATCGACGAGGTGGTGACCGTCGGCAACCAGACCGCCTTCGAGACGGCGCGCGCGCTCGCCAAGAGCGAGGGCATCCCGGCCGGCATCTCCTCGGGCGCGGCCGTCGCGGCGGCGCTCGAAGTGGGCGCAAAGCCGGAAAACGCCGGCAAGACCATCGTTGTGATCATCCCCTCCTTCGCCGAGCGCTACATCTCCAGCGCGCTGTTCGAAGGCCTGTGATCCCGACCGCCATCCAGATCGTCCGGCTGACCGACGCGTTGCCGGACGATTTCGGGGCGCTCCGCAACGAAGCAAGCGCCGAAAGCTACGGCTTCATCGAAGGGCTGCGCGAGGAGTGGCTGGCGGGCCGCTATGACGGCCAGGACGACCGCTTCGCCGCCTTCGTCGCCTTCCATGAAGGGGAACTCGCCGGCATCGGCGCCCTGACGCCCGATCCTTACGACCCCGAGCCCGACATCCTGCGGGTCCGGCACGTCTATGTGCGGCCGCTGCATCGCGGCGCCGGGGTCGGCCGCACACTCGCCGCGGCGCTCATCCAGCAGGGGCTGGCGCTGGCACCGCGCCTTTCGCTGCGCGCGGCCGACCGGCACTCGGTGGCATTCTGGGAAGCCAATGGATTTGCTCCCAGTCCCGGCGGAACGCGGCGTTCACATCTGCTGACACGCTGAGCCGGACAAGAGTCATCTGATTCTAGATAACTGTTTGTACTTCTTCAAATAGATACCAAGTCTTTTTCAAGCGATTTGTAGTCGCCTTCTTACGCGCAGACGCTAGCGGACCAGGGCCAGTCGGTTGCCCCATGGATCCGCGATCGTCGGCGCGCCGTCGGCTTCGCTCCCGCCGTTCGCGAGAATCCGCTCGCGCATGGCGGCGAAATCCGACTCGTCCCGCGCCACCAGCTCGAAGCGGTCGAGACCGGCCTCACCCGGCCGGCGCGCGCCAGCGCCGCGGCTGCCCCAGATATTGCCGGCGATGTGATGGTGGTAGCCGCCGCTGGAGAGGAAGCTCGCGCCGGGATAACGCACCATCAGATCAAGGCCGAGGAGATCGCGGTAAAAGCCCTCGGCCGCCACCGTGTCGCCGACGCGCAGATGGATATGGCCCATACCGGTGCCGGCGGGCATGCCGGCATAGGGGCCGGACTGCGCCTCGCCGAGCAGCCTGTCGAGGTCGAGCCGGTCCGTCGCCATGGCGATGCCGCCATCAGGCCGGCGCGGCCATTCGGCGCGCGTGCGGTCGCGATAGATCTCGATACCGTTGCCCTCGGGGTCGGAGAGATAGAGCGCTTCGCTGACGAGATGGTCCGAGGCACCTTCGAGCCGGATGCCGGTCTGGGCCGCATGCTTCAGCCAGTCGGCGAGATCACGCCGCGACGGCAGCAGGATGGCGAGATGGAAGAGGCCGGTGGCCGCGCTCCGCTCGGTGGCGCCGGCGACGAGGCGGACCAGCGGCTGGCCTTCGACACCGAGCTCGGCATGGCCCTCGCCTTCCGAAAGCAGCTTCAGGCCGATGGCATCGCGGTAGAAGGCCGTGAGCCGCGGGAGGTCGCGGGCGCGCAACATCACCGCGCCGATGTGATAGGGGGCATCATAGGCTTCGGGCCGGGCCGTCGCCTCGATCGTCGCAGCAATTGCGGACATGGCAGATCCTTTCGCGGCAGCCATTCGAACATCGTTGCCCTGATGATGGTCCTTCGCCTCCCGCTTGTCGCCCACCCGCCCGGCAAGGGTTCGATTGCAGCTTTGCAATCCTGGATCGGCTCAGCCGGGCCGGGGCCTGTCGATGGCGAAATGCCGGAACCAGCCTTCTTCCCGCCCTTGGACCAGCGCCCCGATCATGCGCGAGGCGAGGAAGCTGAAGGTGATGCCGTTGCCGCCATAGCCGTAAGCGGCGAGCATGCGCGGCTGGCCCGGCACCCGCCCGATCAGCGGCAGTCCATCGGCCGTCTGACCGAAGGCACCGGACCAGGCATGGTCCAGCTCCAGCCGCGCAGCCGGGACAAGCGCGCGCAGCCGCGCAAGCAGGGCTTCCGTCTTCGCGGGTGCAAGCGCCTCGCGCCGGTCGGGATCGTCGATCGCCTCATCCTCGCCACCGAAGACGATGCGGCCTTCCGGCGTCGTGCGGCAGTAGCAATAATCCTCGGAAGCCTCCCAGATAAGCGCGGGGCCGGGCCAGAGCGCGTGGGCAGGCTGCGGGACGGTGGCGAGCGCCCAGCTCGACGCGACGCTGTGCAGATCGTCGTTCACACAATCCGGCATGACATAGCCGGTGGCCAGGACGAGATGGGCCGCCTCCACGACCGCCCCGCCCTCAAGCGTGACGGCGACGGAACGCGCAGTGCCGTCGAAACCCACCACCTCGTCCCGGACGATGCGCGCGCCCCGTTCCACCGCCCGGGCGAGAAGCGCGTGGCAGAGGCTCAGCGGATCGACCTCGGCCGAACCGGGAGAGATGATCGCGGCCTGGCGGTCGAAGCCGAAGGAGCCCAGCAGCGCGGCATGCTCGACCAGATCGCCCGGCAGCCCGGCGCGATGTCGCGCTTCGATCTCGTCCCGCAATTCGCGTGAACCCACCTCGCCTGCAGCGAGATAGACCGTTCGTCGCGGGGCGAAGCCGCAGGGCAGGGCGAGCGCCGCGACGAGGCGGTGCAAGCCCTCCACCGCCTCGAAGCTGTGCTGGTAGATTTCGGCAGCGCTGGCGAAGCCATAGAGCGCGGAAAGCTCGCGCAGCGGCAGGTCGATCTCCCATTGCAGCATCGCAGTCGAGGCGACCGTGCTGCCGAAGCCCTCACGCTCGCGGTCGATCAGGACGGTGTCGAGCCCGAGCGCCGTCATGTGCTCGGCTGCGAGCGCACCGGTGATGCCGCCGCCGACGATGACGACGTCGCAGCGCATGTCCCGTTCGAGCGGCCGCCCGGCCGGGCGCAGCCTGCCCACGCGCCAGGGCCCGGCGCCGCTGCGCAGGTCTGCATGGCGGGTGGTTTCGGGATCGAGCATGCTCAATCGGCCCGTGCAGGGCCGATGCGGTCTGCCATCGTCGCGCCGCGCTCCCCGAGCGGCCGCGGCCGGCCCGTGGTGGTGTCGTGCGCGGTCTGGTGCTCCAGCTCGGCGTTGAACTCGGCCCCTGCGAGCACGATCGTCGCCGAGAGCCAGAGCCAGGTCATGAACACGACGACGGTGGCGAGCGAGCCATAGGCAGCCGTATAGTTGCCGAGCGTGCCGACATACCAGGAGAAGGCGTAGGAGGCCGCGCCCCAGAACAGCGCCGCCAGCCCCGCCCCCGGCATGACCCAGACGAAGCGGGCGCGCTCGCGGCTCGGGCCGATCCAGTAGAGGCAGGCGATCGAGAGCGTGGCGATGACGAAGAAGGAGGGCCAGCGCACCAGCCGGATCATCCGCTCCAGCTCAAACTGGAACGGGAAGAAGGCCGTCACCACCGGCAAGCTGGCGATGACGATCAAAGCCACCGTCAGCAGCACGATGCCGCTGACCGTGGTCAGGAGCGAGATGGCGTTGAGCTTGATGAAGCTGCGCTTCTCCGCTTCGCGATAGATGATGTTCAGTGCGTCGAAGAGCGCCTTCACCGCCGCATTGGCCGACCAGGTGGCGACGAGGAAGCTGATCAGGAAGGTCCATGAAAGGCTCGCGCCCGACTGGCCGGCGAGACGCATCGCCTGTTCGTGGATGAGCTCCTGCGCCGCCAGCGGGAACATCGCGGTGACGGTATCGAGCTGGGCCGCGATCGTCGCAGGGTCAGTGAAATAGCGGTAGATCGTGACGAGTAGCGACAGCGCCGGCACCAGCGAGAGCAGGGTGAAGAAGGCGACCGCGCCGGCCAGCGAACTCAGGCGGTTCTCCGCGACATTCCCGGCAAAGCGCAGCAGCACGTCCTTCCAGCCGAGCCAGGTCATCTGCAAAGGGGTGCGGGCCAGCCGGCCGCGCACTGCCTCGCGCCGACGACGGTTCGTGCGCGCGGAGATCGCCCCGGAAAGATAGCCGAGCGCCACCCCCAAGCCGGCTGCGCCCGTGATCCGTTTCAGGAAAGCCATGTCAGGACATAAGTCTCCGCTGCCGGAAGCAGCTTGCGGCCAACCGGGTCCGGCCGCAATTGTTCCCAAGCGGATGGGGCGGCCGGCTTAGCCGATTGTTAACCCTAATGCTTCGTTATGAAGGGGCACGGCCAGGACGGGTCGGTGCGGATCAGTTGCTTCCGGACAAGCCCGATGACGACGCTCAGAAACGCCCTGACGGGCCTTGCCCTCCTGCTTTCCTCGGCCGCCGGCGCGGCCGATCTGCGTGGCGGCATCGCCCTGCCGCCCGCCCCTGAACTGCCGGCGCTCTATGACTGGAGCGGCTTCTATGTCGGCCTTCAAGCCGGCTATGGCTGGGGCAGCAGCCGCGTCCGGATCGGCGGGGCGAGTGGCCCCTTCGCGCCGATGAGCTTCCGTATCGACGACAATCTTGGCTTCGGCGGCGCTCATGCTGGCCTGAACTACCAGATGGGTAGCCTCGTCGTCGGCATCGACGGCGATGTCGAGGTGCTCGACAGCTCGGGCCGGTTCATCGCCGGCGGCCTCACCGGCCGCGTCACCCAGGACTGGCAGGGCGCGGTACGCGCACGTATCGGCTATGCCTTCGACCGGCTGATGGTCTATGGCGCCGGCGGCGTCTCCTTCACCGAATATGAGCGGCGAGTCTATGACGGGGCTGGCCTCAGCGAGCGACTGACCAGCGCGCACGGGCTGGAACATCGGCGCCGGCATCAACTTCGCGCTGACCGAGAACGTGATCCTCGGCGCGGAATATCGCTACACCGATTTCGGCCGCAACCGCTTCGCGAGCTCGGGCGCCTTCACCGGCCTCACCGGCAGCCAGGAGCAGGCGACGCAATCCGCCCGCGCCAGCATCGCCTACAAGTTCTGAGCCTTCAGAAGCCCGTGCGCTGGCGGATCGCGGCGGCGAGCGTGCCGTCGTCGAGATAATCGAGCTCGCCGCCCACCGGCACGCCGTGGGCGAGCTTCGTCACCTTGACCGGCAGATGAACCAGCAGGTCGGTGATGAAATGCGCCGTGGTCTGGCCGTCGACCGTCGCGCTGAGCGCCAGGATGATCTCCTTCACCGCCGGATCGGAGGCGCGAGCCACCAGCGCATCGAGCGAAAGATGCTCCGGCCGCACGCCGTCCAGCGCCGAGAGCACGCCGCCCAGCACGTGATAGCGGCCCGCGACCGCGCCGGAGCGCTCCAGCGCCCAGAGGTCGGAGATATCCGCGACGACGACGATCAGGCTGTCGTCGCGGCGCGGATCGGTGCAAAGGCCGCACGGATCGCTGGTGTCGACATTGCCGCAGCGCGAGCAAACGACGATGCGCTCGCGCGCCACCGCCATCGCCTCGGATAGCGGGCCGAGCAACTGCTCGCGCTTCTTGACCAGATGCAGCGCCGCGCGCCGGGCCGAGCGCGGCCCGAGCCCCGGCAGCTTGGCCAAGAGCTGGATCAGCTTTTCAATCTCGGGGCCGGCGATGGCGCGGGACATCAATTCCCCTGAATAAGTGAAACGTCATCCCGGGCGACCGAAGGGAGACCCGGGATCCATGCCTGAACCGTTCAGGAATGGATCCCGGGTCTTCGCTTCGCTACGCCCGGGATGACTCGTGAAAGTCCGGGATCAGAACAGCTTCATGCCGGGCGGGATCGGCAGGCCCTTGGTGATCTCGGCCATGCGCTCCTGCATGACGCGCTCGCCGCGGCCGCGCGCATCGTTGGCGGCAGCGACGATCAGATCCTCGAGGATCTCGCGCTCATCCGGCACCATCAGGCTCGGGTCGATCTTCACGCCCTTGAGCGCGCCCTTGGCCGTCATCGCAACGGTGACCATGCCGCCGCCCGCCGTGCCCTCGACCTCGATGGTGTCGAGCTCGGCCTGCATGTCGGCCATCTTCTGCTGCATCTGCTGTGCCTGCTTCATCAGGCCCATCATGTCACGCACGGGAAATCCTCCTCGAAAGCTTCAGAAATCGATGCCGTCGAAATCCGGTTCGGCATCGTCGAACAGCGGCTCGGCATCAGGCAGGTATTCGTCTTCGGACGGCTGGGCCGCGGCTTTCTCCGCCGCCTCCAGCGCGCGCGGATCGCGGACATCGACGATGCGGGCGCCGGGAAAGCGCTCCAGCACGGCCTTCACCGAGGGATGGGCCGCCGCGTCGTTCTCGCGCTGGTCCTTGGCGGCCGCGACCTGCTCGCGCAGCGTGGCGCCCCCCTCCTCATTGACGACCGCGACCATCCAGGTCTGGCCGGTCCACTCCTTGAGGCGGCGCGAAAGATCCTGAGCGAGGGTGCGCGAGGCGCCCTCGGCCAGCGAGAACTCGATGCGGCCGGCCTCGAAGCGCACAGGCCGGATGTCGCGCTCCAGCGCGATCTTCAGGCCGATGTCGCGGTTCTGCGAGGCGAGCGCCACGACATCCTCGAGGCTGGCGACGATCGCGGCCGGTGCGGCGACGGCGCGCGCGACCGGGGCTGGCGCGGGGTTGGCACTGGCGAGGATCGGCCTTGCGGCGAGCGCGGTATTGCCGCCGCCCATCGGCGGGCGCGGCGCGCCGCCACCATTGCCGTTGCCGGCGGGAATCGCGCCCGAGCCGTCGCGCAGCATTTTCAGCGCCTCGTCCGGCGTCGGCAGATCGGCGGCGTGCGCAAGGCGCACCAGCACCATCTCGGCGGCCATGACCGGCCGGTCGGCCTGCTTCACCTCGCTGATGCCTTTGAGCAGGAGCTGCCAGGTGCGCGCGAGAATGCGGATCGAGAGACGCTGGGCGAAATCGCCGCCACGCACCCGCTCGGCCTGGGCGAGGCTGTTGTCCTTGACCGCATCCGGAACGAGCTTCAGCCGCGTCACGAGATGCGTGAACTCGGCGAGGTCGTTCAGCACGACAACCGGATCGGCGCCGGCATCATACTGGGCGCGCAGCTCGCCGAGCGCGGCCGCGATGTCACCTTTCATCACGGATTCGAAGAGGTCGATGACGCGGGCACGGTCGGCGAGGCCGAGCATGGAGCGGATATCGTCGAGCGTGATGCGGCCCGCGGCATGCGCGATCGCCTGATCGAGGATCGAGAGCGAGTCGCGCACGGAGCCCTCGGCGGCGCGGGCGATGGCCGCTAGCGCCTCATCCTCGGCATCGACGCCTTCGGCCTGGGAGATGCCGGAAAGATGCGCGACAAGCTGGTCCGCCTCGACGCGGCGCAGGTCGAAGCGCTGGCAGCGCGAGAGCACGGTGATCGGCACCTTGCGGATCTCGGTCGTCGCGAAGATGAATTTCGCGTGCGGCGGCGGCTCTTCAAGCGTCTTCAGGAACGCATTGAAGGCGCCGGTCGAGAGCATGTGCACCTCGTCGACGATATAGACCTTGTAGCGCGCCGAAACGGGCGCGTAGCGCACCGCGTCGTTGATCTGGCGGATGTTGTCGACGCTGTTGTTGGAGGCCGCGTCGATCTCCATCACGTCGATATGACGGCCTTCGATGATTTCGCGGCAATGGACGCCGAATTCGCGCAGATCGGTGGTCGGCGCGCCGCCGCCGTCGGGCATCTGATAGTTGAGCGCGCGGGCCAGGATGCGGGCAGTGGTCGTCTTGCCGACACCGCGCACGCCGGTCAGCATCCAAGCCTGCGGAATGCGGCCGGCCGCGAAGGCGTTGGTGAGCGTGCGCACCATCGCGCCCTGGCCGATCAGATCGCCGAAATGGGCCGGGCGGTATTTGCGCGCGAGCACGCGATAGGGCGCGGAAGCACCATTGGCAGCCGTCGTCGCCGGCACGGGCGCCGGATCGAAACCGGCAAAGCCCGGTTCGTCAGCGGAGGCGGCGTCAATCTCGTCGGTCATGAAGCTGGTTTCGCCAATCGCGAGGCGAGGGTCAATGCGCAAGGCCGAATGGTTCTGCAGAACTTCACGGCAGCGTGCCATCCCCTGGCAGGAGATGGCGGCGCAACGGTGGGAGGCTGGACGAAGACCCGTTCGGTCTCGTTAGGGCTGCTTCCTTCCGGACCTGACCCGGTTGGCGAGTGAGACGTCCCTCGCCAACCTCCCGCTCGCTATATCGGGGATGTCGGCGGGAATCGCAAGCCGGCAGAAAAAGGCCGCGAAACCTTGCCGCAGGGCAGGGTTCAGCCGCGACTTTGGCGTTGACTTGGCGTCGTCCATCCGTCATAAGCCCGCGACTTGCGCAGCCGAGAGGCAGCGCCGACCCTTATCGCATGACAGGCTCGGTTGGCCATGCTTTCCCCGGAAAGCCGCGGCCGTCGTGCTCATAAAGGCCCCGGAGACGGACCGTGAAGAGAACCTATCAACCCAGCAAGCTGGTTCGCAAGCGCCGCCACGGCTATCGCGCCCGCATGGCGACCAAGGGTGGCCGCAAGGTCATCGCCGCTCGCCGCGCCCACGGCCGCAAGCGCCTGTCGGCCTGACGAGCCAAGGCGCGCTACGCGCCGGTTCCGGAAGACTGGCCAATCGCCATGCGCCTCGCCCGTCTGACGCAACGCAAAGAATTTCTGGCGGCGGCCGAACATGGCCGCCGTTTTCGTTCGCCTGCCTTCCTGGTGCAGGTGCGTGACGCCGCACCCGAAGAGGGCCGCGAAGCCGAAGAGCCGCGCGGCTTACGCCTGGGGCTGACCGCCTCGCGCAAGACCGGCAACGCCGTGAAGCGCAATCGCATCCGCCGCCGCCTCCGCGCCGCCGCGGCCCAGGCCCTGCACGAACAGACCCACAAGCCCTGCGATGTCGTGATCGTCGCGCGCTCCGACGTGCTGGTTGCGGATTTTCACGCACTCGTGGCCGATCTTTCGATTGCCATCGACCGGGCAAGGCCCCAAAAGCCGCAAGCAAAGTACGGTGCCCCCCGCCCTCCCGGCGCGGGACGGCGCTAGCCTGAACCGATGCGCCTTCCCGAACCTGCCGGACCAAGCGAGATCCGTTTCCGATCATGATGAAAGAAGAAAACCGCAATCTGCTTCTCGCGATCGTCCTGTCGGTGGTCGTGTTGCTCGGCTGGCAGTTCTTCTACGCCAAGCCGCAGCTGGACAAGCAGCAGGAGATCGCACGGCAGAACCAGCAGGCCCAGAGCCAGCAGGCCCCTGCAGCATCCGGCTCGGGCTCCGCGCCCGCCCCGTCCACGCCCGGCCAACCGACCGGCTCGGCCGCTCCGGGCGCCGCCGCGGCGCAGGGCTTCGGCACGCGCGAGCAGGCGCTCGCCGCGAGCCCCCGGGTCAAGATCGACACGCCGAAGATCGCGGGCTCGCTCTCGCTGACCGGCGCGCGCATCGACGACGTCTCGCTCAAGGCCTATCGCGAGACGGTCGATCCCAACAGCGCCAACATCGTGCTGCTTTCGCCGGCCGGCGGACCAAGCGCCTATTATTCCGATTTCGGCTGGGTCGCGGCTCCCGGCAGTAATGTCGCCCTGCCGAACGCGACTACCGTCTGGACCGCCGACGCGCCGGTGCTGACCCCCGCCAAGCCGGTCACGCTGAGCTGGGACAACGGCCAGGGCCTCGTCTTCAGGCGCATCATCAGCGTCGACAACAATGCGATGTTCTCGATCCGCGACGAGGTCGAGAACAAGGGCTCCGCCGCCGTGACGCTGTTCCCCTACGGGCAGGTCGTCCGCCAGGGGAAGCCCGCGACGCTGGGCTACTACGTGCTGCATGAGGGCCTCGTCGGCAATCTCGGCGAGCAGGGCCTGCAGGAATACACCTACGACAAGATCGACAAGGAGCCGCTGCTCTCCCCCGGCACCACCGGCAAGAGCTGGAAGGATGCTGTCGGCGGCTTCGTCGGCATCACCGACAAGTACTGGGCCGCCGCCGTCATTCCGGACCAGAACCGGAAGTACGAGGGTCGCTATTCCTCGGTCCAGACCGGCACCGGCCATACCTACCAGGCCGATTTCCTCGGCGAGAGCCTTGCTGTCGCGCCGGGCGCCACCATCACCTCCGACGCCCGGCTCTTCGCCGGCGCCAAGGAAGTCGTGGCCGTCGACGGCTATGAAAAGAACCTCGGCATCAAGCGCTTCGAGCTGCTGATCGACTGGGGCTGGTTCTATTTCATCACCAAGCCGCTCTTCTTCGTGCTCGACTGGATCTACAAGCACACCGGCAATTTCGGTGTCGCGATCCTGCTCGTCACGGTGCTGCTGAAGATCCTGTTCTTCCCGCTCGCCAACAAGTCCTACGCCTCGATGGCGAAGATGAAGGCGCTGCAGCCCGAGATGGTCGCCATCCGCGAGCGCTATGCTGACGACAAGATGAAGCAGCAGCAGGCGTTGATGGAGCTGTACAAGACGCAGAAGATCAACCCGATCGCCGGCTGCTGGCCGGTGCTGCTGCAGATCCCGGTGTTCTTCGCGCTCTACAAGATCCTGTTCATCACCATCGAAATGCGGCACGCGCCGTTCTTCGGCTGGATCCACGATCTTGCCGCGCCGGACCCGACGAACCTGTTCAACCTGTTCGGGCTGCTGCCGTTCACCCCGCCGGCGATGCTGCATCTCGGCGCCTGGCCGATCATCATGGGCATCACGATGTTCATCCAGATGAAGATGAACCCGGAGCCGCCGGACCCGGTGCAGAAGATGATGTTCACCTGGATGCCGGTGTTCTTCACCTTCCTGCTCGGCTCGTTCCCGGCCGGCCTGGTGATCTACTGGAGCTGGAACAACCTGCTCTCGGTGCTCCAGCAGGGCTACATCATGCGCAAGCACGGGGTGAAGATCGAACTCTTCGACAACCTCAAGGGCATGTTCGGCAAGAAGCCGGCGGCGGCGACAGCCCCAGCCGAGCCGAAGCCGGCCAACACCAACAAGAAGTGAGAGATCGAAGGGCGGGATTTCCCGCCCTTCGCTTTTCAGATCATGCCATTACCCGATCCGCTCACACGTCACCCCATCCCCGGCTGGAAGGGCACCGCCTTCCTCAAGGCGGTGGTCAACCATCCGCTGATCGAGGTCGGCGACTACAGCTACTATGACGACTCGCGCGGGCCGGAGCATTTCGTCGCCCGCTGCGTGCGCTATCATTTCGACTTCATCGGCGACCGGCTGATCATCGGGAAGTTCGTCGCCATTGCTCAGGCGGCGCAGTTCATCATGAACGGCGCCAACCATCCGCTCGGCGGGTTCTCGACCTTTCCCTTCCAGATGTTCGGGCTCGGCGATCCAGAGACCCTCAAGCGGCCCGGCCCGAACAACCGCGGCGACATGGTGATCGGCAACGACGTCTGGATCGGGCGCGAGGCGGTGATCATGCCGGGCGTCACGGTGGGCGACGGCGCGATCATCGGCACGCGGGCGCAGGTCGCCAAGGACGTGCCTGCTTATGCGGTGGTCGCCGGCAATCCGGGGCGGATCGTCAAGATGCGCTTCGCGCCGGAGATCGTTTCCGAGCTGCTCGCGATCCGCTGGTGGGACTGGGATTCAGAGAAGATCGCGCGGAATATCGCGGCGATCCAGGGCGCCGACATCGACGCGCTGCGCGCAGCCGTGTAGGCAGGCCCCATGACCGATCAAACCGCCAGCTCCTTCACCGAGGACGAGATCGAATCCGCCCGCAAGCTCTTCGAGGGGCCGTGGGACTTCGTCTGGGCCTCGACCAAGATCGACGACCTGCCGCCGATGGTGGGGCAGGAGATCGCCTTCGCCGGGCGCTCCAATGTCGGCAAGTCGAGCCTGATCAACGCGCTGACCCGGCGCAACGCGCTGGCGCGCACCTCGCACACGCCAGGCCGCACGCAGCAGCTCAATTTCTTCCGGCAGGTCGACCATGACGAGCGCCTGACCATCGTCGACATGCCGGGCTATGGCTATGCCGCCGTCGGCAAGGAGAAGGTCGCGGCCTGGACCAACCTGATCCACGACTATCTGCGCGGCCGCTCCAACCTGATGCGCGTTTACGTGCTGATCGATGCGCGACACGGCATCAAGGATGTCGACGGCGCCGTGCTGGAGACGCTCGACAAGGCCGCCGTCTCCTACCAGGTCGTGCTGACCAAGGCCGACGCGCTGAAGAAGTCCGAGCAGGAGGAGATCGTCGAGAAGACGCTCGCGGCGATCAAGCGCCGGGCAGCGGCCTTTCCGGAGGTGCTGCTGACCTCCAGCGAGAAGAGCACCGGCATTCCCGAATTCCGCGCGGCCATCGCCCGCGCGCTATCCGAGCGCAGCTGAAGCAGCGCCGCGCAAAGCGGCAACCGCATCCACCCTATCTTTACGGCCGGCGGGCAAGGTCCGCCCCCAATGGTCGGCCGTCCGCTTCCCGCCGGGCCGACAGATGGGGAAAATCCGATGTCCCGGCTAGGTCGCCTCGCAATCTGTCTCGCGCTGGTCATAGCGCCCCTTGCCGCGGCGGCGCCCGCGCGGGCTCAGCAGGCGCAACAGCCGCAGCCAACGGCCGTAACGTCCGGCGTGACCTACGAATTGCTGGCGCGGTGGGATGTCGACAGGCTCAACCGCATCCTGACCGAGGAGATGCCGAAATTCGCCGGCATCCCCGTTGCCTACACCCCGGCACGCAATGCCGTGAAGCTTTACCGGGTGACCTATCCTTCGGTCGTGCCCGAGCGCGGCAACAAGCCGATCGTGGCGACCGGGCTGCTGGCGGTACCGGACTTGCCCGAAACCGCTTTCCCGATGGTCTCCTACCAGCACGGCACGGTCTACGGGAAACGGCAGGTTCCGTCCTTTCCGGAGCAGTCCGACGAGACGCGGCTGATGATCGCCCAGTTCGCCGGACAGGGATATCTCGTTATCGGCGCCGATTATTTCGGAATGGGCACCTCGAAGGAGCCCGAGGGTTATGTCGTCAAGGCGAGCCATCAGCAGGCGACGCTCGACATGCTGCTCGCCAGCCGATCCGTGCTCGCCGGAATGAAGCTGTCGGCCTCGAAGCTGTTCCTCAGCGGCTGGTCGCAGGGCGGGTTCGTCAGCTTCGCCATGCTGGAGAAACTCGAAAGCGTCGGCATTCCCGCCCAGGCGATGACGACGGCCAGCGCGCCCGTCGATGTCTTCGTCGCCCTCAACGGCTTCCTGAACTTTCCGCGCAAGAACGACGCGAACTGGGTGACGACCCTGTTCATCCTCTCGTCGTTCTCGTTCGAGAACTATTACGGCGTTCCGGGGCTCGCGCGCGCCCTGCTCACGGACGAGACCTACGAGATTTCGCGCAAGGTCTATGAACGAGAGCCCGTCGAGGCCTCCCAGGTGCCCACCGACCTGCGCAAGCTGATCCGGCCGGAGTATTTCGATCCGCAGTTTTTCGCGAATTCGGCCTATGGCCGCCTCGTCGCGCAGACGCAGGCCTATCGCTGGGTGACGAAGACGCCTGTCCGCGCCTATTACGGGCTGGCGGACGAAGTCATCCGCGACGAGCTCGGCCAGTTGCCGATGACCTGGCAGAAAGCGCTCGGCAACGACAAGGTCGAGGCGATCCCGACCGGCCCGACCACCCATCGCGGCACCTTCGCCAAGGCGGTTCCCGAATGGAAGAAGTGGTTCGACGCGCAGTGAGCGCGTCGCAGGCCGGGGCGACGGTCGGTCGCGCTTGACGCGGCTGCCCATCGCGGCGCCTTTCCTTCAGCCGCCGACATCGGCACGAAGGAGACGCCGCCTATGACAGCCACCCGCATCCACCTCGCGCTCGCCGCCCTGATGGGGCTTGCCGGCGTCGCGCTGCTGGCGGCTGCCGCCCATGTCACCGGCACGGCCAATATCCAGACCGCCGGGCAGATGTTGCTGTTCCACGCCTCAGTCGTGATCGGCGCGACCGCGGCGCGCAAGGGCGGACATCTGCATGACGGCATCGCCCGCATTGCGCTCTCGGCCGTCATCCTCGGTGCCGCGCTGTTCGCAGCCGATCTTTCTCGCCGCGGTTTCGCCAATGAGGGGCTGTTTCCGCGTGCGGCGCCGATCGGCGGCTGGTTCATGCTCGGCGGCTGGCTCGGGCTGGCCGTCGCGGCCGTGACCGCCAAACGGGGCTGAAGCGCATCAGCGTTCTTCCGCCTGCGGCCGAGTTCGGTTAGAAGCGCGGCCGCACCCTCCTCCTGCGACCGCGCGCGGAGCCGCCTAATGAACGACCATCCCCACCTGACGCCGTCGCAAGCCGCCGATCTGCTCGTGCAGGCGCTGCCGCATATGCAGCGCTACGACCAGGAGGTCATCGTTATCAAGTATGGCGGCAACGCCATGGGCGACGCCGCCACGGCCGAGGACTTCGCCGAGGACATCGTGCTGCTCGAGCAGTCCGGCCTCAAGCCCGTGGTCTGCCATGGCGGCGGGCCGCAGATCGCTGCGATGCTGAAGAAGCTCGGCATACAGTCCGAATTCAAGCAGGGCCTGCGCGTCACCGATGCGGCCACCGTCGAGGTGGTCGAGATGGTTCTGGCCGGCTCGGTCAACAAGGAGATCGTCGGCTACATCAGCCGCGAGGGCGGCAAGGCCATCGGGCTTTGCGGCAAGGACGGCAACATGGTCACCGCCCGCAAGGTGACCCGCACGATCGTCGATCCCGATTCGAAGATCGAGGAGGTGCTGGACCTCGGCTTCGTCGGTGAGCCCGAGGCGGTCAACACCACCGTGCTCGACGCCGTGCTGAAGGCCGAGCTGATCCCCGTGCTCGCCCCGGTCTGCGCGGCGGCGGACGGCCAGACCTACAACGTCAATGCCGACACCTTCGCGGGCGCCATTGCGGGTGCGCTCAACGCCAAGCGCCTGCTGCTGCTGACCGACGTGCCCGGCGTGCTGAACAAGGACAAGCAGCTCATCCCGGAGCTGACGGTCGAGGAATGCCGCCGCCTGATCGCGGACGGAACGATCTCGGGCGGCATGATCCCGAAGATCGAGACCTGCATCTACGCGCTGGAGAAGGGCGTGGAGGCGGTCGTGATCCTCGACGGAAAGGTGCCGCACGCGGCGCTGATCGAGCTCTTCACCGACACCGGCGCCGGCACGATCATCCGACGCTGAGAAGCCAAGGGCGTTTTTCCCGGGCGGCGCGATCCGCCGACCCGGGAATCCCGTGACGAGAAGACGCTGGTTTCCGAGATGGCCGGATCAGGCCCGGCCATGACGCCAGACTGGCAATCTAGCTGCGGCGATTAAGCCTTGGCCAAGGACTTGCAGCGCAGACTCCGGCTCGCCACATCTCGGAGTCCGATGAAAACGCTCGCTGAAGCCCCTGCCGCGACCCCGCCCCTGACGGCGGAAGCCTTCGCGCATGTCGATCACTGGATCTTCGATCTCGACAACACGCTCTACTCGCATGAGGCCAAGGTCTGGCCGCAGGTGGACGAGCGGATCACGCTGTTCCTCGCCGAGCTGTTCGGGCTGGACGGGCTGTCGTCGCGCGCGCTGCAGAAATACTACTACCAGCAGTACGGCACGACGCTGAAAGGGCTGATGCAGGAACACGGGATCGACCCGGACGATTTCCTCGACTTCGCCCACCAGATCGACCTGACGCTGCTCGACCCGAACCCCGATCTCGGCGATGCGATCGCGGCACTGCCCGGCCGCAAGCTGATCCTGACCAATGGCTCGCGCGGCCATGCCGAGAACGTCGCCGGCAAGCTCGGCATCCTCCACCATTTCGAGGACATCTTCGACATCGTGCAGGCAGGCTTCACGCCGAAGCCCGAGCGCGTCACCTATGAGAACTTCCTCGCCAAGCATGCCGTCGATCCCGGCCGCGCAGCGATGTTCGAGGACATCGAGAAGAACCTCGTCGTGCCGAGCGCGCTCGGCATGAAGACGGTGCTGATCGTGCCGAAGACGCCCGATCCCTTCCGCGAGGCCTGGGAGCAGGTCGCGGTCGAGGCCGGGCATGTCCACCATGTCACGGCGGACCTCACCGGCTTCCTCAGGCCGCTCGGACGTTCGATCGAACGCGGTTTCTAGTCCCGGCGAAGGATCGACCGGCGGACGTTCCCCTAAAAGGAAAATCTGTTCTTCTTTACGAACGTCGGGGAAGGTGCTAGTCCCCATGTCCGTTATATAGAACGGAATGAGGTTTCCCATGTCGGCATCGGACAACGCCGCAGCCAAGCTGCACCCGGAAACGCGTCTGGTCCACGCCGGCACGATGCGCTCGCAATTCGGTGAGACCTCCGAAGCGCTGTTCCTGACGCAAGGCCATGTCTACGACAACGCCGCCCAGGCGGAGGGCCGGTTCCTCAACACCGATCCGGGCTTCCAGTATGGCCGGCTCTCGAACCCGACGGTGGCGATGCTGGAGGAGCGGATGGCCGCCTTCGAGGGCGCCGAAGCCTGCCGCGCCACGGCGACCGGCATGGCTGCCGTGACTGCGGCGGTGATGGCGCCGGTGCGCGCCGGCGACCATGTCGTGGCGGCCAGCGCGCTGTTCGGCTCCTGCCGCTATATCGTCGAGGACCATCTGCCGCGCTATGGCGTGGAGACCACGCTGGTCGACGGCACCGATATTGAGGCCTGGCGCAAGGCGGTGAAGCCGAACACCAAGGTCTTCTTCCTCGAGAGCCCGTCCAACCCGACGCTCGAGGTTCTCGACATCGCCGCCATCGCGGAGGTCGCGAAGGCGGCCGGCGCCATCCTCGTCGTCGACAATGTCTTCGCCACCCCGCTCTTCCAGCGGCCACTCGAGCTCGGCGCCGATGTCGTCGTCTACTCCGCGACGAAGCATATCGACGGGCAGGGGCGCTGTCTCGGCGGGCTCATTCTGGGCTCGAAGGCCCTGATCGAAGGCGATATCCAGCAGTTCCTGCGCCAGACCGGTCCGTCGCTCTCTCCCTTCAACGCCTGGGTGATGCTGAAGTCGCTGGAGACGCTGCCGCTGCGCATCGGCAAGCAGGCCGAGAATGCAGCCAAAGTTGCGGATTGGCTGGCGGCGCATGCCGTCCCGTCGCGCGTGATCTTCTGCGGCCACAAGAACCATCCGCAGGCGCAGATCATCGCCAAGCAGATGAGCGGCCCCTCGACGCTGATCGCCTTCGAGGTGCCCGGCGGCAAGGAAGGCGCCTACCGCATGCTCGACGCCTGCCGGCTGATCCGCATCTCGAACAATCTCGGCGACGCCAAGAGCCTGATCGTCCACCCGGCGACGACGACGCATCAGCGCTTCACGCCGGAGGTCCGCGCCGCCATGGGCGTGACCGATGGGCTGGTCCGCCTTTCGATCGGGCTGGAACACCCGGACGACCTGATCGCCGATCTGGAGCAGGCGCTGGCGAAGGTTTGAGCCCGCGCGGGGCGGGGCATGGCCATCGCCGCCCGCCCCTGCTAAAGCGGGCTCCATTCCCGCAAAGGCTTGAGAGGCCAGCATGCGTTCGGGCGAAGTGAAGCGCCGCACCAACGAGACCGACATCGCGGTCTCGCTCGTCATCGACGGCACCGGCAAGGCCGAGATCGCCAGCGGCGTCGGCTTCTTCGACCATATGCTCGAGCTTTTCGCCCGCCATTCGCTGATCGACCTCACGGTCAAGGTGAAGGGCGACACGCATATCGACGACCACCACTCGGTCGAGGATGCCGGCATCGCGCTCGGCGAAGCGCTTAAAGCAGCGCTCGGCTCCAAGAAGGGCATCCGCCGCTATGCCGATGTCCACCTGCCGATGGACGAAACGCTGACGCGCGTCGCGATCGACGTCTCGGGCCGGCCCTTCCTCGTCTTCCGCACCGAGTTCAAGGCGCAGAAGATCGGGACCTTCGATACGGAGCTTGTGCGCGAATTCTTCCAGGCCTTCGCCATCAACGCCGGCATCACGCTGCATGTCGAGACGCTCTATGGCGACAACGCCCATCATATCGCCGAGAGCTGCTTCAAGGGGCTGGCGCGGGCGCTGAGGCAGGCGCTCGAGATCGATCCCCGCGAGGGCGACCGCATCCCCTCGACCAAGGGCGCGCTGTAGGAGGACCCCATGGCGTTCTACACCGTCATGACGCCGCCGCCGGGCTCCGGCGGCGCGCGCGGCGAGATCGAGCAGGCGCGGCTGCTGCCGGAGAGCTTCTCCTGGGGCGCCTTCCTGTTCACGGGGCTCTGGCTGCTCGGCAAGCGGCTGTGGCTGGCGACGCTCGTCTTCGCACTGGTCCTCGGTGGACTGGTCTATCTGCGCAGCCGTTTCGGCCTGAATTCGGGGGCGCTGACACTGTCCTATTGGACGATCGCGCTCTTCCTGGGCATCGAGGGCAACAACCTCGTCACCCGCAAGCTCGCCCGCATGGGCTGGCGCCTCGCCGACGTGGTCGAGGGTCGCGACCTGGCCGAGGCCGAGCGCCGCTTTTTCGAGCGGGCGCTGGCCGAGGAGAGGGCCGTGCCTCGCATTGTCGCGACGACCGCGCCCCCGCCGGCACCGCCGCTTGGCGCGCTGCCGATCATCGGCCTGTTCCCGGAGGCGAAGGGGCGATGAGCCAGTCCGTCGCGATCATCGATTACGGCTCAGGCAATCTGCACTCGGCCGCCAAGGCCTTCGAGCGGGCAGCTACTGAGAGCGGCATCGCCTCGACCATCCACGTCACCAGCGACACCGAAGTGGTGCGCGCCGCGGACCGGATCGTCCTGCCCGGCGTCGGCGCCTTTGCCGATTGCCGGCGCGGGCTCGATGCCGTGCCGGGCATGGTGCAGACGCTGGAAGAGGTGGTGCGGGCCAAGGGCCGGCCCTTCCTGGGCATCTGCGTCGGCATGCAGCTCCTCGCCTCGCGTGGCCTCGAATATACGACCACCGAAGGTCTCGGCTGGATTCCGGGCGATGTCGCGCTGATCCAGCCCGATGACCAGAGCCTCAAGATCCCGCATATGGGCTGGAACACGCTGCACCGGCAGGATGACCACGCGCTCCTCGACGGCATCGAGACCGGCCCGCAGGGTCTGCACGCCTATTTCGTGCACTCCTATGCGCTGACGCCGCAACGCCCGCAGGACGTGCTGGCGCTGACCGACCATGGCGGGCCGGTGACCGCGATGGTCGCCCGCGGCAACATCGCCGGCACGCAGTTCCATCCCGAGAAGAGCCAGAAGCTCGGCCTGAAGCTGATCGCCAATTTTCTGGGCTGGAAGCCATGATCCTCTTCCCCGCCATCGACCTGAAGGAAGGCCGCTGCGTCCGGCTCAAGCAGGGCGATATGGCCCAGGCTACGGTCTTCAACGACGACCCGGCCGCTCAGGCCGCCGAATTCGAGGCTCAGGGCTTCCAGTGGCTGCACGTCGTCGATCTCGACGGCGCCTTCGCTGGCAAGCCGATGAACGCGGCCGCGGTCGAGGCGATCCTCGCCCGCGTCTCCTTCCCGGTGCAGCTCGGCGGCGGCATCCGCGACATGAAGACGGTCGCGGGCTGGCTCCAGAAGGGCATCCGGCGCGTCATCATCGGCACGGCCGCGGTGCGCGACCCCGATTTCGTGCGAGAGGCGGCGAAGGCGTTTCCGGGACAGGTCGCGGTCGGCATCGATGCGCGTGACGGCTTCGTTGCGGTCGAGGGCTGGGCCGAGACCTCGACATTGGCGGCGGCCGATCTCGGCAAGCGGTTCGAGGATGCCGGCGTCGCCGCGATCGTCTACACGGACATCGCCCGCGACGGCATGCTGCAGGGCATCAACTGGGAGGGCACGATCGCGCTGGCGCAGGCCGTGTCGATCCCCGTCATCGCCTCGGGTGGCCTCGCCTCGATGGCGGATATCGAACGCCTCTGCACCCCCGATGCGGCGATCCTGGAAGGCGCGATCACGGGCCGCGCGCTCTATGACGGACGGATCGATCCGGCTGCTGCGCTGAAGCGGCTGGCGGCCTGATCTCGCGCGTCATGCTCGGGCTTGACCCGAGCATCTCAGGCCGGAAGGGCGCCCTCTCCTGCACGAGATTCTCGGGTCGACGCTGACGCGACGCCCGAGAATGACGCCCTGACTTTACCGCACGAACTGGTCGTAGATCTTGCCGAACTCGCCGGTCGCCTTGGCGAGATGCAGCCAGGTGTCGACGAAGCCCTTGAAGGTCGCGTCGCCGCGCGGGAGCATGTAACCCATCTCGCCATATTGCAGCGGCTCATCCGGATTGACGGCGCAGAGCCCGGGCTTCGCCTTCTCCTGGACTTTCACCTCGATCGACTCGGCGATCATGATGTCGGCCTTGCCCGCCAGGATCTGGTCGAAGATCGTGACGTTGTCGGGAAAGACCTCGATCTTGGCCTGCTTGAAGTTGGCCCGCACGAAGCGCTCATTGGTGCCGCCCGGATTGACGATGACGCGCGTCTCCGGCTTGTCGATGTCGGCCACCGTCTGGAACTTGCCCTTGTCGGCGCAGCGCACGATCGGCGCCTTGCCGTTGACGAGGTAGGGCGAGGAGAAGAACACCTTCTTCTGCCGGTCGAGCGTCACCGAGATGCCGCCCATCGCGACATCGCATTTGCCCGAGCCCATGTCGGTCAGCAGATCAGACCATTTCGTCTGGACGAACTTGGCCTCGACGCCGAGCGCCTTGGCCAGCGATTTCGCGAGCTCGATGTCGATGCCCTCGAAGGAGCCGTCCTTGGCCAGCGTGAAGGGCTTGTAGTCGCCGGTGGTGCAGATTTGGAGCGCACCGCGGCTCTGGATGGTGTCGAGTAGGCTTGTCGGAACCTGCGCCCAGGCGGAGGAGGCGGCAAAAGCGAAGCAGGCCGCGAGGCCCGCCCGCCGCGCCGTCGATGCAAGTGAGATCAACGCAATAGACATGGAATTCCCCTCTTTGGACTGCTATCAGTCCGCGCCAGCAGAGCAGGCTTGTCGGCTCCGATCAACCGGCTCCGCACCCTGCAGGACCGCGTGCCGCTCATGACCTTGAAGACCCGCATCATCCCCTGCCTCGACGTGAAGGACGGCCGCGTCGTCAAGGGCGTGAAGTTCCTCGACCTCGTCGATGCCGGCGACCCCGTCGAGGCCGCCAAGGCCTATGACGCGGCCGGCGCCGACGAGCTCTGCTTCCTCGACATCACCGCGAGCCATGAGGATCGCGGCATCCTGCTCGATGTCGTGACGCGCACGGCGGAAGCCTGCTTCATGCCGCTGACCGTCGGCGGCGGCGTGCGCAAGGTCGAGGATATCCGGGCGCTGCTGCTAGCCGGGGCCGACAAGGTCTCGATCAACACCGCCGCCGTGACCAACCGGCAGTTCGTAAAGGAAGCGGCCGAGAAGTTCGGCGACCAGTGCATCGTCGTCGCCATCGACGCCAAGCAGGTCTCGCCCGGCCGCTGGGAGATCTTCACCCATGGCGGGCGCAACGCCACCGGCATCGAGGCCGTCGCCTTCGCGCGCGAGGTCGTCTCGCTGGGCGCGGGCGAGCTGCTCGTCACCTCGATGGACAAGGACGGCACCAAGTCGGGCTATGATCTGGGGCTGACCTGCTCGATTGCGGACGCCGTCTCTGTGCCGGTCATCGCATCCGGCGGCGTCGGCAATCTCGACGATCTCGTCGCGGGCGTCAGCGAGGGGCATGCCTCGGCTGTGCTGGCCGCCTCGATCTTCCATTTCGGCACCTACAGCATCGGCGAGGCCAAGGCGCATATGGCCGAGGCCGGGCTGCGGATGAGGCTCGACTGAAATGACGGCTTTCACCCTCACGGACCTCGAAGCCCGCATCGCCGAGCGTGCGAGCGCCTCGCCCGAGGAATCCTGGACCGCGAAGCTGCTCGCGGCAGGGCCGGAACGTGCCGCCAAGAAGCTCGGCGAGGAGGCTGTCGAGGCCGTGATCGCCGCCGTGAAGGGCGACAAGGCCGAGCTGATCGCCGAAAGCGCCGACGTGCTGTATCATCTTTTGGTCGTGCTCAAGGCCCGCGATGTTGCATTGCGGGACGTCTTGAGCCAGCTTGAAGAGCGGACGGGCCGTTCCGGACTGGCGGAAAAGGCGGCTCGGCCCCGTTGAGTACCGCGAGATGGACCCGCGCCAGGATGACCCTCTTTTGAACCTCGAAGCCTGGATTGCGGGTCGCGTCATGGACCAGCGCCTGATCTCGACACCGCCGGAGCGCGAGTTGATCTCGCCTTATCGTACCTTCTCCCGGGACGAGTGGGCGCATCTGCGCGCCGATGCACCGCTGACGCTCTCGGTCGACGACCTGACCAAGCTGCAATCGATCAACGATCCGATCTCGCTCGACGAGATCGTGGCGATCTACCTGCCGCTTTCGCGCCTGCTGTCGCTCTATGTCGCCGCCACGCAAGGGCTGTTCAAGGCGACGCAGCGCTTCCTGATGGCCGAGTCCGAGGTCAAGGTGCCCTACATCATCGGGGTTGCCGGCTCGGTCGCGGTCGGCAAATCGACCACGGCGCGCGTGCTGAAGGCGCTGCTCTCGCGCTGGCCGAACACGCCCAAGGTCGAACTCGTCACCACGGACGGCTTCCTGCTCCCCAACGCCGAGCTTGAACGGCGCGGGCTGATGCAGCGCAAGGGCTTCCCGGAGAGCTATGACGGCGCGGCGATCCTGCGCTTCCTCTCGGACGTGAAGGCCGGCAAGCCGCAGGTGAGCGCTCCGGTCTATTCGCACCTCGTCTACGACGTCGTGCCGGGCGAGACGGTGACGGTCGAACGGCCGGACATCCTGATCCTCGAGGGGCTGAACGTGCTGCAGCCAAACCGCATGCCTAAGGACGGCACGGTGATCCCCTTCGTCTCGGATTATTTCGACTTCTCGGTCTATCTCGACGCCGACGAACACGACCTGCATCGCTGGTACGTCAATCGCTTCATGACGCTGCGCCAGACCGCCTTCCGCGATCCGCGCTCCTTCTTCCGCAAATATGCCGAGATCGGCGAGGAGGAGGCGCTCTCGATCGCCCAGAATCTCTGGGCCGGGATCAACCTGCCGAACCTGCAGGAGAACATCCTGCCGACCCGCCAGCGCGCCAGCCTGATCCTGACCAAGGGCGCGAGCCACCGCATCCAGCAGGTCGCGCTGCGGCGGCTGTAGCGCCGGCCCGACAATCGCGATGCCAAGCTATGTCGCTCTCCTGCACTCGATCGTGCTCGGCCCCGGCAAGCGACTGGTCATGGCGGATCTCAAGGCCATGGCGACAGAGCTCGGCTTCAGCAACCCGCGTACATGGGTCGCCACCGGCAATCTGGTCTTCGACGGCGACGGTGCGCCTATCGAGGAGATCGAAAGCCGTCTGGAAGCGGCCTTTCGCGCCCGTTTCGGCAAGCATGTCGATATCATCCTGCGTACGGCGCCGGCCTGGCGGCGGCTTTCTGACCAAAATCCCTTCCCGAACACCGCCGGGGCCCATGTCGGTATCCGCGTCATGCGAAAGCCGCTCGGCCCTGACGTCCTATCCAGGCTCGGCCAGATCGCGGCGCCCGGCATGAGCCTCGCTCTCGCGGATGGCGATCTTTGGATCGATTTCGCGGGCGAGCCGAGCGAGGCGAAGCTTCTCTCGCATCTCACGACCCCAAAACTCGGCATCGGCACGCTGCGCAACGCCAATACGGTCAGGGCGCTCGCTGCCATGCTCGACTGATGCTCGACCTTTCGTCCCTCGGCCTGATGGCGAGCGCAGCTTTCCTCGCCGCGACGTTGCTCCCCGCTCAGTCGGAAGCTGTTTTCCTGGGGCTGCTGGCGGCTGGCAGCGTCGATCCGCTCGCGCTCTTCCTGACGGCGAGCGTGGCGAACACGGCGGGCTCCTTCCTCAACTGGTGGCTCGGCCGGCTGGTCGCGCGCCACGGCCTCGACCGCCTGCCGAAGCGCCTGCGGCCGGACCCTGCCGGGCTTGCCCGCGCACAGGGTTTCTTCGGCCGCTTCGGCTGGCCGTCACTGCTGCTGGCCTGGTTGCCGATCGTCGGCGACCCGCTGACCTTCGTCGCCGGAACGCTGAACTATCCGCCCGGTCGTTTCCTCGTGCTCGTCCTGGTCGGCAAGGCCGGACGCTACGCCGCACTCTGGGCCGGGTGGGTGAGCCTGGCCTGATCGCAATCCACCCTTGCGTCATGCCGTCATTACACTTTTAACGTTTTTGGCTCAGTATTTACGTTACTTGAGCGTTTGCTTAATGCGCCGTGCCGGGCTACCGAGGGCCTCCCTTCAAGGAGACAAGACTATGAGCATCAAGCGTATCGGCGTCGGCCCCCGCATGTCCAAGGCCGTGGTGCATGGCGACACCGTCTACCTGGCCGGCCAGGTTGCGGCCAACGCTGCCGGCAAGAGCGTCGGCGAGCAGACCGCCGACATCCTCAGCATCATCGACGGCATCCTGGCCGAGGCCGGCACCGACAAGTCGAAGCTGCTCATGGTCAACATCTGGCTCTCGGACATCTCCACCTTCGCCGAGATGAACGCCGTCTGGGACAAGTGGGTCCTGCCTGAGCAGACCCCCGGCCGCGCCACCGTCGAGGCCAAGCTCGCCGCGCCGCAGTACACGGTCGAGATCGCGGTCATCGCCGCCAAGTAAGGCACTGCAACCGGGGGGAGGCAGCCATCAGTTCGACCATCGAAATCGCGCCGCTCCTGACGCGCGTCGCGGGCCGCCACAACCTCCCGACGGAGGTGATGGCGGCGATGATGGCTGACTGGCTGCGCCGCCCGGACCCGACCGAACTCAGCGAGGCCATGCTCGACCGCAAGGCCTCCGACTTCCTCGCCCTGGCCGCGCGCCTGGCGACGCCGCGGGGCGAGGGAGAAATCCGGCGCCTAAGGCACGAGGCGGCGACGGCGCTCGTCGCCGGGCGCCTCGCCGATGCCGACAAGGCTCTGGCACAGGCCGAGCTCACCGCGATCGACGGATCGGGTGATCTATCCGTCCTGCCGGCGGAGCGCCGGCTGCTGATCGGCGAGAACCGCGCCGACCGCGCGGCGCTCAGCTTCCTGCGCATGACACCGGAGGCCTATCGCGAGGCCGCGGCCCGCTATGGCGAGGCGGCCGCCCTGATCGGCCTCGCCGATCTCGGACGCAGCAGCAGCGCGGCGCTCGAACAGGCAAAGGTGCTGGCGCGGATCAGCTCCGATTTCGGCGGGCGCGACGGTTATGACGCGGCCGTCAGCGCATTGCGCAGCATGATCTCGGGGATGGACAGCCGAGCCGAACCGATCGCTTTCGCAGGTGCCCAGAAGGCGCTGGCAGCCGCGCTCGAAGATATCGCGGACAGTGCCGGCGAGGTCGATCGGCGCGTCGATGCTCTCGTCCATTGCCGCGCAGGCTTGCGGGACCTGCGCCGCGAGGACGCTCCTCTGCTCTGGCGGGGCCTGATGCTGCGCTTCGGCAAGCTCGCCGTGACGATCGGCGAGGAGCGCGAGGACGACGCCCTGCTGGAAGAGGCGATCGGCGGGCTTGCCCGGCTGCTCGCGCAGTGGGAGCGCAAGGACGACGAAGCCGGTTGGCTCGAGGCCGAGCAGGCGATGGCGCGTGCGCGCGCTTCGCTGGGCGGACGTCGTAACGACCTCGCTTTGCTCGAACGCTCCTTCAACGGCTTCAACCGGGTCTCCGAGTCGATCGATCGCGTCAGCGAGCCGCTGCGCTGGGCCGATCTGCAGGACCGGATCGGCGGCGTGCTGACCGCGATGGGCGAACGCTACAGCGAGCCGGTGGTGCTGGAGGAAGCGATTGCGGCCTTCGCCGGGGCGCTGAAGGAACGCAAGCGGGAAACCATGCCGCTGCTCTGGGCCAAGAGCTCGGTCAACCAGGCTCTGGCGATGATCCGGCTGGCCGAGCGGCGCCACGACCCGGCCATGACCCATGACGCGCTGAGCCGGATCGCCACGGCGATCGCTGCCCTCCACGGCGCTGGGCTGGTGGCCGATGCATCAGCGCTGCAGAGGCGCCTGACGACTGTTCCGGCTTTCATCCGCGCAGCAGCGCCACCGCAGCCGCGCTCGGCCTGAGCTTAGACCGCCGCGCGTCCTGACGGACGCGAAGTGGCGGTCCAACCTCTTGTTCAAGCATCGGATTTCTCCGAAAAGTGGATTCCACTTTTCGGTCCGATGCTCAGGCCGCGCGGCGCAGGCGCGCCAGCCGCTCCAGCGCGGCGTCCAAGGTCGCATCACGCTTGGCGAAACAGAAGCGCACCACATTCCTGACCGCGCCTTCCGCATAGAAGGCACTGACCGGGATCGCCGCGACGCCGTTCTCGGTCACGAGGCGCCGGCAGAATTCGACGTCGTCGGTCTCGCCCAGCGGCGCGATGTCGACGTTGAGGAAATAGGTTCCGGCGCTCGGCAGCACGGAGAAGCCGAGATCGCGCAGGCCGGCTGTGAAACGATCGCGCGAGCGCTGGAAATCGGCGCGCATGCCCTCGAAATACCCGTCATCCTTGCCGAGCCCGTAGGCGACCGCCGCCTGCAGGTTCGGCGGGGTGGTGAAGGTGATGTACTGATGCGCCTTGGCGAGCACCCGCATCACTGAGGGCGCCGCCATCACGAGCCCGACCTTCCAGCCGGTCAGCGAGAAGATCTTGCCGGCGGACGAGATCTTGACCGTGCGCTCACGCATATCCGGCCGGCCGAGCACGGGGACATGGCGGTGGCCGTCGAAGACGACATGCTCCCAGACCTCGTCGCAGATCGCGATGGCGTCGTGCCGGATGCAGAAATCGGCGAGCAGGTCGAGATCGGCCGGGCTGAAGATCGTCGCAGTCGGGTTCAGCGGGTTGTTGAACAGCACGACCTTCGTCTTCGGCGAGAAGGCCCTGGCCAGCGCCTCCTCCGTCAGCCCGAAATGCGGCGGGGTGAGCGTGACGAATTTCGGGATGCCGCCGGCGCGCCGCACCAGCGGCACATAGGCATCGTACATCGGTTCGAACAGCACGACCTCGTCGCCGGGCGTGACCAGCGCCATCAGCGCTCCCGCAATCGCCTCCGTCGCGCCCGAGGTCACCATCACTTCGGTGTCTGGGTTGAGGTCGAGGCCCTGCCAGCGCTTGTAGTGAGTAGCGACCGCCTGCCGCAGTTCGGGGATGCCCATCATCGGCGGATACTGGTTCCAGCCGTGGATCACCGCGTCGGCGGCCTTCTGCCGCACATCCTCGGGGCCCGGATCATCCGGGAAGCCCTGTCCGAGATTGACCGCACCGGTCTCACGCGCCAGCCCCGACATCACCTCGAAGACGCTGGTCGAAAGGGCGGAGAAGATCGGATTCATGATGGTTCGGCCGATTGGACGCGGGATTTGCGGGCGCCGGCTGTAACACGCCCGCCCGTCCTCCGCACGCCGAATCCCGCTTCCCGGCTGGCCCACCCTCCTTGAGTCGAATGCCGAGTGATGATTGTTGACATTCGTCATAGGTCAGTATCTATTGAGTCCAAGCCGGTCCTCGGCGGCGGCCTGTTACGACTTCGCCCCTTTGGCGTAGCAGGATGCCGCAGTGGACCGGCGATCCATGTCAGGAGGTCAATTCCTCCCAGCGGCTGGGCGCTTTAACTCTTTGGCACCACGCATTTTCTTCGCGTGGGCCGGTATCACCTTCGCGCGGAAATGCTCTAAGCAGGGCCGATGGCCCGCTCCCCCGCCCCAGCCCTGATGATTCTCGGCACCGGCTCCAATGTCGGCAAATCGCTGATCGTGGCCGGCCTGTGCCGGCTGTTCGCCGATCGCGGGCTCAGGGTGCGCCCCTTCAAGCCGCAGAACATGTCGAACAACGCCGCCGCCACCGCCGGCGGCGAGATCGGCCGGGCCCAAGCCCTGCAGGCGCGCGCCGCCCGCGTCGCGCCCCATCCCGACATGAACCCGGTGCTGCTCAAGCCCGAGGGCGAGCAAGGCAGCCAGATCATCCTGCAGGGCCGCGTCGCCGGTCGCCTCGCCTCACGCGATTTCGCGAGGCGCGGCGATTTCCTGCCGCAGGTGCTCGAAAGCTTCGAGCGCCTGCGCGCGGACACCGATCTCGTCATCGTCGAGGGGGCCGGCTCGCCGGCCGAGACGAATCTGCGCGCCCGCGACATCGCCAATCTCGGCTTCGCACGGGCTGCCAACGTCCCCGCCGTCCTGATCGGCGACATCGACCGGGGCGGCGTGATCGCGAGCCTCGTCGGCACCCATGCCGTGCTCGATGCTGCCGACCGCGCGATGATCCGCGCCTTCGCGATCAACCGCTTCCGCGGCGATGTCGGCCTGTTCGGGCCGGGCGTCGAGACGATCCGACACGCGACGGGCTGGCCCTGCCTCGGCGTGGTGCCCTGGTTTGCTGAAGCCGCGCGCCTGCCGGCCGAAGACGGGCTCGACATCCGCTCGGCCCGCAATCCCACCGGGCGCCTGAAGATCGCCGTGCCGGTTCTGCCGGGCATCGCCAATTTCGACGATCTCGACCCGCTCAAGCTGGAGAGCGACGTCGATCTCGCAATGGTCGGACCCGGGCAGGCGCTGCCCGGCGATGCCGACCTCGTCATCCTGCCCGGTTCCAAGACCACGCTGCGGGATCTCGCCGCGCTGAGGCGCGAGGGCTGGGACATCGATATCCTCGCCCATCGCCGCCGCGGCGGCCATGTGCTCGGCCTCTGCGGCGGCTATCAGATGCTGGGGCGCGTGGTGCGCGATCCGCTCGGCCTCGAAGGGCCACCCGGGGAGGCGCCGGGGCTCGGCCTGCTCGATGTCGAGACCACGCTCGATGCGCAGAAGACCGTCCGCGAGACGCCTTTCAGCGATGCCGGCAGCGGAGCGGAAGGCCAGGCCTACGAGATCCATCTCGGCCGGACCGAGGGCAGCGACATGGCGCGCGCACCGTTTCGCGTCGCCGGCAGACCGGAGGGCGCATCGAGCCCCGACGGGCGCGTCGCCGGCAGCTATCTGCATGGAGCCTTTGCGTCCGACGCGGTGCGGCGGGCCTGGCTGGAGCGCATCGGCGGCATAGCCGGATCGTCCCTGCTGGACTACGAAGGCGAGGTGGAAAGGGTTCTCGACGCGCTGGCCTCTCACCTGGCCGCGCATCTCGACATCGAGGCGCTGCTTGCCCTCGCCGGCACGCCCTTTCCCGCTGATTGAGAAGGCACGGAACCGCCGCGCTGTCGATCGGTTTTTCGGGAAAGCCGCCGTCAGGAGCCTGTCAGGACAGATTTCTCCGAGTTTGACGCGAATCAAGGACAAAATCCTTTTATTCACCATAATGTTGACGAATGACGAAATTCGTCATAACGATCAAACCTCGCTGCATCCATTGAAAGACAACCAGCCCGCACCGCCGTGAATACCTCCGAACGCGATACCAAACAGAGCATCGTCGACACCGCCGAACGGTTCTTCCGGGATATCGGCTATCAAAAGACGACTGTGGCGGACATCGCCAAATCCCTGCGAATGAGCCCGGCCAACGTCTATCGCTTCTTCGATTCCAAGAAATCGATCAACGAGGCGGTGCTGGAGCGCTACAAGCGCGAGCAGGAAGAGGCGATTGCCGCGATCGCAGCGGAGGCCCGCCCGGCGGCCGAGCGACTGCACGACATCCTGGCCACCTCCTATCGCCTGAACGCAGCCCGGTTCGCCGGCCATGCCCGCATGCAGGAGATGGTCTGCGCCGCGATGGAGGAGAGCTGGGATGCGATCCTCGCCCATATCGAGCGCTTCGATGTCGTGCTGCGGCGTGTGGTGGCCGAAGGCGTCGCCAGCGGCGAATTCCGGCCGGTGGACCCGGCCCATGCGACGGGCTGCATCCGCACCGCGATGATCCGCTTCATGCATCCGTTGCTGATCAGCCAATGCGAGTGCATTCCAGGCCCCGCACCGGACGAGTTCATCGCCTTCGTCCTCAGCGCGTTGGAAGCACGGCCGAAGCCCAACTGAGCGATCGCTCGCCAGCGCGTTGACAAGCCGTCGAGGGAGCGGGATACCCGCCTGCCATGGCCGCGCCGCCCAAACAGAATCTCAAGAAGATCGCCATCGTTCTCCACGACCTCGTGGCGACGGCGCTGGCCATCGTCGCCGTCTTCGTCGTCCGCTTCGAAGGATGGCAGCTCGAGGAGCACCTGCGCTACCTGCCGCGCTTCCTGCCGCCCTTCGTGGCCTATGCCGGGCTGGTCTACTGGTTCTTCTCGCTCTACCGCTCGAAATGGCGCTTCGCCTCGCTGCCCGACCTGTCGAACATCGTCAGGGCGGTCTCGGTCCTGACCGTGACGCTGCTTGTGGCCGACTATGTGCTGATGGCACCGAACCTCTACGGCGGCTTCTATTTCGGCAAGATCACGATCGCGCTCTACTGGCTCGTCCAGATCGCGCTGCTGGGCGGGTCGCGCCTTGCCTATCGCTACTTCAAATATGCCCGCTCCCGCACCAGCGCGGAGCGTGAGGCCACCCTGCCGGCGCTGATCTTGGGCCGCGGCGTCGAGGTCGAGATGGTGATCCGCGCCATGGAGGCCGGTACGATGCGCCGGCTCAGGCCCGCCGGCATCCTGTCGCCCCGCGTCGACGATCTGCGCCAGTCGATCCGCGGCGTGCCCGTGCTCGGGCTTCTCTCCGATATCGAGCGGATTGCGGGCGATGCGGCCGAGCGCGGCGAGCCTTTCCGCCGCATCGTCGCGACGCCGTCGGCGCTGACGCCGGAGGCACAGCCGGAGAAATGGCTCGCGCGCACCCGCAAGCTCGCCCTGCCGATCTCGCGGATCGAGGCGCTGGGCGAAGGCGGGCGTGACACAGAGATCGCGCCGCTCGAGATCGAGGATCTGCTGGTGCGCTCGACGGTCGTCATCGATCGCGAGCGGCTCGGCGGCTTCCTGAAGGGCAAGCGCGTGCTCGTCACCGGCGGCGGCGGGTCGATCGGTTCCGAGATCTGCCTGCGCTGCGCCACCTTCGGCGCGGCCGAGCTCCTCGTCGTCGAGAGTTCCGAGCCCGCCTTGTTCCAGATCACCGAGCACCTCGCCGTCCAGGCGCATGGCACCGTCGTCTCGGGCGTGCTGGCGGATGTGCGCGACCGCGAGCGGATCATGCCGCTCTTCGCCGCGTTCAAGCCCGACATCGTCATCCACGCCGCCGCGCTCAAGCACGTGCCCTATCTGGAGGCCGACTGGAGCGAGGGCATCAAGACCAACATCTTCGGCTCGATGAACGTCACCGACGCCGCCATCGCCGCCGGCGCCAAGACCTTCGTGATGATCTCGACCGACAAGGCGATCGAGCCCGTCTCGCTGCTCGGCGCCACCAAGCGCTTCGCCGAGATGTATGCCCAGTCGCGCGATGCCGAGTTCGTGGCGGCCGCTTCCGGCGTCCGGCTCGTGGCGGTGCGCTTCGGCAATGTGCTGGGCTCGGTCGGCTCGGTCGTGCCGAAATTCAAGGCGCAGATCGCCCGCGGCGGGCCGGTCACCGTGACCAGCCCGGACATGATCCGGTACTTCATGACCATCCGCGAAGCCTGCGACCTAGTGCTGACCGCCGCCTCCCATGCGCGCGCCGATGGCCCGGAGGCTGAGCGCGCCGCGGTCTATGTTCTCAAGATGGGCCAGCCCATGAAGATCATGGACCTCGCCGAGCGGATGATCCGGCTCGCCGGCTTCGAGCCGGGCGAGGATATCGAGATCGTGGTCTCGGGCGTCAGGCCCGGCGAGCGGCTGAACGAGATCCTCTTCGCCCGCGACGAGCCGATGGCCGAGACCGGGCTCGACGGCGTCATGGCGGCGAAGCCGATCTTCGCCGGCCGGGCGAAGATCCAGTCCTGGCTTACCCGGCTGGAAACGGCCGTGAAGAACGACGACCGCGAGGCGGCCAATGCCGTGCTCGACGAGGCGATCCCGGATTTCAGCCGTCGCGAGCCGACCGCGCCAGCTCAGCCAGCGCGGCCTTCGTCTCTGCCGGCGGCCGCCAACCGGCACTGAGCAGGCGCTCGGGCCGCGCGACCAGGCTGCCGGCCAGCTTCAGGAACGTCTCCTCGCGCCCGGCCAACCGCGCCAACGTTCTGAGCAGCGGCTCGGGCAGCGGCAGCAGGCCGGCGGAACGCCCGAGCCCTGCCCGCATCGCCGCGAGCATCTCCGCGACGCCGATCGGCTCCGGGTCCGAAACCGTATAGGCCCGACCGGCCGGGCAGGCGGGCGTCAGGGCGAAGAGGATGGCTTCCGCCAGATTCTCGACCGCCAGCAGCGAGCGCGGCGCCTTGAGCCCGCCCAAGGGCAATGGCAGCGGCGAACGCGCCAGCCGGACCAGCGCCGCCATATTGGCCTTGACGCCCGGGCCGTAGATCAGGACGGGGCGCAGGGCCACCCAATCGAGATCGAGAGCGGCCAGCCCGCGCTCGGCAGCGAGCTTCGAGCGACCATAGGGGTCGGTCGGCGCCGGCTCCGCATCCTCCGCCAGAGGCGGGCCGTCGAAAGCGCCCGAGAGCGCCTTGATCGAGGACAGGTAGACCAAGCGTTTCACGCCGGCCGAGGCGGCGGCGCCGGCGAGCTCCAGCGTCGCCTGCGTGTTGATGCGGCGGTAGAGCGCCTCGTCGAGGCCAGGCCCGGCATGAGCCAGGCCCGCCATGTGGACGACGTGGTCGATGCCGGCCAGCGCCGCCGTCCACTCGATGGGCGCGGAGAGATCGCCGATGACGACGGTCTCGACGCCGGCCGGAGCCGGCGCGGCCCGGCGCTGGGCGAGGCGCAGCCGATAGCCCGCCCGCAGCAGTGCTGCCACGACATGGGGGCCGACGAAGCCGCTGGCGCCCGTCAGGAGGATGCGCGCATCAGCCACGGCCGGGCCCGATCGCGAAGCGGCGCAGCAGCAGGCCGGTAAGCAGGGCGGCGACCGCCAGGAAAGCTAATTGGTATGGGAGGTCCGGGAGCTTGATCGCAAGCCCTGCCAGCGCGACCAAAGCGAGGTTCAGGAGCGCGATGCGCCCGACCACCGCCGGGACGCTGAAGCCGTTCGTCGTCGCCTGCTGGTAGAAATGCGAGCGATGCGCCTCCCAGACCTTCTCGCCGCGCGCAAGGCGCCGGAGCAGGGTGATGGTCGCATCGGCGAGATGGTAGAGGGGCAGGATCACCGCAGCGGCCAGATGACCGGCGCCTGCGAGGCGATAAAGCAGATAGGCTGTCAGAAGGCCGACCGGCAGCGAGCCGACATCCCCCAGAAAGAGCTTCGCCACCGGCCGGTTGAAGGGCGCGAAGCCGGCGAGCCCGCCGCAGAGCGCGGCAGCGAGCCAGCCGGTCACGGGGTCGATGACGCCGAAGCTCCCGGCCAGCGCGAGCGCCCCGGCCAGCGGCATGATGCCCGTGACGGTGACCCAGTCGAGCCCGTCCATGAAGTTGACGAGGTTGACGAACCAGACGCCGGCGAGCAGCGCGAGCCCTCGCTCGACCGCAAGCGGCATCAGCTCCGGGAAGAGACGCAGCTCCGGAGCGGCCCGGAACAGCACGAAGCCGACGCAAGCCGCCTGGAGCACGAGCCTGACGCTCGCCGGCAGCGGTCGGATGTCGTCCCAGGCGCCGACGGCGGCCAGCGCCACCGTGGCCAGGACGAGGACGAGAAAGCCGCGGCCGGCCTCTGCCTCGACCGGGCTCAGCCAGAGCGCCAGACCCAAGGCGAGGAAAGCGCCCGCCAGCACGGCGATGCCGCCGCCCTGCGGCGTCGGCACCTTGTGGCTAGAACGGGCATTGGGCCGCGCGAGCGCATAGCGCAGCAGGAGCGGGCGCAACACGACGCAAAGCACCGCCGCCATGACGGCGGCGGCGGCGAAGATCGCGGGAGGGATCAGCAGGATCGTCAAAGCGGCCGCACCATAGTCGAGGCGGCGCAAAAGCCTAGAGGCTATTGCCGATGGCGATCCTGCCTGCCCGGATTCTGGGCTGCAGGCCTTACTGCTTGAAGCCGATCAGCACGCCATCGGCGCCCAGCGAAATCTGCAGGCCCTGCCTCTGGGCGGCCAGCCGCAGCGTCACGCCCTTGTCGTTGCGCAGCCAGGTATAGCCGCGACCGCGATTGCCGACGGCCCAGCCTTCCTTGAGCTGGACATAGGCGCCGGCGAGATCGGAGGTGCGATGCAGGCCATAGACGTTGCCGGACAGGACGGTGCGCGAAGCACCGATCGAGCCGACGCCGAGGCCGCCGACGGTGATCGGGTAAGAGCGGCCCTGAAAGCGCAAGGTGCCACCGCCGACTTCGCCCGAGGCGATGAAACCGGCCTGGACCTGCTCGATCCGGACCGTGCCCGTCGAGGGGCCGAGCGCGCGCTGTGACTGCGCCATGGCCGGCGAGGCCAGCATCAGAACCGTTGCGAGGGAAGCGGCTGTCTGCCTGATCGTCATCATATCGTGTCGTGCTCCTTGCGCCGGCCAGCGGCGCTCCGGCTAACAACGCGCGAAGTGCGATTTCGATCCATGAAGCGTGGAGCGCCGGCCTTGCGCCCCTTCGTGCGGATCAACGGCCTTGCAAATGCCCGCCTCGGCTTGCCGGCCTGCGAGCGGCGGCATAGAGCATCGGGAGCCGGCCGGCATGGGCCGCTCCGGCACCGGGGACGCCATGCACGAGACCATCCAGTCCGGCCCAGCCAGCGACCTTCTCCGGCGCGTGCAGGATCGCAGTTTCAAGGTCGGCATCATCGGCCTGGGCTATGTCGGCGTGCCGCTGGCGCTGGCGGCGCTGCGGGCGGGCTTCGAAGTCCTCGGCTTCGACATCAACGCGGCACGCGTCGAGGAACTCAACCGCGGCCGGACCGGCATCAAGCATATCGACGGGGCGGAGCTCCAAGCCGCCGCGGACGCCCGGCGTTTCCTGGCGACGGATGATTTCTCGCGGCTCGGCGAGCCGGACGGCCTGATCATCTGCGTGCCGACGCCGCTGACCCGCCATCGCGAGCCCGATCTCAGCTTCGTGGTGAAGACCACGGAGGCGATCGCCGGTCGCCTGCGGAAGGGGCAGCTCATCGTCCTGGAATCGACGACCTATCCGGGCACCACGGACGAGGTCGTCAGGCCGATCCTCGAACGGACAGGCTTGAAGAGCGGGCAGGATTTCTATCTCGCCTTCTCCCCGGAGCGCGAGGACCCCGGCAATCCTAATTTCGGCACGGCGGCGATTCCGAAGGTGGTCGGAGGCGACGGCCCCGATGCGCTGCGGATCGCGCAGGCGCTTTACGGGCAGCTCGTCGTGAAGACCGTTCCGGTCTCCTCGACCGCGACGGCCGAAGCCGTGAAGCTGACCGAGAACATCTTCCGCTCGGTCAATATCGCGCTCGTCAACGAGTTGAAGGTCATCTACGCGGCAATGGGCATCGATATCTGGGAGGTGATCGAGGCCGCCAAGACCAAGCCCTTCGGCTTCATGCCCTTCTATCCCGGTCCGGGGCTGGGCGGGCACTGCATCCCGATCGACCCCTTCTACCTGTCCTGGAAGGCGCGCGAATACGACATCACGGCGCGCTTCATCGAGCTCGCGGGCGAGATCAACACAGCCATGCCGCGCCTCGTCGTCGAGAAGCTGGCCCAGGCGCTCGACCAGCAGCTCGGCCAGGGGCTGAACGGCGCGCGGATCCTCGTGATCGGGGCAGCCTACAAAAAGAACGTCGACGACATGCGGGAGAGTCCGTCGCTGCGCCTGATCGAGCTGATCGAGCAGCGCGGGGCTGCGGTCGACTATCACGATCCTTTCGTCCCGGTGATCCCGCCGACGCGGGAGCATGCGGCGCTGGCGGGGCGGCGCTCGGTCGAGCTGCTGGAGGGAACGGCGGGCCGCTACCACGCCGTGCTGATCGCGACCGACCATGACGCGATCGACTACAAAGCCCTGGTCGCGCAGGCCCGCCTCGTCGTCGATACGCGCAATGCCTGCGAGCGGAACGGCGCCTCCGCAGCCCATGTCGTGAAGGCCTGAACGGGCCAATTTAACCGCATCTGCCGCTTCGGAAGGTTGACTCGTCAAACCCGGCCCCGGCATGGTCTGACCGCTCGCGATCCATTTCTACAGCAGGAGCGGCGAAGATGCTGTCGAACCCGACCCGCGCGGCCGTATGCCTTACCGGTTTCGTGCTTTCAGGCTGCATGCAATCGATGCCTACCGCCGAGACGATCACCAAGCCCACCAGCGAAGCCTTCGCGCGGCTCGCGTCGTGGACGCCATGGCGGCCCAATCCTGAGCCCGCAACAGTGCAGGTGGCGAGCGCGACGCCCGTCGTGAGCGCTCCCCTGCCTCCTCCGGCCGTGAGCACGGAACCGGCTGTGGTGGCGCCTCGTCCCGTCGCGCCCAGACCGCAGCCGGTCGCCCAGTTGGCTTCCGCGCGGACCAGGCCGGCGATCAAGCCGACGATCCCCGCATCGAATCTGGCGGCCCCTGCGGCACCGGCAGATGCACCGATCCTGCCCGCCAGGGTCGTCTGCCAGACCTCGGCCCAGCCGGGAGATCGCGTGCGGATGGAGTGCACGCCGGCGGAATAGCGCCGCGCGATCGAACGGAGATTCCGTGCCGCTGACCACGAGATCGCGGCGGAAGAACTGAGCTCGCGACCAGGGCGAGCGGCCATGCTCCCGATGCGAGGGGCGCCTGCTCTGGCATCGAAGTTGCCTGCCGGGCAGTCGCATGCCTGTCCCGGGCTGTCCCGCCTACTTCGAGGAGCCTCCGATGTTCGCCAAAGCTGCCGCCTTCGGTATCGCCATGCTGGTCTCGCAAGCAGCGCTGGCCCAGGCCACGCTCAAGACCGCCGTCGACGGCACCTTCGCTCCGCACGCCATGCCCAAGCTTTCGGGAGGGACCGAGGGCTTCAACATCGATCTCGCCGAGGCCATCGGCAAGAAGCTCGGCAAGACCATCACCGTGGATTCGGCCCAGTTCTCCGGACTGGTCCCGGCCCTGCAGGCGGGCACTTACGACTTCATCGTCGCTCCGGTGACCGTGACCAAGGAGCGCGCCGAGAGCCTGCTCTTCACCGAAGGCTACCTGAACACCGACTTCCAGTTCCTGACCAAGAAGGGCGCCCCGCCGATCGAGAAGCTGGACGACCTCAAGGGCAAGATCGTCGCGGTCAACAAGGGCTCCGCCTACGACGCCTGGGCGCGCGGGCTCGAGGAGAAGATCGGCTGGAAGGTCGAATCCTTCGGCACCCAAACCGATGCCGTGCAGGCCGTGATCGCCGGCCGCGCCTATGCCAATGTCGCCGGCAACACCGCCGTTCAGTACGCTGCCAAGAGCAACCCGCAGATCCAGCTTTCGCTCGTGCACTCGACGGGCCTGGTCTGGGCGGTCGCGCTGCGCAAGGATTCCGGCGAGCTGCGCAAGGAGCTCGACCAGGCCATCGAATGCCTGAAGGCCGATGGCTCCATCGCGGCGATGCACGAGAAGTGGTTCGGCATCAAGCCGGCCGCGGGTTCCGCCGCCGTCACCGCCTTCCCGGGCTATGGCGTGCCGGACATGCCCGGCTATGACGCCACCGCCCATCCCGCATCCTGCAAGTAAGCCGGCGAGCCTCGGCCTTCGCCCATGCGCCAGCGCGACCCGCTGCTCGACATCCGCGGCCTGTTCAAGAGCTTCGGATCCGTCGAGGTCTTGAAGGGAATCGAGCTCTCCGTCTCGGCGGGCGAGCTCGTCTTCCTGATCGGTCCCTCCGGCTCCGGCAAGAGCACGCTGCTGCGCTGCTGCAACCGGCTGGAGGAGCCGACGGGAGGCTCGATCCATTTCGACGGCAAGGAGGTGCTCGATCCGGCGATCGACATCAACGGCCTGCGCCGGCGGATGGGCATGGTGTTCCAGTCCTTCAACCTCTATCCGCACATGACCGCACTCGGGAATGTGACGCTGGCGCTGCGCAAGGTGCTGCGCAAGCCGAAGGCCGAGGCCGGGGCGATCGGCCTCCAGGCACTGGACCGCGTCGGCCTCGCCCATAAGGCCGCGTCCTATCCGGCGGAGCTTTCGGGCGGCCAGCAGCAGCGCGTCGCCATTGCGCGGGCGCTCGCGCTTGAACCCAGGCTCATGCTCTTCGACGAGCCGACCTCGGCGCTCGACCCAGAGCTCGTCGGCAGCGTGCTCGCGACGATGCGGGAGCTGCGCGAGAGCGGCATGACGATGCTGGTCGTCAGCCACGAGATGCGCTTCGCCCGCGAGGCGGCCGACCGCGTCGTCTTCATGGATGGTGGCGTCATCGTCGAGCAGGGCCCGCCGGAGCAGATCTTCGGCGCCGCGCTCCACGCCCGCACGCGCGCCTTCGTCTCAGACGTGGCGCGCTGAACGACGGCCATGGAGCGTTTTCTCGACAGTTTCCTGAACCCCAAGCTGATCGCCGCGACCTGGCCGGCAATCCTGCAGGGGCTGATCGTCACCATCGAGATCGCCGCGCTCGTCGTCGTCAGCGGCTTGGCGCTCGGGCTCGCGCTCGCGCTGCTGCGCTGGCGGGCGGGAGCCTGGTTCACCTGGCCTCTCATGGTCTTCGTCGACCTGTTCCGCGCCGTGCCGCCCCTCGTGCTCGTGCTGCTGATCTTCTTCGGCCTGCCCAATGTCGGCATCGACCTGCCGAGCTTCGCCGTGCTCTGGCTGGTGCTGAGCCTCGTGCTCGCGGCCTTTGCGGAGGAGATCGTCTGGGCCGGGCTCATCGCGGTGCGCAAGGGCCAGTGGGAGGCGGCGCGGTCGACCGGCCTGAGCGAGACGCAGACGCTGATCTATGTGGTGCTGCCGCAGGCCCTGCGGCTCATGGTGCCGCCGCTCACCAACCGCACCATCGCGATCACCAAGAACACGGCGCTCGGGACGGTGATCGGCGTGCCGGAGATCATGAACCAGGCGACCACCGCGGTCTCCTTCTCCGGCAACGCCACGCCGCTGATGATGGGCGCCGCCGCCTACCTCCTGCTCTTCGTCCCGATCATCGGGCTCGGCCGCTGGATCGAAGGGCGCTTCGCCTGGAGGCGACAGTAATGGACGCGCTGATCCAGCAGTTCTTCAATGTCGAGATCATGCTCAGGGCCCTGCCGCTGGTACTGCAGGGCCTGAAGACCACATTGCTGATCTGCCTGATCGTGATCCCGATGGGGCTTCTGGGCGGCATCCTCGTCGCGCTCGGCAGCCTGTCCCGCAGCAGGATCCTGGTCCGGTTGCTGACGCTTTTCGTCGACCTGTTGCGGGCGCTGCCGCCTCTCGTCCTGTTGATCCTCGTCTATTCCGGCCTGCCCTTCCTGGGCTTGCGCCTCTCGCCGCTGGCAGCCGTGACCATCGCCTTCTTCCTCAACAATGCCGCCTATTACGGCGAGATCGTCCGCGCCGGTATCGAGAGCGTGCCGAACGGGCAATGGGAGGCGGCGCGCTCCACCGGCCTGCGCGCCGACCAGACCTTTTTCTGGGTGGTGCTGCCGCAGAGCCTGCGCAACGTCCTGCCGGATCTCGTCTCGAACACGGTCGAGGTAGTGAAGCTGACCTCGCTCGCCAGTGTCGTGTCGCTGCAGGAGATGCTCTACTCTGCCGACATGGCGCGCTCGCTGACCTTCAACGCCTCGCCCATCGTGCTCGCAGCGCTGATCTATTTCGCGCTGCTCTGGCCGGCCGTCCGGCTGGTCAGCCGGCTGGAACACGCCGCGGCGCGCTGACATTGCCTCCCCGCCTCACAAGGAAAAGCCGCCATGCGGACGCTCACCGTCGCCGCCGCCCAGATGGGCCCGATCCAGAAGGCCGACAGCCGCGAGAGCGTGATCGCGCGAATGATCGCTCTGCTGGACCAGGCGAAGGCGGCCGGCGCCGATCTCGTCGTCTATCCGGAGCTTGCGCTCACCACCTTCTTTCCGCGCTGGTATCATGAGGACCGCGCCGAGGCCGACATCTGGTTCGACGCGCAGATGCCGGGCCCGGCGACGCAAGCCCTGTTCGACCGCGCCCGCGAGCACGGCATCGCAATCAGCTTCGGCTATGCCGAGAAGACCCCGGACGGGCACCATTTCAACACCAGCATCCTGACCGACAAGACCGGCGCCATCGTCGGCAAATACCGCAAGGTGCACCTGCCCGGCCATGTCGAGTACGACACCGAGCGCACGCACCAGCATCTGGAGAAGCGCTATTTCGAGCCGGGCGATCTCGGCTTCCCGGTCTGGCGCGCGCTCGGCGGCATCATCGGCATGGCGATCTGCAACGACCGGCGCTGGCCCGAGACCTATCGCGTCATGGGGCTGCAGGGCGTCGAGATGGTGCTGATCGGCTACAACACCCCCTCGGTCAATGCGCAGCGCGGCAGCGAGGGGATCGAGAAGCGGCTGTTCCACAACCGCCTCAGCGTGCAGGCCGGAGCCTATCAGAACGCGACCTGGGTCGTCGCCGTGGCGAAGGCCGGCGACGAGGATGGCCACCATCTCTTCGGCGGCTCGCTGATCGTCGATCCGAACGGCGAAATCGTCGCCGAGGCCAAGACCGAGGGCGACGAACTGCTCGTCCATGCCTGCGACCTCGACGAGACGAAATTCGGCAAGTCCACCATCTTCGACTTCGCCCGCCACCGCCGTATCGAGCATTACGGCCTGATCACCAGCCGCACGGGCGCCGAGCCGCCGCCGGAGGTTTGACGGCGCCGGCGCCTCGTTCGACGATCAGCCTTCGATGCGGCGGAACATGAAGCCCCGATAGCGGCACTGCTCGGGGGCATTCGGCACATGCGGCCGCTCGGCCAGGAGAAATTCCCGGTCGAGCCGGAAGCCTCTGGCCTCGATGAAGTCCTGAAAGCGCTTCCGGTTCAGGAACCAGCCCGCATACTCGGTGAAATAGCCGTAGCGATGCGGCCGCTGGACCACGACGAAATCGTCATGATCCTCGACGAAGGGCGTCCGCGTGACCATCAGGTACTTCCCCGCGGCGCCGCAGAGCTGATCGATCAACCCATAGACGTCGCGCGTGTAGTGCAGGGAGCTCGAGGCGAAGACGAGATCATAGCGTCGCGAGAGCACCTGCGCGTCGTCCGAGCTGAAATGAGCGCCGGGATTGCGTGGAGCGCCGGCCTCGCAGAGCTCCGACAGGTCCTTGAGCCAATAATCCCACTCGGTGGCCGGATAGAGCGCCCGGGCATACTGGTAGTAATGGCCGATGCCGCCGCCCCAATCGAGCACCGAAGGAGCCGCCGCGGTGCGCTCGGCCGCGATCCGGCCGAGCAGATAGGCGAAGGTCAGAATCGTATTGTGCGCGCTCACGTCGATCGGCGCGTCGGGCGCCGCCTCGTGCGAGCGGCCAAAGGGCTCGGCCCCGGTGAAGCTCTCGATAAAAGCTTCCCACTTCTCGACCTGCCGGTCCGCGATCGAACCGTGCGCCCAACCTTCCGAAGCCTGCCAGACCTCGTCGATATTGGGCATCATCTCCCATTCGGGCTTCACGACGGTCTCGCCTTCAGGCGTTACGATCTCGACGTTGCTCCGGCGATAGCGCGCGCGCAGCGCCTCGACGACGGGACGCGGCAGGACCGTGACGGCCAGGGATTTGAGAAGAGGGTGCAAGGGCAGTCCCGCTGGAAAGATCGGTCAGGCTCACGGCAGAGGCCCGCGCGTTATGCCCATACTCATTCCGGCAGGTCAACGCGCGGCGCCGTCCGGGTTGGCGGGCGGGAGGGCCGATGCTAGAGGCATCCGCATCGGCATGGACCCCCTTGGGCCGATGCGCCCACATCAGGACTTTTCGTGAAGCTAAGCCTCGTCGTGGCCACGCTGAATTCGGCCCGCTTCCTGCCCGAGGCGCTGGCGAGCGTCGATCCGGCTCTGGGCGCGGGCATCGAGGCCGAGATCCTGGTCGCCGACGGCGGATCGGGCGACGCGACGCTGTCGATCGCGGAGGCGGATCCGCGGGTGCGGATCGTGTCGCGCCAGGACGATGGGCTCTATGACGCCATGAATCGCGCGATCGCCGCGGCAACGGGCGACTTCGTGCTCATCCTGAACAGCGACGACCTGCTGCCGCCAGGCGCTGTCGGCCATGCCGTGCAACGCCTGTCCGAGACCAGGGATGCCGCCTGGATCAGCGGGCCGGCGCTGTTCGGCACGGACCGCAGTTCATCCATTGCATGCCAGAATGAGGCGGCGCTCAGCGTGGAAGGTGCCGTTTTCGGAATTCCCGCCATCAATGCCCGGATTTACCGGCTCGACTTCCTTCGGCGGCTCGGCCCGATCCGCGCCGATATCGGCCTGGCATCCGATCGCGAATTCATGATGCGCGTCGCACGATCGGAAGGACGCGGAGCCGATTTCGCCGAGCCGCTGTACTTCTACCGCACGCATGAGGGCTCGCGGACGATTTCGGGCGACAAGGCTGGAGGCCTGAGGGTCTATCGCGCGGAGTGCCGCCTCGCGGACAGGCTTCTGCAGGAGGTGAAGGCCAGCCCGACGGAGGCCCGACTGCTGCGCGCCTCGAAGGCCGTGGCGGCGATGAAGCTGCTTTTGTCCCGCAGCGATATGAGCGCCAGCGCGCGCTATCTCGCAACGAACCTGCCAAGCCTACTGCGCGGCATCGTGCTGTGGCGCCGTTGGCGCGGCAGGCTCTCCGGCTACTGAAAGCCGGCCGAGCCGCCCCTTCAGCTCCGGGACGAGACTTCGGTCCGGAAGCGCTGCACCTCCTCGCGGCTTTCGAGATAGTCATCCGCGTCGAAGGGCTGGTCGCACAGCACCAGCAGAAGCGCGTCGGCGGTCTCGAAGGTCTGCGTGGCGTAGAGGCCGGGCCGCAGAAGCACGGCGTCCCCGGGCTTCAGGGAGAAGCAGCGCTCGTCCTGCCCGTCGAAGACGTCGACGCGGATCTGCCCGGCGCAACAGATCAGGTACTGCGCGCAGACCCGATGGCCGTGCTGGCCGCGCACCATGCCGACCGGCACGTCGGCGACCCAGAAGATGCGAACCGGCGCGAAACCGCTCAGCGGGGGCAGCTCCGCCGGGAAGAGAACGCCGCGCGTGTCGCGAAAAGCGCGGATCGTGTCGAGGCGCAGATCGCCGACAACCGGAAGAGCTGAACTCATCTCACGCCTCGCGCACCGCAGCCCTGACCGCGTCGATGACGCGATCGACCTGCCCGTCGGTCATGCTCGCGAAAACCGGCAGGCTGAGAATCTCACCCTGAAGCCGCTCCGTCGTGGCAAGCGGCACCGATTGGCGCGCGCCATCGGCGAGACCCGGCTGGATATGGCAGGGGTAGGGATAGTGCCGGCCCGTGCCGATGCCGCGACGTGCCAGCGCAGCCTCCAGCGCATCGCGCCGCTCGCTGCGCACGACATAGAGGTGATAGACATGGCGGGTGCCGTGCCGTTCCACCGGCAAGCTCAGCGGAAGATCGGCAAAGGCCTCGTTATAGGCGGCAGCGACCGCACGCCGGCGCTCATTCCAGGCATCGAGATGTTCGAGCTTCACGGCGAGCAGCGCCGCCTGCAGCTCGTCGAGGCGTGAGCAGCGCCCGTAAGGCAGCTCCGCGAATTGCGGCTTCGTGGCCCAACCATAGGCGCGCAGCGCCTTGGCCCTGGCAACCAGCGCCGGATCAAGCGAGGCCACCGCGCCGCCATCACCGAGGGCGCCGAGATTCTTCGTCGGGTAGAAGCTGAAACAGGCGACGTGGCCGAGGCTGCCGACCGGGCGACCATCGACGGCGGCTCCGAGGGCCTGGGCGCAGTCCTCGATCAGCGTGGCGCCGTGCGCATCGGCAATCCGCTTGAGCTCCGCGACCTCGGCAGGGTGGCCATAGAGATGGACGGCGATGATCGCCTTGACCTTGGGGCCCATGCAGGCGGCGACGCTGGCGGGATCGAGGCAACCCGTCTCAAGCTCGACATCGGCGAAGACCGGGACGGCGTTCAGCATGCGAATGGCGGCGACACTCGGGCCAGCCGTATGCGAGGGCACGATCACCTCGTCGCCCGGCAGGACCTGCGCGGCCAACATTGCCAGCACGAGAGCGTCCGTGCCGCTGCCTACGCCAACGGCGGCGGCACCACCCAGCGCCGGAGCCAGCGCGCTCTCAAAGCCAGCAACGGCCGGGCCGAGGATATAGGGACCGGAGTCGATGACCGAGGTCGCAGCCTTGATCAGCGCCTCCCGCAGCAGCGCATTTTCGCCGCGCGGATCGGCGAGCGGAACCATGGCCTGAGCCGGCGCGGGCGCGTTAGACATAGTACAGACCTTCAATGGGACTCAGCGCCCGACCATTTCTGAACACGATACGGCGGCGCATGAAAAGACGGACCGCCCCGGTGAGACGGCCGATCACGCGATAGGGCAGCGTTCCCGGATGGGGCCTGCGGCAGTCCTGCACCGAAACATCCGCCAGCTGCGCCCGGTAACGGGACCAGACATGCTCCAGCATGGCGATATACGGGGGATAGACCAGCTCCCTGAGCGCACGGGACAGTGCACCGTAGTCGCGATAATCCGTCTCGTAGAGGCCTTCCGACCAGCGCGCGAAGCGGTGGAAATGGAAGAGCAGCAGCGGACTGCCATCCACCGTCACATGCCCTTCGCTACCGGCGAAGCTGTGCCGCGCGGCGTTCCAGGGCCCGGCATTCAGGCCCGGATGGCCGACGACCACGATGCCCGGAAAGCGCGCCGGCCATTCATCCAGATATTTCTGATCGCCATAGGTCTCGCCGCTGGGCAGCAGCGCGCAGGAACGAAGGCAGAGCTCCGCCCAGTCATCGAGACAGGCATAGGCGCGCGGCGCGTTCCTGAAGGCGAGCCACCCGATGTTGAAGCGCCCGTAGCTCGCGGCCTGATGCGCCTTGGCATCGGGAAAACGATGCTCGGTCAGCAGGATATCGGCCGCCTCCGAGCCGCGCAGGGCGAGCGCGGGATCATCAAAGAAGAAGGTATCGGCGTCGATATAGACGCACCAATCCCCCGGGGAAGCACTGAGGGTAGCGTCCCGGCAGAGGAAGGGCGTCAGCGTAAAGATGTACTCGGTCAGCGAGCGGTCGGCGCGGGCCGGAGCCAGCTCGGGATGGCGCTTCTCGAAATCCGAGAGGCGCTCGATCCTCAAGGTCGTCCCCTCCGGCAGCTCGCCCAGGAGGTCAGGCAGCAGCCGCGCGCAGCCGTCATCGAGCGCCAACACGTAGAGTTGGACAGGCTCGCGAGCATGCGCGAGAAGAGAGCGCAGGCAGGCCACGCCGCGCACCAGATAACGAGAGTCGAAATAAGTGGCGTAAACTGCCATGAGGCTCCCTTATCAGGTTCCTGATAGGCTGCAAGCCGACTACTTTCAAAGTAGCGGGGCTGTTGCCGCCGGGCCCCGCCTGGGGTAGTGCCACGCCGCGCCGGCATTTCCGCCAGAGAGCGCCCTGCGTCCTTCGACAGCGCCTTATGCTGCGGAAGATGGCGCGCCCACGCTAAGGACGGCACGGCGTGACATCGGTCACCATCAGCATCGTCATCCCCGTCTATGCACGCCAGCAGGTTGGTGAACGAGCCGTTCGCTCGGCACTGGCGCAGGAAGGCGTACCGTTCGAAATCATCGTGGTCGATGACGGCTCGCCCGAGCCCTTCGTGCTTCCCAAGGATCTGCGCGGCCATCCCGATATTCGCGTGATCCGGCTGGAACGCAACTCAGGCGCGAGCGCCGCGCGCAACAGGGGCGTGCGTGAAGCTCGCGGCAGCTGGATCGCCTTCCTCGACTCCGACGATCTGTGGCTCGGGGGGAAACTGGCGCGCCAGCTTTCCGCCGCGCAGGCTGCCGGCGATGCCGGGCTCGATGTCTACGTCACCGGCTTTCGGCAGATCGGGCCGGGCCCCGAGCGGGATGAGCAACGCATCCCTAGGCCGAGCTCCGAGGCCGCCGATTTCGCCGCCGGCTGCTGGTTCGCGCCCGGCACGACATCGCTCGTTCCCCGGCGCGCCTTCGATATCGTCGGCCCGCTGGACGAGAGCCTGCCGCGACTGGAGGACCTGGACTGGTATCTGCGACTGGGCCTCTCCGGCGGCAGCGTAACGGTCATTCCCGAGATTCTCGCCATCGTCGAGGTGGGCGGCAAGCCGTCCTCGGCCCGGCTCGAGGCCGGCATCCGGGGGCTCGAGCAGAAATGGCTGGCGCCCTCCGCCGCCTCGCGCCTCTCGGAACCCGCTCGCGGCCATATGCAGGCCTATCTCGATGTCGAACGGGCTTCGGTCTTCCATGCGGAGCGGCGCTGGTGGCGCATGGGGCTGGCGCTGCTTCGCTCCTTCGTGCGGCGCCCGCGGCTGCGCCTTCATATCAAGGACTGGTGGTAGCCTCGCATCCGCCGGCCCGCCGCACAGCCTCTTCGGAATCCAGGTTGACATGGGCAGGTGTAGGAGCGAATGCCAGCAACCGGCGGCAGAAGCCGCAGAGCCTTACGCCTAAATCGCCACCAGCGAGGCCACTTGCGCGTTCTGATCATCAACACGGATTATCCCGCGTTTCTGCGCCAGCTCTACGGCGCGAAACCCGAGATGGCGACCGCCTCGTTCGAAGCCCAGACCGTCCAGCGCAACGCCAGCTTCTTCGGGGTGTTCGACGCCTATTCGAAGGGATTCGAGGCGAATGGCCACGAGGCCTGGGAAGTGCACGCCAATAACGGCCTGATCCAAAGGCAATGGGCCGTGGAGGCCGGCCTCAGGCCGCGCAGCCAGTGGAAACTGCCGAAGCGGGTCGAATTCCTCCTGCGCCGGGTCGCGCATCGGCTGCTGCCCCTGCCCTTCGATACCAGCCACGTCCTGCGCTCGCCCTTCGACATCGCGCCCTGGCAGCTCCCCGACATGCTGATCGCGCAGGCAAAGCGCTATCGTCCGGACGTCATCCTGAACCAATCGGTCAGCGAGGTCGGCTCCGATCTGCTCGAGCGGATGCGTCCCTATACGAAACTGATCGTCGGCCAGATCGCCTCGCCGCTGCCGGATGACGAGGATTACCGGGCCTATGACCTGATGATCTCCTCGCTGCCAAATTTCGTCGAGCACTACCGGCGGCTGGGTGTCGACGCGACGCTCAACCGGCTCGGCTTCGACAAGAGGGTGCTCGACGCGGTCCGGGTTCCGGAGCGCGACGTGGACGTGTCGTTCGTCGGCAGCCTTTCGCCTGCCCACCCCGCCCGCGCCCAGCTGATCGAGTGGCTGGCCGGACAGACGGACCTGCACATCTGGGGCAATGGTCTCGACCAGTTTCCGACGCAATCGCCTGTCCATCGCCATTATCACGGCGAGGTCTGGGGCACCGACATGTTCCGCGCGCTCGGGCGCTCGAAGATCACCGTCAACAATCACATCGGCATTGCGGAGAACTACGCCAACAACATGCGCCTTTACGAGGCGACCGGCATGGGCGCGCTGTTGTTGACCGATCGCAAGTCGAACATTACGGACATGTTCGAGCCAGGCCGCGAGATCGTCTGCTACGAGAGCCCTGAGGAGTGCCTCGAGATGATCCGCTACTATCGTGCCAACGAGGCCGAGCGGGAGCGGATCGCTGCGGCGGGCCAGCGCCGGACTCTCGAGGAGCACAGCTATCTCCATCGCACCGCCGAGCTCGCGGAGCTATTCGCCGGGAAGCTTGCCGCCCACCAGAAGCCCTGACGATGCCTCCCATAATCCCAGGTGAGGTCGTCGGCCCCGAAGCCGGCGCCCTGCGATAAGCGAATCCTCTCGAGGAACAGTCAGATCCATGTCTCCGCCCGTCATCAGCATCAGCAACCTGACGAAACGCTACCGGATTTTCGACCGGCCGGTGGAACGGCTGCGCGACGCCCTGGGATTGGCGGCGAAGTACAAGGAATTCAACGCCCTGGAGGATGTTTCCTTCGACATCCGCCAGGGCGAGTTCTGGGGCATCCTCGGTAAGAACGGCTCGGGCAAGTCGACGCTTCTGAAAATCGTTGCGGGATTGGCCCAGCCGACCAGCGGGTCCGTCGCGACGAGCGGCAAGGTCGCGCTGCTCCAGCTTGGGCTGGGCTTCGATGCGGAGCAGACCGGCCTCGAGAACATCCGCCAGTCCCGCCTCGTCCAGAACTTGGCCAGCGACTACGACGAAGTCGTTGAATTTATTAAAGATTTTTCCGAGCTCGGCGACTTCATCAACTATCCGGTCAAGACGTACTCGTCAGGCATGCATTCGCGGCTGGCCTTTGCTACGGCGATCGCCGGAGCCCCGGATATTTTGATTGCCGACGAGGTTCTCGCCGTCGGTGACATGAGCTTCTCGCAGAAGTGCCTGGCGAAGATGCGGGAATTCAAGGAGCAGGGAAAGACCATCGTTCTCGTGACCCACGACATCAACGCGGTCCGCAGCTTCTGCGACCATGGTGTCTGGCTGAACGAGGGAAAGCGGGTTGCGATCGGCGACGCCAAAGCCGTCGCGGAGGATTTCCGCAACTTCATGCTCTATGGCGTCCTGACGCCCCAGCACTCGTCGCACGAAGCCGAAGCGCGATCCGAAACGGCGCCGGATGGGTCCGAGTCGCACGAGCCGGCCTGGATCGTGCCGAAGACTTCGCGCCGCACCATTTCCACGGGCCAGGTCGAACTCCTGTCCTATCGTTTCACCAGCCGCGTGACGGGCGAGACGCTGACGACCCTGCCGGCGGGCGAGCCGATCACCTTCGAGATCCGCTTTCGAACGGCAGAGCCGATCGCGCTTCACTCCTTCGGCTTCACCCTTCATGACAGGCACGGCATGATCGCGGTGCATCTCAATTCCGGCTTCTTTGGGCAAACGGCCACGGATGCCCCGGCCGGGCGGGAAGGCGTCGCGCGATTCCAGTTCGACGTCCCGATGCTAGCCTCCGGCGATTATTCCATTTCGTTCGGTTGCTCCGTGGGAAATGAGGAAGGCGAGCTCGTCGAGAAATACGACCACGATTCGATCTTCACTATCGCGGTGCCCGCCGACCCCATCACTGAGTCGCAAGGGGGTTACATCGTAGTCCCCGCCGGCACCTTCGAGTACGCCGACCATGCTTAGCTTCGTCCGGAATGCTTGGGCCCAGCGCGCTCTGCTCGCGAGTCTCATCAAACGCGATTTCGTCGGCAGCTATACCGGATCGATTCTGGGCACCGTCTGGGCCTTCATCGATCCGTTGATGTATATCGCGTTGACGTTGCTTTTCTTTCAGTTTGCGATCCGCGGGGTGGAAACCTCCGGCGTGCCTTACGTGGCCTGGGTTCTGCCGCAGATCGTCTTCTGGACGTTCATCAGCAACGTGGTCAATAGCGCCGTCAATTCCATACGCGAATACAACTTCCTGATGCGCCATCGTGATTTTGATCTTCGCTTGATTGCGCTAATCAAGATGGGCTCTGCATTGATCGTGCACCTGTTTATGGTGTCTATTGTCTTGTTTGTTCTTTTCGTCATGCTCGGCGTTCAGATCAGCATTCGCACGCCGACGGCGGTATATTATCTCCTCTCGATGTGCATTCTTCTGATCATTCTATCCTGGATCATTTCCTCTCTTGGCGTGTTCTGGAAAGATATTCGGAATATCGTTTCCGTCATCCTGCAAATTCAATTTTGGATCAGCCCCATCTTCTGGGACGCCAACCGGTTCCCCGGGCCGATCGCCTTTGTTATGAAGTTGAATCCCTTCTACTACCCCATGAACGGGTATCGGCAGGCGATCCTGTCGATCCAGCCCGGCCCTGAATTCTGGCCGATGACGATCTATTTCTGGGTAGTCGTTATCTGCCTTGCATTTCTGGGATCGCATCTTTTCAGACGCCTCTCGCGCAGCTTCGGCGATGTCATTTGATCGGATAATCTGCCGCCGCCACGAACGAGTATGCGCAACGGAGTAGCGATGCCTTCTTCGATAAACTGGCTTAAGCTCCAGGGTCTGCAGGCCACGACCGCGATCGCCAGGCAGTTCTGGCTCCGGGCGCGGAAAAAGCTGGCGACCCTCGATGTGAGCAATGGGGCGCCGCAGGAGCGCAGCGCGATGCTGCGTTCGCAGGACCGTCACATCATTGCGGGCCTGATCGAGAGCGACCCCGCCGCCCTGAAGGCCGCGTTGGAAAAAGACCGGGCTCTGGTCGAAAGCACGATCGCCTATCTGATAGCGGAGCGCCCGACCGAGCTGATCAGCGCCATCGGAGCATCACGCGAGTTCGGCAACCGCATGGTCGGCGACCTCGTCAACGTCCTGCGAAATTCGTTTCAGGACGCGCTCTCCGCGATCGATCCGATCTACATGGAACGAGCCCTGAGCTTCTCCCAGGAAGGAGAAGATCTGATCGTGGCGCGCATGCTGAATGCTTCGACACCGGGCTTTTTCGTCGATGTCGGCGCCTATCACCCGTTTCGCTTCTCCAACACCTACCTGCTGTATAAACGCGGCTGGCGCGGCATCAACATCGACGCGGCACCCGGGGCGATGGAAGTGTTCAACGCGTTCCGGCCAAAGGACGTCAATCTAGAGACTTTCGTCGGCCGTAGCGGCGTCGAGCACAAGCTGGCGCTGTTCAACGAGCCTGCTCTCAATACCGCCTCCTCGACGGTCCTGACGGAACGGGAGCTGCCCCCTGAAAGCTTCTGGCAAGTCGGCGAGGCGATTGTTCGCGGCCAAAGCCTTGCAGAGATACTCGACAAGCATATGCCGCCGTCGGCACGGTTCGACCTCCTTGATGTCGACGTCGAGGGAGCAGAGCAAGAAGTTCTGGAATCGAACGATTGGGCTCGCTTTAGGCCCAAGATCATCCTCATCGAGCAGCTCGAAACCGACCTCGCCGAGTGTCTGAGCCATCCGACCGGCGTGTTTCTGACGGATAAGGGCTATCGCCTGGCGGCCAAGGCTTTCAATACGTCATTCTTCGAGCGCAAGGACGATTAGCATGACCTGCTTTCGTTTCCATCGCGATGGTAATGGGTGAATGGCACGTATCGTCCTTTTGAACCCGATTTCGGGGCGAGGGCATCTCGATGCCTATGCGCGGCTCTACTCACGCGCTCTGCTGGAACTGGGGCACGACGTCGCTCTCATCGCGGCAGGTGAAGGCGATGCGCCACGATACATCGCGGAGCATTGTCGGGATCACCATGATCGCTTCTCTTTCAGCTCCTTCGATGACATCGAAGGCTGGCTGAGGGAGCGCACATCGCGCCAATGTTCCGTGATCGAAGCCGGCGCGGAATGCGGGCTGCAGGGCCATGTGACTTCGTCGCAGCCGAGCGCAGCAACGCCGGCACCGCACCCTTCGATTCTGGTGCGTGCCTGGCGGACCTGGCAGCGCCATGGGGCACGGGGCATCCTGCGGCGCAGCTTCGCAGTTGCTCGAAGGGCGACCCCGTTCCTATGGGATTCAACCCTATACCTCCGAACCCGTAGGCTTCTCGGCAGAACCTACCGGCTGACTCATGCCACGGCGAACCGGATCGGGATCGCCTCGATTTCGGCCGCCCACGCCCTGACGGCGCGCATAGCGTCCAGTACCGTCCAGGCGAAAAGGTCCAGAGCCCGGCGCTGGACCGCTGGGCTGGAGAACATGCGCGACAGGCTTCTTGCGTCGCGCGCCCATTCCCCGCGAATCTCGTTCCGGCCCCTCGCCGATCTGACACGCGGCTACATTGAGCGTGGCAACCTGCCCGAGCCCGACCTGGTTCTCGTGTTGTATCTCGACATGATGAGCGAGCATCCGCGTGAGGTCGACGCTCTGAATGCCCAGTCCTGGTGGCCCTGGGTCGGAATTCTCTTCCATCCGCGCCTGGCCGAACGGCCCGGCGCGCGGGTCGAGCACTACTTCAGGGCTCCCACGGCGCAGGGCGCGATCTTCCTGGTGCCGAAGGCCATCGGCGCCTACCAGGACGCATGCCCGTCGCTGCATTTTGCGCTCGCGCCCGACGTCGCGGATCTCGAACTGGCCGCCGAGAGGCACCCGCTCGCTGCCGAACTGCATCGTCGAGCCGCCGGCCGCAAGATCGTGCTGCTGATCGGATCGGTCGCCGCACACAAGGGGACCATCACCTACCTCGATGTCGTGGCCGGTGCCGATCCGACGCGCTTCTTCTTTGCGATGGTGGGAGAGGTGCATTGGAGCAGCTTCGGGGAGCAGGAACCGCGCCTGAGGCGCTTCTATGCCAATCCGCCCGAGAACGTCCTTCTTTATGAGGGCTATCTCGAGAGCGAACGCGACTACAACAGCATCCTCTCGACATGCGACGTGCTCTACGCGGTCTATGAAGGCTTCAATTCGTCATCCAACTCCCTGACCAAGGCGGCGGGGTTTCGTCGACCGATCCTCGTGCCAAGGGGCACGCTGATGGGCGAGCGGGTGCTCGCAGCCGGAACGGGAGCCGTGGCAAGCAGCGGCGACGCTGCCGACATCCTCACCGTGCTCTCGGCGCTGTCGGACAAAGAATTAGACGATTTCGATTTCAGCGGGTATGAGCAGGCCCATTCGCTGACCGGGCTGAAGGCCGCGCTGGCCAATGCCATCCCGCATTGGAGCGCCGGCCGCGCCTCCAACGCCGGTGCCCCACCGAGGGGCTGAGGGACATCGACGCCTTGCCGCACACTGTCCATTACTGCACGCTTTTCGACAGCCGATACGCATCGCGCGCGCTCGTCATGCTGGAGAGCCTGGCGCGTCATGCGAGCCATCGCCATGACGTGACCATCCTCGCGATGGACGAGGCTGTTCCCGAGCTGATCGCCAAGGTCGGGCGCCCGGAATGGCGCGTCGTCCATGTGGGCGATCTGGGGGATGCCGAATTTACGGCGCTCAAGGAAACGCGCCCGCATCGCGAATTCTGCTGGACCGCCGCTCCGGTCCTTTGCAACAGCCTGATCGCCCGGGCGAAGGAAGGCGATTTCGTCGTCTATCTCGACGCCGACCTGATGTTCTACGCCGATCCGCAGGTCCTGCTGGATGAGCTCGGCCAGGACGGCAATGTCATGATCCACGAACATCGCTACTCGCCGGACCGCAAGGCCTGGGAGGCGGGCTCGGGACGTTTCAATGTCGGGTTCGTCGCCTTCCGCCTCGGGGACGAAGCGCGCGCCTGCGCACAACGCTGGCGCGACCAGGTGATCGAGAAATGCGTCCTCGATCCGGATAATGGCTATTGCGGCGACCAGGGCTATCTCAACGAGTGGCCGTCGCTCTATCCGGGCGTGCGGATCATGAGCAATATCGGCGGCGGAACGGCCCCGTGGAATCTCGCCTCCTACGCGGTCGCGGGCACGCCCACGCAGCCGACGGTCGACGGCACGCCCGTCGTCTTCTTCCACTACCATGCGTTCCGGACGGCCGAGGTCCCGCCATTCGGGCTGCTCGCCGCGCAGCCTGCGGCAGGGTACAACTTCTCGAGAAGCGCCAACCGCCTCCTTTTCCAGCGTTACGCCCACGCCGTTCGCGCCGCCTCGGCGCGGCTTCGATCCAACGGAACGAAGGTCCCGGGCGACCAGACCTTGTCCCCAAAAGATGCCCTGCGGGGTGTTTTGGCCGGGCGATACGTACTTGCTTTTCACGTGTGAATGACGTTGAAGACCTGCAGAACAATCAGGTGACGCATGGATTGGCTCCGCAGCAAGATGAAGCATTACGGCTACGCGCTCGCGCGGGCCTCGGAATGGGGTATGCCGAAGGATCGGCTCGATCTTTCCGGCGATCGTGACATCGAGTGGGCCTGGATCGGCGCCAAGATGCCTCTCAAGGCCGGGCGCGTGCTCGATCTGGGCCCGGCGTCCTCCACCACGCCGCTGATCGCGTCCTACAACGCCACCGAAGTCGTCGGTTTCGACCTGACGCCGGAGCCGACCACCTTCGCTCCCGGCAACATCCGGACCGTCCAGGGCGACATCCTGAAGACGCCGATCCCGGACGCGCCTTACGACACGATCATCAACTGCTCGACGACCGAGCATATCGGCCTCGCAGGCCGCTACAACAACACGGAAGAGCCCGATGGCGATCTGCGCGCCATGGGCCTGCTGCGTGAAGCGATGGCCGGGCCGGAGTCGGTGATGCTCTTCACCATTCCCGTCGGCCTGGACGGTGTCTACCGCCCCTATCATCGCATCTACGGCGCCGAGCGGCTGCCGAAGATACTCGCAGGCTTCGAAGTCGTCGAGCAGGCCTATGCCGCAAAGCTCGAGGGCCGTAATCAGTGGCAGATGGTGCCCCGCGACGTCGCTCTCGCGATCCAGGGCTCCCACAGCTTTTATGCGCTTGGCCTTTTTGTTCTGAGGAAGCCCTGAACGTCGGGACGCGATACTGAGGCAAGACCCGCCCCGCCGCACAGGTAGGACCTTTCCCGGACCTATTCCAGGGAGTGCGGCGGTGGCCAATCCATTGAAATCGTTCGTTGCCTCCGTCCTGCCGGCGCCGCTGCTCAACAATCTGCGCCGGCGATACGAGACACCCGCGCCGGTCGGCGAACCCCTCCGGCAGCCAGCCCCGCACCTGCCGGAAGACCCTCTGGAAGCCTCCAAGCACTTCACCGCCGCCAAGGCTTCGGCCGACGGCATCGAAGGCATGCTTTCGGAATTCTCGATGGCGGCGATGGACTGCCTGCTCGGCCTCCAGCATGCGGCCGGCGTAGCCGGCCATATCGTCGAATTCGGAGTCTTCAAGGGGCGCTCGGCCGCCATTCTCGCGCATCGCGCACGCGCCGAAGAGCGCTTCCTGCTCTGCGACATCGCCCCTTACCTGGAAGCGGACAAGATCGCGGCAATCGCTCCGCAAATGGAGTTCGTTCTTTGCGGCTCGGAGGATTTCCGCTCGCGCTTCCCGCGATATGGCGAATTGAGCCGCCAGTGCCGGCTCATCCATATCGATTCGAGCCATGCCTATCGCACGACGATCAATGAGCTCTCGATGTGCGAGGAGCTGCTCTCGGACCACGGCATCGCCGTGCTGGACGATTTCACCAACCTGAACTACTCGCAGATTCTGGCCGCTACCTACAAATATCTCTATACGAATCCAACGGACCTTGCGGTCTTCATGGTGACGGAGGAGAAGGCTTACATCTGCCGCAAGGGCGCGTTCGATTATTACGCCCGCTTCGTGCTGCGCGAGATCCTCACGACGATGGCTGCGCGCGGACTCGACAATGTCTGCCTCTCGCGCACGGATCGCGATCCCGAATACCGCGCAATCTATCTGCGCTATCGCCTGCCCGGCGAGACAGGGCCGTTTTACGCCCCCCAGATCTACGGCCATCACTATGTCGACCCGTGACGTCGCCAGCCGGCGGCAGATCGGCGTTCACGGAGCCTATCATGAGCATCACCAGGCGCGGCATCATCCTTGCCGGCGGCAGCGGCACACGGCTTTCGCCGGCGACAGCCGCCATCAGCAAGCAGCTTCTGCCGGTCTACGACAAGCCGATGGTGTATTATCCGCTTTCGGTGCTGATGCTGGCCGGCATCCGCGAGATCATGCTGATCTCGACCCCGCGCGACCTGCCGCTCTATCGCGAGCTGCTCGGTGACGGTTCGACCTTCGGCATCTCATTGACCTATGCGGAGCAGAGCGCTCCGCGCGGACTGGCCGAAGCGTTCATCATCGGCGCGGATTTCGTCGCCGGCCGTCCCTCGGCGCTCGTCCTCGGCGACAACATCTTCTACGGGCAGGGCTTCCAGGATTATCTCGACGTTGCGGGGCGGCGCACGCATGGCGCCACCGTGTTCGGCTATCCGGTGCTCGACCCGCAGCGCTTCGGCGTGGTCGAGGTGAATGCCGAAGGGCAGGCGATCAGCCTCGAAGAGAAGCCCGCCAAGCCGCGCTCCAACAAGGCTGTCACCGGGCTCTATTTCTATGACGAGAAGGTCGTGGAGTATGCGGCGCAGGTGAAGCCTTCGCCGCGCGGCGAGCTCGAGATCACCGACATCAACCGCCTCTACATGGAGGCTGGCACGCTCCATGTCGAAACGCTGGGCCGCGGCTTCGCCTGGCTCGATACGGGCACCTTCGCCTCGCTTCTGGATGCCTCGAACTATGTCGCGACGCTGCAGCGGCAGCAGGGCCTGCGCATCGCCTGCCTGGAGGAGATCGCCTTCCGGCACCGCTGGATCGACGCGGCGATGCTGGAACGCCGGGTCAAGCAGATCCCGAACAGCGAATACGGCAAGTATCTCGCGGATCTCCTGGAGGGAACCTTCCAATGAAGATCTCTGCGGCGGCAGGCCCCATTTCCAGCTTCTGATCACAGAAGCGTTCGAGGCGATGGGCCGCGCGTAGAGGCCACCGGCGCACCTGCGAATGAGGCAGGCGCATTGCTTGTCACCCTGCGGAGTCGATGCTAATCGACCTGCGTGCATCCATCCGCAGATCCTCTCGTGAACCCGATATCGTCGCCTGCTCGTGCCAAACTGGTCGTTCTGACGCCAGTATTCAACGAGGAAGACAACCTCGCGCGCTATGCCGAGAAGGTGAAGTCGGTTCTCTTTGCGGCTCCGGACATCGATGTGCGCGTGCTCATGATCGACGATGGCAGCACCGATCGCAGCTGGCCGATGATGATGAGCCTGACCGAAGCCGACCCGCGATTTCGGGCGATGCGGCTTTCGCGCAATCATGGCGCACATCTTGCGCTCGCGGCCGGCCTCGATCACGTCGATGATGACGCCGACGCCGTCGCAATCCTGGCGTGCGACCTTCAGGACCCCGCAGAAACGATCCTCGAATTCGTCGCAGCATGGCGCGATGGTGCGGACATCGTTTGGGGAAAGCGGCGCAGCCGCCATGACGAAGGCTGGCGGCGCAACGCCTCCTCACTGCTCGAAACGATGCTGCGGCGCTTCGCGATGCCGCGCAACTCGCGCTTCACAACCGGCAGCTTCCTGCTGATCAATCGCACCGTCCTGGAATCGGTTCGCCAGTTCCGCGAGCAATATCGCGTCACGTTCGCCCTTGTGGCCTGGACCGGCTTCAATCAGGCCGTCGTGGAGTATGACCGTCAGCTTCGTACCGCCGGCCGGAGCGGCTGGAGCTTCGGCCAGATGGTCAACACGGCCTATGACGTGCTCATCGGTTTCTCGGCGGCGCCCGCCAAGGCCATCACCGTTCTTGGCCTCAGCCTCTTCAGCCTCAGCATGGCGTTCCTCGTCTATGTCATCGGTGCCTGGGCCTTCACCGACGTGCAGCCCGGCTGGACGGGCATGATGGCGATGATGACCGTCTGCTTCGGCATGCTCTTCATGATGCTCGGCGTGACCTCGGAATACCTTCATCGCATCTTTATCGAAGTGAAGGATCGCCCCCTCTATTTCGTCTCAGGGCGCGCAGGAAAAATCGACCGGAGTTGCGAGCCGCGCGCATGCACGAGACAGACCTTCCCCAACGAGTAGCCTGGGCCGCCGGCCTGCCCCTCAATCTGTCACCCGAGTTGCTGCAGCTGCTGGCGGAGCCGGCGCCCGGGCACGCATCGGGCGATGACTTGCGGGAAGCCGCCGCCGCCATCCGGCTATCTGCCGCGTTCACCGATGTGCCGCCGGTCTCCTCTCGCCTCCCGTTCAGCTACCAGGCCATACCAGGTCCGATGCGGCGCGTTCTCGCCAATCTCATCGGCAGACTTCAAAGAACGCGCCAGAGTTCCTGGGCGCGCTTCCCGGGATGGCCGCTCGATCTGAGCGCCGATGTCGCTGCAGACCTGACCGGGGCGCCAACGATCACATTTCCACGCAGCCCGGTCCTGCTGACCCACGACATCGACAGCCCGGAAGGCCTCCGCAATCTGCACGACATGTTCCTGCCGATCGAGGAAGCGCTGGGCATGCGTTCGGCCAATTACATCGTGCCCTGCTCATGGCCTGTGGATCCCGGTATCGCGCAGTCTCTTGTGGACCGGGGACACGAGATTGGCGTGCACGGCTACGACCACGCGAACCGGACGCCCTTCGTTGCGGAGGCAGAACGCCGCGAGCGCATCGAGGCAGGCCATGCGCTGGCCGTCAAATACGGTGGGGTGGGATATCGCGCACCGTCCCTGCTACGCACCAAGAGCCTGATCGAAGGCCTGGAAGCGTTCTACAGGTATGACAGCAGCATTCCGACGTCCGGCGGCGCTTTCCCGGTGCCGAACAATGGCTGCGCCTCTGCGCGGCCCTGGCGCTTCGGCCGGATGTGGGAAATTCCGCTGAGCATGCCCCGCGATGGCAGCCTGCGCTTCCTGGGGCACTCGCCTGCGCAGATCGGTAAGCTCTGGCGCGACGCGGCGGGCCACATCGCCGCTTCTGGCGGCGTGGTCAATCTCCTGACGCATTGCGAGGCCGGCTTTTCCGGCAACGAGCCGATGCTCCGCGCGTATCGCAGCTTCCTCGAATGGCTCACGAACGACCCACGGTTCGAGGTCATGCTCCCCGTGGCACTGGTCGATCGGCTGGACCGCGATTGGCCGCTTTAGACCGCCGCGCTCTAGGTGCGGCGCCAGACCATAAGCCGATGCCTGAGCTTCGCCAGACTCGGGCTCGGCCATGACGGATCGGACGTCAGCTGGAGACCCGCGGCGGCGAAAGCCGCCTGTTCGGCCGTCCCGAACAACCGCGGCAGCATCCGCATGTAGACGATCCTGTCGGCCAGCACCTCGCGCGACAAGCTCGGATGCAGGAGAGACGCGAGCCTGACGGCAAGCGTGTCCGCGGCCGGGGGAAGCATCCGGTAGAGGCGGCGCATGAGCAGCAACAGGTGATTTCGCGGCGCATCGTCCGGCACCGTCGCCACGAGCACTCCGCCCGGCTGCAGATCGGCGGCAAGCTTCCTGGCAATCTGCTCGACCGGCGCTTCGAACAGATGCAGCACGCTGTCGGCCACGACGGCCGAAAACGGGCCGCCTTGCCATTCGAGATAATCACCGAGTTCGAAACGGACAGCTTGGCTGCGCTCACGCGCGGCGTCGATATTGGCCGGCGAAAAGTCGATTCCGACCACGTCGCTTTCAGGCCGGAGTTCCTTGAGCGCGAGGGCGAGGTCACCCACACCACAACCCAGATCCAGGATGCTCTGACCAGGCGATTCCGGGATCTGCTCAAGCGCGCTTTGTGCAAGCAACCCCGCAGCGTCGGAACGCCCACTGAATCGGGCTTGGCGCATGACGGAGGCCAAAGCCCCGTCTGGCGCCGCGTTCGATTCCTGCCCTCGGTTCCCGTCCATCTGCAGCGGCAACCTCTTGCTTTTGCGCGGTCGACACGCTTCTACGGATCGCGACGGATAAATCAACTCCCGCAACCCCGCAGCCGAAGCGCCGAAGCCGGCGCCACCGTGCCGAGAGCATGGCTGCGGCCGTATTGGGTTCGAAGCCGAGACGAGGGTGCTATAAGGCGACGATGCAGACCAAGCGAAAATACCTCCAGGCTGTCCTGAACATCGGCCTGTTGGCTCTTGCACTGATCGCGCTCGTCTGGACCGGCATCGTCAGCCCCAAGGCCGTCGCGAGCGCCTTTGCAAATCCCTGGTCTGCCCTGGCAGCCCTGGTGGTCATCCTGGCGGGCGCACAGTTGAACGTCGTGCGATGGCATCTCCTGCTGGGGTGGCATGGCAATCCGCTGAGCCTGAGCCAAGTCTGGCGTATCAGCTACATCAGCTGGTTCCTGGGAACGTTCCTTCCAGGTGCTGCCGGAGCGGATGCCCTACGAGCGCTGTATGTGCATCGTGCGTGCCCTGAGAAGCGGGGGGTGGCGTTCATCACCATCATCCTGGACCGCCTGCTCGGCCTGGCGGCGTTGCTCGTCGCGGCAACCGGCCTGTTTGCCTTGCTCGGAGGCGGCGGCCTGCCACAGACGCTGTATCTCGGCATCGGGCTTTTGTTGTCGGGCGCGATGCTGACGGTGCTAGCAGCCCCCTTCATCGTGGTCTGGTTCAACAGGCTTCTGTTGCGACTGTTGGGTCGATTTCCGCGTCTGCTGCGCCTTTTCCGCGAATTCGACGATGCCGCTCGGCTGGCGCTGGCGCTCTGGCATCGCCAGCCCGGCAAGCTGATCGCCTGCCTCCTGCTCGGCGTCGCCGGCCATGCCCTTGTCCTGGCGGCCATTGTGATCCTGGCGCGGAGCGCGGGCTTGACCCTTTCGGCCACGCAACTGGCGCTCGCCGGTGCGCTCGCCACGCTCGTCAACCAGCTTCCCCTGACGCCGGGCGGGATCGGTATCGGAGAACTGAGCTTCGCTCAGTTCTGCCTTGTCATGGCCCCCGGAACGGAGCTGTCGGCATACGGGTCGGTGATGCTGGTCTTTCGTCTGCTGACGCTCATTTCCTATCTGCCTGGAGCGCCCGCCCTTCTGACCTACCGCCCGTCGGAGAGCGCTCGTCCTATGGCGTCCACCACCGCGTCGGCATCGGAAAGCTCCAGCGCCGGGTGAAGCGGCAGGAGCAGGCAGTTTGCGGCCGCATCCTCCGTGCTCGGCAGGGACGGCGCTGCGGCCCGATACGGCGCTTCGAGATGCGACGCCATCACGCCGCGCCGTGTCGGGATTCCGAGAGCGTGCAGCGCCTCCATAAGCCCGTTGCGGCTAAGTGGGGCATCCGGCTGCAGGCGGATCTGGTAGCTCTGCCAGTTCGGCTCGACATCGGCGGGCACATGCGGCGGCTGGATCCACTGAAACCTGTACAGAGCCTCCGTGTAGCGCTGCGCAATGCTCCGGCGCCGCGCAATCATCTCCTCCAGCCGTCCTAGCTGAACCACGCCGATCGCGGCCTGCACGTCGGTCATGCGGAAATTATAGCCGACCTCGGGATAGGTCTCGAAGGTCGTCGGAGAGGCGCCGTGCCTCTCGAAATCGGACAATGACATGCCCTGATGGCGCTGGCGCCGAAGACGCGCCGCCAGATCTCCATCATCGGTGGCAATCATGCCGCCTTCGCCGGTCGTGACGACCTTGCGCGCGTGAAGGCTGAACACGCTCGCCTTGGCCTGCGCTCCGACCGCACGGCCGCGAACTTTCGAGCCGAACGAGCACGCCGCATCCTGAATGACGACGAGCCCGTGACGCTCCGCTATGGCGTTGATCGCCTCGATCTCGCATGGGAGACCGATCTGATCGACCGGAAGGATCGCTCGCGTGCGCGGGGTGATCCGGCGCTCGACGTCTTCCGGATCGATATTATAGGTCCGCAGATCGATGTCGGCGAAGACCGGCGTCGCGCCGGCGTGCACGATGACATTTACGGAGGCGATGAACGTCAGCGAGGGAACGATCACCTCGTCGCCCGGACCGATGCCCAGCTCCTTCAGCAGCAGGAAGGCGCCTGTCGTCCATGACGACACGCCGACAGCGTGCGCGGTTCCGCATATCGCCGCGAAACCCTCCTCAAGCTCGCGAAGTCGTGGACCTCCCACGACCCAGCCGCTGCGGACGGCCGCTGCCGCCGCGGCCTCTTCCTCGACGCCGAAGAATGGCCGGCTGAAGGCGATCTGGCTCATGCCCTCTTCTCCCCGGCATCCGGCATGGTCCAGTTCTCGACCTGCCCCTCCACGAGCCCGGACGGGTCGGGATGGCGGGCGCGGAACCAGTCGATGTAGCGTCTCAGGCCGTCCTCGAAATCGATCGTCGCGCGATAGCCCAGCAATCGTTCGGCGCGGCGCGTGTCGGCGTGAAGGCGATGGACATCGCCAGGCCGCCCCTCATGCGTCTCGACGCTGAGATCGTTGCGGCCCGTGACGCGCAGGACGGCCTCGGCAACTTCGCGGATCGTGACCATGTGGCCAAAGGCGATGTTGATCGGACGTTCGTTCTGCACCGATGAAAGCCCGGCGAGCATCAGCCCGCGCGCGATTTCAGTGACATAGGTGAAGTCCCGCCCATTCGAGCCATCGCCGAAGACAACGGGTGACAACCCATTCAGGGCGCGGATGACGAAGCGCGGGATGACTTCCGCCCGCATGCCCAGCTCCGGGGCGCGCGGTCCATAGGCGTTGAAGGGCCGGATAATGATGGTATCGAGGCCATAGGTCTGCCGATAGGCGTCCGCGTACAATTCGCCGGCGAGCTTCGCGGCGCCATACACGGTGACCGGCCGGCAGATCGTCTCATCCTCGTCGAGCAGCCCGTCCGAGCTGTTGCCGTAGACCTCGGACGACGAACAATAGAGAAACCGGCGGACGCCCTGCTTCCTGGCGCCTTCGAGAACGTTCAGCGAGCCCGTCGCATTGACCTCGTGGCTCTCGACAGGATTTCCAAGGGAGCGCCTGACGCATTGAACGGCGAGATGGAATACATAGGCGCAGTCCTGCATCGCATCCGCGACTGCGGCGGCATCCAGGATGCTTCCGCGGACGAGCCTGAGCCGCCCCGTCGCCTCGGCCTGCTCCAGATTGGCCGCACTGCCCGTCGAGAAGTCGTCGAGAACCGAGACCTGGTGGCCGGCCGCCAGCAGGGCATCGACCAGATGGCTGCCGATAAAGCCTGCGCCGCCCGTGACAAGGACCCGCCCCGCCATCAGGCAGACCTCCGGGCCGACGCGATGTCGGCCAGGTTTCGATCGAGCAGGCGCTGCGCCTCCTCGAGCACACGGACAACCTTGAGCCCGCAGCCCCCATCCATGATCGGCTTCTCCTGGCCGCGGATAACCCCGATGAAATGCCCGACTACGCCACCGAGTGCTTCGGTTCGGGACACTCTGGGCGAATAGATGTCCCCCACCCGATAATCGGGGACGATCGTGTCCTTCTGCTCCTCGGGACGGAACTCGATGCCGCTGTCGTAGATCCTGATCTTCTGGTCTTGATCGAGATCATCCCAGATCAGCATCTGCTTGGTTCCTCCGATCGCGAAGCGACGGACCTTCATGGGAGACATCCAACTGAGGTTGAAATGCGCGACCGCGTCCCGCGCATAATGCAGTGTCATGTAAACCATGTCCGGCAGGCCAGCGTTGACGTGGCAATAGCCAGTCACGTCGATGCCGACGACCTGATCGTCCATCAGATAATCGATGATGGAGAGATCGTGAGGCGCCAGGTCCCAGAGACAGTTCACGTCGGTCTGGAACAGGCCGAGGTTCACACGCATGCTGTCGAAGTAGCAAATTTTGCCGAGACGACCGGAGCGGACCGTCTGGGCAATGGTCTGCACGGCTCCCGTGAACAGGAAGGTGTGATCCACCATGAGGGTGAGGCCGAGCCTTGCGGCCAGCGCCACCAGCTCCTCGCCTTCTTCGACGGTGGCGCACATTGGCTTTTCCACCAGCACGTGCTTGCCCGAGAGCAGCGCCGCGCGGGCCAGAGCGAAATGCGTGGCTACAGGGGTGGCGATGACGACGGCATCGATGTCCGACATCCCCACGAGCTCGCCGGCATCCGCCACCGCCCGCAGGCCGGGCATGGCACGCGCCACGCGCTCGCGCGCATCTTCCCGCCTCTCGGCGAGCGCGACCACCGTGCAGTCCGGATGCGCAGCGAAGTTCCGCAGCAGGTTCGGACCCCAATAGCCGTAGCCGATAATCCCAACTCTAATGCTCATTGGCGTCCACGATGCTCGCTGTCACGGATAGTCCCAGGACGCCAGGTCTATGCCTGAGAGGCGCTTGAACTTTTCGATCTCAGGGCCAAGCTGCGCGCGCAACTCGGCTTCGATCGCGGGGTCCAGCCCGGAAACGTCCTCCGGCGTCGCGTTCACCTTTCCTGCCTGCAGGGCAGACCACGGCAACGGATCAATTCCCAGCCAGGTCTGCAACGACGAGACTGCAGCTTCGGGATTCCGGACAAAGTCCTCGAACAGCACGAAATGGACCCGGTCGCGGCCAAAGCTCTCATACCAGGCCGCGGCGAGCGTGCCATAACGGCCGCGGGACATGTAATCGAACGGACGCGCCGCTTCCCGCTCCTTCCCGAACGGGTTCGGCCGCTGGCCTTCAAGCGCGATGGCCTCCGCAAAAGGCAGGGTCTCGAGACCGTTCAACCGCGACCATTTCCAGTTCGAATACGCCCGGGACACGGGCTCTCGCAGGATGAAGAGGAAACGCGCCTCCGGCAGGATGCGTGCAAGTCGCGCACGCGCCGGGTCGTTCTCGAAGTAATTCGTCGTCTTCTCGATCCGGATGGCACCAGCCGGCGCGTCATTGAAGAAGTGCGCATAGTCCGCCCGATAGCCCTCGTCCCCATCGGGGTGCTCGCGCAGGCAGACTTTCGGCTCCGGAGCAATGGGCCGCGCCAGGAAGACACCTGGGTGCTTGCCGAGAACTTCGGTCAGAAAGGTCGTGCCGGAACGTGGCGCGCCACCGATCACGACATCAGGCAATGGCAAGCGGCCGGACATGTCGTCAGGCCTTGAAGAAGCGACGGGTCGCTTCAATGGTGAAATCGACCTGCTCGTCGGACATGCCCGTGAAAAGCGGCATCGACAAGCACTCGGACGCCCAAGCATCCGCTACCGGATATCCGTTGGGATCGAAACCGAAGTTCTGCAGGCAGGGCTGCCTGTGGTTCGGGACAGGATAATGCAGCCCGGTTTCGACGCCCTCACCGGCGAGATACGCCCGCAGCTCATCACGGCGCGGCGTGCGAACAACATACAGATGCCAGACGTGATCCTGGTGAACGACCTTCGGCAGCCGCAGGGGGAGGCCGCTCAGGCCTGCATCATATTTCTGCGCCCAGCCGCGCCGGGAGGCCGTCCATTCGTCGAGCTTGCGCAGCTTTTGGCGCAGAACGATGGCCTGGATGCCGTCCATCCGGTAGTTGTAGCCCACCTCGGTATGGACATAGCGCTCGGCTTGTCCGTGATTGCGCAGCCTGGCCATGCGGGCCGCCAATTCGCCGTCCGCGGTGACGACGAGACCGGCCTCGCCGGCTGCCCCCAGATTCTTGCCGGGGTAGAAGCTGAAGCAGCCGAGCAGACCGCGCGTGCCGAGCTTTCGGCCATCGAACGCGGCGCCGATCGCCTGTGCGTTATCCTCGATGACTTTCAGCCCGTGCTCATTCGCGAGCGCCTCCACGGCGTGCAGATCCGCAGCCTGGCCGTAGAGATGGACCGGGATGATCGCGCGCGTCCGCGAGGTGATCCTGCGGGCGGCGTCCGCGACGTCGATATTCCCGGTCTCATCCTCGACCTCGCACAGGACGGGCGTCGCTCCCGCATAGAGCACGCCCCAGATCGTCGCGATGAAGGTGTGAGCCGGCACGAGCACTTCGTCGCCAGGGCCGATCCCGGCCGCAAGCATGGCGAGATGCAGCGCGGATGTGCCGGAGTTGCAGGCGATAGCATGCGGTGTTCCGAGCCAGGCGGCGATCTCCCGCTCGAACTCCTCGACATAGCGCCCCCCGCTGAAGGCACTATTGAGAAAGATATCGTCCAGATCGGCTCTGGCGGCGCTCGCAATCTCTTTCCACTGCAGGGAGAGATTGTTGAAGGGAACTCGAATGCTCATGCCTTGACTCGCCTTTCCCTGACGTCGCCGACGACGCGCGCCGGGTTACCGGCAACGATTGCGAAATCCGGAACATCCTTGGTCACAACTGACCCGGCCCCGATCAGCGCGCCTGCGCCGATCACCACGGGCAGAATGGTCGCGCCGCTGCCGATGCTTGCTCCTCGGCGCACCAGGGTGCGTTCCAAGATCCAGCCTTCTGAACCGAGCAATTGCCCCGACTCGTCAGCCGCCCGCGGGTAGAGATCGTTCGTGAACATGACGCCATGTCCGACGAACACCTCGTCTTCGACCGTCACGCCTTCGCAGATGAAGCAATGCGACTGAATCTTGCAGCGCGCACCGATGACAGCGCCGGCCTGGATTTCCACAAACGGCCCGACCCGCGTGTCGTCGCCGATCTCGCAGCCATAGATGTTCACCATATCCGGCAGATGGACCCGGACATTGTTTCCCAGCTTCGCGGAAGGGTGGATCGCCATGACGGAACTCAGAAAGGGGTGCTCAGGGGAAAGCCGGGGGCCGTCGATCTAGCATGATCGCGGACGCTCCGCAGAAGAATGGTGCTCCACATCGACGCCCCCAGCTGCTCAGGCATTCAATCGCGCCATGACCTGCTGCACCTGCTGCCGCAGGACAGCCTCACGGTCACCGGGCACCAGGCGCAAATGGACCTCAGGCTGCTCCGGAACCTCGTAGGGGCTCGATATGCCGGTGAAATTAGGGATCTGACCGGCAATGGCCTTGGCGTAAAGGCCCTTTCTGTCGCGCTGGATGCACTCTTCGAGCGGCGTGTCGACGAACACCTCGACGAACTCGCCTTCTCCAAAAAGGGCTCGCGCCATGTCTCGATCGGCGCGGAAGGGAGAGATCAGCGCACAGATGACGATCAGGCCAGCGTCCGTCATCAGCTTCGCCATCTCCGCCGCACGGCGGATGTTTTCGATCCGGTCCATCTCCGTGAAGCCGAGATCGCTGTTGAGGCCGTGCCGCAGATTGTCGCCATCCAGAAGCATCGTGTGGCGCCCGGACCGATGCAGCGCGAGCTCGAGTTCCTTGGCGATGGTCGACTTTCCGGCGCCCGAAAGGCCGGTGAACCAGACGCATCTCGCCGACTGGCTCTTGAGTGCCGCTCGAGCGGCGCGGTCGACCAAGGACAGCTCGGGATGAACATTGGTGGCGCGCCGCAGCGGCTCCTGAATCATCCCCGCCGCGACGGTATTGTTGGTCTCGCGATCGACAAGGATGAAGGCGCCGGTCACACGATTGTCGGCATAGCGATCGAATGCGATCTGCGCGACCGTGGACATCTCGACCACGCCGATCTCGTTGAGCGACAAACCGCGTGCCGGCCGCTGCTCGAGCGTTTCGACGTCCAGGCCATGCTTGATGCCGGTGATGCTGGCGCCGACCCAACGCGTTCCGATCCGCATCAGATACTGGCGTCCCGCGCTACAGGCGTCTGCCGACATCCAGACGAGGTGCGCGCTGAAATGATCCGTCAACGGCGCGCGGGCTCGGGACGGTGCGAGCAGATCTCCCCGGGCAATATCGATCTCTTCCGTCAGCCTGAGCGTGACGGCTTCGCCTGCGCCCGCTCGCGTCGTCTCGCCATTGGGCCCGATGATCCCCGCGATCCGCGAGTGAGCCCCCGAGCTCGCAACGACGATCTCGTCGCCCACGGCAATCTCTCCAGACGCGATGCGTCCGGCGAATCCGCGGAAATCCGCATTGGGCCGGAGGACGAGCTGAACGGGGAAGCGAAAGGGTGCTGCTGCCTGGCCGGCGAGAGGGTCCGCGTTCTCCAACGCTTCCAGCAGAGAGCCGCCCTCATACCAGCTCATTCGTGACGACCGGGTCACGACGTTGTCCCCGCTCCGGGCCGAAACCGGAATGGTCTGAATGCTCGTGAAATTCAGCCCGCGCGCGAAAGCGAGGAATTCGTCGCGAATTCGCTCGAATGCAAGCTGATCAAAGTCGATCAGATCCATCTTGTTCACGGCCACGATGACGTTGCGCAGGCCCATCAGGCTGCAAATCGTCGCGTGGCGGCGCGTCTGGATCAGGGATCCCTTTCTGGCGTCGACGAGAATGACGGCAAGGTCGGCATCCGAAGCACCTGTCGCCATATTGCGCGTGTATTGCTCGTGCCCCGGACAGTCGATGGCGATGAAGCTTCGCTTGGCGGTGCTAAAATAGCGGTAGGCGACATCGATCGTGATCGCCTGTTCGCGTTCCGCCTCCAGCCCGTCCATCAACAGCGCAAAATCGAGCGCTTCGCCGGTCGTGCCGTAACGCTTCGTGTCCTTTCGGATGGCTTCGAGCTGATCGTCGAAGATCGCTCCGACCTCATAGAGGAGGCGGCCCATGAGGGTCGATTTGCCGTCATCGACAGAGCCGCAGGTCAAGAAGCGTAGCTGGGTATCAATCATCAGAAATAGCCGTCACGCTTTTTCCGCTCCATTGACGCGCTCTCGTCGCTGTCAATCAGGCGTCCTTGCCGTTCAGAGGTGGAAGCCGCGCGCATTTCGGAAATGATATCGTCAAGCGTCTCCGCGTTGCTCTCGATCGCGCCGGTCAACGGATAGCAGCCGAGCGTCCGAAATCGCACCTTCCGCATTTCCGGCTGCTCACCCGGCTCCAACGGCAAGCGCTCGTCGTCGACCATGATCAGGGCCTTGGAACGCTCGACGACAGGCCGAAGCTTCGCGAAGTAGAGCGGCACGACATCAATGCCCTCTGCCCTGACATATTCCCAAACGTCCATTTCGGTCCAGTTCGAGAGCGGGAAGGCGCGGACGCTCTCGCCCTGCCGGATCCGCGTATTGAACAGCCGCCACAGCTCCGGGCGCTGATTGCGCGGGTCCCAAACATGCTTGGCATTGCGAAACGAGAGTATCCGCTCCTTCGCCCGGCTCTTCTCCTCGTCGCGGCGAGCCCCACCGAAGGCCGCGTCGAAGCCGTAATGGTCGAGAGCCTGCTTGAGCGCCTCAGTCTTCATGACCTGGGTGTGGACGGCCGAGCCCGATGCGACTGGCGAAATGTTCCGGGCGACACCGTCGGCGTTCACATGGACCAGGATCTCGACGCCATGCTTCTCCGCGATCCTGTCGCGGAAGGCGATCATCTCGCGGAATTTCCAAGTCGTATCCACGTGCAGGAGCGGGAACGGCAGAGGCCCCGGCGCAAAGGCCTTGAGAGCCAGGTGCAGAAGCACCGAGCTGTCCTTCCCGATCGAATAGAGCATCACAGGATTGCGAAACTCGGCGACCACCTCGCGGATGATCGTAATCGCTTCGGCCTCGAGGATGCGCAGATGTGGGGGAAGCAGTTGCAAAGTCGTTCGCTTATCAAAAACCGATGGCCAAGAACGCCGTCACAGTGGGGAACGCCGAGGAAGAAACCGCCCACGCGCAGATGCGCTCTATCACGGCCGTGAACCGCTGTTAAGCGGTGCCCGGGAGCGTGGAACGCGACGCGATCGGCGGGAAAAGCATGAGCGGCCCGTCGTGTTCGAGGGGCAGCCGCTGGCCCGGCGTTCGTGCGGCTGCAGAAGAGATCTGAGCGACTGTCACCGTTGCCCCTGACGACCCACGCAGCATCCGCTCGCGCCTTCGATCATCGTTTTGCTGCGAGTTGCCCGCACCACCGCAATCCGGGATATAGCAGCTCATCCAATACGACACCCATCGATTCGTCTCCGAGCCGCTTCGTCCGGGTCGCGTCCCTTCCACAAAGGTCAGGCGTTCGACATGGTCTCAGGCTTTGGAGCAAAGGGCGGAGCGCGGCTCACGCCAGTCTTTCTTTCGATCGGCATCGCTTTCGCCTGCCTGGCCATGGCCGCTCCCCATATCGGCCTGGGGAAAGCCGAGGCTTTCTTCCTCTACCGGTGGCTCGGGCTCAGCAGGACGGTGGTCACCGTGGCCGGTCTGGTCATCGCGGCCGGAGCCCTGCTCACACCTGCGTTCATTCGGTTCGGGCCCGCAGCGGGACGGAGGGGGCTGGCCATCGCGCGGAGAGGCGCCGTCGCAGGGGCCAGCGCCGTTCAACGCATCCGACATTGGGTGGGTCTCGTCAGAACAGAGCGCGCGCCGTCCGGAACGGCGAGATGGAGACTTGAGTGGCTGCTCTGCGCCATCTCCGTCATTCTCGCCGTAACGACGCTCTGCGTCGCCGCAGCGAGCATGTTCTGGGGTCTCGATTTCACGGATGAGGGCCTCTACGTCTATGAGCTCGCGCATCGAAAGCCCGCTGCGCGCTTTTTCATCAGCCCGGTCGCCGGCAAGATCGGCGAGCTTTTCGCGAACAACATCCTCTACTGGCGCTTTATCGGTCTCGGCCTGCTGGTTGCGGGCGCCGTGCTGTTCAGCTCGGCCGTGGCCCGGCTCAGCGAGCACCTGAAACTGCTTCAGCAGGCCAGACATCATCGTCTGACGCTCACCTGCGCAACGATTTCCGGTGCTCTTGCATTCTACGCGTACGGAGCGCCCACATTCTCCTACAGGATCGCTTCGTCGGCCGGCGTCCTTCTCGCCTTCGCCGGCTTCATCCACGGGTCCTTGGCAACCAAAAGCTGGCAACGTTGGCTTTGGGTCGGTCTGGCCTCGCTCGGCGCGCTGATGATGGCCTTGGCAAGGCCTCCGGTCGTGCTTCCGTACGGCTTCGTCATTCTGCTGCTGGGCGTTCTGCTGGTTCCAACTCGCGGGTGGAAGCCCGTAGCGGGACTTCTCTTCCAGCACGCCGCGTTGGTGTTGCTGCTGGCTGGAGCCTGCTACGCTCTGCTCGGGCTCCAGGAGGAATTTGCCGCGGTCGCCGGGCGGCTCGTCGCCGCCGGGCAAAGCACCCATCCTCCGGCGACGATTCTACGCCAACATCTGGATGACATGCTTGCCCTGCCGGGCAACGTGATCCCGATCGCAGCTCAAGCCCTGGCCATCGGCCTCTGCCTGGCACTCCTCACCACCGTCATAAGCCTCATCGCGCGACGCCGCGCGTCGAAGCTGTATCTTTCTGACGCCTTGGTGTGGGCTTACGCCATCGCGCCTCTGTTCATCACCTATGACTACCTGGTTCAGTGGTCGCACTACATCTCCAGCGCAGCCGTGGGATGCGGCGATCGGACGATGCTGGCCTGCCAGGGACCCACGCCGGCGCAGACCGGGCGGATTTTCCTGAACACCGCGGCCGCACCGCTCCTGCTCGTCGGTATGCTGCTGATCCTGGATCGCTACGTCAGCCGGTCGCCCAAACCAGCAGAAGGCCCTGGATCTCCGAAATGGGCCGCGCTGGTGTTCTTCCTGATGGCGGCAACGACCGTCTCATCCTTTTACACCGATGTCGGCTGGTTCTATCACGTCATCCTCAGCCTGGGCCCGCTGGCGGGATGTCTGTACCTCGCCTTTGCCGCGCTGCCTGCCCGCTCACTTTCCGCCGGAAGTTGGCCCGCCACCTTGGCCGTGATCGGCCTGCAGCTGGCGATCGGCGTCGATGTCCTGCACAACCGTGTGCTGTTTCCGCATCGTCAACTTGGAACCACTGCTGAGCAAACGCAGCGCCTTGAAAGCCCTCCGTCGCTACGTGGACTCCATGTCTCGCAACAGACCAAAGACATCGTCAGCGCGCTGAAGGCTGGCCTCGAGGCCGGAGGCTTCGACGCTGATCGGGACGTGATGATCGCGCCCTACCACATTCCCGGGCTGATCCTGCTCCTCGATGCGCGAGCACTGGGAACGCCCTGGCTCGCCGACCTCGACGTGGATTGTCGATACCTGCACGCTGACCCCACGTCGTTGGAGAAGGTCGGTCGCGTCTTCATGATCAGCAATTCGCCGCTGTCCGACAACCTCACGCAGTGCCTCCAGCGGGCAGGCCTGGATCTGAAGCAAAAACGAACTCTGACAGAAGTCCGCGTCGATTCACTTCGATCGCTGGACCTCTCGGTCATCCCCGTTACCGGCGCGTCGGCACGGTAACCGTTAACACTCCGACGCGTGACCCAGGCGCCAACGACTGCGCGCCATTCCCGCAGCGCGACCGAAAAGAGCGTGAGGTCGCGCAGGCGCCAGCGGCACTCCGCCCCGACCAGAACGACCACTGAACAGGGGTCGAGGAAGGCGTCAGGGAACGCGGGCCTGGCGGCAGGCCGCCACAACATACTGAAGCTTCAAGGAAATTTGGAGCGGGCGATCGGGATCGAACCGACGACATTCAGCTTGGGAAGCTGACGTTCTACCACTGAACTACGCCCGCATGCCCTTCACGCTGGCGAAGCAACGCGCGGCAGGTTCGCGTTCATAGCGGGTCACGCTGCAGGTGTCATCCGGGAATCTCACGACACACGCGGGACTGTGCGGAGCCCGGGCATTCAGCCGATGAAATGCTTCGACAGCTTGAGCGCCTGGCCCTGATAGTTGGACTTGAGCCCCGCGCCATAGAGGGCGTCGGGGCGCCCTGCCATGGTCTCGTAGACCAGCCGGCCGACGATCTGGCCGTCCTCGATGATGAAGGGCACGTCGCGGGAGCGGACCTCGAGCACCGCGCGCGCGCCCTGGCCGCCGGCGGCGCTGTGGCCGAAGCCGGGATCGAAGAAGCCGGCGTAATGCACGCGGAACTCGCCGACCAGCGCGTCGAAGGGCGTCATCTCGGCCGCGTGGTCGGGCGGGACGTGGACGGCTTCCTTGGAGGCGAGGATGTAGAACTGGCCGGGATCGAGGATCATGCTCCGTGAACCATCGTCCGGGATCGGCTCCCAGAAATCGGCGGCGCGATAGGCGCCGACGCGATCGACATCGATCAGCGCGGTGTGATGCTTGCCGCGATAGCCGAGAAGCCCGCCAAAGCCCGAGAGATCGACGCTGACGGCCACGCCGCCCTGGAAGGAGGGTTCGGCCGCGTTGACCAGCGTCTGGCGGGCGTGGAGCTCTTCCAGCGCCTTGTCGTCGAGGCGAGCTTCGCCGGCGCGGAAGCGGATCTGCGAAAGGCGCGAGCCGGAGCGGACGAGCACCGGGAAGGTGCGCGGCGAGATCTCAATGAAGAGCGGGCCGTCATAGCCGTCCTCGACCAGATCGAACTCGCGGGCGCGGTCGGTGATGACGCGGGTGAAGACGTCGAGCCGGCCGGTCGAGCTCTTCGGATTGGCGGCGGCGCGCAGGCCCTTGGGGAGGCTCAGCCCCTCCATCAGCTCGGCGATGTAGACGCAGCCGGTCTCCAGAACCGCCCCGCGCGTGAGGTCGATCTCGTGCAGGGAGAGGTCCTCGATGCGGCTGCGCACCGTGCGTTCCGGCCCCGGCAGGAAGCTGGCGCGGACGCGATAGGCGCGCGCGCCGAGCCGCAGATCGAGGCTCGCGGGCTGGATCTGCCCCTCCGCCGGAGGGAGGGCGAGACGGATCGCGCCCTGCTCGATGAAGGCACGGATGGAGCTGTCGGGCTGGATGCCGGGCTTGAAGGGCAGCATGCAAATTCCGCGGAGACAATCGGTCATAGCTAGCGAAGCGGCCGCCAAAGGCCAAGCTTCCGGGCAGCCGGGCAGGCCGGACCGACGAGGTTGTCCACGCCCGAATCGCGGTATGACCGGCCGGCACGACTGGCATTGACGCTGGCGCCGGCTCCCCGATAACAGAGCGATGGCTACGAGCAGCGCCTCCGCGATGTATCAGGCACAGACGCATGGCGTGCGCGTCAGCGCGGCGCCGCGCTTCATGGAGGCGGAATCCTCGCATGCGCAGGGCCGCTACTTCTGGGCCTACTCGATCGAGATCGTGAATCTTTCCGAACAGACCGTCCAGCTGATGACCCGGCACTGGATCATCACCGACGGACGCGGCGAGGTGCATGAGGTGCGCGGCGAGGGCGTCGTCGGCAAGCAGCCGGTGCTGCGGCCGGGCGAGAGCTTCAGCTACACCTCCGGCTGCCCTCTGACCACGCCAGACGGCTCGATGCAGGGTTTCTACGCCATGCAGGACGAGAACGGCGCGACCTTCGATGTCGAGGTGCCGCTCTTCCCACTCGACTCTCCCTATGTGAAAAAGGTTCTGCATTGACCACCGCCAAAGCTCCGGCCGGGCAGCGCTACACGCCGCTTGAGATGCTGGCCCGCCTCGTCGCCTTCGACACGGTCAGCTCCAACTCCAACCTGCCGCTCATCGCATTCGTTGAGGACTACCTCGCGGGCTGGGGCATACCCTCGGTGCGCTTTCCCAATGAGGCCGGCGACAAGGTAGCGCTGTTCGCTACCGTCGGCCCTACCGACCGCGGCGGAGTCGTACTCTCCGGCCATACCGACGTCGTGCCGGTCGCGGGGCAGGCCTGGAGCCGGGATCCCTTCACCCTGCATGTCGAGAACGGCCGCGCCTATGGCCGCGGCGCCGTCGACATGAAGGGCTTCGTCGCGCTGGCGCTCGCGCTGGTCCCGGACTTCATCGCCGCCGATCTCAAGACGCCGATCCACCTCTTCCTCTCCTATGACGAGGAGGTGACCTGTCTCGGCGTCGTCGACGGCATCGCCGCCATGGGCAAGACGCTGCCTCGGCCGCAAGCCGTCATCGTCGGCGAGCCGACCTCGCTCGACATCGCCGATGCGCATAAGGGCGTCCGCACCTTCCGCACGATCATCACCGGATTCGCCGCTCACTCCTCCAAGCCGCAGCTCGGCGCCAGCGCGGTCCATGCCGGCGCGCTGCTCGCGGCCGAGCTCGACCTCATGCAGGAGGAGGCGAAGGAGAAGCCCGACGGAAGCGACCGCTTCGACCCCCCCTATGACACCATCCATGCCGGCTCGTTCCATGGCGGCATCGCGCGCAATATTCTTGCCGACCGGGCGGAGCTGCTCTGGGAGATCCGGACGCTCCCGAGCTCCGACCCGGAAGTCGGGCCCGCCCGCTTTGCTGCATCGTCGGACAAGATTCTTGCACGCATGCGCCAGACCGCGCCGAGCTCGACCATCGAAACTGTCATGAGCTCGGATGTGCCGGGACTAGCGCCCGATCCTGGCTCGGAGGCGGAGCGGCTCGCGATCCGACTTTCGGGGCGAAACCACACGATTGCCGTCGCCTACGCCACCGAAGCAGGGCATTTCCAGCGCGCCGGGCTGCCGACCGTCGTCTGCGGGCCCGGCTCGATCGACCAGGCGCATCAGCCGGACGAGTATATCACGCTGGAGCAGCTCGAAGCGGGCGAAGGCTTCATGCGCCGGCTGATGGCTGAGTGCCGGAACTGAGCGAAAAGCTGGCGCATTTTGTCTTAAAGGAATACTTCAGATTATCTGAAGTATCATTCCGGCATCGAGCAGCGCTAATCTGCCGCTTTAAGACGATCCAAAATGCCATTCTAACTCAATGAGTTATGATTCGGAGCTCGTATGGCCTCTGAATGAAGCGAGCGCCGGATTTTTCTGCCTTCGGCACGCCTCCGGAGCGAGATAAAACCTATACAAAACAATCCCCTGAATGCCTTATCTTGAAAATTGATTCCGGAAGGCGCCGGAATAGTTAATCAATCCTTTCGCCGCGGCCCGGAGCGGAACTCGCGCCTTAGCCGCGTCCTATAACCCAATGAATTCGCTGATATTTTCGTGAAGTTAGACGCAACGCCCGTGCCGAACCGCGAGCCTTGCCTCAGGCTTGCGGCGGCGCATTGAGGCATGGATTCCGAGGCAAGCCAGGGACGACGCGGGGCCGCCCGCCGGATTGGCTGCTCAGGCCGCGGGCTTGCCCGCGAGAAGCCTCCGGGCGGTGTAGGTCATGACCTTCACACCGCCCTGGTTGAACACCTCGATGATGGAATCGACGACCGCGCGGCCGCTCTTGGAGGTCGGCCTGATGCCGGTGACCTCGACGGTCGCCCAAATGGTGTCCCCGACGACGACCGGCGCGTGGATTTTCTGCTCCAGTTCCAGCATGGCGAGACCCGTGCCCTGGATCAGGCTCTGCAGGATGAACCCCTCGATCAACGCATAGGTCAGCGCGCCCGGCACGGGGCGGCCCTTCATCGCCGCGCCCTCATATTCGGCGTCGATGAAGATCGCTTCCAGCATGCCTGTCACGGCGATGAAACTGACCAGATCCGTCTCCGTGATGGTGCGTCGGAAGGTCCGGAATTTCTGCCCGACCGATAGATCCTGCCAATAGGCGCCTTGTCCAAGACGCGGCAATGCATCCGTCTCGCTCATGACAGACTCTCCCCACTTATCACTTTGATTTTTCATCGATTTCCCGAAGGTGGCATTCACCTTCGGGTCGATGTTTCAGAGGCCCGCGGAGAGCCCGTCCTCGACCTCGGAGGGGTCGAAGCTGTAGCGCCGGGAGCAGAACTCGCAGGTAACGCCGAGCTTGCCGTCGTCAGCGATCATGGCGCGCCGATCCTCGGGCGAAAAGCCACGCAGCATGGAGAGCACGCGCTCGCGCGAGCAGCGGCAGGCCTCGTGAACCAGAACAGGCTCGAAGACGCGCGCGCCACGCTCGTGGAAGAGCCTGTAGAGCAGGCGCTCGCTCTCCAGCATCGGGTCGAGGAGCTCGTGATCCTCGACCGTGTCGACCAGCGAGCGCGCCTCCATCCAGGCATCGTCGCTGATGCCGTCCGGATCGGCTCCGGCCAGGATTTCGTGGCCCTCCGGCGCATCGCCAGGATGGATGTCGGCCGCACGCAGCCGATCGGGCGAATGCGGCATGAACTGCACGAGGACACCGCCGGCGCGCCATTGCGGCCGGCCGCCGGTCGTGACCGTGCCGACGCCGAGCCGCACGCGGGTCGGGATCTGCTCGGACTGGCGGAAATACTGATGCGCCGCCTCTTCGAGGCTCTGGCCCTTCAGCGCGACGATGCCCTGATAGCGCGTCGTGGTCGTGCCTTGGTCCACCGTCATGGCGAGATGGCCCTCGCCGAGCAGATCGCCCGTCGATAGTTTATCGAGCGCCACCGCCTCGACGAGCTTGGCCTCATCGATATGGGCGACGGCGCGGAAATTATCCGGCGCGTTGAAATCGACCACCATCATCGAGATGGCGCCGTCGCTCTTGGTCTGGAGCTGGAAGCGGCCTTCGAACTTCAGCGCCGTGCCGAGCAGGACGGTCAGCGCCGCAGCCTCCCCCAGCACGCGCGAGACGGGCTCTGGATAGCCATGACGCTCCAGGATCGTGTCGATAGCCGGGCCCAGGCGCACGACGCGACCGCGCACGTCGAGATCAGGCACGGCGAAGGGCACGACGCGGTCGTCGAGCCCAGCGTTGGCCGTTGCGTCTACAGCGGCCATCAGGCCGCCACCCCGCCGAAGCACCAGGCGAGGATGCCCTTCTGCGCATGCAGCCGGTTCTCGGCCTCGTCGAAGACCGCCGATTGCGGGCCGTCCATGATCGCGTCGGTGACTTCCTCGCCGCGCGAGGCCGGCAGGCAGTGCATGAAGATGGCGTCCTTCTCGGCGCGGTCCATCAGCCTGTCATCGACCTGATAGGGGCGCAGCAGGTTGTGGCGGGTGCCTTCCTCGTCGCCCATCGAAACCCAGCAATCGGTGATGACGCAATCGGCGCCCTCGACCGCTTCCTCAGGCCGATTGGTCAGCGAAATCTTCGCGCCCTGCTTCTTCGCCCAGGCGACCAGCGCCGGCGGGGGCGCCAGTTCCTCGGGCGTCGCGATCGACAGCTCGAAATCGAGCCGGCCGGCAGCATGGACCCAGGAGGTCAGGACGTTGTTGGTGTCCCCCGTCCAGGCGATGCGCTTGCCGGTGATCGGGCCCTTCCGCTCCTCGAAGGTCATGACGTCGGCCATGACCTGGCAGGGATGCTGGCGCTTGGTCAGGCCGTTGATGACCGGAACGGTGGCGTATTTGGCCATCTCGACCAGCGAATCGTGGTCGAGGATGCGGATCATGATCGCATCGACATAGCGCGAGAGCACGCGGGCCGTGTCCGCGATGGTCTCGCGCTCGCCGAGCTCGATCTCATGGCCCGCGACCATCATCGGCGAGCCACCGAGTTCGCGGATGCCGACATCGAAGGATACGCGCGTGCGCAGGCTGGGCTGCTCGAAGATCATGGCGATGACCTTGCCTTCGAGCAGACGGTCCCCGACGGCGGCGGGCGTACGACGTCGCGCCTTGATCTCTTCGCCGGCGCGCAGGATGGAGCGCAGCTCGGTCGCTGAGAAATCGGAGAGATCGAGGAAGTGGCGCGTCACGGGCGCTTCCCTTCGGCTTGCGCGGGGTTGATCGGTCGGGATTATTCGGCGGCGGGGCGCTTGAGCGTGTCCTCGACGGCGCTCGCGGCCCTGTCGAGCCTCGAGACGGCCTCGGCGACATCCGCCTCGGTGATGATCAGCGGGGGCAGCAGGCGCACGACATTGTCGCCGGCGCCGACCACCAGCAGGCCCTGCGCCCGGGCCTCGGTGACGAAGTCGGTGTTCAGCGTGCGCAGCTTCAGGCCCAGCATCAGGCCCTCGCCGCGGATCTCCTCGATCACCTGCGGGTGCTTGTCCTTGAGCTCGGCGAGCGACTGCTTCAGCCGCAGCGAGATCTGGCCGACCTTCTCGATGAAGCCGGGCGCCAGCACGACGTCGAGCACGGCATTGCCCACCGCCATGGCGAGCGGATTGCCGCCGAAGGTGGTGCCGTGCGTGCCGAGCGTCATGCCGGAAGCCGCCTCCTCGGTGGCGAGGCAGGCGCCCATCGGGAAGCCGCCGCCGATGCCCTTGGCGATCGACATGATGTCGGGCGCGATGCCGTACATCTCATAGGAGAAGAACTTGCCGGTGCGGCCAACGCCGGTCTGGATCTCGTCGAAGATCAGCAGCAGGCCGTTCTCGTCGCAGAGCTCGCGCAGCAGCTTCAGGAAGCGCGCCGGCACGGAGCGCAGCCCGCCCTCGCCCTGGATCGGCTCGATCATCAGCGCAGCAGTCTCGGGCGTGATGGCAGCGCGCAGCGCCTTCTCGTCATCGAAGGGCACCTGGTCGAAGCCTTCGACCTTGGGGCCGAAGCCTTCGATGTATTTCTGCTGGCCGCCGGCGGCGATGGTCGCCAGCGTCCGGCCGTGGAAGGCGCCCTCGAAGGTGATGATGTGGAAGCGCTCGGGGTTGCCCTTCGCGGCATGGTATTTCCGCGCCATCTTGATGGCGCACTCATTCGCCTCGGCGCCCGAATTGGTGAAGAAGACGCGCTCGGCGAAGGTCGCCTCGCAGAGCCGCCGGGCGAGACGCTCGCCGTCCGGCGCGCCGTAGAGGTTCGAGGTGTGCCAGATCTTGCCGGCCTGCTCGGTCAGCGTCTTGACCAGATGCGGATGGGCATGGCCCAGCGCATTGACGGCGATGCCGGCGCCGAAATCCAGATAGCGCGTGCCGTCTGCCGTGATCGCCCATGGGCCTTCGCCGCGCTCGAACGAGACGGGCGCGCGGGCATAGGTCGGCAGGAGCAGGGATTGCGACGGCTGGGCGGAAACAGGGGCGGAGGCCATGAAACGAAGTTCCTAGCGAAAGGGGGCGGTGAGAACGGATTGGCGCTGACGGTTGAACGACGATCCGGGATAGATGCTGCAATCTGCAGCCATGGTGCGACCCGGCGACGACGTTATCGTCGCGCCAGGCTCCTGACCTCTCGTCGCACCGTCATCCGCATCGTTCGGGCCTTGATCCGCAAAACATAAGCGCCGCCCGAGCGGGGCGGCGTCACCTTGTGGATAAATATGCTTAAGGCGGCCGGGACTGTCAATTCAAAGCAACGGCCTCCGGCCGCAGGCAGTGTTGCCGAAAAGATTCGCCCCGAGGCGTAATCGCCAATCGGCTGGGGAAAAGCTGTTTTCAGATTCGGCGACTCTTGTTCGCGAGTCACTGCCGCTTGTATGGTCAGCCTCGTCAGATACGACATTTCGTGCGGCGTTCCCTGTACCGTCGGTTGCGGCAGAAACGGTTTTGTCCCTGCGACAGAAGCCGCCGGTTCCGGATTCCGTCACGAAGCGCCCTTAAAGGCAGTCTCGCGAGAGACCTGCCGGACAGACAGGTGATGCGATGAACGAAACCGGAGCATGGACGGACGAACGCGTCGAGTTGCTCAAGAAGCTCTGGAGCGACGGGCTGAGCGCCAGCCAGATCGCTGCCGAGCTCGGTAGTGTCACGCGCAATGCGGTGATCGGAAAGGTTCACCGCCTCGGCCTTTCGGGCCGGGCCAAGAGCGCGGCCCAGCCGGCTGCCCCCCGCAATGTCGCCCCGCGCAAGGCACCGACCCGCTCGCCGAGCCACCCGATGGCGAGCCCGGCGGCCGCGACCCGTGGAGCCCATGCGCTGGCGCCGAGCTTCGCCCCCCAGGCGGATGTCGAGGCCCAGCAAGAGCCGGCGCCTTCCGAGGATGTGGTGATCCCCTTCTCGGAGCGCGTCACCATCATGGAGCTGCGCGAGTATATGTGCCGCTGGCCGATGGGCGATCCGACGAGCGCGGAATTCCGCTTCTGCGGGGCGCGCTCACAGACCGGCATGCCCTATTGCGGCTATCACGCCCGCATTGCCTATCAGCCCGCGGCGGACCGCCGGCGGGACCGGAGCAAGGCGCGAGCCTGAGGCCCAACCGTCCTCGCGATATGAGAAACCGGCCTCGCGGCCGGTTTTTTTGTTGTCAGAGCCGTCGCTTCTTCTCCAGCGAACGGCTCCAGCGCGAGAGCGCGAAGCAGATCAGCCAGTAGATCGCGCCGGAGAAGGCATAGGCCTCCATGTTCATGCCGACCCAATTGGGGTCGGCGAGCGAGGCCTGGGCGATGCCGAGCAGGTCGAGGATCGAGACGACGAGCACCAGCGTCGTGTTCTTGATCAGCGCGATGAACTCGTTGGTCATCGCCGGCAGCGAGATGCGCAACGCCTGCGGCAGGATGATCAGCCCGGTCGCCTTCCAGTAGGTGAGGCCGAGCGCGGTCGCCGCCTCGCGCTGGCCCTTGGGCAGGGCCTGGAGGCCGCCGCGCACGGCTTCGGCCATATAGGCGGCGATGACGAAGCCGAGGCCGATCACCGCCCGCGCCAGCCGGTCGATGCCGATGCCTCCCGGCAGGATCAGCGGCAGCAGCAGCGAGGCGAGGAAGATCACCGCGATGATCGGCACACCGCGCCAGAACTCGATGAAGACGACGCTGATCAGCCGGATGACCCGCAGTTCGGACTGCCGACCGAGCGCGAAGAGGATGCCGAGCGGGATCGCGATCAGGCTGGAGTAGATCGAGATGAACAGGGTGAGCATCAGCCCGCCCCATTCGCGCGTCTCGATATAGCGCAGGCCAAAACCGCCGGAGAGCAGCCAGATTCCCAGCGGCGGCAGAACCGCCAGCATGGCGACGCCGAGCCCCAGGCGCAGGCGCTGCGGCGCGAAGATCACCGAGAGCACGCCGAGCAGGAACAGGACGCCAGCCAGATCGACCCGCCAACGCTGGTCGACGGGGTAGAGCCCGTACATGAACTGGCCGAAGCGAGCCCGGACGAAGACCCAGCAGGCCCCGCCCGGTGCGCAATCGGCACGCGTCGTACCGACCCAGGTTGCATCGATCAGCGCCCAGCGGATCAGCGGCACCGCGACCCAGGCGATGCAGAAGGCCAGCACCAACGTCAGGAAGCCGGTGAAGGGCGTGCCGAAGAGGCGCTCGCGCCAGAGGGAAAGGGACGAGACACGGTTCATCGCGTCACCAGAGCGATACGGGCGTTGTACCAGTTCATGACGCCTGAGACGGCGAGGCCGATGACCAGGTAGACCGCGAGCGTCATGGCGATGATCTCGATGGCTTGGCCGGTATTGTTCAGTGCCGAGCCCATGAACAGGCTGACCACGTCGGGATAGGCGATGGCCGCGCCGAAGGAGGAGTTCTTCAGCACGTTGAGATACTGGTTGGTCAGCGGCGGCGTCATCACGCGCAGCGCCTGTGGAATGACCACGAGGCTCAGGATGCGCCCCGGGCGCAGGCCGAGCGCGCCGGCGGCCTCCGTCTGTCCCTTCGGCACGGATTCGATGCCGCCGCGCACGATCTCGGCGATGAAGCCCGCCGTATAGGTGACCAGCGCCGCCAGCAGCGCGACGAATTCCGGGATGACCGCGAAGCCGCCGCGATAGTTGAAGCCGCGCAGCGCCGGCACGTCCCAGCGCGTTGCGAGGCTCGCCCAGGCGATGGCCAGCGCGGGAATGACGAGGATCAGCCCGACGCCGATGGCGAGCAGCGGCGCATCCTGCCCCGTGCGCTCCTTGCGCCGCCGCGCCCAGACCGAGATCAGCCCGTAAGCGACCCAGGAGGCGAGCACGATCAGCGCGGCCCAGCGGAAATTGTCGACGCTGTCCGGCAGCGGGATGGTCAGGCCGCGATTGTTGAGGAAGGCGATGCCGAAGAGGCCGATGCTCTGGCGCGGCGCCGGCAGGGCGGCGATGACGCCGAAATACCAGAACAGCACGAAGAACAGCAGCGGGATATTGCGGACGAACTCGATATAGGCGCCGGCGATGGCCGAGGTCAGCCAATGCGAGGAGAGCCGGGCGATGCCGAGGACGAAGCCCAGCAGGGTCGCGAGCACGATGCCGATCACCGTCACCAGCATGGTGTTCGCGACACCGACCCAGAACAGGCCGAGGATGTTGTCGGACTGGGTGTAGCCGGTCAGGACGAAGGGCACTTCGATGCCGGAGGTGCGCCAGAGGAAGCCGAAGCCGGAGGCGATGCCGGCCTTGACCATGTTCTCCGAGGCGTTGCGCACGAAGAAGATCGTCAGCCCGACGAGGAAGACGACGGCCGCGATCTGGTAGATCCAGTCGCGGACGCGCTTGTCGTTGATGAAGGACAGGAAGCTGCTCACGCGGGCCTCGATCGGGAGTCGCGGGCGTCATTCCCGGGCGGCGCGAAGCGCAGACCCGGGAATCTCGTGACGCTCAAGCTGGTTTACGAGATGGCCGGGTCAAGCCCGACCATGACGACTCCGGGCTCTCACTGGAAGGGCGGGGTGAAGAGCAGGCCACCCTTGATCCAGAGCTGGTTCTGGCCGCGCTCGAGCTTCAGCGGCGAACCCATGCCGACGGTGCGCTCATAGCTCTCGCCATAGTTCCCGACCTGCTTGATGGCGTTGTACATCCAGTCGTCGTTCAAGCCCATCATCTTGCCGAAGCCGCCCTCGGCGCCGAGCAGGCGGCGAACCTCGGAGCTCTTCGAGTTCGCCTTCATCTCGTCGACGTTCTTGGAGGTGACGCCCAGCGCCTCGGCCGCGATCGTGCCGTTCAGCACCCAGCGGACGATGAGCTGCCAGCGCTCGTCGCCCCAGCGCGTCACGGGGCCCTGCGGGTCGTTCGAGATCGGCTGGGTCAGGATGACGTGCTCGTCAGGCGCCTTCAGCTTGATGCGCTGGCCGGCGAGCGCGCCGACGCCAGCCGTATAGGCGTCGCAGCGGCCGGCGTCATAGGCGGCGATGGCGTCGTCGTTCTTCTGGAAGTTGGTGATGGTGACCTTCAGGTTGCGCTCGCGGAACCAGTCGGCGGCGTTCTTCTCCTCAGTCGAGCCGGCGGCGACGCAGACCGAGGCACCGTCGAGGCCAGCGGCGTCCTTCACATTGGCCGACTTGCGGACGAGAAAGGTCTGGCCCTCGTAGAAATTGATGCCCTGGAAGTTCAGGCCGAGCGTGGCGTTGCGCGAGAAGGTGATGGTCGAATTGCGCGAGAGCACGTCGACCTGGCCGGATTGCAGGATCGGCCAGCGCTGCTGCACCGAGGTCGGGGTGTACTTGACCTTGGTCGCGTCGCCGAAGATCGCGGCCGCCAGCGCCTTGCAGTAATCGACGTCGATGCCGCTCCATTCGCCCTTGTCATTGGCGAAGGAGAAGCCCGGCAGGCCGAGATGGACGCCGCATTCGAGATTGCCGCGCGCCTTGACGGCATCCAGCGTCGGGCTGGGTGCGAGCTGCTGCGCCTGCGCGAAAGAGATTCCGGCGGCAAGAACCGCGGCCGCGCTGATGATCCTGATCGTCATAATCCGTCTCCCCGAAGCCATTGGCGGCTTTCTGTGCCGGAAGACTATGCAACAGCCGGGCCGAAAGCGGTAGCGGCGGAAATCCCAATCCGGGCCGACGCGGATTCCGTTCAGGAGGCGGGTGATTGCGGGCCTGCGACGCGCGCATTCTTGCGAATGGTGTAGAGCGTCGCGCCGATCACGATGGCAGCGCCGATCCAGGTGCTGAGCGCGGGAATCTCGGCGAAGAAGAAGAAGCCGGTGAAGCTCGCCAGCAGCAGGCGGCTGAAGTCGAGCGGGGCGAGCGCCGCAGCCTCGCCGACCTGGTAGGCGCGGGTGATCAGCCATTGGCCCGCCGTGCCGAACAGGCTGAGCACGGCGAGCCAGAACCACTGGTTCGCAGTGGGCGTCTGCCACCAGGCCCAGGTTGGGACGGCCAGCAAGGCGATCAGCACGATGCCCTGATAGAGCAGGATGGTGTCGGTGCGCTCGCTCGCCGCGAGCTTGCGGACGCTGACGGTGATGCCCGCGCCGCAGACCGCGCCGAAGACGGCGAGCAGCGCGTAGATGTCGAGCCCGTCGCTGCTGGGGCGCAGCATGATCAGCACGCCGACGAAACCGATGATCGTCGCGGCCCAGCGCCGGCCATCGACCTTTTCCTTCAGGACGATGACGGCGGCGATGGTGACGAACAGCACCTGGCTGAAGCCGATCGCGGTCGCCTGCGCCAGCGGAATCTTAACCACCGCCGTGAAGCCGGCCAGCATGGACGCGAGTGTGAAGACGCTGCGGGTGATCTGCAGGCCGACCCGATCCGTATGCAGCGCCTGGCGCAGGCTGCCGGCCGCAAACAGCAAGAGGATCGCCATCATGATCACCTGCCGGATCAGCAGGATCTGCACGAGCGGGATCGCCTGGCCGACATGCTTGATCCCGGCGACCATCACCGCATAGACCAGCAGCGCGCCGAGCATGAAGACCGAGCCGCGCAGATTGGGGCTCGCCCCGCGCCACCAGTGCCGGAACTTTCGGGTGAGCCGGCCCGGCGCTGCCGAAACCGCGCTGTCGGGCAAGCTCTGAAGGACCACCGGAGACGCGTCGGACACGGTGCTGAAAGTCGGATGCGCGGCAGCGGCCGGCTCCTGCCAAGCCGGAGCCTCGACCTCACCCTCCGAACGGCTCTGCCGCCCGGCCTGCCTGTCCTCGCTCATCGCCCCAACCATCGCCCGGCCTCAGACGGGCCGGACCAACGTTTCATCCCCTGCTCCCTTCATCGGCGAAGCGTGGCGGCACGGCCAGTGGCACCCGCACATGGCCGGGTTGTGCCGGTGGCGCGGCGGCTGCCGTGGTCAGGCCAGGGCGGCGGAGAGCCCGCGGGCCAGCGCGTCCGCCAGCGCCGCGCGCTGACCGGCGAGGAAGGCCGCGCCGTCGATGTGCTGGCGATCTCCGGCGCGGATCGCGGCGAGCCGCTCGACGAGCGCCGCGGCGAAGCCGGCCGGCGTGTCGGCCAGGGTGAAGTTGGCCGGCAACGCCGTGAAGCCGCGGCAGGAGAGCGGGGTCGCCACGGCCGGCAGGCCGAGTTGCATGGCCTCGATCGTCTTGAGCTGGACGCCGGTTCCGGCCCGGCTCGACAGCGCGACGATCCGGCAGGAGCGCAGGAAGGCATCGGCGGCGGGCACGCGACCGACCAGCGCGACATTGGGCGGCGCCTGCAGATCGGACGGCAGGCGGCCGGCGACGGCGACCCGCAGATCGGACGGCAACAGCGGGCAGACTTCGCGCAGGAACCAGTCCAGCCCGACCCGGTTCGGCTCCCAGCTCCAGGTGCCGATCAGCCCGATGTCGAAGGCCGGCGGCTCCTCCGGCGCGTCCCGCAGCGGGGCCTCACCGGCGCCCGAGACCAGCGGCAGCACGCCCGACTTGCCCTGCCCGGCCGGCCCGAGCGCCTGCCTGTCTTCCTCGGAAAGGGTCCAGACGAAGCGCGCCTCGCGCCAGAGCCCGCGCTCGATCTCCTCCAGCAGCCGGGCTTCACGGGCGAAAAGCCAGCGGAGCAGCGGATTTCTCGCATGCGCGGCGCTCTGTCGCGCCGAAACGTGCTCGATATTGTGTTCGACCAGGATGCAGGGCGCGAGCCGGAGCAGCTCGGGAAAGGCGCCCGGCAGCATCACCGAGTTCAGGACGATGGCGTCGAAGGGGCCATGCTTCTCGACCGCATCCAGGAGCCGGCCGGCACCGGCGAGCCTGAGCTTGGCGCAAGCGAGCGGGAGCCCGTAGCGGAAGGCGGCCGCCAGCCATTGCAGCTTGCGCGGCGCCCCGACCACCGCATTCTCGATGTCGACGGCGGCGACCACGACCGCTCCCTCGGGCTCGGCCGGAACCTCGCCCGGCCGCGTGAAGCCGATCGCCGTGACCTCATGCCCGGCCGCGCGCAGGGCCGAAAGGACCGCCGCATTGGCGATCTCGAAGCCGGTATCCGGCCTGGCGACCGGGATGAGCGAGGTCAGGAAAGCGAGGCGCAAGAATCGATGCTCTTCGGCGGGTCCGCTTCAGTCTGCCCATTGCCGCGGCAGGTCAAGCACAGCGAAGGACTATGCTCAACAGCGGCAAAGCCAACGAACACCGAACCTTAAGCCGCGATGAGCTAGCGTCCCGTTCCATGACGACAGCCCTGCATTTCGACACGCCGGAGCCGTTCGCGGTGATCACACAATCGCCGCCGGAGGCGCTTGCCGCTGTCGAAAGCGTGATCTGCGTGCCGACCTTCAAGCGGCCCGAGATGCTGGAGGCGACGCTGCGCTCGCTGGCCGGCCAGCAGGGCGGGCATGATTTCGCGGTGATCGTCGTCGAGAACGAGGGCGTCGAGCGCGCCGGTGCCGAGCGCGCCAGCGCCCTGCTCGCGGCCGGCCTGTTCAAGGGGCTGGTGATCGTCGAGCCGCGCCAGGGCAACTGCAAGGCCTATAACGCCGCCTGGCGCTGTGCTCTGACGCGGTTTCCAGCACTCAAGCAGGTACTCGGCATCGACGACGACGAGGAGGCCGAGCCCGGCTGGCTCGACGCTTTCCTGAAGGCCGCCGAAACCGCGCCGGCAGAGCTCTTCGGCGGCTCGGTGACGCCCGTCTTCGCCGATGCCTCGCGCGCCTGGCTCTCGGCGCATCCCGTGTTCCGCTCGCATTACGGTGCCTCGGGGCCCGTCCCGATGCTCTATTCGAGCGCCAACTACCTGATCCGCCGGGAGGTGCTGGAGCGGCTCGGCTTCCCCTTCCTGGACGAGAGCTTCGATTTCACCGGCGGCGGCGATACGGATTTCTTCACCCGCGCCCGCGCCGCCGGCTTCCGCTTCTGGTGGGTGCAGGAGGCGGCGCAACGCGAGACCATGCCGGCGCGGCGCAGCGAATTCGGCTGGATCGCTGCGCGCGGCCTGCGCAACGGCGCGATCTCGGCCGCCATCGCCCGGCGGCAGAATCCTGGACCCGGCGGGCGCCTGCGCGTGCTGGCGAAGTCGCTGGCCCTTCTGGCTGCGTCCGTGCCGCGCGGCCTCGCGCTCGGCCTGCGGACCGGATCGGGGCTGATCGGGCTCTATCACGCGCAAGTGGCTTGGGGGCGGTTGATCTCCGAATTCGGTGTCGCCAACGAGCAGTACCGCAAGCCGGAGAAGAACTAGCCCGTCGCGCTCGGGCTCAGCCCGCGTTGACGACGATGCCCGCGAGCTTCGCGGCCTGAGGTCCGAGCTCGGCCTGCCAGCGCTCGATCTCCGCCTTGGCGGGTTCGGCCCCACGGACGACCAGCACGATGTCGTCGACCGCATCGGCGAAGCGGCGCGTCAGCGCATCGGCACTGCGGCTGCCGCCGTCGATCACGATCGGGCCGAAGCGATGCGCCGCACTGAGGAGCCCGGACTGGATCGCGTTCGGACCCGGCGCCGAAACAGAGCCGATGCGCGGCAGGAATGCGAGGCCCGTGCCTTCGTCCTTGCAGGCGGTGCGCGCGACAGACGCGCTGCCGTCGAGCACCTCGGCGAGACCTGTCGGCGCATCCGAAGCGAAGATGCGGGTGAGGCCGAGCGCGCCCTCGCCGATATCGACGAGCAGTGCCGGCAGGCCGGCCTGCGCGGCATCGAGCGCGAGGTTCAACGCAAATGTGGTCGTTCCGACCTGAGGCTGCAGGCCGAGGACGAGAATGCGGCGGCGGCCGCCGGCCTGCGCCAGTTCGGTGCGGACCCCACCGACAGCCCTAGCGAAGGCGCTTTGCGGCTTGTCGACGACATCGACGAGATGGGCCTGTCCCTGGAAGACCGAGCGTCGATCGGCCATCTCGCTGCGCCAGCGGCGGTGGCGCACCGCCGGAACCGTGCCGAGCACGCGCAGGACGGGCGCAGGCTTATCGGGAGTGCGCCCGGCCTGCCCGCCCGGAATCGCGATCAGGCGGCGCCAGCCGCTTGGGGTGGGCTCCTTGACGTCCGCCGGCACGGCGCGCTTCGCCGTGGCCACCTCGGCCTGTACCGGCGGGACGGGCTTGGGAGCCACCGGTTCGGGCGGGGCGGCGACAGGCGGCGTAAACGGCGGCGATACGGTCGCCGGAGGCACGGTTTTAGCCTCGGGGGCAGGCGATGCGACGGGGCGCGGGGCACGGCGCCAGAAGGGGCGGCGCGCGGGAGCGGCCTCACGATCCGCCGGCGCCGGAAGCGGCACGGCGAAGAGGGCGAGCGCCAGCGCCAGCAGCGCACCGAGGCCACCGCCGCCGAAAGCGCCGAGCAAGGCGACGTTGCGGCGGCTGATGCCGCTCTTTTCCAGCGGCGGCATGGCCGGGCTGATGATGCGGGCATTGGTGGTGTCGATGCCACCGAGTTCCCCGGTCTCGCGGGCGCGGCGCAGGAAGGCGTCATAGACCGCACGTGAGGATTCGACCTCGCGCTCCAGCTCGCGCAGCTCGACCGAGGCGCGGCCCACGGCATATTGCGCCTTGGTGAGCTGATCGACCCGGCTGGCGAGCTGGCGCTCGGCATCGACGGCGCGGTCGTATTCGACCTTGGCGGAACGGCCGATCCGTGCGAGCTCCTCGGTGATCTGGCGGCGGGCGTCGCGGACCTGCGACTGCGCGGCTGCCAGCGCGGGGTGGCGTTCGCCGAGCGAGGCGACGAGATCGGCCTCGCGGGCCAGCGCAGCGCCGAGCTGCGCGCGCAGGGCCGTCATGGTGTTGGAAGAGACGGCCTCGGGCGCGGCGCCCGCCTCGAGGCTGGACGCGCGGGTCGCGACGATCTGGTCGTATTTGGCCTTGGCTTCGGTGGTTCGCGTGCGGGCCGAGACGAGCTGGCTGGTGTTGAGCCCGAGCTGCTCCTCACTCAGCGGCTTGCCGCCGATGCCGACGAGATTATTCGCCTCGCGGTATTTCTGCGCCTTGTCCTCGGCGATCCGCAGGCGGTTGCGCAGCTCTTCCAGGCGGCCGGTGAGGGACGCCGTGGCGCGCTGCGCCAACTCGACACGGACCGCGGCCTGATCCTCCAGATAGGCCTCCGCCAGCGCATTGGCGATCTTCGCGGCCTTGTCGGGATCCTGCGCGGTTGCGGAGATGTCGATGACGAAGGTGCGCTCGCCGCGACGGACCGCGACATTCTTGTCGAGCGCCGCCAGCGCATAGAGCATCGACCGGTCCGGCGAGCCGGGGGCCGCGGGTGACGAAAAGAGGGACGAGAACAGGCCGCTGCGCGCGGCGCCGCCGTAATCCGGGTCCTTGTCGAGGCCGAGCCGCTCGACGACGCGCGACTTGATGCTGTCGGAGGCGATGACGCGGGCCTGGCTTTCCAGATAGCCGGTGATCGAGGTCGGGTCGCTGCCGACCGTATTAGGCGAGACGTCGTTCTGCAGCACGCGCAGATCGCGCGGATCGATGAAGAGCTGCGCCGTCGAGATGTATTTCGGCGTCATCATCATGCCGGCGAGGATGCCCAGCGCGAGACCGACCAGCGCCATCAGAAGGATCAGACCGCGCCGGTTCCAGAGCGTGGCCAGCAGCCAGGCCGGGTCCGCGAGACGCGCGAGCGGCAGGGCGGACGGCGCAGCCGGCCGCTCCCGACGGGCGGGTGCCTCCTGTCCTTCCTGTGCAGCCGGCTCGGTGGTGAACATGACGCGACGCTTCACTCTATTCCGGGATCAGGCCGTGCCGCGCCGAAAGCGCTCGAGCACGGCCATCATGGGCTTGGGGCGGTAATCGGCATCGAGCGGCAGCGGCCGCGCCTGAGCCTTGTCCTGACGCGGGAAGGTGTCCGGCACCCAGGAATAGCGATCGGTCAGCCCCCAGGTCACGATCGCCTTCGGGCGCTTGGCGGCGACCACCGCTTCCAGGAAGGACGAGACCCTGGCCGCGGCTAGCTTGTCGCGCAGGGCGGGATCGGCCGGCAGCTTCCAGTCGATGACGTCGAGCTCGGTGATCTCGAGATCGAGGCCGAGCGCGTCGAGTTCGCGCAGGAAATGCTGGAGCCCGTCGAGGTCGAGATCCTTCTCGCCGTAGAGATGGGCCTGGATGCCGAGGCCGTGGACGGGGATGCCCTTGTCCCGGAGGCGCCGGAAGATGTCGAGCGCGACCTTGCGGCGCGCGGCTCCGGCGGGAGCCGCCTCCTCGAAGAGGAAATCGTTGAGGACGAGCCGCGCCTTGGGATCGACCCGTGCGGCCGTGCGGAAGGCGATCTCGATATGCTCCGGGCCGAGCAGGCGCTGCCAGATCGTGTCGCGCAGGGGCGTATCAGGACTGGGCTCGTATCTGATGACCTCGTTGACCACGTCCCAGGTCGCGATCCGGCCCTTGTAGCGGTCGACGACGATCTCGATGTGGTTGACGAGCTCGCGCTCGGCCTCGGCCCGGGTCGTCATCTCCTTCGCCCAGGGGGGAAGCGCGTCGCCCCAGAGCAGGGTATGGCCGCGCAGCGCCTTGCGGTTCGCCTGCGCAAAGGCGACGATCTCGTCGGCCCCGGAGAAATCGAAACGCGGGCGGTCGTGCCGCAGCCCCTGCCATTTCAGGTCGTTCATCGGCACGATGACGTCGCAATAGCGCTTCAGCGCCTCGCGATAGCGCGCATCGCTGCGAAAAGCGCCGATCTCGGCCGCAGAGCCGAAGGGAATCGGCCGCGCAGCCGCCTGCGCCAGGCCCGGTCCGGCGACCGAACCCGCCAACGCATACGCCGCAGCATCGCGCAGGAGCCCGCGCCGCGTCGGCATCGTGTCATTCCGGTCCGCTTCGGTCTGCTGCATCGGCGGTGGGTGCTTTCCTTCGGGCGCTTGCCGGGATTGTCTCATTCGAGGCAATTCCGTTTCGTTTAGGGTCGTTCAACGCCTCTCGGCTAAGAGGGGTTCGTCACAGGCCACGCCAGAGGCACGCGCCGGGCCAGCCGCCCGCGGAAACGGATCATGCTGCCAGATCGTGCCGTCATCGTTGCCTACCTCACCATCCTGAGCGGCTCGGCCGGCCGGCTCGTCATCTCCCTTGTCTACTTCCTTATAGTTGCTAACACGTTGACTCTCGGCGACTTCGGCCTTTTCGCCACCGCCTCGGCAACCGGGCTCATCCTGTCGCGGCTGCTCGCCTTCGGCTTCCTCTCGCCGCTCTACCGCATCGCCACCGTCAAGCCGCGCCTGCTGGGAGCGTATTTCGCCGGATTCACCGCGCTCGGGCTGGCTTCGCTGCCGCTCGTGGCTGCCGCGGCGGCGACCGCCTATCTCGTCCTCTTCACTGAGCGCCTCGCCATCGCGCCCTTCATGGCGATCATCGGCGCGGAAGTACTGGGCTGGCGCGTCGTCGAAGTCGTGGCCATCGTCAATAATGGGCTGCGGCGCTTCAGGCCGGCCGCACTTCTGGTCATCATCGGCTCAGCCCTGCGGACGGCGGCTGCGCTGGCTTTCGTCACGCTCGGCCATTCCAGCCTCGAAAACTGGGCCTTCGCCTATTGCGCCGCGACCATGGCGAGCGCGGCGATTGCGTTGGCATTCTTCATGCCGGCGTCGCGCTGGCGCTTCGTGAGCCGCCTCTATCCGCGCCGCATGGCGGACGCCGTCTTTGCCGGGACGGCCGATATCGTCTTCTACGTCCAGTCGGAGCTCGACAAGCTGCTCGTGCTGGGCATCGCCGGCGAGCGCACCGCGGGCTTGTATGCCATTGCCTTCCGGGTGATCGACCTCACCGCCATGCCGGTGCGCAGCTTCAACCAGATGCTGGTGCAGAAGATCATGCAGGAGCGTGCGCTCGGCGAGGGCAGGCGGCTCGCCGGCTTCGAGGCCGGCATCGCGCTGGTTTCGGTCGCGGGACTCGTCGCCGTGATCCTGGCCCTGATGCCGTTTCCGGGGCTGCTTGGGCGCAATGTCTCGCAAGCCGCCTATCTCTTCGCGCCGATGCTGCTGGTGCCGGCCTTTCGCAACCTCGTCGAATACCATGCAGAGCTGCTCTACGCGCGAGAGCGGACCGGCTCGCGCATCCTGCTGCTCGCCCTGCTGACGGCGCTCAAGGCCGGGCTCATCGCGCTGGTGATGACGCGGTTCTCGGACGGCGACGGCTGGGCCGCCTGGATGAACCTCGTCTTCGGCGTGGTTTATCTGGTCTCGGCCGGCATCACCTATCCGATGCTGGCTGCGGCGCGGCGATAGCCTAACCGCCGACCGCCGCCTGACGCTCGAACAGGGCGCGGATGCGGTCGAGCGGCTCGCCGATGAAAGACTGCACGCCGACGGCGACCTGCCAGGGCGCGAGCACCTCCTCGAAGGAGTTCAGGCGTTCGAAGCCTTCGACATCCTCGTTGATCCAGTAGACCTTGCAGAGCTCGCGCGGATCCGGCCAATGGCCGGCGCTCTCCAGCCCGAGCAGGCGTTCGACGTAATAGCCGTAGATCATGTACTCGGAGAACCGCCGATCACGGGCGATGGCCGTCACCCAATCGCGGCCGCTGCGGCGCTCGATCAGGGCGAGCAGGGACAACACGTGCTCGCGGCGCCAGCTCACCATGTTGTTGATGTAATCCGGCCCCGGATAGGACGGGGAGGCCAGGCCGAGCAGGGCCGAGGCGTTCTCGCACCAGGCGCGATGCGGCTCCATGCCGGCGCTGATGTTGTCGGGCTTGCGATAGAGGCGCGTGGCGCCGTCCTTGATCAGGTTCCCGAGGTCGAAGGGCCGGACGAACAGCATGTCCGAATCGGCGAAGAGGATGACATCCTCGGTGCTGGCCCTCGCAACCGCGAACTTGCGCAGCTGCTGGGCATGCCAGCCCCGCAAGGGCGGCACACCGCGCGCCAAGGCGCCGGGGCCCGTCCAGATGCGGCGCCGGCCCAGGCTGAGCGGGTCCGGCCAGGATTTCAGCCAGCGCGGCAGGACTTCGGATTCAGCCAGGACGCGTCGGCGCGGACCTTCGAAATCCCGGAACAGCGGAACGTCGCGATCCTCGATCAGGAGATAATGGACCGCGTGACCGCTCACGAAGCGATCGATGCTGGCGCAGAGCAGCCGGCAACGCTCGATGTCGCCCCTGTAGCTCGGCGTCGCCAGGGCAAAACGGGTCGTCAAAATCGCGAACTCACCCGCTGCGTCGGCCGTCGGCGACGTATTGCCTGAACATGCGCAGCAGGAAGGCTGGATTGCCGACCACATAGCGGCGCCAGAGCCGGCGCGGCTCCAGCCAGAGCCGGTAGACCCATTCGAGCCGGGCCTTGCGGATCCCCTCCGGCGCCCGCGGGACCTCGCCAGCGAAGAAATCGAACAGCGCACCGACGCCTGCCGCCACGGTGGCGTGCTGGCCCCTGAGCTTTTCAGCGATGAAGCGCTCCTGCAGGGGATTGCCAAAGGCGACGAGCAGCAGGTCGGGCCGCTCAGCCTTCAGCCTGCCGAGCAGCTTCGCTTCCTCGGCCGGCGCATAGTAGCCGTGCGAGAGCACGCTGAAGCGATGGGTCGGGTAGAGCTGCGACAGCCGAGCGACAGCGCGCTCCGCGACGCCGGGCCGCCCGCCGAGCAGCGACACGCGCAGCGGATGGTCCTGCCGGGCAAAAAGAGCCGGGAAGAAATCGGTGCCGTTCAGATTGGCCGGGAAGTGACTCCCGTAGAGCAACCAGCTGCCGATATCGACGCCGATGCCGTCGGCGAGCACCATAAAGGTCGAGAGGCTGCGCTGCAGCGCCGTGTCGCCCGCGGCGACGTTCACCAGATTGGCGTTGCAGAAGGCGAGCTTCACATGGCGGCGGGTGGCGATCGCGTCGAAGACCTCGGCGATGGCCGCTTCGCGCTCCATGACGGCGATCCCGATGCCTCCGATGTCGCGCTTGACGTAGCCCGCGCGCTTCCGGCGCTCGGCTTCGTTGGCAATCGCGATGGAGAGGGATGCGCGCAATGAAATCTCTTTCCAGGCCGTGTCGGCCCCTTGTCATGACGAGGATGTCATGACGGAACCGGGCGCATGGTCAAGGCAAAGACGGCCTAAAGGTGAACGTGTTCCTTCCCTGAAACGCGAATGCGCGTTAACGGCGATCCGCTTGTAATATCGAGGTTTTGTGCCGATCCGAAACGCCGCGGGGTCTCCCGTTCGCTGCCCGGAAGGCGGCCGGGGCCGACCGGTTCCGCGATGGGACAGGAGCGGCTCCCCGCCGTTTCGTTACGACACGCGATGTCGATCCGAACCGCGTCGCGCACAATCCGTAATATGCAATTTTTGCATATCAGATATGCGCAATTGATTGACGTGATAACCCCTCTGGCCCGACCCGGATGTCCCGGTTAGGCTCAAGCCACATAAGGCTGAGGGAGGCTCCCCAATGAACCAAATCGATTTAAAGAACCGCGTCGCCATCGTCACGGGCGGCGCGCAGGGGATCGGCCGCGCCGTCGCCGAGCGTTTCGCAGCCAGCGGCGCCATCGTCGCGATCTGGGATGTCGATGGAGCGCTGGCCCAGAAGGCTGCCGCCGAGATCGGCCATGGCGCCGCCGGCTTCGCGGTCGACGTGACTGATGCAGCGGCCGTGCAGGCGGCGAGCGATGCGCTCGAAGCGAAGCACGGCAGCGTGGACATCCTCGTCACCAGCGCCGGCATCGCCGGCCCGAATCACAAGACCTGGGAATACCCACTCGAAGACTGGGCCCGGGTGATGAAGCTGAACGTCGACGGTACCATGCATTGCTGCCGCGCGGTCGTGCCCGGCATGATCAAGCGCAACTACGGCCGCATCGTCCTGGTCGCCTCGATCGCCGGCAAGGAGGGCAACCCCAACGCCTCGGCCTACTCGGCCTCGAAGGCGGCGGTGATCGCGCTGACCAAATCGCTCGGGAAGGAACTGGCGGACAAGGACATCGCGGTGAACTGCATCACGCCCGCCGCGGCGCGGACGCGCATCTTCGACCAGATGAGCGAAGAGCATATCGGCTACATGCTGGCGAAGATCCCGCGCGGGCGCTTCCTGCTGCCCGACGAGGTGGCTTCCATGGTCGCTTTCCTGGCCTCGGCCGAGAACAGCTTCACCACCGCCAGCGTGTTCGACCTCTCGGGTGGTCGCGCGACCTACTGAGGCCAGGACCGATCATTGCGCTGCGCCGGACAGGGGAATTCCCCGCTTCGGCGCAGCGTCATCGGCCCGCATCGCGCCTGCGCCAGATCGACGCAGAATTATCGTCATCATGTTTACGCCCCGGTAAGGCTCTCTTTTCACCCTAGGGGGCGAAAAGGAGAATACGTGATGATCAAGATGGCGCTGTCGACGACCGCCCTCGTCCTTCTGACGGCTTCGGCAGCTCAGGCTGTGACCGCCAAGTCCCTCGGTGAGTTCAGCGACTGGAGCGCTGCAACCTACGAGAAAGGCGATACGCAACGTTGCTTCATCATGAGCACGCCGTCGACCCAGGAACCTTCCAGCCTGCGCCATGGCGAGGTTCTCTTCTTCGTCCAGACGAGCGACGGCAACAGCGATACCGAATCGAGCTTCCAGACCGGCTATGACTTTGCCACCAACTCGGTGGTGACCGTGACCATCGGCGACAACAGCTTCCGCATGCTGACCGAGGGCAACAACGCCTGGCTCGAGCAGCTGGAGCGCGAGCCGGCGCTGCTGGCAGCCATGCGGGCCGGTAGCAGCATGACGCTGGAAGCGCGGTCCGCGCGCGGGAATGTCACCACCTACAGCTTCTCGCTGGCCGGCGTCACCGCCGCCTCGCGCATGCTGCAGCGCTGCGATTCCGCCGCAACCCAGAGCTAGTGCCGAAGCGATAGGCAAAATGCCTGTCGCCGATTCATCGGCGCTGCACTAACGTCGCGGCCATGACGCAGATGCTTCCCTCCGCCGCCGTCCTCGGCGCCCGCGCCTTTGCCGCGCTTGCCGGCCTCAACCGGTTCTCGGACGAGCCCGGCAAGCTGACCCGGCTCTATCTTTCGCCCGCCCATCGGCAGGCGGCGGAATGGGTCAAGGGCGCGATGGAGGTGGCGGGGCTCAGCGCCTTCATCGATGCCGCCGGCTCCGTCCAGGGTCGGCGCGAGGGCGCGGCCCCCGGCCAGCCTTCGGTGATGATCGGCTCACATATCGACACGGTGAAGGATGGCGGGCGCTTCGACGGCAATCTCGGCGTGGTCGCCGGCATCCTCGTCGCACAGGCGCTGCGCGACGCCGGGATCGTGCTGCCGTTTCCGCTGGAGGTGATCGCCTTCGGGGATGAAGAGAACGTGCGCTTCCCCACGCATCTGTCGACCTCGGAGGCGCTGGCCGGACATTACGACCCGGCCTGGCTCGATGGACGCGACACGGATGGGGTGAAGCTCTCCGACGCGCTCGTCGCCTTCGGCGGCAATCCGGCCGGGATTCCGGCGCTCGCCCGCAAGCCCGGCTCGATCCGGGCCTATCTCGAGCTCCACATCGAGCAGGGGCCGGTGCTGGAGGCGGAGAACGAGCCGGTCGGCATCGTCACCGCGATCAACGCCCAAAGCCGCGCGCGGGTGCGCCTGACGGGCGAAGCGGGCCATGCCGGCACGGTGCCGATGGCGCTGCGCAAGGACGCGCTGACGGCAGCCGCCGAAATGGCGCTCGCGCTGGAGGAGATCGCCGGCGGCCATGAACTCGCGGTCGGCACGGTCGGCGTCTTCCGGCCGAGCCCCGGCGCGACCAATGTCGTGCCTGGCGCGGTCGACTTCACCATCGACTATCGCGCGCCCAAGAACGAGACGCTCGCCGCGATGGAGGCGGCGATCCGCGCCCGTTTCTCAGAGATCGCCAGCCGCCGTGGCGTCGATATCGACATCGTGCCCTATGCCAGGGCCGAGGCCGTGCCGATGGACCCCGCCCTGCAGGACGCGCTTGCCGCCGGCGTGGCGAAGACCGGCAGCAATCTCGCCGCCCGGCGCCTGCCATCCGGCGCCGGCCATGACGCGATGTCGATGGCGGCCGTCGCGCCCGCCGCCATGCTGTTCGTGCGCAACGAGAAGGGCATCAGCCACTCGCCGCTGGAGAACATGACCGAGGCCGATGCCGGCGTCGCGATCCGCGTGATGCTGGAGACGATTCTGGAACTCGCCGAACGGTCGAAGTAGAACGATTCCAGCCGCGACACTGCGCACCATTCCGAGAGACGTCCCGGAGGACTAGGAAGGGCGCGCCGCAGGAGGCTGGCGATGGATTTCGAGAACTTCTTCCGCACAGAGCTAGATGGGCTGCGCCAGGAAGGCCGCTACCGCGTCTTCGCCGACCTGGAGCGCAAGGTCGGCCGTTTCCCGACCGCGACCTTCCATGACGAGGGCGGCCCGCGCGACGTGACGGTCTGGTGCTCCAACGACTATCTCGGCATGGGCCAGCACACGAAGGTGCTCGCCGCGATGCATGGCGCGCTCGATGGCTGCGGCGCCGGCGCGGGCGGCACCCGCAACATCGGCGGCACCAATCACTACCATGTGCTGCTGGAGCGCGAGCTCGCCGATCTGCACGGCAAGGAAGCCGCGCTGATCTTCAATTCCGGCTATATGGCGAACTGGGCCGCGCTCTCGACGCTGGCCGCCCGCATTCCCGGCTGCATCGTGCTGACGGATGCCATGAACCATGCCTCGATGATCGAGGGCATCCGGCACTCGCGCGCCGAGAAGCTGATCTTCGCCCATAACGACCCGGACGACCTGCGCCGCAAGCTCGCCGCGCTCGATCCGGCCCGGCCGAAGCTGATCGCCTTCGAATCGGTCTATTCGATGGACGGCGACATCGCTCCCATCAAGGAATTCCTCGATATCGCCGATGAATTCGGCGCGATGACCTACCTCGACGAGGTCCACGCTGTCGGTCTCTACGGGCCGCGCGGCGGCGGCATCGCGGAGCGCGAGGGGCTGACCGATCGGCTGACCCTGATCCAGGGCACGCTGGCGAAGGCCTATGGCGTCATCGGCGGCTATGTCGCCGGCTCTGCGGCTCTGTGCGACTTCATCCGCAGCTTCGCTTCGGGCTTCATCTTCTCGAGCGCGCTGCCGCCGGCTGTGGCGGCAGGGGCCATCGCTGCGATCCGGCATCTCAAGGAAAGCGCCGTCGAGCGCGACCGGCAGCAGGACCGTGTCGCGACGCTGCGCGGCAGGCTCGATCGCGCCGGCATCCCGCATCTCGCCAATCCCAGCCATATCGTGCCGGTAATGGTCGGCGATGCGAAAGCCTGCAAGGCGATCAGCGACGAGCTGCTGGCGCGCTTCGACATCTATGTGCAGCCGATCAACTACCCGACCGTGCCGCGTGGCACGGAGCGTCTCAGGATCACGCCCTCGCCCTTCCACAGCGACGCGCATATCGACGCGCTGGTCGCGGCGCTGGCGGCGATCTGGACGCGCGACGGGCTGAAGCGGGCGGCCTGAGCCGCGCCAAAGGCGTCATTCTCGGCCGCTGCGCAGCAGCGGCCCGAGAACCTTCAGACGAGAAAGCGCTGGAAGCCTCTTTCGGCATGAGATGCCCGGGTCAGGCCCGGGCATGACGCGTTATCGTCTCAGAGATTGAAGACCCGGTGCGGCACGAATTCACCGTTCTGCACCGATCCCGTCGAGACCAGCGTCCCCGCGCAGGTGGCGTAGGCTGCTTCCAGCTCGATCGGGGCGCCGGCGCCACGCAGCAGGGCGCTCTGGCCGCGCTTGAGGCGGGCAGCGGCATCGCGATGGAGCACGATCTCCGGGATCAGCGTCAGCGCCGCCTTGACCGGCTGGAGGGCTGCCAGCGCGCTCTCCGGGCTCTCGCGCAGGGTTTCGACGCTCGCGGCCTCGGTAACCGAGAAGGGGCCGACGCGGGTGCGGCGCAGATGCGCGACATGGCCGAGACAGCCCAGCGCCACGCCAAGATCGCGGGCGATCGCGCGGACATAGGTGCCCTTGCCGCATTCGGCCTCGAAAGTAGTGGTGGCGCCGTCATGGCTGACGATCACCAGCGAATCGATCTCGACCGGCCGCGCCTCCAGCGAGACCTCCTCGCCTTCGCGGGCGAGGTCATAGGCGCGTTCGCCGGCGATCTTGATCGCCGAGAATTTCGGCGGCGTCTGGAGGATGGTGCCGGTGAAGCGCGGCAGCAGCGCGCTGATGGCGGCCTCGTCGGGGCGCTTGTCCGAGGTCGCGATGACGCTGCCCTCGGTGTCGTCGGTATTGGTCTGCGTGCCCCAGGCGACGGTGAACTGATAGGCCTTGCGGCCGTCCATGACGAAGGGAACGGTCTTGGTTGCCTCGCCGAGCGCGATCGGCAGAAGCCCTGAGGCGAGCGGATCAAGCGTGCCGGCATGGCCGGCCTTCTTGGCCGAGAAGGCGCGCTTCACCACGCTGACGGCATGGGTCGAGGTCATGCCGACGGGCTTGTCGAGCACCACCCAGCCATGAACGTCGCGCTTCTTCGGGCGCGGCGCTGGCGCCGTTTCCTGCTCGTGGACGGGCTTGGATGGGTTTTCAGCGGTCATCGTCACGGCGGTCGTCTTCAGAGGTTCGGTCTTCTTGGTCCTGATCGATCTTCAGGCGTTGAATCTGGGTATCGCGGCGCACTGCCTCGGTATCCAGCAAAGCATCGATGCGCTCCGCCTCGGCGAAGCTCTCATCGGCGCGGAAGCGGAGATCCGGTGCGTATTTGAGGTTCACGCGATGGGCGATCTCGCCGCGCATGTAGCGCTTGTTGGCTTCGAGCGCCTTCAGCACCGGCTTAATATCCTGTCCGCCGAGCGGCATGATGTAACAGGTCGCCAGCTTGAGATCGGGCGAGAGGCGCACTTCGGGCACGGTGACGACATGCTTCGCCAGCACGTCGTCATGGATGTCGCCGCGCGCGAGCATGTCGGCCAGCGCATGGCGAATGAGTTCGCCGACGCGAAGCTGCCGCTGGGACGGGCCGGATGGTTTTGCTGGTTTGGCCATTGTTCTCGTTCTCCGGGATCGGACCGGATCAAACGTCATGGTTGGGCCTGAGCCCACCATCTCTCAGAAGACAAGGCGCTGGACGCGCTCTTCTCGTCACGAGATGGCCGGGTCAAGCCCGGCCATGACGTGCTGCTTCAGGAAGCGCAGCCCTCAGAGGCTGCGCTTGATCTCCTCGACGCGATAGCACTCGATCACGTCGCCGACACGCATGTCCTGGTAGTTCTCGAAGGACATGCCGCATTCCTGGCCCGCCACGACTTCCTTGGCGTCGTCCTTGAAGCGCTTGAGCTGGCCGAGCTTGCCCTCGTGAACCACGACGCCGTCGCGGATCAGGCGGACATTGGCGCCGCGCTCGATCGTGCCGTCGGTGACGCGGCAGCCCGCGATCTTGCCGACCTTCGAGACGTTGAAGATCTCGAGGATCGAGGCGTTGCCGAGCATCGTCTCACGCAGGGTCGGCGCCAGCAGGCCCGACATCGCATCCTTAACGTCATCCATGAGGTTATAGATGATGTTGTAGTAGCGGATTTCGACGCCGGCACGTTCGGCCGCCTCGCGCGCTTCCTTGTGGGCGCGCACGTTGAAGCCGATCACCACCGCGCCCGAAGCCTGGGCGAGCGTGACGTCCGACTCGGTGATCGCGCCGACACCGGAGGACAGAACGCGGGCGCGCACCTCCTCGTTGCCGACCTTCTCGAGCGAGCCGACGATGGCTTCGACCGAGCCCTGCACGTCGCCCTTGATGACGAGCGGGAACTCCTTGCGGCCAGCGCCTTCCTTGAGCTCGCGCATCATCTCGGCGAGCGAGCGGCCGGCGCCGGAAGCGGCACCGCGGGCGGCCTGGCGGTCGCGGCGCTGACGCTCGCGATACTCGGTGATCTCACGGGCGCGCGCTTCGGACTCGACGACCGCGACGCGATCACCGGCCTCGGGCGTGCCGTTGAAGCCGAGCACCTCGACCGGCATGGAGGGCGGAGCCTCCTTCACCTGCGCGCCGGTATCGGCGATCAGGGCGCGAACGCGGCCCCATTCGGCGCCCGCCACGACGATGTCGCCGGTGCGCAGCGTGCCGCGCTGGACGAGAACGGTGGCGACCGGGCCGCGGCCGCGATCAAGCTTGGCCTCGATGACGGTGCCTTCGGCCGGACGCTCCGGGTTCGCCTTGAGGTCGAGCAGTTCGGCCTGCAGCGAGATCGCCTCGAGCAGCTTGTCGAGGTTGTGGCCGGTCTTGGCGGACACCTCGACTTCGAGCGTCTCGCCGCCCAGCGTCTCGACCTGGATCTCGTACTGCAGCAGCTCGGCGCGCACGCGGTCAGGGTTAGAATCCGCCTTGTCGACCTTGTTGATCGCGACGATCAGCGGAACGCCGGCAGCCTTGGCGTGGTTGATGGCCTCGGCCGTCTGCGGCATGACGCCGTCATCGGCCGCCACGACCAGCACGACGATGTCCGTCACCTTGGCACCGCGGGCGCGCATCGCCGTGAAGGCGGCGTGGCCGGGGGTGTCGATGAAGGTCACCTTCGAGCCCAGCGGCGTCGTCACCTGATATGCGCCGATATGCTGGGTGATGCCGCCGGCCTCGCCGGTGACGACCTTGGTCTTGCGGATCGCGTCGAGCAGCGAGGTCTTGCCGTGGTCGACGTGGCCCATGATGGTCACGACCGACGGGCGCGACTCCAGGGTCTCGTCGGTGTCGGGCGTATCGAACAGGCCTTCCTCGACGTCGGACTCGGCCACGCGCTTGACGGTGTGGCCCATTTCCTCGGCGATGAGCTGGGCGGTGTCAGCGTCGATCACGTCGGTGATCTTGTGCATCGCGCCCTGCTTCATCAGCAGGCGGATGACGTCGACGCCGCGCTCCGTCATGCGGTTCGCGAGTTCCTGGATGGTGATCGTCTCGGGGATGATCACCTCGCGCATCACGCGCTCTTTCTGCGCGTCCGAAGCCCGGTGGCCGGTCATGCGCTGCACGCGCCGGCGGAACGAGGCGACCGAGCGTGTCCGCTCGTCATCGCTGCCTGTCGCCGTCGAGAGCGTCAGGCGGCCGCGCGGCTTGTCGTTGGTGGTCTTCGGAGTCTTGGGTGCCGCCGGAGCGGGCCCACGGCCGGGGCCGGCGCCCAGGGGCCGACGGAAGGCGGCCTTGACGTCGACATCATCAGAACGATTGCGCGGGGCGCCGCTGGAGGACGGCGCCTGGCGGGCCGGACGCACGACCGCGGGCTCGGCCGGAGCCGAGGAGTCGATGCGGGGCGGACGCGGCGAATCCGAACGCGGCGGACGGCTGTCCAGCCGCGGCGGACGAGCGCCGGTGTCGCGCATCGGCTGACGCGGCGCGAACTCACGCGGGCCGGACGGGGCCGGACGGCCGTAATACTGGGTCGGCTGCGGGGCCGGAGCGGAAGGCTGGGCCGGCGGCGGAGCGACATCGCGGCTCGCGGGCGCGGCGGCCGGGCGGAAGGTCTGCTCGTCGCGCTGGCGGGCGGCGCTTTCGGCGCGGCGCTTCTGGTCGTCCTCGTGACGGCGGCGCTCTTCTTCCTGGCGCTGGCGAGACTGCGCGTCCTCGCGCTCCTGACGCTCACGCTCGGCGGCGGCGGCGCGGCGGCGTGCCTCGTCTTCGGCGGCACGCCGGGCCTCGGCCTCGGTGTTGCGGGCCTCCGAGAGCGCGCGCTGGCGGGCGTCCTTCTCCTCATCGGAGAGGGTGCGCAGCAGCATGCTGCCGGCCGGACGCTGGGGCGCGGGCTGACTGGGCGCGGCGGGGCGCGGCTGGGCGGCCTGCGGGGCCGGAGCCTGCGGCGGGCGCGGCGCGACGGGTTCCTTGACTTCCGGACCGGCGACGCGGCGCTTGACCTCGACGACGACCTGCTTCGAGCGCCCATGCGAGAAGCTCTGGCGAACAGTGCTCTGCTCGACAGGCCGCTTCAGCGACAGGGTCTTGGGCGGGTTGACGGAGAGTGTCTTGTCGCCCGGGGTCTTGGTATCGGTCATTCCGCGTTCGGTCCTGCCGGTTCGGTCGTGTTTTCGGTGTCGTTATGGTCGGATGCGGCGGTATCGTCCGTCCGGTACCGGACGAGCCGACGCCAGCGAGAGAGCACACCCTCGGCCGCTGGACCCGGAGCAAGGGCGGCATGTATCACATGTGCCCGCCCCAACGCCAATTCCAAATCCGCCGCCGAGAAAATCTCGACGACGGGCAGTTCGCGGGCCTTGAGCCCTTCGGCCTCGCGGGCCGCTGCAACCCGGCGGACCGCCTGTCCGATCTTGCGCCTGCCGTCCTCGGCGCCATCGCTCGCCGCGATGACAGCAAGGCAGCGGCCGGAGCCGATCAGCGCCTCGACCTTCGCGAAGCCGGCGGTGACGAGTCCGGCCTTGTTGGCCATCGACAGCGCCTGTAACGCATCGCGGAGCATCAGCCGGTCGATCATGTCCGGCAGATCCGCCGGAACCGCGACCTTCGCCTTGAGCGAACGCTCGAAGGCCTTCCGCTTCAGAGCCTCCGCCACGGTCTTGCGGCTGAGGCTCGCCCAGACACCACGCCCGGGAAGCTTCCTGCGCAGGTCCGGCACCAAGACTCCGTCCGGCCCGGCGACGAAGCGGATCAGATCGTCCGGTGCCTTCGCGGCCCGCGTCACGACGCAGCTCCGCTCAGGCCCTTCTTTCCGATCCTTTTGCGTCGTCGCCTTCACCGCGACAGCTCCGATCAGGCCTCGGCCGTCTCGTCGGCTTCAGCCTCCGGCTCCTCGACGGGAGCCTCGACCCAGCCCGCATGGATGCGCGCGGCCATGATGATCGCTTCGGCATCCTGACGCGAGAGATCGAAGCCATCGAGATAACCGGAATGGCGGGTGGCCTCGCCATCCTTGCGCTCGGTCCAGCCGATCAGATCGTCAGTGGCGCAGCCCGCGAGATCCTCGACGCTCTTCACGTCGTTCTCGCCGAGCGCAACCATCATGGAAGTGGTTACGCCCTCGACCTCGCGCAAGGCGTCCTCGACACCGAGCGCGCGACGCTTCTCGTCGAACTCGGCCTCGACGGCCGCCAGATGCTCCAGCGCGCGGTTCTGAATCTCAGAGGCCGTGTCCTCGTCGAAGCCCTCGATCGAGGCGAGCTCGCTGAGCTCGACATAGGCGAGCTCCTCGACATTGCGGAAGCCTTCCGAAGCCAGGAGCTGGCCGACCGTCTCGTCGACGTTCAGCGCGTTCATGAACAGCTCGGTGCGCTGCACGAACTCCTTCTGGCGACGCTCCGACTCCTCAGCTTCAGTCAGGATGTCGATGTCCCAGCCGGTCAGCTGCGAGGCGAGGCGGACGTTCTGGCCACGGCGGCCGATGGCGAGCGAAAGCTGCTCGTCCGGCACCACGACCTCGATCTTGTCGGCCTCCTCGTCGAGCACGACCTTGGCGACTTCCGCCGGCTGCAGCGCGTTGACGACGAAGGTCGCGACATCCGGCGACCACGGGATGATGTCGATCTTCTCGCCCTGGAGCTCGCCGACGACGGCCTGCACGCGCGAACCGCGCATACCGACGCAGGCGCCGACCGGGTCGATCGAGGAATCGCGGCTGATCACGGCGATCTTGGCGCGCGAGCCCGGATCGCGGGCGACAGCTTTGACTTCAACGATGCCGTCATAGATCTCCGGCACTTCCTGGCCGAAGAGCTTGGCCATGAACTGCGGATGGGTGCGCGACAGGAAGATCTGCGGGCCGCGCGGCTCGCGGCGCACGTCATAGACATAGGCGCGGGCACGGTCGCCGACCTTGAAGGTCTCGCGCGGGATCATCTCGTCGCGGCGGATGATGGCCTCGCCACGGCCGAGATCGACGAAGACGTTGCCGTATTCGACGCGCTTGACCGCGCCGTTGACGATCTCGCCAATGCGGTCCTTGTACTCGTCGTACTGGCGGTCACGCTCGGCTTCGCGCACCTTCTGGACGATGACCTGCTTGGCCGACTGGGCGGCGATGCGGCCGAAATCGAAGGGCGGCAGCGGATCGGCGATGACGTCGCCCGCTTGAGCAGCCGGGTTGTGGCGCTTGGCCTCGTCGACGGTGATCTCGACCGCCGGGTTCTCGACGGTGTCGACGACCTGGAGATGGCGGGCCAGACGCAGCTCGCCGGTCTTGGTGTTGATCTCGGCATGGACGTCCGTCTCGGCGCCGTAGCGCGAGCGGGCGGCCTTGGCGATCGCGTCCTGCATCGCGTCGACGACGATCTGGCGATCGATCGACTTCTCGCGGGCGACCGCATCGGCGATCTGCAGCAGTTCGAGCCTGTTGGCGCTGACGACCATGACGCTCACTCCTCTTCGATATCGTCGTTCTGCGGAGCCGGTCCGCCGGCCTTCTTGGCCGGACGCGGTCCCAGTGATTTACCCCGGCCCTTCTTCGGGCCTGCGATGTCGTCGGCGGCCGGCATCTCCGGCGGCAGGCCGGATTTGCCGCGGCGCAGCGACTCGGTGACCAGCGCATCGGTCAATACGAGCCTGGCCTCGGCGATCAGGCGCATCGGAATGGCGACGTCGCGCTCTTCCTCTGACTTCGCGTCATCACGCGACAGCAGCGCATCCGCGCCCGCGACGCCGCGCAGGATGCCGCGGAAACGCTTGCGGCCGGCGACCGGCTCGCTCGCATCAATCTTGGCGAGATGCCCGGCCCAGCGCTCGAAATCGCTGGCGCGCACCAGCGGCCGGTCGATCCCCGGCGACGAGACCTCGAGATGATAAGCCGCCTGGATGGGATCGTCGACATCGAGCGCCGGTGAAACCGCCTGGCTGATCTCCTCGCAACCCTCGACATTCATGGTGCCGTCCGGCCGCTCGGCCATGATCTGCACGGTGCAACCGTTCTGGGCGCTGACGCGCACGCGCACCAGCCTGTAGCCGAGATCGATGATCGCGGGTTCGATGATCATCGCAACGCGCGCTGCGACGCCAGTCTCGACGACGAGACGCTCTTCGTGTTCGGGTGTCGGTTCGCTCATGACCCGGACCGCTCCATCTGCCTCCGGCGGGTTGCGGCCAATAAAAAAGAGCGGGCCGGCAGGCCCGCTCTTGATCATCGGTGCTGACCGATACCAGAGCTGTTGGGCGCTATCTAATCCGCATCGGCGGAACATGCAAGTTCCGGCTCGGCAGTACGGCAAATTCTCGCGATCTCGATAACCGGGTGGTCATTCGTGCCTGCCAACCTCAGGGTCGAGGCGCTGGGGGAACAGTGCAAGAGTTTGAGGTTACCGAATGAGTGCGGTCAGCACGCTGTTGCGAGATCTGGAACCGACGATGACTCGCGGCTCGGGCGACGAGCATGCGGGCATCGTTACGCGGCTGACGGACCTGTTCCTCGCGACCGCCGTGCATCTGGACGAGGATCAGGTCGGCGTTTTCGACGCCGTCATCGGCCGGCTCGCCCGGGCGATCGAACTGCGCGCACGCATCGAGCTCGCCGAGCGCCTCGCACCAGTCCCGAACGCGCCGACCGGCGTGATCAGGCAACTCGCGCTCGATGAAATCGCCGTGGCCCGGCCCATTCTCGCCCAATCCGCGCGCCTGACCGACCAGGATCTCGTCGCTGTCTCGGCTGCGCGCGGGCGGGATCATATGCTCGCCATCACCGAGCGGCCTCATCTGGGCGAACCGATCACCGACTTCCTGATCCTGCGCGGCGGGCGCGTCGTCACCCATGCCGTCGCGGCCAACCAGACCGCACGCTTCTCGCGCCATGGAATGGGCGTGATGGTGATGCGTGCATCACAGGATGAGGGGCTCCAGGCCACGCTGGGCCTGCGTCGCGACATTCCGGCGGAACTCGTCGATCAGCTGATGACCGCCGCCAAGAACGCCGCCCGCCGCCGCCTGAGCGCGGGTCTCGAGCCGGGGCTGGCCGGAGCGGTCGACCAGGCGGTGGAACGCGGCGCCGAGGATGTCAGGGCCTCCGGCCGGCTGCCGCGCGAGCTCGAAGCCATGAGCACGGCCCTGGAGGAAGTCCGGGCACTGAACGAGTCGGGCGAGCTCGACGAGGCCAGGATCCGCGGCTTCGGGCAGGACGGCGCACGCGAACACGCCATCTGCGCGCTCGCCGTTCTAGCCCAACTCAGCATGCCGGCCTCCGAGCAGATCGTCCTCGGCCATGACCGCGAGGCGATCCTGCTCGTCACGCGCGGTCTCGGCTGGTCCTGGGAAACCACTGCGGCGCTGATCTCGCTGCGCAAGGATCTCGGGAGGTCGCAGGCGGCGGTGGAACGCGCCCATGCTAGCTTTCGTAACCTGAGCGAGACCACCGCCCAGCGCGTCCTCGGCTTTCTCAGGATGCGCGACGCAAGGCAGTGAGGTAGCTCGGCACGCGCCCGGCCTTCACCGCCTTGGCCTCGTAGCGGGTGCGGATCCAGCCCGGATAGGGCTTGCGCCAGTCGTCGGGGCGCTCGTCGACCCAATCGAATTCGGGTGAGGCGAGCAGCCGCGACAGCGTCCAACCGACATAATCGTCGATGTCGCTGGCGAAGCGGAAACGCCCGCCCGGCCTGAGCGCGCGGGCGAACAGGCCGAGCGTGTGCTCCGAGACGAAGCGGCGCTTGCGCTGGCGGCGCTTCGGCCAGGGATCGGGATAGAGCAGGTCGATCGCATCGAGGCTGCCGGCGGGGAAGCGCGGCAGCAGGAGCGCGGCATCGTCGTTCCAGACCCGGATGTTGGTCAGCCCCTCGCGCTCGGCCACGGCCAGGAACTTGGCCATGCCGTTGATGAAGGGCTCGACTCCGATGAAGCCGATCTGAGGGCTTTCGCGCATCCGCATCAACAGATGCTCGCCGCCGCCGAAGCCGATCTCGAGCCGCACGGCCTCGACAGGCTGCGGGAACAGCGCCTTGAGATCCGCGATCTCGCCCTCCGGCAGACGCAGGCGCGGCAGCGCCTCCTCGATCAGAAGGCTCTGGCCATCGCGCAGGGCCTTGCCCTTGCGGCGGCCATAAAAGGCGCGTTCGTCCTGGTCGGGGTCGTAGGTCATTCGGAATCGTCTCGCAGGAACCGAGGTCATCCCGGACAGGCGGCTTCAGCCGCGGCGATCCGGGATGACGGCGCGGATAGGACGGCTGCAGCAAAATGAAAAGGCCGGAGCGATCGGCTCCGGCCTCTTATTCTCACGTGCTGCGTGTCGCTCAGGCGGCGACGGCCTTCTTCAGCGCGTCGACGAGATCGGTCTTCTCCCAGGAGAAGGAGCCGTCACGGCCGGCCTTGCGGCCGAAATGGCCATAGGCCGAGGTCTTGGCGTAGATCGGCTTGTTGAGGCCGAGATGGTTGCGGATGCCGTTCGGCGAAAGGTCGACCAGCTTGCCGAGCACGTCCTCGAGCTTGGCCTCGTCGACCTTGCCGGTGCCGTGCAGGTCGACATAGATCGACAGCGGCTTGGCAACGCCGATGGCGTAGGAGAGCTGGATCGTGGCGCGATCGGCGAGCTTGGCCGCGACGACGTTCTTGGCGAGGTAGCGCGCCGCATAGGCCGCCGAACGGTCGACCTTGGTCGGGTCCTTGCCCGAGAACGCGCCGCCGCCATGGGGAGCAGCACCACCATAGGTGTCGACGATGATCTTGCGGCCGGTGAGGCCAGCGTCGCCATCAGGGCCGCCGATCACGAACTTGCCGGTCGGGTTGATGTGCCAGACCGTATCCTTGCTGATCCAGCCATCAGGCAGGGCCGCGCGGATATAGGGCTCGACGATCTTGCGGACATCGGCCGAGGAGAGCGACTCGTCGAGATGCTGGGTCGAGAGCACGATCTGGGTGACCCCGACCGGCTTGCCGTTCTCGTACTTGACGGTGACCTGGCTCTTGGCGTCCGGGCCGAGTTTGGCGGCATCGCCCTCGCCCTTCTTGCGGGCGAGCGTCAGGGTCTCGAGGATCTTGTGGGCGTAGTAGATCGGGGCGGGCAGCAGCTCGGGCGTCTCGCGGCTGGCATAGCCGAACATGATGCCCTGGTCGCCGGCGCCGACATCCTTGTTGCCGGACTCGTCAACGCCCACGGCGATATCCGCGGACTGCGGATGCAGCAGCACGTCGATCTTGCACTTCTTCCAGTGGAAGCCGTCCTGCTCGTAGCCGATCGCCTTGATCGCCTTGCGCGCGGCCGACTTGACCTTGCTCTTCATCGCCTTCTCGTCGAGCGAGGTGCGGACCTCACCGGCGATGACGACGCGATTGGTCGTTGCGAGCGTCTCGCAGGCGACGCGAACCTTGCTCGCATCCATGCCGGCCTTGGCGGCTTCCTTGAAGAACAGATCGACGATCTCGTCCGAGATGCGGTCGCAAACCTTGTCGGGATGCCCCTCGGAGACGGACTCGCTGGTGAAAAGATAGTTCTGGCGTGACACGGTCGCGGGCCCCTGATCAGCACACGGAAAAAGGACCGACGTAACGGCATCGGCCCGGGAAAGCGCACCGTCATTACAGCGGACGCGTTCTCCGTCAAGCGGAATAAATCCGTTAATCGGAAAGGTCGTTCGTCAAGCCGAACAAAAAACGAGGAAAATCAAGCCTTATCGCCGTCTTCATCAGCAAGCGCTTCGACGAGGTCGATGACACGGCGCCGCACGCGGCCGCTCTTGATCCGCGTGAAAGCCTTGGTGAGCTGGACGCCTTCGCTGGTCGTGAGGAAGTCCGAAATATAGGTCGTCGCCGCGGAATCGGCGAAGCCGGCTGTAGGGACGTCCCCCGTCGGTGCCCCGTCGAAGAAAAAGGACACCGGCACATCGAGCATCTTGGCGATCTGCTGCAGACGGCTCGCGCTGATGCGGTTCGAGCCCTTCTCGTATTTCTGGACCTGCTGGAAGGTCAGACCCAGGGCTTCGCCGAGCTTTTCCTGGCTGATGCCTGCGAGCATGCGGCGCATACGGACGCGGCTGCCGACATGGCGGTCGATAGGATTGGGAACCTTCTTGATCATGACTCGCCCATTCTCACGTCTGCCTTGATCAAGGGCCGCCCAACCCTGATCGACGCGAATTTCGATTTGTATTGGATATGATGCTTTAGTCTACGCTACGTGACCGGTCCACCATTTGCGCGAAAAAAGTTCCAAATGAGACGATCCGACGCGGAGACGCATGCAATGGCTAGGCCAGCCGGATGCGGGAAAGCGCCAAAAACAGGAGCAACATAGCCGCGAAGACCGCATCGGAAAGGCGCGCGTAGAGCGTAACCGGCCTGGCGCGAGGCAGGGCAGAATCGAGCACGCCTTCCGTTCCGAGAGGCAGGCTCGCGACGATGCGGCCGTAAGCATCGACGACGCCGGAGACGCCGGTATTGGCGACGCGCACCAACGGCAACCCCTCCTCGATGCTGCGCAGCCGCGCCTGGGCGAGATGCTGATAAGGGCCGCTGGTCTGGCCGAACCAGCCATCATTCGTAAGGTTGAGGAAGAAGCCGGCCCGCGGGCCGCGCGGCGCCACATCTCCCGGGAAGACGGCCTCGTAGCAGATCAGCGGAGCGGCAGCCGGCAGGCCCTTGATCGCGAGCGGCGTGCGCACGGTGCCGGCCGAGAACCCGCCGGGAACGGAGACGAACTCCGAAAGGCCGACGCGGCGGATCAGGCTCTCCAGGAATGGCGGCAGGTATTCGCCGAAGGGAACGAGGTGGACCTTGTCGTAGCTCGCGACGATCACGCCCTCGTCATTGACGACCTGGATGGCGTTGTAGATCGGCGGGCGCCCTTCGCCGGGCAGCATCTCGCCGGCCCGCGCGGCGCCCGTGATCAGCGTCACGTCCGGCGGCAGGGTCGCAGCGATGCGCGAGAGCGCGCCGGGCGTGCGCCCGAGCAGGAAGGGAAAGGCCGATTCCGGCCAGATCAGGTGGGTGACGGCCTGAAGGCCGGGCGTCGTCGGGCTGGTCGCGCGATCGCTGAGCGCCAGATAACTTTCCAGGATGGCTGCGCCGTTCGCGCCGCTGAACTTGGCGTCCTGCGGCAGATTGGGCTGCATCAACCGCAGCTTGACGCCGGCCACGACCGGCGAAGGCCCCGCCGGCAGGCGCCAGAGGCCATAGCCGAACAGGGCCGCAAGCACGCCGAGCGCGGCGATGGGTGGCAGCCAGCGGCCGGAGGACGTCTTCGCCGTGCCCAGCACAGCAGGCGCCGCGCCCAGCGCGACCGCGAGGAGGGTGAGGCCGTAGAGGCCGGCAACCGCGCCGAACTGAGCGAGATGGATCTGGCCCGCCAGCATCATGCCATAGGCATTCCACGGGAAACCCGTCAGCACATGGCCGCGCACCCACTCGCTGGCCGCCAGCATCGCGGCGAGCACGAGAATGCGCCCCGCGCCCTCCGGCCAGATCAGGCGGGCGGTGGCAAAGCCGAGCGCGGGGAAGATCGCGAGAAACGCGGGCAGGGCGACGACACCGAGCGGCATCGCCCAGGCGAACTTGTCTGCCTCCACCAGGAAGGCTGCGCCAAGCCACCAGAGCCCAGCCAGGAAAAAGCCGAAGCCCCACCACCATCCGGCGGCGAAAGCGGCCCGGAAACGCCTGGCTGCGCTCGGCCCGACGGCCCCGTCGACCAGCCAGACGGCAATCGTCATCGGCACGATGAGCAGGGGCCAGAGATCGAGCGGCGGCAGGGCCAGCGCGCCGCTGGCCCCGGCGAAAAGCGCGATCAGCCGCTTCCGCCACCCCCAGGCCAGGATGACGGCCTCGGCAAGCCTCCCGATCTGCATCAACCGGGCTCCATGGCCGGCTCTTCGGGCGCCGGCTGGCGCCGACAATGAATGGTCAGGCGTTTCACGCGACGCTGGTCGGATTCGAGGATCTCGAAGGAGAGCCCTTCAGGCCCCTCGACCGTCTCGCCCTGTGTCGGCACGCGGCCGGCCAGCGTGACGATCAGCCCACCCAGCGTGTCGACATCCTCGGCGATCTCGTTGTCGGAGAGGTCGACGCCGGTCGCCAACTTCAGCTCATCCAGCGTGGCGCGGGCATCGGCCGTGAAGCTGTCGTCGCCGGCGGGCGCGATCGGCGTCTCCTCGAGATCGTGCTCATCCTCGATGTTGCCGACGACGATCTCGATCAGGTCCTCGATCGAGACGAGACCATCGGTGCCGCCATATTCGTCGATGACCAGCGCGATATGCGTGCGGGTCGCCTGCATGCGGACGAGCAGGTCCACCGCCGGCATCGAGGGCGGCACATAGAGCACGGGGCGCAGCAGCTTCGTCGACGAGAGCGTGGCCGAGAGATCGAGCGCCGCGAGATCATGGGGCACGGCGAGCTTGCCCGGCTCCTCGGTCAGCAGCTCCTCGTCGGGGCGGGCCTTTTCGGCGATGTATTCGAGGAAGTCGCGAATATGGACCATGCCGCGCGGGTCATCGAGCGTGTCGTCGAAGACCGGCAGGCGGGAATGGCCGGCCGTGCGGAAATGGGCGAGCAGCTCGTCTAGCGTCGCATCCGCCGGCACAGCGACGATGTCGGCGCGCGGCACCATGACGTCGCCGACGCGGCGTTCGCGCAGGCTCAGCACGTTGGTGAGCATCGCCCGCTCCTGCGTGGAGAGATCGGCGAGTTCGCCGTTCTCCTCGGCGAGGGCCTCGACGATATCCTCGCGCGCCGTGCCTCCGCCACGCAGTCCGAGCCGATCGAGGAACTGGCCTAGCCAATGGCCGAGGCCGCGATTGCCGTTTTCGGGCTGGGATTGTCGACTGTCGTCGCTCATGGTCGTGGGTGTTCTACTTTGGCAGTGGCCGGCCCGGTCACGAGCTCGGTATCGGCATAGGGATCGGCGATGCCCAGGCGGGCGAGTGCCTCGACCTCGAGCGCTTCCATGCGGCGCGCCTCGGCTTCGGTCTCGTGGTCCTCGCCCAGCAGATGCAGCAGGCCGTGGATGACGAGATGGCTCAGATGGTCCGTGGGCGCCTTGCCCTCGGCCTGCGCCTCCCGCGCCACCGTCTCATAGGCGAGGACGATGTCGCCCAGCAGCGGGCTTGCCGCGATGCGCTCCGGCGGCGCCGCCGGGAAGGACAATACGTTCGTCGCCTTGTCGAAGCCGCGCCAGTCGCGGTTGATGACGCGGATACGCTTATCGTCGGTCAGCAGAAGGCTGAGTTCAGCGCCCGGCAGGGGCTGCCGCGGTGCGACGGCGGCGCCGGCGGCGAGCGCATCGGTTACCAGCGCGCGCAGGCTCGCCATGTTGCCGAGCTCGTGCCAGCGGCGCGACTGCGCCCTGACGTCGAGATTGAGATCATGAGACGTCTTCTCGGGTGGCGGCGCCGTGCGCCGCCCGCGAGGTCGATCGTTCATCGCGGCCGCTCCCGCGCCAACATCCGCTTCAGCCCTTCACTGTCGCCTTCACGGTGTGCATCCGCGGGCGCCTCGGGATTGCGCAAGCGCTCTTCCCGTTCATCGCGCTCACGGCGCGACGCGCTCTCATAAGCCATGACGATGCGCCGCACCAGTTCATGCCTGACGACATCGCCCTCCTCGAAGCGGGCATAGCCGACGCCATCGACATCCTTGAGCAGCCGGACCGCCTCGACGAGCCCCGAACGCTGGCCCGGCGGCAGGTCGATCTGGGAGGGATCGCCGGTGATGATCATGCGCGAACCCTCGCCCAGGCGGGTGAGGAACATCTTCATCTGCATCGACGTGGCGTTCTGCGCCTCGTCGAGCAGCACGACGGCGTTGGAGAGCGTGCGGCCACGCATGAAGGCGAGCGGCGCGATCTCGATCATGCCGGTCTGCAGGCCGCGCTCGACATGGCGGGCCTCCATGAAGTCGTTCAGCGCGTCGTAGATCGGGCGGAGATAGGGATCGACCTTCTCGCGCATGTCGCCGGGCAGGAAGCCGAGACGCTCGCCCGCTTCCACCGCCGGACGCGACAGGATCATGCGCTCGACCACACCCTGCTCGATCAGCGAGACGGCATGCCCCACTGCGAGCCAGGTCTTGCCGGTGCCGGCCGGACCTTCGGCGAGTACGAGCTCATGACGCTTGAGCTGGCGAAGATAAGCGTCCTGCGCCGCGTTGCGCGCCCGGACGGGCCCGCGCTTGCGGGTGACGACCGCGTCGAAAGAGGCCTTGCCGACATCAGCCGTGGGGAAGAGCGAGCGCTGGACGTTGCTTTCCTCGATCGCGCCGTCGACCTCGCCGAGCGTGACGGGAGCACCGGCCTTGGCGCGGGCATAGAGCGTCTTCAGGACGCGCCCGGCCTGCTCGGCCGTCTCGCGCGGACCCTTCACGGTAACGTGGTTGCCGTTGGGGCTGATCACGACGCCGAGACGGCGCTCGAGATGGGCGAGATTCTGGTCGTACTGGCCGAAGACGAGGCTGGCGAGACGGTTGTCGTCGAAGGACAGCACCACCTCGGTGGCCGGCAGCCCCTCGCGGTTCGCTACTTCGGGGCGTGGAGCCGCCGCCTCGCGCCGCGGGTTCCGGTCCGGTCTTTGCGTCGAATCAGCCTGTGCCAAATGCATCACCTTCCTGGTGTGCGTTGCCGCCGGGCAGGAGCGCCCGGCCGGGTCGTCTCGCAGCATAACCGAACGCAACGATTTCAGCCTGATGACAGGCCGTCTCCTTCCAGCAGATGGGCACGAAACCGGGCCTGCTCAAGCGGCCATATCCTTTCCGCCGTCCGAGGCCGGCTCCGCCAGCCGCCCGAACAGCGAGTTGGTCGAGGTCTTCTCGATCACCACCCGCACGATATCGCCGATCTGATTCGCCGTGCTCTCGATCTGCACAGCCTGCAGATAGGGCGACTTTCCGGCAAGCTGGCCGGGATAGCGGCCAGCACGTTCCAACAGGACTTCGACCGTCCGCCCGACCATTGTCGCGTTGAAAGCCTGGCGATGATGCTCAATGCGCTCCTGCAGCCGGTAGAGCCGTTCATCCATCACCTCGCGCGGGACCTGCGCGTCGATATCCGCCGCCGGGGTGCCGGGACGTGGCGAATACTTGAAGGAGTAGCTGGAGGCGAAGCCGATCTCGTCGACGAGACGGATCGTGTCCTCGAAATCGGCGTCGGTCTCGCCAGGGAAGCCGACGATGAAATCGGAGGAGAGCGCGATGTCCGGCCGCGCCTCGCGGATACGCTCGACGAGGCGACGATACTCGTCGCCCGTGTGCTTGCGGTTCATCGCAGCAAGGATGCGGTCGGAGCCCGCCTGCACCGGCAGATGCAGGAAAGGCATGACCTGCGGCAGGTCGCGATGAGCGGCGATCAGATCGTCGTCCATGTCGCGAGGGTGGCTCGTCGTGTAGCGGATGCGGGCAATGCCCGGCACCTCGGCGACGCGGTGCATCAGCCGGGCGAGACCCCAGACCGCGCCGTCCGACCCCTCGCCGTGATAGGCGTTGACGTTCTGGCCGATCAGGGTGACGTCGCGGACGCCGGCTGCGGCGAGGCGCTCGACCTCCGTCATGATCTGCGCGACAGGCCGCGAGAACTCGGCGCCGCGCGTATAGGGGACGACGCAGAAGGCGCAGAACTTGTCGCAGCCTTCCTGCACCGTGACGAAGGCGGAGACGCCGCGCGCACGGATCGCCTGCGGCTTCGGCGCCGGCAGGAAGCCGAACTTGTCCTCGATCGGCAGGTCGGTGTCGACAACGCGCCTGGCCGCGGCTTCGGCGAGCAGCTCAGGCAGGCGGTGATAGGCCTGCGGCCCCACCACGAGATCGACGGCGGGCTGGCGGCGCTGGATCTCGCCGCCCTCGGCCTGTGCGACGCAGCCGGCGACGACGATTCGCGTCTCCTGCCCATCCGCCTTCTGGGCGTTCTTGATGTCCCTGAGCTTGCCGAGCTCGGTGTAGACCTTCTGCACCGCCCGGTCGCGGATATGGCAGGTGTTGAGCAGGATGAGGTCCGCGCCCTCCGGCGTCGCCGTCTCCTCGTAGCCCTGGTGGCTCAGGATGTCGGCCATGCGCTGCCCGTCATAAACGTTCATCTGGCAGCCGAAGGACTTGATGTGGACTTTCTTCATCGTCTCGGGTCGGGAACTCCAATGCCCTTCCATACTGCGGATCGGGCGCGTTGAAAACGCCCGGCCCATCGCAGGAAGGGGAAAGCAAGGCGCGGACCAGGAGGCAAGGGAGCGGGATCTATTCCAACGCGCGCCCGGTCACAGCCTCGCGCCGCGCCTGCCGGACCGCATTCTCTGCAAGCCGGGCGGCTTCCTTGCGGGAGGTGGCCGAACCCATGACGATCGGCTCGCCCCAGACCAGCTCGGCATCGGCGCCGCCGCGCTGGAGCAGGCGCTTGAGATGCGGCCAGAGCTCGGTGTCGCCATACCAGGCGAGATCGCTGCGTTCGACGCGCCCGCCCGGCAGCCCCTGCCAGCCGGTATAGGTCACCGCCAGCGGGTAGACCGTCACCTCGCTGGCCGCATCGCCGATGGCCTGATGCGCCGCGCCCAGCAGCGAGGAGCGGAACGGCAGGATACGCGTGCCGTCCCCGGTCGTACCCTCGGCGAAGAGCACGACATCCTCGCCCTCGGCGAGGCGTTGGCCCATCGAGGCGGCGACGCCGGCTGTCGCGCTGCGGCGCTGACGGTCGATGTAGAGCGTGCGCTGGAGGCTGGCGAGGAAGCCGACCACCGGCCAGCCGGCAACCTCGCTCTTCGCGACGAAGCAGAGCGGCTGCTCGGCCCCGATCACGGAGATGTCGAGCCAGGAGACGTGATTCGCGACGATCAGCGCGCCGGCCCCCGGCGGCGGCGGTGTGCCCCGGACCCTGCGGCGCACGCCCAGGCAGCGGCAGACTAGCCGGTGAAAGCGGATCGGCAGAAAGCCCGCATGACGCGGTATCAGGCGCATCACCGGCAACTGCATCAGGACGAGCCCGAGCGTGCCGAGCCCGAGCGTGCCCAGGCGAAGCATGGCGCCTGGAGGCAATCCCTTCATGCGCGGGCAACTCCGGTCACGATTCCGATCATCCGTTGGGGGAAAGTTCGATTCGGAACGCTTCAATGGCCCGGCAGCCGCGCGATGTCACGCGAGATCGAGCCGCATTGCGATCGCCGCGACGCGGCTGCCATCGGCTTTGGGATAGTACCCCTTGCGGCGGCCGACCTCGCGGAAGCCGAAATGGCGGTAGAGCCTTTCGGCCGGCTCGTTGCCCTCCTCCACCTCAAGGAAGACATGAACGATGCGCTCCTCGGCCAGCCGGGCGAGATGAGAAGCCAGCAGCTCGCGGCCCAGCCCGTCGCCGCGGCCGGCCGGCGCGATGACGATGCTCAGGATCTCGGCCTCGTCGGCCGCCTTGCGGGACATGACGAAGCCGAGCGGCTCGCCATCGCGGCCGCAGAACACGCCATCGGTCACCACGGCAGCGTCGGCGATCAGCGCGGCGCATTCGGCCGGCTGCCAGCCACGGGCGAAGCCGCCTTGGTGATGCAGGATCGCGACTTGACGTGAGAAGCCCGAATCGAGCCGCATGGTGCGGGCGGGAGCCGAAGTGGGGCGGAGGAGTCTGCGTAGCCAGGCCATGCCGCCTGTTGGCACAAACTGACGTAACGTCAACATCAATTTCGAAACTGCCCTCACCGACGCGGAAGACGGGCCTTGTCCTGAGGCGTCGTCTCGGGCGCCTTCAGATAGAGCGGACGGGGCGGGGCGCTCTCCGGATCGGCGATCAAGCCGAGCCGCGCCACCCAGGAAATGTCCGGCGCCTTGGCATCGTCGACCACCAACGCGTCCAGCCCGATGGCCCAGGCCTCGTTGGCGACGAAAAGCGCCGCCGAGCCGACGAGGCTGACCGGACCCGCGCCGATGGCGCGGGCGGCGTCGCGATAGCTGGCCTGGCGCAGCGAGACGAGCGGCTTGCCCTCCGCGGTCAGGGCCTGGAACCAGACCTGGCCATGCCGGGCATCGAGCGCGGCGGCGATGACACGACCGTTCTCACGGCCGATCAGCGGCGCCGCGCAGGCTGCGACGGTGGTGACGCCCACCGCCGGAATGCCGGTCGCGAAGGCGATGGCGCGGGCAGCACTGACGCCGACGCGCAGGCCGGTATAGCTGCCAGGGCCGACCGTGACCGCGACGCGATTCAGCGCGGCGAAGCCGCCGTCCGCCTGCTTCATCACGCGCTCGACGAGGGGCATCAGCGCCTCTGCATGGCCGCGATCCATCAGGGCCTGCTCCTGCGCGAGCGGCGCGGGGCTTCCTGCCTCCAGCACGCAGGCCGAGCAGGCCCCGAGCGCGGTGTCGATCGCGAGGATGCGCATCAGGGCTACGCCGAACCTTTTCCTGTCAGACGGCCTCGACCTCGCGCACGTCCGGGAGGAAGTGGCGCAGCAGGTTCTGGATGCCGTGCTTCAACGTGGCGGTCGAGGAGGGGCAGCCCGAGCAGGCGCCCTTCATGACGAGATAGACCGTGCCGTCGCGGTAACCCTTGAAGGTGATGTCGCCGCCATCGCCGGCCACGGCCGGGCGGATACGCGTCTCGAGCAGATCCTTGATCGTCTCGACGGTCTGCGCGTCCTCCGGCGCGAAGAACTCACCCTCCTCATCCATGTCGGCGGCCGAATCGGCGGCGAGCACCGGCGCGCCGGACATGAAGTGCTCCATGATCGCGCCGAGGATCGCAGGCTTCAGATGCGGCCACTCGCCGTCGGACTTGGTGACGGTGATGAAATCGGAGCCGAGGAAGACGCCGGAAACACCGGAGACGCCGAACAGGCGCTGCGCCAGCGGCGAACGCCCGGCATCAGCCTCGTCGCGCAGGTCGAGCGTGCCGGAGCCCATGACGAGGCGGCCGGGCAGGAATTTCAGGGTCGCCGGATTCGGCGTGGCTTCGGTCTGGATGAACATGACAACCTCCGGATGCCGGCGGTTCAAGGTCGCCGTTCCTGTCCTCGATATAGGCCGGAGGCTCGAATCATTCCAGCGGCAACGACAGAGGGCTGCTCTGTCGAATCAGGCGAGCGCGTCGATCTCCTCGTCCTCCAGATGCCCCGGCACGATGGCGACCGGGATCGGGAAGCTGGCCGAAGACTTGCCGGTGAGCGCGCTGACCAGCGGCCCCGGCCCCTCGCGCCCAGTGCCGGCGGCCAGCACCAGCAGCGAGATGTCCTCGTCTTCCTCGATCAGCCTGACGAGTTCGTCGGCCTTATCGCCGGAGCGCACGATCTTCTCGGGCTCCAGCCCCGCAAGGGCACGGACGGCGGCCGCCGCCTCATCGAGACGCTTTTCGGCCTCGGCTTCGGCCTCGGCCTGCATCACCTTGCCGACGCCGAGCCAGTTCTCATGCTCCGGCGCCTGGGCGACGCCGAGCAGCACCATCGCCGCACCGACGCGGGCGCAGCGTCGCGCCGCGAAACGAATCGCCTTGGAACACTCCTCGCTGTCATCGACCACAGCGAGGAATTTCGGGCGATGGCCCGTCTCGTAGGAACGCCGCTTTTTGACCATTGTACCCGCCGTGCCGCCGCTTCGGGAGCGTGCATGGTGGCCCGCGCCGGGGTGCCGGCGCAAGCCCGCCACGCTCGCCGCGGGCTTCCCTAACGTCGCACCCGCGCGCTCCGAAAAGCGAATTCCGCTGTCCGATCAGCCCGTTATCAGCGCACGAAGCCGACGATGTCCTTGACGTCGTTCATGATCGGCGCCGCGATGGTCCGGGCACGATCCGCACCTTCGCGGAGAATCGTGTCGATATGCTTCGGCTCGGCCAGCAGGCGGCGCATCTCGACCGCAATGGGGCTCAGCTTCTCGACCGCGAGATCGACCAGCGCCGCCTTGAAGCCCGAGAACTGCCCACCGCCGAACTGCTGCAGCACCGCCGCTTTCGAGCTGCCGGAGAGGCCGGCATAGATGCCGACGAGGTTCTCCGCCTCCGGCCGGCCCTCCAGCCCCTTCTCCTCGGAAGGCAGCGCGTCGGGGTCGGTCTTCGCCTTGCGGATCTTCTGGGCGATGGTCTCGGCATCGTCGGTCAGGTTGATGCGCGAATTGTCGGAAGCATCCGACTTCGACATCTTCTTGGTGCCGTCGCGCAGGCTCATCACGCGCGGCGCCGGGCCCTGGATCATCGGCTCGGGCTGCGGGAAGAAACCGAGCTCGCCGGTGCCGAGGCCGAGCTCCGCGATCTGCGGCCCGAAGTCGTTGTTGAACTTCTGGGCGATGTCGCGGGTCAGCTCCAGATGCTGCTTCTGGTCCTCGCCCACCGGCACATGCGTCGCCTTGTAGAGCAGGATGTCGGCCGCCATCAGGTTCGGATAGGCATAGAGGCCCACCGAGGCGTTCTCGCGGTCCTTGCCAGCCTTCTCCTTGAACTGGGTCATGCGGTTGAGCCAGCCGAGGCGCGCCACGCAGTTGAATACCCAGCCCAGCTCGGCATGGCCGGAGACCTGGCTCTGGTTGAAGATGATGCTCTTCTTGGGATCGACGCCGGCAGCGATATAAGCCGCCGTGACCTCGCGGATGGCGCGCTTCAGGTCGGCCGGATCCTGCCACATCGTGATCGCGTGCATGTCGACGACGCAATAGATGCACTCATGCGTATCCTGCATCGCCACCCAGTTGGTCAGCGCGCCGAGATAGTTGCCGAGATGCAGCGTCGAGGTCGGCTGCATGCCTGAGAATACGCGCTGATGAAAACCCGACATGGGGCGCTCCGTCGTCACGATGGAGGAGGGAAGCGGCGCTTCTGGCTCAACCCTGCCGCTTGCGCAAGGGGAGAGAGCCGAAAGCACCCATGACCCAGCCTGCCGCGCCGTAGATAGCGGCCCCGCCCACGCAGAGCAGCCCGAGGGCAACGATGCGTTGCAGCAGCGGCCCGCCCGGCGCCAATAGTGCGGCGAGCTGCCCGCCAAGCCAGACCAGGAGGCCGAGCATAACAAGGCTTGCGCCGAGCGCGCCGGCAATCGGCCGCAGATTGCTGGGGGTCGGGCGCCAGATCCCGTCCCGCATCAGGACGCCGCCCAGCAGCACTGCCTGCGCAGCGAAGGCGAGCGTCGCGGCGAAGGCTGCGCTCTGTGCGGCCTGGACGCCGCTGCCCATCGCGAGCAGGCCGGCTAGAATGGTGACGAGCACCGCCAGCACACCCGAAACGAGGGGCAGGCGGGGCCTGCGTCTGGCGAAATAGACCTGACCGAAGACCTTGGCGGCGATCGCGAAGGGCAGGCCATAGCCGAAGGCGGCCAGCGCCGCCGTGGTGCGTGCGCTGTCAGTGGCATCGAAGCGGCCATGCTCGAACAGAACGGAGACGATCGGGCCCGACAGCACGACGAGCGCCGTCGCGGCCGGCAGCGCCAGGGCCATGCCCAGCGCCAGGGCGCGGCCCAGCATCGCGTCCGGCCCCTCCTTGCCCGCGGCCAGCGCCATGTCGGAGAGCACGACTGTGCCCATGGCGACGCCGACGAAACCGAGCGGCAGTTGAAAAACCCGGTCGGCGTAATAGAGCGCGGCGACGGCGCCCGGCTCGGCGGAGGCGATCTGTGTCGCCACCAGCAGGACGAGCTGGGCGGCGGAAGCGGCGAGCAGGGTCGCGCCGCCGGTCGAGACGAGCCGTGTCATCTCCGGCGACCAGCGCAGGCTCGGGCGCGGCAGACCGATGGGGCCGAACGCCCACAGGATCATCGCCAGATGGGCAAGGCCGGTCAGGCTGACAGAAAGCGCGAGCCAGCGCGCCCCGGTCTCCGGCGCCGCATCCGTCAGGTGCAGCGCCAGCAGCACGCCGAGCAGGATCGCGTTCATCAGGGCCGGCGCCAGCGCCGCCACCGCGAAACGCTTCTCCGCGTTGAGCAGGGCGGCCAGCAGCGCTGCGAGCGTCGTCAGCAGCAGAAAGGGCAGCATCAACCGGGTGTAATGCGTCGCTAGCGCCAACGTCGCGGGCTCCTCGGCAAAGCCGCCGGCCAGACCGAGCACGACCCAAGGCGCAAAGAGCTCACCCAGCGCGACGAGAGCCAGGAGCAGAAGCCCAAGCTGCCCGGCGGCTTCGCCGGCGAAACGACTGGCCTCTGCCTCGCCGCGCTCTGCCTTGACCGCGAGATAGAGCGGCACGAAAGGCGCATTGAGCCCGCCTTCCCCGAGCACGCGGCGGACGAGATTGGGCAGGCGCAGAGCCGCGAGGAAGGCATCGGCCACCGGTCCTCCACCGAGCAGCCGGGCGATCAGCACATCCCTGGCGAAGCCGAGAAGCCGCGAGGCGACGGTCGCCGCGCCGACAACGGCGGAATTGCGGGCGAGCCGAGACGCGCCCGGTGTGGATGCACCGGGCTCGCCCATCAGAGAATGAACCGGCTCAGATCTGCATTCTTGGCGAGATCGCCTATGCGCGCCTCGACATAGGCCGCGTCGATCGTCACCGTCTCGCCCGAGCGGTCCGGCGCCGTGAAGGAGATATCGTCGAGGATGCGCTCGATCACGGTCTGGAGCCGGCGCGCGCCGATGTTCTCGACCGTGGAGTTCACATCGACGGCGATGCGGGCGATGGCGTCGATCGCATCCGGGGTGAATTCGATCTGCACCTCCTCCGTCGCCATCAGGGCCACGGACTGCTTGATCAGGCTCGCTTCCGTCTCGGTGAGGATGCGCTTGAAATCCTCGATGTCGAGCGGGTTGAGCTCGACGCGGATCGGCAGCCGGCCCTGCAGTTCCGGCAGCAAATCCGACGGGCGCGAGACATGGAAGGCGCCGGAAGCGATGAAGAGGATATGGTCGCTCTTCACCGCGCCGTGCTTGGTGGCGATGGTGGTGCCCTCGATCAGGGGCAGCAGGTCGCGCTGCACGCCTTCGCGCGAGACATCGGCGCCGCCCTTGCCCTCGCGCGCGCAGATCTTGTCGATCTCGTCGAGGAAGACGATGCCGTTGTTCTCGACCTCGCGGATCGCCGCCTGGATGATCGCGTCCTGGTCGATCAGCTTGTCGCTCTCCTCGGCCAGCAGCGGCTGGTAGGCGTCCTTGACCAGAATGCGCTTGGGCTTGCCCTTCTGGCCGAAAGCCTTGCCGAACATGTCGCCGAGATTGATCGCGCCGATCGAGGCGCCGGGCATACCGGGCAGCTCGAACATGGGGGTCGCCCCACCGCCGCCGGCCGCCACCTCGATCTCGATCTCCTTGTCGTCGAGCTGGTTGTCGCGCAGCTTCTTGCGGAAGGAATCGCGCGTCGCCGGGCTGGAATTTGCGCCGACGAGGGCGTCGAGCACGCGCTCCTCGGCCGCGACATGGGCCTTGGCCGCGACATCCTTGCGCCGGCTCTCGCGCACCAGCGCGATCGCGACCTCGACGAGATCGCGCACGATCGATTCGACGTCGCGGCCGACATAGCCGACCTCCGTGAACTTGGTCGCCTCGACCTTCAGGAAGGGCGCGCCGGCGAGCTTGGCAAGGCGCCGGGCGATCTCGGTCTTGCCGCAGCCGGTCGGCCCGATCATCAGGATGTTCTTGGGCGAGACCTCCTCGCGCAGCGGCCCTTCGAGCTGCTGCCGGCGCCAGCGGTTGCGCAGCGCAATGGCCACGGCGCGCTTGGCGTCCTTCTGGCCGACGATGAAGCGGTCGAGTTCAGAGACGATCTCGCGGGGGGAAAAGCTGGTCATGATGCTGAACTGTCCGGGTGAAACGTCATGATGAGTGCGGGACGCCGACTGGCGGCAGCCTGTCGCGAAGGCTGCCGAGCGGCAGGCCGGGCAAGATCGCCCCCCGCAAGCTTCGCCAGCCTATGGAAAGCGCAAGTATCAGGACGGCGAGGCCCAACAGAGCGAGCGGCAGGCCGAGACCATCAGCGACGCCGAGAGAAATCAGATAGCTGAGGGCGACGCCGGCATAGCTCAATCCCGAGACCAGCAGCGCACGCCGATCGATCACCAACGCGACAACGCCGAGTATGGCGAAGAGGCAAAGGATGACGGCCGCCTCGGCCGCTCCAAGCCACCCCGCGAAAGCAATCGTTCTGAAAATCGGGTGAACAATCAGCCCAGCCGCCAGCAAATGCAGCCAGAAGGCCGCGTCCGAATGCCGAGTGCGCCGGTTTGGATCGTCCATGTCGAGCTTTAGCGCCACGGCAAAGACCGTGAGTCCGCCCACGACGAGAACAATGTTGACGACGCCGCGCATGAGGTCAGGGGCGACCAACAACATTCCAGCCACGATGGCTCCGATCGCACCAATGGCAGCCTGGGCAGGATCGATCGGAACCCGAAAGCGCCAATAGTGCAGCGCCGCTGCCAGAGCGAAGCCAGCGAACGCGAAAGTCGAGTAGCTGCTTTCGGCCCGAAAACCTCCCAACGTGTAACGCTGTGGTCCCCCAAACATGCTGGCCAGAAGTCCCGTCGAGACAGCGAACATCACGGCGAGCAGGATCGAGGGAAGCGCAAGCCTCATCCGGCGCGCGAATATCTCACTCAAGCCCCAAGCTGCGGTCATGGCGGTCAGCGCGAAAGCGCCGCTGAAACCAAGCACGCGCGACAGGCTGATCAGAGCTCCGGCCAGAAGACAGATTCCAATACCGACAAAAACGTCATTAAAACCGCCAATTAGGCGAAAGCGCTCATCGTCCGGATCAACAGGAACGACTTCTTGCGACGCCGGTTGCGCGGTCTGCCGCAGCCGCGCCAAGTGCGCAATCCGTACCGCCTGGACGCGGTCGATGATGCCTTCCGCTACAGCGGCGTCGAGGTCTTCCTCTAGGATCACGCGGCCTCCAGCGTCTCGATCACGAGGCTGTGGTTGGTGTAGACGCAGATGTCGCCGGCGATCTTCATCGCCTTGCGCACGATCGTCTCGGCATCGGCCTCGACATCGATCAGCGCGCGGGCCGCCGAGAGCGCGTAATTGCCGCCGGAACCGATCGCCATCACGGCGCCATGCTCGCTCGCTTCTGGCTCCAGGACGTCGCCGGTGCCGGAGATCAGCAGGGAGACCTCCTTGTCGGCGACGAGCAGCATCGCCTCCAGCCGGCGCAGATAGCGGTCGGTGCGCCAGTCCTTGGCGAGCTCGACGCAGGCGCGCAGGAGCTGCGTTGGATATTGCTCGAGCTTGCTCTCCAGCCGCTCGAACAGGGTGAAGGCATCGGCGGTAGCGCCGGCGAAGCCCGCGATCACCTGCCCCTTGGCGAGGCGGCGGACCTTCCGGGCGTTGCCCTTCATGATGGTCTGGCCGAGCGAGACCTGCCCGTCTCCACCGATGACGACGCGGCCGCCCTTGCGCACCATCAGGATGGTGGTGGCGTGCATGACGGGGGCGTTGCTGGATTCGGACATGGCGATCGGGAACCGGAACGTGGCTTCGGAAGCCGCCAAGATGTTCAGACCGGCCCGCGGGATCAAGGGGGGCCGCCGCAGAGCCACGTCGAGACACTCCGCCGCATGCGCCAAATCCGCGGGGAAAGCCGCCGTTAACCGCCCTCCGCTAAGGACGCACCATCGGCATCGGCGGCTAGGCAGATCCAGGCTTCGTCAACGCTGCATAACATCGGCGGCAGAAGGCTGCCGCCAGAGGACCTATACGATGCGCGTCACGCATTTTCTGATCTGCACCATCGCGGCCGGCGGTGCAGCCATCCTCGCCAGCAGTTATGTCGCCTATCAGCAGATGCAGGCGCTCTCGACGGCGCAAGAGACACGCAACCTCGTCGTCACCTCGGAAGCCATCAGCCGCGTCATCGAACGCGCCGCGATCGAGCGCGGAGCGGTCACGCAGCTGATCCTGGCGGAAGACGCCGACGGCAAGATCGCGGCGGCCAATCTCGAAGCCGCGCTCGAGACCGACCGCCGCGTCACGCAGATGCAGGAAGGTTTCGCCGGGACGTCCTTCGCCAAGCGCTCCGACCTCGCAGGGCCCGTGAACCAGATCGCGCAGCGCCTGGCGGACGCGCGCAAGGCCGCGCAGACGGAGGGCGCGAAGCCCCTCGCCCAGCGCGATCCCAAGGCGGCACAGGTGTTCAGCGCCACGCTGCTCACCCTGCTGACTCAGCAATCCGCCCTGCAGCGCCAGATCGGCGCCCGCATCGGCGATCTCAACCCGGATGTCAGCAACACCGTCTCCCTCGCCGAATTCGCGACGACGATGCGCGAGGCTGCCGGCAGCCGCGCGGTCTTCTACACCCAATATGTCGGCAGCGGCACGAAGCTGTCTCCCGAGACGCTCTCGCAGGCCGACCGCATGACCGGTCGCATCGAGCAGCTCTGGGTGCTGGTCGACCAGGCCCTGGTCCAGATGCAATCGACACCGCAGCTGAAAACCGCGCTCGATGTGGTCAAGACCGGCTTCCGCGACGAGGAACTCAAGACCTACGCAGCCATGTATTCGGCGGCGCGCGACGGCAAGCCCGCCGGCATGAGCCTGCCCGACTGGCGCGTCTGGGTGCAGAAGTCGCTCGCGACCATCCTGCAGATGCGCGACGCGGCCTTCGACATGGCCAAGGCCGACATCGACTCCAACATCTCGATGGCCCGCTGGCAGCTGGCGCTGTCGATCCTCGCCATCCTCGTGGTGACCGGCGTGGTCGTCGGCATCGTGTTCGTGTTCAACCGCGGCGTGGTCCGCCCACTCGGGCGCCTGGCCGACTCCGTCGGGCTGATGCTGTCGGGCGCCGAGGATGCGAAGATCCCCGCGCGGGTCGGCATGGTCGAGATCGACGCGATCAGCCATGCGCTGGGCGATTTCCAGGCCAATATCCAGCGCGTGCGCGCGCTCGAAGAGCAGGAGCGCGCGGCGGCGGCAGTGCGCCTCGCCCGGGCGCAGGCGATGGAAGCGGTGGTCTCCGATGTCGGCGAGGTCGTCGCTGCGGCTGCGGCCGGCGATTTCTCTGCCCGGCTCGAGATCAAGGATGCAGACGAGCAGATGCAGCGCCTCGTCGCCGGCATCAACGAGATCAACGCGGTGGTCGACTCCGCCACGACCGAATTCGCCGGGACGCTCAAGGCGATCGCCGGTGGCGACCTGACCAACCGCGTCGAGACCGCCTATCGCGGCAAGTTCGCCGACCTGAAGGGCGCCATCAACGAGACGGTCGACCGTCTCTCCGACACCGTCTCGACCATCCAGACCACCTCGGCCGATGTCGGTCTTGCAGCCCGCGAGATCAACATGGGCGCCGACGATCTCTCGAAGCGCACCGAGGAGCAGGCCTCCTCGCTGGAAGAGACCGCCGCCACGACCGAGGAGCTGGCCGCGTCCGTCAAGGCCTCGGCCCAGGCCGCTCGTCAGGCGACGGAGATCGCCGAGGACGCCATGAGCGCGGCTCAGTCCGGCGGCGTCATCGCCGGCCAGGCGGTCGCTGCCATGGCTCGCATCGAGGATGCCTCGCAGAAGATCTCCGACATCATCCGCGTGATCGACGACATCGCCTTCCAGACCAACCTGCTGGCGCTCAACGCGGCGGTCGAAGCGGCGCGTGCCGGCGATGCCGGCAAGGGCTTCGCGGTTGTCGCCTCCGAGGTGCGCACGCTGGCGCAGCGCTCGGGCGAGGCGGCGAAGGATATCTCCAGCCTGATCTCGTCCTCGAACAACGAGGTCACCGAGGGCGTGAAGCTGGTCCGTCAGGCCGGTGAATCGTTGACCCGCATCCTGGAGGCTTCGCAGAAGGTCTCGACCACTATCGCCGACATCTCGGCGGCTTCCGGCGAACAGGCCAATGGCATCGACGAGATGAGCCAGGCGGTCGCCCATCTCGACGAGATGACCCAGCAGAACGCGGCGCTCGCCGAGCAGAGCGCGGCTTCCGCCTCCTCGCTGTCGGGCCGCATCGGCCAGCTCAACGACCTCGTCGCGACCTTCCGCACGAGGCGCGAGGCCGCCTGGTCCCGAGCCGCCTGAAGCTCGGTACCGTCGAGTTCCCAATATCAAGCGGCGCCCGGAAGGGCGCCGCTTTCCTTTTGAGGCTATGCAGCAGAATTTTCTCCGGCTGCATCTTGCGCAGAGCCGATGGCGATCCATCTACACGACAGGCGCACGGGCTCCTTGCCCTTCGCTGCGCCTCTATCGCCACAAATTCGTGACGGCCATCAACCCGCTTCCCGGGAAGCGATGATGCTTCACCGCTTGCTGACAGGCCCCGACATCGGCGTCTGCGACAAGCGGTTTCAGCCGTCATACAAACAGGGAGACGAACCATGCCATTCAGCCAGGTTCTTCAGGCTCTCGGCCAATTCGCTGCCGGCTTCACGCCCGGCAGCCGCCCCACCCGGGCGCTCGAGATCGATCTGACCGAGCTCGATGCTCCGACCCCGTTCGAACAGGCCGCCATCGGCACCTGGACGACCGAGGATGGGTCGATCCTCATCGATCTCAGGCCGGACGGGCAGTTCCACAAGGCCAAGCCCGCGGCTGGAGCCCGACACAGCGGCCGCTATGCGGTCGACCGGTCGAAGCTCTATTTCGAGGGCGAAACCGGATGGGTCGCGCTGGGCAAGCTCAAGCGCGGCAAGCTCAGCATCGGCGAGAAGCACTTCCACAAGGCCTGATATGAAAGGGGGCCGCCTGGAAACCGGCGGCCCCCAAACGCATTTCCGCGGTAACGCTGGTGTTTCCACCGATTTCGTGTATATGCCCCCGCAACCGGCCGAAACGGCCGGCGGCGCGACCCCTCCGCGATGAGGCGGCTCGCGGACTTCGGACCTTGCTGGACGACATCCCGGCCCGGCCCGCCAGATCAACCCGAACACGAGGATCCCCCGATGTCGATCACTGCCGAGCGCAAGACCGCGCTCATCAAGGAACACGCCACCAAGCTCAACGACACCGGCTCGCCGGAAGTCCAGGTCGCGATCCTGACGGAGCGCATCAACAACCTGACCGGCCACTTCAAGTCGCATGCGAAGGACAACCATTCCCGCCGCGGCCTGCTCAAGCTGGTTTCGCAGCGCCGCTCCCTGCTCGACTACCTGAAGGGCAAGGACCAGGGCCGCTACAAGACGCTGATCGAGAAGCTCGGCATCCGCCGCTGATCGAAAGCCAATCGTTTCCGCCCGGCGCAGCATGCTCCGGGCGGCTCCTTTTCAGGCGATGCCGCATGGGGCGGATCACCTGAACTTTCGCGGCGGCCGCATGGGGCGGCCTTCCCGCGTGACCCGCCGGGCGTCCAAGACGTCCATGGCAGGATCGCCGAGCGCTCGGGCGCCAATTCGCATCAACCCGAGCGTTCCGCCGTCTTGCCCATGGGCCTGAAGGCGCCGGACGGCTCGAACCCGACCGAAAGATAATCTCAATGTTCGACATCCAAACCGAAGAACTCATCTGGGGCGGCCGTAAGCTCGTCCTCGAGACCGGCAAGGTCGCCCGCCAGGCGGATGGCGCCGTGCTCGCCACCTATGGCGAGACCGTCGTGCTCGCGACCGTCGTCTCGGCCAAGGAGCCGAAGCCGGGCTTCGACTTCTTCCCGCTGACCGTGAACTACCAGGAAAAGACCTTCGCTGCCGGCCGCATTCCCGGCGGCTACTTTAAGCGCGAAGGCCGCCCGAGCGAGAAGGAGACGCTGGTCTCCCGCCTGATCGACCGTCCGATCCGCCCGCTCTTCGTCGAAGGCTACAAGAACGACACGCAGGTCGTCGTCACCGTGCTCCAGCATGACCTGGAGAACGATCCGGACATCCTGGCGATGGTCGCCACCTCCGCTGCGCTCACCCTCTCCGGCGTGCCCTTCATGGGCCCGATCGGCGGCGCGCGCGTCGGCTACATCGACGGCGCCTACAAGCTGAACCCGACGATCGAAGAGGCCAAGGAATCGGTTCTCGACCTCGTCGTCGCCGGCACCCAGGACGCCGTGCTGATGGTCGAGTCGGAAGCCAAGGAGCTTCCCGAGGACGTGATGCTCGGCGCCGTGATGTTCGGCCACAAGCATTTCCAGCCGGTCATCGACGCGATCATCCGCCTGGCCGAGAAGGCCGCCAAGGAGCCGCGCGACTATACCCCGGCAGACAACTCCGTCGTCCTGGACGCCGTGCTGAAGCTCGTCGATGCCGATCTGCGCGCCGCCTACAAGATCACCACCAAGGCCGAGCGCTACAAGGCGCTGGACGCCGCCAAGGCCAAGGTCGCCTCGCTGATCTCGGCCGAGCCGGACGGCAAGACCACCTTCACCAAGGAGCAGGTCGGCGGCCAGTTCAAGGAAGCCCAGGCCAAGGTCGTGCGCTGGACCATCCTCGATGACGGCACCCGCATCGACGGCCGCGACCTGAAGACCGTGCGCAAGATCGTGGCCGAGGCCGGCATGCTGCCGCGCACCCACGGCTCGGCCCTGTTCACCCGCGGTGAGACGCAGGCGCTGGTCGTGACCACGCTCGGCACCGGCGACGACGAGCAGTTCATCGACTCGCTGGAAGGCACCTACAAGGAGACCTTCCTGCTGCACTACAACTTCCCGCCCTACTCCGTCGGCGAGACCGGCCGCATGGGTTCGCCCGGCCGCCGCGAGATCGGCCATGGCAAGCTCGCCTGGCGCGCCATCCGCCCGATGCTGCCGGCGAAGGCGGAGTTCCCCTACACGATCCGCGTCGTCTCGGAGATCACCGAGTCCAACGGCTCGTCCTCGATGGCCACCGTCTGCGGCACCTCGCTGGCGCTGATGGATGCGGGCGTTCCGCTGAAGTCCCCGGTCGCGGGCATCGCCATGGGCCTCATCCTGGAAGGCGAGCGCTTCGCGGTGCTCTCCGACATCCTGGGTGACGAGGACCATCTCGGCGACATGGACTTCAAGGTGGCCGGCACCGCCGAAGGCATCACCTCGCTGCAGATGGACATCAAGATCGCCGGCATCACCGAGGAGATCATGAAGGTCGCCCTCGACCAGGCCAAGGGCGGTCGCGAGCACATCCTCGGCGAGATGAACAAGGCGCTCTCCGCCTCGCGCAGCCAGCTCGGCGAGTTCGCGCCGCGCATCGAGACGATGAAGATCCCGGTCGACAAGATCCGCGAAGTCATCGGTTCCGGCGGCAAGGTCATCCGCGAGATCGTCGAGAAGACCGGCGCCAAGGTCAACATCGAGGACGATGGCACCATCAAGATCGCCTCGGCCGACGGCAAGTCGATCGAAGCCGCGATCAAGTGGATCAAGTCGATCGTCTCGGAAGCCGAGGTCGGCGTGATCTATGACGGCACCGTCGTCAAGATCATGGAGTTCGGTGCCTTCGTGAACTTCTTCGGCGCCAAGGACGGCCTGGTCCACATCTCGGAGCTGGCCCCGCGCCGCGTCCAGAAGGTCCAGGACGTCGTCAAGGAAGGCGACAAGGTCAAGGTCAAGTTCCTCGGCATGGACGAGCGTGGCAAGATCCGCCTCTCGATGAAGGTCGTCGACCAGGAGACCGGCGAGGACATCACCGAGAAGCTCAAGGCCGAGCGCGACGCCGAGAAGACCCGCGAGAAGCAGGGCGCGGCCGAGTAATCGGCAGCCTGCTATCTGTTGAATACAAGACGCCCCGCATCGGCCGATGCGGGGCGTTTTGCTTTTCGGGCTGTCCGGCCGCCGCTGCGTCCCGCCAGAGAATGACGGCTGGCAGCGCCGCTCACAATAGTCTAGACATATGCCGCTCCAGGAGACCGGCATGTTCGACCACCACCGCATCGCCTCGCTCGACGATCTCGCCCGCGCCTATCCCAACCCGGCGCCGCCTGCTGCGATGCACAAGGAGATCGACCACGTCGACGCGAACTATGCGGCGCTGATCGCCGCCTCGCCGTTTTTCGTGCTCGCGACGGTCGGTCCGGAGGGCCTGGATTGTTCGCCGCGTGGAGATATGCCGGGCTTCGTCACGGTGCGGGACGCGAAAACGCTCCTGATTCCCGACCGAAAAGGCAATAACCGACTGGATTCGTTGAAGAATATCCTGTTCGACGATCGAATCGGAATGCTCTTCCTGATCCCCGGTTGCGGGGAGACGCTGCGCGTAAATGGACGCGCCGAGCTATCCTGCGACCCTGCGTTGTGCAGCGCGTTCGAGATGGCCGACAAGCTGCCGGCGAGCGTCATGATCGTCCATGTCGAGGCGGTCTACTTCCAGTGCTCACGCGCGGTGGTCCGGGCCGAGCTCTGGAGTCCGGAGAGGCGGGTCGAGCGCACGAGTTTGCCCTCGGCAGGAACGATCCTGCGCGACATCACGGCGCGCAACACCGCGGTCGAGACGTTCGATGGGGAAGCTTACGACAAGGCGCTGCCCGAGCGCGTCAAGGCGACGCTGTATTGAGGACGCTCTTTCCTTCTTCCCTCGGGGAGAAGGCGAGCGGCGAAGCCGTAACGGATGAGGGCAGAGCCTCGGCCGGAAACAAGAAAGGGCCGCTCCCGCGGCCCTTTCCTCACCCGTCTGTTCCGCAGACACCTTCTCCCTCTAGGGAGGGGAGAAGCGGCCTCAGAGCAGTCCTTCGTTGCCTGCCAGCGTCTTCAGGCTGACGTCCGGCCGGGCGCCGATATGAGAGATGATCTCGGAAGCGGCCAACGCGCCGAGGCGGAGCGAGTCACGGGTTTCGCGGCCCGAGGTCAGGCCAAAGAGGAAGCCGGCGGCGAAGAGATCGCCCGCGCCGGTCGCGTCGACGACGCGGTCGATCGGGAAGACCGGCTCCTCGACGATGCCGTCCGGCGTCACCGCCAGCGCGCCCTTCTCGGAGCGGGTGACGACCGCCAGCACGTTCTCCGAGCGCAGCCAGCCGAGCGCGGTGTCGAAGTCGGAGGTCTCGTAGAGGCTCTTCAGCTCATGCTCGTTGGCGAAGACGAGATCGACCATGCGGTTGCGGATGAGGCCGATGAATTCGTCGCGATAGCGATCGACGCAGAAGGAATCCGAAAGCGTGATGGCGACGCGGCCGCCGGCCCGGTGGGCGATCTCGGAAGCCTTGCGGAAGGCCTCCTTCGCCGCCGGCGGATCCCAGAGATAGCCTTCGAGGTAGACGATATCGGCGTTCGCCACCGCCTTCTCGTCGACATCGGCGATGGAGAGGCCCTGGCAGGCGCCGAGATAGGTGTTCATCGTGCGCTCGCCATCCGGCGTGACGATGATAAAGGAACGCGCCGTGGCCGCTCCGTCGGTCGCCGCGGGGGTATCGAAGGCGACGCCGAGCGAGGTCAGGTCGTGCCGGTAGAGGTTGCCGAGCTCGTCGGCCTTGACCTTGCCGATGAAGGCACCCTTGCCGCCGAAGGAGGCGAGGCCCGCAATGGTGTTGGCTGCCGAGCCACCCGAGATGATGCGGGCCGGGCCCATCGCCGCATAGAGCGATTCAGCGCGTGGCTCGTCGATCAGCATCATCGCGCCCTTGGTGAGCTTCTGCGCGATGAGGAAATCCTCCTCGGCCGAAGCCAGGACATCGACGATGGCGTTGCCAAGGGCGAGAACATCGGTGCGGGTCTGGATCATGGCCGGGTCCGGGATGGCCGGCGATGGCGCCGGCAGGGAAGGTGCGGCCCTGTCGCATCCACACGACGCGGGGTCAAGGGCGGGCTCAGCCCTGCTCGCGGCGGGCGGCGGCTTTGTCGAGCACGGCGGCGAGACGACGCAGATCCTCGCCGTCGAGATCGGCGATCTCGCGGGCGAGGCGATTGGCCAGCAACGTCGCCTCGGCGTCGAGGCCAGCGGTATCGACCGTGACGCGGGGATGGGAGAGGTCGGCGAGGCGGATCAGTTCGTCCGCCTCGTCCCAGATCACGCCGAGCAGATGGATCGTGCCCTGGATCAGGGCGAAGGTCGGGCGGCCGCGCTTGCCATGCTCCAGCGCAGAGAGATAGGCCGGCGTGACGCCGAGCCCCGCCGCCATCTCGGCCAGCGTGAGGCCCTGCCGCTCCCTGAGCTCGCGCACGCGGCGGCCGAAGGGCGTCATGGCCCCTGCTCCCTGAGGCGACGCAAGCGGATATACAGCGCGCCCGAGCCGCCGTGGCGCTGCTCGGCCTCCTCGAAGCCGAGAACGAGCCCGCGCATCTCCGGCAGCCGGAGCCAGTGCGGCACCATCCGGCGCAGCACGCCGCGCTCCTCGCCGAAGAGCGCCGGCCCCGCGCCGCCCTTGCCGGTGACGACGAGGGCAAGCCGTGTGCCTTGAGCCTGTTCGCGACGCAAGAAGCCGCGCAGCGCAAGATGCGCCTCGTCCTGGCGCATGCCATGGAGGTCGATGACGGCGTCGACGCCCTGCTGGCCACGCCTCAACTGCGTGCGCAGGCGCCGCTCGATCGGCGCCAGTGGCGGGGCCGCGGGCGCAGGCGACTTTTCGACCTTCGTTACCACCGTGACGGCGATGAGCGAGGTCTCCATGACGGGCTGCGAGACCACTTCCGGCACTGGCTCGGGCTCGACAGGCGCGCGCCCGGGCAGTGGCTTGACGGACCGCGCCACCTGCCGCCAGAGCGCGATATCGGCCTCGGTCAGCGTCTTGCCGCGGCGGGACCGCATCTCAGCGCGGCCAGAGCACGGTGAAGGCGACGGGATGGCGGATCAGGCCGGCGCGATGGCCGGCGGCCGCGCCGGAGCCGACGAAGATGTCCATCCGGGCGGCGCCCAATATGGCCGAGCCGGTATCCTGCGCGACCATCAGCCGGGCGAGGCGTTCGCTGCCACCATCGCCGTCCGGGAGCGTCGCATCGATCCAGACCGGCAACCCATAGGGCCACACGGTCCGGTCGATGGCGATGCTGCGTAGCGGCGTCAGCGGCAGCCCGGCGCCGCCGATCGGGCCCGCGTTTGCCGGGAGATCGTCGCGGCGGGCGAAGAAGACGAAGGATTTGTTCAGGCGGATGAGATCGCGGGCGAAGCCGGCATCGGCCTTCAGCCGGGCGATCAGCCGATCCATCGTCATCTCTTCAGGCGGAATGCTCTCGCGCTGGCTCAGCACGCGGCCCAGCGACGTATAGGGATGGCCGTTGCGGCCGGAATAGGTCAGCCGCGTCACGGCGCCATTCGGCAGGCGCACCCGGCCGGAGCCCTGCACCTGCAGCACGAAGCGATCGACGGGATCGCGCAGCCAGAGGATCTCCAACCCCTGCCCGTCCAGCGCGCCGGTCTCGATGGCGGTGCGATCCGGGAAAGGCTCGAGGCCCTTTGCCGTGCGGCGAGCAGCTGACAGCCCCTTGTCGAGGCCCGGCCAGACGTCGTCGGGGAAACGGGTCAGCAGATCCTTCGGCCGGTCGTAGAGAGGCGTCGGGAAGGCGTTCGAGCGCGTCAGCGAGCCCTCGAACTCAGGCTCGAAATAGCCGGTGGTGAAACCGGTCTCCGCGCCGGGCGGGCGGATGTGCCAGAAGCGGAAGTTCTGCTCGAAGAAGTCACGGGCCTGCTCGCGCCCGACGCGTCCGGCTTTGGACAGCGCCTTGGCCTTCTCACAGACGGCGAGCAGCGGCGCTGGCGTGGGCACCGCCTGGCGCAGCGGCGGGTCGGCCAGGCAACCCTGAACGAAGACCGCGAAGGCCTTGGAGTGATCGTCCTGCGCCCAGCCGTCGACGGCTGCCGGCGCCAGAGGCTCCGCACGAGCGCCTTCCGGCAGCGGAAAGGGAGCGGCCATGGCGCTCATGCAGCCAAAACCCAGCGTCGCCGAAAGCGCCAGAGCGATTCCGGCGCCACGGATCACGCGGCGGATTCGGTGGCGACCAGCAGCCAGTTGGGGTCGCGGCTGCCGAGCTGGCGCGAGAAGGTCCAGATGTCGTTGACCTCGGAAACCTGTTCGGCGCTGCCATCGACGACCGCGCCCTGAGCGTCACGGGTGACGCTGATGAGCTGCGAGACGAAGGCGATGGTGACCTGGGCGGTCTTGCCCTTGACCTCGACGGCAGCGAGATCGGCCTTGTCGATGGAGACGAAATTCGACTCCGCCTTCTCGCCGCGCTTCTCGCGCTCGGTGATGGCCTGCTCGAAGCCGTCATAGACGTCCTTGGCCAGCAGACCCTTGAGCGTCTTGCGGTCGCCGCGGGCGAAGGCGGTGACGATCGCCTCATAGGCGGATTTCGCCCCGCCGACGAAGTCATGCGGATCGAAACCCGGCTCCTGCCGGATGATCGCCTCAATGCCGGCGCTGACCGGAGAATCCGGCGGCGCCAGATCCTTCCAGCGCTCGGCGACCTCGGCCGCGGGGGCGACCGGATCATTGGCAGCGCCCGGCAGGCGGATCACGTTGTCTCGCTTGTCGGCGCCCTGCACCTGGTCAGGCCGCATCGGCGGCGTCTCGCGGCGCGCGAAGGGGTCCTTCGGCTGCTCGTGCCCGGTCTTCTGACCCAGCACGGAGCGCAGCTTCCAGGCGACGAAAACGGCGAGCGCCAGGAAAATCAGCGTCGTCATGTCGAAGGAGTTCTGCATCGAAAGCTGGCCCGCGGCTCCCCGTAACAATTTCCACCCGCTGGTCATCCGCGGGATCGTCCGGATCATATGGTAAGACAGGCTCGTAACATCCACCCCCCGGCTTGTGAAGGCGACTTCTTGTGCCGGCACGGCGTCCATGATAGCCGACGCGCGTGCCGCTCCTCATGCGGAGCGCAGTCCCCGACGCCGGCCTTGGCGCGGGATTTCCCGACACAGCCTGCCAGAACACGATGGGACCGATGGCCAACGAACTCCCCAACGGCAATGGCGCGGACGCCGCGAACGCAGCCCCCAGCCTCAACGCCCTGATCCAGTACACGAAGGATTTCTCCTTCGAGAACCCGAAGGCGCCGCGCGCGCTGGCCCAGCAGGAGGCCCAGCAGGGCCCGCAGATGTCGCTGCAGGTCAATGTCGGCAGCTCCGCGCTGGGCGACGCCGACTACGAGACCGTGCTGCGGCTCGAGGGCAAGGCCGAGCTCAAGGGCGAGACGCTCTTCGCCTTCGACCTCAGCTATGGCGGCGTCTTCCGTCTGCAGAACATCCCGCAGGAGCACATCCACCCCGTGCTGGTGATCGACTGCGCCCGCCTGCTCTTCCCCTTCGCGCGCCAGATCATCGCCGAGGCGGTCCAGAACGGCGGCTTCCCGCCCTTCTACATCCCGCCGATCGACTTCGCGACGTTGTACCAGCAGCGCATGCAGGAGCTGGCCAACCAGCCCGGCGCCGCGAATTCCTGAGCCAAACGCTCCGTCAGACCTTCAAAGGGCCCCTTCCGGGGCCCTTTCTCGTTTGTTGCAGATAATTGTTGTCCTTGCGCCGAATGCGGGCCCTCTCCATGTCCGGGCGACGGCGGACGCTCCGAAAGGGGCGCCCGCCTTTTCCTCATTGATCCGGAGACACGATGGACCACCTTCTGACGCTTGCCGCCGACCCCGCCGTATGGGCCGCGCTCGGGGCACTGATCGCCATGGAGGTCGTGCTCGGCATCGACAACCTGATCTTCATCTCTATCCTGACCAACAAGCTGCCCGAGCATCAACGCTCCAAGGGCCGCCGCATCGGCATCGCGCTCGCGCTCATCCTGCGCCTGGCGCTCCTCAGCACCGTCGCCTTCATCGTCACGCTGACCGCGCCGCTCTTCTCGGTGTTCGGCCAGGGCTTCTCGTGGCGTGACCTCATCCTTATCGCCGGCGGCCTCTTCCTGGTCTGGAAGGCGACGAAGGAGATCCATCACAAGGTCGACCCCAACCCCGAATCCGTCCTGGCCGAGGGTGGCGGCCGCGCCGTAACGCTCAGCTTCGGCAGCGCGATCTTCCAGATCCTGTTGCTCGACCTCGTCTTCTCGATCGACTCGATCATCACGGCCGTCGGCATGACCGAGCATGTGCCGGTGATGGTGATCGCGGTGATCGTCGCGGTCCTGACCATGCTGCTCGCGGCCGACCCGCTGGCGCATTTCATCGACCGGAACCCGACGATCGTGATGCTGGCGCTGGGCTTCCTGCTGATGATCGGCGCGACGCTGATCGCCGAAGGCTTCGGCGTGCATGTGCCCAAGGGCTACATCTACGCGGCGATGGCGTTCTCGGCGCTGGTCGAAGCGCTCAACATGCTGTCGCGCCGCGCCACGCGCTGACGCCTACAGCCGGCGGGGCCGCTATTGCGCGGCCTCGTCGGCAATGCCGAGATAGCCCTTCCAGAGCGGCGCCTTGAGCGAGCCCAGGATAAAGGCCTGATGGGCCTGGAGCGCCGCATCGTCGAGGCGCGGCGCCAACGGGCGCTCCCGCTGCGGCTTCTCGACCGCCGCCATGGTGGGGCCGCCACGACCGGCCGCTGCGTCCATGCCGAGGCCGAGCGAGGCCTGCTTGCCCCCGATCAGCTCGATATAGACCTCGGCCAGGATCTCGGAGTCGAGCAGAGCGCCGTGCTTCGTGCGGCGGCTGTTGTCGATGCCATAGCGCGAGCAGAGCGCATCGAGGCTGTTCGAGGCGCCGGGATGCTTGCGGCGCGCCATGGACAGGGTGTCGACGACGAGGGGCTGCTCGATCGGCGGCAGGCCGAGCCGCTTGAACTCCATGTTGATGAAGCCGACGTCGAAGGCCGCGTTGTGAATGACCAGCTTCGCGCCGGCGATGAACGACGCGAACTCCTCCGCCACCGCGGCGAAGACCGGCTTGTCGGAGAGGAACGCTTCCGAGAGGCCGTGGACGTTGAAGGCCTCGACCGGCATCGAGCGCTCGGGATTGATGTAGACGTGGAAGGTGCGGCCGCTCGGGCAATGATTCACCAGCTCGACGCAGCCGATCTCGACGATGCGGTCGCCGTTATTGGCTTCGACGCCGGTGGTTTCGGTATCGAGAACGATCTCGCGCATCGATTCAGGGCCTTGTCATCGCGCCGCGGCCGGGCCGCCCGGCGAGCGCCGTCAGGATAGAGCCGACCTGCCGCGAGGCCGCTACGAGGCCGCGCGAGGTGTCCACAAGGAAGTGGGCATGGCGGCGCTTCTCCGCATCCGGCATCTGCCGCGCCAGGATCGCCGCGAGCTTCTCGGCGCTCATGCCCGGCCGGGCGAGGACGCGCTCGCGCTGCACCTCGGCCGGGGCCGTCACCACCAGCACCGCGTCGCAGCGCCCTTCCCCCCCAGTCTCGAGCAGGAGCGGCACGTCGATGACGGCGAGCCCTGCGCCTTCCCGACGGCAGCGGGCGAGGAAAGCCTCCTCCTCCTCCCGCACCAGCGGATGGATGATCGCTTCCAGGCGCTTCAGCGCCTCCGGCTTGCCGAGCACTGCGGCGCCCAGCTTCGCCCGGTCGACCGCACCATCGATCACTGTCCCGGGGAAAGCCTCCTCGATCGGCGCGGCGGCACGGCCGCGATGCAGGCGATGAACGGCGGCATCGGCGTCATGCAGAGGCACGCCACGCGCGACGAACAACTGCGCCGTCGTCGATTTCCCCATTCCGATCGAGCCCGTCAGGCCCAGCACGAAGGTCATGATTGCTCCGCCGAATCAGGCCTTCAGAATATCCGCTTCGATCAGCGCGCGAAGCGACGGCGTCACGTCCGGCGTCACACCGAACCAGCGGGCGAAGCCCGGTGCCGCCTGATGCAGCAGCATGCCGAGCCCATCGACCGGAATGCCGCCGCGCCGTTCGGCTTCCGCCAGCAGCGCCGTCTTCAGCGGCACATAGACGATATCGTCGACGATGGTGCCGGGCCGCAGCCGCGACAGGTCGATGTCGAGCGGCGGCTTGCCCTGCATCCCGAGCGCCGTCGTGTTGACGATGAGATCGGCCTCGCCGACCAGTGCGTCGCGCTGTGCCCAGTCGCGGGCTTCGAGCGGCCGGCCGAATTCGGAGGCCAGCTCCTCGGCCCGTTCGGAGCTGCGGTTGACCACAACGATGCGCTCGACGCCGCGTGATTTCAGGCCGTAGCAGATGCCGCGGGCCGCGCCGCCCGCGCCGAGGACGAGGGCCGTCCGGGTCGCCCCCTGCCAGCCCGGCATGGTCGCGTCGAGATGAGCGAGAAAGCCCGGCACATCCGTATTGTCCGCGAGGATGCGATCACCCTCGCGCCAGAGCGTGTTGACCGCGCCGACCGCGCGGCCTGCGTCGCTGATCTCGTCGACCAGCGCCATCACCGCCTCCTTGTGCGGCACCGTGACGTTGCCGCCGGCGAATTCGCCTTCGCGCAGCCTCGCGACTAAACCCGACAGATCGGCTGGAGCGACATCGATCCGCTCATAGGAGCCTGCGAGCCCATATCGGCGCAGCCATTCGCCATGGATCAGCGGCGAGCGCGAATGGGTAATGGGGTGGCCGATGACGAAACAACGAGGGGACATGGAACGGTCTTGATCCAATCAGCGCGCAAGGCAGTCGAGATCGCGTAGCGCAGCGAGCACCGCGAGCAGCGGCAGGCCGAGGATGGTGAAGTGGTCGCCCTCGACCGATTCGAAAAGCTGCGCGCCCAGGCCTTCGAGCTGATAGCCGCCGACGCTGGCAAAGGCCGTCGGGCCTGCCTGTTCGACATAGCGCGCGATGAAGCCGGCATCGAGGACGCGCATGGTGAGACGCGCGGCCTCCTGGTCTTCGGCAACAGGCTCGCCATCCCGCGCCAAGACGAAGGCCGAGTGCAACTCATGCGTCCGGCCGGCAAGCGCTGCGATCTGCTCCCGCGCCGCGGCAGCATCGGCCGGCTTGTGGAAGGCAAGACCGTCGCAGGTCAGGGTCTGGTCGGCGGCCAGCACCAGGCGGCCTGGCCGCTCGCGCGAGACGGCGAGCGCCTTGGCGCAGGCGAGCGCGGCGGCGATCTGGTCCGCCGGGACGCCCTGTTCGACCAGAGGCTGCTCGACGGCGCGCTCGTCGATCTCCGGCTTGACCACCTCGACCGGCACGCCGGCCGCGATCAGCATGTCGCGCCGGGTCGCGCTGCCGGAGGCGAGAATCAGCGGCTCGGTCTCGAGCCAGATGCCTGTCGGGGCACTCATGTCGCGATGAACTTCATGCGGTGGTCGCGCAGGAGATCGAGGATCGAGGCTGCGGTCTCTTCGATCGAGCGGCGGGTCACGTCGATGATCGGCCAGCCCTTGCGGGCGCAGAGCTTGCGCGACTGGGCGACCTCGTCGGCGACGGCGGTCGGATCGACATAGGAAGTCTCGTCATCGGCGCGCAAGGAGAGCAGCCGGTTCTGGCGGATCTGGACAATGCGATCTGGGCTCGCGATCAGCCCGACGATCAGCGGCTTCCTGGCGCTGTCGAGCTCGGGCGGCAGCGGGATGTTTGGGACGAGCGGAATGTTGGCGGTCTTAATGCCGCGATTGGCGAGATAGATGCTGGTCGGCGTCTTCGAGGTGCGGCTGATGCCGACGAGGATCACATCGGCGCTGTCGAGATCGCCGCCCATCTGCCCGTCATCGTGGAGCAACGTGTAGTTCATCGCGTCGATGCGACGGAAATACTCGGTGTTGAGGACGTGCTGCGCGCCGGGCCGCGGCGCCGAAGCCTGGCCGAGATAGGACTGGAACAGGGAGAGCACCGGCTGCAGCACGGAGAGGCAGGGGCAGCCCAGCTCCTTGCAGAAGTTCTCGAGCTTCTCCTGCCATTCCGGCTCGACAAGGGTGTAGAGCACCACGCCCGGTGAGGATTCGATCTCCGTGAGAACGCGGGCGAGCTGCGCCTCCGAGCGCACCAGCGGGTAGACATGCTCGATCGCCGAGACCGCCTCGTATTGCGCCGCCGCGGCACGGCTGACCGCGATCAAGGTCTCACCCGTCGCGTCCGACACCAGATGCAGATGGAAATAGTTGCGGACCACGGCGTTCCCCGGCCTGAAGCTCTCGACTCATCTAGAGCATGACGGAGCGATGCGGCGCAAACTTATCCCCGTCCCTTCGACCCTCACTTATCCTGCCCCCGTCCTGCCCGACCAAGGGGGCTTCGCGAGGCATCGTGCGGCCGGGCGGGATGCGGTGTTCCGGGCTGTCGTCGCTGGTGGCGCGGCCGGAAGGGTCTTCTCGCCGCCGGGCCGAACAGGCAGGTCCGGTGAAAGCCTTGGCGAGGCGAACCACAAGAGAACCGCGCGTGGGGTTCGGGCGGGGCCGGCAAGGCGCCGCATCGACTTCGACACTCGACATCGACATTCGGCACGCGGTTTCAGGCTGCGCGCCGCCCGGACCCCGCGCATCCCCTTTGGATGTGAGAGCGCGAAACCCCGCAGGCGTGGCCTGGACGGGGCTTTCGGCGTGCGGATCAAGCCGGCGGCGACTGAGAGGAGTTGGACGCGGAACCGAATCGGTCCGGGCCGGATCGAGCCGAAGGATCTTCGGGTCAAGCGCACGGATGGGGCTATCCCAAGAGTCGTGGTGCCCATGGGGAGCGATGTGGACAAACCGCCCGGTGACAGGCCCGACGCGCCGCGTCTGTATAACCCCACTCTTCCATCAACAGGCCGCCGGCTGTGCATGGTTAAGGAAGTGTTTCACGTGAATCATTTTGGACGGCCGGGCGCCGACGCCGATTCCAATTCGTTAAGAAAGTCTTAACGAGGGTTTGCGGGGGCATGCCGACCGCGACCCACTGTCCCATGGCCTGTGGAACGGTTGTGGACAGAATTGGGCCGGGCTATCTCCCCCGTCCAAGAGTCAAAGAAAAAGATTCTTATCTAAAATTCTCTCTTTTTAAGAGGAAGCGGGATGGACAGCCCGGAAGGCAAGACGATCAGCGAGAAGCCTGCCTTTCTCCGGGCTCTCTCCGGCGAGAAGCTCTCTGTCCCGCCGATCTGGCTGATGCGGCAGGCCGGCCGCTATCTGCCGGAATATCGCGAGGTCAGAGCGCAAGCCGGCAGCTTCCTCGCACTTTGCTATAACCCGGAGCTTGCAGCCGAGGTCACGCTCCAGCCGATCCGGCGTTTCGGCTTCGACGCTGCGATCCTGTTCTCGGATATCCTCGTGGTGCCTCAGGCGCTCGGGCAGAAGCTCTGGTTCGTCGAGGGCGAAGGTCCGAGGCTGGAGGCCGTTGCCGATGCCGCAAGGCTTGTCGAGATCGATAGCGAGGCAGGTGCTGCGAAGCTCGACCCGATCATCGAGACGGTTCGTCGCGTGCGCGGTTCTCTGGGTCGGGATACCGCCTTCATCGGCTTCTGCGGAGCGCCCTGGACTGTCGCGACCTATATGGTTGCCGGTCGCGGCACACCGGACCAGGGACCAGCCAAGGCGCTGATGAAGGCGGACCCTGTCCTCTTCGCGGCGATCGTCGATCGCATCGTCGAGGCTTCCGTCACCTATCTCAATGCGCAGATCACGGCCGGCGTCGATGCCGTGCAGATCTTCGACAGCTGGGCCGGGGCGCTGGGGCCGGAGGATTTCAGGCGCTGGTGCATCGAGCCGACGCGCCGGATCGTCGAGGGCGTCCGGACCGCTCATCCCCGGGCGCGCATCATCGGCTTCCCGCGCGGCGCTGGGCGTTTGATCCCGGATTATGTGAAGGGGACTGGTGTTGATGCCGTCGGGCTCGAATCGGAGATCGACCGGACGTTTGCGCGGGATGCGATCCAGCCGCTCGTGCCGGTGCAGGGCAATCTCGATCCGCTGACGCTGCGGGCCGGCGGTGCCGAACTCGAGCAGGAGATCGAAGCGGTGATGGCCGCTTTCGGATCGGGACCATTCGTGTTCAATCTCGGCCACGGCATCCTGCCGGATACGCCGATCGCCCATGTCGAGCGTCTGCTGAAGGCCGTGCGTGGTTAAGGGATCAGGCGATGTATGAGTGGATCAAGGCATTTCATGTCGTCGCGGTCATCTCCTGGATGGCCGGAATGCTCTATCTGCCGCGGCTGATGGTCTATCACGCGGAGGCGCAGACCGGCTCGATCCAGTCCGAGACCTTCAAGGTGATGGAGCGGCGCCTGCTCAAGGGCATCATCAATCCGGCCATGATCGTCACCTGGGTGCTGGGCCTCTACATGGCCTGGTACGCCTTCGGCTTCAAAGGTGGCTGGCTGCACGGCAAGCTGCTGCTGGTCTTCATTCTCTCCGGGATCCACGGCATGCTGGTGAAGCATGTGCGGAACTTCGCCGAGGACAAGAACGAGAAGAGCCCGCGCTTCTTCCGCATCCTCAACGAGGTGCCGGCCGTGCTGATGCTCGGCATCGTCATTCTCGTCATCGTGAAGCCGTTCTGAACTCTGCCTGTCTTTCCGGCTTGAGCCCGGGCGCGATTCCCGCTATCAGCATTTTACGCTTCTCCAGCGTCCTCCCTGTTGTCGACTGTTCGTGAGCGGTCTGCCGTTGCAGCAGCTCATGACGCGCAACCCCCGCGCAGGTCCGGTCAGGACTCAAAGTCGATCACTCCAGTACTCCCTACCCCTGCCGTTTGCAGGGCGTTCAATCCGGGTGCCCCATGCGGGAAATCAAGCTTCAAGAGCTCAAGATCAAATCGCCGACCGAACTGCTGACCTTTGCCGAGGAGGTGGAGGTCGAGAACGCCAGCACGATGCGCAAGCAGGAGCTGATGTTCGCCATCCTGAAGCAGCTCGCCGCGCGCGAGACTGAGATCCTGGGCGAGGGCGTCGTCGAAGTTCTGCAGGACGGCTTTGGCTTCCTGCGCTCCTCCGATTCCAACTATCTGCCGGGTCCGGACGACATCTATGTCTCGCCCTCGCAGATCCGGAAGTTCGGCTTGCGCACCGGCGATACGGTCGAGGGACCGATCCGCAGCCCGAAGGATGGCGAGCGCTATTTCGCCCTGCTCAAGGTCAACTCGATCAATTTCGAGGACCCGGAGAAGATCAAGCACAAGATCCACTTCGACAATCTGACGCCGCTCTACCCGGATGAGCGCCTGAAGCTCGAGGTGCAGGATCCGACGAAGAAGGATTTCTCGCCGCGCGTCATCGATATCGTGGCGCCGATCGGCAAGGGCCAGCGCGCCCTGATCGTGGCGCCGCCGCGCACCGGCAAGACCGTGCTGTTGCAGAACATCGCGCAGTCGATCACGACCAACCACCCCGAGTGCTATCTGATCGTGCTGCTGATCGACGAGCGGCCCGAGGAAGTCACCGACATGCAGCGCTCGGTGAAGGGCGAGGTCGTGTCCTCGACCTTCGACGAGCCAGCCTCCCGCCACGTCCAGGTCGCGGAGATGGTGATCGAGAAGGCCAAGCGCCTCGTCGAGCACGGCCGTGACGTCGTCATCCTGCTCGACTCGATCACGCGTCTCGGCCGCGCCTACAACACCGTCGTGCCGTCCTCCGGCAAGGTGCTGACCGGCGGTGTCGACGCCAACGCCCTGCAGCGCCCGAAGCGCTTCTTCGGCGCGGCGCGCAATATCGAGGAAGGCGGCTCGCTGACCATCGTCGCCACCGCGCTGATCGACACCGGCTCGCGCATGGACGAGGTGATCTTCGAAGAGTTCAAGGGCACCGGTAACTCGGAAATCGTCCTCGACCGCAAGGTGGCCGACAAGCGCATCTTCCCGGCGATCGACATCCTCAAGTCCGGCACCCGCAAGGAAGAGCTCATCACGCCGCGCTCCGACCTGCAGAAGACCTATGTGTTGCGCCGCATCCTCAACCCGATGGGCCCGCAGGACGCGATCGAGTTCCTGATCGACAAGCTGCGCCAGACCAAGCAGAACTCCGAGTTCTTCGATTCGATGAACACCTGAGCCGCCGGCTCGGACGTTCCATCAAGCGCCGCCGGTTCGGGCTCGAACCGGCGGCGCTTTCGTTTCTGGAGCGTCCTGGCTTTGCACGGGAAAACAGCGTCATCCCGGGCCTGACCCGGGATTCATGCCAGAGTGTTTCCGTCAGAAGTTCAGGAATGGATCCCGGATCTCCGCTTCGCCAGGTCCGGGATGACCCGCGGTCCCACGAAAGCGAAGCAGGCTCTAGCGTCCTGCTGCGATCGCTTCGGCCAATCGATTCGGGTCCGTGACGGGCGGAAGGCAGCGGCCTTCGAAGCAGATGAAGGCGGCGCCCTCACCCGCTTGCCGGATCATCGCGGCCGCCGGATGGCCGGCAGGAAGGCCGTCTGCATCAGGGCAATCGACCAGCGTCGCCATGGTGTAGGGCAGCCGGCGGGCGGCAGCGTGGAAGGCCTTTCGGTTTCGCCCTGCGAGCACGACCTCGACGCCGTTGCGCGCGAGGTCGAACGCATTCAGCACCGAGCCATGGGCCAGTGGCGCGCGGGGCACGGTCCGCAGGGCTACCGCCATCAGGATATCGGCGCGTTCGCGATCCCTGGCCTCGCCGGTCTTGCGGGCAAGGCGGATGAGATTGGCGGGGTGGACGCCCAGCGCGTTCGGGACAGCATCGTCGTGAGTCGGACGCGGTATGACCGGCAGTCCCCGCGATTCCAGCCGGGTCATTCCGATCAGATTCGTCGCGGGATCGCGGTAGTGCTGCCAGAGATGCTCAGACCAGCGCCGCGCATCGTCGAGGTAGTGCTGTTCGAAGCCGGCATCGTGAAGCGCCAGCGCGGCGTCGATCATGGCGGCGTGATCCAGCGCGAAGCCGGGTTTGATCAGGCGGCCCTGCCGATAGGAGTGCGCCAGCCCCTCGCCATCAGCCATCGATTCGGCAACGAAACTGTAGGCGCTCCGGGCAAGCTCCAGCCAGTGGGGCTGATCGAGCAGCCCGGAAGCGCGCGCGAGCGCGGCAATCATCAACCCGTTCCAGTCAGCCAGGATCTTGTCGTCGCGCGCTGGTCGAGCGCGCTTTTCACGTACAGCGAGGAGGCGCGCCTTAAGCTGTCCGAGGCGCTGGGTCGTGGCAGCATCGCCGGGGTCACGCGTCTCCAGCCGGTTGAGGATGCTGACCTCCTCCCAGTTGCCGCGAGGCCGCACGTCGTAATGCCGCGCGAAGAGCTCGGCATCGGCCGGGTCCAGTAGTGCGTCGATCTCGGCCCGGGTCCAGACATAGTACTTGCCCTCCTCGCCCTCGGAGTCGGCGTCGAGGCTCGCAGCGAAGGCGCCCTCCGGCAGCAGCATCTCGCGCTTCAGCCAGGCGACGATGCCTTCCGCTGCATCCCACGCCAGGTCATTGCTGCTACGGCTCGCCTCGAGCGCGTAGAGCGAGAGAAGCTGGGCGTTGTCGTAGAGCATCTTCTCGAAATGCGGGATGAGCCAGCGCTCGTCGACGGCATAGCGGGCGAAGCCCCCGCCGAGATGATCGTGAATACCGCCGCGCGCCATCCGCTGCAGCGTTCGCGTCGCGGCAAGAACGGACTGGTTTGCCACCCCATGTGCGCCGCGCCGCCATAGCAACTCGATCAGTCCGGCATTGGGGAATTTCGGCGCGCCGCGGAGGCCGCCATGCAGCGGATCGAACCGGCTGGAGATCTGGTTGGCAAGATCGGCAAGATCGGGCTCGCCGGCGGCCGCCAGCGCTATGGTCTCCATCTGCTCCAGCGCGCTTCGGATCGAGGCGGCGTTCTGCGCGATGCGCTCGGGCTCCTGCCGATAGATCGCCGCGACCTGACGCAGCACATCGGTGAAGGCCGGGCGCCCGTGGCGTGGCTCAGGCGGGAAATAGGTGGCGCCCCAGAAGGGCTCGCCCTTCGGTGTCAGGAACATGGTCAGCGGCCAGCCGCCCTGCTCGCCCAGGCTGTGCAGCGCGCTCATATAGACGTGGTCGATGTCGGGCCGTTCCTCGCGATCGACCTTGATGTTCACGAAGAGCTCGTTCATGACGGCCGCCGTGGCGGGGTCCTCGAAGCTCTCATGCGCCATGACATGGCACCAATGGCAGGCGGCATAGCCGACGGAGAGCAGCACGGGTCGGTTGCTCGCCCTGGCCTCGGCGAAGGCCTCCTCGCTCCATTCCCACCAATCGACCGGGTTGTCGCGATGCTGAAGCAGATAAGGGCTGGCGGCTCCGGCGAGACGGTTCATCGGGCGGCCTTTCAGGCATGGTGTGGACGGCTATGAGCGAAGGCCAAGACTATCCGACCCAAGTCCATCCGACCATTGTGGCCTTGTCCTCGGCGCCGGGCCGGGCGGGCGTTGCGGTTGTCCGCATCTCCGGTCCGCGCGTTCGATTCGTTCTCGAAACATTTGCGGGGACATTGCCTGCGCCGCGGGAGGCGGCGCTGCGTCGCCTGCGGGATGCCGACGGTATTACCATCGATACGGCTCTCGTGCTGTTCTTCCCCGGGCCTGCCTCCTTCACAGGCGAGGATGTCGCCGAGTTCCATATCCACGGTTCGCGGGCGGTGCTGGCGCGTTTGCTGGTAGTGCTGACGGTACTACCAGACGTGAGGCTGGCGGAAGCGGGCGAGTTCACGCGCCGCGCCTTCGAGGCAGGCAAGCTGGATCTGGCAGCGGTCGAGGGCCTTGCGGACCTGATCGATTCGGAGACGGAATGGCAGCGCAAGCAGGCGCTGCGGCAGATGGACGGCGCGCTCGGCCGCCTGACGGCAGGCTGGCGGGCGAAGCTGGTCGACGCCATGAGCCTGCTCGCGGCCGAACTCGACTTCTCGGATGAGGGCGATGTCGGCGGGCCGCTGCAGGAACAGGCCCTGACGCTGGCGGAGGAGGTGTTGGCCTCGCTTCGCCAGGTGCTCGGCAGCTTCGCGATAGGCGAGCGGGTTCGCGAGGGTTTCGTGGTCGTGCTCGCCGGACCGCCGAATGCCGGCAAGTCGAGCCTGCTCAACACGCTGGCGCAGCGCGATGTGGCTATCGTCTCTCCGATTGCCGGCACGACGCGCGATGCCCTGGAAGTTCGCCTCGATCTCGCGGGTCTACCGGTGATCCTGATTGATACCGCCGGCTTGCGGGACAGCGTTGATCCGATCGAAGCGGAAGGCGTTCGCCGCGCCCGTGCCTTGGTGGAGCGCGCGGATCTCGTACTTGGGTTGCGCAGCATCGATTCGGCGCCGTATCAAGTCGAGGACGACGCTCCGGTGCTGCGGATCGCGACGAAGTCCGACTTGCCCGGCGATGCCCTAGCGGGTGAACTCGCCATCTCCGTGAAGAGCGGTAACGGGCTTGCTGAGCTGCTGTCCGAGATTGTCGAGCGGCTGGGCAAGCTCGACCAGGGCGAGCCCGCGCTGTTGACCCGCGAGCGGCATCGCGCGGCCGTTACGGATGCCATCGCGGCGATCGAGCGGGCCGTCCGCGCGGAGCATGGGCAGAGCGAGCTCATCGCGGAAGATTTGCGGCTTGCGGTCGTTGCTCTGGAGCGGCTGGTCGGCCGCATCGATGTCGAGCATGTGCTCGATCGACTCTTTGCGGGCTTCTGCATCGGCAAGTAGGGGCGGCGATCGGCGCCGTAAGGGCGATTGCCGTTGACCCGCCTGCCCGGCTTCGCTAGCGAAACGCGATGTCCCTTGATCAGCAGCACTACGACGTCATCGTCGTCGGCGGCGGCCATGCCGGCACCGAGGCGGCCGCGGCCGCAGCGCGCTATGGCGCGCGTACGGCGCTCGTCACGCATAACCCCGACACCGTCGGTGTGATGTCGTGCAACCCGGCGATCGGCGGGCTCGGCAAGGGGCATCTGGTTCGCGAGATCGATGCGCTCGACGGCGTGATGGCACGGGCGGCGGATCGCGGCGGCATCCAGTTTCGCATGCTCAACCGACGCAAGGGCCCGGCCGTGCGCGGCCCACGTGCCCAGGCCGACCGGAAGCTCTATCGGCTTGCTGTGCAGGAATTGCTGGCAAGTCAGGACAATCTCGAGGTTGTGGCCGGCGAGGTCTTCGACCTTACCGTCGAGAGCGGCCGCGTCACGGGTGCGATCCTTGCCGACGGGCGTCGATTCGTTGCCGGAACGGTGGTTCTGACGACGGGGACCTTCCTGCGCGGGCTGATCCATATCGGCGAGAAGAAAATCCCTGCCGGGCGCGTGGGCGAGGCACCCTCGATCGGGCTCTCCGCGACGCTGGAGCGACATGGCTTTCCGCTCGGCCGGCTCAAGACCGGGACGCCGCCGCGGCTGGATGGCCGCACCATCGACTGGGCGTCGTTGGATATGCAGGCCGGCGACGATCCAGCCGAGCCCTTCTCTGCCCTGACGACAGCGATCACCAATCCGCAGATCGCCTGCGGCATTACCCGCACGACGCTGGCGGGCCACGACCTGATCCGCGCCAATCTTCATCGGGCGCCGATGTTCTCCGGCCAGATCGAAGGTCGCGGCCCGCGCTATTGCCCCTCGATCGAGGATAAAGTCGGGCGCTTCGGCGATCGTGACGGGCACCAGATCTTCCTGGAGCCTGAGGGCCTCGACGACGATACCGTCTATCCGAACGGCATCTCCACCTCCCTGCCCGAGGATGCGCAACTCGGCCTGCTCAAGACCATTCCGGGTCTGGAACGAGCGCAGATGGTCCGCCCGGGCTACGCCATCGAGTATGACTTCATCGATCCGCGCGCCCTGAAGAACACGCTCGAAACCCGCGCGATCGCCGGACTTTTCCTGGCCGGTCAGATCAACGGCACCACAGGCTACGAAGAGGCGGGCGCGCAGGGGCTCCTGGCGGGGCTGAACGCCGCACGGATGACCGGGGGAGCCGAGCCGGCCGTGTTCGACCGCACGAGCTCCTATATCGGCGTGCTGGTCGACGACCTCGTGACGAATGGCGTTACGGAGCCGTATCGAATGTTCACCTCCCGCGCGGAGTTCCGTCTCTCGCTGCGGGTCGACAATGCCGATGAGCGGCTGACGGCGCTCGGGAACAGGCTCGGCGTCGTTGGTTCCGAGCGCCTGGCGGCTTTCGAGGCGCGCAGCGGCAGCATCGCTCAACTGCGTGAGCGACTGCAGGGATTGTGGTTAACGCCCCGTGAAGCCGAAACGGCGGGTTTGCAGCTGAATCGCGACGGAGTACGCCGCAGCGCCTATCAGATCCTCTCTTATCCCGATGTGAGCTTCGAGCAGCTGGTCGCGATCTGGCCGGAGCTTCGGGAGCATCCGCCGGCGGTGATCGCGCGGGTCACGGCGGATGCGGTCTATTCGGTCTATCTCGATCGGCAGGCCGCTGAGATCCAGGCGTATCGGCGAGACCAGGCGTTGAAGGTCCCCGCCGACCTCGATCTCGACGCGATTTCCGGCCTGTCCAACGAGCTGAAGGCCAAACTCGCGGCGCAGCGCCCCGCCGATCTGGCCCAGGCAGGCAAGATCGAAGGCATGACGCCGGCCGCCCTCACCCTCCTCGCGGCCCATGCTCGCAAGAGCCGCGCCGCATTATCCACAGGCGTGACGTGACTGTTGATAAAAATGACAGGCAGCGCGCTTTAAGCTTGACGCCTGTTTCACGTGAAACAGAGGAGCGCCTTGCTCTGCTCGTGGCCGAGCTGGAGCGCTGGCAGGCCGCGAAAAACCTCGTCTCCTCGGCGACTCTGGCGGATGTCTGGACGCGCCATATCGCGGATTCGCTGCAGCTTTTCAGTCTTGCCCCGGATCGTGAGCGCTGGCTCGATCTCGGTTCCGGCGGGGGCTTTCCCGGGTTGGTGATCGGAATCTGCCTGGCCGAGCGCGGCACCGGCCAGATCGATCTCGTCGAGAGCAACGCCCGCAAATGCGCATTTCTCCGTCACGCGGCCCGTGTGACCGGTGCGCGGGTCAAGGTTCATGCCGCGCGCATCGATGATGTGATCGGGAACTTTACCGGTCAGGTCGATGTCGTGACAGCCCGCGCGCTCGCCCCGCTGACGCAGCTGCTCGGCTGGTGCGAAGATCTGTTGAGAACCGGCACGCTCGGCCTCTTTCCCAAGGGACAACATCTAGATACGGAATTGACCGACTCGGCCAGATATTGGAAGATTCAGGCAACAACGGTTTCCTCCGTGACTGACGATGCCGCCCGGATCCTGATGGTCCGCTCGGCCGAGAGACGAGCCGATCCATGATTGAAGCCACTTCAGCGACAGTGACGCGCCGCCGCCCGCGCGTGATCGCGCTTGCCAATCAGAAGGGTGGCGTCGGCAAGACGACCACCGCCATCAACCTGGGCACCGCTCTGGCGGCGATCGGGGAGAAGGTTCTGATCGTCGACCTCGATCCGCAGGGCAATGCCTCGACGGGCCTCGGCGTCGATCGCCGCAGCCGCAAATCCTCGACCTATGACGTGCTCTGCGGCGATGTCGGGCTGGGGCAGGCGCTCCAGCAGACCTCGGTGCCCGGCCTGTCGCTCGCGCCCTCGACGCTCGATCTGCTCGGCGTGGAGCTGGAGATCGCCTCGGCCAAGGACCGTGCGCATCGCCTCAAGACGGCGATCGACGAGCTGGCGGACGACCAGCGTTGCCAGGACCTGACCTATGTGCTGATCGACTGCCCGCCGTCACTCAGCCTGATCACCATCAACGCCATGACGGCCGCGGATGCGGTGCTGGTGCCGCTGCAGTGCGAGTTCTTCGCGCTCGAAGGTCTCAGCCAGCTGCTCAAGACGGTTGAGCAGGTCCGGGCCGGGCTCAACCCGCGTCTGGCGATCCAGGGCGTGGTTCTGACGATGTTCGACCCCCGCAACAACCTGTCCGGCCAAGTCATGGCGGACGTTCGGGATTTCCTCGGTGATAAGGTCTACGAGACCGTCATTCCGCGCAATGTGCGGATCTCCGAGGCACCGTCCTATGGCAAGCCGGCGCTGCTCTACGATCTGCGCTGCTCGGGGTCGCAGGCCTATCTGAAGCTGGCCTCGGAAGTGATCAAGCGTGAGCGTAACCTGCTGGCCGCGGCGGCCTGAGGCAGGACAGGAAGAGGTTCAAGAGGATGGCAATGGCCGAAGAACAGGGGCGTTCGCGCCTTGGTCGCGGTCTGGCGGCGCTGATCGGCGACGTCGGCGAGGAAATCGGTGCGATCGAGCGCGCGCGCGGCCAGCGCCGCGTGCCCGTCGAGTTCCTGCGGCCGAGTGCGCGCAATCCGCGCCGGACCTTCGGCGAGGAGGATCTGGAGGATCTGACGGCTTCGATCCGCGAACGCGGCATCCTGCAGCCGATCATCGTTCGGACGATCCCCGGCATGATGGACGCCTATGAGATCATCGCCGGCGAACGTCGCTGGCGTGCGGCACAGCGCGCCGAGCTGCACGAGGTCCCGGTCCTGCTCGTCGAGGCCGATGATCGCGAGGCGCTCGAGATCGCAATCATCGAGAACGTGCAGCGCACGGATCTCAATGCGATCGAGGAAGCGGCGGGCTATGAGCGCCTGATCGCGGAGTTCAATTATACGCAGAACGACCTTGCGCGCGTCATCGGCAAGAGCCGCAGCCATGTCGCCAATACGCTGCGCTTGTCGAAACTGCCTGAATCCGTGCGGAATATGGTCAGCGAGGGCGCGGTTTCGGCCGGGCATGCCCGCGCGCTGCTGTCCGTTTCGGACCCGGAACTGATGGCGCGCCGGATCGTCGATGAAGGCATGAGCGTTCGCGACATCGAGCGCGTCGTGCAGGAAGAGGCGCGTGGCGAGACCAAGAGCGCCGTTCCGGCCAAGCCGAAGGCGGAGAAGGATCCGGATACGCGGGCGCTGGAGAAGGCGCTCGAGGAGGTGCTGGGTCTGTCGGTTTCGATCGCGCATCGTGCGAACGGCACGGGCGAGCTCAAGATCAGCTACAAGACGCTGGAGCAGCTCGACGCGCTCTGCGCCCGGCTGAAGGCCTGAGGGCCGGACGGTAACATCGCGTCGATGTCGTCATGCTCGCCCTTGTGGCGAGCATCCACGTCTTGAACACCGCGTGGCCCGAAGGAAGACGGGGATGGTCGGGACGAGCCCGGCCATGGCGCCGAGGCTGCATCCACACCAGATCGATATTAATCCCGCTGGTTCGCTCCCGCGCGGCCGAGCCGCGCCAGCGTCCATAGCGCGCGGGTCGCCACGGCGCGGCCCATATCGGCGTTCTGCCGCGTTGCCAGGATCGCGTTTCCGACAAGACCGACGGCTTCGTTCAGCTTGGCGCTGGACCAGATGTTGAGCGCTGCCTCCGTCGTCGCGATGCGTGGGTAGGGCAGGCGCATCGTCGCCACGACATCCCTCACGCCGCGGCCGGAGTCCATGCTCTGGCGGGCCTTGAGCAGGGCCAGGGCCTGACGGAGCACGGCGCCGAGCATCACGCCGGGGTCGAGGCCTTCGCTCATGAGCTTGGCCTGTGCGAGATCGAGGACCGGCAGCTTCCCGGCGAAGACGGCATCGACGAGCATTGCCTGCTCGCGCTGGGCCGTGTCGCCGACGATGGCCTCGATATGCTGCGACAGCACCGCCGGCTCCGCCCCGACATAAAGCAACAGCTTTTCGATCTCGCGGCGCGAGGTCTGCCGGTCGCCACCGAGCAGCCCTGCGAGGTGCTCACGGGCGTTCCGGTCGATCGACTTGCCGGCGCTGCGGACCATCTCGTCGATGATGGTGCCGAGATCGCGCGCGGCATCGCCATAGCAGGGGATGGCGAGTGCCGTGCGGGCCTTTTCGCAGGCTGTTCGCAGCGGGTTTGAGCGCTGCAGATCGCCGGCCTCGATGATGACGATGGCATCCTGCGAGGGCGCGGCCAGAAGCGGCTCCACGCCCCCTAGAAGCGGCTTGGAGGTCGGTGAGACGCGGATGGCGCGGCGGCCGCCGAAAAGGCCGATGGTATTCGCCTCGTCGACGAGCTTCATCGGGTCGGCGGCGACGACATCGCCGTCCATGCGGATCAGCTGGAAGGCGTCGTCGGGATCGTCGACGTTGGCGCGTGCGAGGGCGCTCGCGCGTTCGGAAACCAGCCCCGTATCGGGGCCGTAGATCAGGATGAGCCGCCAGGCGGGGTCAAGGCGCGCCAGCGTGCGCTCGGCCTCATGCGCCTTGATCGCGACCATGGCTCAGGAAGTAAGATCGGCGGCGATCTGACCCCGGATGATCGTGGCGAGGTTCTTCGCGGCACGGATCTGCGCATCGCGCGCGGCGCGCACGGTGGCGAAGCGCTGGGCTGACCGCTCATAGGGCGCGCGGACGGAATTGACGCCGGAGGAGACGACCTCGCCGGTGTCGGCGCGCTTGAGCGACCAGGTCGCCGTCCCGATCAGCACCGCCGAATCGGCGCGGCCATTGGTGTAGTCGACCGTGACGACCTCGACCGATTCGGTCAGCGTCGCATCGAATTTGAGCGTCTTGCGGGCATCGGGATCACCGCTGCCGTCGAGCTCGAAGACGAGCTCGTTGCGGAGGTAATGGCCCATCACCCCCTTGAGCTCGGGGACCTCGATCGCGCGCAAGGCCGTCTTGACGCTGCCGCCGACGGTGCTCGAGGTATAGTCGGAATAGAGCGGCTGGAAGCAGCCTCCGGCGAGGGCCGCCGCGGCAAGCACGGCCGCCAGCAGCGTGCGGCGGGGGAAGGCGGCTTCAGACGACGACATTCACGATTCTCCCCGGAACCACGATGATCTTGCGGATGGCGCGCCCTTCGAGGGCCCGCTGAACCGCATCGCTGGCGCGGACGACGGTTTCCACCGCCATGGTATCGGCATCGGCGGGAACAGTCACCTCCGCCCGCTTCTTGCCGTTGAGCTGAACCGGCAGCGTGATGCTGTCGTCCTTCAGCAGGGCGGCATCGGCCTGCGGCCAGGAGGCCTCTCCGACCAGGCCCGGCTGGCTCAGCGCCTGCCAGCACTCCTCGGCCAGATGCGGCATCATCGGAGCGACAAGCTGGGTCACGATCGTGGCGGCTTCGAGGAGCGCGAAGGCGACATCGGCGTCGAGCGCGGGCTTCTCGGCCGCCGCATCCAGCGCCTTACCGATGGCGTTGGTCAGCGTGTAGATGTGGGCGACGCAGCGATTGAAGCCGAGGCGCTCGATATCGCCGCCCACAGCGTCCAGCGCGCGATGCGCGGCCTTGCGCAGGGCCAGCGCCGCCTCGCCGATCTCGGCGGGTCGGGCTGCCTTGCCGCCGGTGCGCTCTCCGATCTCCGCCACCAGGCGCCAGAGGCGCTGGACGAAGCGGGCGGCGCCCTGGACGCCTTCATCGGTCCAGATCACATCGCGATCCGGCGGCGAATCGGAGAGCATGAACCAGCGGGCCGTGTCGGCGCCGTAGGAGGCGATGATGTCGTCGGGGTCCACGACGTTCTTCTTGGACTTCGACATCTTCTCGATCGAGCCGATCTCGATCGGAGCGCCGGTCTCGACATGGAAGCCCTTGCGATCGCTGCCGGAGACCTCGATGCGGACGTCGCCGGGCTCGACCCAGCCGCCGTCGGCGCCGCGATAGGTCTCATGCACGACCATGCCCTGGGTGAAGAGGCCGGCGAAGGGCTCGTCGAGGCCGGCATGGCCGGTCTTCTTCATCGCGCGGGTGAAGAAGCGTGAATAGAGCAGATGCAGGATCGCGTGCTCGACGCCGCCGATATACTGGTCGACGGGCAGGAAGCGGTCGACGGCCTTGCGGTCGGTCGGGCTTTCGGTCCGCCACGGATCGGTGAAACGGGCGAAATACCAGGACGAATCGACGAAGGTATCCATCGTGTCCGTCTCGCGACGGGCATCCTTCCCGCAATGCGGGCAGGAGACGTTCTTCCAGCTCGGATGATGGTCGAGCGGGTTGCCCGGCTTGTCGAAGGAGACGTCGTCCGGCAGCTTCACCGGCAGATCGGCATCCGGCACCGGAATCGTTCCGCAGTCGGAACAATGGATGACCGGGATCGGGCAGCCCCAGTAGCGCTGGCGCGAGATGCCCCAGTCACGCAGGCGGAAATTGACTTTGCGCTGGCCGACAGGGCGGTTGCCGCGCGTCTCGCTTTCGAGGCGGCGGGCGACCTCCTCCTTGGCTTCCACGATGGTTTTACCGTCGAGGAAGCGGGAATTGATCATCCGGCCGTCACCGTCATAGGCGGTGTCCGTGATCACGAAGCTCGCCGGATCGGTGCCTTCCGGCGCCACGACCGGGGCATTACCCAGGCCATACTTGTTGACGAAGTCGAGGTCGCGCTGGTCATGCGCCGGGCAGCCGAAAATGGCACCGGTGCCGTATTCCATCAGGATGAAGTTCGCGACGTAGACGGGCAGCGTCCAGTTCGGATCGAACGGATGAACGGCGCGCAGGCCGGTGTCGAAGCCGAGCTTCTCGGCCTTGTCGATGGCTTCCTGCGCCGTGCCGGTGCGCTTGCACTCCTCGATGAAGGCCTGCAGCTCCGGGTTGTTGGCGGCGATGGCCTTGGCGATCGGGTGGTCGGGCGCGACGGCGACGAATTTCGCGCCGAACAGCGTATCGGGGCGGGTCGTGTAGACCTCGACCTCGTCCTGCGCCGCGGCATTCGATTCGATGGCGAAACGAACCAGCAGACCCTCGGAACGGCCGATCCAGTTCTTCTGCATCAGCCGGACCTTGTCGGGCCAGCGCGTCAGGCCGTCGAGGGCGTCGTTCAGCTCCTGGCCGAACTCCGTGATCTTGAAGAACCACTGGGTCAGCTCGCGGATCTCGACCGGCGCGCCGGAGCGCCAGCCGCGGCCGTCGATGACCTGCTCATTGGCGAGCACGGTCTCGTCGACCGGATCCCAATTGACCTTGGCGGTCTTGCGGTCGACCAGCCCGGCCTTCAGGAAGTCCAGGAACATCTTCTGCTGGTGGCGATAGTAGCTGGGGTCGCAGGTCGCGAGCTCGCGGCTCCAGTCGAGGGACAGGCCCATCGACTTGAGCTGCTTGCGCATCGTCGCGATGTTCTCATAGGTCCACTCGCGCGGATGGACGTTCTTCTGCTTGGCGGCGTTTTCCGCCGGCAGGCCGAAGGCATCCCAGCCCATTGGATGCAGTACCGAAAAGCCCTTGGCGCGCTTGTAGCGCGCGACTACGTCACCCATGGCGTAGTTGCGGACATGGCCCATATGGATGCGCCCCGACGGGTAGGGGAACATCTCGAGGACATAGTAGCTCGGCCGCGTATCGTCGTTGCTCGTCTCGAAGAGCTTGCGCTCCTCCCAGACGGTGCGCCATTTCGGCTCGGACTCTTTCGGGTTGTAGCGTTCGACGGCCATGTCAGCGAGCAATCACGTCAGCAAGCATTCTTGCGGGGTGGGCCGGTGCGGGAAGCGGCCGGCGCAGGGGTCCATGACGAAAAACCGGATGAGGTTTTCCACATCCTGTTCTAGGACACCATTGCGCGCACGCGGTCAACGGCGCGCTGGATCAGAAGGGCTGCGACATGAGCGATACGGTTACGCGTCTGGAGGCGATCCGCGCCTCGGTCGCGCGTGCGGCGCGCGATTTCGGGCGCAAGCCGGACAGCGTGACGCTGATCGCCGTGTCGAAGACCAAGCCGGCCGAACAGATCGCGGAGGTGCTGGAAGCCGGCCAGCGCGTCTTCGGCGAGAACTATGTCCAGGAGGCGAAGGCGAAGTGGCCGGCGCTGAAGGAGCGTTTTCCCGATGCCGAGCTGCACATGATCGGGCCGCTGCAGTCGAACAAGGCGCGCGAGGCGGTCGAGCTCTTCGATGCGATCCAATCGCTCGACCGCGAGAGCCTGGCGAAGGAGCTGGCGCGGGAGATCGCGCGCGTCGGGCGGGCCCCACGGCTCTTCGTGCAGGTCAACACCGGTGAGGAGGCGCAGAAGGGCGGCGTCATGCCAGCCGAGGCCGACGCCTTCCTCACGCGCTGCCGCGAGGTTCACGGGCTCGCGATCGAGGGGCTGATGTGCATCCCGCCGGCGGAAGAGCCGCCTTCACCGCATTTCGGGCTGCTCGCCAAGATCGCCGCCCGCAATGGGCTCAAGGGCCTGTCGATGGGCATGAGCGCCGATTACGAAGCGGCGATCCAGCTTGGCGCGACCCATGTCCGCGTCGGCAGTGCGATCTTCGGGGCGCGGGGCTAGCTTTTCAGCGGCTCACCGACATCGATGCGGTTGCCGTCGGGATCCTCGAAGACGAAGGCACGCAGGCCGTAATCCTTCTCGCGCAAGCCCTTGACGATGCGCAGGCCCCGCGCGCGGACGATCGCGTGCACCGCGTCGATATCCTCGACCATCATATGCGCGACGTTGAAGGGCGCTGCCTTGTGGCCGGGCTGCAGCGTCAGGTGCAATTCGGCGGCATCGCGCTTCAGGATCATGAAGCCGACGGGCGTGCCGTTCTCGAAGGTTTTATGGAAGCCGAGGGCACTGACATAGAAGTCGCAGGCGCGGGCCATGTCGGCGACAGGCAGCATGGCGGCGATCCGCCCGAAGCGGGCGCCGGAAGAGACCGAATCAGTCATCGTTCATTCTCAAGCTGGGAATGGCGCGGCGATGGAGGACGGTGCCTCCCATGCGTCGGCCTGTTCCGGAGATGGTCGAGACGGTGCTCGCCGCGGCTATAGCCGAATTCGGCCTATCTGACCAGAATCCGGCAATGACGCGCCAGGCGCGGCAGGACCTTCACGAAGACGTGTCCCTCGACCGCGACGCAGCCGGCCGTGGGCGTGAAGCCCGGGCGGGCGAGATGCCAGAAAATCGCACTGCCGCGGCCGCGAATCACGGGACGGTCGTTCCAGCCGAGCTCGACGATGACGTCGTAGAGATGGTCCTCGCGGGTGAGCCGCTCCTCGGCCTCACCGGGCGGGCGATCGATCAGGCGGTTGTAGCGGCGATCCTTCGCATCGTCGCACCAGGCGTCGCGGAGGCCGATCCGCCGCAACGGCATCAGTGTGCGCGGGCGAACAAGCCGATCGGCGCGGTAGAGGACACTGCGCAGCGGTAGCGCCGTGCGCGGCGTGCGGCCATCGCCCTCGCGCTTGGTCGTGCCGATGCCGGAGCGGCCGAGCGCGCAGGGAAAGACGGCCCGTCCGGCGACCAGAAAGCCCTTCCGGCGGTCATGGACGGAGGCGAAGACCCGCAGCGTCGAGAGGTTTCTCGGCCCGGTGAGGCGGAAGGGTTGGTTTGTCACGGGAATTCCGGGCTGCCTGACTTGCGATGACGACTCAGCGGGCTCATGTTGCTGCAACGATTGCGTGCGAGCGAACCGTTCATGTCCGTCATTCATCATATTCTTCTCGTCGACGACGACCAGACCCTGCGCGATGCGCTGGCCGAGCAGCTGGCGCTGAGCGAGGAGTTCAAGCTGTCGACGGCCGGCACGGCGGGGGCCGCGGTCAAGGCCGTGCAGGCCGAGCGCGTCGACCTCGTCGTGATGGATGTCGGGCTGCCCGACATGGACGGGCGCGAGGCGGTCAAGGTGATGCGCCGCAACGGCTTCAAGAGCCCGGTCATCATGCTGACCGGCCAGGGCTCGGACGCCGACACCGTGCTGGGGCTCGAGGCCGGCGCCAACGACTATGTCGTGAAGCCATTCCGCTTCGCCGTGCTGCTGGCGCGCATCCGCGCCCACTTAAGGCAATACGAAGCCAGCGAGGACGCGATCTTTCAGGTCGGGCCTTACACCTTCCACCCCGGCTCGAAGCTGCTCGTCAGCGAGCGGGGCTCGAAGACCAAGCTGACTGAGAAGGAGACGGCGATCCTGCGCTTTCTCTACCGCGCCGGCCGCAAGCCGATCGCTCGCGAGGTGCTGCTGCAGGAGGTCTGGGGCTATAACAGCCAGGTCACCACGCATACGCTCGAGACCCATATCTACCGGCTGCGCCAGAAGATCGAGCCCGATCCGGGCAATGCCCGGCTGCTCGTGACCGATGCCGGTGGTTACCGGCTGAATCCCTGACGAATGGCCCTCGACGATGACATGACCCTGCTGGCCCGGCAGCCGCTGCTGAGCCTGCTGGAGCGTGATGCGCTGCGGTTGTTGGCTTTCGCGGCCGAGAGCCGGAGCCTGCGCGCCGGCGATGTGCTGTTCCGGGTCGGTGAGCCTTCCGATGGCGCCGCGATCGTGATCTCCGGGGCCGTGGCGCTGATGGAGAGCGACGACGGCAGGCCTGCCAGCGAGATCGTCGGCCCCGGCGCGATGATCGGCGAGCTCTCGCTCTTCACCACCCTGTCGCGGCAGGTGACGGCGATCGCGCGGGAGCCGACGGAGATTCTGCGCCTACCGCGCAGCGTGATGCGGCGCGTGCTGGCCGAATCGCCCGATTCGGCCGAGGCGATCATGGCTGCGGTCGGTGAAAGACTGCGTGGCTTCGTCGGAGAGCTGGCGGCCGTTCAGCAGGCGCTGGACGCCATCGACTGGGGACAGGGTCGGTAGCCCAGCTTTCAGGCTGAGGGCGGGTGCCTGGCGGCGCGGATCGCTGCGAAGCGCGGCCAGAGGATGTTGATACACAGCCCGGAGAGCACTAGACCGGCCGCGGCCAGCTTCCAGCCCGGCAGCGGCTCCCCGAGCCAGATTGCGGCAGCGCCCATGCCGAAGACGGGGACGAGCAGGGACGTGGGAGCGACCGTGGCGGCCGCATAGCGCGAGAGCAGCCAGCCCCACATCGCATAGCCGAACATCACATTGCCGACGGCCTGCCAGATCGCTGCCGCCCAGGCTTCGACGGGGGCGGTCGCCACCCCATCGCGGATCGCCGGCCAACCCTCGAGCAGCCAGGAGAGCAGGAACAGGGGCGGCACGGAGAAGAGGCTCGCCCAGACGACATATGCGAGCATGTCGACGCCCGGCGAACTGCGCGCCACGATGTTGCCGCCGGCCCAGCAGAGCGCTGCGACGAGGACGAGACCGATCCCGACGGGCGTTGTCATGCCGTCGGTGAACCAGAGAATGATGCCGATGCCGGTGATGGCGAGGGCGAGGCCGATGAACTGGAAGGGCTGGACGCGCTCGCGGGTGAAAGCAGCGGCGAGGATGATCGTGAAGAAGGTCTGCGACTGGACCACGAGCGAGGCGAGGCCCGGCGTGATGAAGCCCTTGATGGCGATGAAGAGCAGCCCGAACTGGCCGGCGCCGATCAGGACGCCATAGGCGGCGAGCTTGCTCCAGGAGACGGCGGGGCGCTTGAGGAAGAACACCGCCGGCAGGAGCGCGAAAGCGAAGCGCAGGCAGGCGAAGAACAGCGGCGGGAAATGCTCGACGCCGATCCGGATGACGACGAAATTGGTGCCCCAGACCACCATGATCGCGAGGGTGAGCGCCGCGTCACGAAGCGAGAGCGAGGTCGCAGGGGCAGATTTCATGAGTCTGGCCATCGCAATGAAACGAGGCGGCGCCATAGCATGGAGCGACGGGCGGCCGGTAAGACCGCCTCGCATGGCCGCAACGCTGCCCGCTCAGGATCAGCGGCGGCTTCAGAGCTCCAGCGTCACCGTGACCGGCACGTGGTCCGACGGGCGCTCCCAGCCGCGCGCCTCGCTCAGGAAGCTGAGATCCCGCAGCGTCGGCTTCAGCGCGTCCGAGAGCCAGATGTGATCGAGCCTGCGGCCACGGTTGGACGCCTGCCAGTCCTGCGCGCGATAGCTCCACCAGGAATAGAGCTTCTCGGGCTCCGGCCGCAGCGTGCGGGCGGCGTCGGTCCAGCCCAGTTCGCTGCGGAGCTTCTCCAGCGTCGTGGTCTCGATCGGCGTGTGGCTGACGACGTCGAGGAGTTGCTTGTGGCTCCAGACATCGTGCTCCAGCGGGGCGATGTTGAGGTCCCCGAGCAGGATCGCGGGCCGGTCGGTGGGTTTCTTCGTGACGCCCCAGGCGCCGATCTCGTCGAGAAAGGCGAGCTTGTGGGCGAATTTGTCGTTCTTCTCGGGGTCGGGAATGTCGCCGCCGGCCGGGATGTAGAAGTTATGAATGGCGATGCCGGCCGCGGGGCCTGCCGCCTTGTCGAGCGTCACCGTCATGTGCCGGGCGTCGTTGCGCCCGCACATCGACATCGCCTCCTTCTCGCTGAAGGGCAGCTTCGAGACGATGGCGACGCCGTTATAGCCCTTCTGGCCGATGAAGGCCTGATGGACGTAGCCGAGCTGGTGGAAGGCCTTCGCCGGGAACTGCTCGTCCGGGGTCTTGGTCTCCTGCAGGCAGAGGACGTCCGGGGCGTAGCGGGTCAGGAATTCGCCGACCATCCCGATGCGCAGGCGAACGGAGTTGATGTTCCAGCTTGTGACGGTGAGTTGCACGCGAGGCTTCCGGCGGGAGGGAGGCCGGAAACTGGGTCGCCAAGGCGCAAAAGGCAAGCCGTTTTGCGGGTAGGCGGCTCGTCATTGCGAGCGCAGCGAAGCAATCCAGGGCGGCAGAGCTCTACGTCGCCTGGATTGCTTCGTCGCTGACGCTCCTCGCAATGACGGGAGAGATCGGCTCAGAGGGTGCGCTGGTACTCGATCACGAAGTTCTTCGGATCCGGCCGGCGGCGCGTGTCGAGATTGTAGAGCGAGATGGAGGTCTCGTAGCCCTGCGGGTCGATCACCACCCATTGCCGCAGCTCATTGGCGACGAGATCGAATTTCAGCGTGATCTTCGAGGTGCCGCCGAGTGTCGAGCGGTCGTCCAGCCGCACGGACAGGATATCGCCATCGATGCTGGCGCCGGTGATCGTGCCCTCGCGGGCGAGGTCCATGCGCTCGCGGACGAGGAACTTCAGCGGCGTCTGGCCGATCGAATAGATGTCCTGCGTCGCGAGGCGCTTGTCGCGCACCGCCACGGAGGTGCCGTCGGCGATGATCTCGACGGTCGCGGGCGGCTCATATTCGAAGCGCATCTTGCCGGGCCGCTGGATGTAGACGCGACCTTCCAGACGCCGGCCATTGGCCGCGAACTGGATGAAGTTGCCCTGCAGCGTGGTGAAGCTGTTGAGATAGCTATTGAGCCTGTCGATCGCTTCTTCCTGGGTCGCAGGCATGCCCAGCTTGGCCTTGGGCGCGGGAGTCGCGGCCGGCTGAACCGCTTCCTTGGCCTGAGGGGCGGTTGCGGCGGCCACGGGTGTAGCGGCTGCCGCTGCCGGTTGGGCGGCGGAAGCCTCCGCCATGGCCGTACGCGACAGGCCGAGACCCTCGGGGCGCGGGGGCGGAAGCCGAAGCGGGCGCGGCGCTGCAGGCTTGGCGGCTGCCGGTTTCGGCGGCTGGATTTCGAGCGGTTGGGCCGCGAGCGGCGCAGCCGCAGTCGCGCAGCCGAGAACCGTCGTTGCCAAAGCCGCGATCCGGGCCGTCCTGGTCAATCTTCCGAGCAAGCTGCTCCACTCCTTATGCCGTTGCCCGGATATCCGGCGGACGGCCTGCCGCAAACTCAACGCGCGATCTGGTGCCGAAGTTGCAGCAACGTCATGGCAATTTGAGGACCGCGGCGCCCCGCTGCAAGGGGCTGGCTGCGGCGGCTTGTCTCAATCGTCGTGGCCGCCGCCGCTCTCGACGAGGATTTCGCGCTTCCCGGCGTGGTTGGCGGGTCCGACGATGCCCTCGTTCTCCATGCGCTCCATGATCGAGGCGGCGCGGTTGTAGCCGATCTGCAGACGGCGCTGGATGTAGGAGGTCGAGGCCTTCTTGTCGCGCAGCACGACCGCCACCGCCTGCTCGTAGGGATCGTCGCTCTCGGCCTGGCCCATGCCGCTCTTGTCGAAGACCGCGCCGTCCTCGCCCGCCTCGCCGCCTTCTTCCTCTTCGCTCGTGACGGCGTCGAGATATTGCGGCCGGCCTTGCGTCTTCAGATGCGCCACGACCTTCTCGACCTCGGCATCCGAGACGAAGGGGCCGTGGACGCGGGTGATCCGCCCGCCGCCGGCCATGTAGAGCATGTCGCCCTGGCCCAAGAGCTGCTCGGCACCCATCTCGCCCAGGATGGTGCGCGAGTCGATCTTGCTGGTGACCTGGAAGGAGATGCGGGTCGGGAAGTTCGCCTTGATCGTGCCGGTGATGACGTCGACCGAGGGGCGCTGCGTGGCGAGCACGACATGGATGCCGGCGGCGCGCGCCATCTGGGCGAGGCGCTGGATCGTGCCCTCGATCTCCTTGCCGGCGACCATCATCAGATCGGCCATCTCGTCGACGATGACGACGATATAGGGCAGAGGCTCGAGGTCCATGACCTCCTCCTCGTAGATCGCCTCGCCGGAATGCCTGTCGAAGCCGGTCTGGACCGTGCGCGTGATGATCTCTCCGGCGGCCTTGGCCTCGCCGACGCGGGCGTTGAAGCCGTCGATGTTGCGCACCGAGAGCTTCGACATCTTCTTGTAGCGTTCCTCCATCTCGCGCACCGCCCATTTCAGCGCGACGACGGCCTTCTTCGGGTCGGTCACGACGGGGGTGAGCAGATGCGGGATGCCGTCATAGACGGAGAGCTCGAGCATCTTCGGATCGACCATGATCAGCCGGCATTCCTCCGGTTTCAGCCGGTAGAGGATCGACAGGATCATGGTGTTGATGGCGACGGACTTGCCCGAGCCGGTGGTGCCGGCGACGAGCAGATGCGGCATGCGGGCGAGATCGGCGATGACGGGCTCACCGCCGATGGTCTTGCCGAGGCAGAGCGCGAGCTTGTGCTTGGTCGATTCGAAATCCTGGCTCGCCAGCAGCTCGCGCAGGAAGACCGTCTCGCGCTTGTTGTTGGGCAGCTCGATCCCGATCGCGTTCTTGCCCTGCACAACCGCAACGCGGGCCGAGATCGCGCTCATCGAACGCGCGATGTCGTCGGCGAGTGAGATCACGCGGGAGGATTTCGTGCCCGGCGCAGGCTCGAGTTCGTAAAGCGTCACGACGGGGCCGGGGCGGACCTGGCTGATCTCGCCGCGCACGCCGAAATCCTCGAGCACGCCTTCCAGCAGGGTGGCGTTCTGCTCCAGGGCGTCGGCCGAGACGGCGTTCGCCGGGGCCTTCTTCGGCTCGGCCAGATAGGTCAGCGGCGGCAGCTCGAAGCTGTCGCGGTCGAGAAAGGAGGGCTGCGCCTCGCGCTGCATGCGCTTGCCCGGCTTCGGCGCCGCCTGCGGCATGGTCACGCGCGAGGCGTTGAGGTCGCGCAGCTCCTGCGGCTCCTCGTCCAGGTCGAAGGGGACGTCGTCGAAATCCTCGGGCTCCGGCTCGGCCAGGGCAGCGCGAGGGCGCGAGCTCGGCAGCGGCTCGGGGTCGAATTCGGGCAGCGGGCGGCGGGGGCTGGGAGCCTCGCCGAATTGCGGCTCGCGCCGGACGCGGCCCTGGCGTTCGGCCGGCACCAAGCCGGTGTCGACCGCGGGCTGCGGCGGCTGCGGCAGGCGGCGCAGGATCGCGGCGCGCAGCGCCATCGCGGCATGGGCCAGCCACCCGATCAGGATAACGGCGATGCCGGGCTCGTCGTCGCGGCGCTCCTCGGCGTCGGACCAGCTGTCCTCGGCTTCAGACTCGTCATAGCTCGGGTCCTCGTCGGTGACGAAGCCGAAGCCGGCGGCGGCTGTGACAGCGAGGATGGCGATGCCAGCATAGAGGAAGCCGACCAGGCTGCCGACCGCGCTGCCCGCGATGCCGGCGATGTTCCGGGTGCCGAAGAGCAGGCCGTCGCCGATGACGCCGCCCATGCCGGTCGGCAGCGGCCAGCGTGGCGTCGCCGGCAGGGCGCTGGCGACGGCGGCGCTGGCGGCGACGCCCACGACCCAGAGGCCGAGCTTGAGCGCGCCGCGGTCGAAGAGGTGGAAGCGAATCAGCCGCAGCGACCAGATCAGCGGCGGGAACAGCAGGGCGATGACGCCGAGCCCGACGAGCTGCATCAGGAGATCGGCGATCATGGCGCCGGGGCGCCCGAGCCAGTTGCGGACGGCGCCGGCGGTGGCGTTGTTGAGGCTGGGATCGTCGACCGACCAGCTCGCCAGGGCAATCGCGACGCCGGTCATCAACGCCAGGAGGCCGAGCCCCGTCAGCTCCGACGCACGGCGCGACAGGAACTCCCGCACCGGATCGGGCAGGCGGTCCATAAGCGATTGAGAGCGGCGGATGGTGCGCATGCGGGGGCGGTCGAGGTCCGGACTGTTGGGCCGCGTCATTCCGGCCGTCAGGGAGAGGTTAGGAAGGCGAGGTTAAGACCCGCTTAACCTTGAAGCCTTTCGCAGGCCTCCTGCCGCCGCTTGTCCGGAACAACCGGAACCTGAAGCGCGGACGATCCTTGTTTCCAGGTCAGAACAGGAGGCGATCATGACCGATGCGAAGCCGGGCGGGGCCCGGATTGCGCGGATCTGGCGGGGCCGGACCAGCCGCGCCAAGGCCGACGACTACGCCGTCTATCTGCGCCACGAGGGTGTGACGCCGCTGCTGGAGAAGGCGCTCGGCGCGCAGATGTTTCGCGAGGACCGCGAGACCGAAAGCGAGTTCGTCACGATCTCCTATTGGGAAAGCGTCGAGGCGATGTCGCGTTTCGCGGGACCGGACCCGCGCCGCATCCACCATCTGCCGCGCGATGCCGAGTTCCTGATCGAACTGCCCGCGGGCGTGCAGGTTCTGGAGATCGTGCTGAACGAGCCGGGCTGACAGGCGGGCAGCAACGAAAAACCCCGGCGGTTGCCCGCCGGGGTCCCTGTTTCACGTGAATCCGCGGGGATTACATGTTGTAGGCGCGCTCGCCGTGCTCAGCGATGTCGAGACCCTCGCGCTCCTGATCGCCGGTGACGCGCAGGCCGACGACCACGTCGACGATCTTGAACAGGATGAAGGAGCCGATGCCGCACCAAGCGATGGCGACGAAAACCGCCACGCACTGCTTCCAGACCTGGGCGCCCATCGCGTAATCGGCGACGCCGACGCCACCGAGAGCAGGGGCGACGAAGATGCCAGTGCCGATCGAGCCGATGATGCCGGCGACGCCGTGGATGCCGAAAACGTCAAGCGAGTCGTCATAGCCCAGCGCGTTCTTGATGGTCGTGCAGAAGAAGAAGCAGACCACACCGCAGATCGCGCCCAGGACGATGGCGCCGATCGGGCCGATAAGGCCGGCCGCCGGGGTGACGGCAACGAGGCCGGCGATGATGCCGGAGAGCATGCCGAGCAGCGAGGGCTTGCCCTTGATGACCCACTCGATGAAGAGCCAGCCGAGCGCTGCGCCGGCCGTCGCGGTCAGCGTGTTGATCATGGCGAGCGCCGCGCCGGCCGTAGCCTCGAGATTCGAGCCGGCGTTGAAGCCGAACCAGCCGACCCAGAGCAGGCTGGTGCCGATGAAGGTCATGGTCAGCGAGTGGGGGCTCATCAGCTCCTTGCCGTAGCCGATGCGCTTGCCGAGGACGAGCGCGCCAACCAGAGCTGCAATACCGGCATTGATGTGGACGACCGTGCCGCCGGCGAAGTCGAGCGCACCGAGGGTGAAGAGGTAGCCCTCGCTGAACCAGACCATATGGGCCATCGGGAAATAGACGAAGGTGCTCCAGAGCACGACGAAGAGCAGCAGCGCCGAGAACTTCATGCGCTCCACAAGGCCGCCGATGATAAGGGCGGGGGTGATGATCGCGAAGGTCATCTGGAAGCAGATGAAGACGTATTCGGGGATCACGACGCCCTTGGTGAAGGTGTCGCTCGTGGTCTCGTTCGAGACGCCGGCGAGGAAGGCCTTCGAGAAGCCGCCGATGAAGCTGGTGAGCGAGCCGCCGCCGGTGAAGGCCAGGCTATAGCCGTAGACCACCCAGATGATGATCATGACCGCGGCCGTGGCGGTGATCTGGCTCATCACCGAGAGCATGTTCTTCGAGCGCGAGAGGCCGCCATAGAAGAGGGCGAGGCCGGGCAGCGTCATCATCAGGACGAGCAGGGAGGAGACCAGCATCCAGGCGGTGTCGCCCTTGTTGGCGACGGGCGCTGCCGGGGTCTCGGCGGCCGCCTGGGCCAGCGCCGTGCCGGCCGAGAGGGCCGCGAGAGTGAGGCCGGCCAGTCCGGACCTCAGGGATGTCTTGAAAGTCATTGTAGGAAACTCCTGAAAAGGTCGGGGCTCAGAGGGCGTCGGCGTCGGTCTCGCCGGTGCGGATGCGCACGGCCTTCTCGATCGACGAGACGAAGATCTTGCCGTCACCGATCTGGCCGGTGCGGGCGGCGGCGGTGATCGCCTCGATCACCTTGGCGACGAGATCGTCGGACACCGCGACCTCGATCTTGATCTTCGGCAGGAAGCTCACGGCGTATTCGGCGCCGCGATAGATCTCCGTATGACCCTTCTGGCGGCCGTAACCCTTTACTTCTGTCACTGTGAGGCCGTGGACGCCGATGGCTGTGAGCCCGTCGCGCACCTCCTCCAGCTTGAACGGCTTGATGATCGCCATCACGATTTTCATGTGCTGGGTTTCCCCGTCTGCGCCGCCAAGTCGTCAGCCCCGGCGATCTCGTTGATCCGTGTCGCGCCCTGCGGACCACAGCGCGTCGCACCGCCAATTCAAGGCGCGTGCCAACCGCGCGCATGCGCCGTCGACGCGCTGCCGGAGTGCAGAACGGCGGCAAATCGAGCCGGTAAAGAAAGGGTGTGCCCGAATTTCGGGCATTTGCTTATGATTTAGCCAGCCGCCTAAACTCTGTTCAGGCGCGGCATCCCGTCCGGCGTTCAGCCGAGATCGGGCCGGGGGCGGATGAGCCCTTCCTGGGCAACCGAAGCGACGAGATTGCCCCGCCGGTCGAAGACCAGCCCCCGCGAGAAGCCGCGTGCGCCCGACGTCGAGGGGCTGTCCTGCGAATAGAGCAGCCAGTCATCGGCGCGGAAGGGGCGGTGGAACCAAAGCGCATGATCGAGGCTGGCGCCCTGGATCTTCTGGTCGAACACCGTGGTGCCGTGGGCGATCAGGCTGGAGTCGAGCAGCATCAGGTCCGAGGCATAGGCGAGCACGCTCTGATGAAGCGCGGGCTCGTCGGAAAGCGGCTCCATGGCCCGGATCCAGACATTGAACTTCGGCTCCATCTTTCCGCCGGTCCGGTAGCGCTCCATCTCGACGGGACGAATCTCGATCGGCCGCTCGCGCTGAAAATAGGTCTGCACGGGGTTCGGCATGTGCGGGAGCAGGCTCCTCGCCATCTCCTCGCGATCCGGCAGATCCTCCGGCATCGGCACCTTGGGCATCGGCATCTGGTGGTCGTAGCCCGGCTCCTCGACCTGGAAGGAGGCGGACATCGCGAAGATCGCCTCACCCTTCTGGATCGCGAGCACGCGGCGCGTGGCGAAGGACCGGCCATCGCGCAGGCGGTCGACCTCGTAGATAATCGGGATCTGGGGATCGCCGGCGAGCAGAAAATAGGCGTGCAGCGAATGGGGCTGGCGGCCTTCCACCGTCTTGCAGGCGGCATAGAGCGCCTGGCCGATCACCTGCCCACCGAAGACGCGGGGCCAGGTCGATTTGGGGCTGCGACCGCGGAACAGATTGCGCTCGAGGGGCTCTAGATCGAGGATCGAGGTCAGGGAGGCGCTGATCTGTGTCATTGTCGGCGGCGTCACGGTGTGGTTGACGAAGCGGCGGGCGGCCCAGAATGAACAGCCGGATTCGCTTCGCATCAGCACCGACGCATCCCGCGCCGTCAAGCGGGCCGCCGCCCGAGGGAGCAGTAGCATGAGCATCGAGCAGGGCCGACAGGCGCGCATCGTCATCGCGGGCGGAGGCATCGCCGGGCTTTCGCTGGCGCTGGCGCTGAAACAGGCGCTCGGCACGGATTTCTCGGTCGTCCTGGCCGATCCGGCGCTGGCGGGCGCGCCGCGCCCGGACAACCGCGCCTATGCGGTGGCGGCGGGCGGGCGGGCCATGCTGGAGACGCTCGGCGTCTGGGAGGCGGTGGCGGCGACGTCGCAGCCGATGACCGAGATGGTGGTCTCCGACAGCCGCACGAAGGATGCGGTGCGCCCGGTCTTCCTGACCTTCGACGGAGAGGTCAAACCCGGCCAGCCCTTCGCCCATATGGTCGAGAACGCGGCGCTGGTCGCCAGCCTGAAGACGGCCTGCGAGCAGGCGGGCGTCGAACTGCGCGCCACCGGGGTGCGGCGCTTCACCACCCATGACGGCTCGGTCGAGGTCGTCTTCGGCGATGATTCGCGCGGTGAGGCGCTGTTGCTCGTCGCGGCCGACGGCGCGCGCTCGAAGCTGCGCGAGCGGGCGGGGATCGGCTGGGTCGGTTGGGGTTATGGCCAGTCCGGTATCGTTGCCACGATCGGCCATGAACGCCCGCATCATGGCCGCGCCGTCGAGCATTTCCTGCCGTCCGGCCCGTTTGCGATCCTGCCCCTGGCCGATGGCGGCACGCTCGGGCACCGCTCCTCGATCGTCTGGAGCGAACGGTCAGAGAATGTGCCCGCCCTACTGTCGCTTGACAACGACGACATGCTGGCGGAGATCGAGGTCCGCTTTGGGCTGGAGCTCGGCGAGATCGCGCTCGAAAGCCCTGTCAGTGCTTACCCGCTCGGCTTCGGCGTGGCGCGGCGTTTCGTCGACGAGCGATTTGCGCTGCTCGGCGATGCCGCACATCTGATCCACCCCATCGCGGGCCAGGGCCTGAACCTCGGGCTCAAGGATGTCGCGGCGCTGGCGGAGACGATCGTCGATGCGGCCCGGCTGGGGCTCGATCCGGGCACGCTCGACGTGCTGGAAGACTACGAGAAGGCGCGCCGCTTCGACACGGTGGCGATGGGCGCGATGACGGACGGGCTCAACCGTCTGTTCTCGAACGACGCGACGCCGCTGAGGCTGGCGCGCGATCTCGGGCTCGGGCTGGTGGATCGGCTGCCGGGGCTGAAGCGCTTCTTCATTCGGGAGGCGGCCGGTCTGGCCGGCACCCCGCCGCGGCTGCTGCGGGGTGAAGCGTTGTAGGAACGCGCAGGCGTTCCGAGGACTGCAATGGATGGAGATTATACGCGGGGAACCCCTCTCCCGTGTGGGAGAGGGGCAGGGGTGAGGGAAGGCCGGCTGTTATCGAAGCGCGGCAGCACCGCTATCGCCTCAATCTGATAGGGCAGGCCCTCATCCCTGCCCTTCTCCCACACGGGAGAAGGGTTCCCCGCGCTCTTCATCGATGCTGGAGCCCAACCTTTCCAGGAAAGACCGCCGCAGGTCCGTCCAAAAAGACGCCCTCGCGTCACTCCTCCAGCGGCCGGGCCTCTTCCGGCAGCATGATCGGGATGCCGTCGCGGATCGGATAGGCGAGCTTGGCGGGTCGGCTGATCAGCTCCTGCTTCGCCGCATCGTATTCCAGCGTCGCCTTGGTCAGCGGGCAGACCAGGATCTCCAGCAGCTTGGGGTCGATCCGGGTCGTGGTGTCGATCTCGCTCATCGTTCTCCGCTTTCGTTCAACCCTGCTTCCGCGGCAGGTCGGCCAGCATGCCGGCTGCGACCATGAGCTTGGGCAAGGTCAGCCCCGAACTCACGATCGCGTTCACGGTCGTGCGGGTCCGCTCCGCCTCCTCGCCGCGCTCGGCAAGCCAGCTTTCCAGCGTGCCCTTGGCCTTGGCGGAGGCGGCGATCTCCCGTGTCAGGCTGGAATGGGCGTCGTCAAGGGTTTCCAGCGCCCTCTCGCGGGCGAGGCGCTCGTAATCGTCCGTCGCCGGCACCGCGGCGGCGGCGGTTTTCAGGCTCGTCAGGCCGAACTGCGCGTCGACGGCGAAATGGATGCGGGCGACCTCGTCGATCTTGCGCTTGCTGGCTTCGGCGATGTCGACGATGTCGGTCGCCTCGGCCAGTGCCGGCAGGCTGGCGATGCGAGCGGCCAGCGCCTGCGGCACGCCATCCGCTGTCAGCACGGCGATGCGGGCGAGCCGCGCCTGGGCGGCCGCCTCGGGCAGAAGCTCGCTGAGCTCGGCGGAAAGCGCGGTCACGCCTTTCGCATAGCGGGCGATGGTCTGCTCGATGGTGCCGGGCTTGGCGACGCCGCGGCGCAGGAACCAGCGCATGCGGTCGGTGACCAGCTCCTGGGCGACGGTATAGAGCGCCAGCTGGGTCTTGCCGGGAATTTGGGCGTCGAGCGCGTCGATCTCGCCATTCAGCGCCGCGAGTTCGAAGGAATCGCGCGCGACGGCATAGGCGGCGGCGATGGCCGGCGCGTCCGAGCGGGTCAGCGCCGCCAGCACCGGCACGATCGCCGGGCCGCCGCGGTTGACGATGGCGTTGGCGAGCTGCGTCGCCACGATCTCGCGGCGAAGCTTGTGGCCGGCGATGGCGTCGGGATAGGCCTCGCGCAGCGCCTTCGGGAAATAGCGGATGAGCTCGCTGGCGAGATAGGGATCGTCCGGCACGGCCGATTCCAGCAGTGCGTCATGCAGCGAGAGCTTGGCATAGGCCAGGAGCACGGACATCTCCGGCCGGGTCAGCCCTTCGCCGCGCTTCTCGCGCTCTGCGAGCAGGGCATCGCTCGGCAGGTACTCGACCGAGCGGTCGAGCCGGCCGTCCTGCTCCAGCGTCTGCATCAGGAAGCGAAGGCCCGGTGTCGCGCCGATCCCTTGCGTCTCCGTCAGCGAGAGCGCCAGCGTCTGCAGGTAGTTGTTGCGCAGGACGAGATGGCCGACCTCGTCGGTCATCGCCGCGAGCAGGACATTCCGCTTGTCCTCCGTCAGGCGCCCATCCTTCACGGGGCCGGCGAGCGCGATCTTGATGTTCACCTCGACGTCCGAGGTGTTGACGCCGGCGGAGTTGTCGATGGCGTCGGTGTTCAGGCGAACGCCTTTGCGCGCCGCCTCGATGCGGCCGCGCTGGGTGACGCCGAGATTGGCGCCCTCGCCGATGACGAGCGCCCTGATGTCGGTGCCGGTGACGCGGATCGCGTCATTGGCGCGGTCGCCGACCTGAGCGTCGGTCTCGTCGGTGGCGCGGATATAGGTGCCGATGCCGCCGAACCAGAGCAGGTCGACGCGCGCCTTCAGGATCGCGGTCATCAGCTCGGGCGGCGAGACCTCCTTGCTGTCGATGTCGAGCAGGGCGCGCAGCTCAGCCGAGAGCGGAATGCTCTTGGCCTGCCGCGAGAAGACGCCGCCACCCTTGGAGATCAGCGTCTTGCCGTAGTCGGCCCAGGACGAGCGCGGCAGGGCAAAGAGGCGCTGGCGTTCGGCCAGGGATTTCGCCGGGTCCGGATCGGGATCGAGGAAGATGTCGCGATGGTCGAAGGCCGCGACGAGCTTGATCGCCGGCGACAGCAGCATGCCGTTGCCGAAGACGTCGCCCGACATGTCGCCGACGCCGGCCACGGTGAAGGGCGCGGTCTGGATGTCGACGTCGATCTCGCGGAAATGGCGCTTCACCGCCTCCCAGGCACCGCGGGCGGTGATGCCCATGCCCTTATGGTCGTAGCCCTGCGAGCCGCCGGAGGCGAAGGCGTCGCCGAGCCAGTGATGCTTCTCCAGCGAGATGGCGTTGGCGGTGTCGGAGAAGGTCGCGGTACCCTTGTCGGCGGCGACGACGAGATAGGGATCGTCCTGGTCGTGGCGGACGGTGTCGGCGGGGGGGATCACCGTCTCGCCGTCGAGATTATCGGTGAGCTCCAGCAGGTTGCGGATGAAGATGCGGTAGCTCTCGGTGCCCTCGGCGAGCCAGGCGGCGCGGTCGGAAGCCGGCGGCAGCTGCTTCGGGAAGAAGCCGCCCTTGGCGCCGACCGGCACGATCACCGCGTTCTTGACCTGCTGCGCCTTGACGAGGCCGAGCACCTCGGTGCGGAAGTCCTGAGGGCGGTCCGACCAGCGCAGGCCGCCGCGTGCGACCTTGCCGAAGCGCATATGGACGCCTTCGACGCGCGGCGAATAGACGAAGATCTCGTAGAGCGGACGCGGCAACGGCAGGCCGTCGACCCGGTTGGATTCGAATTTGAAGGTGATGGTCTGGCGCGGCTGGCCGTCCGGGCCGATCTGGAAGAAGTTGGTGCGTAGCGCAGCGTCGACCAGATTGACGAGGCGGCGCAGGATGCGATCCTCGTCCAGGCTGGTGACGGCGTCGAGCGCCTGCTCGATCTCCTCGCGCTTCTGCGCCATGCGCTGCTCGCGCTGGCCCGCAGCAATGCGCGGATCGAACTTGGCGCAGAAATAGCCGACCAGCGCTGAGGCGATCTCGGAATGGCGGGTCAGCGCATCGGCGATATAGCCCTGCGCATAGGGCGCTCCGGCCTGGCGCAGATAGCGACCGAAGGCGCGCAGCAGCGCCGCCTCCCGCCAGGCGAGGCCGGCGGCGAGCACGAGCTGGTCGAAACGGTCTGATTCGGCGAGCCCGCGGAACTGCGCCATCAGCGCGGCCTCGATCGTCGGGTCGAGGCGCTCGATGTCGATCGTGCCGTCGTCGGCGCGTTCCAGCGTCATGTCGTGGAGCCAGACGCGGATGCTCTCGCCGCCTGCGCCGTTCGTGCCCTGCGGCAGCACGTTGTAGGTCCGCTCGTTGACGACGCGGAAGCCCATGTTCTCGAGCACCGGCACGCGGGCGGACAGCGAGATCGGCGCGCCGCGCGAGAAGACCTTGAGATTGGCGCGCGTGGCGTCGTCGCCCTCGCGACGGTAGAGATTGACCGCGCGGCCACGCTCGGGTGTCAGCTGCTGCAGCAGATCGATGTCGGTCAGCGCTTCCGCGGGCGAGAAGCGGTCGCGATAGGCCGCGCCGAAGGCGGTGGCGTAGCGCTCGGCCAAAGCGCGGGCGGCGGGGCCAGCGCGCTGCTCGTCGAGTACGTCCTTCAGCCCGTCGCTCCAGGTGCGGACGATGGCGCCGATGCCCGATTCGAGCGTCGCGCGGTCGATCCGCGGCGTTTTTCCGTCATCGCGGCCGATGATGTAGTGGGTGCGCGAGAGCGGCCCCTCCGGATAAGCCGGGTAGGCGGCGGAGAGGCGGCCCTTATAGATCCGCGCCAGGAACTCGCCGACGCGCAGGCGCACCGTGGTGTCGTAGCGGTCCTTGGGAATGAAGACGAGGATCGAGACGAAACGGTCGAACTCGTCGACGCGAGCGAGCGCCCGTACGCGCGGCCGCTCGGTGAGCTGGAGCACGTCGAGGGCGAAATGCTCCAGCGTCGGCACGTCGATCTGGAAGAGTTCGTCGCGCGGATAGGCGTCGAGCACGTTCATCAGCGCCCGGCCGGAATAGCTCGCCGGGTCGAAGCCGATGTTGCGGATGACGCGGGCGACCTTGAGCCTGAGGTACGGGATCGCCTGGGCGCTGCCGGTATAGGCGTTGGAGGTCAGCAGGCCGACGATGCGCAGCTCCCCGTCGAGGCGCCCTTCGGGCGTGAACAGCTTCACGCCGACATAGTCGAGATGGACGCGCCGATGGACGCGGCTCTTGACGTTGGCCTTGGTGATGATGAGCGCCTGGGGCTTGGCCAGGAAGGCGCGGATTTCGGGGGTGATCGTCACCAGCTCATGGCCGCGGCGCAGCACCCTGACGGCGGGGTCGCGCAGGATGCCGAGGCCGGAGCCCTCGATCGGGTCCGCAGCCACATCGCCGCCCGGAAAGCGGTAGGCGCGGATGCCGAGCAGGGTGAAATTGTCGCCGGCGATCCACTCAAGGAACTGCAGCGCCTCGGCGATCTCATCCTCCGGCAGCGGCGGGGGATTGGCGCGATAGGCCTGGATCACCTCGGTGATGCGTCCGCGCATGGATGCCCAGTCATCGACCGCGAGGCCGACATCGGCATAGACGCGCTCCAGCCCGGCGCGCAGGCGCTCGCGGGCCTCCGGCGTATCGATGCGGTCGACATGGATATGCAGCAGGCTCTCGCGTCGCGTGCCTTCCGGGGCGCGGCCGGCCGCCTCTCCGGCGAGCGAGAGGAACTTGCCCTCGGCATCGCGGGCCACGGCGAGGATCGGGTGCGCGACGAGGCGCGGCTCGAGGCCCTGCTCCTGCAGTTCGGCCAGCGTCGAATCGAGCAGGAAGGGCTTGTTGTCGTTGATCACCTCCAGGATGGTGATCTGGCGCCGGCGCTCGCCCTCGCCGAACTCGTCGTCGCGGAAGCGGAGATTGATCGTTTCCGGCTTGCGGGCTTCCGTCAGGTGCGCGTAGGCGGCGGCGGCGGCGCGCGCCAGCAGCTCCGGCGGCAGGGCTTCTAGATCCTCGGCGACGGAGCGGCCGTAGAGCAGTGTCGGAAATTCTGCGGGCATCGGGCTCTTGAGGCCGGCGGCGGCGGATCCGATCGCGGCGATAGCTCCCGCCGTGGCGTTGGTGACCCGTTTGCCCATGTCGCATACCCCGGTTGTCTTGCCGCAGCGATGACATACGCTGCTCAGCCCTTCAACTTGCCTTGCCTGGAAAAGCGGCAAATTTAGCCGCGACCCAGCCAGAGGACGCACCATGGCAACAAAGCATGACAAACCCAAATCGGGCGAGATGCCGGCTCCGCAGGATGCGCCGCCGCCGGTGATGGCGCTGAACCTCGCGCCGGGCGCGCTTTCGGCGGAGAACGAGGCCTATTTCGAGAAATGCAGGGAGAAGCTGGGCTTCGTGCCGAACGTCCTTCTCTCCTATGCGCATGACGACGCGAAGCTCACGGCCTTCGCCGCGCTCTACAACGACCTGATGCTGGCGCCGTCGGGGCTTTCGAAGCTGGAGCGGGAGATGATCGCGGTCGCGGTGTCGAGCGTGAACCGCTGCTATTACTGCCTTACAGCCCATGGCGCCGCTGTGCGGCAGCTCTCCGGCGATCCCGTGCTGGGTGAGCTTATGGTGATGAATTATCGCGCGGCCGAACTCTCCGCGCGCCACCGCGCCATGCTCGATTTCGCGGTAAAGCTCACCGAGACGCCGCATCTGGTCGAGGAGGCGGATCGCGAGGCGCTGCGGCAAGCCGGGTTCAGTGAGCGCGACATCTGGGACATCGGCGCGGTCGCGGCCTTCTTCAACATGTCGAACCGGATGGCTTCCGCGGTCGATATGCGGCCGAACGCCGAATATCACGGCCAGGCCCGCTGAATCGGGCTGAGCGTTGCCACAAAAGAAAACGGCCGGCGTAATGCCAGCCGCTAGTTGGCCTCGATGTTGAAGGCCCGGCTCCGCCGGAACACCGGGGGGCTGGGGGGCTGACAAACCGGAGTTCAGCGAAACCGGGCCGTCGAGGCAACGAGGGGAGTTGAACCGCGCAACTTGGCGCTCGCTTGGCGCGTTCGCGGCGAAAATGGGGCATTTCGGACGAGGCGGCGATCGGCGTGAAGCGGGCTCGACGTCAATCGATCTCTTGCCGCGCGATCTCTTGCCAGCGCAGGAGTGCAGGCGCATCATCCCCAGAGCGAACAGAGAGGCCCTGCCAGGGAGGCGCAATGAGCGAAAGCGAAACGCCACAATCGCAGCTGGCCGGTTCGGTGGTCCATTTTCCGGCACCGGCCCGGCCGGCCACCGTCACTTTCGACCGGCGCGAACTCAGCGAACTGCTCAATCTCTACGGCCGCATGGTCGCGGCGGGCGAATGGCGCGACTACGCCATCGATTTCCTGAAGGACAAGGCCCAGTTCTCGGTGTTCCGGCGCTCATCCGAGATGCCGCTCTACCGAATCGTCAAGGACCCCGCGCTGGCGCGCAAGCAGGGCGCCTATTCGGTGGTGGCGGCGACTGGGCTCATCCTGAAGCGCGGCTCGGAGCTGTCCCGGGTGCTCAAGGTGCTCGACAAGCAGTTGAGCGTCGTTACCTAAGAGATTGATCAGGCAGATAAATATCCTGATCCGACCTTAAAGGGCCGGCGGTGTCCGATCGCCTTCGCCCAGCTCCTTCTGCATCAGCATCTGGTCGAGCCAACGACCGTGCTTGAAGCCGACCTTCTCGGCGACGCCGATGAGCCTGAAGCCCGCCTTCTCATGCAGCCTCCGCGAGCCGACCGAGGCGCCGGTGCCATCCCCGATCACCGCGATCATCTGGCGAAAGCCGCGTTCCGTGCAGGCGGTCATCAGCGCGTCCAGCAACAGGGCGCCGAGGCCGAGGCCCTGGGCGGCGGGCGCGATGTAGATCGAGTTCTCGACGGTGGCGCGGTAGGCCGGGCGCGGCCGGTAGGCGCCGGCATAAGCATAGCCCAGCACCTCACCGTCCCTTTCGGCCACGAGATAGGGATAGTCGCCCGACAGCACGGCCTCATAGCGCCGCAGCATCTCCGCCTCGCCCGGCGGCTCGAGCTCCCAGGAGGCCGTGCCGTGGAGGACGGCATGGGCGTAGATGCCGGCGATGGCGGGAATGTCCGCAGGAGTGGCCGGGCGGATTGAAGACGTCGTCATGCCCAAAGCATGAGCAATGCGCATGCCAAAAGAAAAGGCCCGCCAAAAGAAAAGCCCCGGCCGCGAGGCCGGGGCTGACGCTCCCGTTCAGGAGCCTGTGGTTCTCACTCGCGGTTGCCGATCAGCGAGAGCAGGAACTGGAACATGTTGATGAAGTTCAGGTAGAGCGACAGCGCGCCGTTCACCGAGAGCTTCGCAGCTTCCTCCGGGCCGAGCTCGGAGTAGAGATACATCTCCTTCAGGCGCTGGGTGTCCCAGGCGGTCAGGCCGGCGAAGATGCCGACGCCGACGAGCGAGATGACGAAGCCGAGCGCGCCCGAGGCCAGGAAGATGTTCACGATCGAGGCCAGGATCAGGCCGATCAGGCCCATGACCAGGAACGAGCCCATGCCGGAGAGCGACTTGGAGGTGGTGTAGCCGTAGAGGCTGAGGCCACCGAAAGCCGCCGCGGTGATGAAGAAGACCTGCACCACCGACGCGCCGGTGTAGCGGATCAGGATCGTCGAAAGCGAGACGCCCATCACCGCCGCGAAGGCGAAGAACATCGTCCGGGCGGACGAGGCCGACATTTTGTCAGCGCGGAACGAGAAGAAGAAGATGAAGGCCAGCGGCGCCAGCGCGACCACCCACATCAGCGGCGTGCCATAAAGCAGCTGGCCGAAGGAGGTGAGGTAGGTGTTGCCGATCCTGGCGACGGCATTGGCCTGGTCGGTCACGGCCATCTTGTTGACGCCCAGCGCGAACAGCGCCGAGATCGCCAGGCCGATCACCATGTTGTTGTAGACGCCGAGCATGAACGAGCGCAGGCCCTGATCCATCTCGACGGCGCTGGTCTGCTGTGCGCGGCCGGCACCCCAGACTGGAGCATTGCGGTCGAAGTTGCTCATTAAGAGAGTTTCCCCTGACGTTGTTTCGGACGACGGAGGACGCGCGAGCGTCAGCCGTCCTCGCGCCTGATCGGCGCGATGACGGGAATATGAGGGGCTTTGGCGGTTCTTACAAGTCCCCGCCATGGTTAAGGCGGGGCCGGCTATAGAAGTTCGACGCCAGATCTATGCAGAATGACAGGACTTTAATGTCTTTCTTATGCCGGCGTCAGATAGTCATCATAAATTCCTGAGATGAGAAGCTGGCGCTTTCGCCAGTATTTTTACCGTCCCTACGAGCCCGAACAGGACGGTAACACCGACAGCAGCAGTCGCGGCCAGTAGTGCACCGGTCGGATCACTGACGAAGTCGATGCGCATCACTTGCGTGACGATGCCCCAGCCCGCGGCACTACCCGCGACAACGCCGAACAGAGCCGCGACGAGGCCGATGGCCGCGTATTCAAGGGCGTACGACGAAAGTATGAAGCGGCGGGTCGCGCCGAGCGTTTTCAGGATCATCGCGTCATAGAGCCGCGCCCTCTGGCCGGCGGCGAGCGCGCCGCCCAGCACCAGGAGGCTCGCGGCGATGGCGAGGCCCGAGGCGCCGCGGATCGCCATGGCGAGCTGGGAGACGATGGTGTTGACCGCTTCGAGCGCGTCCTTGACCCGCACCGCGGTCACGGCCGGGAAGTCGAGCGCCAGACGACGCATCAGCGCGGCGTCGCTCGTGCCCTTCCCCTCGGGGCTGGCTGAGACGGTGGCGAGGTTGGTGTGCGGGGCGCCGATGAAGGTGTTCGGCGAGAAGACCATGACGAAGTTGATGCCGAAGGAGCGCCAGTCGACCGTGCGCAGATTGGCGACGCGGGCGGTGATGCTGCGGCCGAGCACGTTGACGGTCAGCCGGTCGCCGATCTTGAGGCCGATGCCGGCGGCGTTCTGCGCGTCGAAGGAGACCAGGGGCTCGCCGCGATAATCGGCCGGCCACCATTCGCCGGCCGCCAGCCGCGAGCCATCGGGCAGGGCGGCGGCATAGGTGATGCCGCGGTCGCCATCGAGCACCCAGGCGGATTGCTCGCTCGCCTTGACGTCCTCGGCGCGGGTGTCGTTCACGGCGAGAATGCGCCCGCGCATCATCGGCACGCGCTCGAGCTTGGCGCCCGGGCGTTGCTCGGAGAGGAAGGCGTCGAAGCGATCGGCATCGCGGCTCGGCACGTCGAGGAAGAAGAAGCTCGGTGCCTTCTCCGGCAGCGCGCCGGTGAGCTGCCGCGTCAGGCTGGCGTCGATGAAGGAGAGCGCCGAGAGCAGGGCTACCCCTAAGCCCAGCGAGAGCACCAGCGAAGGTGTCAGCGCGCCGGGCCGGTGGCTGTTGGCCAGCGCCATGCGCAGCGAAGGGCGGCTCGGCCGCGGCAGGCGTCGGGCCAGCGCCATCAGGCCGGCCGAGACGATGCGCAGCAGCACGAAGATGCCGAACATCACGCCGATGTAGATCATCGCGATGCGCCGGTCATAGGCGAAGGCGAAGGCGACGCCGGCGAGCCCCGCCAGCGCCGCCGCGCAGAGCGCGAGATAGATCCAGCGCGGACGGCGCGCATCCGGCTCGACCTGATCGCGAAACAGGGCCGAGACCGGAATGTCATGCGCCCGGCCGAGCGGGATGATGGCGAAGACGAGCGCGGTCAGGAGCCCATAGACAGCTGCGACCGCGAGTTCGCCCGGCGCCAGCGTCGGTTCGAAGGGCACGGGCAGGATGCTCTGGACGACCGCGCCGAGGCCGAACGGGGCGGCCGCGCCGAGGACGAGGCCGATCGCGGTGCCGATCGCAGCCACCAGCATCACCTCCGTCAGGTGAATGGCGACGACGCGCCCGCCGGAGGCGCCGACCGCCTTCATCGTGGCGAAATCGAGCTTCTTGGCCTCGACGAAGCGGCGCACCGCATTGGCGACGCCGACGCCGCCGACGAGAAGCGCAGTCAAGCCGACCAGGGTCAGGAATTGGGTGAAGCGCTCGAGATTGCGCTGGAAGCTTGGCGCGGCATTGGCGCGGGAGCGGACTTCCCAGCCGGCATCGCGCTGCTCTCGGCCTGTATCGGCAATCAGTCGGTCGAGATCGGCGTCGGTGGTCGCTGTCTGAGGCAGTTGGACCCGGTAGGTCCAGCGGACGAGGCTGCCCGGCTGGAGCAGGCCTGTGGCGCGGAGCGCTTCCTGCGAGATCAGGAGACGCGGGCCGAAGCCGATGCCGGCCGCGATCTTGTCGGGCTCGGAGACGAGATTGGCGCGCAGCTGGAAGGTCGCGTCGCCCACGGTAACGGTGTCGCCGGGCTTGAGGTCGAGCCGGCCGAAGAGAACGGGGTCGGCGACCGCGCCGAAAGCGCCATCGCGCTGTTCCAGCAGGCCGGGCAGAGGCTGCTGCGGATCGGTCTCGACGCTGCCGATGCTGGGATAGGCGGAATCGACGGCCTTGATCTCGACCAGGGCCGCGCCCTTCTCGCCGGCATTGGCCATGCCGCGCATGCCGGCGATGCTGGAGACGGCGCCGCGCGCGGTCAGGAAGGCGACCTCCTGAGGCGTGGCCTCGCGATGGATCAGGCTGAAGGCGGCGTCGCCGCCCAGGATGCGGCGGCCCTCGCGGGCCAGCCCCTCGGTTAGCCCGCGCGAGGCGGAGGCGACGGCCGCGATGGTCATGACGCCGAGCGCGAGGCAGGCGATGAAGACGCCGAAGCCGTTCAGGCCGGCGCGCAGGTCGCGGAAGGCGAGACGGAAGGCGAGGCCGATGCCGAATGAGCGCGAGGGCGGGGTCGCGGGCGGCTTGACGGGAGCGTGCATCGTCAGGCGACCGCCGCTTCGGTTTCCGTCTCGATCACGCCGGAACGCAGCCGCACGGTCCGCTCGCAGAGGGCCGCGAGCGAGAGGTCGTGGGTGACGAGCACCAGCGTGGCGCCGCGCTCGCGCTTGAGCGCGAAGATCAGGTCGACGATGGAGCGGCCGGTCGATTCGTCGAGATTGCCGGTCGGCTCGTCGGCGACGAGGATCGCGGGATCCGGCGCCACGGCCCGCGCGATGGCGACCCGCTGCTGCTCGCCGCCCGAGAGCTGCGCCGGGTAATGGTCCATGCGGTGGCCGAGGCCGACGCTGCGAAGCTCCGCCTCGGCGCGGGAGAAGGCATCGGCCTGGCCCGCGAGTTCGAGCGGCAGGGCGACGTTCTCGCGCGCCGTCATCGTCGGCACGAGGTGGAAGGACTGGAAGACGATGCCTATATGCCGGCCGCGGAAGACCGCGAGCCCGTCCTCGTCGAGCGCACCGAGATCCTGCCCCGCGACGCGGACAAGGCCGGAATCGGGACGCTCAAGACCGGCCATGGTCATCAGCAATGTCGATTTGCCCGAGCCGGAGGGGCCGACCAGACCGGTCGCCTCGCCGTCGTTGAGCGATACGGAGACGCCCTTGAGGATATGGACGCGGGCGGCGCCACGCCCCAAACTCAGCTGTACATCCTGCAACTCGATCGCCGGGGCGGCTTTCTCGCTCATCACGCCATGATCCTGACTTACGCTTCCATCGGTGCTGTGCCGCGATATGGGCGCGCCTGCGCGCTTGTCCAATCGGCTGCGGCGTTTTTCATCGTCTTCATGCTGTCTCTCGCCGGTGCGTCCGACATGGTTTCCGCCCAAACGCCTGCTCCTGCGGCCAAGGCGGCCAAGCAGCCGGTGAAGCTCGTGGCGCTCGGCGATTCGCTGACGGCGGGCTATAATCTCCCCGGAAGTGCGGCTTTTCCGGTGGTTCTGGAACAAGCGCTGCGCCGGAAGGGCGTCGCTGTCGAGATCGTGAACGCCGGCGTCTCCGGCGACACGAGCCAGGCCGGCCTCGAAAGGCTCGACTGGTCGGTGCCGGACGGAGTCGACGGCGTCATCGTCGAACTCGGCGCGAACGATGCGCTGCGGGGCGTCGATCCCGCGCTGACGCGCCAAACGCTCGAAACGATCATCATGCGGCTGAAGCAGCGCGGCATCCCCGTGATGCTCGCGGGCATGTATGCGCCGCGCAATCTTGGCCCCGATTATGCCAAGCGCTTCGATGCCATCTACACTGATCTTGCGGAGAAGCACGGGCTGGTGCTTTACCCGTTTTTCCTGGAGGGCATCGCGGGTGACCGCGCGCTGAACCTGCCGGATGGGCTCCATCCCACGGCCGAGGGCGTCAACGTCATCGTCCGGTCCATCCTGCCGACGGTCGAGCGCTTCATCGCCACGCTGCCCGCCAGGCCCTGATCCTCTCCATCCGTCCGCTCCGGACGGATGTCCCATTTCTCGCCTGATTCTTGCCTGCCGCCCGCCGGCACCGCTTCCGGAGTTGCTTCGCCATGGAATATCGCCGTCTCGGCCGCACCGATCTCAAGGTCTCGGTGATCTGTCTTGGAACCATGACCTGGGGCGAGCAGAACACCGAGGCCGAAGGCCATGCCCAGATGGACTATGCCGTCGAGCAGGGCGTGAACTTCTTCGATACGGCCGAGCTCTACGCGATCCCGCCCAAGCCGGAGACGCAGGGCTCGACCGAACGGATCATCGGCAACTGGTTCAAGGCCAAGGGCAACCGCGACAAGATCATCCTGGCCTCCAAGGTCTGCGGCCGGGGCGGCAACACCTGGTTCCGCGATGATGGCGGCCCGACCCGGGTGACGCGCAAGCAGGTCGCGGAAGCGGTCGATAAGAGCCTGCAGAGGCTGCAGACCGACTATATCGACCTCTATCAGCTGCATTTCCCCGAGCGGACGGTGCCCTGGGGTTCGAACCCGACGCGTTTCGCCGCCGCTTCCTATGACAAGGCCGCCGACGAGACCTCGATCCCCGAGCAGCTCGACGCGTTCGGCGAACTGGTCAAGGCCGGCAAGATCCGCCACCTCGGCCTTTCCAATGAGAGCGCCTGGGGCACGATGCGCTTTGTCGCCGACTCCGAGGCGCGCGGCACGCCCCGCGTGCAGTCGATCCAGAACGCATACAACCTGCTGAACCGCACCTTTGAGACGGCGCTGGCGGAGGTCGCGCTGCGCGAGGATGTCGGGCTGCTCGCCTATTCGCCGCTGGCGCAGGGCTATCTCACCGGCAAGTATCTCGATGGCGCGCGGCCTGCCGGCGCTCGGACGACCCTGTTCAACCGCGGCCAGCGCTATGAGGGCGGCGGCGCCGAGGATGCAATCAGGCTCTACATCAAGGTTGCCCGCGAGGCGGGGCTCGACCCGGCGCAGCTGGCCTTGGCCTTCGTCAACAGCCGGGCGTTCGTGACGTCCAACATCATCGGCGCGACCTCGATGGAGCAGCTCAAGACCGACATCGCCTCGATCGACGTCAAGCTGCCGCCCGAGATCGAGGCGAAGATCGACACGATTCACCAGCTCGTCGGAAACCCCTGCCCCTGATCGGGCGTTGACGATCCGAACGCGAATCATCCCGGGTGAAGCGAAGCACGCACCCGGGATCCACGCCTGAAACGCTCTGGAAAGAATTCCGGCGCAGACTCTGGAGCGGAGTGACTTTCGGCCGTCTGCCCGGAATTCCTGCGCGCATCAGGGCCGGAGCCGGTGGAAGATCAGCAATAGCGATTCCGTGAGACGGCTTCCTGTTCTACCGTCTCGCCAGAGTCACAATCGCTTGGCAAGGGATTCGCTCATGCCGAGGCTTTTCATCGCTCTGGAAATCCCTGCCGAGGTCGCCAGCGAACTGACGCTGCATCGTGGCGGGCTGTCGGGTGGACGCTGGATCGAGCCGCCCGATTATCACATCACCCTGCGCTTCCTCGGCGATGTCGACCGGCGCATGGCGAATGATGTCGACCACATGCTCTCCGATCTGCAGGCCTATCCCTTCGAGGTGACGCTCGATGCGCTGGGCTCCTTTGGCGGCGACAAGCCGCGGGCCGTCTTCGCGCGGGTCCAGCCTTCGAAGGTGTTGACGGATCTGCAGGCGGATATCGAGCGGCAGATGCGTCGGCTCGGCCTGTCGGCGGAGGGGCGCAAGTTCGTGCCGCATGTCACGCTGGCGCGGCTGCGGGACACCTCCCCGGTCGAGGTCGCGCATTATCTAAGCCTGCACCCGATCGTGCGGCCGATCTCGTTCACCGCGCGCCGCGTCGCGCTGATGTCCTCGCGCGATTCGATCGGCGGTGGTCCTTATGTGCTCGAGGCCGCCTATCCGCTCGGGCCGTCCTATCCGAACCGGTTGCCGCGGGAGATCCGGAGATGACGCGGCCGAAGCGGCTCAGTCCTGAGGCCCAGGCCGAGGCGCTGGCGACGTTGACGGGCTGGAAGCTCGCGCAGGGCCGCGAGGCCATCACAAAACGCTTCGTCTTCCGCGATTTCAACGAGGCCTTCGGCTGGATGACGCGGGTCGCGCTGCTGGCGGAGACGATGAACCACCATCCGGAATGGTCGAATGTCTACCGGACGGTCGAGGTGACGCTCGCCACCCATGACGCCAGCGGGCTGACCGAACTCGACGTCAAGCTGGCGCGCGCCATCGACGCGATGGGGAACTAGCCGCTCCAGCCGCAGGCCTTCAACGCAGCCAGCATATGCTCCGGCGGCGGGGCCTCGACGTGGATCGGCTCGCGCTTGCGATAGAGCGGCACGGTGATGGAGCGGGCGTGGAGCTGCAGGCCCGGCCCGCCCTCGCGCGGTGCGGTGCCGTAGATCTCGTCGCCAAGCATAGGCCAGCCGGAAGCCTGGCAATGGACGCGCAGCTGATGGGTGCGGCCGGTCAGGGGCTCCATGGCCAGCCATGCGAGCGGACCCGTTTCGTCCCGTCCGCGGCCGAGCACGCGGTAGCGCGTCTGCGAGGGCAGGCCGGCGGGATCGACCTTCATCCACCAGCCGAGATCGGGCGAGCGGCGCTCCAGCGGGAGGTCGATCAGCCCCTCCTCCTGATCGGGGCTGCCCTGCACGATCGCCCAGTAGGTCTTGCCGATCCGCCCGTCGCGAAACATCTGGTTGAGCTCGGCCATGGCGCGCGGGTGGCGGCCGAGGACGAGGCAGCCGGAGGTGTCCTTGTCGAGCCGGTGTGCAGCCTCCGGCTTGCGGGGCAGGCCGAAGCGCAGCGCGTCGAGGTAGTCGGTGAGAACCGGGATCACGCGCCGCTTCGCCTGCGGGCCGCGATGGACGGGCAGGCCGGCGGGCTTGTCGATGACGAGCATCATGGCGTCGCGATAGAGCAGCGGCACCGGCAGTTCGGCATCGATCTGCGGCTGCGGCTGCGAATTCTCTGGTTGATCCGGCGCGGTCATGGCATTGCGCTAGCCAACCCGGACCGGTGGCGCAACGTTTAAGGCCGCCGAACCGAAGACAGGATGGCGATGAGCGAGACCGAACCGAAGAAACGCGGCTTCTTGTCGAGGCTGTTCGGGCGCGAGGAAGAGCAGGCCAAGCCGGCGCCGGAGGTGGTGGTCGAGCAGCCCGTTGAGGCCGCCGTCGAACCGGCGGTCGCAGCCGAGCCGGCCGTTCCTGCCGTCGAGATCGAGCCGCCTGCGCCTCAGGTCGAGCCCGAACCTTTCGAGGCTGTGCTGGCGACGCCGGAGCCCGAGCCAGAACCTGCCGAAGCGGTTCTGGAGGAACCCGAGCCTGCGCCCGTGGTGCCTCCCGCGCCCCAGCCGAAGCGCAGCTGGTGGCGGCGGCTGACGGAGGGGCTGTCGCGCACCTCCTCGGCGCTGACGACCGGCATCACCGACCTCTTCACCAAGCGCAAGCTGGATGCCGGCACGCTGGAGGATCTGGAAGACATCCTGATCCAGGCCGATCTCGGCCTCGCCACCTCCGCGCGCATCGCCAAGGCGGTGGGCGAGGGGCGTTACGACAAGCAGATCGAGCCTTCGGAGGTGAAGGCGATCCTGGCGCGTGAGGTCGAGACGATCCTGTCTCCCGTCGCGCTGCCGCTCGCGATCGACGCCACGAAAAAGCCCTTCGTGATCCTGATGGTCGGCGTCAATGGCTCCGGCAAGACCACGACCATCGGCAAGCTCGCGGCCAAGCTCCGCAGCGAGGGCAAGTCGGTGATGCTGGCGGCGGGCGACACCTTCCGCGCGGCGGCGATCGAGCAGCTGCGCGTCTGGGGCGAGCGCACCGGTGCGGAGGTCGTCTATGGCCAGCAGGGATCGGATGCGGCAGGCCTCGCCTTCGAGGCGCTGCAGAAGGCCAAGGCCAACGGTACGGATGTGTTGCTGGTCGATACGGCCGGGCGGCTGCAGAACAAGCAGGGGCTGATGGACGAACTCGCCAAAGTGGTGCGTGTCATCCGCAAGCAGGATGCGAGTGCGCCCCATGCCGCGCTATTGGTGCTCGATGCGACCGTCGGCCAGAACGCGATCAGCCAGGTCGAGGCCTTCCGCGAGACGGCGGGCGTCACCGGGCTGGTGATGACGAAGCTCGACGGCACGGCGCGCGGCGGCATTCTGGTGGCGCTGGCGGCACAATTCGGCCTGCCCGTGCATTTCATTGGCGTCGGCGAGAGCGTCGACGATCTGGAGCCGTTCTCGGCGCGCGATTTTGCCCGCGCCGTGGCGGGATTGGGAGAAGCGGCGTGAGCGACGGCGCGAGCGAGACGACACAACAGATCCCGGTCGAGGCCGCGAAGGGGAAGACGATCAGCCCGCTCCTCAAGCTGGCGCTGGAATTCGGGCCGCTGGCGATCTTCTTCTTCGCCAATTCCTATGGCGACCGGCTATTCGGCGTGGCCGAGGACCGGCGCATCTTCGTCGCGACCGGCATCTTCATCGTCGCCTCGCTGGTGGCGCTGGCGCTGTCGCGGGCGCTGATGGGCTATCTGCCGCGCATGGCGATCGTGAACGCCATCGTCGTCACCGTCTTCGGCGGGCTGACGCTGCTGCTGGACGATGCCTTCTTCATCAAGGTCAAGCCGACCATCGTGAACACGTTGTTCGGCTGCGTCCTGCTAGGCGGGCTGTTCTTCGGCCGTTCGCTGCTCTCGCTGGTGCTGGAGACGGTGCTGCAGTTGGACGAGGAGGGCTGGCGCAAGCTGACGTTCCGCTGGGGGCTGTTCTTCTTCGTGCTCGCGGCGCTGAACGAGGTGGTCTGGCGCACGCAGACGCAGGATTTCTGGGTCGCCTTCAAGGTCTGGGGCGTGATGCCGCTCACCATGGCTTTCGCGCTGGCCCAGACGCCCCTGATCCTGAAGCACGAGATCAAGCCGCCGAAGGCGGGGGAGTAACCCTCGGCTTAGGTTCTCTTGCCATTTGGCGAAACTATCTCCATTTTATGCCAAATGGAGAGCCGTGGCATGAGTGCCCTTCTGCGCATCGAGACCGCCCAGCGCGATTTCGTTCCCGATCCGATCAGCGATGAAGAGGCGGCGGCGATGTTTCGCGCCGCGGTCAACCTGTTCCGGCTGTGGCGGATCACCGACGAGGAAGCCGCCGTTCTGATCGACCTGCCGGCGCGCAGCTATGCCCGCTGGAAAGCCGGCGGGGTCGGCCGCATCTCGCGTGACGGCAAGGCGCGGCTTTCGAACCTGATGGGCATCCACAAGGCGCTGAGGCTGATCTTCACCGAGCCGCAGCGCGGCTATGACTGGATCAAGCGGCCGAATGCCGCCCTCAGTGGGAAATCGGCCCTCGACATCATGCTCGGCGGCGAACTCACCGATCTCATGCGGGTGCGCCGGCTGCTCGACGCTGAGCGAGGCGCCTGGTGATCGACCCGGCGAGCCTGCCGGTCACGCCGATCCAATGGCACGGGGCGGTGCGGATCATCCGCAGCATCTTTCCGCCGATCGATCTCTTCGAGGACATCGCCGACCCGGCCGACTGGCCGCTGCTGATCGCGGCCGAGCAGAAGACCAATCCGCGGCTGATGGAGACGATCGGCAATCTCGATCTGGTGCCGCCCGACAGGCGCGTCTCGGGAGCCGGGGCGAGCTGGCTGATGGCGCCCTTCACCCATGTCAGCCCTGACCGGCCGAGCCGGTTCAGCGACGGCAGCTTCGGCGTGCTTCATGTGGCCGATCGCTTCGAGGTGGCGCTGCTGGAGACGGTGCACCACCATGCCCGCTTCATGCTCGCGACGGCACAAACGCCGGGCTGGACCTCGCAGTTCCGCGAGATCGTGCTGGAGGTCGATGCCGAGCTGCACGATCTGCGCGGCGGCGGCGAGGATAGGGCCGCGGTGCTCGATCCGGCCGATTACACGCAGAGCCAGCAGCTTGGCGGGCACCTGCGGGATGCCGCATCCGAAGGTGTGGTCTATCCGAGCGTGCGCTGTCCCGGCGGGGAATGCGCTGGGCTGTTCTATCCCGACGGCGCTAGCCAGCCGGTGCAGGGCCGGCATCTCGACTATCACTGGAACGGCGAGCGCGTGGACCTCTACCGGGACCGCAGCGCCGGCGAGGTCTACCGCATTCTTTGATCGGGGCGGATGGGCGCCTCAGTCCTTGGTCCGGCGCATCTGCGTCACGTTGTAGACCCGGCCGGCCGAATCATAGGTGGTCCATTCGCCGACCTGCTCGCCCCGATCGAAATGGCCGGAGCGCAGCTTCGTCCCGTCCTTGCGAAACCACTCCCAATAGCCGGTCGGCAGGTCATCCAGCGTCTGGCCGCGAGCCCAGAGGCTGCCGTCCTTGTGGAGTTTTTCGAACGGAACCGGCTTCAGGATCGCCTCCCCGCGGTGGCGGCCTCGGTGAGGACAGATAACCCGCTATTTCGGCGCGAGGCGAATCGCGCCGTCGAGGCGGATCGCAGTGCCGTTCAGCATGTCGTTCTCGATGATGCTGCGGGCGAGCGCGGCGTATTCCTCCGGTTTGCCCAGCCGCGAGGGGTGCGGCACGGCGACGGCGAGCGAAGCCTTTGCCTCATCCGGCAGGCCGGCGAACATCGGCGTCTCGAACAGGCCCGGCATGATCGTGACGATGCGGATGCCGACGCTTGCGAGATCGCGCGCGATCGGCAGCGTCATGCCGGCGACGCCGGCCTTGGAGGCCGCATAGGCGGCCTGGCCGATCTGGCCGTCCTCCGCGGCGACGGAGGCCGTGCAGATCACGACGCCGCGCCCGCCATCGGGCGTGACGGGCTCGAGGCCTGCGAGCGCGACAGCCGATTTCGCGATGATGCGGAAGGTGCCGGTCAGGTTGATCGCCACAGCCTTCTCGAAGGTGGCGAGGTCATGGGCGACGAGCTCGCCGGTGTCGCGCTTCTTCGAGACGACGCGGCGGCCGGGCGCGATGCCCGCGCAATTCACGACGATGCGGGCGACGCCATGGGCCGCGCGCGCCTTGGCAAGCGCTTCGTCGACCGAGGCATCGCTGGTAACGTCGCAGGCGCAGAAGACGCCGCCGATCTCCTGCGCGACCGCCTCGCCGCGCTCGGCATTGAGGTCGAGCAGCGCGACCTTCACGCCCTGGCCGGCGAGCATGCGCGCCGTCGCCTCACCGAGGCCGGAGGCGCCGCCGGTGACGATGGCGGCGAGGGAGGAATCGAGCTTCATGGCGCTTCCTTCGGCATGTCCCTGAATTTGTCCGAAAGCCGGTTTAGAGGGCGTGCGATGCCCCTCCAAGCAGGTTTTGCGAGAAGCCTCTTGTGCAGGATTGCGCCGGGGCCATCTTTCGTCACGCGCCCTCGGAGGGCGAGTTAGCGCGCCGGACGGCGCAGGGAGCAAGACAGGAATGAGCCAGGGGTTCAGCGCCCGCTTCAGCCGCGAGGAGATGGAGGCGATCCGCAAGAGCCTGCGCGACGAGGCGAAGTTCGGGTCCGCGTTCATGGACCGGCTGAAGCGCGTCGCGAAGCGTATTCCCTTTGCCGAGGACCTGCTGGCGGCGTGGTTCTGCGCCCGCGATCCGGCGACGCCGCGGCGCGTGCGGATGACGCTGCTCGCCGCGCTCGGCTATTTCGTGCTGCCGGTGGACGCGATCCCGGACATCATGCCGCTGCTCGGCTTCACCGATGATGCGGCGGTGATTGCGGCCGCCATCGCGGCGGTCGCCGGCTCGATCAGTCCGGAGCATCGCGAGCGGGCGAAGCAGGCGCTGGCCGAACTCTAGGGTTCTAGAGCGTCAGCACGATCTTGCCCTTGGCCTTGCGGTCGCCGATCAGCGCGTAAGCTTCCGTCCAGCGTTCGAGCGGGAAGGTCGCATGGACATGGGCGCGGATATGGCCGCCCGCTGCCCAGTCCAGCAGGCGCTCCATGTTGCGCCGATGCGCGGCAGGCTCGCGCCTGACGAAATCGCCCCAGAAGACGCCGCGCAGGTCGCAGCCCTTGAGGAGGAGCAGGTTGAGCGGGATCTTGGGGATCTCGCCGCCGGCGAAGCCGACGACCAGATAGCGCCCCTCCCACGCCATGGAGCGCAGTGCCGGTTCGGCGAGATCGCCGCCGACCGTGTCATAGAGCACGTCGACGCCGCGCCCTTCGGTCAGCTTCTTCAGCGCGGCGCGGACGTCGTTCTTGTCGTAGTCGACCTCTTCCTGCGCGCCGTGCTCGCGGGCGAGCGCCAGCTTGTCGGGGGAGGAGGCACAGGCGATGACATGTGCGCCGAGCAACGCGCCTATCTCCACCGCCGCCAGTCCGGCTCCGCCGGAGGCGCCGAGGATGGCGAGGTGTTCCCCGGCCTTGAGATGGGCGCGCTGAATCAGCCCGTGCATCGCCGTGCCATAGGTGACGAAGAGGCCGGCGGCCTGGGCATCGTCGAGCCGGTCCGGCACGCGGATCAGCGATTCGGCGGGAACGACCACCATCTCGCGCGCTGCCCCGTAGCCGAGCCAGGCCGCGACACGCTCACCCACCTCCCAGCCTGTGACGCCCTCGCCGATGGCGGCGATCGTGCCGGCGCATTCGGCCGAGGGCGAGAAGGGGAAGGTGGGCTTCGTCTGGTAACGGCCCCGGATGATCAGTGTGTCGAAGAAGTTCAGCGCGGCGGTTTTGACGGCGACGACGACCTCGCCGGGACCCGGGCTGGGCTCGGGGATGTCGCGGATGACAAGCTCCTCGGCCGGGCCGAGATGTTCGCAGAGCAGGGCCTTCATCGTCAGTCCGCCATGAACCGCCATTCGCCACGCGGCGCGATGGGGAATTGTGCCATGGGGGCGACTGCAACGATACGGCGGGGAAGCCCGCACCATTCGTATTTTCGCCAGGATCGTGACACTCTATCCTTGCCAGTCGCCGCGGCCCGCCTGTCGTGAACAGGTGGTAAACGCGGTGTTAAGATTTTTAGTGGCTGATGGCGTTCCATGATCAGATCGTCCCTTCCTTCCCGCGTGAACGCTTCTCTCCGCAGATATGTCGTCGCTGCCGCCCTGGCGGGCAGCGCGGCCATGCTGCTGATGCCGGGCGAGGCTGCGGCGCAGCCAGCACAGAGGGCGAAGCCCGCAGCTGCGGCTGCCGCGGCGACTCCGACGGCGAGTGCGGGCCAGGGCCAGGCGATGCTGCTGGAGACGGCAGGCAAGTGGCAGGCCTTTTCCTCGCAGCAGGGCCGCTCCAAGGTCTGCTACGCGCTCTCCAAGGCCGAGACCCGTCTGCCGGCGAATCTCAAGGACATCGAAGGCATGTTCTTCGTCTCCAACCGTCCGGGCGAGGGCGTGCGGAACGAGATCAGCTTCGTGATGAACTTCGACGTGAAGGAAGGCGTCGAACATCAAGCCATCATTGGGAATGAGCGCTTTGCGCTCGTCGCCAAGGGCCAGAATATGTGGCTGAAGAATCCGGCCGAGGAGCCGCGCATGCTCGATGCGATGCGCAAGGGCTCCGGGATCGAGATCAAGGGCACCTCGAAGCGCGGCAATCCGACCAGCGACAAATACTCGCTCGCCGGCATCAGCCAGATCGTGAAGCGGGCCGAGGACGCCTGCAAGTAAGGCCTGCGTCGCGACGCTCGCCCACCGCATCCTGATCGGGCCTGTCCCGACTATTCCCCGTCTTCGCTGATAAAGCGCTGTGTTCAAGATGTGGATGCTCGCCACGAGGGCGTGCATGACGCAGAGGCTGCGCGCCGCCGTTTCATAAACCGGCTTTTCGTGCTATGAGGCGCGCAAATCCGGGCCGATAGCGGCCCGCGCAAGCAGAGCTCCGATGACCGTGTCCGTTTCCGCTACTGCCGCTCCGGCGGCCGAACCCGTTTTGCGACGCCCCTCGCTCGTCGGGCGCACCCGCGCCGGCATGGCTGAGGCGCTGGCCGAGATCGGTGTTCCCGAGAAGGAGCGACGCATGCGCGTCGGCCAGCTCTGGAACTGGATCTATCATTACGGCGTGCGCGAATTCGACGCGATGACGACGATCGGCAAGGGTCTGCGGGCCCAGCTCGCCGAGCGCTTCTCGCTCGACCTGCCGGAGGTCACCGCCGAGCAGGTCTCGACCGACGGTACGCGCAAATGGCTGCTGCGCATGCCGTCGACCGGCCCGCATGACCGCGGCGCCGAGATCGAATGCGTCTATATCCCCGAGGTCGACCGCGGAACTCTCTGCGTCTCCAGCCAGGTCGGCTGCACGCTGACCTGCACCTTCTGCCACACCGGCACGCAGCGCCTCGTGCGCAACCTGAAGACCGAGGAGATCGTCGCGCAGCTGATGGTGGCGCGCGACCGGCTCGGCGATTTCCCGAACCGCAAGCCGCCGGAAGGCGCCTTCGTGCCGAACGATGGCGGGCGCTTCGTCTCGAACATCGTCTTCATGGGCATGGGCGAGCCGCTCTATAATTTCGACGGCGTGCGCGATTCAATCGACGTGATCACGGACGATCAGGGGCTTTCGCTCGGGCGTCGTCGCATCACCGTCTCGACCTCGGGCGTCGTGCCGCAGATCGGCCCGCTTGGCGACGACATGGGCACGATGTTGGCGATCTCGCTGCATGCCGTGCGCGACGAGCTGCGCAACGAGCTGGTGCCGCTCAACAAGAAGTATCCGATCAAGGACCTGCTCGAAGCCTGCCGGAACTATCCGGGCCTGTCGAACGCCAAGCGTATCACCTTTGAATACGTCATGCTCAAGGGCGTGAACGATTCCGACGCCGAGGCGCGCGAGCTGGTGCGGCTGCTCAAGGGCATCCCGGCCAAGATCAACCTGATCCCGTTCAATCCGTGGCCCGGCACGAAATACGAGTGCTCGGACTGGGACCGGATCGAGCGCTTCTCCGAAATCGTCTTCCGCGCCGGCTATGCCTCGCCGGTGCGCACGCCGCGCGGGCGCGACATCCTCGCCGCCTGCGGCCAGCTCAAGAGCGAGACGGAAAAGCTCTCCGCCCGCGCCCGGCTGATGCTGGACGAGCAGGACGCCCATAGCACACCGGCCGTCGCGGCGGAGTGAGCCGCTTGCTGCGCTGGGTCCTGCTGATTCCGTTTGCCTGCCTCGTCGCGATGGGGGCGGCGTTGTTCTTCCTGGCGATGGCGAGCGTCGCATCGCCGGCCGTGGCCATGCTGATCGGCGGCGGCATCGAGCGGCTCGTCGACCTGCTGTTTGGACTCGCCGAGAGCGGCGTCGACCCGGCGCCTGCCGCGCAGGCGGCCTTCAATGTGATTGGGCAACTCGGGCTCGCCATCGTCGTGGTGCCGGTGGTGCTGGTCGCGATCGGCTCGGAGCTGTTCCGCCTGCGCAGCGGCCTTCTCCAGAGCGGCTTTACGGGTTTGCTGGCGGCGCTGCTGCCGCTCGCGATGCTCAGGCTGTCGCGCGCGCCGAGCCCGGCCGAGATCCAGATCATCTCCGGACTGTTCCTGGTCGGCGCGGCGACCGGTTTCGTCTACTGGCTGATCGCCGGTCGCGGGGCCGGCGGCGAGCGGCCGGCGCAGCCGTAAGAGGCTGGCACTACCGGGCACTACCGGCGTCATGCTCGGGCTTGACCCGAGCATCTCGGAAACCAGCGTCCGCTTGTCACGAGATTCTCGGGTCAAGCCCGAGAATGACGCGCTGGTTTGCCCGTTCAATCCCCGATCGCCACGCCCTCGCGCCGGCCATCGGCACCGCCCAGGAAGCCTTCGGGCGTCTTGACGATGGCCTGGGTGCCAGAGGTCATCTCCAGCACGCGCACCTCGTGGCCCTTGGCCTCCAGCGCGGCCTTCCAGGCTTCCGCCTCGCTGCCCTTCTCCAGCTCGGTCGGGCCGTTGCGGCTGCCGAAATTGCCGAAGTCCACGGCAGCTTGCGGATCCATCCTCCAGTCGAGCAGGGCGACGAGCGTCTTGGCGACATAGCCGATGATCTGGCTGCCGCCGGGCGAGCCGACGACGGCATAGAGCCGGCCGAAGGCGTCGAAAACCAGTGTCGGCGCCATGGAGGAGCGCGGTCGCTTGCCGGGCTCGACGCGGTTGGCGACGGGCTTGCCGTCCTCCTCCGGCGCGAAATTGAAGTCGGTCAGCTCGTTGTTGAGCAGGAAGCCGCCTTTCGTCATCAGCCGCGCGCCGAAGCCGTCTTCGATCGTCGTGGTCATGGCGACGGCGTTGCCCTGTGCGTCGACGATGGAGATGTGGCTGGTGCCGTTCTCGATGCCGTCGGAGGGCGCAAGCAGCTCAGCGCGCCGGTGCGGCGGATCGCCGGGCTTGGCGCGGCCCATGGAACGCTCGGGGGCGACCAGCAGGGCGCGGGAGCTGATGTAATCGCGGTCGATCAGGCCGCGGAGCGGCACGGCGATGAAGGCGGGATCGGCGAGATAGAGCGCTCGATCGGCGAAGGCCAGGCGGCCGGCCTCGCTGAACCAGTGGGCGGCGTCGGCGCCCGGCCCCATTCGCCGCAGATCCTGCGTTTCCAGCATGCCGAGCATTTGCTGGATCGCGACGGCCCCGGAGCTCGGCGGACCCATGCCGCAGAGGCGCCAGACCCGGTAGGCACCGCAGACCGCCTCGCGTTCCTCGACCTTATAGCCGGCGAGATCGGCCGTGGTGATGTCACCGGGATTGGTCGGGTGGCCCGTGACCGTCGCGACGATGTCCTGCGCGATCGCGCCTTCGTAGAACGCCTTCGAGCCCTCGGCTGCGATGGCGCGCAGCGTCGCCGCGAAGGCCGGATTCTTCAGGATGGTGCCCACCGGCTTGGGCTTGCCGTCCGGCGCGTAGAAATAGGCGGCGGCAAGCGCGTTGCTCGGCAGCGCCGTCTCGCCCGCAAGCAGGCCGTTGAGGCGCGGGGAGATGGCGAAACCTTCTTCCGCGAGCTTGAGGGCGGGCTGGACGAGGTCGGCCCAAGGTAGCTTGCCCCAGCGCCTGTGTGCCTCCTCCAGCAGCTTCAGCGTGCCGGGCACACCGACCGAGCGGCCGCCGATGACGGCCTCCCGGAACGGCATCGGCTTGCCGTCCTTCATGAAGCGATCCGGCTTGGCGGCGGCGGGGGCGGTCTCGCGCCCGTCCAGCGTCGCAATCTTGCCGCCGGCCTCGTCCCAGTGGACGAGGAAAGCGCCGCCACCGATGCCGGAACTCTGCGGCTCGACGAGGTTCAGCACGAGCTGGATGGCGACGGCCGCGTCGACCGCGCTGCCACCGGCGCGCAGGATGTCGCGCCCGGCCGCCGCCGCGAGCGGATTGGCGGCCGCAGCCATAAAGCGCTGGGCCGTGCCGAGCGTCTTGGTTGCCCGACCCGTTGCGGCTTCCGGCGCGGGCGCGAGCGGCTGGGCGGTTGCCATGCTGGCGTTCAGCAGCATCGCGGAGAACAGCGTCAGGGTCGTCAGGCGCAAGGAGGGCATGGCGGGCGGTCTCCGGCTCGGCGCAGCAGGATAGGCGATTTATCGCGCGCTGACAGCCTGACGACGAGGACGGCTTGGACGGCCGCGCCGCGGCGGGTAGAGTTCCGAATCGCGAGAGCACGCGCCGATCAGATTGCGTAGCAACCCGATCGGATCACGCGTTCTCTATCAATAATTTAGAGACGGATTCACTGATCAGATCCGGCTCTAGCTCTGTGACACTGCCAAAGGGGTTTCGGCATGTCGATTTCCACCCAACTGGGCCGCCCGCTGACCTGGGTCGTCCTGAGCCTTGTCGGAATCGTACTGGCCGGATGCGGCTACAACAACGTTCCAACGCTCGAGGAGAAGGCGAAGGCCGCCTGGTCCGAGGTGCAGAACCAGTATCAGCGCCGCGCCGATCTGATCCCCAATCTCGTCGAGACGGTGAAGGGATACGCCGCGCAGGAGCGCGAGGTGCTGCAGAGCGTGATCGAGGCCCGCGCCAAGGCGACGCAGGTGAAGGTCGACGCGTCGACCATCAACGATCCCGTGAAGTTCAAGGAATTCCAGGACGCGCAGAACCAGTTGACCGGCGCGCTCGGGCGCCTGCTCGTCACGGTGGAGCGCTATCCGGAGCTGAAGTCGAACCAGAACTTCCTCGCCCTGCAATCGCAGCTCGAAGGCACGGAGAACCGGGTGGCCGTGGCGCGGCGCGACTACATCCAGGCGGTGCAGGCGTTCAACACGGAGATCCGCACCTTTCCGGGCGTGATCTGGGCCAAGCTGTTCTGGGGCGCCAAGCCAATGGAGACCTTCACCGCGACGGCAGGCGCCGAGCGGCCTCCGGCGGTGAAGTTCTGAGGCGGATGGGTCGCTGTGACGACGTTGCGGGTAGAGGCGGGGGAAACCCCTCTCCCGTGTGGGAGAGGGGCAGGGGTGAGGGCAGGACGGGAAACGTCGTTGCCGAGCCTTCGCCGCTGCTGCGGTTGGGGCAGCGCCTTAAGGGTCCAGGGGCCGACACCTCACCCTGCCCCTCTCCTTACAGGAGAGGGGTTCTGCGTTGCGTTTCCGCGCTCTTCCTTCTGCTGATCTGTGCTCTTCCCGCCCTCGCAGCTGAACCCTCCTACCCGGCCCTGACCGGCCGCGTCGTGGACGGGGCCAATCTGCTGGCGCCCGATGCCAAGCAGCGCATCGAGGACAAGCTCAAGGCGCATGAGGACAAGACGTCCGACCAGGTGGTGGTCGCGACGCTGCCCTCGCTGCAGGACATCACGATCGAGGATTTTGCCAATGGCCTGTTCCGGCATTGGCAGCTCGGGCAGAAGGCCAAGAACAACGGCGTGCTGCTGATCGTCGCGCCGAAGGAGCGCAAGGTCCGCATCGAAGTCGGGTACGGCCTTGAAGGCGCGCTGACCGATGCCCTCTCCAAGGTCATCATCACCACGGCGATCGCGCCGAAGTTCAAGACAGGCGATTTCGCTGGTGGCATCGAGGCCGGCGTCGACGCGATCCTGACCATCCTGGCCGGCGATGCCGAGGAATGGCAGCGCCGTGCCGAGGTGCGCTCGGACGAGAGCACGCTGGGCGAAGACATCGCGGTCGTCATCGGGATGATCCTGATCTTTCTGTTCATCGTCTCCTTCCTGCGCGGCCTGAGCCAGCAGGGCGGAACCCGGCGTCATCGCCTGCGCAACGGGCGCTGGGTGACGCTACCGCAGACGACGAGCTGGAGTACGGGGTCGAGTTCCGGCTCCGGCTGGAGCGGCGGCGGAGGCGGCTGGAGCTCGGGTGGCGGCGACAGCTTTTCAGGCGGCGGCGGTTCCTCCGGGGGCGGCGGAGCCTCGGGAGACTGGTGATGGAAGAGGCTGACAGAGAGGCGATTGCGGAGGCCGTGCGCCGGGCGGAGCTGCGGACCGCGGGGGAGATCGTCGTCGTCATCGATCGCGCGGCGTCGAGCTATCGCAACGTCGCCGTGGTGCTGGCGCTCGCGCTCGCCCTGTTCGTGCCGTGGCCGCTGCTTTCGCTGACGGCGATGAGCGCCCAGCGCATCTTCACGATCCAGCTCTTCTGCGCGGCGCTGCTGCTGGGCGCGCTGCTCTGGTACGGGCGCGGCGGGCGCTTCGTTCCGGGTTTCGTCAAGCGCCGGCGCGCACATGAAGCCGCGCTGCGGGAGTTCATGGCGCGCGGCCTGACACGGACGAGGGATCGCACCGGCGTGCTGCTGTATGTCGCCCTACAGGAGCGCTATGCCGAGATCATCGCCGATACCGGCATCGATGGGCTCGTCGACCAGGACACCTGGCGCGGCATCATCGAGCCACTGCTCGTCACCGCCCGCGAGGACAGGCTGACCGAGGGGCTGATCGCGGCGGTGGATTCGGTCGGCGCCGTGCTGGCGCAGCATGTCCCGCCCGTGCCGGGCGATGTCGACGAGCTGCCGAACAAGGTGATTCTGCTCTGAAGCAGGGCGTTATTCCGGGGCAAGCGCGCTTCTCTGTGTGCGCAACCTTGCCTTCATGGTCGGGCTTGTCCCGATCATCCACGTCTTTGTCGATGCCGTGCGGTGTTCAAGACGTGGATGCTCGCCACAGGGGCGAGCATGACGACTGGGGCAGCTTCAGCGCGCGGCGGCGCTGCGGGCGGCGCCGAGGATCGCGCCGGGCATCATCATCCCGTATTTGCTCGGGCGTTCGGCCTGGACGAGCACGACGTAGCTGTCGGCCTCCGGCGCCTGCGTGGCGCTCAGCGGGGCGGTGATGGTGGCGGCCTGGCCGTTCCAGTCCCCGACACGGACGATGCCGCGCACGACATTGGCGTAGGTCAGCGTCTTGCCCTGGTTCTCGCCGCGCGTGACCGGCACTGCGGCATTGCGCGTGGTCGGGAGGATCCAGACCCCCGCCGATTCCGTGAGTGAGGCATCCCGCGGCGTGATCGTGATCCGGAGGCCGTCGCTCTCCTGCTTCAGGGCCACGGTCGCGGCGAAGCCGGTCGTCGAGAGCTGGTTCACCGCCTTGGTGATCTCAGCTTTCTCCGAGCCGATGGCATGGGCGGCGCCGTTGATCACGACCTGGGGCGTGTAGACCTGCCCGTCACCGCGGGCCTTGGCATAGAATTTCTGCCGCTTGGCGAAGGAATCCTTCCCAAGGGTGTCCTTCCAGCCGAGATAGTCCCAATAGGTCACCGGCAAAGTAAGCGCGATCAGCCCCGGCTCCTTCGCCAGCTCGACCACCAGCGCATCGGCCGGCGGGCAGGAGGAGCAACCCTGGCTGGTGAAAAGCTCGATCACGGCCTTGGGTTCGGATCCCGCCACAGCCGGTTGCGCGGCCGTCTGCGCCTGCACGGCCGCCGGGCCGAGAGCGAAGGCCGCGACAAGCGCAGCGAGGTGGCGGGTGTAAGCGGACATGAACGAGACTCTGCGGGCGACTTCTTTTTCTGAGGTTACCAAAGCCCGCAATTTGTCCCAGATGGAAATCACGTTGCCTTGAAAGCCGGCGTGATCACGCTGCTTTGCTCGAATTCGGCGAGCGCGTTGGCGGAGATCATGTTGGGGCGCCAGCGGCGATGCATCCAGAGCCATTGTTCGGGATATTCGCGCACCCAGCCGTCCACGACCGCCGTCATCATCGCCATGGCGCCGCGCACATCGATCTCTCCGGCGGCGTCGCGCGGCAGATCGAGCGGCGGCGTCAGCTCCAGCCGGAAGCGGTGACCGGGCAGGCGAATGACACGCACGCCATGGACCGGGCATTCGAAGCGCCGGGCGAACTTGCCCATGATCGGATTGGTCAGTGCCGGCCGCCCCAGGAAAGGCACGACGGTGCCGCGCGTGAAATGCTGGTCGATCAGCATGCCGAGATGGCCGCCATTCTCCAGCACGGCCTGCATGGCGAAGGCGGCGCCCTGCTTCGCCGCCGCAAGCCCGTCCATGGCGCCCGATCGGATTTCGTGGACCACGGCCGCAATGGCGGGATCGTTGGGCGCGCGGAAGACGGCGGTCGTCTTGAGCTCGTAAGTCGCGGCGCAGATCGCCGGCAGCTCCCAGTTCGCGAGATGAGCCGAGAAGATCAGACCGGGCTTCGCATCGTCCTTGAGCGCGACGAAATGCTCGATGCCCTGGACCTCGACGCGCGAAGGCTTGTCGGGATTCTCGGCGTCATAGTCGAAAAGCGTGCCGAGATGAGCATACTCCGCAGCGGTGCGGCCGAGATTTTCCCAGGCGCCGCGCGCGATGCGCTGCACCTCCGCCTCATCCTTCTCGGGAAAGGCGGCGCGGATATTGGCGAGCGCGATGCGGTTGACCGGCAGCAGGGGGCTCGCCGTGCGGAGCAGCCAGCCGCCGAGGTCGCTGGAGCGCTCCGGACCGAGCAGACGCAGGCCGCCGAACAGCGCGCGGACCACGCCGATCATCATCGCAGCGCCGGCGCGGGCGGCGAATGCCTTCAATCGTCTCAAGATCGCTTCAGCCTCAATCTCGCCCGTGCCGAGAACAAAACCGGGCCTGAGGGCGCGATCTGGGGCAGGATTTTGCCGGCGTCAAGTCTCCCGCCGGAAAGGCGGTGCCGGTCAGAAGGCGATGACGACCTTGCCGAAGACCTGGCGGCCCTCGATCCGGGCGAGACCCTTCTCGAATTCGGCCAGCGGGAAGACGGAATCGATGACCGGCTTCATGCCGCCGGCCATTTTCTCGAGCGATTGCGCGATATTCTCGATGCGGCAGCCGAAGGAGCCGGTGATCCGATATTGCTGCTGGAAGAGCTGCATCAGGTTGATCGTGGCCGAGGGGCCGGACGTCGCGCCGCAAGTGACGAGCCTGCCGCCGCGCTTCAGACAGAGCAGCGAGCCGTTCCAGGTATCTGCGCCGACATGCTCAAACACGACATCGACGCCCTTGCGGCCGGTCAGCTTGCGCACGACGCCCTCGAAGCGATCCTCGCGATAGTTGATGACGTGGTCGGCGCCGAGCGCCTTGGCCTTGGCGCCCTTCTCGTCGTCGCCGACCGTGGTGTAGACCGTGCAGCCGATCGCCTTGGCCATCAGGATCGCGGCCGTGCCGATGCCGGAGCCGCCGGCATGGACGAGAACGGATTCCCCCGGCTCCAGCTTCGCATTGTCGAAGAGCATGTGCTGGACCGTGCCGAAGCCGATCGGTGCGCAGGCGGCGTCCTCGAAGGAAACGCCCTTCGGCGCCTTGATCGTCAACCGGGCGGGGCGGTTCAGCAGCTCGCGGGCGAAGCCGTCGATATGGAAGCCCATGATGCCGGCGACGTTCTCGCAGAGATTGTCGCGGCCTTCGCGGCAGGCCTTGCACTGGCCGCAGGTGTCGGCGCCATAGGCGGTGACGGTGTCGCCCGGCTCAAAGCCCGTGACACCCTCACCGACGCAGACGATCTCGCCGGCTGCCTCGACGCCCGCGGCTTGCGGCATCTTGCGCTTGGCGAAGGCCATGCCGCGGAAGCCCCAGAGGTCGAGATAGTTCAGCCCGACGGCCTTGATGCGGATTTGCACCTCGCCGGCAGCAGGCGGCGGCGGCGGCTCGATCTCTTCGAGACGCAGATCCCGGTCGCCGTGGAGCTGGAGGGAACGCATGAACTTTCGACCTTTCAGAACAGGCTGATCAGCGATGGATGCCGAGTTGCGCCGTCAAGCCCCCGTCGATCGGGAGCACCGTGCCGCTGATATAGGCCGCAGGCTCGCTCATCAGGAAGGCGGCGAGGCCGGCGACCTCTTCGGGCTTGGCAAAGCGACCGGCCGGGATCTGGCCCTGCATCTTGTCGCGGTAGGCAGCGTAGGGTGCCATCATGTCGGTGTCGACGAAGCCCGGCGCGATCACGTTGACGGTGACGCCGCGCTTGCCCGTCTCGACGGCGAGCGTGTTGGCATAGGAGATCAGGGCGCCCTTGGACGCCGCATAGGCGGCGTTGCCCGGGTTGCCGCGCAGGGCGGCGACCGAGCCGATGGCGACGATGCGGCCGGCCCGGGCGCGGATCATGTTGCGCATCAGGCTCTTGGCGAGGCGGGTGAAGGCCCAGAAATTGACCTGCATCGCGGCTTCCGCCTTCTCCTGCACCATCATCGCAGCGAGCGAATCATAGGGCTGTCCGGCATTGTGGACGAGGCCGAAATAGGTCTGGTCCTCGCAGGCCTCGCAGAAGGCGTCGAGAGCGGGTTTGTCGGAGAGGTCGAGCGGCATGGCCGTGACCGCCCGGCCGGGATGGGCCTTGGCGATCTCGTCTGCCAGCGCCCTCGCCTGATCGGCCGAGGAGCGGAAGGTGAAGTCGACATCGTGGCCCGCGGCCGCGAGCGCACGCACGATCGCGGCGCCGACGCCTTTGGCGCCGCCGGTGACGAGAACCTTGGTCATGAGAAAGCCCGGGTCATGCCGCTTCCGGCGGGGCGGTCAGCACCAGGCAGGTGTTCTGGCCGCCGAAGCCGAAGGAGTTGGAAAGAACGGTGCGGACCTTCGCCTTGCGCGCCTTATTCGGCACGACGTCGATGGCCAGCGCCGGGTCGGGGTTGTTGTAGTTGATCGTCGGCGGGATGGTGCCGTTGGCGATGGTCAGGAAGGAGATCACCGCCTCGACCGCGCCGGCTGCCGTCAGCGTGTGGCCGATCATCGACTTGTTGGAGGAGATCGGCAGCTTCGCCATGCGCTCGCCGAAGACGGCGGCGCAGCTCATCGCCTCCATCTTGTCGTTCTCAGGCGTCGAGGTGCCGTGCGCGTTGATGTAGTCGACATCGTCGGGCGTCAGGCCGGCATCGGCCAGGGCATCCTGCATGGCGAGGATGGCGGGCTTGCCGTCCGGGCTCGAACGGGTGCGGTGGAAGCCGTCGCCGCGCTCGCCACAGCCGGCGACGATACCGAGGATGGTGGCGCCGCGCGCCAGCGCGTGGTCGTAATCCTCCAGCACGAGCGCGCCCGCGCCCTCGCCCATGACGAAGCCATCGCGGTTCTTGGAGAAGGGCTTGGCAGCACCTTCCGGCGGGTCGTTCTGGGTGGAGAGCGCGGAGAGCAGCGAGAAGCGGATCAGCGCCTCGGCATGGATCGAACCGTCGGTGCCGATGCAGAGCGCGGCCTCGGTCTCGCCGCGGCGGATCGCCTCGACGCCCATCTGGATCGCCGTCGCGCCCGAGGAGCAGGCGGTCGAGAGCGAGATCGGCGAACCCTTGGTGCCGAAACGGTCGGCGATATGGTCGGCGACGCCGCCGAAGACGAAGAGTTCGTGCATCGCGCGGAACTTTCCGGTCGCGGCAGCGCGCAGCAGGCCGTCATAGTCGACATCGCCTTCGATGGTGCCGGCGATTTCCTGCTTCTGGGGCCACTCCATCTCGACCGGGGGAACGGCCATGAAGAGCTCTCCCGGGAAGTCGCCATCGGCGCTGATGCCGCTCTGGGTAACGGCTTCCTCGGCGGCGAGCGTCGCCAGCTTCTCGGAGAGCTGCGGGGCAGTGAAGGAACCGTCGAAGAGGAAATCGACGGTGCCGCCGATGCTGGTGCGCAGGCCCTCGGTCGGGAAGCGGTCGATGCGGTGTATGCCGGATTTGCCGGCCGTCAGCGCCTGCCAGTTGGCGTCCTTGCCCTGGCCGAGTGAGGTGACGACGCCGAGGCCGGTCACGGCGACGAGCGGGCGGCCCATTTTATCACGGTGGATCTTGGCATCACGATGCTTGCTCATGGCTTCGAACCTCTCAGGCTTGCGCCAGATGGGCGGCGCCTTCACCACGCCAATGGCCTGCGCCGGTGACGATGGCCTCCTTCGCCTGACCGGTGGAGAGCGCGATCGCGGCGAGCGCGACCGAGACCGGGAAGGCGGCCTCGACGCCGTGGCCGACGAGATCGCCTGTGGCGATGCGCTTCGCCGATGGTGCGGCGGCCTTCAGCGCCGCGGCCTCTTCGGCGGTGATGCCGGCGCAGCCAGTTGCGGCGGAGACCGCGATGGCATCCGCGCCGGTCGCGCCGAAGCTGCCGACCAGCTTGGTCAGGGCAGATTCGACCGTGCCGGGCGCCCGGCGGCTGCGTGCAGCGCCTGCGGCCTTGAGCTTCGCATAGACCTTCGCGCCGCGGGCAGCGGCGCTCTCGGCCGATTCGAGCACCAGGAAGGCGCCGGCGCTGCCGGTGATCAGGCCAGGCTCGTCATCCCTCGCGAAGACGGGCGCGAAGGTGCCGTGGCGCAGATAGCCGCCCAATTCGAGAAGCAGCAGCATGTCACGGCGCTCGGCGCTGTAGGCGCCGCCGACCAGCATGAGATCGGACTGGCCGGAGGCGATGCGGGCCTGCGCCGTGCGGATCGCGTCGACGCCGGCCTGCTCCTCGCCCATGAAGGTGCGCGACGGGCCGGTGATGCCGTGGACGATACCGATATTGCCGGCGAGCAGGTTCGAGAGCTGGGCGAGGAAGAGCGTCGGCCGGAGGTCGCCCATCAGCCGTTCGTTGAGGAACGCACCCGGCTCGTTCATGCCGCGCAGACCGGTGAGGATGGCGGAATCGACGGCGTGGTCGCGCTCGCCGCCGCCGGCGGCGACGATGACCTGCAGCGCGCTCCTGGCCTCGGCATCCTCCTTCAGCCCGGCGGAATCGAGAGCCAGGCCCGCAGCGTAGACGCCGAGGCGCTGCCAGGGCTCCATCTGCCGCTGGTCGGACTTCTTCGGGATCTGCTTGTCGAGTTCCAGCGCAGCGAGCATGTGCACCGGGTAGGGCTTGAAGCTCTCGGTATCGACGATTGCCGGCCCGCCGGCTGCCAGCGCGGCGGCATGGGCCTCGACGCCCTCGCCCAGGCTGGAGGCGATGCCGATGCCGGTGATGACGACCTCGCGGCGGCTGGTCGTGGTCATGGCGCAGGCTCCGGCGTCAGGCCGATCGCTTCGATGCGGCTCTGCATGAGCGCGCGCATATCGGCGGGGAAAGGCATCAGGCGGAAACGCAGCTCGGCGTCGCAGATCGGCTTGCCGTCGCTCGAGAGCTTCGCCTTCGTCGCAGCGTAGCCGGAGCCTTCGATGATGAGTTCGGCCTCGGCCAGAAGCTCGGTCCGCGGTTCGACGAAGGTGCGGAAGCGCGCCTTGTCGACGGTCATCAGGAAGGGCATCTGGCTCAGGCCGTTCAGGCCGAGCAGCAGATAGCCCGAGGCTTGCGCCATGGTTTCGGTGAGCAGCACGCCGGGCACCAGCGGGTGGCCGGGGAAGTGCCCTTCGAAGACGGGGCTCTCTGCCGGGACCGTGGAGCGCGTGACGATGCGCTTCTGCGACGGATCGAAGGTCACGACCCTGTCGATCATGTCGAAATATTCGAGGCGCATGCGATCCTTGAGTTCTGATGTCGGCCGGAACGGCACAAGGCCGCGGCACGGATCCTTGTCGATCCGCTCGCGGCCTATGCTCTAAAGGGAGCGGGACGCCGGCTCAAGTCCGGCGGCGCATGGCGCGTCGTCAGGCCTGACGTGTCAGGCCCGGCGTCTCAGGCCTGATGTCTCAGGCCTTCTTGGCCGCGACGAGGTCGTCGATGCGCTTGCAGAGGTTCTCGAGCACGAAATACTGCTCAGCCGGAGCCTTGCCCTCGTTGACCTCCTGGGTCCACTGCTCGAGCGGCAGCTTGATGCCGAAGGCCTTGTCGATGGCGAAAGCGATGTCGAGGAAGGCGAGGGAATCGATGCCGAGATCTTCGATCGCGTGGCTCTGGGGCGTGATCTTGTCGCGCGGAATATCGCAGGTCTCGGAAATGATGCCGGCGACCGTCTCGAACGTGGCGGACATGCTGCGGGTGCTCCCGTCTCTTGTCGATGATGGCGGATGACATCCGAGCGCGGGAGGGTTCCCTGCGCCTGCCCCAAGTCGCCGCCGAGGATGACTGAACCGCCCCCTTACACCGCAGCGAGCGCTAGGACAACCGGGGCGGGCGTAGAAGGCGTCATGGCCGGCTTGCGCCGGCCATGAGCTGTTTCGTCGGTGCCGCGGCCTCCGGAGAGGCAGCGGCTGCGCCTGATCAGGCGGCCAGCCCACGCAGCACGTAGTGCAGGATGCCGGCGTTACGGAAGTAGTCGATCTCGTCCAGCGTATCGATGCGGCAGAGGATCGGTACCTTCTTCATCGTGCCGTCGGCATAGGTGATCTCGGCTTCCATCATCTGGCGCGGCTTGACGTTCGCCAGGCCCTTGATGGTGACGAGCTCGTCTCCCTTGAGATCGAGGGAGGCCCAGCTGGTGCCTTCCTGCAGGGTGAAGGGGACGACGCCCATGCCGACCAGGTTCGAGCGGTGGATGCGCTCGAAGCTCTGGGCGATCACCGCCTTGACGCCGAGAAGGTTGGTGCCCTTCGCCGCCCAGTCGCGCGAGGAGCCGTTGCCGTATTCGACGCCGGCGAAGATGACCAGCGGCACGCTCTCCTGCTGGTACTTCATCGCGGCGTCGTAGATCGGCAGCTCTTCCTTCGACGGGTAGTGGATGGTGTAGCCGCCCTCGCGCCCGTTCGGGCCGAGCATGTGGTTGCGGATGCGGATGTTGGCGAAGGTGCCCCGCATCATCACCTCATGGTTGCCGCGGCGCGTGCCGTACTGGTTGAAGTCGGCCACTGCCACGCCATGCTCGGTGAGGTAGGAGCCGGCGGGGGAGGCCGCCTTGATCGAACCGGCCGGGGAGATGTGGTCGGTTGTGATCTTGTCGCCGAACAGGCCGAGGATGCGGGCGCCCGCAATGTCGGTCACCGGCTTCGGCGTCTTGCCCATGCCCTGGAAATAGGGCGGGTTCTGCACATAGGTGGAGTCGTCGTCCCAGGCGTAGGTCTCGCTCTTGGGAGCGTCGACCGCCTGCCAGTGCACGTCGCCCTTGAAGACGTCGGCATACTTCGCCTCGAAGATCGCGCGGGTGACGTTCTTCTGGATGAAGTCCTGGATCTCCTTGTTGGAGGGCCAGATGTCCTTGAGGTAGACGTCCTTGCCGTCCGAGCCGACACCGATAGGCTGCGTCGTCAGGTCCATCTGGACCGAGCCGGCGAGCGCATAGGCGACAACCAGCGGCGGCGAGGCGAGGTAGTTCGCCTGCACGTCCGGCGAGACGCGGCCCTCAAAGTTGCGGTTGCCGGAAATGACGGCGCCCGCGATCAGACCCTTCTCGTTGATGGTCTTGGAGATCGGCGCCGGCAGCGGGCCGGAGTTGCCGATGCAGGTGGTGCAGCCGAAGCCGACCAGGTTGAAGCCGAGCTTGTCGAGATCGGACTGCAGGCCGGCCTTCGCCAGGTACTCGGCCACGACCTGCGAGCCGGGGGCCAGCGAGGTCTTGACCCAGGGCTTGACCTTCAGACCCTTCGCCACGGCGTTGCGGGCGAGCAGGCCCGCAGCCATCAGCACCGAGGGGTTCGAGGTGTTGGTGCAGGAGGTGATGGCGGCGATCACGACGTCGCCATGGCCGAGGTCGAAGTCCTCGCCCTCGACAGGCACGCGGCGCGCGATCTCGGCGCCCTTCTTGTAGTCGGTGTCCATCGCGGCAGCGAAGCCGGCCTTGACGCCGGAGAGGTCGACGCGGCCCTCGGGACGCTTCGGGCCAGCCATCGAAGGCTGAACCGAGGAGAGATCGAGCTCGAGCGTGTCGGTGAAGACCGGATCAGGGGTCTCGCGGGTGGCGAAGAGGCCCTGAGCCTTGCTGTAGGCCTCGACCAGCGCGATGCGGTCCGAGGCGCGGCCGGTGGTGGTGAGATAGTCCAGCGTCTCGGTGTCGACCGGGAAGAAGCCGCAGGTCGCGCCGTATTCCGGGCCCATGTTGGCGATGGTGGCGCGGTCGGCCAGCGTCAGGTTGTAGAGGCCGGGGCCGAAGAACTCGACGAACTTGCCGACGACGCCCTTCTTGCGGAGCATCTGGGTGACGGTCAGCACGAGGTCGGTGGCGGTGATGCCTTCCTTCAGCGAGCCGCTCAGCTTGAAGCCGATGACCTCCGGCAGCAGCATCGACTGCGGCTGGCCGAGCATGGCGGCCTCGGCCTCGATGCCGCCGACGCCCCAGCCGAGAACGGCAAGGCCGTTGACCATGGTGGTGTGCGAATCGGTGCCGACGACAGTGTCGGGATAGGCGACCTCGACCTCGGCGCCGTCGATGGTCTCCTTACGGGTCCAGACGGTCTGGGCGAGATATTCGAGATTGACCTGGTGGCAGATGCCGGTGCCGGGCGGGACGACGCGGAAATTGTCGAAGGCGCCCTGGCCCCACTTGAGGAACTTGTAGCGTTCGGCGTTGCGCTCGTATTCGAGCTCGACGTTCTGCTGCAGCGCCTTGGGCGAGCCGAATTCGTCGACGATGACCGAGTGGTCGATGACGAGGTCGACCGGGACGAGCGGGTTGATCTTCTGGGCGTCGCCGCCCAGCGACTTGACGCCGTCACGCATCGCGGCGAGGTCGACCACGGCGGGAACGCCGGTGAAGTCCTGCATCAGCACGCGGGCGGGACGGAAGCCGATCTCCTTGCCGGCGGTGCCCTTGTCGGTGAGCCAGGCGACGAAGCCCTCGATGTCGGCCTTGGTGACGGAGCGGCCGTCCTCGAAGCGCAGCAGGTTCTCCAGAAGCACCTTCATCGAGAAGGGCAGCTTCGAGATCCCGGGCAGGCCGTTCTGCTCGGCGTCGGGGAGCGAGTAATAGGTGTAGGTCTTGCCGCCGGCGCTGAGCGTCTTGCGGGCTTTGAATGAGTCGAGCGAGGCCATGTCGGGCTTGATCCTGATCAAGGGGTTGCGGTCGCGAGCGGCACGCCCTTGCGGAGAATGCCGTTCGAAGGCCTAATGCGCATGACGCGCGCGCCGCCCCGGGAGTGCCCGAGCCCCGCGCCGGATCGGCGTGCGGCGTAGCCGCGGGTTCTATAGATCAATTCCAAGAAGCGCGCTAGATGAACGAAATGTGGTCGAAGGCGTCGGCGGCAGCGCTGTCTTGAGGCAAGATTCATTCCCCCCGACGCGTCTTCTCGCCGAGAATCTTGCCTGTCGCCGTGGTGGCAGGCTGATCTTCGAAGGCGTCAGCCTGAGTTTGGCGCCGGGCGAGGCGATCGCGCTGACCGGCCGCAACGGCGCCGGCAAGTCGAGCCTGATCGCCATGCTCTGCGGGCGGCTGCGGCCCGATGGCGGGCGCATTCGGCTGGAAGGCGGGGATGAGGACGCGCCGCTGACGGAAATCTCGCATCTCGTCGGCCATCGTGACGGGCTCAAGACCGCTCTGACGGCGCGGGAGAACCTCGCCTTCGCGCAGGATGTGCTCGGCGATGCAGCCGCCAGCCCGGAAAAGGCGCTTGCCGCCGTCGGTCTACCGCATGCTGCGGAGCTGCCAGTGGGCTACCTCTCGGCCGGGCAGAGGCGGCGCGTGGCGCTGGCGCGGCTTCTGGTCTCGGCCCGCCCTTTCTGGTTGCTCGACGAGCCAATGTCTGCACTCGACACGGCTTCCCAGGCGATGCTTGCGGGGTTGATGCAGGCGCATCTCAGGCAGGGCGGCGCGATCCTGGCCGCGACGCATGGCCCGCTCGGGCTTGATGGCGCGCGTGAATTGAGGATCGGGCCGTGAAGCGCGCCTTCATCGCGATCCTGAAGCGCGACCTTGCGCTCGCCGGGCGCGCCGGCGGGGGCGGGGAGCTGGCGCTCGTCTTCTTCCTGACGCTCGTCGTGCTCGTGCCCTTTGCGCTTGGGCCGGATCTCAACCTGCTGTCGCGGATCGGGCCGGCGATTCTCTGGCTCGGTGCGCTGCTTTCGGTGCTTATTGGGCTCGACCGGCTGTTTCAGAGCGATGAGGAAGACGGCTCGCTCGACCTGATCCGCGCCTCGAGCCTGCCCTTGGAACTCGCCGTGCTGGCGAAGGGGCTGGCGCATTGGCTGACGACCGGCCTGCCGCTGGCGATCGCGTCGCCGTTGCTCGGCCTGCTGGTCGCGCTGCCGGGTGAGGGCGTTCTGCCCTTGGTCGCGACGCTGCTCGTCGGCACGCCGGCGCTGAGCTTCATCGGTGCGGGCGGTGCTGCGCTGGCGGCGGGCCTGAGGCGCGGCGGGCTGATCGTGCCGGTGCTGGTCGCGCCGCTGACGATCCCGGTGCTGATCTTTGGCGTCTCGGCTGCCAATGCGGCGCTGGGCGGCACGGTGCCGTTTCTCACGCCCTTCCTGATTCTGTGTGCGATTTCGCTCGCGGCGATCGTCGTTGGCACCATGGCCGCGGCAGCGGCGCTGCGATCCGCCGAATAGGGCTGCGTTCAGTCGCGAACCGGCGCCATCGCCACGAACTCGACGGGATAGCCGCACTGCGCGGCAAACGTGGCAACTGAGGCCGCGATATCCTCGTGAGCGACATTCCGCTCCTCGAAGACCCGGCGGATTTCCTCGGCCGTGGCATTGACGTCGAGGACGGGCATTTCGTCGATTTTGCTGCGTACCGTCGTTTCGACGGCTCGCTGCATGTCTTCGGACAGCTTGATCAACATGGCTGATCCTCCTGCTCGCAACCTAGTGCGCCGTGGCGCCGGAAGCAAGGAAGAATCGATAAAAAATATAATAATTTCAATATATTAGCAAGGTGTTGCGTTACAGATATCGCCTCCTATGGCGATATTAGGGCCATTGCTTGCATAACAGTCTACGGGGCTTATATAGTCACTTACTCATTTTGCTGAGGTTGCGCTTGAATGTCGGCCGATGAACGCGGCGAACGCCTCCAGATCATGCTGAGCCAGGACGAACTGCGCGCCCTGGAAAACTGGCGTTTCGCCAAGCGGATGCCGAGCCGGGCGGCGGCCGTGCGCGAGCTGCTGCGTCGCGGGCTGGCCGCGGAAGGCTTCGAACTGGCGGGCGAAGGCGTGCAGTCCAAGCAGTTCGGCATCGTCGACAAGGGCGGCGCCGATGCCTCCTCTCCGGATGAGGACGACTGACCGAAGCGTGATTGTCGCAGCCCCTCGCCACGCATTGATTGGAAGTGGTCGAGATTGCTAAAGCTGCGCCATGGCGCTCAAGCCTCCGCAGACAAAACCGCCGGCACCATGGCCAGCCTGATCGATCTCGCCAATCCGACGCGCTTCATGCGCTTCTCGGCCGTCGTGCTGCCGTGGTTCGCGGCGGCGGCGGCCGTGCTCGTCTGCGTCGGGCTTTATCTCGCCTGGTTCGTGGCGCCGGCCGACTACCAGCAGGGCGAGACCATTCGCATCATGTTCATCCATGTGCCGGCGGCGTGGCTGGCGATGATGTTCTATTCGATGATGGCGATCTCGGCGCTCGGCACGCTGGTCTGGCGCCATCCGCTGGCTGACGTGGCGCAGAAGGCCGCGGCGCCGATCGGGGCCTGCTTCGCGCTGGTCTGCCTGCTCACCGGCGCGCTCTGGGGCAAGCCGATGTGGGGCACCTACTGGGTCTGGGATGCCCGTCTGACCTCGGTCCTGGTGCTGCTTCTGGTCTACCTCGGCATCATCGCGCTGTGGCGCGTGCTGGACGAGCCGCTGCGGGCGGCGCGCGCGGTCGCGATCCTGACGCTGGTGGGCTTCGTCAACGTGCCGATCATCAAGTTCTCGGTCGATTGGTGGAACACGCTGCACCAGCCGGCTTCCGTGCTGCGCATCGGCGGTCCGTCCATCCATCCTTCCATGCTCTGGCCGCTGCTGATCCTCGCTGTCGGCTTCACGCTCTTTGCGCTGGCGCTGCACATGGTGGCGATGCGCTCCGAGATCATGCGGCGCCGGGTGCGGACGCTGACGATCCTCGAGGCCGAGCGGCTCGACCGGCTGGCGGCTCAGGGCGCAGCGGCATGAGCGAGGGATTGATGAGCGCGCTTGGGCCGCATGCCGGTTTCATCCTCGCCGCTTACGGGGTGTCGGCCCTCGTCCTGGCCGGGCTGACCCTGGGGATCCTGCGCGATCACCGCGCCCAGAAGCAGGCGCTCGATGCGCTGGAGCGGCGGGGCGCCGGACGCACGCCCGGGCGGGAGGCGTCATGAGCCAGACCGAAGCCGCGCCGCGGCGGCGTTCGCCGCTCGTCTTCCTCGTGCCGCTGCTGATCTTCGGCGCGCTCGCCATCGTCTTCGGCGTCGGGCTGTTCTCGGGCGACAAGAGCAAGGTCCCTTCGGCGCTGATCGGCCGCGTCGCGCCGGCGATAGCGCTGACGCCGCTCGAAGGCCTGCAGCGGGACGGGCAGCCGGTGCCGGCATTCGGCAATGCCGATCTCGGCAAGGGCCGCGCGACGATCGTGAACGTCTTTGCGAGCTGGTGCGCGCCCTGCCGGGTCGAGCATCCCGTGCTGATGGGGCTTGCCGAGGCCGATGCCGTGAAGCAGGGCAAGGTCGCGCTGGTCGGGATGAACTACAAGGACGAGGCCGAAAACGCCCGTCGCTTCCTCGGCGCGCTCGGCAATCCGTTCTCGGCCGTCGGGGTGGACCGGGCCGGGCGCGGCGCGATCGAATGGGGCGTCTATGGCGTGCCCGAGACCTTCGTCATCGGGCCGGACGGGCATATCCTGGAAAAGCATGTCGGCCCGCTCGACCAGATGGCGGCGGGCAAGCTGCTTCAGCGGGCGATGAACGCGCGCTGACGGCGCAGCATCATGCTCGGTCCGAGCACTTCATGCGAAAGAGCAGCTCAATTTTCGGAGCGATCCTCGGGCCTGCGCTTCGCTTGGCCCGAGGATAATGCGCTTCAAGCGGCGCGCTTGGCGCCAACGAGGCTCTGGAACAGGCCGCGTCCATCGGTGCCGCCGACCAGCGAATCGATCAGATTCTCCGGGTGGGGCATCAGCCCCAGCACGTTGAAGCCCGGCGAATAGATGCCGGCGATGCTGTCGAGCGAGCCGTTCGGGTTCGCCGCTGGCGTCACCTTGCCGTCCGCATCCGCATAGCGGAACGCGACGAGGCCCTCGCCTTCGAGACGGGCCAGCGTCTCGGCGTCGGCGATGTAGTTGCCCTCGCCATGGGCGATGCAGACGTCGATCACCTGCCCCTTGGCATAGGAGGCGGTATAGGGCGTGTCGTTGCGCTCGACCGTGAGGTTCTGACGCTTGCAGACGAACTTCAGATGGGCGTTGCGCACGAGGATGCCGGGCAGCAGCCCTGCCTCGCAGGCGATCTGGAAGCCGTTGCAGATGCCGAGCACGTAACCGCCGCGGGCGGCGTGGGCGCGGGTGGCGTCCATGATATGGGCGCGGCCAGCGATGGCGCCGGTGCGCAGATAGTCGCCATAGGAGAAGCCGCCCGGCAGCACGACGAGGTCGGTGCCCTGAGGCAGCTCGCTGTCGCCATGCCAGCTATGCACGACCGTGGCGCCGGCCTGCTTCAGGGCGCGCGCGACGTCGCCGTCACGGTTGGAGCCCGGAAAGGTGATGACGGCGGCCTTCATGGCTCAGGCTCCGATCTCGACGCGGTAATTCTCGATGACGGTGTTGGCGAGCAGCTTCTCGCAGGCCGACTTCAGCGCGGCCTCGGCAGCGGCCTTGTCGACGGTCGAGAGCTCGATGTCGAAGACCTTGCCTTGACGCACCGAACCGACGCCGTCGATGCCGAGCGACTTCAGCGCGCCTTCGATGGCCTTGCCCTGCGGATCGAGCACGCCGTTCTTCAGGGTGACGGTGACGCGGGCTTTCATGGAAGTCTCCGAGCAGGATTTACGTATCAGGTCAACGGCTTGCGGCATGAACTTGAAGCAAGTTCTTGCCCTTCGCTCGATTGTTCCTGGCTATGGAACATGCTCTAGCGGCGAATCGGGGCGGGCTCAACCGTTTCGCGCGCAATTCCGCCATTTCAGCGGCTACGCCATGCCGATTCCGCGTCACGGCGGGCAGCGTCTGCGTCGTTCGCGACGGCGAGCGCGACGACGAGCCGGTCAGCCTCGCGGCCGTAGAGGATGGCGGTGACGGCCTGCCGGCCCGGCGTGTCGAGCGAGCGGATCGTGACGAGGACGCCGCGATTGTCAGCGGAATCGAGCCGGACGACGTCCGTCGCGCTGCGGGCAGGCCTGGGCTCGGCCTTCCGCTTCTGGGCTGTCTGGTTCTTGCGGCGCTCGGCCGCCTTTTCCGCCGCCAGCTTCGCGAAGGCCTGCCCGAGCTTCGCCGGGCTCTCGGACAGCGCCTGCTCCATCTGCCGGGCCTGGGAGCCCCCGAAGGAGACGATGGCGGCGAAGCCCTGCCGGTTGCAGGTATCGCGGGGGCACAACACCATGGAACGGGCTTCCAGCCCGTCATTCAGCACCCAGGAGCCGATCGGCAGCGGCTGCCAGCCCTGGCTCGCCGGCAGCTCGGCCATGCCGGCGCCGAAATGGTTCGAACAGGCGGAGAGCAGCAGCCCGCCGGCCAGAACCAGAAGCAGTGCGGGAAGGCGCACGACATGAAAACGGGAGCGCATGCGCTCCCGCTTCACAGGCGATAATGGCCGGCTCGGGGCGCTCACTGCACCAAGCGCGGGCCGGACTGGCCGGGGTTCTCGTTTTCGCCGAGGATGCCGAGGCGGCGGGCGACTTCCGTATAGGCCTCGATGATCCCGCCCATGTCGCGGCGGAAGCGGTCCTTGTCGAGCTTGTCCTTCGTGCGGACGTCCCAGAGCCGGCAGGAATCCGGGCTGATCTCGTCGGCGACGACGATGCGCATCATGTCGCCTTCCCAGAGACGGCCCGTCTCCATCTTGAAGTCGACGAGGCGGATGCCGGCGCCGAGGAAAAGGCCGGAGAGGAAGTCGTTGACGCGGATGGCGAGCGCCATGATGTCGTCGATCTCCTGCGGCGTCGCCCAGCCGAAGGCGGTGATGTGCTCTTCCGAGACCATCGGATCGTTCAGCGCATCGTTCTTGTAATAGAACTCGATGATCGAGCGCGGCAGCTGCGTGCCCTCCTCGAGGCCGAGCCGGGTCGCGAGCGAGCCGGCCGCGACATTGCGCACCACCACCTGGAGCGGGATGATCTCGACCTCGCGGATGAGCTGCTCGCGCATGTTCAGCCGGCGGATGAAATGCGTGGGAACGCCGATGTCGTTCAGGTTCGAGAAGATGTGCTCGGAGATGCGGTTGTTGAGCACGCCCTTGCCGTCGATCACTTCCTTTTTCGCGTCGAAGGCGGTGGCGTCATCCTTGAAATGCTGGATCAGCGTACCGGGCTCGGGTCCTTCATAGAGGACCTTCGCCTTGCCTTCGTAGATGCGACGGCGGCGATTCATGGGGATGTACCGTGGCTTGAGGAAATCCAAAGGTCGGCCCTTTTCTGGACGCGATGTTCTCGCGGCGGGATCTTGGCCCCTGATCTGTCAAATCCGGCGCCATGGGCCCGGATGATTCGGGATGGAATCACGATCTGGGTCGGTCCCGGTGCCGGTTTATATTGCGCGTATATGGGGCCTTAACGACGCAAACGCAACAAAAGCGCCTCGGCGAGCTTTCGGCACTCTTAAAGCGGCTTCATGCGGGCCGCAGCAGCGATGGAGGCTGGCCCTTGCCGCGGCGGCACCCTATATGAGTTCGCGGAACACGAACCCGCCCCCGCAGAGGACACGGACGCCGCAAATGACGACCTTCGACCAGCGCAAGGACGCTTTCGAGAACAAGTTCGCCCATGACGAGGACCTGCGCTTCAAGGCCACGGCCCGGCGCAACAAGCTGCTCGGATTGTGGGCGGCCGAGAAGCTCGGCAAGAGCGGCGCCGATGCGGAAGCCTATGCCAAGGCCGTCGTCGTCGCCGACTTCGAGGAGGCCGGAGACGAGGACGTCGTGCGCAAGATCAAGAATGATTTCGCGCTCGCCAACGTCAATGCCGCGGACACCGAGATCCGCACCGTGATGACCGAGCTGCTGATCAAGGCGGCCGAGGACATCCAGGCCGGCCGCTGATCCCTGTTTCAGCGTCGGATTCTCCCTGGGGGGATTCCTCTTCCAGGCCCGATGCTTCCGCAGACGCAGGCCATCTCTGAAACGGGCGCATGGGCGCCCGTTTGCTTTTCGGGAGCCGCCCGGTCCAACGTGAGAAGCCGCCGCGCCGCCTGAAGCGCGGGCTTCGAAACGGATGAACGCACCATGGCCAAGCCCACCGTCCTGTCCTCGCTCGCCGATCGTTTCGCCAAGGGGGACAGCCTCCTCTCGGCCTGGTGCGGCCTGCCCGATCCCTCGATCTCGGCGATCCTGGCGCAGGAGGATTTCGATGCGGTCACGCTCGACATGCAGCATGGGCCGATCACGCTCGGCGAAGTCATCCGCGCGGTGCCGCTGATCAATGCGGTCGGCAAGCCGGTGGTGGCGCGCATCGCGGTCGGCGAGTTCCAGAACGTCTCGCGGCTGTTCGATGCCGGCGTCTCCGGCGTCATCGCCCCGATGATCAACACCATGGAGGATGCGCGGACCTTTGCGGCCTATGCCAAGTACCCGCCGCTCGGCGAGCGCAGCTGGGGCAGCTATGGCGGTCTGGGCGCCTCCGGCCTCGACCAGAACAGCTATCTGAAGGCCGCCAACGGCTTCTCGCTGACCTTCGCGATGATCGAGACGCGCGAGGCGATGGCGATCCTCGACGACATCCTGGCGCTGGAGGGCATCGACGCCGTCTTCGTCGGCCCTTCCGACCTCTCGATCGCGCTCTCGGGCGGGGCGAAGATCGATGCGTCTTCCAAGGAGGTTGATGAGGCGGTCAAGCATATCGTCGCCCGCGCCTCGGCCGTGAACAAGCCGGTGGCCTTCTATGCCGGCACAGCCGAGCGCGCCAAGCAGGCTCTTGCCATGGGCGCGCGCTTCGTCACCGTCATGAGCGATTCAGGCATGCTGCGCGCGGGCGCGCAGACGGCTCTCAAGATCGCGCGGAGCTGATTAGGCGTTGATGCCTTCGCGGCGCTTCAGCACGGCATAATAGGCCCAGAGCAGGCGCGCGGCGACGCCGCGCCAGGGCCGCCAGGCCTCTGCCATGGCGGCGAGCTCGGCCGGCTTTGGGCGCTCGCCGAGGCCGAAGGCGTGGCGCGCCGCCTCCTGGATGGCAAGGTCGCCGGCGGCGAAGCCGTCGCGATGGCCGAGGCAGAACAACAGATAGACATCTGCGGTCCAGGGGCCGATGCCGGTGATCGCCGTCATCAGGCCATGGACCTGTTCCGGAGTGGCGCCCTCCAGCATCTCGAAGGCGAAGCGCTTCTCGGCCAGTGCGGCGGCGAGAGCCAGCAAGGTGCGCTGCTTCGGCCGCGACAGGCCGGACAGGCGCATGTCGTCGTCGGTCGCGGCCAGCAGGCGCTCGGGCGTCAGCGGCAGGAAGACGCTCTCGAAGCGGTTCCAGACGGCGCGCGCACTGGCGACCGAGAGTTGCTGAGAGACGATGATCGCGGCGAGGCCGGGAAAGCCGCCCTCGCGCAACCTCAGCGGCGGCAGCCCGGTGCGCTCGACGATGGCCTGCCAATGCGGATGGATGGCGGCGAGCGCGGCCATGCCCTCTTCCAGATCGGCGTCGCAGGTGATTCGTTCGATCATGATGTCAGCATCGATGGCAGGGTCGTCGGGCTTCGTCAGCAGCGGATCGCTTGGCGCAGGGCGCGGCGGTCCATAGACAGGAAGCGATGGAGCCTCTCCCACCCGATTCCCGCAAGCCGGTCTTCCGCTTTGCGCCGAGCCCGAACGGCCGGTTGCATCTCGGCCACGCCTTGTCGGCCCTGCGCAACGAGGCGCTGGCGCGTGAATTCGGCGGGCGCCTGCTGCTGCGGATCGAGGATATCGACCTGATCCGGTGCAGGCCGGACTATGTCGTGGGGATCATGGAAGATCTCGCCTGGCTCGGCATCGCCTTCGAGCCGAAGGTGCGGCGGCAATCCCAGCATTTCGAGGACTACGCCAAGGCTCTGACGGATTTGCAGCGGCAGGGAATGGTCTATCCCTGCTTCTGTTCGCGGCAGGAGATCCGCGCCGAGATCTCCGCCCGCGAGGCCGAGACGGGCCAGTCCTGGCCGCGCGATCCCGATGGCGCGCCGCTCTATCCCGGCCGCTGCCGGAGCCTCCACCCGGAGGCGGCGGGCCAGCGCATCGCGGCGGGGGAAGCGCATGTGCTGCGTCTCGATATGGCGCGGGCCCTCGCCGCGGCGGGGCCCGGCCTGAGCTATAATGTCTTCGATAGCGGTGGCGCCCGGCACGAGGTCTTCGTTTCGCCCGAGCGTTGGGGCGATGTCGTGCTCGCCCGCAAGGACGTGCCGACGAGCTATCACCTGTCCGTCGTCATCGACGATGCGCTCCAGGGCATCACCCATGTCGTGCGGGGCCGCGATCTCGAGGCCGCCACCGATATCCATGTCGTGCTGCAGCGCCTCCTCGGCCTGCCGACGCCGCTCTATCATTTCCACCGGCTGCTGCTCGACGACGACGGGCGCAAGCTGGCCAAGAGCCGGCAATCGGAAAGTCTGGCGGCGCTGAGGGCGGGCGGGATTTCGGCTGAAGCCGTCCGTCGGCAGCTGGGCTTTGCGTAAGGAAGCGTCAGCCGACGCCGAGGAAGGTCAGCCAGGCCGCAGTTGTGAAAAGCGAGAGCAGCGTCGAGAGCGAGATCGCGCTCGATGCGTCGGCCACGCCCTGCCGGTAGCGCTCGGCGAAGAGATAGGCGTTGATGCCGCAGGGACAGGCGGCGAAGAGTACCGCCACGCCGGACCAGTGCGCCGGCATCTCGAAGACCTTCGTCGCGAGCCAATAGACCAGGAACGGATGCACGCCCAGCTTCAGGCCGCTCAGCACGGTCGGGAGCGCCAGACCGGATTCGAGTCCGTAGCGCCGCATGGCGATGCCGAGGCTGATCAGGGCGCAGGGAACGGCTGCACCCGCCATGAGGTCAACGAGCGTCCAGGCCGGCTGGGGGATGTAGTCGATGATGGGCCGCACCGCCGATCCCAGGATGATGCCGATGATGATGGGATGGGTGAAGAGCCGCCGGATCAGCATCGGGATCGAGGCGGTTCGCCCTTCCGCCAGCAGCGTTGCGACCGTCATCGTCACGGGCAGGTGGACGGCGAGGAGCAGGCCGAGCGGCACGGCGCCAGCGTCGCCATAGGCCTTGAGGATCATCGGGACGCCGACGAAGACGGTGTTCGACTGCGCAGCGGCGAAACCGGAAACCACCAGTTCGGGCCCCTTGCGGGCGAAGAAGCGGCTGGCGATCAGCATGGCCAGCGCCCAGACGACGGCAAGCCCTGCGAAATAGGCGATCCAGTAGCCCCAAGGCTGGGTTGCCGGAATGTCGGCCTTGGCGAGCGTCCGGAACAGCAGGCAGGGAACGGCGAGGACAAAGACGAAATCCGAGAGGCCTTCGCCGGTCGTCTCGCGCAGGAGTTTCGTCCAGCGGGCGACGTAGCCGAGGCCGATCAGCCCGAAGACGGGGAGGACGATCAGGAGGGAGGCGAGCATGGGCCCGGAAACTCGCGCGAGAAAAAATCGTCCTTGGCGGTGTCGTTTCTCGCTCGAGCTGTCAAGCAGCTGAAGCGGGTCTGGCGCTCATTTTCGCGCCAGTCATGCACTCAGCGCAGTTGCGCAAGCGTTCCACCGGCCTTTTCGATCAGTCCGCGAATCTCGTCGCGCTGCCGCTTGAACTCGACGAGCGTCGTCCCCTGCAGCTCGCGCCCGCGCGGCACGCGGATCTTCATCGGGTTCACGAAATTGCCGTTGACCAGCACTTCGTAGTGCAGATGCGGGCCGGTCGAGAGGCCGGTCGAGCCGAGATAGCCGATGACCTGGCCCTGGCGGACACGGGCCCCCGGCACGATGCCCGAGGCGAAGTTCGACTGGTGCGAATAGGTGGTGACGTAACCGTTCGCGTGCTGGATCTCGGTGTGCTTGCCGTAACCCGACGACCAGCCGGCCTTGGTGATGACGCCGTTGCCGGCTGCCAGGATCGGCGTGCCGATGCGGTTCGACCAGTCGATGCCGGTGTGCATCTTCGAATAGCGCATGATCGGGTGGTAGCGCATGCCGAAGCCCGAGCGCAGCTCGCCATCGGCGATCGGCTTGCGCAGCAGGAACTTCTTCAAGGACTTCCCGTCTTCGTCGAAATACTCGATCAGCCCGTCCTCCGGCGACTGGTAGCGGAAGACCCGGCGCGCATCGCCGTTGACCGTCAGCGTCGCGGAAAGGATTTCGGCGCGATCGCCATCCTCCTCGTCGGTGAAGATCACCTCGAGATTGTCGCCACCATGGACGCGCTGCTGGAAATCGATGTCATAGGAGAAGATGCGGACGAGCTCGTCGACGAGCGGGCGCGGCAGATCATGGCGCGCGCCGGTCTCGTAAAGGCTCTCATAGAGCCTGACGCCGCCGGACTCCTCCTCATCGTCGCTTTCGTCGGTCGCGCGCCGTTGCGGGCGTTGCGGGCCGGCATCCTGCCGGGGCACGTCGACCGAGACGAAGGAGCCGCGGTCGTTCATCGCAATCGTGCCGTCGGGCTGGCCATTGGTCAGGAGCGAGACGCGCATGATCTGGCGCGCATCGCCCGCGCGCGGGCCCGGCGCATAGAGCATTTGGAGCACCTGCCCGTCGGGCAGTGCGGAGGTCCGGATCTTGCCGCCGAAGGCCTGGATCATGGCGCGGATCTGCTCGGGCGGGGCGCCCGCGCCGCGCATCACCTGCTCGAAGTTCTCGCCGCGCTTCGCCATGACCAGCTTGTCCTCGACGAGCGGCTCGCGGGAGGCGGGGATCGGGGTCTTGGGCGCGTTGGTGACGTTCTCCGGCACGACGCGGACTTCGATGCCGGAGAAGCGGGTGTCCGTCGCGGGCGCGTAAGCAAGAATGTCTGTGCCCGGGGTCGCGGCGCCGGTCAGCGTGCGGCTGAGCATCAGCTGGGGCGGGATCGGCAGGGCCGTCTGGCGGCCGGCGCGCACGAGATTGACGCGCTCCTCCTCGATCTGGGAGATGACCTCGTTGTCGCTTAGCTGCGGCCGGCCCGGAGGAATCAGGATGTCGGCGAGGTCGCGCTTGACGATGGTGACGTCGGCGTCCGGCATGTCCTGGACCGGCTCGGCGTAGCGCTCCTCGGGCTGCCCCCCCTCGGCGAAGAGCCGCAGCGGGTTGAAGGGCGGAACGTTGGTCGCATAGACGCCCGTGGTGAGCGACAGGTTCGAGGCCAGGCGCACGAAGGGGCGCACCCGGATCACCTCGCGGTCGCCGACGCGCTGCGACATCGGTGCGCGCATCGTGTGCCGCGCGGACATGACCGGCTGGTCGGCGACGAGCTTGTCGGCCTTCAAAGCGCCGCCGCCGTCGCCGGCCGCGGAGGATGTCCGGACCGCGACCGTCTCGGGTTGTTCGGGATAGCTGGTGTCACCGCGCATCGCGACGAGGATCGCCGCGCCCAGGAGTGCGGCGCCGCAGGAGCCGACGAGCGCGCAGGCGAAGAGCCAGCGCAGCGAGACGCCGCGGCGGTCGAGCGGCTGCTGGCGTGAGTCGACGGGCTGGATCGGCGGCTCGATGCCGAGATCAACCAGAAGCGCCGTCGCCTCGGGGGCGAGCGGTTCGGCTGGTTGAGTGAACTCGGGATGGGCGTTCATCGTGCGGCGTCTTGAGAGCGGGCTGTCTGGACCGGTTCTGGTTTGGACTAGGCTGTCCTCGCCCGGCGGCGGGTTGCCACCGAACAAATCGGCCTCGCGCGCGTTCTAGATGAAAGCACGTGCAGACCATGCCCGCGTCACGGCCAGGAATCAACCTTGGCCCCGTGCGGAGCCTTTCCTCTGCGGGCGGAATGCGGCTGTTTTGGGAAGCGTCTGCGCCGCGCCGTCGTGCAAGGCTTTATAGGTGCCCTTACGCAGGCGGGTTCCTAAAGCCGCTCCGGCGGCGATGGTGTGAGGCCGTCTCAAAGGGCCGATAAGGACGCGCTGGACGGGCTTCTCACAGTCCGTCAAAAAAACTTCATCTGGTGTGTTGACACGGGAAACGGGGTTCGCCTATAAACCGCCCATCGAGACGGCGCCGCCGCTGAGCGGCGCCTCTTCTGCGCTTCCTAAGGACGCTGGGGCTGATGTCCGGAACACCGGGCGAGTTCCTGTCGGAATTTGATTGAAGCGACGCTGTTTGAAAATTGAAGACAGAAAGAGAAACGTGGACGGCGGGGTTCTTGCGGACTTGCCTTCGGGCAGGTCAAACGAGACTTCGGTGTGCTGCGTTTTACAAGAGCCATCGCTGATTACTTGGGCGAAAGCTTAGGTGGTCAAGCAATGACTCCGTCAATACGCAGTGCGATGCCGGAACAAAATCTCATCCAATCTGAGAGTTTGATCCTGGCTCAGAGCGAACGCTGGCGGCAGGCTTAACACATGCAAGTCGAACGGGCACTTCGGTGCTAGTG